>ENA-ORXR01000026-ORXR01000026.1-marine-metagenome-genome-assembly--contig:-NODE-26-length-223065-cov-5.576910_pt1 | contig 223065 bp, 190 predicted proteins | sample MGYA00237866_ERZ511479 | MGnify/ENA metagenome assembly ERZ511479 | reverse complement strand
GCCGAGTTTGCGGTGCACGTCTTCGACCTGCTGCAGGACGCGGGCCAGGCGTTCACCATGGCCCTGTGCGGGTACCACACGCTCAACTCGCTTCGGTTCGAAAAGGGCTATCGCCACTGGGGTCATGAAGTCAGTCCTGACGAGTCGCCCATCGAAGCCGGCCTGTCCTTTGCGGTGGGGTGGGACAAGGCCGCGGACTACACCGGCCGGGCCGCGCTCGAAGCGCAAAACGAGACCGGTGTCACCAAGCGGCTGGTCCAGATTGCGGTCCACGACGAGACCGTGCTGCTCCACCACAACGAACCGATTTGGCGGAACGGTGAAATGGTTGGCTACGTCACCGACGGCATGTGGGGGCACACCGTCGGCGCCGCCGTTGGTATGGGTTGGGTCAGCCGTGATCGCAAGCTCACCGCCAAATGGATCAACGAGGGCGAATGGGAGATCGAACTGCCCGGGCGCAAAGCGCCCGCCAGAGTTCAGCTTCGCCCCTGGCTCTGAACATCGAGGACAGACGTCAGCGGGTTCGGTTACGACCAAATGTTGACGGAAGCTTGGCGCCGCGCGGATCCATCGGAGGGGCAAGGAGGTACCCCTGAGCCGCTTCCACCCCATGAATGTGGAGCCAGTCCAGCTCCTCGTCGCGTTCCACGCCTTCGGCGATGATGGATCGTCCCTGCTCATGAATGAGCGCGATGATGCCCCGCACCAGCTCCTGGTGCCCGGGCTTGGTGTCAATGTGGCTGATCAGCGTCCGGTCCAGTTTCACCACGTCAATCGGCAGATCCTGCAAGAGTCCGAGCGGGGAGTAGCCGCTGCCGAAATCGTCGATGGCGATGCTCACCCCGGCCTCGCGAAGTTGGCTGGTTTGTGAGGCGAAGTGGACCGGGTCGGCGATGGCGGCCGTCTCAGTGATCTCCAGTCCGATCCGGCCTTGGAGACCCAGACGGTCGATGTCAGCCAGCAGTCGGTCGGCAAATTCGTGCGACTCAAGTTCAACTGGCGCGGCGTTGATCCAGACCGTGGTGTGATCGGGAATAAGACGCTCGCTGATGATGGCCGCAACCTCTTCAAGCACCGCAGTTGTGAGCAGCGCAGCCATGCCGAAAGTCTCCACCAGGTGAATGAACTTGCCCGGCATGATCATCTCTTCGCCCGGGGGTTGCCATCGGGCCAGCGCTTCCGCGTGGACCAACTCGCCGGTGGCGATGTCATAGACCGGCTGCAGGTGACACCTGATCTCGCGGTTGGCCATCGCATTCGGCAGTCGATTCAGCAGCTCGCTCGTCTGGGATGTATGCCGGTTGTACAGCAGCAAACTGCCACGGTGGGTGCGCTTGGCATCGATCAGTGACGTGTCAGCTTCCAGGATCAACGTGTGCGGGCTTGAAGCTTCATTCGACACGGCGAGTCCCGCAGTGGCGGACAGGTTGTGGGCTCGCCCGGCAAGTCGGACCGGCGGGCGAACCGCATCGATCAGCGCTTGGCCAAACTGGACGGCGTCGATGGTCTGCAGGTCGTTGAGTTGGACAAAGCAGACAAACTCGTCGCCGCCAAAACGGACCACCTCCGGGCTCACGCCCCGAAAGGACACGCCGCTCAGCCGACGGGTCACAATCTTGAGGAGTTGGTCACCAACGCTGTGGCCCCACACGTCGTTGAGGGCCTTGAACCGGTCAAGGTCGAGGTATGCCAGGAGTACCTGACCGTCGGTGTCCTGGCGGTCCAATCGGTCCTGCAGGACCTGGTTGATGTGGCGTCGATTCCGGGCGCCGGTCAGGGGGTCGGTGCGCACCTGATCATCAAGTTTTTGGATGGCGTCAACATGCAGCTGCTGTGCATGTTTGCGGGCCCCAACTTCAAGCCACGCCATCCGCAGCAACGTCAACGTGAGCATCACCATGGTGGTGCCCACCAGCGCCGCCCGGGTCTGCTTCATCTTCAGGTCGGCCCGCTTGTCCGCTATGGCATCGGCGGAGAGTCGGTGGGCGTTGGCCACGTTGTCGGCCAACTCATCCAGGAGTCCCTGGGCCTGATCGGCGAACTGACGCTTGGAGGTCGAGGTGGCGACAAGGCTCCGCATGGGATCCAGTTGCGACCCCGACCGAAGGGTGAACGTGTCGGGCTCCGGCAAGAATTCAATGCGAAACCGCGTGTCGGTCCACGACGTGGACGTGATGTCGTTGCTGTCTTGGAGCAATTTGGCGAACTCCGCCTCCGATACCACTGGATCGAGCGCTACGGGTAGCAGGGCGGACATGGTCTTGCCCACGTTGGTTTGGTAAGTCAGAAACCCAAACAGAACCTCTTTGGTTGCGTTGACCGCCGAATCGATGGAGCTGGTACCCGAAACAAATCGACCCTGGAGGTTGGTGGTGATGGTGGTGGATGCGTCATGCATCGGCTTGGACGCCGGCTCGCCAACGACCTGATCCAAAAGGGCGGCCGCCGAGCTCTCAAAGACCGGGGCCAGTGACCGTTCGAAGAACGCCGGGTCAACACCAAACTCGGTGGCAATCGCTCGCGCCAGGGGCTCGGTGTCGTTGGCTGCGATCTCGACGCTGGTCAATGCTCGATCGCGGCGGTCTTCGGCTCGAAGCTGGGCTTCGGGGTTCCGGGGGTTGGCCGCCGCGTCCTGGATGGCAAAGTACGCCGCTTGGAAGTCGTCGATGAAGGCGGCGGTATGAAACGAAATGTCAATCGTGTTGTTCTGCGACGCCAGACCGTCAAGTTTGTCGCCGTCGGACTGCCAGAACGCCGCCGAACCAATCAGCGCCCCGAAGATCGGGACCAGTGCAAGGCCGAGGAGAATCCACGATCGAACGTTTTTCTTCGGCGATGTCGGCAGGGGCACGGAAGGCGCGTCGGCCGAAATCAGGTCCGGGGCAAGGCCGATGAGGTGTTTTACCCACGTTCGCTGTCGCCCCCGCCCTACCTCAGCCGGATGAAGGCCCCGATGCTGCCCAGAACAACCAACATGCCAAGGACCTGCACCACCCGTAGCCCCTGATCGAGAAAAAGAAACGCCGCCAACGTCGCCAACGGGGGTATGAGCAGCGTCAACGTGGACGTGGTGGTCACGCGGAGGTGGCCTTGGGCCCAGTTGATCAATGCGTGACCGGTTCCCGGTCCGGCGACCAGGACCAACGCCCACCCAAGTACATGCCACGGCGGCACGTCGAAGCCCGCGTCGTCAAAGAGGAGAAACGGCGATGCAACGGCCGCGGCCGTGATCAGCAGCGCGGCCTGATAGCGCCACACATCCAGCTTCTGCCGGGCCCGTTTTGTTGCCACGAAGTACCCGGACCAAAGGAACGAGGACATAAGAGCAATCAGATCACCGGTCAAACTCCAATCACCGCTGGTGCTGGCGCCCAGCACCACCAGGACGATCCCGGAGAAGGCGGCCGCAATGGCGATGATGGCTTTGGCGTTCAGCCGCTCACCGAAGAGACGAACGGCGACAAGCGCAACGATTGCCGGCTGGAGCGAACTGATGATCGTGGCATTGGCGACGGTGGTGCTGCGAAGAGCGAAGTAGCCGGTCATCAGATTCAAACCGAACGCGGCCCCACCCAACGCGCTGGTCTTGACGGCGGCCATGTCCACCGGCTGGCTGATGGCCGCGGCAATGATCAGGTAGACGATGGCGCCAAGAACCAGTCGCCAGAACGCCAGGGGAGCGGCGGGGTAGTCGATCCAGGCGGCGAGGACCACGCCGGTGGCAAAGAATATGGTCGAGGCAACTGCGGCCTGAAGAGCGCCCCGTGAACCGGGCTGGCCGGGGTCCAGACGGAGATCGTCGACGGATTGGGATGTCAGCGCGCAGCCGGTTGGGCGCTGGCGGGCTTGGCTTTGGCTTTCACCTTGGGTTCGGGCAGACCGACTGCCGCGTCGCCCGCGGCCCAATCCGGCCACCGCTTGCGACTGTTGGCGGCCAGTCGATGCATCAATGCGATGGCGCCCGGGTCGTCGTCGCCGGGGCGGGTCTCAATCACACCGTCTTTGATCATGGCGTCGATGACGGCCCGTCCCAGATCAGTTCGCACAATTGTCAGGGTCCAGTCGGTTTCGTTGCCAATGCCGCCGGTGGATATGTCGGCATGTTCGGCCGCGAAGTCCGGGCAGTGTGTGCACCCCTCGCGCGTCCATGCGTGACATTCCTTGAGGTTTATCTCGTGGTAGTCGCCGTTCTTCATCCACACTTGGAAGACGCCCTTGATATTCATCTTGACGATGTCTTCTTTGTTCAGGCCGTACTTGATGGCAAAGAGCTCATCGAACAGTGAGTCATCGAAGCTCTTGGAGCACAACAAACCAATGTTCAGCTTGATGGGTTTGGAAACCTTGCCCACCCGGCGGTGCCACATCACCGGGCCGATAGAGGTCTGGCAACTCATGCCGACCAGGGCCAGGCTTTTGAGGCCGCGTTCCACGGCTTCGGGGAATGCCATGGTGTTGGCCGAGTAGGTGTAGCGACTTCCGGCTCCTGCAAGAACCTCATCACGGTTGGTGGCGACCGCAGGAATGGCCTTCCACCCACCGCCGTGTTCGTTGCTCTCCACATGGGAAGTCAGCGCACCATCGATGATGTTGTTCTCCAGGCACCAGATCAGGATGGCCGACACCAGGCCGCCGTCCTGGCCGATGTCGTACACAAAGTCCTCGCTGGCGCGGGTGAGCAGAATGTCCTTGTAGATGCCGGACATCTCTTCGGGTTCGCGGACTCGGCCAAAGAGATGCTCGTCGGCTTCGGGCTCCCAGCTGCGAAATCGTGGGCAGGATCGGGTGCAGCTGGTGCATCCCTTCTCGCCGTGGACGCAGTTGTTGATGCCCAACTCTTCTTCGATGTGGAAGGGCTTGTAGTGGCCGGGCTCGTGCTTGTATCCAATCACGTCGTGCGGGCAGGAGATAACGCAGCCGGCACAACCCGTGCACAGGCCGGTGTCGATGACTTCCTCGTAGAGCTCTTTCCACTGGTGGGTCCAGCGAACCCGGGCAGGTTTTTCGGAGGCGGCGGGAGTTGCGGCGGCGGTGTCAGGCGGAGGAGTCACGCGCGAAGCTTACGGGAGTGGCTCGTCGTCGAAGTCCGAAGAACCGAACGAGAGGAGGATGCCGATGGCGGCCAACAACGCAATCCCCGCGCCCAGAAGCAGAAGGACCCGCTGGGTGGTGCTGCGGCCGGTCTCGATGGTGAGGCCCGGGGCCGCCCACTCGATGACTCGAGGATCGAGGTTCTGGGTGTCGGTCCAGACGGCGGTTGGTTGCCCGGCCTGGTTCTCCAGCTCTTCGGTGCCGTTGTGGCTGACAATGGTGCCGTTGACCGACACCAGGAGTTCGATGTTGCCCGGCGGCGTGAACGTGAACCGAGCCGTGCCATCGTCCGTTGTTTCCAGTTCAACGAAGTCAAAGTCCTCGGCCAGCGACGCCATGGGTACCGGGTCGGTGAGCGAGTACTCCAGGACGACACCGTCAGGGTCCGGGTCCGCGGTGACCAGAGGCTTGAGCAGTTCCTGAACGTCGATCGAAAGGTCTCCGGCGCCCCGGTCCATGAAGAACGCACCAGGATCGGCCAGGGCAAGCTCCTGAATGGCTTCGGTGTCGGCGGCCAGGCCGGACTCGCTACCAACGAGGGAAACGACGGTGAACGACGCATCGTTGTTGGCATCCACGCTGACAAGAACGAACGCCGAATCGCACGCCGACGTCACAACGGCGACCGCCAGTAGGCAGCAGACCAGGAGTGTCCGTTGGTGACGGAAAAGGCGGCGGCGCACTCGTCAAGACTAGGGACCCAACGGTCCCTACCGTAGGCTTCGGCGGATGGACCCAGCATCCGATTCAGACTCTTCGACTGCCGTTGACCTTGACGTCGAATTTGTGCGTTCTCAGTTTGTGGCCTTTGGCGACCCCGAGGTTGCCCAGTGGGCCCATTTTGAGAATGCCGGCGGCTCGTACCTGCCCCGTCAGGTCACCGATCGGCTGCATCACCTCTTCACCAAAGCCAAAGTGCAGCCCTACTCCGCCTGGGGTCCGTCGAAGGATGCCGGCGAGGCCATGGACCGCTCCAAAGCCCGCATCGGCGCCACCGTCAACGCCGCCCCCGGCGAGATTCACCTCGGCCCGTCAACGTCGCAGAACACCTACGTGCTCGCCCAGGCGCTCCGGGCCGAAATGGAAGACGGCGACGAGATCATCGTCACCAATCAGGACCACGAAGCCAACATTGGAGCATGGCGACGGTTGGCCGATACCGGCATCACCGTTCGAGAGTGGAGCGTGGAACCTGACACCGGCCTGCTGTTTGTTGATGACCTGGCGGGGCTGCTCAACGACCGCACCAAGCTGGTCTGTGTCACCCACTGCTCCAACATTGCGGCCACCATCAACCCGGCGGCTGACATTGTGGCCATGGCCCATGCCGCCGACGCTCGGGTTGTGCTCGACGGTGTGTCCTGGGCGCCCCATGCGTGGGTGGATACCAAGGCGCTGGACGTGGACTTCTATCTCACGTCGCTCTACAAGACCTACGGCCCCCACCTGGGACTGCTCTATACCCGCCCGGATCACCTGGAGCGCATCACCAACCAGGGCCACTTCTTCAATGCCGACAAGCCGACGTATCGGCTCACGCCGGCCGGACCCGCGCACGCAGAGGTGGGCGCCGTGGAGGGGATCCTCGAGTTCTACGACGCCCTTCACCAGCATCACTTCGGCCATCTCAACGGCACCGATGCGGAACGAACCGAACGAGTCTTCTCTTTGTTCCCGGCCCAGGAGGAAGCGGTCATGGCACCCGTCATCGATGTGCTCAACGCCAAGGACGACGTTCGGGTGATCGGTGCGCCGGTGTCCGACCGATCGGTGCGCGCTCCCACAATCGCATTCCACTCCGACTCGGTGGCATCCTCGGCCATCGTGGAGAAGCTTCTGGATCACAAGGTCGGCGCCAGCCACGGCGACTTCTACGCCTGGCGCCTGATGGACGCACTGGGCCTGGACCAGGCCGAAGGCGTCGTCCGCCTTTCGATGCTGGCCTACAACACCGTCGAAGAATCCACCCGCGCCGCCCAGGCGTTGGACCAGTTGCTGTAAGCATTGCTCCGGCTTGCGTCCGCGGACGGATTTCGTCACGGAGGGTGAGGCCGTCAGCGTTCTCCGCTTCGTCAGAGCGGAGCGGTGACGAACAGTGGATATCGCGGGGCTGCGTGGGATATCGCGTGGCTGCGTGCAACGCTTCGTCAGAGCGGAGCGGTGACAAACAATGGATATCGCGGGGCTGCGTGCAACGCTTCGTCAGAGCGGAGCGATGACGAACAATGGATATCGCGCCCCCTGCAGGATTCGAACCTGCGCTCACGGTTCCGGAAACCGATGCTCTATCCCCTGAGCTAAGGGGGCTCGGGTGAGCGCCTTACGCTAGCCCGGTTTTGTCGGAATGCTGAGCGCATTTGGGTATCGGGAGCCGATTCTCTTCGCCTCGGCAACAAATTCTGATTTGGTGGGAAGAAACCAATCAGCGTTGCCGTCAGAGAGGTATGAGGAAGACCACGAATCGGTCATGCGATGATTGATACGGCCCCGAACCGCACCCGCCGCACCCGCTCCGGTGGGCTGCAGAAGACCGCAACGCCGTCAATACAGGAGACGACAGGACCCCAGATGGCACGAGAACGGCGCCGACGCGGGGGTTCAGAAGCAGATCTGATACGTCGGGCTCAAGCCGGCGATCAGCAGGCCTTCACCGCCCTGATCAGGACTCACGACGACAGCATGCGGGGACTGGCCTGGCAGCTCCTCAAAGACCGGCACGCCATGGACGATGCGCTTCAGGATGCCTACATCAAGGCGTATCGCCAGATCGGAAGCTTCCGGGCCGATGCCCGTTTCAGCAGCTGGCTCTGCCGGGTGGTCCACAACAGCTGCATGGACTACCACCGCCGTCGGGCCCGTCAACCCCGCGTCTCCATTGACGAACCGGGTCAACCAACCGCCGTGTCGCCGGCCGACCATGCCAGCCAACTGGCCAGTCGTGATGCCCTGACCGCCGCCCTGAGCACGCTCTCTCCTGACCACGCCGCCGTGGTGGCGCTGGTCGACGGCGAGGGCCTCTCCTATGACGACGTATCCGAAATGCTGGGGGTCGCCCCCGGCACCATTGCCAGCCGCCTCAACCGAGCCCGAGCAACGCTCCGGCAAGCCCTTGGTCAGGGAGGAATGATCCGATGACCGAGTTTCCGCCCAATGATCCCTCTGATCCGCGCCAGGGTGCCATCGATCCGCCGCACCAAGCGATGAGCGCCATGTATTCTTCTGAACCGCCAGCCATGGATCGTGACCCGGCGCCCCAGCACCAGCCAGACTTCTGGAGTCGCCTTGACGGGGCGTTGGAATCTGAGCCGGCCCCGGTTCGACCGCTGCCGATGATGCAGGACATGAAGGCCGAGTCCAGAGCGTGGCAGAGCCCCATGCTCGTTGCGGCGGCGCTTCTGATGGTCGGCCTGGTCGGCGCCATTGTGGTGCTGACCAATCGCGGCGAAGAGCCAAGCAGTGTGTTCACCGAGCCGCCGGAACCAACTGCGGTCGTGGTCGCCCCGACGGCGTTGTCGGTGATCACGCCGGAGCCGTCGCTGCAAGGTCCAGACCAGGTTGTGGTGCCCCTTCCGATTCCTACCCCCGAGGTCCCGGTGTTCTTCACTCGTCAGGAGGTGCTTGGGGGAGAGCCGGGGCTCTGGCTCCAGGACACCCCCGATGGGTCCTACTACCTCAGCTTTTCTGACAACAACGAGGACCCGTGCCCGACCGATGTCCAGTCCGAGAAGTTCCGCGTGTTCTTTGTGCCTCTCGGGACGACGGTCGCCCAGCCCACCAACGTGGAGACCTTCCATCTCATGCCCGACATCTACCGGGCCATTTCTTCTGACCGTTATGTGAGCTACGAAATGACGCCGGGGGATTGTCGGGGATCCCGTCTGGTCATTGGTGAGCTCCTGGATGGCGTGCCTGTCGGCGTCGTAAACACGGTCAACCTCAACGACTCGGGCCGCGCGTCGATCACCGCACTGAGCGGCCTGGAACCCAACTACCCGCTGGTGACGCTGACGGTGACTGATCCCGAAACCGACGTGGCCAAGGTCGTCCAGGTCGATGTCGAAACCTTGGAGCAGACGATTCTTCGTGAGCCGGGAGTGACCCCGGTCGCCGACCCGGACCAGATCTCCGGGACCGGCGTCACGATGTGTCAGGCCGGTGATACCGCCCAGCAGATCTCCGGGGGCATTGGTTTCCGGTTTGAAGACCTTGGCGAGCGACTCACTGCCCAGTATGCGTTCGCCGGAGATGACGACTTTGACGGCGCCGTGCAGTGGACCGCAGGTGTTGTCCGAGACACCGATCCGGACATATCGGTGGAACAACTTGCCGCCCGCTACCTGACGGACCCGGATACCGCCCTGTTCGATGGTCTGGTGCAGGGTCTCCCGGCGGCCCTGGCCGCCCGGCCGATGCTGGCCGAATCGCTCAACTGCTTCGTCCATCCAGAAGCGGACCGGGTCGAGCAGTCGCTGATGCCACAACGCACCTTTGATGCTGGTCCGTGGAAGTGCTTCATTGACCCGAATCTTGGAGTCAACCCGTTGGGTATGCGCGCCTTCCTCACCCTGCAGACGACCGCCGATGGGCAAGTGCAATGGCTCTATGAAAAGTTCGGCAATGCGGTTGGGGACGGGTCCGGCTACCAAACCGTCAACGTCGACCCGAATGATCCAAGTGTCATGCCGGGCCACGCGGTTACGTCGATACTGGCGGCCTCCGCAGAGTTGGGCTTCGACGCAGAAGTCATCATGGCGTTGCAGTCGGTCATGTCGTGCGAGCGCAATCCCGAGTTCCAGACCGATGGTGGTTGGTATGACCCCACCGGCGTGTTCCCGTTTGAACTTGAGACTGAAGCGTCCAAGGCGTTGACCTTCGACGTCGGCAACGAGGGGTACGTCAACTTCGAGACCCAGTCGTTCGACTGGCTCGCCTACCCCGACGTCGGAGATCAACGATGCGACGGTGGATTGTCGTACAGCATCGACGTGACGGATCGGGAGACGGGCGCCACGGCGACCGCACTCCAGAACATCCCGGCGGACCAGATTGTGAGCGTGACCGTTCGAGAACCGGACGCTGGCGTCCTGATCCTGTCAAAGTGCGGAACCACCTACACCCTGCGGATGGGCTGGTTGGACAATGTCGGACCAATGGGTCACGGTCCCGACAGCGACGCGGCCCCCGCCGTGATCGAAATGCCGCTGGTTACCGAAGCAACCAGCGCCACGATGGATTCGTCTGGCAACATCGTGATCACCTCTTCCATCGGAGAGTCGGCGATCCTGGCCGGCTCATACATCGACACCACGGGAACGGAGCGAAACAACATTCCACTTCCGCTTGCACCGCGTCCGCCAACCTCGTCCTACACCAGTGACGATTTCCGCAACCGTCAGATCTACGCATTGGCGACGACGGTGTTGGAACCAGCGACCTGCAAGTCTCCCGAAGCACCGGATACCGGCGCCTTGTTCTACCTGGTCTCCGCGACGGTGGAGGCACCGACCGAGGTCGAGTTCCTGGCGCTGGCTGGTCAGGCTCGCCCGCGGCCCGAGTACAGCTCGTTGAGCGCGGACGGATCTCTCCTGGCTATGCCATCGGCGTTCTGCAGCGAGAGTCAGGCGATGGCCGTTGATGTCTACAACGTGTTTGAGTCCGGAGCGATCCTTCGGTCGCACTCCTTCGGCGGTGACACCTTTGAGCCGCTGTTCGGCGGCGCGGCCGAAATTCTCGGCACTCGGTTCATTGATGCCGACACCGTCGAGGTCAACGGCACTCGACTGGCGGACGGCGTTTTCGTGTCCGCAACGGTGGACGTCCCCGCCAACTGACCGGGGCGCGAATTGCTGCGGCGCGGTGAAACCAAGGCCGTAGCCTTGCGGAATGATGAAAGACGAACTGGCCAACGCGGTCCGGAACGCATTGGTGACGTTGGAGATCCTTCCCGCCGGAGATCCGCTCCTTGACCGCGTCGAGGTGAGTCAACCGCAAAGCCGTGAGCATGGTGACTGGGCGACCAATGCGGCGCTGGTGACCTCCAAGGCCGCCGGTCGCAACCCGCGGGAGGTCGCTGCGGATCTGGTTGCCCACATGGAGGCCAACCCACCCCGCCACCTGGCCGCCATGGAGATTGCGGGCCCGGGTTTCATCAACTTCCGACTGCAACCGGGTTGGCTGCACGACGTGCTGTCGGCCACCGCAACCTCCTCCCCGGACGACTTCGGCGCCCACCACTTTGGCGAAGGCACCCACATCAACGTGGAGTTTGTGAGCGCCAACCCCAATGGCCCGCTGCACGGGGGTCACGCACGCGGGGCCATCTACGGCGATGCGATGGCCCGCCTTTTTGCGAAGTGCGGCTATCAGGTCACCCGTGAGGACTACCTCAACGACCGTGGCGTACAGATGAAGAACTACACCGACTCGTTGGTGGCCGCCCGGGCCGGGGAACCCACGCCCGAGGACGGCTATGCCGGTCAATACGTCACCGACTGGGCCAACGAGATTCCGGCCGAGATCACCGAGTGGCAGGACGTCTTTGCGTGGGGCTACGCCCGAGCGCTTCAATCCCACAAGGACACGCTGGCCGCAATCCAGGTTCACCACGACGTCTTTTTCAGTGAGCGGTCGCTCATGGAGTCCGGCGCAGTGGAAAGCGTGCTCGATCGGTTGGCCGAGCTGGACAAGAGCTTCGAGGCTGATGGCGCCACTTGGTTGCGCAGCACGGACTTCGGCGATGACAAGGACCGGGTACTCATCAAGAGCGATGGGGACCTTACCTACCTCACGCCCGACGTGGCCTATCACGAGGACAAGTTCTCCCGGGCTGACAAGTTGTTCAACGTGTGGGGCGCCGACCACCACAGTTATGTGGTGCGGATGAAGGCCGCCATGCAGGCGCTGGGCCACCAGCCCGACGATCTGGAAATCGTGGTCACCCAGTTGGTCAAGCTGGAACGCGATGGCGTCGAGGAGAAGATGGCCAAGCGGACCGGCGAGTTCGTCACCATCGACGAAATGGTGAGCGAAGTTGGCGCGGACGCGGTGCGGTTCACGTTCCTGATGCAGTCCATGGACACTCGCCAGACCATCGACCTCACCGCGCTGTCCGAGAAGTCCATGGACAACCCGGTTTTCTACGTGCAATACGCTCATGCGCGCATCAAACAGCTGGGCAAGAACGCGGCGGAAGCGGGCGTTGAATGTCAACCCTTGGACCGCACGGACCTGTCGGTACTCACCCATGATCGGGAGCTCGAAGTGCTGCGGGTCCTCAACGAGTACCCCGAACAGGTGGCCATTGCCTGTCGTGAGCGGGCTCCTCATCGCATCACCACCTGGTCCCGGGAGTTGGCCAGCGCATTCCACGGCTTCTACCGCGACTGCTACGTGGTGGGCCATGACGTGACCCTCGAACAAACCCAGGCTCGCCTCTGGCTCATCGAAGCGGCGCGGGTTGGTCTGGTCTCAGCTCTGGAACTGGTCGGCGTATCTGCGCCCGACCAGATGTAATTCAAGGTGGCCGACCCACTTCCGCTTTCACTGCTGCCGGACACCGCCGAAGTCAGCCCTGATGGACACCTGTCCATCGGCGGGGTGGACCTGCAGGCGCTCGCCGAAGAGTTCGGCACCCCACTGTTTGTCTACGACGAAGCCCATCTGCGCGACCGCTGCCGCCAGGCCGTGGATGTGTTTGGCGACGGCGTGGCCTTCGCTTCCAAGGCGTTCATGTGCACCGCCATGGCGAAACTGGCGCACGAAGAGGGCATGCACATCGACGTTGCCACCGGAGGAGAGTTGCACGTTGCCCTCCATGCCGGAGTGCCCGCCGCAAACCTGGTCATGCACGGCAACAACAAGTCGATGGTCGAGCTGGAGGCTGCCCTTGCGGCGGGCGTTGGTCGGATAGTGGTGGACAGCTTCGACGAGATGGACCGCCTGGATATGATCCACGCCCGAACCGGTCAGGTGGCATCGGTGCTTCTTCGGCTGACACCGGGGGTTGAAGCTCACACTCATGAGTTCATCGCCACTGGTCAGGACGATTCGAAGTTCGGCTTCACGGTCTCGCTGGGCTATGCCGAGCAGGCGATTCAACGAGCCGTGGCGTCACCCGCCATGGACTTCCTGGGAATCCACGCCCACATTGGATCCCAGGTCTTCAGCCAGGATGCATTTCGTCAGGCGGTCGAAGTCATCGCCGGAATCGCCAACTCGCTCGAGGTCCGAGAAATGTCGGTTGGCGGCGGATTGGGCGTGCCGTACGTGGCGGGCGAAGAAGCCCCAACGGTTGGGCAGTGGGGTCGCATGGTTTTGCAGGCGTGCTCAGCCGCGGGCGTGACGGCCAAGGTTCTGGCTGAACCGGGCCGATCGATCGTGGCCGCGGCGGCATTAACGCTCTATCAGGTCGGCACCATCAAGGCCCTTGAAGGTATTCGGACCTATGTGGCAGTCAATGGTGGAATGAGTGACAACCCTCGTCCCGTGTTGTACGGAAGCGGCTACGAGACGTTCCTCCCCCGGGCGACGACGGCCGAGCGACCCATGCCCATCCGGCTCGTTGGCAAGCACTGTGAGAGCGGCGACATTCTGGTGCGCGAAGGCTGGGTGCCCGACGATATTCGAGTCGGCGACCTTCTGGCCACGCCGGTCACCGGTGCCTACGGGTACTCGTTGGCTTCCAACTACAACATGGTGCCGCGTCCGCCGGTGGTGTTTGTGGCTGACGGCAAAGCCCGACTTGTCCGCCGTCGTGAGACCTTCGAAGATCTGTTGGCACTCGACGGCTGAGACAATCGGCCCGGTACTCGGCAACGGCGGTCGATGATGACATGCCTCTATTCTGCAGGAACCCGACCTTGCTTGGCGGTTCTCACGGGTCAGATGACAGCAGGTTCCGGCCAGGCTGTAGCGGTCGCCCCAGCACCCCCAGCTTCGGCAAATTTCGCCATATGGCTCGACCGTCTCGCGCGTCGCCGCTACGCTGGAGGCTTCCGAATCAATGGTGCTTCGGCGCAAGAAACGCACGAGACCATGAGGAGTCGCCATGACCCGGCGAACGAAAATTGTTGCCACCATAGGCCCTGCTTCAGAGACCCCTGAAGTACTTGGCGGCCTGATCGACGCCGGCGTCGACGTCTTCCGCCTTGGCACCGCTCACGACACCGTTGAGCGGGTCATCGAGCGCGTGCAGACCATTCGCGCCGTCCAAGCCGAGCGCAAGGCCGATGTCGGAATTCTCGTGGACCTCGCCGGTCCCAAGGTGCGCGCCGGCTTCGGCGAAGAACCCGTCGAGCTGGTGGAAGGCACAACGCTGACCATTCGCTCTGGTGAGCAACTCAGCAGCGCAACGGAGCTGTACGTCAACGTCGACAACATCGCTCGCAACCTCGTTCCCGGCGACCTGCTTCACATGGGCGACGGATCGGCCAGCCTGGTGGTAACCGCGGTGGCCGGCGACTCGGCCGAAGCCACTGTGGAGCGTGGGGGGACCATGCGCGGCCGGCCCGGCGTTCACATCCCGTCGGAGCGGTTGGCAACCTCATCCCCAACCAAAGAAGACCTGCAGTACTTCGACGCCCTGGTCGACACCGACATCGACATGGTCGCCATCTCGTTTGTCAAGACTGCGCATGACGTGCGCGGCCTGGGCGGCGAAGCTCCCCCCAAGGGGCCCCTGATCATCGCCAAGATCGAAACCCAGGCCGCCGTCGACAATCTTGAATCGATTCTTGAACACTGCGGCGGCGTAATGGTCGCACGCGGCGACCTCGGTCTGGAATGCAGCCTCCCGGGGCTCCCCGCGCTTCAGAAGCGAATTATTGCCGCAAGCGTGCAGGCTGGGAAGCCGGTCATCACTGCGACCCAGATGCTCGAAAGCATGACCACCAACTCCCAGCCAACCCGGGCCGAAGTCACCGACGTGGCCAACGCGGTGTTCGACGGCACCTCCGCAGTGATGCTGTCCGGTGAGACCGCGGTCGGTCACGACCCCGTCCTCGTTGTCCAGACCATGGCCCGCATTCTTCAGGAAGCCGACGACAACTTCGAGCACGACGCCTGGCGCCATCGAGTCGAAGGAATCACCGACGATACGCAACAAGCCACCGAGACTCGGAAAGTGGCCCGCGCCATGCGAGACGCCGCCCAGCGCGCAGCCAGCCAGCTCGACAGCCGGGTCATCGTGACCATTACCGGCACCGGCGCCACCTCGCGAGCCATCTCCCGCTACCGGCCCCGAGCTGAAATCATCGCGGTTGCCCCGTCCCAACGCGTGGTCAATCAGCTCTGTCTTTCGTGGGGCGTCACGCCGGTTATCGGCGACTCGCCCGGCAAAGGCGAGGAACGCATCCATGGCGTTCTCGAACGGCTTCGGGAAACCGGCTACCTCAAGCAGGGCGAGCTCGTCCCGGTCGTGGCCGGTGCCGACAATTCCTCGCTGGTCAGCAACATCCTCCGCATCGACAACGTGCCGTAAATATTGTTCCTTCTCGCTGGCGCTCGGCGGAAGCGTTGGCACGCAGCCCGCAGCCGGCGGGCGACGGGCGGTAGGGGTTGAACCGGCGATACGGTTTTTGGGTGAAAACGATTGCGGTTGCTCTCCTTGGTGTCCTCTTCGTCGGGACCGTCGCGTGTGCTTCCGACGCCGCCTCCGGTGAGGCGGCCGCCGATGGACGGTGTGACTACTCGGGGGTCGACCAGTCCGCGGCCAGAGTCTGGAACGAGGTGGCATTGGATGCCATCCGGCGAGACTTCCCGGCGCCCACGGTGCACGCCCGCAACCTGTATCACCTGTCCGCGCTGAACTGGGATCTCTGGTCCTCGTGGGACGAGTCCGCCACCGCGCTTTTCCCGCTACCCGATGCGGTTCCCGAAAGGGAAAGCAGCGACATCCAAGGCGCTCGCCAGGAGTCCATCTCGTTTGCCGCTCATCGTCTGCTGGCCCATCGCTACCAACGGGCGGTCGGAGCCACCGAAACGCTGGCCGACCTCGACCGCACCCTGGCCGAGTTCTGCACCCTTCCTGCACTTGGCGAGAGCATCGCCACCAGCTCACCTGCGGGATATGGCATCCAGGTCGCCGACGCACTGATCGCCGCCACTCGTAACGACGGCAGCAGGGAAACTTCCAACTACGACGACTTCAGCTACAGCTCGGTCAACCCTCCGCTGGTGGTCGACTCCGACACCATTGCCATGGTGGACCCGGCTCGCTGGCAGCCCCTTTCGCTGAGTTCATCGGTCAGTCAGAACGGCATCGCGCTGCCCGCCGGGGTGCAATCGTTCATCGGTCCAAGCTGGGGGTTCGTCACGCCCTTTGCGCTGACGCCCGCCGACAATGGGGTCCCCATTGACCCCGGCGCGCCGCCCACCTTGGAGACCGATCCCGATCTGTGGTTTGAAGGCATCGTTGAGACCATAACCCTCAGCTCGCAACTGGCCGTCGGACAGGCCCAGATGAACGTTGCACCCGACGGGATCAACCCGGAATCCGGCGAGCCCTATGCCGAACAGATGGTCGACCGGGCCGACTATCTCCGGGCGATCGCCGAATTCTGGGCCGACGGGCCGGACTCAGAAACGCCACCCGGGCACTGGAACACCATCGCCAACGAGGTCGGTGATCTGGTGGAAGCCGGTCCAAGCGGACTGCCGGCAACGTTCGAGGACCGACTGGAGTGGGACGTCAAACTGCACCTGGCGCTGAATGGCGCCACCCACGACGCAGCCATTGCCGGCTGGGGAACCAAAGCGTTCTACGACTACGTGCGCCCGATCTCCATGGTCCGATGGGCATCGTCATTGGGTCAGTCATCGGATGCAAGCCTGGACAGCTACAACCCGGCCGGTCTTCGGTTGATCGACGGGTTGACTCGTCTCAACGAAACCGGCGAAGTCGAGGTGCGCGCCTGGCTCGGCCCGCCCAATGACCCGATTGCTGAACCCGTTGGATCTGCTTGGGACCAGGAAAGTGTTGTGCGGGGCGTCGGATGGATAGCGGGGACCGAATGGACCCCGTACCAGCGGCCTGACTTTGTGAGCCCGGCCTTCGCAGCCTACGTGTCTGGCCACAGCATCTTCAGTTCGGCGGCCGCCGAAGTACTCACCCAGTTCACCGGGTCCCCCTATTTCCCGGGTGGTCTGTTCACCCACCAGGTCCAAGCTGAATCGTTCAAGCATGAGCCGGGACCTTCGGCGCCCTTCGAACTCCGATGGGACACTTTCGGCAGCGCCGCCGACGAGGCAGGCTTCTCCCGTCGGGCTGGCGGCATCCATGTTCCCGCCGACGATCTTGCCGGCCGAGAGATGGGAGTCGAAGTCGGCCGCCTTGCCTGGGAGAAAGCCGAAAGCCTGTTCTGATTACCGGGGCCGCCGAAAGCCTGGCAACAAGATGTGATCCCGCGGATCCGGCACGTGCACTACGTCGGGATGAGGCCGCCGAATGAAGTCGACCGCGTCCGAACTGAGCGATTGCAATCGCTGACTGAGCTGACCCTGGCTCCGTGACGGAGCACCCAAGGCTGACAGCAAACGCCAGTGCCGAGAGTACGGAAGCACCAAGCGTTCATCGAGCAGGCTGCTCTCCCATTGCGGGTCGAGCAGACGTAGCGCTATGTACTCGTCAACGACCTTCATGCACTAGTCGTCAGCGGCCACAAGGTTGTCCAATTCCTCGGCTAGCCCCGCGCCGGTGGTGACTTCGCGAATCGTGGCGATGTCCTCGGCAGTCAGCCTGAGTTTTCCAGCTTCGCGTAACTCGGCGAGCGCTTCTCTTGGCGACTTGACTTTCATGACCACATTGTAGCTGGGCGATAGGACAGGCTTCTCGCAGCAAATCCCCTCATCGAGCGCGGTGATCAGCTGCGAGTCATCCTCACGTGACCGACTGAGACTTCGAAACCATTGCTACGAAGCGCTTTGCCGAGAGGAGAGTGCCTACCTCGTGTGGGCGAGGGAGGCGCCGAGGGGGACCGGGTCGAACCCTTTCGTGACGTGAGCACGTCATCGATAGACCCGATTACTGGGTCAAGTTCTGAGAGCCACTCGTTCACGATGGGTTCGCCGGCGCGCTTCATACGGCGTAACTCCCTTTCGGTCAGCGCCATGGTCTGACACTCGTTTCCGGTCCACCGTCGAACGAGGTCACTCAGCTCCAACGCGAAGTCCTCAGCCGTCGGATCGTTCGACACCAGGAGCACATCAATGTCACTGTCACTGTCGCCATCTCGGCGGGCGGCCGACCCGAACAATCCGACCGACGAGACTTTGCCACCCCAAGCCTGAACCGCCCCGCGGATCCGTTCACGGAGAAGTCCATACAGACCATCGAGCTGCTCAACCGCTGGGAATACAAGATGTTCGCGGTTGAGGATGTAACCCCCAGGCACGTTGAGGACAAGGCCGGATGCGGCAAGGCGACCCAGGGCCTTGCGCACGCCCATCTCTGACGCCGACGGGCAGGCTTTGGCAACCTGCGCACCAGTCAGCGGCCCGGACCTCTTCAGCAGCGTGGCCACGACGAGACCAGGGACACCGGGTATCGCTGTCGTAATCGGTGCTGAAACATCCACCTCAACACTTTAGTGCGGAAGCCAAACAAAAGTGTGGATACCTTATTGGAGTCCGGGAGGAGAATCGAACTCACAGCCGCTTCGTTCGGCCAGCACTTGGCAACGACCCCCAACGGTCGGACGCGGCGGGCGGCAACATTTCGACCAGGCGATCGACGTTGAGGCCGCTGACCACCAACCGCTCCTTGTGGTTGTTGGCGAAATCACCCGGCCAGGTGCTCACGCCGCAATGAGCGAGTTCAACGGTGATGTCCTTCGGAGTCGACAACACCTTGGCGCAGAGGTTCGGGTAGCAGTCACGCTCGTTGGGCTGCGGCGGCCCCAATACGGTGTCAGCTCCATCGGCGAGGGCACCGATGAGTGTCCCAGCCTCGTCTCGGCGACCGCTGTTGTCAGACACCTCGATCTTGATCTGGCATGCGGGGTGCACCTGGTTGATCACCTTGACGAGCAAGCGCAGCTGGTTCGTGAGTTCTTCGACCTCGAAACGGCGGCCACCGCGATCAGGGCCAACCGACACCAGCCCGAAGACCGAAAAATGGGGCAGCGCTCCCGGGGCATCAAGCTCCTTTGCTCGGGCAACGCGCTGGATTGTGCTCAGGCGGCTGACCGCTGATTTGTCTCGCAACCGTCGCCGCTGCAGAGCAGCCACAAGGGCGAGAGCATTGGTTGGATCCGCGACGATCTCGCACAGTTGCATCGTGGTGATGACATTGTTCTGAGCGACTGGGCCAAGAATTGAGGCGGTTCCAAGTGGCACCAGTGGCGAGAGTTGCACCGGGTCGAAGGTGGCATCTACCGCGAGGTTCAGCGCGGCAACACCGGTGGACGCAAGTGCGACGGCGTCAATCTCCGATGCTTCACAGAACCGGTCGGTCTGCTGTTGGCGCAAAACTGCCCCCGGCTCAATTGCGTCGGCTCGGGAGCCGGCAACGGCGCGCAGAAACGATCGAAGCTCACTTCCTGACAGTTGTTGCGTGAGGATCTCGAACGCCTCGACAACCGCGGGGCTCTTCATGATGCGCAAGTCGGCGTTGTCCATGCCTGTGACCGTAGATCGACTCAGCTCGGTGCGGGCGGGTACCGATGGTCAAGAACGGCCAACCTCCCCGGTCGTCACTGCTAGGCATCTTCGCCCGTGGCGGACAACGCCAAAGTCGTCCAGCCGGCGCTGACAATCTCCAAAATGCCAAAGAGAAACAGTTGCCACGGGGCCACGGTGACGGCCAAGGCGATCTGCAGCACACCTGCCACCGTCCGTTCGATAACCGACGCACGGAAGCCAGCGCTCGTTCGAGATCGCTCCCGCTGCATGAAGAGTCGAAACAGCGATCGCCAGGACCCCAATGAGGCGTATCCAGAACTCCTGAGGCTCGTCAAACCCAACCTGCATGACGACGGTGGGTGCAATGACGTACGCCAAGCCACTACCCAATCCGGATACCGCCGCCACCGCAACGGTGAATCTCGGATTCAGAATCAACCGACGCACGGTGCCAACTTTAGGCGCCAGCGTCAGTGCCTACCTCGTGCGGGCGATGCAGCCGCCGAAGGGGACCAGGTCGAATCTGATCGTTGCGGCGGGTATCTGCGCGATCTCGTACTGCGCCGGATCAGACCAGGTCGCTGATGAGCCGGGCCGTCCTTCGAAGCCAGCGTTGTCGCAGATCTGGGTGACCTCCGCGTCATCGGCAATCCCGAGCTCCGCGGCGTCAACCCGGATGTTCGTCGGCTCGTTCTGGCCGTTGATCGCCGCAATCCACCAGGTGTCGCCATGGCGGCGGGCCAGTGCAACGTCGCGTCCGGGTCGGCCGTCAAGGAACACCGTCTCGTCCCAGGCGACGGGCAGATCCCGGAGCATCCCAATGATCTCATCGGGCTGACTTTGATAGGCCGTTGGCGTGTCGGCCAGGTGCTGAAGACCGCTCTCGAACAGCACGGCCAGCGCCAGTTCGTGGGTGTTGGTGGTCCGCCGTCGGACGGTGTCGCCCAACAGCAGCGGGGTGTAATCCATCGAGCCAACCACGTTCCGCGTGAACGGCAACATGGTGTTCTGCGCGGGGGCGATGGCCGCGAAGCGGGAGAAGAAGGTATAGATCTCGGCGCCGCGAACGGCCTCCATGGTCATCAGATTCGGGAACTCGCGTGACCATCCCCGCGGCACCGTTGACCCGTGGAAGTTGACCATCAGTTCGAAGTCTGCCGCGTCTTCCAGAATCTCGCGGTACTGACGGATCTGCGCCGGCTTGTCGGACTGAAAGAAGTCGACCTTGACCCCTTTCACGCCCAGCTCGGCCAGCCACCCAAATTCCGCTCGGCGGGTTTCCCGGTCAAACATGGCGTCTCGGGGCGCCTCGGTGACCACGTTGTTGGGTCCCCCCGAGTTGTACCAGAGCAGGAGGCCAACGTTGCGGTCCGCCGCATAGTCCACGAGGTCGGCCAGTCGCTGGTCGCTGAAGGTGTTCCAGTTGGCGTCGACCAGGGAGTACTCCCAACCCAGGTCAGCCGCCAGGTCGATGAACGGCTCCATGGCGTCGGCGTTGCGGGAGCTGTTGTGGTCAGACCACCAGCTCCAGGAAACTCGGCCCGGTGTCACCCATGACCAGTCCCTATCCTGGCCCGGCGGCGACAGGTGGCGTACATGATCGGATTCGACAATGTCGCCAAGTTCGGGGCTGGTGATGATGATCCGCCACGGCGATGTCCAGCCGGCAGTGACGATGGGTCGGGGATCGCCGAAGCCGTTGCCCTCGCCTCGGTCGGCGAATGACAGGAAGAACTCGCCGTCCACGGTGCCGGAAGCGAAGTGGGAACCGGCATCGTCGGAGCCGAGCGCGCTTTCGGTGATGAGCGTCCAGCTGCGTTCGCCTTCGGCGAGGAGTGGAAACGTCCATCCAAACGCCGATGTGCCGGGACGCCCCGCGCTCGCTTCGGCATTGCGCGGCTGCTCGTAGGCCGGGGTGTAGGCCGATGGCCCGTCATGGGGTTGAAGCCACACCAGGTCTTCGGGGTCCAGGGCGAAGCTGGTGCGTTCCCACTCGATGCGGACCGGCGCCTCGGCGTCGCTGTCCCCGAATGCGTCGGGGAGGGCGTACCGGAACGCAACGCCGGTTTCGGTGGCCAGCAGGTCGACGGCAAACCTCTCGCCTGCGGCCCCCTCAAACAGGATGCGACGAACGTTCATGGTCAGCAGCGAGGTCCTGGCTTTCCCGGTTGGCAGCTCAAAGCGACTGGTGGACTGGCGCTGCTCGACAACGGAGAGGACCGTCAGGTCGCGGGTGAGCGAGATGGCCTGGCCTTCTCCACTGGTGACTTCCAGCCCCAGCGTTGAGTCAGCGATGACTTCCTCGATTACCCCGTCAGCGTGGGTTCGTTCCACCCGGTATCGGGCCCGCCCAAGCTCATCCAGTCCCACCGAAAGGGCGAGCGTTCCGTCGGGGCTGATGGCTTGAGTCACGCTTTGAAAGCGGGCGACGTCGGTCGTTATTGCCGGGCCCCCACTACTGGCGCTGCAGGCCGACACCAGCACCAGGATCAACAGGATCGAAGAGAGAATCGTCATGGAGCGCTTCACGGTTCGATCCGCCCGTCCACCAGCGTGATCGACTTCTGGGCAAATCCAATCACCGCCGGATCGTGGGTGGCGATCAGCACGGTGCTCCCTGCCGCCTGCGCCGTGGAGCCGATGGCGTCCAGAACTCCCATGGCGGTGTCCGAGTCCAGTTGGGCGGTCGGTTCATCCAGGATCATGAGGGCGGGGCGGGCCGCCAACGCCCGAGCCAGCGCCACGCGCTGGCGTTGACCGCCGGACAGTTCGTCCGGGCGGTGATTCGGATACGACTCCAGACCGACGGCCTCCACCGCCTCATCGATGTGGCGTCGGCGGTCGCGGTGCCCCACATCGCGAGCCCGCAGAACGATGTCAAGGTTCTCGGTGACGGTCAGGTGAGGCAGAAGTCCATCGGCCTGGAAGGCGATCGCAACATGCTGACGACGCCAGGTGACCGCTTCCTCGTACCCCAGCGCGCTGACGTTGACCCCAAGCACCGTGATGCTTCCGGCGGTGGGTTGATCGAGTGCCGCAATGCAGTTGAGCAGGGTTGTCTTTCCGCTGCCTGACGGGCCAACGAGGGCCACCATGTCGCCCTGTTCGACCCGAAGAGTCGCGCCGTCGAGTGCCGCGGTTGCCGAGACCCCCTGGCCGAAGACGCGCGTCACATCGCGCGCGATGACCGCCGCGTTTCGGTCTATGAGAGGGGGCCCGTCGGTGGTCATCGGCGCTGCCCGTCGTCGCCCATTTCGCAATTGTCGGCGTGGGCGCTTCTCTGAGGGCGGATCTCGATGCCGGTGTCGGTCAGAGTGGCCCGCACTCGGGAGTCACGAAGCGCCGCCAGGTGTTCATTGGTCAGTTGTAGGCGACCGATGCTGTCAATCATCAGCACCTCGTCCAGCGAACCCTGCTCGTCATAGTGCTGTTCCGAAGCGACTCGACCGTCACGAATGGCGATGACGCGGTCGGCGTGACGAACCGCGTCCTGATCATGGGTGACCACGATCTGGGTGAGACCGGTCTCGTCGCTCAGTCTGCGCATCAATGAAAAGTGGGCGTCGGTCGATTCGGAGTCCAGGGAGCCCGTTGGTTCGTCAGCCAGCAGCACCTGGGGTTCTCGAGCCAACGCCGCGGCAAGGGCGACGCGCTGTTGTTCGCCTCCGGACAGTTGGGCCTGCCGGTGGCCGTCGCGATCCACCAGCCCCACGGTCTCCAACATCGCCGACGCCCGAGCACCGGGGTTGGGCTGCCCGGCCAGTTGTGGCGACAAAGCCACGTTTTGGCGGGCGGTCAGATAAGGAAGAAGGTTCTCGCCGGAGTGCTGGGAGATGATGCCCAGGCGGTCGCGGCGAAGCCGCAGCCGATCGGCCTGCGAGGCCCGGGCAAGATCCACGCCGGCAACCACAACCCGACCGGCCGTTGGCTGGAGCAGGCCGGCCAGGATCTTCATGAGCGTCGACTTGCCCGAGCCGCTGGCGCCGATGACAACCACCATTTCGCCCGCTTCCACGCGTAGGTCGAGGCCTTGCAGAGCAATGACGTCGGTCATGCCCACCCGGTAGATGTGGGTGAGTTGTTGGCAGTCGACAACGACGGCTCGCTCGGTCGTTTCCCTGGTCATTCGGTGGCTCCAACCTTGACGGCTTCGAAGAGGCGGAGTCGGCCGACGCTGGAAATCAGCATCGCGCTGAGAATCACGAACGCCACGAGCAACGCCGCGCCGATGGTTGCGGTGGCAAGCCAGTCGATGACCGGAACCACCTGCGGCGCCGAGCCGACTCGGGCCCCAATCATTTCCGGCAGTACGAAGCTCGACATGGCGATGCCGGTGAGCGTTGCCATGCCAACGCCGGCCACCGCAATGCCAAGCAGATCCATGCCCACGATGACCAGAAGATGGCGGCGCCGGAGCCCAAAGGCTCGCAACACACCCAGCTGCGTCCGCTGTCGGGCAAACCCAAAGACGGCGTACGCAATGAACCCGGCGGCGGTGAGGGTGCTGAAGACGACGAAGCTGGCAGTGAGCACGCCGAAGACCCCCTTGCGTTCTGGTCGGTTCTGAGCGCGTTCGATCAGCTCAGAGGCGGACTCAACGCGGGTGGCAGTGATACCAAGGCGACTCAGGTCGGCGACGGTTTGTGCGTTGTCCACAATGGTGCCCGGACGCTCAAAGAGCACCTGGCTGGAGACCGTGCGGCCGATTCGCTGCTCGTAGTCGGGAAGCGACGCAACCAGCGGCCGAAGATCACTCGACGGTGACCACCCGGGAAACTGATCGAAGTGGCCCACGATCACCATGGGAATGTTGACCCCGTCGGATCCGTCGCTCACCGCCACGGTGATCATGTCGCCTGTGCGAAGACCGTTCGCTCGCAGAATTGGGCGATGTGCCAGCACGCCGTCGGGCGTGGCGGAGAGCGTCGCCATGAGTTGGGTGAGCGACTGGGTCGAATAGTCCTCGCGCCAGAATGCGGCGTCGGCAAACGTTCGAGGGTCAACCGCAGTGAACTCGATGGGAATCGGCGAGCCTCCGGCAATCCCGCTGGCCCTACCGGGAAGCTGCAGCATCCGGGTCGCTCCGTCGAGCGCCCACACCCGTTCGAACGAAGACGGGTCGACGCTCGGGCCCGGCTCCGGCTCCGGGAGGCCAAAGCCTGAACCGGTAGGTGTCGGACCACCAACGTCGCGAATGGCATTTTCGGCTCCGACCAGATGGTGGGCCTGGTCGACGAGATGCAGATCTAGCGTGCGGGCCAGAGACGCGGTGTAGATGGTCAGCGATCCGGTCAGCACGATGAGGAGCACCGGTGCCAGTGCGGATCCGGACGCGCGGGCGCCGCGCTGCGCTGCGGCGAGCAACGCGGTACTGGGGGTTCGCTGCAACCCCCGAGCCAGCAGGCTCATGCCAATCGGGTAGGCCCGCATGGTCAACAGACCAGCCGCCAGGCCAAGGGCGGTCGGCAGCAGAACCACCACCGGGTCATCAAGGAGATCGCCGCTGACTGCGTCGCTTTGCAGGACGAACCACCCAAAGAACCCAATTGCCGCAACAACCACCAGATCGGCTCGGCTGCGGTGCCACCACGCCAACCGAGGACCGGAGGCATCCCGCCGGCGATCGAACCGGCTGATAATGGTGTTCCAGAGTGGCGGGGCAAAGTGCAGGACGAAAATGACGAGTGCGGCCAGCAGCAGGGCGCGCCAGGTTCGGCGGTTGTTCACGAGCGGAAGGTCAAGTCCGTCACCCAATCGAAGGAAGGTGTCGGTTCTGCCGATGATATTCGCAATGCCGCGGCCTATCAGAACGCCCAACGCGACGGCAACGATGGTGGTGAGAATTGATTCGATCGCGGCGGCAACAAGGAGTGGCCCACGTCGGACGCCGTGGCGGTCCAGCAGCTCTCGTTCGGCGGCACTCCGGTTCCAACGCATGGCCACCAGCACGGCGACAACAACGATGCTCAGAAGCACCGCTGGCAGGGAGAACATCCGTAGTCCGGATTCGAGTCGATTGGCCTGCGACTGAAATCCGCCCAGGGCGTCCTCAGGATCCATGAGCAGTCGGGTTCCGGGCAGCCGATCGTTCACCAGGCGGTTGATGCCCCGCGTGCGAGCGACCAGAGCGTCGACCTGGTCGGTGGTGATCCTGGCCGGGTCGAGAAGCACGAGCCATTGGGCCGCGCCGACCACCGCCGGGTCAAGGTTGTCGATGGTGGCAAGAAAGGTCTGCTCCGGGACAACCAGGCTGCGCACCATCTGTCCGGACTGCACAAATCGCGCCGCAGGCGCGGCGTCGGTTGGCGGCTCCCACAGGCCCACAACGATGACGTCGGTTGCCCATTCCTGGGTGTCCGGACTGCGGCGGGAGTTGATGGCGGTCAGTTCCTCGCCCACGTCAACCCCCAGCGACTCTGCAAGGGTCGCACTGATCGCCACCTCGATGGGGATTCCGGGGGCCCGGGCCGGCTCCGGAGCGCGGCCCTGAATGAACGTCATCTCATTGAGGTTGTTGGACGTGGTGAAGGGAAGGGTTTCCAGCCGGTCGTTCGGGTCATCGGCGCTGACCGCAATCGTGCGGAAGATTTGGAAGCCGCGGGTCTCGACCAGACGCCGGGCGTCGAGGATGGTTGCGCCAAAGTCGCTCTCGGCGCCGCCCAGAACGGCGCTGACGCCTTCGAGTTCCCCCATGGTTTTGGTTGATGACGAAAGCCGGTTGAAGCTGTAGAGGTAGCCGAATGGCGCGCTGTCATCACTGGCAATCTGTTCGGTCAGAAGTTGCGCAGCCGCCGGCTCGGAGAACAAGGGGACCGCCATCCACACGCCCGCCAGCCCCGCCATGGCGACAATGACCGCGGCGGTGAGTCCCAGCGCAGCCCGGGTTCGGCGCAAGCTGAGTCGAAGGGCACCGAAAAAGGCGGCGAGTGTGCGGGTCACCGCAGAACCAAAACCGTTCCGGGGCCCAGCAGGGTTGACCCCGGGTTCGCATTGCTGCCCGCGGTGGCGTCGAGGACCTCAATATGGCTCGAGGTGCGTCGGCCAAGTCGGGGAGTAACCCGTTGCAGCGATCCGTCTGGGCGCTCAACAAGTAGGAATGATCGGCCGTCCTGGCGGTGCAACACCTCACGCGGAAGCCAGGTTCGCAGACCTGGATCGATGGCGAATTCCACGTCGATGGCTGCCCCGGGCTGATCGAGCGCTTCGGTCATGGTTGCAGCCGAAGCGGCGTCGCTGGCTTCGATTCGGATCTCCACCACCGGGGGACTGCCCACGTCAACCTCAATCGGTTCGATCGAACTGATGGTGGCGGTGGCGGCCGAGGCGGCAATCGCAAACGGCACCAGGCGAACCTGGTCGCCGGGCTCAAAGTCCACGACGGTGGCGGCCGTGGTGCGAACGACGGCGATCAGGTCGCTGCCGGTGAGCACAGTGAAGACGGTTTCGTCCGCATCGACGGGGAAGGTGAGGTCGGAACTGACACCATGGACCACCCCGGATACCGGGGCAACAATCGGGATGGCAAGATCGGCTCGTTCGGCGTCGAATCGGTCGACTGCGGCATCGAGTTCGGCCAGATCGTCATCGGAGACCCCGCGTTCGACGCCAAGTTCGACATCAAGCTCAAGGATCTGGCGTTGCAGCTCTTCGGCCCGGGACAGGATGGGAATGAAGGTGGCGACCGTCTGCCCGGCACGTACCGCGTCTCCGCTGGAGAACTTCACGTCAACGATGCGGCCATCGCCGGGTGTGGGGACATCGGTGCCATCTCGAGCTTCGACCCGACCTTTGATGGCGAGCGCGCCAATTTCCGCCGCCCTCGTCAGCTCCAGCGTCTCTCGGGGAGAATCGAATCGGTCCACGGCGGCGCCGTTGGTGCCGGCGGGGCTGGCGCCAACGGCGCGTCGTGGTTCGAGGTCCCGGGTACATCCGGCCCCGCCCAGAACAACGGCCGCCACCAGAAAAACCAGACCGGCGACCCGCAGCTTTTTCGTTGACGAGACCTGCGGCAATGTGAGCCGCGCTCGCGGTCGGGTCACCGGATATGACCCCGGTCGCAGCCGGTTGCGCAAACCTGGCGCCGGGGTCCAAACATGTCGAGACTCTAGCCTTGCCGTTTTCGGCGGGATGTGCGCTCCTGTTTCTTCATGTGTCATAGTGTTCACGTTGAGCGGGACGGCGGCGGTCCGGCGTCTGGAGAAGAGGGGATGGGGAACTGATGACGACACTCGGCGTCAGTGTGCTGGGGATGGAGTTTCCCGGTCTGTTGCTGGCAATTCTGGGCGTGGCTTTTGGCATCGGCGCGCTGGTCACCGCGCTGGGCAAACGGTCGCTCTACGGCGGCTGGCCCACCGCCTACTGGTTTTTGCTTCCGTCTCTCATTGGGTTCGTGGTCTTCTTCCTTTTCCCGACGGTCCGAGGTATCTACCTCAGCTTCACCGATTGGAATCTGCTGGCCAACGACGGTGAGTTCATCGGCACCGAGAACTACACCAACTTGTGGACCGACAGTGATTTCTGGCGAGCCATGCGGGTCACCGCCTGGTACGTCATCATCAACATCGGCACTCAGACCCTGCTGGCCATCATCATCGCCGTGATGATGGATCGACTCACCAAGTCGGCAACTGTGCGAGGCATCCTCCTGTTGCCGTGGCTGATGCCGAATGTGGTGGTGGCCCTGCTCTTTGTCTGGCTGCTCGACAACAACCTGGGAATCGCCAACCGGGTGCTCGGCTGGGTTGGTCTGGGGCCGTGGGGGTTTCTCACGAGCATCGACGGTGTGATCCCCACCATTGCAGCTATCAACACCTGGAAGTTCATGGGCTACACGGCGCTCCTCATCTTTGCCGGCCTCCAAACAATTCCTGGCAATCTCTATGAAGCTGCGGCGCTCGATGGGGCGACTGAGTTGGACATGATGCGCCGCATCACCATTCCGCTGATGCGCCCGGTACTCGCGCTGGTGATGGTCGTGACCGTCGTGGGTTCCTTCCAGGTTTTCGACACCGTGCAGGTGGCCACCGGCGGCTTCAGTGGAACGCCGGGCGGGCCGGTCAAAGCAAGTCAGGTCATCTATCTCTACATCTACCGCAACGCGTTTGTGTTCAATGATCTGGGCTATGCGGCGGCGCTTGCTGCGGTGCTCTTTGTGATCCTCATGGTGGTGACGGCCATCCAGCTTCGGATGCTCCGCGCTGGCGAATCGGATCTGGCATGACGGCAGTTCAAGAGATGGTTGGGTACGGCAAGCCGACCACGGCATCGCGTATGGGTAAGCCGTTGGCGTGGTTGCTGCTGTTCTTCCTGCTCGGGGTGACCCTCTTTCCGTTCTTCTGGACCCTGCGCTCCGCGCTCAGCACCAATAGCGCACTCTTTGCCAATGGTTTCGAGTTCACGTTCATCAACTTCAAGCGAGTCCTGGGCCTCGCTACTGACGAAGAGATCCTCTACGCGTCGGGCCGCGTCAACTCCGGCCAGTTCGACTTCCTCCTGGCGCTGCGCAACAGCGTGATCATTGCTGCGGTGATTGCGGTTGGTCAGGTCTTCTTCAGCGCCATGGCTGCGTACGCCTTTGCCCGTATGAAGTTTGCCGGTCGGGACAAGCTGTTCTTCCTTTATCTGACGGGCATGATGATCCCGCCGATCATCACGTTGATCCCCAACCTCATTCTGATGAAGGAGTTGGGTTGGCTCAACAGTTTCAAAGGCATCGTCGCCCCGTTCGTACTGATGACGCCGTTTGCGGTCTTCTTCCTGCGCCAGTTTTACCTGAGCATCAACCGGTCCATTGAGGAGGCCGCGCTGATCGATGGTGCGTCGCACTTCCGGCTCTTCCGCTCGGTAATCCTGCCCATTGCCCGGCCCCAGATGGTCACGCTGATGGTGCTCACTTATGTGACGGCGTGGAACGAGTTTCTCTGGCCGCTGGTTGTAGCGCCGGTCAACGACGAAGTGCAACCCCTCACCCTCGCCCTCGGGGTGTTCACCACCCAGCAGCCCGGTTCGTCCCCGGACTGGTCGGGCTTGTTGGCCGGCACGCTGTTGGCTGCGCTCCCGGTGATCTTGATCTTTCTGATCTTCGGTCGCCGCATCGTCGACAGCATCCGGTTCACCGGCATCAAGTAGCGGATTCGGTCAGCAGAACTCATATAGCCACAACCGACACGTCGTTTTCTTCAAGCTCTGACCGCGCTTCGGCACTCAGCGACGCATCGGTGATGAGGGTGTCGGCCATCTCCAGGGGAGCAATTCGGCTCAGGCCGGTGGTGCCCCACTTGGTGGCGTCCGCCATGACCACAATCTGGTCCGCCGCGCGGATGAAGGCCTGGTTGGTCATCGCTTCGGTCAGGTTGGGGGTGGTGAATCCGGCGCTGCCCATGCCGTGAATCCCCATGAACAACTGATCGAGATGGAGCGCTCCCAGCGCCTGCTCGGCCAGCGGACCAACGATGGCCGCCGACGGGGTTGGGGTCCCGCCGCAGATCACCACGGTGAGGTCCGGGCGTCCCCCCTGGCTGAGAGCCAGAACCAGCGGCATGGAGTTGGTGACCACGGTGAGGTCGGCAACCGCGTCCAGATGCGACGCCATCTTGTAGGTGGTGGTGCCGGCGGTCACGCCGATGGCGCTGCCGGGAGCAATGAGGGCGGCGGCGGCGGCGGCGATGCGTTCCTTTTGCTTCTGCTGGAGCGCAGACTTGGCGCTGAAGCCGGGTTCCTCGGCGCTGCGGCTTCTCAGGTCATAGCCCAGAAGGGTCGCGCCGCCGTGAACCTTTTGGAGTTGGTCCTGCTCATCGAGCGCGTCGATGTCTCGACGAATGGTCATGGCCGAAACCTTGAGCGTTGCCGCCAGGTCGGCGACCCGAACCGACCCGCGCTCGCGGATCAATCGAAGAATGATATTGCGGCGTTCGCCCGCAAGCAGTCGTTTCGACTCAGGCGCTGGCAAAAAATCTTTGCCTCGTCGGGTAACCATTTTCTCCCACTTTGTTGGTCCGCCGGCCGCGTGCTTGTGCGAATACGGTGCTTGTCCGGCCGAAATCGAACATTTGCGAACATAGCACGGTCAATGGACTACGCGGTCCGCATGATCAGGCGGGGGCTGACCACCCATTGCGGGTTGGGGGCAACTACTCTGCCCAACAACAAACGAAACAATGGAGGGGTATCCATGACACTTCGTATGCGCAAACTGTTTGCGCTCTTTTTGGCCTTTGCACTCTTTGCGACCGCATGTGGCAGCGACGCTGCCGATGAGGTTGGCAGCGCAACCGACACCGTCACTGACGCCGTAACCGGCGAAGAAGACGGCTCCATGGAAGAAGACGGCTCCATGGAAGAAGACGGCGCCATGGAAGAAGACGGCGCCATGGAAGAAGACGGCGCCATGACCGAAGAAGCCGTCACCATCGACTACTGGCTCTGGGACGGCAACCAGCAGCCGTTCTACGAAGAGTGCGCCACCGCATTCACCGCAGCCAACCCAAACATCAATGTGAACATTGAACAGTTCGGTTGGGGCGACTACTGGGACGGCCTCACCGCCGCCTTCGCTTCGGACTCCGCTCCAGATGTCTTCACCGACCATCTCGCTCGTTACCCCGAGTTTGTTGAGTCCGGCGTGCTCGTGCCTCTCAACGACTTCGTTGCTCGCGACAACGTTGACACCGGCAACTACTTCCCTGGTCTGGCTGAGCTCTGGACTTCACCTGACGGCGAGCGCTTCGGCCTGCCCAAGGACTGGGACACCATCGCCGTTGTCATCAACGAAGACATGATGAACGAAGCTGGCATTACCAAGGCCGAGTTTGACTCCGCCACATGGAACCCGCAGGACGGTGGCACCTTCGGTGAAATCATCCAGAAGCTGACGGTGGACGCCAACGGAAACCGCGGCGACTCCGCTGACTTCGATCCGGATGACGTGGCCACCTACGGCTTCGGTCTCGAAGGCAACTTCGGTGCCTTTGGTCAGACCACCTTCTCGGCCTTCGCTGCCTCCAACGGCTGGGTTTCGACCGACGGCCCATGGGCCGAGTCGGCCAACTACGACGATCCGGCGCTTGCCGAGACCATCCAATGGTTCGCTGACTGGATCGAAGCTGGCTACATCACCCCCATCGAAGACGTCCAGTCTCTCGGCGGCACCACAATGTTCCAGTCCGGCGCAGCCGCAACCCAGACCAACGGTTCGTGGATGATCTCCACCCTGTCCGGTGAAGGCACCGAAGTTCCGGTAATTTACGCTCCGACGCCAATTGGCCCAACTGGTGCTCGTGCGTCCATGTTCAATGGTCTTGCTGATTCGATCACCAAGTCCGCCGAACAGCCCGAGCTTGCTTGGGAATGGGTCAAGTACATGGCCAGCCCGGAGTGCCAGGAAGTTGTTGGCGGCGGTGCCGTTGTCTTCCCTGCAATTCCAAGCGCAACCAAGATCGCTCAGGAAGCGCACGCCGCCAATGGTGTTGACGTTTCGGCTTTCACCAATCACGTGGACAACGGGACGACCTTCCTGTTCCCGATCACCGACAGCGCTTCTCGTATTGAGGACGCGGTTGGTCCAGCAATGGAATCTGTCCTTCGTGGTCAGACCGATGCTGCTTCGGCTCTCTCCGGGGTTGCCGGGGACGTCAACGACATCCTGGCTCGCTGATCGGGCGCTGCGTCACCGCAGCTTTCCGAGCACGAGTTCAGTGATGCTCAATCCGTAATGTTGGGGCTGCCCGTGGTTCGTAGGGAACACCGGGCAGCCCTTTCGTCGTTGTGTGGGGCCCTTGTGATGATGGCGTTGTTATCCCAACTGCTCGGGTGCGGGCTGGTGGGCACCCAAGGGGCCACCTCCCGGTTGCTCCCGGTGACCGACATCACTCTGGAGGTGCAGGTCCAGACCTCACCGCACACGGCGCCGGTCTGTTCCGGCTCATTCGTGGCTGAAGATCTGAACCATGTGACCTCGGGTCCCGGCAACACGGCCTCCACCTTTGACGGCACCGGGGCAGGGGTGGCAGCCGGCGACCTTGATGACGACGGCGACGTCGACCTGGTGCTGCCCAACCTTTCCGGTGCCACAACGGTGCTGGAAAACCCGGGCCTGAACCTCGGTCCCTGGCGGGTCCACGAGCTCCAGGTCGGTCGGTTCCGGCAGGCCTCGGTGGTGGACACCGACGGCGACAACGATCTGGACATTGTTCTGACCACCGGCATCGGGCCTCCTGTGCTGTTCGAAAATGCGGGAACCGGATCTTTGACCGGCTTCGATCGGCAGTTGTTCCCTGATGTGCGTGCCGCGACCTATGCCATGGCATGGGGAGACCTGCACGGCGACGGCGATCTGGATCTGGTCACCGGCTCGTACAACGCCGAACTCACCATTCTGCGCAACTCGCCGGTGCTGGGCAGCGACACGGGGGTGATCGTCCATGAGCGCGGGGCCGACGGCTCCTTCAACGCGGTTCGAGTCGCTCCCGATGCCCAGGCGCTCGCCGTGGTTCTGGTGGACATCAACGCGGACGGCAAAGATGACATCGTGGTGGGCAATGATCTGGCCACCGCCGACGGCATCTGGCTGGACGCCGACGGCGGATGGCGGCGAGTAACGCCGTTCGCCAGCAGCTCCTACAGCACCATGTCTCTGGACGCGGCCGACATCGACAACGATGGAACGCTTGAGATTTACTCGACCGACATGGCTCCCATGGCGGACGCAAACCTGGACGACTACCGAGAAGTTCTCCAGGACCTCGAGGCCGCACCCCGCCCCGACGAGGTCCAGATTCCCGAGAACGTCCTGATGGGTTTGGACGGCTCGGCCAATGACGCGCCACGCCTTGGTATCGACGCCACTGGCTGGAGCTGGTCGGGGATCTTTGGCGACCTCGACAATGACGGCCTGCAGGATCTTTATGTGGTCAATGGCATGCGAAGTGATCAGCTGTTCGCCTTCCTGCCCGATAGTCGACTTGTGGAGAAGAACCAGATCTTCCGCAACACCGGGGACACACTCGAATCGGTCAGTTGGGGTTTGGGTGACCCGGCCGGCGGCCGCGGCATGGTTCAGGAAGACGTGGATGGTGACGGTGATCTGGACATCGTGGTCAACAACCTGGATGCGCCGGCTCGTCTCTACCGCAACGAGCTCTGCGTTGGCTCGTCGGTCACCCTCGAACTCCGCTGGCCGGGGTCGGCCAACACCCGGGCTCTTGGTACGACGGTGCAGGTTGCCGATGCCAACGACGTCCTGCGGACGAGGTTGGTCACGTCGTCCCGGGGTTATCTGTCGGGACAGTCGCCGCGGGTTCATGTGGGTGTCGGGTCACCGGCCCCGGACGACCAGTTGATCGTCCGCATCCTCTGGCCCGACGGCGAAATCTCCCAGCTGGTCGCAACCGCCGGTCAGCATCTGATCATCACCCGCTGAAGTACAACATTCATACAGAACAGGAGCCGATCATGGCCAAAATTTCATTCCTTGGTGCAGGAAGCACCGTGTTTGCCAAGAACCTCATGGGTGACATCCTCAGTTACCCCGAGCTGGCCAACGCGACCATCTCATTGCATGACATCGACCCGGAACGGCTTCGCACCTCCGAGATCGTGGCCCACAAGATCGCCGAAGCACTGGACGTGTCGCCGACCATCGAAGCGACCCTTGATCGCCGAGCGTCTCTGGACGGTGCCAACTACGCCATCACCATGTTCCAGGTTGGCGGGTACGAACCCAGCACGGTCGTGGATTTCGAGATCCCCAAGAAGTACGGCCTGGAGCAGACGATTGCTGACACCCTCGGTGTGGGGGGCATCATGCGCGGCCTCCGAACGATCCCGGTCCTGCTGGACATGTGTCGGGACATGGAAGAGGTGTGCGGTGACGCCACGATGTTGCAGTACGTGAATCCCATGTCGATGAACTGCATGGCCATCGCCCGCGCCACCTCCATCAAGAGCATCGGCCTGTGCCACAGCGTGCAGCACACCGCGGAGCAGTTGGCAGGCGACATTGGCGTGCCCGTTGATGAGGTCGACTACGTCTGCGCCGGCATCAATCACATGGCGTTCTATACCCGATTCGTGCAAAAGAATGCTGCGGGAACCCGGGACCTGTATCCCGAGATCGCCAAGGTTGCCGCGGGAACGACCATGCCGGATCGCGGCAATCCTGAGCGAAGTGATGGTGCCGTCTCCGGTTTGAGTGACGCGGTCCGCTACGAGATGTTCAAACGGCTCGGCTACTTCGTGACCGAGTCAAGCGAGCACTTTGCCGAGTACGTTCCGTACTTCATCAAAGAAGGACGAGAAGACCTCATCGAATCGTTTGGGGTTCCCATTGACGAATATCCGCGTCGGTGCATTCGTCAGCTGGCCGGTTGGGAAGAGCTTCGAACCCAACTGGAAGATCCCGACGCCACGCTCGAGGTCGTTCGATCCAACGAGTATGGGTCCGGCATCATTCACAGCATGGAGACCGGTCAGCCGCGGGTTGTGTACGGCAACGTCGCCAACACCGGCTTGATCGACAACCTGCCCGAGACCTCCTGTGTGGAGGTGCCGTGCCTCGTGGATGGCAACGGCATCCAACCAACTGCGGTCGGCATGCTTCCGCCGCAGCTCACCGCGCTGATGCAGACCAACATCAACGTGCAGGAACTCACTGTCCAAGCCGCGCTCACCGGTAAGAGGGAGCACGTATACCATGCCGCGATGATGGACCCGCATACCGCCGCCGAGCTGGACCTGCAACAGATCTGGTCACTGGTTGACGACCTCTTGGAAGCCCACGGCGACTGGGTTCCGGCGCTGCACTGATTGTTCTGTGCTGATTGTTCCTTCTCGCTGGCGCTCGTCGGAAGCGTTGGGCACGCAGCGCTGATTGTTCTGTGCTGATTGTTCCTTCTCGCTGGCGCTCGTCGGAAGCGTTGGGCACGCAGCGCTGATTCTGGCGGGTACCTTGATTTCATGACTTCTGTAGCTGCTGAATTTCCCGCCGGCGTAATGACCGGAGACCAGGTTGACCAGGTCTTTGCCATGGCAAAGGCCAACAACTTTGCGCTGCCTGCGGCCAATGTGATTGGGACCAACACCATGAATGGCGTGATGGAAGCGGCGGCCGCCATGGACTCGCCCGCCATCATCCAGTTCTCCCACAGCGGAGCGGCGTTCGTCGCAGGCAAATCCGTCGACAACTCCAATCATGGAGCGTCGATTGCGGGCGCGATCGCCGGCGCCCGGCACGTGTGGAGCATGGCGGAGGCGTACGACGCTCGCGTGCTGATTCACACCGACCATGCGGCCAAGAAACTCCTGCCCTGGATCGACGGTCTGCTGACCGCCAGCGAAGAGAACTTTGCCGCCACCGGCGAGCCCCTGTTCAGCTCCCATATGTTGGACCTGTCCGAAGAGTCGATGGAAGAGAACATTGATATCTGCGTCTCGCATCTGGAGCGCATGTCCAGGATGGGCATGACCTTGGAGATCGAGTTGGGTATCACCGGCGGCGAAGAAGACGGCGTGGACAACTCCGATGCTGACTCGGCCGATCTTTACACCAAGCCCGAAGAAGTTGCGTACGCCTATGAACGTCTGAGCGCCGTCAGTCCCCGGTTCACGATTGCGGCTGCGTTTGGCAACGTGCATGGCGTTTACAAGCCCGGAAATGTGGTGCTGACTCCAACGATTCTGCGGGACTCGCAAGCCCACATCGAAGAGAAGTTTGGGACTGGCTCCAAGCCAGTCAGCTTCGTCTTCCACGGTGGCTCGGGGTCCACCCCTGAAGAGATCACTGAGGCCATTTCCTACGGCGTGGTCAAGATGAACATCGACACCGACCTGCAGTGGGCCTACTGGGACGGCGTGCGTGAGTACGCCGCCAAGAATCACGACTTCCTGCAAGGTCAAATCGGCAACCCCAAAGGTGACGACCAGCCCAACAAGAAGTTCTACGACCCCCGCTCATGGCAGCGCGTCGCCGAGATATCGTTCGTTGAGCGTCTCACCCAGGCCTTCGAAGACCTGGGCAATGTGGCTCCCGATGCCTAGCGATTTGGCGGTCTTCGGTGTTTTCGTCCGGGGGGCGAAAACGCCCCGCCGAAAGCATCTTCCAACGGTAGGTTGAGCCGATGGCATCATCGGATCCAAGTCAAGTTCGAATCGGCCTTCTCGGGATGGGAACCGTTGGCGGTGCGTTGGTCGCACTGATTGACCAACAACACCCCACTATTGAGGAACGAACCGGTATCGAACTGATCGTCACTCGTATTGCGGTTCGAGACATGGATCGGCCCCGTGAGGTTGAGGTTGCCGCCGGCATGCTGACCACCGATGCCATGTCGGTTGTGGAGTCAGAACACGTGGACGTGGTGGTCGAACTGATGGGCGGAATCGACCCGGCCAAAGAGCTCATCACCCGGGCTCTTGAACTCGGCAAACCCGTGGTCACCGGCAACAAGGAACTGGTTGCCGCCCATGGCGCCGAGCTCTTTCAAGCTGCGGCGTCCGGCACCCCGGCGCCCCTCCTCTTTGAAGCGTCCGTAGCCGGCGGCATTCCCCTGATGCGAGCGCTGGAGCAGTCGCTTCGCGGCGAGCCTCTCACCCGCATCATCGGTATTGTCAACGGCACCACCAACTACATCCTCACGCAGATGACCGACTTTGGTCGGACCTATGACGACGTCCTGGCCGAAGCGCAGGAACTGGGCTACGCCGAAGCCGATCCCACCGCCGATGTTGACGGTCATGACGCAGCGGCCAAGGCCGCCATCATCGCAACCGCCAGCATGGGCGGCGCGGTTACCAGTGATGATGTGGCGGTCGAGGGCATCCGCAGCATCACCATCGGCGACATCGAGTCGGCCACCAACATGGGTTACGTCATCAAGCTGCTTGCCATCATCGAGCGCCTCGAAGGCGACGACGGCGACGAAGTCGCTGTTCGTGTGCACCCCACCATGGTTCCCAAAACCCATCCACTGGCCGCGGTCCGAGACAGCTTCAATGCGGTTTTCATCGAAGGCGATGCGGTCGGCGATCTCATGCTGTACGGCCGGGGCGCCGGTGGTGCGCCAACGGCAAGCGCCGTCCTTGGCGACGTGATCGAAGCGGCGTTGAGCACGCGAAGTGACGCCACCCCCACTCGAGCGGAAAGCGCTCCCGCCAAGGTGCGCGCCGTTACCGACCTGCAGTCGGCCTTCTACCTGGAGATTGAGGTCGGCGACCGCCCGGGGGTGCTGGCCGAAGTCGCCGGCATTTTCGGCGCTCACGCCGTTTCCATTCGATCCATGGAACAGAAGGGCATGGGCGCGGACGCCCGCCTCGTATTCATCACCCACGAAGCGCTGGAATCAGACATGGATGCCACCGTCCAGAAGCTCAGCTCGCTGGAGGCGGTCCATCGGGTCGGCACCAAGCTGCGAGTGATCGGAGACTGAACCATGGAGTTCGTCTCCACCCGTGGGCGCGCGCCATCACTTGGGTTCGGTGATGTTCTGCTGACGGGTCTGGCCAACGATGGCGGGCTCTACGTCCCCGCCGCCTGGCCCCAACTACCCGAACCGCCAGCCGCTGGCTCATCACCTCGCAGCTACGCAGACATCGCCATTGAGGTCATGACCCCGTTTGTGGCGGGGTCGATTGATGCTGGTGCCTTTGCTGGCATGGTCGAAGACGCATATGCAACCTTCGTGGCTCCTGATGTCACGCCCCTGCTGGACCTTGGCGGCGACGTCCATCTCATGGAACTGTTCCACGGCCCGACCCTGGCGTTCAAAGACGTGGCCCTGCAATTGGTTGGTCGGCTTTTTGACCATGAGCTTGCGGCTCGGGGCGAGCGGGTAACCATCGTCGGTGCCACGTCCGGCGATACGGGGTCGGCGGCTATCGAAGCATGTCGCGATCGTGACGCCGTGGACATTTTCGTGCTGCACCCCCACGGCCGGGTCTCCGATGTCCAACGTAGGCAAATGACCACGGTCACCTCCACCAATGTGCACAATGTTGCCATCGATGGAACCTTCGACGACTGCCAGGACCTGGTGAAAGCGATGTTCGCCGACGAAAGGTTCCGCAATCGGATCCGGCTGGGCGCGGTCAACTCCATCAACTGGGCTCGGGTCATGGCCCAGATCGTCTACTACGTGGTGGCCTCCGAACGACTGGTTGGCCGTCGTTCGCCGGTTTCGTTCTCGGTGCCCACCGGCAATTTCGGCAATGTTTTTGCTGGCTGGGGGGCTCGATCCATGGGCCTGCCCATTGACCGCCTCATCGTCGGTTCCAACAGCAATGACATCCTGACTCGCACCCTCGCCTCCGGCCGTATGGACATGAACGAAGTCATCCCCACGCTCTCGCCCAGCATGGACATCCAGATCTCCAGCAACTTCGAACGCCTGCTCTTTGAGCTCAACGGGCGCGACGGTCAGGCCATCGCCGATCTGATGACTCAGTTCCGGGCCGAAGGGTCGGTGACCCTGGGTGACACGTATGTGGAATCGCTGGGCGAGGTATGGCACGGCTACCGCGTGGACGACGACGGCGAGGGTGGGACCCGACACATCATCAAGCAGGTCTTCGACACCACGGGAATCGTTGTGGATCCCCACACCGCGGTGGGAATCGGTGCGGCCTGGCAGGCGGGACCCGGTGCCGGACCAACAGTCTGTTTGGGCACTGCGCACCCGGCCAAGTTTCCCGATGCGGTCGAATCCGCCATTGGCGACCGGCCGGCGCTTCCGGAGCGGGTCGCTGACCTGTTTGAGCGTGAAGAGCAAATGGACCGGCTCCCCAACAACCTGGCCGCGGTGCAGGCGTTCGTTGAAGCAAAAGCCCGCATCACCGCCGGTTGACAAGTCGTTGAAGTCGATTCAATCGGTGCCAGACTGAACCCATATGTCTATTCAGCAGAGCGTCGTCACCCTTGATGTCGAAGGAGTGCTGATCCCGGAGATCTGGATCGCCGTGGCGGAGGCCACCGGTATTGACGGGCTCACGCGGACGACCCGCGACGAACCGGACTACGACGTCCTTATGAAAGGGCGACTCGCGCTGCTGGCGGACCACGGGGTCACCATGACCCAGATCTCTCAGGTGATCAGCGACCTCGGTCCGCTGGACGGCGCCAAGGGGTTTCTGGACGAACTCCGATCGAAGACTCAGGTGGTCCTGCTGTCGGACACTTTCGAACAGTTCGGCATGCCCATGATGGCGCACCTTGGTTGGCCAACGTTGTTCTGCCACCGACTGGAAATTGAGAACGACCAGATCACCAACTACAAGCTGCGGATGCCAGATCAGAAGAAGCATGCGGTCGCCGCCTTCAAAGGACTCAACTACTTTGTGGCCGCGGCGGGCGATTCATACAACGACACGTCGATGCTCATGCAAGCCGATGCAGGATTCCTGTTCCACGCGCCGGCGCATGTCATCTCGGAATTCCCGCAGTTCCCTGCGCTCGATACCTACGACGAGTTGTTGACGCATTTGTTGGGTTCGCTGCCCACCTGAACGGCACGGCCGCCGGTTGCTCAGTCGGGTAGTTGTAAAGCGAAGACGTGCTGACTACAGTCTGTGGGGTTGCGAGTGGGGGCTCCGCCCCAACCCATTCTGTCCGGATCGCCTTCGACGCTCTCCGGGTCGCCAGAAGCAACATTGGCGTAGCGATCCCTCCGTCTCGTCCTTCAAGACCTTTCTCTGTATAACGGTCCTGATTTTCGAGACCGCGGTTCGCCACATTCTTGTGTTCCACTCTTCCATGGGTCATCACATGGATGTGCTCCCACGCCGCATGACAGGTGTTGAAATTGCATCATGTTGAAATTGCATCGTGTTGAAAATTGCGTCGTGTAGAAATCGCAAAGTGCGGTCTCTCTCCAGCTAAAAGCGAGGAAACAATTCGTGAGTACCGATACAGGTGCACTCGACCGGTCGAGCCTTGATGGCAAAGACAAAGCGGAACTGGCCACCATTGCCAGTGCCATGGGTGGCAAACCAACGTCTCGGACCCGCAAGGGCGACATGATCGACATGATCCTGGAGCTTGCCGGAGTCACCGAGTCCAAGAAGTCCAGCAATAACGGTTCGAAGAAGTCAAAGAAGTCCAGCGACGACGCCGATGCCGGTTCGTCAAAGGGTGCGGGTTCTGACTCGAGCGATGACTCAGGCAGCGACGACTCCGGCAGCGATGACTCCGGGTATGGCTTCAGTGCCGACCCGTTTGACGATGCTCGCGCCGAGGGTGCCTCACGGGCACGCCGTCGCGCCGGCGAAACCGACGACCACAAAGACGACGACAGAACCGAAGACGCGGCGGGCGAAGACGCCGACAGCAACGATGCTGATGCCAAAGATGGCGGCCACCGCAACGACGATGATGCCAAAGATGGCCGCGGCGCGTCATCACGTGGCGAATCCAGGCACTCCGGTGACCGCAAAGACGACCACAGAGACGGTGACCGCAAAGACGGTGGCCGAAACCGGGATAAGAACCGCGACGCTGGCAAAGACAGAAACCGGGACAAGAACCGCGACGGCAAAGACAGCAACCGGGACAGTCGCAGCAGTCGCAATCGTGACGGCAGCAACCGGGACAGTCGTAGCAGTCGCAATCGTGACGGCAGCAGCCGGGACGGCCGCGGCCGCAACAACGATCGCAACAACGATCGCAACAGCAATCGGAGCAAGAACAACGATCCGCAGCCCGAAGCCGGCAACCGCAAGCGCCGTCGCCGCGGCCGGGGTGGCGGTAGCGAGCCAGATCAGGACGTTGTTCAGTGGGATGGCGAGCCCATTCCGGTTGAGGGTTACCTCGACCTGCGGCCCGACGGCTATGGCTTCCTTCGGGTAAAGGGCGCGCTGCCATCCGATTCGGATGTGTATGTGCCCACCAAGGTTGCTCGCGAGCTTGGCTTGCGTCGCGGTGACCATCTGGTTGCCACCAGCCGACCCGCCAACCGCAACGAAAAGAACCCGGCCCTGCTGGAGCTTGGGTCGGTAAACGGTCTGGATCCCGCGGCCGCCAAGGCTCGGCCTCGTTTTGACGACCTTACGCCGCTGTTCCCGGATTCAAAGCTGGTTCTTGAACGCCTCGATGACCCCACCAACATGACGTGTCGGATCATCGACTTGATCTCACCAATCGGCAAGGGCCAGCGTGGTCTGATCGTGTCGCCGCCCAAGGCGGGCAAGACCACGATCATGAAAGAGATCGCCCGCTCGATTGAGATCAACAGCCCAGACACCAAGGTGCTGGTCCTGCTGGTTGACGAACGTCCCGAAGAAGTGACCGACATGAAGCGGTGGCTGATGCGGGACTCCAGTGAAGTCATTGCGTCGACCTTCGACAAGCCCAGTGATCAGCACACGGCCGTGGCCGAAATGACCATCGAGCGCGCCAAGCGCATGGTCGAGGTCGGTGACGACGTTGTCATCATCCTCGACGGCATCACCCGTCTGGCCCGGGCCTACAACCTGGCTGCGCCCTCTACGGGTCGCATCATGTCCGGTGGTGTGGACTCCGGCGCCCTGTATCCGCCCAAGCGATTCTTCGGTGCCGCACGAAACATCGAAGAGGGCGGCTCTCTGACCATCCTGGCCACCGCTCTGGTGCAGACGGGATCGAAGATGGACGAGGTGATCTTCGAAGAGTTCAAAGGCACCGGCAACATGGAGTTGCGCCTGGACCGCAAGACCGCCGAGCGTCGGGTGTACCCGGCCATCGACGTTGATGCATCCTCCACTCGCCACGAGGAACTTCTGTTTGATCGCACCCAACTCAACCAGGTGTGGAAGTTGCGTCGGGTGTTGTCAGGCATGGCCAATGATGAGGACAACGGCCGCGGTAACGCCGCCGGCTTGGAGTTGCTCATCGACCGGCTCAAGACCTTCTCCAACAATGATGAGTTCCTGGCCGAGGTGGCGCGCGGCCCCGTTGGTTGATCTTGTTTGGACAGCCCGGTGACCGATCAGCCGACGCGTGATCAGACAGATCCCCAATGGTCCGCGGCCGAGCTGCGACAGCGGGGGATTGACAGTTCCATGGCCGGGTCTGACGCGGACCTGGAAGCCGCAGTGCAACTGCTGGTCGACCTTGGTCACCAACCGGAGGCCCTGGTCGATGTCGACCTGGTGGGGCTGGCGGCCCAGACTCAGATTCGCCCGGCTGGCACCATCGAACCACGCGAGATTTACGGTGCCCAGACCGAGTTTGGTCGCCGACTGCGATTGGCTCTGGGCCTGGCACCCACCGCCGATAGCTTCCGGCTGACGCCCGACGAGTTGGCGGCCGGGAAGTTCTTCCGCAACTTGGCGCTGATGATCGGCGAGGACGAGGTCATTGCGTTGTTGCGAGTCATTGGCGCATCGGCAACGCGAGTGGCGCGGGCGGTCATCTCGGTGCTCCGGGTCCGTTTGGAAGCCGCTGACGATGAGTCCGAAACCCGGTTGACCGACAGTTTGGAAGACTTCGCCTGGTTCATCGATCTGACGTTGGATCCGTTCCTTGAGGCCAACAGCACCATGCTGCGACATCACCTTGCCGAACTGGCCAGCGATGACAGCGAATGGCGAGTGGACGACGGCGGCAACGCCACCCTTGAACAACGGGTGATCGGTTTTGCCGACCTGGTGGGGTTCACCGCGTTCACCGAGCAGGCGAGCGCCCAGGAGTTCCTGGTTGCCATTCAAGGATTTGAAGAAGACGTTTACGCGGCGGTACTCGACAACGGCGGTTCAGTCATCAAGCTGATCGGCGACGAAGTGATGTTCACCGCGCCCGATGCTCGCAGTGCGTTGGATATCGCCTTGGAGCTCTCTGCGGTCGGCCGCCGCTCTGGTGATCTCGAAGGTATGCGAGTAAGCCTGGCCAGCGGCCAGGTGCTCTCAACGGGTGGTGACTACTTCGGAACGGTGGTCAATATCGCCGCCCGAATCGTGAATCTGGCCTTCACCCACGCCATCGTGGTGACTGCGGCGGTGGCCGAAGATCTGGCCGGAGTCGTCGAGCTTGAGTCGCTGGGTGCGCATGCCCTTCGCGGCATCAGTCAGCCAGTGGAACTGCTCCGACTGCGTCCCTGATCATGCGCCAACCGCTCACGGTCCTTGACGGCTTTCTCGACCGGGACGGCAATGAACAAGTTTGCGAAGCCGCCGGTGCGGCCGGACGTTGGTACGTGGCGGTCCGCAACGACGGCGACTCATCTGGTTTGAGCTTGAACACTCCGGCTGGCGGAGGGGGAGGATCTGACCGGGTACCCGGTTAGTCTGTCCGGGTTATGAAGGCTGACATTCACCCCGATTACCGCGAGGTCGTGTTCCAGGACACCAACTCCGGCACCATGTTCGTTACCCGGTCCACCATCGAGACGCAGGAGACTGTCGAATTCGAAGGATCCGAGTATCCATTGGCCAAGGTGGAGATCTCCGCCGCAAGCCACCCGTTCTTCACCGGCACGATGACCATCGTCGATACCGCTGGACGCGTAGAGCGCTTCGAGCGTCGCTACGGCCGTCGCAAGACGAAGGGTGCGGCCGCTGAAGCTCCTGCAGAGGAAGCTCCTGCAGAGGTAGCTCCCGCAGAGGAAGCTCCTGCAGAGGTCGCTCCCGCAGCGGAGGCTCCTGCAGCTGAAGCTCCCGCAGCTGAAGCTCCCGCAGAGGAAGCTGCTGCGGAGAACGCCGCGGCAGACGCTTCAAGCGAAGAAGAGTAGATCGATTGGCCCTTTCGGCCGAACAGAAGCAATCATTGGATCGGACCAGGCTCTCGAGCCTGGTCCGTTCGCATTTCTCGGCGGACCCGGAGGCTCTTGTGCCGATTGAGCTGGGCGCAGGAGCCATGGTGGCGGGGGCCGTCGATGATGTCCCGCACGCATGGGCTCTACTGCCCGGCGAAAACCCGAGCGAGTTTGGCGGCGCCCTGACACGCACCCCGGCGGACGCGCAGCTGCACGTGATCTGCCTGGAGGCGGCGTCAGTGCCGAGTCCCGCGATGATCGCTCGGCGAGCGGCGGGTTTCATCAACGCTCCGAAGGTGTGGCAGCTTGCGGTCGCAGCCGACGAGGTGCGCCTCGCCGAAGTTGAGCCTTTGGAGGGCCGTGCCCCGAACGCAGACGTGCCCGTTGGTGACCCCCATGTCGAACTGATGCGGCGCGCCGGCGCTGAGGTGGTCGTCGATGACGGGGCCGTAGTTGGAGAAGTGCTCGGCCTCGAGGTCGCTCGCATTCGCACCGGCCACGACGGCCAGCAGCATCTTGACGTGGGAGTGGGGGCCTATGACCAGGAAGCGTTCGCAACGATCAATCCGGATTTGGCCAGCGACGATGCGCTGGCCGCAGTTGTGGCCGAGGTGCAGGCCAGTCGGCGAGCAGGCGCCGACCCCCATCCGCTCAACCGATTGGTCCGGGAACGGTGGATCAGAGCGCAGCTGATTGCGCATCCGGGGATCATCGGGCTTCGCCGTGTTGCTCCCATTCCGTCGCTCCGCCCCCGCAACGGATTGCGGGACCTGGTGCCCGCAGCCGCGCTCGGCACATCGTCCGATGGCGAGATGGTTGGTGTGGTCTGTTCGGCCGGTATCGATTTTGATCTGGTGCCGACCGCCGCCGACATCGTCCAACTCTTCGATGTGACCGCGGTGCATCTGGTGCTACCGCGCCGAGATCAGTACCCGCACGTCCTCCGGTCGGCGGCCCTGCTTCGCGTCCCTGTGATCATCTCCGATGCGCCGGTACTGTGGGAATGAGGCTGACCGGTCAGGCGTTGGTTCAATTCTGATCGCCCGTCGGGTCATCTCTCAACACCAGACACGACCTCCAGAGGAGACAACATGAGCAACTCGAAAGAGAATTGGGAAGACGTTCTGTCCAAGATTGAGGGCATCGGCTTGAAGCTGAAAATGCACCTTGAGGCTGAGTTTGCGGACGACCCGGATGAGCCCAAAGAAGCCGACGTCGTCGAAGACGCCGCCGGCACGGCGGAGAAGGGCTCCGAAACCGACGCCCTCATGGCCGGGGTCGAGAAGTTCGTTGACATGATCGACGATGCCTTTGATGCGATCGGGGCCGCCGCCAAGAACGACGCAGTTCGTTCGGACTTCCGCGACCTTGGAGAGCAACTGCGCAATGCACTCGCCGCCACCTGGAATGACGCCGGTGCTGACCTCCGCGAGATTCTCATGCGGCCAAAGCGTCCCGCCGACGACTCGGCCATTGGCGAGATCATCGCTGGCGATCCAAACCCGGACGCCACCGACAGCTGACGGGCTTTTCTCCCGCTGTTTCCCCATAACCTGAGGCGGTGTCTGAGCTTCACGATGATTTCCTGATCGAGTTTGCCGACGTTGAGTCGCAACTCGCCGATCCGGCAATCACCGCTGATCAGGCACGCTATGCGACGGTCGCTCGACGCTGGAAAGAGCTTCGCGAGATCGTCGACGCCATCGAAAATCTGCGCTCAGCCGAAGAGGATCTGGAAGCCGCCAAAGAAATGATGACGGCGTCGTCGGGCGACGACCGGATCATGATGGCCGAAGAGGCGGCGGATGCCGAGAAGCGGGTGGAGCAGTGGGACCACACGCTGGCCGAACTCCTCGTTCCGAAGGACCCGAATGATGACCGCAACGTCATCATGCAGATTCGTGGCGCCGAGGGCGGCGAGGAAGCCAACCTCTTCGCCCGGGAGCTGTTCTCGATGTACCAGTCGTTTGCTTCTTCCAAAGGCTGGAAGATGGATGTCCTCACTTCTCAGGAGTCAGATCGCGGGGGATTCACCGATGTCATTTTCTCGCTCGGCGGAGATCGGGCGTGGAGCCACCTCAAACATGAAGGTGGCCCGCATCGGGTGCAGCGGGTTCCAGTCACCGAGTCCCAAGGTCGAGTACACACGTCCTCCGCAACGGTTTCGGTGACGCCGGAAGCCGATGAAGTCGACGTCGACATCGACGACAGTGATCTGCAGATCGATTACTACCGCAGCTCGGGACCGGGTGGCCAGTCGGTCAACACCACCGACTCCGCGTGTCGGATCACCCACAAGCCCACGGGCATCACCGTGGCCATTCAGGATCAGAAGAGTCAGCTGCAGAACAAGGCCAAAGCCATGCAGGTTCTTCGGTCCCGCATGCTGCAGGCTGAGCAGGAACGCCACGCGGCGGAGCAGTCCGACATGCGCAAGAGCCAGATTGGCGGCGGCGGCCGATCCGAAAAGATCCGCACGTACAACTTCAAAGAAAACCGGGTCACCGATCACCGCATTGGGTTGACCATCTACAAACTGGACAAGATTCTCTCCGGGGCGCTCAATGAGGTCGTCGACCCGTTGATGGCCCATGAACGAGCCGAACAGCTCGGCGAAAACGATGGCGGCTGATCCGTCGTCGGACCGCTCCCAATCTGGAGTGCCCCAATCTGGAGTGGCCCAATCTGGAGTGCCCCAGTCTGGAGTGCCCCAGTCTGGAGTGGCCCAGTCTGGAGTGGCCCAATCTGGAGTGGCATGGCGCCAGTTTTATGACGAAGCCAAAGACCGTCTGACGAGGGCCGGTTTCGAGAATCCCGCGCTTGACGCGCGAAGGATCGTGGAGGAGGCCGCCGGATTCGAACCTGCGGAGTTTGCGATCCGTCTGGACGATCCGGCCACCCAGCGCGGCGTCGCCCGCTTCGACAAGATGTTGCCCCGCCGGCTCGCCGGCGAGCCGCTGCAGTACGTGGTCGGCCGATGGGGGTTTCGGACCTTGGACCTGATGGTGGATCAGCGAGCCCTCATCCCGCGACCGGAGACCGAGGTTGTGGCTGGCATTGGACTGGCCGAGCTGGAACGCCAAACTGGCGCCGCGGAGGTGCTGCAGGTCGTCGACCTGGGGACCGGCACCGGTGCGATTGGCTTGAGTCTGCTGGCCGAACGCCCCGACACCCGGGTTATCTGTACCGACGCATCTGCAGATGCTCTGGCGCTGGCCCGCGCCAATCTGGTTGGGCTTGGTCGGAGCGGCGCTCGCGGAACGATGCTGGAAGGGGAGTGGTTCGGGGCCCTTGATGCCGCCGAGCACGGACCGTTTCACCTGGTGATCGCCAATCCACCGTATGTGAAAAGCACCGATGATCTTGCCGGGGTGGTCCGAGACTGGGAACCACACCGCGCGTTGTTTGCCGGCGTCGATGGTATGGACGACGCTCGGATCATCATCGCCGAAGCTGGCCAATGGTTGCATTCGGGTGGGGCCCTGGTCTTGGAGCTCGACCCCCAACAGATGACCGAAGCCGCCGCCCTTGCCGACCACGCCGGCTTTGCCGAAACCGAAGTGGTCGCTGACCTTGTCGGACGAGACCGGGTCTTCGTTGCCCGCCGCCGCTGATGAGCACGAGCACCCCGATTCTTGCCGCCGACGACCCGCACGCGCTCGACCGGGCGGTTGCAGAGCTGGCGGCCGGTCGGCCGATCATTATCCCCACCGACACGGTCTACGGTCTGGCCGCCCGGGCCGATGATGCGGCGGCGGTGGCCCAGCTGTTTTCGGTCAAACGGCGGCCACCTGAGCTTTCCCTTGCGGCTTTGGTCTCGGGCTGCTCGCAGGCGGCCGAACATGTGGATATGACCGACGCCGCAGACCTGGTGGAGGCGTGGTGGCCGGGAGCTTTGACCGTTGTTGTTCCCAAGCTGACAGGCAGTGCCCTGGTGATTGGCGCCGATGATGGAACCGTTGGCGTTCGTGCACCCGCTTCGGCCTTCGCCCGTGCTCTCGCGGATCAGGTGGGTCCCATTGCGGCCACCAGCGCCAACCGGAGCGGGGAACCAACGTTGGAAACCGCCGCAGCCATGGCGTCAGAATTCGGCCGCGAGGTTGCGCTGATCATTGACGCGGGCCCGTTGACGTCACCTGCGTCCACGGTGGTGCGCGTCGGGCCTGACGGGGTCGAGGTTCTTCGTTCCGGCGGGGTGGATGTGAGCTCGGTGCGGGGGGACAACGATTAGCCGGGGAACGCTGGCACGGTGTTCTCAAACAGCCAGGCGTTGAAGAAGTCTCCAAGCTCCTGGCCGCTGATTTCTTCGGACAAGGCAATGAAGTCATTGGTCGTCGCACTCCCGCCGCCAAATCGTGCGGTCCACTCTTTGAGAATCGTGAAGAAGGCATCGTCGCCAACGGTCAGCCGCAGCGCATGCAGTGTGTACCCACCACGGAAATACACCGCGAGCTCAAAGATATCGTCGGCGGTCGGACTGCCTGGTGGCTCTCCGAGCAGAATGCTGTACTGGTCCCGCTCGGCCCGAAGGGTGGCGTTGATGTCGAAGCTTGAGTCGATGTGGTCTGCCCAAAGATGTTCGGCATAGGTGGCAAACCCCTCGTTGAGCCAAATGTCACGCCAGTCACTGAGTGACACGTAGTTGCCAAACCACTGGTGGGCGAGCTCATGAGCAACGACGCTTTCGCCCATGAACGAATTGCCAAAGACCGACAGCGACTGGGTCTCCAAAGCAAAGCTCAGGGGCTCAGCAATCACGGCTGCGCCGTAGTTGTCGAAGGGGTAGGGGCCAAAAATCGTTTCGAAATAGTCAATCATTTCGTCGGTGTTCCGCATGGCGAAGCGGGCGTCGTCAGCCACAGCGGCTGCAAAGGCGTGCCTGACCGGCACACCTGACTGCGAGGGAGCAGCGTCTTCCAGCAGGATGTCCTGACCGATGAACATGGTGGTCAGGTAGCTGGCCTGGGGCTGGTTCATGCGGTAGTTCCAGGTGAGCGAGTCATTGGACTGTTCACGGGAGACGAACACCCCGTTGGTCGCCACCTCCCACTCGCGCGGGACCGTGACCGCATAGCTGTAGGTGGCCTTGTCGGCCGGGTGGTCATTGACCGGGTACCAACCCGCAGCGCCTTCCGGCTCGCCGGCCACCAGAATTGCGTCGCCGTAGTCAACCCAACCCGTCGACCCCAGAGCCGATGCGGTGAAGGTGTGCGGCTTCCCGTCGTACTCAACGCGAACCGAGGTTGGTGTGCCTTTGGCAAGGACGGCGGTCGGCGTGATGATCAGTTCCTGTCCGTTGCGTTCAAATGGAGCGTCCTGGCCGTCAACGGTGACCGTGTCAACGGCGAAGGCCACGAGATCCAGGTTGAACGACGAGAGATCCTCGGTGGGAGTCATGTCAATGATGGTGCGGCCATCGATCTCCCGACTCACCGGATCAAACGTGAACGCGATGTCGTAGTTGGCGACGTCATAGCCGCCGTTGCCGTATTCGGGATACAGCGAGTCGCCAATGCCAGCCGCCCCCGCCTGGCCAGCTGCGGCCGGGGCGTCGGTCGGTTCCGGCGGCACCGTTGCTGCTACAGCAGTAGCTTCGGCCGCGGTTGCCGGAACCGCCGTTGGCTCGGCTGCACCGGGCGCGGTTGTTGGCAGGGGAGTAGAGGTTGATGGGAGGGGGGTGGAGGCGGCGGCCGAAGCAACGGTTGGAACGGCGGTGGAAGCCGGCGGAGTGCTGGACTCGGCGGACCCGCAAGCCGCAGCCAGCATCACAAAGGCTGCAGGGACGATGAAGATGCCGCGACGCAGCCGGACCGAAACAAGAGGCATTATTTGAGACTGTAAGCCGGTCGAAGCGGCAACAGGCCCCGCTAGCGTCTCTCAGATGCCTTGGCCCACCGAACGTGACACCGCCGTCTTCTCCATTCTCGATGCCGAACTGGAGCGCCAGAACACCACTCTGCAGCTGATTGCCAGCGAGAACTTTGCCTCGCCGGCGGTGCTTGAGGCCAGCGGATCGGTGGCCACCAACAAGTACAGCGAGGGCTACCCGGGCAAGCGGTACTACGGCGGCAATGTCCACGTGGACAGCTTCGAACAGCTTGCCATCGACCGGGTCAAAGAACTCTTCGGCGCCGATCACGCCAACGTCCAGCCGCACTCCGGGGCCAACGCCAACATGGGTGTCTACCTGGCGTTGTTGGAGCCGGGCGACAAGGTGCTGGGCATGAGCCTGGACCACGGTGGACACCTCACCCACGGTTCGCCCGTGAACTTCAGCGGCAAGCTCTACAACTTCGTCCCGTACGGCGTGACCCCCAGCGATGAGCGGATTGACTACGACCAGATCCGCCAGATTGCCCTGGCCGAAAAGCCCAAGATGCTCCTGGCTGGTGCCACCGCCTATCCGCGTATCATCGAACCCGAACCGCTGCGGGCCATCGCCGACGAGGTGGGCGCGTTGTTCATGTTTGACGCGGCGCACATCGCCGGACTGATTGCCGGCGGCGTGCACCCCAACCCGGTTCCGTACTGCGACATCGTGACCTTCACGACCCACAAGACCCTGCGTGGCCCGCGCGGTGGTTGCATTCTCAGCACCAGCGCGCACGCCAAGAAAATAGACAGCGCAGTGTTCCCGGGGATGCAGGGTGGACCGTTGGAACACCACGTTGCGGCCAAAGCGGTGGCGTTCGGCGAAGCCATGCAGCCGTCGTTCAAGGACTACTCGGCCCAGATTGTCAGAAACGCCGCGGCGCTGGCCAAGGCCCTTGGCGAGAACGGTTTCCGCATCGTCAGCGGTGGTACCGACAACCATCTGTTGCTGGTCGACCTCCGCTCCTTTGACGAGGACCTCACGGGCAAGGTGGCCCAGGAAGTCCTGGATGCGGCCGGCATCACGCTCAATCGCAACACCATTCCTGATGACCCCCGGTCGCCGTTTGTGACCAGCGGTATTCGGATTGGCACGCCGGCGGTTACCACCCAAGGTATGCAGGAAGCTGAAATGGCTGAGATCGCGGCGCTCATCACCCGGGTCCTGGGTGAGCACGACAGCGCCGACAATCTGGCCAACGTTCGCACCGACGTCAATACCTTGTGCGCCAGGTTCACGCCCTACAGCTGAGCGGCACACCACGGGGCCATTCGGTTGATCGAGACCACGAGAAATTCACGCAAATATTTGCGTGCTGGGGAGCTTGTGTATAGATTCACAAGCGGAATCTCGTGCTGTCGGACCGCGGAGTTGCGGCCAGGTTGTGATTAGATTCCCCAGTAATGCAGCATCATCGGAAGCTGCATCGACAGTTCAGCCCAGAGCCACCAGGCTCCAGAGTCCAAAGCGCGAGGTAAAAGTGACCGGTTCGCAGCGCGGCGAAATGGTGCACGAGTTGAATCAGGGGCTGCAACACAGCTCCGGTTCCTTCGAACTCGTTGCCGCCTCCGCCTTGTTTGCCGGCATTGGTTGGGCGTTCGAACAACTCTTCTTCGACACCTCCCCGCTACTCACCATCGCTGGCGCCATGTTTGGATTTGCCATCGGCGCCTCGTCTCTGGTCATCCAGTACACGGTGCGCATGAAATTCGAAGACGCGGACCGCGCCGCAAAGGCCCGCCAATGACGTCCCCCCAGCCCGGCGGCAGCCCCGGCCAGCATTCACCCGGGACCGCCACCCCGGTCAACGCCATGCTCCAGAGCTATGACGGTCCATCACCGGTCACCGAAGTTGCCTTGGACATGCTCAAGCGAGGCGCACTGGTTGCCCCGGTCGCCATCATGATTTGCGCCGCCATCTGGGGAACCGACGGCGCAGCCTCGGTCAGCTACGGCATGGCCATCGTTCTGGTCAACCTCTGGCTGTCGGCCGCCATCATTGCCTGGAGCGCCAAGATCTCGTTTGCCATGGTGCAGGCTGGTGCTCTCTTCGGCTTCCTCATTCGTATGGGCCTCATCGCCGTGGCCGTACTGGTCGTCCGCAACCTTTCGTGGGTCAATCTCGTCGCCCTGGGGCTGACGCTGATCATTGGCCACCTCGGACTCCTGTTCTGGGAGCTCCGGTACATATCGGCATCGCTGGCATTCCCGGGCCTCAAGCCCAGCAAGACCAGCCAATCATCGGCCTCCGCATCGGCGGCCACTTCCAAGGAGACAGTTCTCTCGTGAGCTTTTTGACTTTCGCGGCTGAAGAAGGCGGGGGCGTTCAGTTCCCTCCCATTGAGAACATCATCGAGTGGCCGAACATGATCGAGTCGATCGCGTTCAACAAAATCTCGTTGATTGCGGTCATCGGTGTTGTCGTACCGACGCTCATCTTCATGCTGGCTCGTGGCAGCTCGGCGGAGAACCCGTCGAAGATCCGCACCGTCGCTGAAGGCATCGTGAACTTCGTTGAAGAACAGATTGCCAAGCCCGGCATCGGTCACGGTTTCGAGCCGTACGTGCCACTGCTCACCGCTTTGTTCCTCTTCATTGCCATTGGCAACCTGTTTGAGGTCATCCCGTTCTTCCAGATGCCGCTGAACGCTCGCATGGCCGCTCCCATCGTCATGGCGCTGGCCGTGTGGGCCATGTTCATCGCCGTGGGCATCAAACACCACGGCTTCACCTACATCAAAGACATCATCTGGCCGCCCAACGTGCCAACCGCACTGAAGCCGCTGGTGGGTTTCATCGAGTTCTTCTCGGTCTTCATCGTGCGGCCTTTCAGCCACGCCGTTCGTCTCTTCGCCAACATGCTCGCCGGTCACATTCTGCTGATCACGTTCGGGGTGCTCACCATCACCACCGTTGGCGCCATCGGTGCCAGCCTCTCGGGCGGCATCAGCTTCGTCGCCGCCATTGGTTCATTCCTGGGCCTGATCGCCTTCACCGCCTTCGAAGTTGGCGTGAGTTTCATTCAGGCGTTCGTGTTCGCCATCCTCGCCGCCGTGTACATCGGCAGCTCTCTGCATCCCGCCCACTGAGCAACGCGCACACGGAGTATCGCGCCCGCTGAGCATCCCGCCCGCCGGGGCCACCAACCCAACCAGATCTCGCTTCGATCGCAGCCACAACGCAGTCGAGGCACAGCAATACCCGCAATACCAACCCCATAACCGGGCCGGGAAACCGGCTCATCAATAGGAGAAATCCAAATGAGTGCTCTCATGTCCACCGTCGAAGTGGCGGCTGAAGCAGTAACCAGTGGTGTCGACCAGGACGCCGCCGCCGCGGAAGGCGCCGGTTTCGCTTATGGCCTCGCCGCCATCGGCCCCGGCATCGGCATTGGCTACCTGGTTGGCCAGGCTGTTCAGGCCATGGCCCGCCAGCCGGAGTCCGCTGGTCAGGTACAGACCACCATGTTCCTCGGCATTGCCTTCACTGAGGCGCTTGCCCTCATTGGCTTCGTTGTGTTCATTCTTCTGAAGTTCGTCTGATACCAGCGAACCAGTCGATCCATTACTAGCTAGAGGAGCTGCCGTGAAGTTGACCTTCACAATAAATTCGGCAACCGGCTTCCTTGCGTTTACCGACGAGACCGAGACCGAAGAGGTCGATCTCGTCGAAAGCGTTGAGGTAGAGGCGGCAGACGATGCGCCACCAAATCCTGTGCTTCCGGTCATGCCGGAAATCATCTGGTCCGCCGCGTGTTTCTTCGCGTTGTGGGGTCTGCTGAAGTTTGTGCTTCTGCCACCCATCATCGCTGGACGCGATGAGCGGCGGGCCAAAGCTCAAGCCAGTAAGGATGCGGTCGCCAACACCGAAGCCAACCTGATGCGGATTCGTGCCGAGCACGACGCCCAGGTGGCCTCAGCCAAGACCGAAGCCGCCCAGATCATTGACGCTGCCAGAGCTGAAGCCGACGCCGAACGGGTCCAGGCCATGGCCGCCGTTGATGCCGAGATCGTGAAGCTCCGGTCCGGTGCCACCACCGAAATAGATCAGGCCCGAGCCGCGGCGATGTCCGGTGCCCGAGCAGACGTGGACAACCTGGCGGTTGCTGCGGCCTCGAAGGTGCTCGGCAAGAATCTTGACGTGTCCGCCAACAAGTCGATTCTCGACTCCATCATCGGATCCTGAGGAGAACAGGTATGTACGACATCATCACCGTCTTCGCCGCTGAAGGGCCAAATGGCTGGTTCATTCCGGCGGACCCCAAAGAGCTGTACTACGGAGGCGCCGCCTTCCTGATCGTGATGGCGCTTCTGACCTGGAAAGTTCTTCCGGTCATCAAGAAGGGCCTCAACGACAGCCAGCAGGCCATGGTTGATGAAGGCGCCTCCGCCGACATCGCGCTGGCCGATGCGCAAAAAGAAGAAGGAGATCTGCGGGCCTCGCTTGGCGATCCGCAGGCCGAAGGAAAGCGCCTCGTTGCCGAAGCGCATGAAGCGGCCAACCAACTTCGACTCGACTCGCATGCCAAGACCCAGCAGATGGTCAATGACGCCTGGGCCAAAGCCCAGGGCGATGTGGTTTCGCTCAAGACCTCGGTGACCTCAGACCTGTCCGGTGAAGTGTCCACCAAGGCGCTCACCGCGGCGGAAGCCATCGTGGCCAACAATCTTGATGGCCCGGCCCAGACTGACCTCATCGAGGATTACATCCAGAAGGTGGCCTCGGCATGAGTGACAATCGAGTCAAAGGCTACGCCCAGGCCATGTTGAACGTGGCTCAGGCTGAAGGCAACGTCACCGGCATCAGCAACGAAATGTTCTCGGTGGCCCAGGCCGTCTCGAGTAACGAAGAATTGCGAAGCACGCTCACCGACAATCGGATTCCCGCCAATCGCCGCCAGCAGATCGTTGAAGATCTTCTGGGCGGCAAAGCATCGAACGCCACCGTGGGGTTGGTTTCGATGGTGGTGGGTGCCGGTCGAGCCGGAGAGCTTCCCGACATCGCCAACGCCCTTGCGGCAATGGCGGCCAACCAGGACGGCCGTCAGGTGGCCACCGTTCGCTCAGCGGTCCCGCTGTCCGATGATCAACAGCAGCGCCTTGCTGCTGCCCTCAAGCAGAACACTGGCCAGGACATCGACCTCAAGGTCATCGTCGACGAGTCGGTCATGGGTGGTCTGGTGACCACCATTGGCGACACGGTCATTGACGGCAGTGTCCGCTCGCGGCTTTCCAAGCTGCGCGAGACGCTCTAGCCCGCCCCGACGACGCAGAAGAATCAAAGAGAGAAGAATCATGTCTGATCTGACGATCAACACCAGCGACATCACCGCCGCCCTTCAGGCGAACCTGGCCGATTTCGAACCGTCACTCGAAGCCGCCCAGGTGGGCCGCATCATGGAGGTTGGGGACGGCATTGCCCGTATTTCCGGTCTGCCAAACGCGGCAGTCAATGAGATGCTCGAATTCGAGGATGGCAAAATTGGTTTGGCCCTCAACCTCGACGAGGACTCGATCGGTGCGGTGGTCCTGGGTGAAGTGGACACCATCGAAGAAGGCCAGACCGTACGTGCGACCGGCCAGATTCTCAACATGCCGGTGGGCAGCGCTCTGGTCGGCCGGGTGGTCAACGCCCTGGGCGAACCCATCGACGGCAAAGGCCCCCTTGTGGGCGCTTCCAGCCGCCGCATGGAAGTTCAGGCGCCCGGCATCATGGGCCGCCAGCCTGTGCACGAGCCCATGCAGACCGGCATCAAAGCAATCGACTCGCTCATCCCGATTGGCCGTGGCCAGCGGGAGCTGATCATTGGTGACCGCAAGACCGGCAAGACCACCATTGCGCTCGACACGATCATCAACCAGGCCGGCCTGAATCTGAAGTGCATCTATGTGGCCATTGGACAAAAAGCCTCCACAGTTGCGCAGTCGGTAGAGGTGCTCCGCGAATTCGGCGCCATGGAGTACACCACCGTGGTGGTTGCTCCGGCATCGGACCCGGCACCGTTCAAGTACCTGGCCCCCTTCGCCGGTTCGGCCATTGGCCAGCATTTCATGGACAACGGCGAACACGCTCTTGTGGTGTACGACGATCTCTCCAAGCAGGCCGAGGCGTATCGCCAGATGTCGCTGCTGCTTCGTCGCCCACCCGGTCGTGAGGCCTACCCCGGCGACGTGTTCTACCTCCACAGCCGCCTTCTGGAACGTGCCGCCAAGCTCAGCGACGAGCTGGGTGCGGGTTCACTCACCGCCCTGCCGGTCATCGAGACCAAAGCCGGCGACGTTTCCGCATTCATCCCCACCAATGTGATCTCCATCACCGACGGACAGATCTTCCTTCAGGACGACATGTTCAAGTCCGGTGTGCGTCCCGCTGTTGACGTGGGCGTTTCGGTATCGCGTGTGGGATCCGCCGCTCAGATCAAGGCCATGAAGACTGCAGTGGGCACGCTCAAGTCGGACCTGCAGCAGTTCCGTGAGCTTGAAGCGTTCGCGGCATTCGGTTCGGACCTGGACGCCGTGTCCAAGGCGCAGCTGGAGCGCGGATACCGCCTCACTGAGTTGCTGAAGCAGGGCATCAACTCGCCCATGAAGGTCGAAGATCAGGTGGTCTCCATCTTCGCCGGCACCCGCGGTCACCTGGACAACGTTCCGGTCGAAGACGTCAAGCGCTTCGAAGAGGGACTGCTCGAGTACGTGAAGAGCCGTCACCCCAACATTCAGCAGGACGTTCTCAGCAGCGGAAAGCTGGACGAGGATGCCCTCGAAGCCGCCGTCGCTGCTTACGCCGCCGGATTTGAGCCCAGCGCGCAGGTTGGCATTGACACGCCTGACGCCGCCGCTCAGGGCGACGCAACCAGCACCATGGTGGACGCCGACAACACCCTCCCCGAGACAGACCTGTCTCGCGACCTGGAGGGCTGAGCCATTCCCGGTGGTCAAGAGCGAATCCTTCGTCGTCGTATCGGATCGGTGCAGAGCACCAAGAAGATCACGAGGGCGATGGAGCTCATTGCGGCAACACGAGTGGTCAAGGCGCAGAAGCGCGCCAACGAAGCCCGCCCGTACTCAACAAAGATGACCAAGGTGATTCAGGACCTGGCCGCCACTGGCGCCAGCGTCTCCCATGAACTCCTGCGCCAGCCCGCGGCCGTCAAGAAGGTGGCCCTGGTGGTCATCACGTCGGACCGCGGCCTGGCCGGTGCCTACAACAGCACCGTCATCCGTGCTGCAGAGCGTCAGCTGTTGGACAACAAATCCAAAGGCATCGACTATTCGCTGGTCACTGTTGGCAAGAAGGCGCGGGACTACTTCGCCTTCCGCAACTACCGCATTGACGCGTCGTACCTGGGTATGACCGACACGCCCACCTACGACCACGCTCGGGAAGTGGCCGAAAAGGTCCGGGAGATGTTCACCGAAGGCGACATTGACCAGGTGCTTCTGGTCTATACCGAATTCGTCACCATGGGCACCCAGAAGCTGGCCATGCGTCAGTTCCTCCCCCTTGAACAGGTGGCCACCGTTGGCTCTGCCGGCGACGCCTCAGCGCTCGGGGAATTCGAATTTGAGCCTGGCCCCAACTCGGTCCTTGAGTCGCTGCTTCCGCGCTACGTCGAGAGCCGTCTGTACTCGGCGATGCTCGACGCATCGGCGTCCGAACACGCCAACCGGCAGCGAGCCATGAAAGCCGCCACCGACAACGCTGAAGACCTTCTCACCAAGCTTTCGCGCCAGCTCAGTAGAGCCCGTCAGGCCGCCATCACCACCGAGATCATGGAGATCGTCGGCGGTGCCGAGGCCATGGACGGCGGCGACGCCGAGCCGGCGATCAACAGCTACGGCGCAGCCGATGCGTTGGCCGCTTCCAATGTCACCGTCATCTAGTCACACCATCGTTCTCCCACCAACTCTCGTACATCACCGAATCACCCGGAGCATCCAATGACTGTTACCGAACCAACCACGCTCGCCGAAGGCCGCGTCATTTCCATCGCCGGACCGGTGATTGACGTGGAGTTCCCGCCAAGCTCACTACCCGAGATCAACACGGCTCTCGAGTTTGACGTTGACGTCGACGGCGAGGTCATCAAGGTTGTGGCCGAAGTCGCCCAGCAGTTGGGCAACGGACGTGTTCGCGCAGTAGCCATGAAGGCCACTGACGGTCTCAAGCGTGGGACTGCGGTGCGCAACACCGGCCAGGGAATCACCGTGCCGGTTGGCGACGTGACGCTGGGCCATGTGTGGAACGTGAACGGTGAACCGCTCGACGTCCCCGCAGAGACGCTGGACATCGGTGAAAGGTGGGAGATCCATCGTCCCGCCCCAAGCTTCGATTCGCTGGAGCCGTCATCGAAGATGTTCGAGACCGGCATCAAGGTCATCGACCTTCTCACCCCGTACAAAGAGGGCGGCAAGATCGGCCTCTTTGGCGGTGCTGGCGTGGGTAAGACGGTGCTCATCCAGGAGATGATCACCCGGGTGGCGTCCAACCACGGTGGTGTGTCGGTGTTCGCAGGCGTGGGGGAACGCACCCGTGAGGGAACCGACCTCTTCATCGAAATGGGCGAAGCCAAGATGGGCGCCGGCGAAGACGCGGCAACCGTACTCTCCAAAGCCGCCCTGGTCTTCGGCCAGATGGATGAGCCACCAGGAGTTCGTCTCCGCGTGGCGCTGGCCGGCGTGACCATGGCCGAATACTTCCGTGACGTACAGAACCAGGACGTGTTGCTCTTCATCGACAACATCTTCCGCTTTGTGCAGGCCGGCTCTGAGGTATCAACTCTGCTGGGTCGTATGCCCTCAGCAGTGGGTTACCAGCCCACCCTGGCTGACGAAATGGGCCAACTGCAGGAGCGCATCACCTCCACCAAGGGCAAGTCGATTACTTCGCTGCAGGCCGTGTACGTGCCGGCTGATGACTACACCGACCCGGCGCCGTTCACCTCCTTCACCCACTTTGACGGAACCACCGAGCTGAGCCGTGACATTGCGTCGCTCGGGATCTACCCGGCCGTGGACCCCCTGTCCTCCACCTCCACCATCCTCAGTCCTGAGGTTGTGGGTCAGCGTCACTACAACGTGGCCCGTTCGGTGCAGGAGATCCTCCAGCGCTACAAGGAGTTGCAGGACATCATCGCCATTCTCGGTTTGGATGAACTCTCCGAAGAAGATCGCATCACGGTGGACCGGGCCCGCAAGGTGCAGCGTTTCCTTTCCCAGCCCATGTTCGTGGCGGAGATCTTCACCGGCCAGGAGGGCATCTTCACCGGCGTCGAAGACACCATCAACTCCTTCGAAGCACTGGTCAACGGTGACCTCGACCACCTACCCGAGCAGGCCTTCTACATGGTTGGTGGCGCCGAAGACGTTGAACGCAAGGCGGCCGAGCTGGCCGCCAGCGCCTAAGGATCACATCATGCCCATCGCGGTTGAACTCGTCTCTCCCGAACGTGTGGTCTTCGAGGCCGACGCCGACGTTGTCATCGTGCGCACCACCGACGGCGAGATCGGCTTCCAAGCCGGTCACGTACCTTTCGTTGGTGTCCTTGCCGTAGGTGAAGTTCGCGTCAAGCTCACCGACGGCAGCACCGTGCACATCGCAGTCCACCGAGGGTTTGTCGAAATAGCAGACAACCAATGCGCCATCCTGTCCGACGTGGCCGAACTGGCCTCGGACATCGATGTGGCGCGGGCGCAGACGGCGAAGGCAACCGCGGAGCAGGCGCTGTCGGCTGATTCTGATGATGCTGATGCGGCCTATGAACTGAGGAAGGCGAATACGCGAATCCTGGTCGCTGGCAGCGCGTAGTCAAACGTCAGCTGTTGTGTGACGGCGAGGTCTGGGTGAGCTGACTTTCAAGCACGGCGGGGAGCGGCTGCCGGTGGAGCAGTGTCAGGCGAGAGGTGCTGCGGGTCAGAGCGACGAACAACAAGCTCAGACCGCTCGGCAACGCTGCGATGGCTGCAGGTTCAACGATGATGACCGAGTCGAACTCCAAACCTTTGGATTGACGAGCGGTCAGATCGGTCACGACGGGGTGGTGGTTGTCGGGATCGGCCGCAATGTCAGCGGCATGGCCCGCGATGGCTGATTCGGCTCGGATGACACCAATTCGCCCTCGGGGCACCGCCGCGATTTCCTCGGCGAGCACGGTGGCGAGGCCCTGAGCGAGGTCGGTCGTGGACACCGCTCTGGGGTCAACGCCCGCGTGGCGAATCGACACTGCGGACTGCAACTGTGGAGCGAGCTGGGCCAACAGCGCCCCGGCCAGATCGTTGATCTCGCTGGGGGACCGGTAGTTGACAGACAGCTCCTGATAGTCGAAGTCCGCCAGTGACGCCGGAAGCAGGTCATGCCAGCTCACCTCGGTGGGTTCAGCAGACCGAGAGGCGTCAGCCGATGCCCGCTGGGCCAGGTCGCCCACGATGGTCATTGCCCCGCCCCGGGCGCGGCGGGCCACCATGCGCCATTGCATGGGGGTGAGATCCTGTGCCTCGTCCACGATGACATGGCCATAACGCCAGGACCGTTGCGCCGCAGCCAGTTCGGCCAGAGTGGCGTCGGCTTGATTGATGTGGTCGGCCGAGTCGAGCGTCAGTTCGGCAATTGGTTGGCCGTCGTTGTCGAGAAGGGGCTCATTGTTGTCCTCGGCCCGAATGACGTACCGCGGCGGTTTGGATGCGGCGGGTTCACGGGCCGTTGTCTCTGCTTCGGGGTCAGCCACGGGCCCACCCGTCAAAGGCCGGGGCATCGTCAACGGTCTGGGCTTCCCACGAGTACGTGACCGGGGAATCTTGGGGTTCATCATCGTCGTCGACCGAATCAAAGGCGGCGTCCAGAGCCTCGGCCATCTCAAACTCGGTCGCTTCGTCGCGCTCTCGAATTCGTTGGTCGTCGGCGTCGTCACCCCGGGTTGACCCCAGCAGCGCCAGCAGTTCATCCAGCAGCGGCAGATCGGCAGGGGAGAAGCGCATCTGGTCCAGATTGCGCTCCAAGGTTCGCGGGCGTTCCAAAGCCAACAGGTCCCGTTGCGAGAAGCCGAGTTGTCGGGCCGCGAGCCGAAGCAGCGCGGGAGAGCTGAGGAGATCATTGAGCATCTGCTCGGGGGTGAGCGTTGGCCAGTTGCGCGTCAGAAAGTGACGGATGGGACGCGACGCAGCAAAGGTGCGAAACGCGTCCTCGTAGTTGGAAAACGAGGGATTGAAGACCTTGGCCGCAAACGCTTCGATAATGGAGAGCCGGTAGGCGTCGGCTCCGGCGTTGTGGGTATGGAATCGACGTGCCACTTCATACAACGGGGCGATCTCCTTTGCCGTCAACCTCACCCGGTCTGAGCCGTACCAGGCCACCAGGTCACCGGTTGGTGGGCGTTGTCGGTCGCGCACCGCATTGGCCAGGAGATCTGCCATGCGGGCCTGGCCTTTGATTCCGGCCACGCGGGCTGGTTCCAAACCACCGGTGAGTACACCGGAGTAGAGCTCCGAGGCGGTGACCGAGACCACGCCGGTTTCGCCCAGGGACGGAAGCACGCCGCTGATGTAACTCAGAAACTCCGTCGATGGGCCCACGATCAGCACGCCGCTTTCAGCCAGCGCCGCCCGTTGGTTGTACAGCAGGTATGCGGCCCGGTGCAGCGCCACGACTGTCTTGCCGGTACCCGGACCCCCCTGTACCACCAGAGGTCGATTGGCGGGGGCGCGAATCACCTTGTCCTGTTCGGCCTGAATAGTTGCGACGACCGATCGCATTTGCGAGCCGGTGGGCGCTTCAATCGCCGCCAGGATGGCGGCCTCGCCGCGCAGGCTGGCTCGGGTGGTCGGATCGGTGATCGAGGCCATGTCGAACACCTCGTCTGACCATCCAATCAGTTCGGCGGTGGGGTCCGGGTCGGTGGTCGGATCGGCGGTTTCGGCACCCGGCGTCGTGCGGTAGTTGAGGTGACGGCGGTGCGAAACTCCCATGGGTTCCAGCGGGGTTGCCTGGTAGAAGGGCGCAGCCGCCGGGGCGCGCCAGTCCACGAGTAGTACCTCGTCGCCATCAATCACGCTGCGGCGACCGATACTCAGCTTCTCGCCCCCCGGCTCCATGGTTCTCCCGGTCCCTTCCGGCCAAAGGCGGGTGAGGTGCCCGAAGGCGAGCGCATCGCCGGCCGCCAGCAGATCCTGATAGCGGCGAATCGCCTGCAGGGCGCGGTTGGATGTTTGGCGCACGATGGCGGCCTGAATGGCCGCGTCGGCCTCGGCATCCTCATCCATGAGATCGCGGATGCCATCCTCGGTGGCTTCGGCGGCATCATCGGAGAGTCGGGTGGCGTGCGCCAGCGCCCGCGCCAGCTGCCGGGCATGGACCATGCGCATGCGCTCCAGGGTGGCGCGTTCGGCAGCCAGTTCATGAGCCGCCGGTTCGACGAAGGGTTCAGACATCTGGTCCCATGATCGCAGCGTCGGAGGCCAATTCCTGCGGGCCATCAGGAACTGATCAGCTGATGACACGCCGGCGTGAGATGCTTGCCCCATGGCCCGACCCACTGACATCGACAAACTCCGATCTTTCGCTGAGCTTCATCGATCCGGTGAACTGTTCGTTCTGGCCAACCCGACCACCGTTGGCACCGCCCGCACCCTCGAGGAGCTTGGCTACTCGGCGCTCGGAACCTCGAGCGCTGCGTTGGCCCGGTCGATGGGCCGTGAAGATGGACGCCGGCAGATCACCCGGGACCAGGCAATTGCTCACGCAAAGGAGATCAACGCCGCGGTGGACATTCCGGTCTCGGGAGACTTCGAGAACGGCTACGGAGACGATCCCGATGATGTGGCGCTGACGGTTCGGGACGCCATGGCTGCGGGTCTGGCCGGGTGCAGTGTTGAGGACGCCACTGGGCTTGCGTACCACCCCATCTATTCGCCGGTCGTTGCTCAGGAACGAATTCGCGCCGGTGCGCAAATAGCGTCAGGAAACGACTTCGTGCTGGTGGCGCGAGCCGAGAACTACCTGCATGAGCGCCCGGACCTGGCGGACACCATCGCTCGTTTGCAGTCGTTCCAAGAGGCGGGAGCGGACGCGCTCTATGCCCCGGGCTTGGAGTCATTGCGTGAGATCGAGACGATCGTTGCCTCGGTGGATCTTCCGCTGAACGTGCTGATTGGGCTGCCGGGCCAGGACTGGACGCTTGCGGATCTGGCCGAGGTTGGTGTGGGTCGAGTGAGCGTGGGATCGGGGTTTGAGCGCATTGCCAACCGCGCATTGCATCGGGCTGCCAAGGCGTTGATCGAGGACCAGGCCTGGCCGTCACCGGGATAGGTCAGCTGAGCGAATTCGACCCCGCAACCGGTACCTGCGTGGCGCTCGGTGGCCAGCAGAGTTTGTACACCGCGATGGCCCACCCCTGTCACATCGACACGCTGGCGGCAGTTGGCTGTCGCATGGCGGTTTTTGCGATGAAACCGGTGATGCGCTGAGACGTCGCGCGGTAGGTTGGGGCGATGGAACATAGAAACCTTGGCCGATCAGGACTGCAGGTCAGCGTGCTCTCGCTGGGCAGCTGGGTGACATTCAAAAATCAGCTGGACACCGACGATGCGCTCGAAGCCATGCAGGTGGCGTGGGACGCGGGGGTCACGTTCTTTGACAACGCAGAGGCCTACGCCGGTGGCGAGTCAGAGCGGATCATGGGTGACGCGTTCCGCCGTTTGGGATGGGACCGGGACACCTACACCGTGTCGACCAAGTTCTACTGGGGCATCAAAGAGGGCCCGAACCTCAAAAACACGCTCAACCGCAAGTACCTCATGAGTGCCATGGACCAATCGCTGGAGCGCTTTGGTATGGACTTCGTTGACATGGTTTTCTGCCACCGGGCGGACCCGGACACGCCCATCGAAGAAACCGTATGGGCCATGCATGACCTCATCACCGCCGGCAAGACGCACTACTGGGGAACCTCGGAGTGGGCAGCCGATGAGATTCGGGCGGCGTGGGAAATTGCCGAACGTCACCATCTACACAAGCCGGTCATGGAGCAGCCGCAGTACAACCTGTTGCATCGCACGCGGGTGGAGCAGGAATACGCCCGTCTCTACGAGGACACGGGCCTGGGTTTGACGACATGGAGCCCGTTGGCTTCGGGGGCGCTCACCGGCAAGTACCTGGATGGTATTCCCGAAGACAGCCGGGCCGCCATGCCAGGCTATGAGTGGCTGCGCGACCAGCTGACTGAACCCAACGATCAGGCCCGAGTGCGAGCGGTGATGGGAATCGCCGAAGATATTGGCTGCTCACCGGCGCAACTGGCGATCGCCTGGGTGGCGTCCAACCCCAATGTGTCCACGGTGATCACCGGGGCAAGTTCGGCGGACCAGGTACGTCACAACATGGAATCCATTGACGTCCTTGCGCAGCTGGACATGGACATGCTTGACCGGATTGAAGGAGCGTTGGCCGCAGCCACCGCCGTCTGACGTTCCCGCACACCACGCACATAATCAGGGCGCAATCGTGGTTCTTCCTGTGGGGCGTCGGGATCAAATACCTCCGGTCGGTGCGGTAGCGGACCGATCTTCTGACGGTGGGCGCAACTTTCACCAGCAGGACCACCCGGACTCCCGGTGTCGAGCCGTCATCGGATACGAACAAAGGAAGCTGGCTGCGTGCCCAACGCTTCGGCGAGGCGGAAGCCGAGACGAACAAAGGAAGCTGGCTGCGTTGGGTGGAGCGGGTCAAAGGTGTGAGTCCGCGTCTTCGTTGTCATTTGGTATGGATGGGAATCTGGTCACTGGTCGGCACAGTGGGGACGCTGGCATCGCCGGCCCTGTTGGATCAACCGGTGGCCTTGATGGCGCTGTCACCTCGGACCTTGTTCCTCCCGCTGGCGGCCACCGCACTGCCGTTGCCAGCCTTTGTCGTCCTCGGAACGCTTCGCCTCGGCGTCACTGATGCCTCCTACTTTTTGGTTGGACGGGCCACGGTCCCCGCGGTCAGAGTCACTCGGTCGAAGTGGTCGATACTCGGGATCTGCCAGCGGCTTATCCGGTTTATGGCCCGGTCTCGCGGATCTGCGGCGCTGATTCTGTTTCTTCGACCGAACAGCAAGTACCTGGCGGCGGCCGGAAGCCAGAAGGTCTCACCACTGCTGGCCGGCGCGGCCAGCGTGCTGGGCACCGTGGCGTGGCTGGTCGCCGTCCACACCGGCATGACCGCCGTGTTTGAGCACTTCTGATGCTGCGGCGGCGCTCGGAGGCACAGGAAAGCTTCAGTCGATGACGATGCCGTCGAGGTCCTCCGGTTCGGGCCAGGCCATGTTCAGGCCTTCCAAAGCATTGACCACGACCTGAGAGATCAACAGGTTGCGGAACCACTTTCGGTCCGCCGGGATCACAAACCACGGCGCATCGGCGGTGCTGGTTTTTGCCAGCATGTCGGTGAACGCAGCCTGGTAGGCGTCCCAGTGCTTACGCTCCTCAAGGTCACTCTGTGAGAACTTCCAGTTTTTGTTCGGCTCGTCCAAGCGGGCCTGCAGTCGTTGCCGTTGCTCGTCTTTGGAGATGTGAAGGAACAGCTTGATGATCGTCGTGCCTTCATCGGCGAGCATCTGCTCGAAGTTCTTGATGTGGTCGTACCGGCGCGTCCAGCGTTCTTCGGGTACCAGATCATGGACTCGAACAACCAGCACGTCCTCGTAGTGGCTGCGGTTGAACAACACCATCTCGCCTGATGCCGGCGCATGCTGGTGGATGCGCCAGAGGTAGTCGTGTCGAAGTTCCAACGATGACGGTTTCTTGAAACTTGCGACCTTGACGCCCTGCGGGTTCACTCCGTCAAAGACGTGGCGAATCGTGCCGTCCTTGCCGCCGGAGTCGGTGGCCTGGATGGCAATCAGGACCTTGTGCTGACCTTCAGCCCAGAGCAGCTCCTGCAGGGCCTCCAACCGCTCGTTCAGAGCGGCGGTGAGCTTGCGGGCATTGCTCTTGTTGAATCCGCCGTTGTCCCGGGTGTCCCAATCGGTGAGAACAACTTCGGCGCCTTCGGCGACACGGTAGGGGTCGGTTGAGATGATCTGATCTGAGCTCATGGCCCAAGTGTGGCCCGGATTTGGGTCAGGTGCTCCTTGTTCGGCAGTCATGGGCTGCGGTCATGGCGAGGGGGTCATGCAGGCCTCGGCAAGAGGATTGGCACTATGGTCTGTCACACATGACTCAGGGAGTGAGAGAACCGACTGTCGCGGGCGTCTGGTACAGCTCTGATCCACAGCAGCTGCGTTCAGACGTGGACGACATTCTGACCAGCGCCACCGTCGAAACGGGTTCGCCGAAGGTATTGGTTGTGCCCAGCGGACCCATGGAAGAAATTGGGTCGGCGGCGGCCGGTGCCTGGGGATTGTTGGCCGCCGAGCGCGGAAAGATCGAGCGGGTCATCATTCTGGGAACCAACCAGAACCAGGAGTTTGAGGGCGTTGCCCTGCCGCGTTCGGTAGCGTTCCGGACACCACTGGGTGATGTCCTTCTGGACCAGCCGGCTCTTCAGGAGTTGATGCAACAACCCGATGTTCAGATTTCGGATCGTCCGCACCAGCGGGCGACCTCTATCGAAGTGCAGCTGCCGTTTCTTCAACGCATGGTTGGTCGAGCCCGCATCGTTCCGGTCATCGTCGGTGCCATTGGCGCCAGCAGCCTGTCGAACCTGCTGGAACTGCTCTGGGGCGGACCAGAGACGTTGGTGGTTCTGTCCATGAATCTCAGCCGTGGTCAATCAGAACAAGAGATTGCCGCGGCGGACCGGGACACCGCCCAACGAATTGCCGCACTGGACTCGTCGCAGCTGACCCATGATCAGACCAACGCCACCTCTGCGTTGAAGGGCCTGCTGGGCCTTGCGCGCCGTCGAGGCATGACCACATCTGTGCTGAACACCACTGTCGGCTCCTCGGGGGACCGGGACGGTGACCTGGTTGGGTATGGCTCGTTCGGTTTGTGGGAGTCACCGCTGTTCCAACTGGCGGAGCCGGACGTCAATCATCTGATGGCCCTGGCCACAACCTCCGCGCAGGCCACCGTGCTGGGCGGCGAGGTGTCGCCCGGCGACGGCAACCGACTGCCCCCAGAACTCACGCGACGTCGAGCGGCCTTCGTCACGGCCTTTGTCGACAACCAGGTGCGCGGCTCGGCTGGAAGCCTCGAAGCTCAGCCAACACTGGGCGGCGCGGTGGCTCAATATGCCGGCCGGGCGGTGAGCGATGACCGGGAGGGAATCGTTCGGCCCGATGAGCTCGATCGTCTGCAATTGGGGATCACGATTCTTGGACCCCTGGAACGGGTGCGGCCCGAGAGTCGACAACAGCTGGTGATGGGTCTGCAGCCGGGGGTTGATGGATTATTGGCGCGCCACGGCAAGAACCGGGCGACGTTTCTTCCCGCGGTGTGGGCCAGCATCCCCGACGCTGGCGAGTTTGTGGATCAGCTCTTCGCTCGAGCCCAGATTGGTGCTGACGTTCCGTTTGGCGAGATTGTGTTGCACCGCTACCACGGTCTGCAACTCGGCGCCAGCTGATCAGCGCACCATCCAGCTCAGCCGAAGACGCCGACCTTGCGGTTGCGGTGGGTGGCGTTGATAAGGCGAACCGTTCCGGACCGCGACCGCATAACCAGGCTCTGGGTGGTGGCATTGGTTGACCCGAAGCGCACGCCTTGCAACAGGTCGCCGTCGGTAATGCCGGTTGCCGCAAAGAAGGCATTGTCACCCGAGACCAGGTCATCGGTGCCCAGGACCTTCTCCATGTCATAACCCTGGTCGGTGGCTGCCTTGCGCTCCGCGTCGTCGCGGGCCCAAAGCCGGCCCTGCAACGCGCCGCCCATGGACTTGAGCGCAGCCGCCGTGATGACACCCTCGGGCGTGCCGCCGATACCGAAGAGAATGTCAGCACCTGAATCGGGCCACGCGGTGGAAATGCCGCCGGCAACGTCACCGTCGGCGATGAGACGAATACGGGCGCCGGTCTCGCGAATTTCGTTGACCAGATCTACGTGCCGAGGACGATCCAGAACGACTGCGGTGAGCTCCTGAACCTCTTTGCCTTTGGCTTTGGCAACCCGTCGAAGATTCTCGGTCGCCGACTGGGAAATGTCGATCACGTTTGCCCCTTCGGGACCGACGGCAATCTTCTCCATGTAGACAAACGGACCCGGGTCAAACATCGTGCCGCGCTCGCTCACCGCAATGACCGCAATGGCGTTCGCCCGGCCCTGCGCCGTCAAAGTGGTGCCATCAATAGGGTCGACGGCAACGTCGACTTGCGGACCGCTGCGATCGCCAACCTGTTCGCCGTTGAAGAGCATGGGAGCCTCGTCCTTCTCCCCTTCGCCAATAATGACCAGTCCATCCATCTGGACGGTGTCAAGCATCACCCGCATGGCGTCGACAGCCGCACCATCGGCGCCGAGTTTGTCCCCTCGGCCCATCCATCGGGCGGCGGCCAACGCCGCGGCCTCGGTGACTCGAACCATCTCCATGGCCAGGTTCCGGTTTGGGGTCTGGGATCCAAGCATCCAATCAAGGTACCGTGCGGTGACCGGACTGCTCTCGAAGAGCGCAATGAATCATGGGGATGGCATGGAACCGCTGCTAGGCAAGAGCAATTCAACCGAAGCTGTCGGGGAGCACGACGGCCCCGACGCCGATGGTCCCGAAGCAATGTGGTGCTTTCAATGCGGACTGGAGTTTTCCCCCGACGTTGCGGAGTGTGTCGAGTGCGGAGTGCCCACCGTCGACACCCGGCCCGCCGCCGCGGACGAAGTTGGTGACGAGAGCGACGAGCAGTTGGCCTACGAACTGCACTCGTGGGACGGGCGCATTCGCAAACACCTGGACAGCCTTATGACTGGCGCCGGTGTCGATCATGCCTGGCAGGGGGCCACGCTCATTGTTCGAGAATCTGATGAAGAAGCCGTCGACGCCCTGGTTGCTGAGGCCGACGCCGCTGGTCGGCCGCAGCTGGATCGGGCGCAACCAACCATGGCTTACGAGATGGCCGACTACGACGATGAGCAGATTGCCCGCGTGTCCGAAGCACTATCGAACGAAACAATTCCCCACGAGTTTGATCCTGGCGGAGATCTCGTGGTCCACGAAGCAGACGAGGACCGGGTCGATGCGGTTTTTGACAACCTGGCCGCCGGTGCCGCGCCGCAATTTGGACCTGGCGTTGATGGGGTCAAGCCGCACATGGTCATTGGTGAGCTTTTCCTGATTGCCGGCAAGCTTAGAAAGGCGTCAGGTGACGCCAAAGCGGTGCAGAACTTCCGGCAGACGTCGAACCTTGCGCATCAGCTGAAGTTGCCCTTCGGCGTGCAGTCCACCGATTGGCGGGCAATACTGGACGACTGCGCGGCGTTGTCAGACCTGCTCGACCCCACCGTTGGCGCCGGAGATCTCGATATCGCCGAAGCGGCCGAACAAGTTCACAACCGCCTCCGTCCTCTGGTCTGAGGCTCTACATATTGTTCGTCCTCGCTGACGCTCGGGCGAAGCGTTCGGCACGCAGCGTTGCTTATTGTTCGTCCTCGCTGACGCTCGGGGGCGGAGCCGGCGGGAGCGACGGCGTTTGGGGTTGTGGATCTGTAGAATTGCCGGGTGAAGATGTCGCCCGTTCTGGGCAATCGACGACTTGCGGGATTTCTGCTTTCGGTCGCTGGCATGTTGCTGGTCCACGAGTGGGCCTACGGAATTGCTCGCATGGCCAACCTGGCGGAGTCGCGCGTATCGCATTCACATTTGGCGGCCTTCTGGTCGACCATTGGACCACTGGTGGCGCTTTCGCTTGCCGCGTTGGCCCTGCGCGAGTCCCGAAACCTGCACCTCGCCACGCCGTTGCGTGCCCGATCGATGGTGGCGGGGATGGGGTCGATGTTCGTCACCATGGAGCTGGTCGAATTCGCTCGGGCCGGCCTGAGTGTTGGCGATGCGTTCACGTCGCCCCAGGTAATCATCGGCCTCCTCGTTGTGGTGCCGATTGCTGCGTGCATGTCACGGCTGGCCACGGTGGCTCAAGAGGTCGTCCGCACGCTCTCCCTGGCGAAGCTCCATCGGGTTACCCGCCCCAGTCACACGGTCGTCGTGACTGCGGTCTCTCTCACGGTTCCGGTAACCCGTCGTCTTGCCTTCTCCGTTTGTCGGCGGGGTCCTCCAGCGCACTGCCGCTGAAGAAACCCACCCGACAACATCAAGGAGAATCATGAAACCTCACCGCTTACCTTTTTTGCCATCTTCTGCCCGCCTGCTGGCCATCTGCGCCGGCGCCCTCCTACTGCTGTTCGCGTCTGCGTGCGGTAGCACAGCAGCAACCATCGACGCCTCCACCGCGGTCGAAGCTACCGAACCCGCATCATCTGATTCCGATACCGACTCTGCCAACGCGGAGATGTCCATGGAAGATGAGATGGCGCACGACGATGAGATGGCGCACGACGATGACATGGCCATGGACGATGGCGGGGCCGACCACAGTCACGACCACAGCCACGGAGCCGGACACGCGGTCCCTGAGGACATGGCGGTTCCGCAGGTGGCGATCGACGTTGTGCCCGATGCAGTCCGCGGCGTCAACCTGTCGGTGGACCTGGCCGACTTCGCTATTGCGCCCGAACGGGCGAGCACCGAGTCGCGTAACGGTGAGGGCCATATGCACCTGTATGTGGATGGCGAACGGGTCATGCGCTTTTACAACCAGGATGTGCACCTGAATCTCCCGCCCGGTGAGCGCACGGTCATGGTTGAACTGTCGGCCAACGACCACCAGCCGTGGACCGTTGACGGCGAAGCGATCACCGCGTCGCAAACGGTGACGGTGCCCGAGCCTTCTGGGAACCACGCGCACGGCGCCGAGGGCGTGGCGCTTCCGGCGCTCCCACTTCTGGGGATGAATGTGGTGCCTGATCCGAAGTCGGGCTGGAATGTCGATGTGACCATCGATTGGCTGGATATCTCGGCCGCCGCCGTGAACACAGACCCGGTTGATGGACAAGGTCATATGCACCTCTATGTGAACGACCAGAAGGTCACCCGGCTGTACGGAACGTGGTGGCACCTGAAAGAACTGCCAGCGGGCAGGAACGAGATTCGCGTGACCGTGAACGGCAATGATCACGCTCCGCTGATGTTCAACGATGAACCGGTCGCGGTCAGCGCGTTCATTGAGGTTCCCGAAGACGGTACTGCTGGGGACACCGCCATGGATGAGATGGCCATGAGCGAGGGCAAAGAGAACGGTGAGCTGGACACCGACTCGGCGCTGCCGATTGTCGGTGAGTACATCAACGGCGAAGTGATCATGTCCGAAGATCGCTTCGACGTTGCCCGAGGAGATTTGGTGACCATCATCATGACCTCCGATGTCGCCGAAGAAGTCCATGTCCACGGTTTTGATCTCCATCTGGACCTCACGCCCGGCGAAGAGGCCCGGTTGGAGTTTGTGGCTGACATTCCCGGCCTGTTTGAGGTCGAACTGGAAGAGTCCCATCGTTTCCTCTTTGAACTTGCGGTCAGCTGATGACCGGGCTCGGATCGGTGCTGGCCCATGGGGTTGGCTCGCGGGGCGATCTCCCGATTGCGTTCTGGCAGTTTGCCTGGGCGGCGGTGGCCGCGCTGGCCATCTCCTTCGTGGCGCTGGCCGTGCTCTGGAAGGAGCCTCGGCTCGCCCGCGCCGCGGTGGGTCGCTCAGTCGGCCCGCTCAACGGTGTTGCCCGATTGGCGGCGCCGGTCGCCCGGTTGATGGCGCTGGCGTTGTTTGCACTGTGTCTGATCGCCGCCTTCTTCGGTCGGGACACCTCGTCGGCCAACATCACACCGGTGACCATCTACGTGATCTTGTGGGTGGGGCTTCCGGTCCTTGCGGTGCTCTTTGGCAACGTGTGGAACACGCTGAGTCCCTTCGACACGATTGCGTCGCTCTGGAGCCGCACCCCGGTTGATCCGGTGGCGACGAGCGCCGACGTCGACGCGCCGCCATGGTCATGGTGGCTGGCGCCGGCGGGCGTGCTGGGCTTCCTGGTTGTTGAGTTGGTGCACCCTCATGGATCCTCTCCACGGGTACTGGGCTGGGCCATGGCGATCTACACCGTCATCATGGTGGCGGCTGCGGCAGTGTGGGGTCGGCGATGGCTCCGCCGCGGCGAGTCGTTCTCCGCAATATTTTCCATGCTCGCAGCTTTGGCGCCGGTGGGTCGAACCACCAACGCCGCTGGTCGCTCATCGTTGTCGCTCAGGTCCCCGATGGTCGGCCTGGCCGAACTGCGCATGGACGGGCCGTGGATCGGGGTGCTCCTGATCATGATTGGCGGGACGAGTTTCGACGGGTTTGGCGAGAGCGAAGCCTGGAGGGACTTTGTGGGCCGCGAAGCCGGCTGGCCAATCAGCCTGGTGGGTCTGCTGCTGTCCATTTCCATTGTCTGGATGCTCTACGAATTCGGTATTCGATTCACCGCTCAGGTGACCCGCAGCAGCATCGATGAGGCGCGCCGAGCATTTGCGCCGTCGTTGGTGCCGATCATGTTCGGTTACACCCTGGCGCACTATGCCCAGCTGCTGGTCGACGAGATCCAGACCTTCTGGTTCCTGCTCTCTGACCCGCTTGGCAAAGGCTGGAACATTTTTGGCGCAGCCACCAACTCCATCAACTTCGACATCATCAGCGTTGATCTGATTGCCTGGGTGCAGGTGCTGAGCATCGTTGTTGGCCACATTGCTGCGGTGTTGGTGGCCCACGATCGGGCCATCGAACGTTTCACCAAAAGACACGCCACCCAGAGTCAGTACGCCATGTTGTTTGTCATGGTCCTGTACAGCGTTGGTGGCCTGTGGCTGCTGCTCAACGCCTAGCCCGGGTGCTGGCGGGTTGGCCCCGGCTCAACCCGCCCAACCCGCCGGTTCCCCGCTAGCTTTGCGGGGTGATTCTGGCCGAACTGGAGGTGTACCACTCCCGTCCAATAACGCCGACCAGGCGCGTGGCAATTGGGCGAACGGTGCTCCCGGCCGACGATCCACCGGGGTGGGGCGGTCTACTCCTGGGGGCGGTGGTCGCCCGGTACTCAAGCGCGGTGGACGCCGACCTCATGCCCGAGCTGGTCAAGCTGACCTACATGGTTGAACGCGGGCAGAAGGTACCGCAACCCCGACTTCGGCATCGCCTTCAGAATGACCGCATTGGACTGACCCGAAGCGTGCATCGAATCACCAGGTTCAAAGGGAGCGGTATTGGGTTCCAGTTTGAGGAACGGCACTCGGCGCCAGCCCAGTATGTGTTGGCCGCGGTGTATGCGGTTGGGTCCCTTGACTACGAGCTGCGACCCGAAGTCATGCGAGTCATACGGCGGGCCATTGGCTGGCAGGGGTCAACCGAGAACCAGGAACAACTGCTTGGCCATCTGACCAATGCCAACCCTCGATTTTCGTTGTCGGCTTCGATCAAGAGCGACCCGGTTGAATGGGCGTTGGAGGTCCTGGGTATGGGTGAGATGACCGACCCCGACGCCGACCTTGTGCAGAAGCACTTCCGACAACAGTTGCGTGAAGCTCATCCCGACCAGGGCGGCGAGGTCGATGACGCTGCTCGGCGTATTGCCGAACTGGGCGAGGCCCGTCGGATCTTGCTGTCCATCGCCTGAACCGTCGCCTCGGCGTTGGTCAGGTGAGGCGGTAGACCTTGCCGGCGCGGGTGTGGCGCAGTTCCTCAACGAACCCGAGGGGTCGGAAGCAGTAGGCGATTCGCTGGGCCATCGCCCGATCCACGTTGATGGCGGCCGCGATGTCCGCGGTCGTAAACTCATCGGGAAGGTCACCGACCGGAAGCAGCGCCAGCAGGTCTTCGGCGCTGGTGAAGGTGTGGGTCTCAAGGACCTGCCGCAACTCCCGGTCCACGGTGCGAAAGCCGCCCCGGCCGCGACGCGCTTTGGGGTCGGCGACCTGAATCTTGTCGACGTCCACCAGCGTCACGTCCAAGCTGAGATTTGGGTGGTCGAGCAGGGTCGGAACGCTGACCAGCTCATCAAAGAGTGAGTAGATCGAACCTCGCTTGGGAGATTTTCGGGGTGCCTTGCCCGGTCGGCACAGCCAGGTGGCCACCGCCACCGGATACACGAGGTGGAGGGTGTGTTCTTCCAAAACCATGTCGAGCTTGCGGCCCATGGCACCGAACGCTCCCGTCTGAATCTCAATCAGGTGATCGCCGCGCATGATGTCGATCACAAATCGGCCAAGCGGAACCTCAAATCGGTCGCCGGGCTTGGCGTACCGTTCTTTGAGTGCGGCGTGGAGAGATCCTTCGTTGAGCGTCCCAATGTGCGGCTGATCGGTCCGCTCAGACACGGGGGTTTTCCTGGAGATCGGTGTCCTGCTGGCGGTCTTCAGGATTGATGTCTTCCAGCGACTTCTTTGCCGTTTCCGGAAACACGAACAGCAACAGGCCGGCCACGATCAGCGGGCCGACCCCCAGGAACATGAAGGTATTGCCGTAGTCGGTTCGGTCCAGCAGCCAGCTGGCCGCCAACAGACCGCTCACACTTCCCACCACGCCGGCGAGGGTGACAATGGCGTTGTTCCGACCGCGACGCAGGGTGCCGAAGAGTTCGGGTCCATAGACCCCCAGGGTGGGCACAACGGCACCGCCGACCACGGTGCCAATGATCGCGCTGATCCAGAGGACCGATCCCGATGTGTTGTATTCCACCACCGTGAACAAGGTGCCCAGCGTTATGCCAATGGCGCCGATGATCTTGCGGCCTCGCCGGTCGGCCAGCCAGCCCGCAGCCACCACGCCAATGCCGATCGGGGTGCTGGTCACCAGCTTGAAGATCGTGACCCGGTCGGCGGAGAAGTCATGGACCTCACGGAGGTAGTCGGTGTTGAGGGTGGATCCGGGAGCGGCGAAGAGAGCAAACAGCATGGCGGTCCCGCCCAGGAGAAGCAGCCGGTTACGTTGGCTGGCGAGGCCGGCAGCTGGCGCAACCCTGCGGTCGATGGGCTTGCGGTCGATGGGCTTGCGGTCGATGGGCTTGTGGTCGATGGCCGGCGGGTCGGCTACCTCCAATCGGAGCTGGGCCGATGTGAATCGACGCGTCTCGGGCAAATGACGCCACATGATGACCAGCGGGATGATGCCCAGCATGGCGAGCGCCGGAATCCATCGCCAGCCGCCGATCCCGGTGCCGGCCAGAGGCACCGCCCAGACGACCATGCCGGATCCGAGGCCTCCGCACAGGCTCAGGATGGAGACCACAAAGGCCCTCGAGTGGTTGGGGCTCTCTTCGGCGGCGACCACGACCACCAGCAGACTGAGCGCGGTTGAAAGGCCTCGCGCCAGCGTCTGGGAGCTGGTGTAGGCCCACATCCCGGGCGAAATCGCCGTCGTTGCCGCCAGCAGGCATCCAACGACCCCGGTCGACAGCAGAAGCAGGCGTCGCCCCCGGCGGTCGGCCAGCCACATGACCCCGAAGGCGATCGGGGTGCCAATGCGGATGATGGCCGCGTTGGCCGCCTGCCCGGAGGAGTCAACCGAGAACTCCTCCCCGGCGAAACTCAAGGTCTGGCTCAGGATCGATCCCAGATAGCCGGCAATGATGGCAACGATCGCAAGATAGGCAATCACCCGGGCGGAGGTCGGATCTATCTGATCCGGGGGTGCCCACCACGCGGCGCGCTCGGGTCGGTGCTTCAGTCGACGTTTGACCAGCGGGTTGAAAGCGGGTCGCCAAATGGGAACGGCGAGGCGAAAGTCGATGGACTCGGTCACCGCAAACTGGTCACCGGCTTCGGTAACGGTGAGACGCCGCTCATACCGCTCGACGGGTCCGGCGGCCGCCACAAACAGGTCAGGTGACTCGCTCTTCTCCAGGATGACGTCGTCGATGGGTTGGCGAAGGCGCTCGAGTCCTTCCGCGTCGACGGTGCGGTGCACCGTCAGATGAGCCATCAGCGACGGCGATTGGCGCAGGGGTCAGGTCGCCCGGCCGTGGTCATGATCGGCTGGTGGAGGGCGGACTGGGTGCGGTGTCGTCTTCATCGTTCATACGCGCCGCCCGGCGGTTGGCCAGCGCCAACAATCCGCCGATCAACAGGATGGGCCCGCCTACCAGAAGCAGTTCGTCCCACCCACCCTGGTGGGCAAAAACCGAAACGACGCCGGGTGGGGGGAGGGCAGGAATCATGCGCTCCCATCGTAGGCAGTGCGGCCCGGCCAATGGGGACTGCGCCGCGGATAATTGGAGCGATGCCAGTGACCTTTGCGGGGTCAGTACCCTCAACAACACCATGACCAACGACACTCCGTGGCCGTCTGAGCCACCTCTGCAACCGGAGCCTCTCCAACCGCTGGTTCAACACTGCTACCGCCACAACAACGTGGAGGCCGGCGTGACATGTCAGCGATGTGGGCGCGTCATCTGCTCGGCGTGCATGACCACCGCGTCGGTGGGGCACCACTGTCCGGAGTGTGTGTCGCAAGCTGCCCAACGCGTCATCCCCGCTCGGGAACTCTTTGCGGGCACCTCGGGGGACTACTCGGTCACCAAGGTGCTCATTGGTCTCAACGTGCTGATGTACGGGCTCGACCAAGGCGTACCTGGGCTCTTTGATCGCGGCAACACGTGGGGCCCAGCCATCGGTATCAACGATGAGTGGTGGCGCTTGATCAGTGGCGGGTTTCTCCACGTCAGCCCCATGCACCTGTTGATGAACATGGTTGGCTTGTACATCTTTGGCCGCCAACTGGAACCGGTCTTTGGATGGGTGCGGTACCTGATTCTGTACCTCGGTTCGCTGTTGGCGGGCTCGGCTGGAGTCATGTTGCTCGGTCCTTTTGAGCCGACCCGCGGAGCGTCGGGCGCCATATACGGATTGGTCGGGGCCTACGCCATGTTGGCGCTGGCGCAGAAGAAGAACCTCTGGGAAGAGGGCATCATCTCGCTGATTGGTATCTACGTCCTTTTCAGCTTCTTCGGCAACGTGTCGCTCGGTGGACACATCGGCGGGCTCGTTGGTGGTTTCTTGTTTGGCGGTCTGTTCCTTCTGGTGGACAAAGACGCCACGATCGCGCGTCGGGCTTCGTCCGATGGCGGCATCAGCAGTGCGCTTATTATTGGCGTGGGGGTCGCTCTTGCGATTGGCATTTTTGTGATGGGTATCGTGTTGGCCCCGACCAGCTTTTAGTCTCAGCAGATATCTGGCGGTTCAGATCCGCAGTTGCCAGGTGGAAACGTGGCGTTCTGCGCCACGGCCAAATTCGGACCCCGTCCAATCCGCAAACCTGGAAATCAACGTCAGCCCCGCGCTGCCCGCCATCTGGTCCAGTTCTTCGAGGTCGCACCAGCGAATCCTCCACGGCCGAACCCGGAGCCCGTGAGGACCGAAGTCCAGGTGGGCGCCGGTCATGGTTTGCCCAGCTGGTTCCTCACACGTGGCGATCAGGACCGCGGCGTCAGCTGAGGTTCGACTCCGACTGATGGCGTACTCCGGTCGGTCGAGGGTTGGTGGCGGCACAAACGCCTCCAGCACAAGCACGCCACTGGGCTGAAGGACGCGAGAGCATTCGTGCATGCACTGCTGCTGAGCTTCGGCGGTGATGACGTTGAAGAAGGTGTTGTAGGCAACGAACACCCCGGCCAGGCTCTGCGCGGCGAATGGTAGGGATGCCATGTTGGCGCGGGCGGGGATCGCTCCCGGATCACCGGCGGTCCAGTGGTTCAGCATGGACGACGATGTATCGATGCCGATCAAGGTCCGACCATGATCCCGGAAGCCGGTGCTCAAGCGGCCGGTGCCCACCCCCAATTCCAGCAGCGGACCGGCCGGCGCCGCCGATGCGACATGGTTGGCCACCGCCGCCGGGTCGGACAGGTCGGCGTACCACGCGTCGTACACATCGGCAAACGCCCGGCCGTAGGCGTCGGGGTCAATGGGGCGGTCGTGGGGCCCGGGATCATGCACGGGAACATTGTGGACTGGTTGGGCCCGATAGGGCCAAAATCGAGCAGTGGTACGGTTGGGAAAGCCCGGGTCTTTGGGTGGACTGGTACCCCGGGGATCCCGTCGAAAACGGGAAAGACGGGTAAACGGGGAAACACGGGGAACGGGGAAAACATGTCTGGACCACTCAGTGAGTCGTACACCAAAGGGCCGAGCAAACCGGCGCTGCTGGAGCAGACCATTGGACAGAACCTTGAGGCAACGGTCGCCCGGTTTGGGGATCGGGAGGCCCTGGTGGTTCCGCACCAGGCCGTACGACAAACCTGGTCGGAATTCAACACCACGGTCGACCGGGTGGCCCGGGGCCTGATGGGAATGGGTATCGAGGTCGGAGACCGGGTGGGTATGTGGAGTCCCAACTTTGCCGAGTGGGTGTACATCCAGTTTGCGACCGCCAAGATCGGTGCAATCCAGGTCAACATCAACCCCGCCTACCGCACCAGCGAACTTGAGTATGCGCTGACCCAGTCCGGCTGTCGGATGATCGTGACGTGCACCTCCTATCTGACATCGGAGTACCGATCGATGGTGGACGATGTCCGGCCAGGGACCCCGGATTTGGAACACGTCATCTGCTTTGACACCGATGACTGGGATCATCTGCTGGCCGCGGGAGAAATCGTTTCGCCCGAGCAACTACAGGAGCGGAGTTCCCATCTCAATCCCGCCGACCCCATCAACATTCAGTACACGTCGGGGACAACCGGTTATCCCAAAGGCGCGACGCTGAGCCACCGGGCAATTCTCAACAACGCCCGCATGGTCGGCGACGCCTGCGCCTACGACGAGAACGATCGGGTGGCCATTCCGGTGCCCTTCTACCACTGCTTCGGCATGGTGATGGGCAACCTGGCGTGCGCAGTTTTCGGCGCCACGATGGTTGTCCCGTGTCCGTCATTTGACCCGGACGCCGTGCTTCGGACCGTCGCTGCCGAGCGCTGCACGTCGCTGTATGGCGTGCCAACCATGTTCGTGGCCGAGTTGGCTCATCCCGAGTTGAACAGCTTCGATCTGAGCTCCATGCGCACCGGGATCATGGCCGGATCGCCCTGCCCCATCGACACCATGCGTCAAGTCCTGGACACGATGCACATGCCGGAGGTCACCATTGCCTACGGCCAGACCGAGACGTCGCCGGTGTCCACTCAGACCAGCGTTGATGATTCGGTCGAGCATCGGGTGACCACCGTGGGTCGGGTTCTTCCGCACGTGGAGGCAAAGATTGTCGATCCCGAAACCGGTGAGACGGTCCCGGTAGGGACGCCGGGGGAGTACTGCACCCGTGGCTTTCACGTGATGAACGGCTATTGGAACGACCCGGACAAGACCGAAGCCGCCATCGACGCTGACGGGTGGATGCACTCTGGCGACCTGGCGACCATGGACCAGGACGGGTACGTGAACATTGTCGGCCGGATCAAGGACCTGGTCATTCGAGGCGGCGAGAACATCTATCCGCGGGAGATTGAGGAGTACCTGACCGGCCATCCCGAGATTGCGGGCGCACAGGTCATTGGCGTGCCGGATCAGAAATACGGCGAAGAGCTGATGGCCTGGGTGCAGGTGACCGCGGGCAGCACTTTGGACGAGGCCGGCATTCGTGAGTTCTGCGACGGCAAAATCGCCCGATTCAAAGTGCCCCGCTACTTCGCATTTGTCAGCGAGTTCCCAATGACGGTCACCGGCAAAGTGCGCAAGGTGGAAATGCGGGAGAAGTCAATTGCAGATTTGGGGCTCGACCCCGCCGCCACGACGGCGTAGTCCCAAAGTCCCACCCGCGGCATACAACCAGATGCGGTCTTCACAAACTCGGCATGAGCATTGGTGGCATCGTCGGCGCTCGGGAACGCTTCCTGGCTGCTGCCGAACGGCGAACGCGCTGCGCGCTTCGAAACCGGTAACAACCGAAGCGGCAAGGTCCCAATAGTCTGAAGCGGTGAGCACAAGCGAATCGCCGCCAATTGAGGCGTACCTGGACTGGGCCGCCAGCGCGCCCATTCGGCCGGCGGCGTTGGACGCCATGGTTCAGGCGGCGCAGACGTGTTACGCCAACCCCACCGGCGCTCACAAGCAGGCTCGCAAAGCTCGACGGGTGGTGGACGAAGCCCGAGAGATCGTTGCCGATGCGCTGGGCGGCCAGCCGGCTGAGGTGGTCTTCTGCAGCGGTGGTACCGAGTCAGACAACCTGGCAGTTTTCGGCGCTCAACGAGCCCACGGTGGAGTGCCCATGTGCTCCGCCATCGAGCACCATGCGGTGCTGCATCCGGTTGAGGCCCTGAATGGCGTGGTGCTTCCAGTCGATGCCGCTGGCGTCCTGGATCTTGATGCCTTCAGCGCCGCGCTCACCGCAAACGCTGACGGCGCCGGAGTGAGCGTTGTATCGGTGATGTTGGCCAACAACGAAACCGGCATGATCCAGCCGCTCGGGGCGGTCGCCGAGCTGATGGCCACCCACGCGCCGACCGCGGCCCTGCACACCGACGCCGTCCAGGGTTTCGTCTGGCTCGACGTTGCCGATCACGCCCAGCGGGCCCATCTGGTGTCCATTACCGGCCACAAATTTGGTGGACCGAACGGCGTGGGCGCCCTGCTGATTCGCCGGGGCACCACCATCAGCCCCCAGACCATCGGTGGCGGCCAGGAGTTTGAGGTGCGCGCAGGGACCCAGAACGTGGCTGGGATCGCCGGATTTGCGGCTGCAGTACAGGAGACAGTTAAAGAGCGGGAGCAGACCAACGCTCGAGTGGCGCAGTTGCGTGACCACCTGGTCGACGGACTGTTGGAACTCGTTCCGGGTGCGGTCGAAACCGGAGACCGGGAGCGCAAGGTTGCCGGGTCGGCTCACCTCATCTTCGCCGGCATTGAGAGCGAAGCGCTCCTGTTTCTGCTGGAGCGCAAAGGGGTGTACGCCAGCGCGGCATCGTCGTGCGCCAGCGGCGCCCAGGAGCCGAGCCACGTGCTGGCCGCCATGGGTGTCCACCGCGATGACGCCCAGGGCTCGCTCCGGTTGTCGTTGGGGCGAGACACAACCGCCCAAGAAGTTGATCACGCCCTTGCAGTCATTCCGCCGGCGGTCAACCAGCTCCTGACGCGAACCGGCGGTGGACGCTGATGGAGATCATGGTTGCCATGTCGGGCGGTGTGGACTCGGCGGTGGCTGCGGCGTTACTCAAGGCCCAGGGCCATGACGTCGTGGGTGTCACCATGAAGCTCTGGGGTGGGGACTCCGACACCGGCTGCTGCTCGGTTTCTGATGTCCTCGATGCGCGTCGCGCCGCGGACGTGGTGGGCGTTGAGCACCACGTCTTCAACTTCGGTGACGCCTTTGATGAGCATGTGGTGCAGCACTACGTCGACGCTCACGAGGCCGGATTGACGCCCAATCCATGTATCGAGTGCAACCGCTCGATCAAGTTTGACAAGCTGCTCGAACGAGCCGATTCGCTGGGATTTGAGATGATTGCCACCGGGCATCACGCACAAATCGTGCAAGCAGTTGATGCCTTTGGGAAAGTCCGACGTTTTATCAAACGAGGCGCCGACGGGGCAAAGGATCAGTCCTATGTGCTGCACATGCTTGGTCAAGCCGAGTTGGCCCGCACGATGTTCCCCATCGGCCACATGAGCAAGGACGAGGTTCGTGCGTATGCGGCCGACATCGGGATGCGGGTGGCCCACAAGCCGGACAGCCAGGACGTGTGCTTCATCACCCGAGCCGAAGGCCGTCCGTCATTTCTGCGGTCCCGCATGGACTTCACGCCCGGGGTGGTCGTTGACGCCGAAGGCGAACAGGTCGGGGCCGTGGAGTCCGTTCAACTGGTGACCATTGGTCAGCGCAAAGGTTTGGGTCTGGCCGGCGGTGACCGCGAACCCCGGTATGTGGTGGATGTTGATGTCACGAGCGCCACCGTCACCGTTGGCCGCAAAGAGGAGCTGTTGACCTTGGAAACTCCGGTGCGTGATCTGCTGTGGGTTGCCGAGCCGCTGGATGGCCCGGTTGAGGTGCAAACGAGTGCGCATGGACATCCGACTGCCGCGGCTTTGAGTCTTGGCTCGGAGGCCGGCGAGGCGATGGTGACGTGGCACCAGGCCCGACCACGGGTGGCTCCGGGCCAGAGCGTGGTTCTGTACTGGAACGACCGAGTGGTCGGCGGGGCATTGGCCCGGTAGGTGCCGCTCAGCTGGCGCTGGTGGTGTCGGCCCCGGTGAGGTGCGCGTACACATCGGCCACCACAGCCGAGACCCAGTCGGCCTGACTTTTGTAGGGCGAGCCGCCTTGGGCGGATATGGCGATCACCACCGGGGTGCCATCGGGCAGCGGAATGACGCCGGCGACTCGAATGTGATTGGTTGGCACGGCGCAGCAGTTGGGCGGGAGCCATCCGGCTTTGTGGGAAGCGTTGACGGCGACCTCGGCAGGTAGTCCGTTGGCGAAGGTGGCGCCCCAATCTTCGCCGTGCCGTTTGGTGTCTGGTCCCATCTTCATCCAGTCGAGAATGGTGCTCGTGGTTGGCTCGTCGAACAGCTCCCCGTTGGCCAACGCTGACAGGATCCGGGCAGCGTCGTCGGAAGACGTTCGGTTGGTATGCCCGACAGTGAATCGGTCAGAGGCTCGACGATCGCGGCCCCAGTTCCAGGACTCCAGGTAGGTGTTGTCCATGCCATTGGCCCGGGTCCACTCGTTCACTGCGTCGATGCCAATCAGGTCGATGACCCGACCGGCCGCGTGGTTGTCCGAGTCGCCGAAGATCTGGTCGGCCCAGGGGGCGACCGGCTCCAAACCGACGGCATCGACGGCCGCAAGCACCCAGAAGATTTTGGCTTCGCTGGCTCCCGTCAAGTTGCCTTCGGGTCCGGTCCGAAAGGGATGGCCGTCCACCGAAACCGCGATGGTTGCGATGAGACCCTGCACCTGGGAGGGAGCGAAGGCCGCATGGTTGTCAACCAACTTCTGAAGTTCGATGGCCTGGTGGCCGCTGACGATGGGAGTTGGCGTTGGGATGCGGGTGGCACCTGGCAGCGGGGATGGCGTAGGCGGCGCGGTGGTGGCAATGATGGTTGGGACCGCCGTGGGCTCGACCGGAACCCGGGTCGGGTACGTGACAATGGCGGACGAAAGCGGGGCTGTGCGGGCGCCACTGACCGACATACCGCTGGTGGACCACAGCATCAGTCCGGCCCCCGCGCCGGCCAGGCATACGAAAAAGGCAAGCGCCATGTTCCGCATCCTCGGCCCGCCACCCACGATCTGACCCTAGTTGGCTGAGCTTGAGCCTCGGAGTTGGCGACGCTTTGACAAGGCGATGAGGGCGCTACCAATCGAGATGAAGAGAAGGCCGTAGGCCAGACGGTCGGTGGACTCGGTTCCGGTGATGGCCAACGGTGTCACGGTCCGTCCGGCCGGCAGCGGGGTGAAGGTGGTTGCGATGGGAATAGTGGTGGGTGCGGTGGTCAGGACGGGATTTGGTGTGGGGGTGAGCGGAACCACGGTGGTGGTGGCCGGCGTCGACGTTCCTTGGCCGCCGGTGCCTGAACCTGATCCGGTGCCGGTCGTGCTTGTTGGCTCGGCCGTTGGCTCCGTGGTGGGGCCGGTTGTTGGCTCGGCCGTCGGCTCCGTGGTGGGCTCTTCGGTCGGTTCAGTGGTGGGGCCGGTTGTTGGCACCGTGGTGGGTTCGGTTGTTGGCTCGGGTCGGACGCTCTGGTCCACGCGGTTGATGAAGGGGATAGCGGTGGTCAGGGCGCTGATGTCCTCGACTTCGAAACTCACCTGGTTGACCCATCCTGCAACGGTCTCTTCGGCCACCGAATAGCTGCAGAGGCCGTCCTGGTTGGCGACTGGAAGATCAAAGGCCGCCGATCCAGAACCCGGAAAGGTGTCCCCGGTGGAAACAGTGACGGTCAGCGGCTGGTCCAGGCAGGCACTGGTGATGGTGAAGGTCCACTCCGATGGCAGTTCCAGAACGCCATCGATGGCGTCGGCGGCGGGCCACGTCTTGTCAATGGTCACTTCCACGATCTGGGTGTTGGTGAAGTTTGCGGCCATGGGCGCATTGCCCATCGGCGACACCGTGACGGGTCCGCTGCCGCTGAACGGCGCGGCATCGGCTTCGGTCACCGTGTACTCGCAGGCGCTTCCGGCAAACGGGATGGCGACCGCGGTCGATGACCCCTCGAATGTGGCTGCGCCAGGCACGCTGACCACCAGGTCCTCAGCCAAACAATCACTTGACACGGTGAATTCGAAAGTCGCCGGCGCATCGGCGGCAATGCCGAACGTCGTCTTGTTCAGCACCAATTCCAGGTCAACCGCCATGTTGGTCACCTGCACGAACTCTCCAAATCGGAGGTTGAGCACGACCGGCTCGGCTGGTGAGACTTCTGCCACCCAACCGGGTGTCGGTACTTCCAGGATCTCATAGGAACAGAACTCGCCGTCAACCTGCACGGGCAGTCCGGGAAAGGTTTGGACCGGTGTTGCGCTCAAGAAGGTGTCGGCGGCCGGGAACTCGTGGGTCACCGGCGATGAGAGGCAGCTGGAGGTGACCTCGATGGTGAAGCTCTCCGGTGCCAACGCCGGGTCGCCGATCGAGGTCTTCCCGACGGTCAGGTTGGAGGTCGACTGGCTGTCATTTGGCACGTTGACGAATGTGACGAAGTTAAGTGGTCGGCTGAGTTCAATCGTTTGGGGCGGAGCGGTGGCGTAGCCCGGCACCGGAGTTTCGGTGATGGTGAGACTGCAGGACTCGCCTCCCTGAGTGAACGGCAGTCCCGTTGCGCTGACAAAGGTGCCGGGAAAGGCGGTGGCGGCGCTGTCAACGGTCACGACCTCCGAACCGTTGGGGAGATCACAGTTTGGAGATGTGATGGTGAACTCAAACTCGTCTGGGGCGCCGCTGAGGTCACCTTCGGTCTGCTTCTGAATGTTCACCTCGGCGGTGGAGAGGTCATCAGCCGCGTTGGAGAAGAACACCGTATTGAAAAAGACATCGGGGTCGAAAGACAGCGTTTGCGGTGGAACCAGCGGCACGAATCCCTGGGTGTTCGTCTCGGCAACCGTGTACTCACAAATCTCGCCTGCGGGGCCGACAGCTGGCACCGAAACAACTTCGCTGGTGCCAACGAGGGTGCCGGCAATGGCGATCTCGACAACCAGCGGCGCGAAACTGGGACAGCTCGACGTGACGGTGAACTCAAAGGCGCCGCTGGGAACGGGTTCGTTTTTGTTCACGTAGCTGAACTTGAAGATATCGAACTCGAATTCGGCGTCCTCCGGCACGTTGTTGAAGAAGATTCTCGTGGTGAAGAAGCCCGGAACTGCGCCCGGCGCAAAGATGACGACCTCCGGAGTGATATAGCCGTCCACAGGAGTTTCGGTAGCCGTGTAGCTGCAGAGCGCGCCGTTATTGGCGAATACGGCCAACGGCCCAAAGTCCTGTTCGGCGACGCCGCCGAAGGTTGGGCCGGTCGGGATCGTCACCACCGTCGGCGTGGTGCAGCCCGGCTGCGAAGAGGTGATGGTGAACTCCCAGTTGTCGGGCGCTTCCAGCCCATCACCTTGCGCGGTCTTGCCCAATGTGACGATTCGTTCGGTGGTTATCTCGTTTTGGAAGACCACGGTGTTCTGTCCGCCGCCGGGGAACGCAACCTGGGTAGTGCCATCACGGGGGAGCCATGGAGCAACGATGATCTCGGTGACTACGTATTGGCAATCGTTGCCGACCGCACCGAACCGGTTGAGATTGACGCTGGTGGATGCCTGCGTGCCGTCGGCGTCGGTGGCGGGGATGGAGACAACCAGCGGGGCGTCCAGACAGCCGGGGGTCGATGACGTGATCTCAAAGTCCCAACTTGGTGGCAGCAGAGCGGCGTCGCCGAAGGCCTCCTTGATGATCGTGAGGCTGGTTGGCGTGGTTGGGTCGATGTTGGAGAAGAACACGGTGGCCTGCGGCGACGGCCCGCCGGGAAAGAACTGCAACGTCGAACTGCTCGGGTTGGCGACAAACGGCGGAGATGGGGTCTCGGTGACGGTGTATGTGCAGTCGTTGCCGTTGGCGTCGGCGGCGGGAATGAGTCCGCTGGTTGATCCTCCACCCCGCGGGTCAAAGGTCGGCGCGGACGGCATGGTCACCACCAATGGAGCGGACAAGCACGGTCCGGTGATCACAAACTCCCAGTCCGCCGGGGCGGTGGCGGGATCACCAAAGGACTGCTTGATGATGGTGAAGAGCCCTTCGCCCTCAACGAATTCGAACAGGTTTTCGAATGCGACCCGGGTCGGGAAACCCTGCTCCAAAAAGACCGGACCGAACGTGGATTGGGTGGGGGTGAAGCCATCGGTCGGATCATCGATTTCGGTGACGAAATATTCACACGAAACCGGGAACGGACCCGTGAGATCAAACGGCGGGAGGGTGACGCTGACCGATCCAGAGTTGCCAAAGGTGGTGGCGGACGGAATGGTCACGGTCTGCGGGGCTCCCAGGCACGGGCCCGTGATTTCGAAGATCCAGTCGGTTGGCGCTTCCGCAGCCGGTCCCGCGGCGGCTTTTTCGATCACGAGTTCGCTGTCGCCAACGGCCACGTTGGTGAACTGGACAGACGATCCAGCACCGACATTCAGGGTGCCGGGGACCGATATCCACGCCGGGTCCGGTGTCTCGGTGACGGTGTACACACACGCGGCGCCCGTCGCGTCGTTGGTGGGGAGCGGATCAGTGGTGGTCTGCCCGGCACCGAATTCGAGGGTAACGGTGACCACAAGGGGCGAGGCCAGACAGGCGCTGGTGATGGTGAATTCGAACTGCGTGGAATCATCGACGAAGCCGCCAAAAGTTTCCTTGAAGATCTCGATGGGTCCCTGGCCGATGTTGTTCGGATCAAATCTGGTGTTGTCGAAGAAGGGCAAAATGCCGACGGAGTCGATCGTGAACTCAAATGGTTGGGGCTGGGTCCAACCCGCAACCGGCGTCTCGGTGATGGTGTAGAGGCAGACCAGTCCGCTGGCATCGCGGATGGGAAGTGGGGGCAACGCCGCTGACTCGAATTCCGCTGTCAGCGGCAGTGCAAATGGCAGCGGCGCAGCCAGACAGTCGGGATTGTCGGCGGTGATCACAAAGTCCCATTGCGCCGGCCAATCTGGATCACCGGGGTTGCCTTCGGTGAATTTCTCGACGGTCGCCTGGGCCGTGGCCCCCACCTCAAAGTTGACGAACTCAACGGTATCCAACGCAAAGAAGTCCACGCTTTCCCGCTCGGCCTGCCACGGTGGGGACGCTATTTCGGTTGCCGTGTATCTGCAGGATGCTCCGTTGTCGTCGAGGAGGCGCAGATCAACACTGATCGACTCGAAGCCAATGACGGCCGGGATCAGCTCCACCTGCGGTTGTGAGGACAGGCATCCGGGGCCGGTTGAGGTGATGTGAATCTCCCAGGTGGGAGGCAGGTTTGCCGGGTCGCCTTCGGTGAACTTGAAGATTGTGGCTGGCGAGGTCTGGACGACATTGACGTTGGTGAAATCGACGAAACCGGGCCCGAAGGCTGGCTGAAAGATCTGCGGGTTGGGCGAGACGACCTGCCAACCGGGCGGGACGGTTTCGGTGACCTCGTAGATGCAGAGGATGATCTGGTCATCGACCTGACGCTCGGTGGGGAAGCCCGACATATCGACTTGTGCCGTGCCGCTGAGATTGGTCGGATCGGTGATCGGGACGGTGACGGTAAAGGGCACCACATTGCAGTCCGGACTGGAAATGGTGAAGGTCCATTCGTCGCCCGGGACTGGACTGGTGCCTTCTGCGTTCTTGGTGATCGTGAGAACTGGCGGTGGATCGTCCTGCAGGTTGTCCACAAAGTAGACGGCCGCGTCGCCGAAATCGTTGGCCACAAACGACTCGGTGGGATTGGTGCTGGTCCACCCGGGTACCGGCGTCTCGGTCACGGTGTAGGTGCAGAACGCTCCGGCCGGATCCAGGATCGGCAGCTGAGTGGCAAGGTCCAGCGGCCCTGCGCCAGTAGCCGAGAACGTGGGCGCCGAGGGAATCGCAACGACAAGTGGCGCCGCCAGGCAGGGGCTGGTGACGGTGAATTCCCACATCGGCGGGGCGTCCGCGGCGAAGCCCGAAGAGAACTTCACCAGTTCGATCGTCTGGAATGGGAGCGCCTCGTTGAAGAAAAAGACCTCGCCGGGAATCAGGTCCTCGGGAAAAAAGGTGAAGTCCTGGCTTGGTGGATTGGGCGTCCACAGGGCGGTGTCGACCACTTCGGTGAACGTGTACGAGCACTCGTCGCCAACGGGATCGAACACCGGAAGATCCACATCGGCGGTGTTGTCGGCGAAGGGAATTGTCACCGCAAGGTCGGCGCTGAGACACGAACCCGAAACGATGAACTCCCAGTCATCAGTGCTGGGTGGCGGGCCGGGAGCAAACCAGTCTTTGAAGATGGTCACGGTGTCAGTGAGCTGCTCGGGCGAGTTGGTCACCACGAAGAAGGGCAGATCATCGGCGCCGAAGGTGCCGTCGACCGGTGCGCCCGTCGAGCCATCGGCGATGACGCCAGTCCATCCCGCAACCGGGGTTTCGGTAAGTTGATACTGGCAGATGGTGCCATCGTCGGCGGTGACAACCACGAGCTCGAAGGTGTCGAAGTTTGGCTGGTTGGCCGGGGTGGTGAACATCAGGTTGCTGCATCCGGGCTGCGCGCTGGAAATGGTGAACTCCCAGTCAGTGATGCCATCGACCGCCGGGTCTCCAAGGGTGATCTTGGAGATTTCAACGGGCTCCTCGTCCACAAAGTCCCGGGTGTTGGTTACGTCGAGGACCGGAATGTCTTTGGTGGAGAAGGTCATGCCGGCGGGATCGAGGGTGCTGGTCCAACCAAATTCTGGGGTTTCGATCACGGTGTACGTGCATGGCGTGCCGTCGGTCGCGGTTGCAGTGAGCGGTACGAGTTCCGACGCTTCTCCGGTTCCGGCCGGGATGAGAACGGTGAGATTGCTGCATCCGGGCTGCGCGCTGGAAATGGTGAACTCCCAGTCAGTGATGCCATCTACCGCCGGGTCGCCAACGGTGACTTTCTCGATCTCAAAGCGAAGGTCGCCGCTGATGTCCTGTGCCGCGGACGGTTGCGCATACAACAGCAGTGATGACAGCAGAGATACCGCATAAAAAGCAGTGAAGATTTTTTTCATTGTCCAGTACTCCAGTGTCCACGATTCCCTGGTTGTGCTGAGAGAGACAGTAATCGGTGAACGAGGTTGGGTCTGGACTCGATTCAACCAACGTTGATTTGGCGTCGCTTCGCTTCGGTCAGAACCTCACCCGGTTGTGTCGGAGAAAACAGCAGAGACCGAAGCGGCTTCATCTCGGCTCCGTTTCCACCGCTCCGAACCGGTATGTCCATCGGGTGTTCGAACCGGACTTCAACCGCCAGCCCGGAGCTTCCAAGCGTCAGGTCATGGGCAATCGAGTCGGCAAATGCCGGGCCAACAACGTCGATATCTTCGCGACGGAGCAAAACGGGGTCGGTCAGGGCCGTGAAGTCATGGAGTACGAAGCCGGCGGGAACGAACACAATCCATCGACGGGCCAAGGTGTGCAGACTTCGGAAACCCAGCGCTGCGACAGCCAGGCCGACCACGGTGAGAATGGCGCCGACGAGCCAACGACCCGTAAAGAGCAGCAGGGGCCCTGCGGTGGCGCCCAGCAGTGTGAGCACCACGGTGAGCTGCAGCGGGCCAACCAGTACTCCGGCTGGCGGCTTGAGTGGGAGGCGGCGTTCGGGCCCGTAGGAAGCGCCATCCACGAACCGGGCCGCAATCTGGGGCAGCAGGGTCATGCCGGAGGCGAGCGCGGTGGCGCCCAGGCCCAGAACGAGCGCGGCACCGATCGGGCTGGACGTTGATGCCCAGACCGCCGCCGCAAACGCCCCGACCCCCAGCAGCCGAATGCCAGTCAAAGTCAGCGGGTGCGGCACCAGAGTCAAAACCAGAGCAACAAACCACAGCACCCACAACGACAGGCTGGTTGCGGTGCGAAATCCGGACTCGGTGTCGTGCAGGGCATCACCAAACAACGGGGCGCCGAGAATCCCCAGGAGCAGCCACGCCAACCGCAGGCCAATCAGATACTTCTGGTCGAAGAGCCGGGCTATCCGTTGGTCTGTTGTTCCAGCCATCGCAACAGAGTGGCCCACTGGCCATGGTTGAGGCCAATCGGCTGGCCTGTGGATGAACCGAAGGGGTTGGGTCCAATGATCTTTGGGGCGATAGCTTCGCAGCGTGGCTTCGAAATCGACCAATGGCGACTCACCTTCGGCGGCGCAGGTACTCCGGGCCGAGCAGCTGCAGGCCGCCATCGCACATCACAACCAGCTGTACTTCGAACAGGACGCACCGGAGATCCCCGATGCGGACTATGACGCGCTCCTGAAGGAGCTGCAGGACATCGAATCGGCCTACCCGCAACTGGCTTTCCCCGATTCACCCGCCCAGGTCATTGGCGGTTCGGCCACGTTTGCGCCGGTGGAACATCAACAACGAATGATGTCACTCGACAAGGCATTCTCCCTGGAAGAGTTTGATGACTGGGTCGGGCGGTTGGAACGTCGACTTGGCGAAGGGGTCGAGGCCGGCCCGTATGTCTGCGAACTCAAGTTTGACGGACTGGCCATCTCGTGCCGCTACGAGGACGGGGTCCTGGTGCAGGCGGCCACGCGGGGCGATGGCCGAGTAGGTGAGGATGTGACTGCCAATGTGCGCGGCATATCCGAAGTGCCACAGAAGCTGGGCAAAGACGCGCCAGCGGTTCTGGAGGTCCGCGGCGAGATCTACCTGTCGCTGAGCGAGTTTGAGAAACTCAATGCGGCGCGGAGCGCAGCGGGCGAGGCGCTGTACGCCAACCCGAGGAACACCGCCGCTGGGTCACTGCGCCAAAAGGATGCATCGGTCACCGCAAGCCGGAACCTGCAGTGGTTTGCGTACCAGCTGGGCGTTCTGGAGGGCGGGCCCGACTTCACGTCGCACCACGACACATTTGACTATCTCCGGTCGTTGGGGTTCCCGGTCAACGACCAGGTGAAGCTGGTCCAGACCCCGGCGCAGGTGCGTAACTACTTCACTGATGCCGAAGCCAGCCGGCACGCCTTCGACTACGAAACCGACGGTGCGGTTGTCAAGCTGGATTCGCTCGCCCGCCAACGCGACCTGGGGGTGACGAGCCACCATCCTCGGTGGTCGATTGCATTCAAGTTTGCGCCCGAAGAGAAGACGACCCTGCTGCGCGACATCATGGTTTCGATTGGCAGCAAGGGGAAGGCGACCCCGTTTGCGGTGCTCGAACCGGTGTTTGTTGGTGGCTCCACTGTGGGCATGGCGACCTTGCACAACGAGGATCAGGTGATCGCCAAAGACGTGCGCCCCGGGGACACCGTGATCGTCCGCAAGGCAGGCGACGTCATCCCCGAAGTGCTCGGACCGGTGCTGTCCGAACGGCCCAGCCACGCTGCGCCCTGGGAGTTCCCGGCGGAGTGCCGCTGCGGGCACGCCATTACCCGCGACGAAGGGGAGGCCGCCCACTACTGCCACAACCCGGAGTGTTTCCTGCGCCTCGACGGTTGGATCGAACACTTTGCGGCGCGCAACGCCATGGATATTGAAGGCTTTGGCGAGCAGACCGTGCGGACCTTCACCAAAGAGGGGATCATCAGCAACGTTGCTGACATCTATTCGCTTGACTATGACCGCATTCGCCAACTTGAGGGCTTTGGCGAGATCTCGGTGCGCAACCTTCAGGCCGCCATCGAGGTGTCAAAGCAGCGGTCACTGGCCAACCTGTTGATTGCGCTGAACATCCGCCATGTGGGAAACACCGTGGCAGAACTGGTGGCCGCGGCGTTTGGTCACATGGACGCAATTCTGGCCGCCGACCAGGATGCATTTGCCGCAGTCGACGGCTGCGGGCCCACCATTGCGAAGAGCCTTCATCACTTCTTCTCGCTCGAAAGCAATCGGCACATCATTGAGCGGTTGCGGGAAGCGGGCGTGAACTTCGAGGGCCCCGAAGTGGTCGACGTGCCCCAGACCCTCGACGGGATGTCGGTGGTGATTACCGGGTCCTTGGCGGCCTACGGCCGAGATGAAGCGAAAGTGGCCGTCACATCCCGCGGTGGCAAGTCACCGGGCAGCGTGTCCAAAAAGACCACCGCGGTCGTGGTGGGCGAGTCGCCCGGCGCATCGAAGCTGAACAAAGCGGAGGAGCTTGGGATCCCAATCCTGGACGAGGCAGGCTTTATTGCCCTGCTGGATACGGGCGAGTTGCCCACCTGACTCAGTCGGCCGGACATCCTGGCCGACTGCTGGTCAGCTGGCAGTGAAGCACCATTGGTAGCTGCTGGCCGCCTGTCGGCCTTGGGACAGGGGCCAATACAGAATTCGAGCGCAGTTGGTTTCGGGCCGAAGCGACTCGATTACCTTGCCTTCGTCAGGTCGGAAGTAGATCTGACCCAACCCGTCAACTCGACGGAGCTCGTCTTCGGGGATGCTCACACCGTTGATGCTCAGCTCGGCGGTGTATCCCTCGATCAGGTCCACGCCGACGTCCACCTGAGAGAGGACCTCGTCGCCGTTGGCCGGTACCACTGCTTCGATCACCTGGTTTGGTGAAGCGGGGTCGTCGCCTTTGGGAATGAGAATGGCGATGGCAAGGATGCCGGCGGCGCCAACGACCAGCAGCGGGGCCAGCCACTTCTTTACGAACCAATGTTCGAACACGCCCCGATACTACCGGCGCGGGTGGGCTGCCATCCAGCCGGGGACTGCCGCGTCTGCGCCGGACACCAGCGCTAATCTCACCAGTGGTGTCAACACGACTGTCAGATCATGTGGGGCGAGTGCTCGGCGACCGCTATCGGCTGGTCGCTCCAATTGGCGCGGGTGCGTCCGCCATGGTGTTCCTGGCCGAAGATGTGACGTTGAAGCGTCAGGTGGCAGTCAAGCTCCTTCACGAAGGACTCACCGACGACCAGCGTTTCCTTGAGCGATTTCGGTCCGAAGCCCAGACCGCAGCGTCGCTCAATCACCCCCACGTCATGGCGGTCCACGACTGGGGATTCGATGGCGTTCCCTACCTGGTCACCGAATATCTGTCGGGCGGCAGTCTCCAAGCCATGTTGGAACACGGTCACCGACTGTCGCCCAGTCAGGCGCTCATGGTCGGTCTGGAAGCCAGCCGGGCCCTGGAGTACACCCATCGCCGAGGCCTGGTGCATCGCGACATCAAGCCGTCCAACCTGCTCTTTGACGAAGACGGTCGGATGCGCATAGCTGACTTCGGTCTCGCTCGCGCTTTGGCGGAGGCATCGGTCACCGAACCGACCGGTGCGGTGCTGGGATCAGTTCGTTATGCATCACCGGAACAAGCCCGGGGTGAGTCGGTGGGCGAACGGGCCGATCTGTATGCCCTGGGACTGGTGTTGATCGAAGCGGTGACCGGGCGAGTCCCCTTCGCCACCGACACGGCATTGGGAACGCTGATGGCGCGCCTCGATGATGCGGTCGAGGTCCCCGAGGAATTGGCGGGGCTCACCGCACCGGTCGCCCGTCTGGGGAAGGTGTTGCCGCTGGAACGTCCCGACGCTGAACAGTTCTCTGCGATGTTGTTGGAAGCTGCGCCCGCAATGACCCGACCCGAACCGTTGCCGCTGGTTGGCGCAACCGCCGGGTTGGTGGCGGATCCGAGCCCAACCGACCTGGGAGGTCCGGCCAAAGCTTCGCCGAGGAGCGCAGACGGTCTGATAAATGCTTCTCGCGGGCTCTTCGATCAGCCAGAGGCGCTTGAGGCGCCCGGCACGGTCGGCGCCGGCACCGAAGTTTCCCTGGAACCGGTCGGTGATGAGGCAGATGCGGCCCGGATGGTTGCGGCAAGCTCGGCGGCCGCCGACACGACCGTGGGTGAAGCGGTTTCGGACCAGCGCGACTTTGCCCCAACCCAATCCTTCCCGCTGGACCAGGGCTCCGCATCCCCCGATACCGGTCGCCGTCAGCCGCTCGAATTTGCGCCCGAAGATCGGGCGGGCGAAGCGGGCGGCGTTCTCTGGATTCTGGCTGGCCTTGCCATCGTGGTGGCGCTGGCCGGCGGCATGTTTCTCCTCTGGAGGAACTCCGACACACCGTTGAACACTGTGCCCGACGTGGTCGGGGAGCCATTTGCATCGGTGGAAAACCTGATCGCCGGCAATGACTGGGAGGTTGTCCGCCTTGACGGCCGTCAAACCGATGCCGCGGTCGGCAGCGTCATCCGCCAGAGTCCCGAAGCGGGCCGGACCCTGGCCGGGGGCGGCGAGTTTCGCGTGACCGTCTCGATCGGCAATGAGATGGTGGAGATTCCACCCCAGTTGACCGGAGCGACCGAGGAGGAAGCGGCGTTCCGTCTGGCTGCGGTGGGCCTCGAGGTCGGACAGACCACCGTTGTCGCTGACGAAGACGCTCCGTCAGGCACCGTTATCTCGGTGCTCGAACCACTCTTTGAGGTGCCAATGGGTGACGCCATCAACCTGGAGATCTCTGGCGGGCCGGTCCCACGCACCGTCCCCACCGGGTTGGTGGGGAAGTCGATTGGTGAGGTGACGACCCAGCTTGAAGACCTGCGCCTGGTCCCCGAAGTCACCCGGGTGTTCAACGAGGAATCAGAGGTGGACCAGGTCCTCGAAGTATCGATAGAAGGTGGCACCGAGGTACCAGTGGGAACCGTTGTCGCCGTTGTGGTTTCGGACGGACCGGAGCCCATCGAGGTGCCGAACGTGGTGGGTCTGCCGCTGGTTGAGGCCCAAAGCGAGCTCGGCGCCGTTGACCTGTGCCTCGGTGAGACCTTTGGCAGCAGCGAGGAGGACGCCGAAGTCCTGGACCAGTCACCGGTGGCGGGCGCCATCGTGCTGGACAAGGCCGAGTGCGTTGACCTGGTGACCAGCATCAGCGATGCGGCCGAATCGGGCTGACTCAGTCGTCGGTGATGGCCATCAGTCGGTCGACGATTTCCTGGCCCAGGACCATTTCTTCTTCGCTCGGCTCCAGGTCCTGGAGGTAAAGCAGACGGGTCACGTCGCCTTCAATCTCCATCTGGCCGGTCATGAACGCCATCATGACCGCTTCGAAATCCTGGGTGACAAAGAGATTGCGAGCGATGCCGTAAGGAATCGTGACCGTGGCTTCGGGATCTTCGAGAAGATTCCAGTCAGGCCGACTGTTTCCCGATGAGGTATCGATGTGGCCATACATCACCCCGTCACCAAAGGGCACTTCGGTAACCACCACGTTGACCCGAACCTGTTCATCCGAGGTCTCAAAACGTCCCGAGTACTCGGCGTGGATTTGTTCGGCGGCCGCCACCCAGGCATCTGAGAGAAAGGGAAAGGTTGTCACGGTGTCCTTCGGTGGGCGACTCATCGTGGGGCTGAGCGTAGGGGATCGGTAGCATGCGGCTCCATGCAAGCAGCACAGAAATTCCGCTCATGAGCGACGAACTGACCCGTGACGATGTGACCCATGTGGCTCGATTGGCTCGCCTGAGTCTGACCGAAGCGGAGCTGGACACCTTCACCGCTCAACTGGCGGACATTTTGTCCCATGTCGCTGACTTGCAGAACCTGGATCTGGAAGGTGTGGAACCAATGGTCCACCCCCTTCCGCTGACCAACGTGATGCGGGCCGATGTGGTGACGCCCAGCCTTGACCGCGATGAGGTTCTGTCTCAGGCGCCGCTGGCCGAAGATGGCCGGTTTCGGGTTCCGCCGGTACTGGGTGAAGACCGATGACCGCTCGAACGGCGGTGGCGCTGGCCGCGGAGATTGCATCCGGCAAGCGTTCGGCCCGAGAGGTCGTCAACGAACACCTGGCTCGCATTGATGATCGCGAAGAGGAACTGCACGCCTTCAACCTCGTTCTGGCGGATTCGGCCCGGAAGCAGGCCGATGCGGTGGACGCGGCAATTGCGGCCGGGGAAACTCTGGGTCCGTTGGCTGGCGTCCCGGTGGCACTCAAAGACAACATGTGTACCCGCGGGGTGCCAACCACCTGTTCGTCAAGGATCCTCGACGGCTGGCGCCCGCCGTACGACGCGACCGCAGTCACTCGACTGACCGAGGCCGGCGCCATCACCATTGGCAAGACCAACATGGACGAGTTCGCCATGGGGTCCTCAACCGAGAACTCGGCCTTCGGCCCCACCCGCAATCCCGTGAATCCCCGCCTGGTGCCCGGTGGTTCCAGTGGCGGTTCGGCGGCCGCAGTGGCCGCCGACTTTGCTCCCATCTCGCTGGGCTCAGACACTGGCGGGTCCATCCGCCAGCCCGCGGCCTTCTGCGGTCTTGTGGGCGTGAAGCCCACCTACGGGGCCGTGTCCCGATACGGACTCATCGCCTTTGGTTCCTCGCTCGACCAAATTGGCCCATTTGCGCACTCGGTGGAGGACGCAGCGCTGGTTACTGAGATCATCGGCGGTCACGATCCGCTGGATTCAACCTCCATTGCTCAGCCAGCCATGGACCTCTGTGCTGTTTTGGAGACCGGCGTGGACGGTCTGCGGGTTGGCATCATCACCGACCTCATGGGTGACGAACTCGACGCCGAGGTGGTCGCCGCCACCAACGCTGCCGCTACCGCGCTTGAAGCAGCGGGCGCATCCATTGGCCACGTCACGGTGCCGGCGGTCCTCAGTGGCATTGGTGCGTATTACGTGGTTGCACCGGCCGAGGCGTCGTCCAACCTGGCCCGCTACGACGGCGTGCGATATGGCCTGCGAGTAGATGCGGCCAACACCGGAACCATGAATGAGCTCACCCGTAGCGCCGGATTCGGCGACGAAGTGAAACGTCGAATCATGTTGGGCACCTACGCCCTGAGTGCCGGCTACTACGACGCGTACTACGGCACCGCCCAGAAGGTCCGCACCCTGATTGCTCGGGAATTTGCGGCCGCCTATGAGAACTTCGACGTGTTGCTCTGTCCAACCACACCCACAACCGCCTTTGAGTTTGGCGCCAAGGCCGACCCGATGTCCATGTACATGAATGACCTCTGCACCATCCCGTCCAATCTGGCTGGCCATCCGGCCATTTCGGTTCCCTTCGGCGTCGATGGTGACCAGCGGCCGATTGGCGTGCAGGTCCTGGCCCCCGCCATGGGCGAACCGGTGATGTTCCGGGTCGCCGCGGAGCTTGAAAGGAACCAACCCGCATGAGTCCTGCTCCAACTGAAACGTCCCCTCACATGTCCTCCACTTCGACGGACGTGCTTCCCGATGGTTGGGAGATGGTCATTGGTCTCGAAGTCCACGTTGAGCTGCACACGAACACCAAGTTGTTCTGCGGGTGCGCCAACAGCTTTGGCGATGAACCCAACACCAACGTCTGTGCCACGTGTCTGGGCCTACCCGGTTCATTGCCGGTGATCAACGCGACCGCCGTTGATTACGCCATGCAGCTGGGTCGGGCGCTGAACTGCACCGTCAACTCCTCGATCTTCGCTCGGAAGAACTACTTCTATCCGGACATGCCCAAGGATTATCAGGTCAGTCAGTACGACCAGCCGACCAACAGTGAGGGATACATCACGCTGCCCAGCGGGGTTGTGATCGGCGTCGAGCGGGCCCACATCGAAGAGGACACCGGCAAGTCCACCCACATTGGGGGCGGGGGGCGCATCAGCGATGCCACCTACACGCTGGTGGACTACAACCGCGCCGGTGTGCCGCTGGTTGAAGTCGTCAGCCACCCCGTCATGCACAACCCCGAAGATGCGAAGGCCTACGTCACCGAGCTGCGAGACATCCTCCTGGCCACCGGGGTCTCCGACGCCAAGATGGAGGAAGGCTCCATGCGCGTGGACGCCAACGTATCGGTGCGACCCTCCGGCGCCGAAGAACTTCGCACCCGCTGCGAGATCAAGAACATCAACTCCATTCGTTCGCTGGGCCGGGCCATCGAGTACGAAGCCAAGCGGCACGTTGATCTCTATGAGAACCGCGAGGCACCGCGCCAGGAAACCCGGCACTGGGATGAGGCTGCGGGCCGGAGCCGTCCGGGTCGATCCAAAGAAGACGCCGACGACTACCGGTACTTCGCCGAGCCGGACCTGGTGCCGCTGGCCCCCGATGCCCAAACCATCTTGGCCATCGATGCCAACATGCCGGTCCTGCCGTCGCAGCGACGGCAGGCGCTGGCAACGGCGGCGGGGGTTCCCGAAGCGGACACCGCGTTGGTTATCGAACGGGGCATGGACGCACTGGCGCTCGACGCCATCGCCGCAGGCGCCGACGCCCCAACAGTGATCAAACACATCGAGAATAACCTGGCCGACGGTCCGGGCCACTTGAGCGCTGCGGCGTTCGCCGAGCTCGTCACCATGGAGACCGGGGGCGAGCTCAGTTCAACCCAGGTCAAAGACGTCCTGGCGGAGCTGGTCTCCTCCGGGGGTTCTCCCGCGGCGGTGGCCGCCGCCAAAGGTTTCGAAGCCATGGATTCCAGCGAACTGGAGACCCTGCTGGACGGCCTGATTGCGGACAGTCCTGACGAGTGGGCCCGATTCGTGCAAGGTGACAAGAAGGTCCAGGGATTTTTCGTTGGTCAGATCATGAAGGCCACCAAAGGTCAGGCTGACGGCAAGATCGTCAACCAGCTGATGCAGTCCCGTGCCCAGCAATAGACCAGCCATCTGAACGATCTGGGGGTAATCCCCGATACCAACCCTCACATCATTTCTGTCACACTCAGCGTCGGTCACATTCAACAATGGCTGAACGCAGGACAAACGAGGGTTTGATGACAGGTACAGCGGTAATGGAAGTTCGGGGGCTCCGAAAGGAGTTTCGCGGCCGCAAGGGAACCGAGATTGTCGCCGTCGACAATCTCGACATTGCGATTCCTGGCGGTGGGGTCTACGGCTTCCTGGGGCCGAATGGTTCCGGCAAGACCACAACCATCCGCTGCCTGTTGGGTCTGATCCGTCCGACCTCGGGGAGTGTGAAGATCCTGGGTGCTGACACCACCACGTCGCTGCATCAGGTCATTGATCGCATCGGGGCGCTGGTGGAGACACCAAAGTTCTTCCCAAACTTCAGCGGTCGTAAGAATTTGCAGATGTTTGCCCGGGTGGCCGGGGTTGGCAAAGATGCGGTCGACCGGTCACTGGAGACAGTCGGTCTGGCCGATCGGGGCCACGACTCTTTCGACTCCTACTCACTGGGTATGAAGCAGCGCCTGGCTGTGGCCGGAACCCTGCTCAAAGATCCGGAGCTGATCATCCTGGACGAACCGGCGAACGGGCTTGACCCGGCCGGCATCGTTGACATCCGTCGTTTGATCCGTTCACTGGGGGAACAGGGCAAGACCATTTTCGTTTCCAGCCACCAGCTGGCCGAAGTTCAACAGACCTGCGATGACGTGATGATCATTTCAAAGGGCCGCCTTGTCCGAAGCGGTTCGGTCAATGATCTGGTGGCGGTCGGCTCGGCGGCAATATTGGTCGAGATCGACAATGCGGCGCAGGCCCGCGAGATTCTGGAAGCGGCGGGCTATGTGGTGCAGTCCGGAGCCGATGACCGTTCGCTTTCGGTCGAAACCATTCCTGAGAACGCCCAGCACATCAATCATGTGCTGGCGTACAACAACATGTTCCTCTCCGGGTTGCGTCATCGCGAGGCGTCTCTTGAGTCCATCTTCCTGGAGCTGACCGGTGGGGAGGGCGAGCTGTGAGACTCTTTCAAACCGAAATGATTCGATTCTGGAGCCGGCGCATCACCTGGGTCACACTTGCGGCGGCAGCGGTTGTGATGCTGTTGTCGGTGGCCTACGCCTTCACCAAATCCAGCGCCGAAGGGCCGCCGGCTGACGCCGTGTCGTTTGATGCGCAGTGTGTCGACCAGATGTTGGAGGGCTATCGCAACAACGAAAACGGTTTCTTCGGGCCGGACGGCCCCGAGTTCGAAGACGAGGCCGACTTCGTCCGCTTCGCTCAGGACGAAATGTGCAGCAATCGTTGGGAGGACAACGACGATCGCTTCCATGCGGTGTCGCTGCTGGGTTCGGAGACCGATGACTGGAGCGAGAACCGCCGTCCATACGGTTTCAACACGACAACGACCGCGTCGGACGGAACCAAAGTTCGGGAAGCCAACGGTCCGCTCGAAGGGCTCATTCCCGGGATCGCCATTGCGTTCCTCATCATCTCGGTGGTCCTTGGTTCTTCTTTCATGGGCGCCGAATACAAGTCGGGAACCGTGGAAAACCTGCTGTTGTGGGAACCCCGGCGAATCCGAGTGCTGCTCACCAAGTACGCGGCCGGGTTCGTCTCCTCGTTCCTCGCCACCGTATTGGCCATGGGCTTGCTCAGCGGCCTCCTGCTCCTGCTGGCGACCTTTCGCGGCACCTTTGAGGGCGTGGACGGCCGATTCTGGATCGATCTGGTTTCGGTCATTGCCCGAGCCGGTCTGGTGGGCGGTGCCTTCTTTGTGCTGGCCATGGCGATTGCCACGATCTCCAGGAACACCACGGCGGCGGTGGGGGCAATCCTCGGCTGGTTCGTGTTGACCAACGTCTTCATCGAACTGTTCTTCAAGCCGGTCCGACAGTATGAACTGTTCATCAACGCGGTGGCCTTCATTGGTGAGGCGGAGACGCCCAAGATCATCAAAGGCGGCGAGGCACCGAACCATTTCGACATATGGGCCTATTCCCACAGCTACCTGACCGCTGGGCTGTTGGTGGCGATCTGGGCGGGGGTGATCGCATTGATTGCGCTGGTGTTGTTCGGTCGCCGGGACCTGACCTGACCCGACCTGACCTGAACTGACCTGAACCGACCTGAGTTGAGGTCCGGGAGGCTACGTTGCCCGAGTGCATATCGATGGCGGGGTAGCGCCGACCCCAGACCCCCAAACTCCAGACCCCCAAACTCCGGATCCCCAGACTCCTGACCCCCAAACTCCGGACCCGCTGTGGTTCATGGTCGGCGGGCACCTGATGTTGATCTCGGGGATCATTGCGATCTTCACGCTGTTGGCCGAGTTGCAGGATCGGGCCCGGGTGGCGGATTGGCAGTTGGGCTTCATTGCCTTTGTCTCGTTTGTCACCGCGGTGATCGCGCAGTTTGGCCTGGCCCGATTTGCCGATGTTGGATACAGCCGCATCATGATGATCGTCGGAGTGCTGTTGGTGGCGGTCGGCCTGGTGTGGTTTGCGTTTGCGGACACCCTCTGGCAGCTGATTGCGGCCCGGGCAATCAGCGGCTTTGGCATTGGCACCTGGGAGCCGGCCGCCAAGGGCGAGATTCTGTCGCAGAAACGCGAGGACGTGGGACGCCGACTTGGCCTTTTTGCGAGCGCCACCACCGCCGGCATCGTGGTGGGACCGTTGATTGCCGCCGCGGTGTTTGAGATCACGGGCTCGCTCGCGGCGCCGTTCCTGGTGTTTGCCGTCCTGTGCCTGACGATGATTCCGGTGTTGCTGCGGATGCCGCTGGCCAACCGGGTTTCGGAAAATCGCGAGCGGCCCCGCATGTTTGCCTTGTTGCGGCGTCGGAACGTGCTTCGGTCCGCGGCGTTGGCCGCGGCGGTGATTCTCCCGGTTGGCATGTACGAGGTGGTGTGGTCTCCGTTGATGAAGGATCTGGGGGCGTCCACGTGGTTGATTGGGGTGTCGTTGGCGGCGTATGGCATCCCGTTTCTGGTGGTGGCGCCGTTTGGCGGGGCGATCGGCGATCGGTTTGGTGCCACGACGGTTGCGTTCCGCTCTGCGGCGGGGATGGTTGTGGTGGTTGCGGTTATGGGTTTCATGAAGACCCCGCTGATGCTCATGATCGTTGGCGTGGGGGAGGCGATCTTCAATGCGATTGCCCAACCCAATGCCCATGCGGCAATGTCCCAAGCCACATCCCCCGAAGAACAAGCCAGCGGCCAGGGTTTGGCGTCGGGGGCCGGACAGATCACGGCCGGGGCAATGACGATGCTGGCGGCCGCCCTCTATGACCAGGGCGGCCAGACGGTGGTATTTGTGTCCACGGCGGCCTTGACCGCACTGGTACTGGGGCTTGCATGGATGATCGCCCCGGTCAGTGAAGCTGCTCTGACCGATTGACCGCTGGCCAAGGCTCAGAGGTGTGTGCGACTCTTTCGAACCCCCGGCGGCTCCCAGGTCACGAAGGTGTCCGCCACCCGGTCCATGGGTGACTGACGCCCGTCCTTGTCTGCCAGGATGACCATCAGATAGGCGATCGCCACCAGTAGCGGCACCCACCCGAACAACAGCGCGGTAAGGCACCACACAAAGAATTGATCGGCGGACCGGATGGCGGAGGTCCGTGCATCGGGGGCCTCGCCGGTCTCTGCGCTGCGAACCCGCAGGTTCAGTATGTGTTTGCCGGGGGTGGCCGAACTCCTGGCCAGCCATCCAAACTCCCAGAGCCAGACCACCGCAGCGGCGGACACCAGCCCGGGCCCTCCGTCATTGCCGAAGCCAAAGATCACGCTGACAACGAGCCCAATGATGATGTTGTCGATCCAGCGGGCGATGGCCCGCTTTCGGATCGGGGCCAGCCGACCTCGGGGAACCGCCGCCGCCAGCGGCTCGAGTGGTGACCTGGGTTCCTGCGGGTCAACGGGCGCGGGTGGGTGGGCGCCGATGATCGGGAACTCCTCTTTGGCCGCCTCCGGCGTCAACGTTGGATGGGAGCTCTCCAACGCCTCACGCAGGCGGCGATAGATCCGCGGCGAGTGATCTGTTTCGATCTGAACGATCGACCCGTATTGGGCCGAGGTCACCGACAGAACAAAGGGCGGTATTCGCTCCTCCTGGCCAGCGGGCCAGAGCTCCAACCGATGTTGTTGGTCGACGGCGTCCACGTGGTGGGTGGTCCACCCGCGACGTTTCAACGCCCGGACCAGATAGTCCACGGTTTGGGCGGCAGGTTCCGGAAATTCGAGCGCAAAGGCCGCCATACGGTGGGCTAGGACCTCGGCGGAATGGGCGCGAACGATGCGAGCGCGCTGACCACTGCATCATCCCGAACCTCATGGTTGCGGCGGGGCTCGTCACATTCGGACGGGAGTCCGTCGACGAAGGTGATTTTGCGATCACCGGCGGCCGGGATGCGCGGTCCGGGCAGAATCACGCCGGTGATGTTGCACGGGTCTACGGCCCGCACGGTGACCCGGGTTCCGGTACGTGGTTCTTTGCGCACGGCGTTGAGCATCTTGACTGCTTCGGGCATGGCGTACTGCTCACCGGAGAACCCGGTGACAAAGCGGCCGCCCCGAACCAGTCCGCGGGCCTCCAGTCGGCGCAGTGCCCACAGGATCTCACGCCACGGGATGGAGAGGCCTTCGGTGGCCACCAGGTCATAGAAGACCACACCCCACCGGGCCAGCAACTGCTCGGCCACCGCTTCGGCCAGTTCGTCGGGTTCGTCGATCTGGGCGGGTGGCGGGAGGAGCGACCATCGTCCTTCGGCTCGCTGATGGCCCGCGGCGCCCCGCCGCAAGCCGCCTCGGCGACGCAGCTGTCGTTTGTGCTGGGCCTTCGTTCGGGCGTTCAACAAGGTGCGGATGGCGCTGAAACTGTCGGCGGTGACCAAACTGCGCGATACCGCTTCCCACAAGCCGGTTTCCACATCGGTTGCCAGGCGACCGGTGGTGTCCGCCAGTTCGGTATGGAACAGTGCGCCTCGGGACTTCAGAGCTTCGTGCACTTCGGCGGCGGCGCCTGCGGCCGGAACGTGGGGCACCGTTGTCCCGCGGGCAGCGGCCATGAGCCAGCCCATGTCGCTCCGAGTCGCCAGACTGATGGGGGTGGCCCGCGATGGGGCAGCCGCCCGCGACGCCTGCTCAGCGTCCGCATCATCGGCGTTTGGACCTTCGGCGTTCGCTTCGCCGTCCGCGCTCTGGTCGGCGTTGCGGACCGACAGCCGGCCCCAGACGACCTCGCCGCCCAGGCACAGTTCGTCCAGCATCTCCGGTCGGTAGTCGGTGACCCGGTCGGCCAGGATGGCCTCCCAACCACCGGCGGCAACCTCGTACCCCTGCAGCTGCTCGATGACCGCGCGAACCCCGGGCTTGCCCCGACGGTGGGTATCAGCGGTGAGATGGTGCCAGCGCATCAGGAACCGACTGAAGTCCTGGGCGGTGACGGGCTCGATCTCTCGGCGGCGACGTTTCTTCGAGTACACATGGATCCGCGTCAGCAAGCGTCGGCTGCACCATTGCGTGTCGGCCACGGCTTCCCAGCGGCCCTGTAGCGCAAACCCCTCGGCCTCCAGCGCCGCCACAGCAATGTGGACCTTGGTGGAAGGCAGACCACAGAAGCGGGCCAGCTGGCCCACGGTCACCGGTCCGGTCACGTCCAGGTGGCCACGTACCGAGCGGATGCGGGCGGTCTCAGCTTCGGTGGTGTCGGCCAACAACTCGGCGGCCAGATGTGCGTTTTCACTGGTGGCCCAAAGGATCTGCCCGTCCTCGCCCCGGACTTCACGGGCCCGGTTCTTCTCCACCAATTGCCCAAACAATGGCTGCCATTGGTCCTGGGCCGGGGTACGGATCAGGTCGGCCAGCAGGTCGTGCAGCTCGTCCGCGGTGCGGATGTCCGGTGCGGCTTCGGCCCGGACCCGATCAATGGCAGTGTCGGCCACCGAACCAATCTGGGTCAGGTCAACGGCCAATCCGCGCCGCAGCGGCACGGTGCGCGACCGGCGATCGATGGCCTCCGCATCATCAAGGAAGGTGAACGGTTTCCCCACCAAGAGCTCATGGCTCAGCGGTGACGGCTCCACGCTGTCTGACACGACCACTTCCATGTCGCCGGACTCGATCCGCTCCACCAGTGCGACCAGGCCGTCGACGTCCATGGCCTCGTTCATGGTGTCGTGCATGGTCTGGCGCACCAGAATGTGGTCGGGCAGCTCGATGGGGCCGGACACATTTTCCTGACAGCCGGCGGCCACCGGGAAGACGGCGGCCATGACGTCGTCGGCCTCCATCCGCTGAATGGGCGGCGGGTTCTTTCGGCCGCCCCGGAAGCGCAACACTGTGAGTGACCGGTTGAGGTTCCAGCGCCACCGGCTCAGGAACATGGGCGATGGCGGAACCAGCACCGCCTGCACCAGGGTCTGCGGAACCGCTTCGGACTTCAGGTACTTCTGAACATCGGTCAACGGGAAGCTGTGCTGGGGTCCCAGCGAGAGCACCACCGCATCATCATTGGCCGCGGCTTGCAGCTCGAAATCGAAGTTCACACAGAATTTCTTGCGCAGCGCAAGCCCGAAGCCCCGATTGATGCGTCCGCCGTGTGGTGAGTGCACCACCAGCTGCATGCCGCCGGTCTCGTCGAAGAATCGCTCGATGACCAACCGGTCGGTGGTGGGCAGCGAACCGAGAATCGCCAGAGACGCCGCCAGATACGAGATGATCATCTCCGCCGGAGCGTCGTGGATGCCGCAGTGTTGCTTCACCCATGCCCGGGCACCGTCGGCATCGTTGTTCTTGAGCCGCTGCTCAACTCCCAGCCGCAGCGCCGAGATCTCTTGGGAAAGCTCCTGGGTCCTGGCTGGTGCCTCGCCCAGCCAGAACGGAACGGTGGGGGGCCGTCCACCGGCGTCGGTGACCCGAACAATGCCCGGCTCAATGCGACGAATCCGCCAGGAATGGGTGCCGAGCAGGAAAATGTCACCGGGCGTCGAGTCGGTGGCCCAGTCTTCGTTGACGCTGCCCACGTAGGTGTCATCAGGGTCGGCGACCACCCGGTAGTCGGCAATCTCGGGGATGGCGCCGCCTGAGGTCAACGCCGCCAGGCGAGCGCCGCGACGGCCTTCGATCTCATCGTTGACGGTGTCGTGGTGGACGTAGCGGGCTTTGGGGCCGCGACCAGTCATCACGCCGGTACGGGCGAAGGCGAGCGTCTCGTCAAAGTCGTTGCGGGTCAGCGTTTCATAGGATCCGGACTGCTTGAACAGGGCGTACAGATCGGTAGAGGTCCATCGCTCGGCGGCAGTTTCGGCCACGATCTGTTGGGCGAGAATGTCCAGCGGTGCCACCGGCGGGTGCACCGCGTCCAGCCGGCCGGCCCGCACCCCGGCCATCAACGCTGCGCACTCGACCAGCTCGTCCCGGGTGGTGGGGAACAGCCGCCCTTTGGGGGTGCCGTGGCGGCTGTGACCCGAACGGCCGACCCGCTGGAGGAACGTGGCCAGACTGCGGGGGGAGCCGATCTGGCAGACCAGCTCCACCGGTCCGACGTCGATGCCAAGTTCAAGCGACGCGGTGGCGACCAGCACCCGAAGGTCGCCGGCGCGCAACCGTCGCTCAATGCGATAGCGGCGATCCTTTGAAAGCGAACCATGATGGGCCGCCACCTGATCGTCATCGAGCCGCTCAGCCAGTTGATGCGCCACCCGCTCCGCCATGCGGCGGGCATTGACAAACACGAGTGTGGTGTGGTGCTCACCAACCAGTTCCGCGATGCGGTCCAGCATCTCGCTGGTCTGTTCGGCCGGGGCCAGAGCTTCGAGCTCACTGGCCGGTATCTCCAATGCCAGGTCCAGGTCCCGTTGGTGTCCCGAATCCACAATGGTGCACTGCGCGGGCTTGTCATCAGGGCCGGTGCCGGTGAGCAGGCGGGAAATGACCGAGATGGGACGTTGAGTGGCCGAGAGTCCAATCCGCACCGGTGGCGTCTCACAGACGTGGGCCAGCCGTTCCAACGACAGCGACAGGTGCGACCCCCGCTTGTCCCGGGCCACTGCGTGGATTTCGTCGACGATCACCGTGCTCACGGTGCGAAGGACTTCCCGGCTCTTGCCCGCGGTGAGCAGCAGGTACAGCGATTCCGGGGTGGTGACGATCATCTGAGGAGGACGGCGGATCATGGACGCCCGAGCGGAGCTGGTGGTGTCTCCGGACCGCACACCGACCCGTAGCTCGGGGGCATCATGGCCCATGGCCCGGGCCAGTTCGGCAATCTCGGTGAGTGGGCCTTCGAGGTTCTCGAAGATGTCCACGGCCAGCGCCTTCAACGGCGATATGTAGAGGACATGGGTGGTGTTGGGCAGCAGCTGATTGGCGGCGTGGCGTTTATACAGCTGATCGATGGCGACCAGGAAGGCCGACAACGTCTTGCCCGAACCGGTGGGTGCCGCCACGAGGGTGTTCTCCCCCCGGGCGATAGCGGGCCAGGCATCGACCTGAGGTGGGGTGGGTCCGAGCGGGAACGTTCGGGTGAACCACTCCCGGACTGCGGGATGGAACGTGGCCAGACAGGGGTGGCTGAAGAGGTCGATCTGATCTGCGGTTGGTGACGTGAGCGCGCCGGAATGGCCGGAGTTGATGCTGGAATGACGGCTGGAGTTGGTGATCGGATCGAGGATTGCCATGCAGAATCAACCTAGCCAGCGGTGGTGACAGTTTCGGTACGGAGAGGCGCGTTTTTGCCACCAGGGCCGTTTCGCGCCAGGTCGAAGTGCATTTTTGGCGCAGAAGCGCGAAGCTGTCGGGATGCGCGCGGCAGTAGGGGCCTTTTTGGCCTTCGCTTTGGTATTCCTGACCACGGTGTCGGCGCGCGCCCTGAACAGTGCTCAGCCGATTACCTCCGATGTGGAGCTCTTTGAGGTCCTCGACAGCGCGGGGCTGGTGGACGCGTGGAACGAGGCGTCGCTGACCCGTCCCGAGTTCAACTTTGTGCCGGTCCAGAGCGATGGCTATGAACTGGAACGGGAGACGTTGATTGAGCTGATTCGGTTGCAGCAGGGAACCGAAGCCGATTGGGCGGCGGTTGCGGCCCGGCAACAGCGAGCGCTGCAGGAGCAGGATCAGCTCCAAATGGCGAACGACGAGAACGACCTGCTGTTGCGCGAGATTGCGAAACGCACGGCGGCGATCGAAGCCGAACTGGACCGCTTGCGCCTGGAGATTCCAGAGATTGAGGGCACGCTCATCGAGATCGCCATCGCCCGTTACATGGGCGGCCGCCTCAATACCGGCCTGCAGACGCTCCAAGGCGTGTCCGAACCGGTCAAGGACGAGGCGACGGCGGCGGCGGTGCTTTTTGCCACCGAGGATGCCTATGTGACGCTGCGACGGGGCACCTACGACCGTATTGCGACATTGGAACGCGAGCTGGAGGTCTTTGCCCTGGAGCGAGCGACCGCGCTTGACCGCGTCGCCGGAATCAATCAGCAACAGATCGTCGCGCAACAGCAGTTCACCGAGGTCGATGCTCGAATGGCCGGCCTGGCGATCAACGGCGAGACGATTCTGGAGCAGTTGGAGGTCCTCATTCCCCAAGTCCATCAGGCCCGGGCCCAGGCGATGGTGCCGGACGGTGATGGGATGTCGTTGTTGGCGCTGGATGCCTACATTGCCGGTGCGGAATCGATGACTGATCTGGCCGCTGAGTGTGTGATTTCGTGGGAGATCCTGGCCGCAATCGGCGAGATCGAATCCAAGCATGGGACGTTGGGAAATCGCTGGATCGCCTCCAATGGCAATCTCTCTTCGGGGTTGCTGGGACCGTTGCTTGATGGGTCCGCATTCGCGCTCGTGGCTGACTCAGACAATGGCTCCTATGACGGCTCCAATGAGTTTGACCGGGCGCTGGGGCCAATGCAGTTCCTGCCATCGACCTGGCTTCGTCACGGGGTCGATGGCAATGCCGACGGGTTCAACGATCCGCAGAACATCTATGACGCCGCTGCGGGTGCGGCCAACTATTTGTGTGCGCTGGGCAAAGAGCGCAAGACGGCAAACATCGAGGTCCGGTTGCGGGGTTACAACGACTCGACGTCCTACATCATCAAGGTCATGGACACCGCAGACCGGTACCGAAACCAGGGTTTGCCTGGCGCTCCGGTGATTGAGATACCCGCCGATTAGGCGCAGTCCTACTCTGGCGAGAGCTCAGGTACGGGTGGCGGGTTGGACCGGGAAGACGAAGATGTCTTCGGTGCCGGTCAATGAGAATCGGCGCTGCACAAACTGAAGGAATGCCACGGCGGCATCAAAGTGGTCGGCCAGGTCGTTCAACAGGCCGGCCAAGGTCGGGTCCTTGATGCCAGCGGCTGCCATGCGGTACCAGATTGGTCCCAACTCCGAGAGCATGTCGGCTTCGGACCAGGACCGCAACAGTTCGTCCAGTTCGTCCCGGAACACATCGGAACGAAACGACTCCGGCAACGTGCCCGGGACCGCGACGATCGCGGACGCCGGCACTGATGCACGCCCGACGGCGGCGGTTCGAGTGCCAATCCGGAACAGCGCCAGATCGCCAAGGCGACGAAGAATGCCCGGAGCGAGTTCACGGTCCGACTGCAGCACCTCGACCAGGTGACTGATCTGTCGCTCGTCGGTGCGTCCAGCCCGTTGCGGTCGCGGCGTGCCATCGGTGCCGGTCAGGTTGGTCAACATCGACGAGGCTCGCACCGTGGACCATGAGTCCAGCAACTCGATGAACAGGCCGGTCAAGTGGCGGCGATTCGCGATCTCAAACTCCGGCCGGTCCACTTCCAACCTTCGGAACGGTTGATCACCAATGCGCTCCGCCCGAAGACTGTCCGCGGTCAGTTCGTGCATGCTCCGTTGCACGGCTGCGGCGAAGCGAAGAGTGAGCGACGGCTCAACCTGCAATCCGTCAGCGGGCACGACTGGTCCGCTGTCCCACTTCACGGTCGGCCACGTGGGAAACAACAGATGGGCGGTCGACATCCGGGCCAGCACACCCGCCAGCCGTTCAGGGTCGCTGCGCAGTGTTGCGTGATCGGTGGGGTCTGAAGCGTCGCCCGAACCCCGAGTTGGTGCCTTCGCCAGAATGTGAAAATCCAGGTCGCTGAGCAGCTCGGTCCACCGGTGCGCGGCGCGTTCACTCATGTCATACATATGAGGAAAAGACTACGGATGCAGCGGATTGGGGGAAAGGGGCCATTCGGCCCTTCGCCGCCACCACTCGGCTCCCGCCAGCCAGTACCGTCGATTCTCAGATGACTCCTCGGGCCGCTTCGGATTTTGGCAGATTTCTCTCTCTTTTTTGCATGCTGATGCTGATGCTGGTGGCGGTGTCATGCAGCAGCTCCGACGATGCCGCAAATGCTGACCGCTCAACCCCAGACGGTGACACCCCCAGTGACGCCAACGATGAAGCTCAAGATGTCGGTGCCGTCGTGTCCACCGTGGTGGCGGTTACCGAGGTGGACGTCCCGGAGCTCGGAGCGGTGCTGGAACAGCGCGAGATTCCTGCTGGCAATGCCATCAGCGATCACGAGGGCAACCAACTGACCATTCACCAATGGTCGCCCTGGCCCGAGACGCTGAACGCACTGGATCCGTTTGCCAATCCCGACATCGCATTGTTTGGCGATCTGGCGTTTTCGCAGCCCAACGCATCTCTGGTCGCCCTGGATGTGGAGGTCTGTGCATCGGACGATCAGCCCGACGACCAGGAACTCTTCCGATCGCGGTTCCAGGCGCTCAGCGCCGACGCCGCCACCGCAAGTCTGAGCCAATCCGTTGCTGACCCTCGCGCCGGCATGGTGTTTCAGCAGGTCGTATCTCCGCAGTTTGTCTGGCCGAACGCGGGCGAATGTGCCCGCGGTTGGCAGGCAATTGTCTGGGACGGCGAGGCGCCACCGGACGTCATCCGTTACACCGGGGTTTCAACCGATGCCGCCAACTTCGGTGGGCGCCACCTCTATGACTGGGAGGCCGGCTCAGCGGTGGACACCATCGATCCCGAGGGCGTTGCGGTCCCACCCGGTGTCGTTGCGACCTTCGGTTCCGGCTCGCTGAATGGGTGGGCCGTCAACTACCTGGGCTGGGCCCGAGTTCCAGATACTGAAGATGGGGTGGCGGCCAACGGTGTGCCTTACACCCAGACCTTTGCCGGTACCGAACTGGTCGCCGTCCAAGCCGAGATCTGTGCCGGAGAACGGTCGGTCATTCCGAGCATTGGCCTTCAGATCGACGGGTGGAATCTTGTACAGCCGTTCCGCCGCGGGGCCCCATGGGGACCGGGCTTTGCTGAATTGGCGATGCCGACCACTGGCGAGTGCGCCGAAGGTTGGGTGCCGTTTGCCATCCCGGTCGGTTCAACCCCCACCGGGTTCTTTGTCACCGACTCCTTCGATCCGGTATCGCCCTGGTTTGAATGGCGGCTCAGCGAGGTGGAGGCGCCCCAACCGGTGCTCGAAGGTTTCCCCGGACCGCAGCAGCTGAGCGACGTGAGGTTGGTGTGCGGGGTCGAAGCCAATATGCAGCTCGACCTGGGCGACACGACCGCGTTCATGACCGACGGCGAGTTTGATGTGCAGTCCGCAGTTGGCGTGCGGTCCGGGGTCTCGCAGGCGACGCTCTACTTCTCCACTGAGGTGCTGACGCCCAGCGACCTTCCCACGCCGGAGTCGACCGAAACCGAGGTGGTGGCAGTCGAGCTGTTCATGGCCGACGGCACTGAGGTCACTCCCGGACTGTTCAGTGCCGATCTGACCGAGAACCAGTTTGGCGAGGCCCGGATTCTCCGCGGTGACGGCGGCACCTTGTTTTTCTCCGGCACCGAAGTGGCCATCACCGCGGTCACCGACGACATCATTTGCGGTGAGATCTTCGCCGGCGAAGAGGTCCCTCAGTTGGCCGGGCCGTTCGGCGCGGTCTTCTGGGAGCCGCCGGGCGGATGAGTGCTCGGGTGCCGGCCACGATTTCGGCGGTGTTCGTGCTGGCCACCCTCGTGCTGCTGGCGGTCACTTCAGGCGGGGACGAAGGTAACGATGGTGCGTCGGTTTCGGCCGCGGTTGAGGCCGCAGTGAGCGGGGCGGTGACGGGGTTGGCGACCGTCACCGCAGTCCCGTCTCCCACGCCCATCCCAAGCCCCACGCCCATTCCGTATGACGGGTGGGCGGATCCTGCCCAGGAGGGTCAGCCATACCCGGGAGTGATGCGCGGACTATTGACCTTTCGGGGGAACCCGACCCGAACCTTCTACGGCGAAGGTCCGGTCCCGCTGAACCCGAGCGCTCGGTGGATCTTCGGCGGCGACAAGGAACTCTGCAGCGACACCACCGTGGGCAACACCACCTCCGAGTGGTGCGGAACCGGTTGGACGGGCCAGCCCGCGGTTTTTGAGCGCGATGGGCGGGAGTGGGTGGTGTTCGGTTCGTACGCGCCAGCCGTTCACTTTCTGGACAGCGAAACGGGGGAGCGGATCATTCCGGACTTCCCGGTTGGTGACCTGATCAAGGGCTCGGTCACCATCGATGCTGACGGCTATCCGCTGGTCTATGTGGGGTCCCGCGATGACAAGTTTCGGGTCATTTCCTTCGAAGCCGATGTCCCGCAGGAGCTGTGGTCGTTGCATGCTGACGACGTGGAACCGGTCCTGTGGAATGACGACTGGGACAGCACGGCATTGATGCTCGATGACCATCTGTTCATTGGTGGGGAGAACAGTCAGTGGTTTGCGGTGAAGTTGAACCGAACGTGGGCCCAACCCAATGGGGCCGGCGGTGGCACCGGCGTGCAGGTCAACCCCGAGATTGTGTTCAACGCGCCGGGGTGGGACGACCAACTCCTGGAGGATCTGGGCGACGAGAACGTGTCGATCGAAACGTCCATGACGGTCAGTGGCGACCTGCTCTGGTTCGCCAACTCCGGCGGTCTGGTGCAGGCGTGGGACATTGCGCCGCTCCGAACTGGGGTTGGGATTCCCGAACGGGTCTTCCGGTTCTGGACCGGTGATGACACCGATGCGTCGGTGGTGCTTGATGCGGATGGTTTTGCCTATGTGGGAGCCGAACTTGAGCGGGCGTATTCCCATGGCGTGGAGCTGGGCCAGATCATGAAGTTGGATCCGCGCCAACCAGATGACCCGGTGGTGTGGTCGCGTGACATTCATGTACCCGGCGTGGTGCCCGAAGGGGTGTGGGGAACGCCGGCGTTGCACCGGGACCTGCTCTATGTGCCAACCAACGAAGGTTGGCTCTACGCGCTGGAACGCGAGACGGGGCGGACTCGCTGGCGCAAGAAGCTGCAAGGTCCGGTGTGGTCATCGCCGGTGGTGGTGGACGATGTGTTGATCCAGGCCGATTGCGCCGGTGTCATTCGGGCGTGGGACGTGAGCGACACCCTGGTGGAGCCTGCAACGGAATTGTGGAGTGTTCAACTGCCGTGGTGCATTGAATCCACGCCCGCGGTCTGGAACGGCGGCGTCTATGTGGGCCATCGGCGCGGCGAAGTCTGGGCGCTGGCCGACAGCTGATGGTGGGGTGACCAGCCGTGGTCGTCACCTGGCCATGGCGAGGTGGCGGTGTCGGGCGCGGTGACAGGGGGCGCACCGGGGTGTGAGTTCGGTGGTGATGGTGTGCTGAGTTTGGGCCCAGGGCGGAGTGTGGTCGAGTTCGAGCAAATCGGTGCTTTGGCAGTCGACGCATTCGTGGTTGTGGGTTTCAAGTGCGACGCGTTTTTGGCGGGCGGTGGGGTGGCGTCTGCGGTTGGTTGCATCGATGGGTTGACGGTGGCGGTCGTGGATCATGGCGCGGATGAAGGATTGGTCGAGGCGCTGGCAGACGGCGTTGTTGGTGATGGGTGTTCCGTCGTCGAAGGTGGTGCCGTCGCCGCGTATGTGGATCACGATTTCGGTGGTCAGTGCGATGTTCTGAGCCAGGTAGAGCAGGGCCATGGCGTCGGCTCGTTGCTGGGATAGCGACGGGAAACAGAAGTCATTGGCTGCGGCTGGCTGCCATTGGCGTTTCAACTCCCGCAACCGCGACTGCATTGATCCGTCTCGTGGGTCCGCTGACGCGTCCGGGTCACGGTGAGCAGTTGATGTCGCCACTGCGTGCGACGCCCGGGCGTCCGCGGACGCACCCGTCGGCATCACTGGTGTTACGGGCATTACTGGTGTCACTGGTGTCACTGGTGTCACTGGTGTCACTGATGTCACGGTGTCGGTGGCCGTTGGTGCTTCGTCGTCGGGGGTTGCGGCGACGTGCTTGATGATGGTGTTGAGGGATGCGGCGATGGCTTTGCCGATGTTCGGGGGCAGGACGGCGCGGATGATGATCATCCCTTCGGCGTTGGTGTGCACGGTGACGCTCCGGGTGTCGTGGTGGCGCTGGTCCCGGTCGTGGTCGCTTTCGTCACCGGCCAGGTAGTTGGCGACCGCGGTGGTGAGCCGATTGGCACTGCGGTGGTGGGCGAGTTGGATCAGGTCATGCTCGTTGTCCTCGTCGGCCCATCGGGTGAGAATGCGGGTCTTGGCGTAGGACAGTTGGTTGGTCGAGAACGCCTGATCGATGGCGGGAAGGCACGCGAGGGCGTGGCCGACGCGGATCCATTCGCGGGCGGTGGAGGTGTGGATGTCGAGTGCGTGGGCGATGGCGATCGAGGGGCTGGCGAAGCCCCGGTCCAACCATTCACGGTGATGGTCGTATCGCGCGCACAGGCGGACCATTCGGTAGTGGTTGGCGTTGAGTTCACGCCCCAACGCAGCGATTTGGTTGACGATCGATGTCGACATGGCTGGTCCTCGCAATCGACGAAACAACCCAGAAGACGGGACGGGTTGTGACGGTCTCGGTTGTTTGGACAGCTGGAGAAATCCCCTGAGGACGAGCTATCAATCCACCCGCCAGAGCCACACCCGCTCCGACAACCACCACAGTACGCACCGGCCCTGACAGTCTGGTCGGACGATCGGCTCTGACGATGGGTCGCCGGTGCGTCCGCGGACGCACCGGATTGCGTTGGAGCGTTGGAGAGGCAGGGGATCAGTCCGGTTCACGCCGATTCAGGGGGCCGAGATCTCGCCGGAGCCGCGGGGAATGAGGGCCACGTCCACAACGTGACGCTTGGCTTGGCGGCGATCGTCGATCAGTCGTTCAAACAACAGGCGGGCGGCACTGCGCCCGAGTTCGGCCGGGTCCTGGGCCACCACCGTGATGCCCGGTTCGATGACGTCGGCCATCTCAATGTCGTCAAAGCCCACCAGCGCAACGTCATGATGTTTGCCGGCCCGGTGCAGGGCTTTGATCGCGCCTTTGGTCAACTGGTTCTGGCTGGAGAAAATGGCGGTGGGTCGGACGTCGGCCGGTTGGTCCAGGAACCGACGCACCAGCTTCTCAGCATCGGCGGACTCGACGTCCAGGCGGGTGAGGCGCTTGATCTCGGTGTCGTCCACGCCCGCAGATGTCATGGCCTCACCAAAGCCGGTCTGACGTTCGATCGTCGACTGAAGACTTGATCCACGCCCCAGGAACGCAATGCGTCGATGGCCGGCAGCCAGAAGGTGTTCGGTTGCCTGTCGGCCCCCACCGCGGTTGTCGCTGACCACCGCATCCACTTCGGTGTCACCTTCACGGTCCACCAGCACCATGGGTGTTCCCCGGGTGATCTCCCGCTGAAGGAGCGCCTGGAGTGGTTTGCTGCCTTCGAGCGACGGCACCACCACCAGCCCATCGACGCGCCGTCCGAGCATGGCATCAATCAGCTTCGCCTCGATCAGGGCGTCGGCCTGGGAGGTGCCGCTGAGGATCAGACAGCCATGCTCTGCGGCGGCGGTCTCCAGTGACTCGCGGATGGCGGAGAAGAACGGGTTGGCGCTGTTGGTCTGGATGAAGCCGATGGTGGTCGGCGCGCCTTGCTTGCCTCGAAGGTTTCGAGCCCGGAGGTCGGGCTGGTAACCCAACGTCTCCACCGCGTTGTTGACCCGGGTCACCAGCGTCTCGCTCACGCCCGGCTCATCGTTGACCACCCGCGAGACGGTCTTCAGACTCACATCGGCCAGACGAGCAACGTCATGCATCGTCGGTCGGGCCGCAGGAGTCATCGTTCAGATGATGTCAGACCGACTGGAGCCGGTTGGCGGCGCCAACCAGTTGGGCAAGATCGACAAGGCGGTTGGAGTAGCCCCACTCGTTGTCGTACCAGCCGGCGATCTTGACCAGGTTGCCCATCGCCATGGTCAGGCCGGAGTCGAAGGTGCAGGACGCGGCGGTGCCAACAATGTCAGAGGACACGAGTGGATCGGTGCTGTAGTCGAGCACCTTGGCCAGGGAACCTTCGGCCGACGCGGCACCGAATGCGGCGTTGACCTCTTCGGTGCTCACGTCTTTGCCGACGACGCCCACAAAGTCGGTGATCGATCCCGAGGGGACCGGGACTCGCATGGCCATGCCGTCGAGCTTGCCGATCATCTGCTCAAGAACCAGGCCGGTGGCACGGGCGGCTCCGGTGCTGGTGGGGATGACGTTGACGGCCGCGGCGCGGGCCCGGCGAAGGTCGCGGTGGGGACCATCAACAATCTGCTGGTCACCGGTGTAGGCGTGCACCGTGGTGATGAATCCCTTTTCCACACCGAACGCATCGTCGAGGACCTTGATCATGGGCGCAAGGCAGTTGGTGGTGCAGGAGGCGTTGGAGATGACGATGTCGGTGGCCGGGTTGAAGTCCTGGTCGTTGACGCCCATCACGAAGGTGGCGTCGCAGTCACCGCTGGGAGCGGAAATGATGACGCGGGGTGCGCCGGCCGCCAGGTGCTGCGCGGCGGCCTCGCGCTTGGTGAAGATGCCGGTGGATTCGATGACCACGTCAACACCGAGGTCGGCCCAGGGGAGGGCGCTGGGGTCGCGTTCGCTGAAGAGTTTGATTTCGTCGCCGTCAATAGAGACGCCGTCGGCGGTGGTTTCGATCGGCCACGGGGCAGTGCCGTGGACCGAGTCGTACTTGAGTAGATGGGCTGACGTGGCGGCATCGCCGAGGTCATTGGCGGCCACCAGGTCGATGTCGGCACCGCCAGCGGCCGATGCGATTTTGGCGGCTCGGGCGAAGTTGCGGCCGATACGGCCAAAACCGTTGATTCCTACACGAATAGTCATTGGGTGATACTCCACTTGAGGTATGGCATTCGGGGCAAATGACAACGTTGTCTATGCCAAGGCTAGCCCTCCGGGCCTCGTTGACAACGTTGTCAAGCTCAGGCGCCGGGGTTGAGCCGGGCCAGCGTGAATCCCAAGGTTGTTGCCACCGTCATCCACACAATCGTCGGAGCAATCAGCAGACCCGCCAACCGGTCCACCTGCGCGGCCGCAACGGTGGCCGCAACGACGAGCACGAGAACCGCCGCCAGCCACCACGCGGCGAAGTTGAGTCGGCCCGGACCGAAAATGACGGCTTGCCACGCCACCGCAGTCACGAACTGCGCGGCCAAAAGGCCGAAGGCAATCCGCCGAGCCGATCCCGCAGGCTCGGTCGCCAATACAGCCAGCGCGCCGAGTTGCAGCGCCCACAACGTGAACCACGTAACCGGGAACGCCCAGTCCGGCGGAATCCACCCCGGCTTCGCCAGCGATTCAAAGAACGTCACGCCGCCATCATGCCGGTGGTGGTCAGCGTTGGGCGACGGGAGCCCACGCATCGGCCACCAGGTGAACCGACCGAACCCGACCTTCCGCGCTGAGGGCGTTGTGGGAAACAATCAGTTCGTCCGCGTCCGCGAAGGTCTTGAACTGGTCAAGCTGGGTTCGCACTTCTGACGGAGTGCCGATGGCGGTGTGTTCCATCATCGCGATGATCTGTCGACCTTGAGGGGAGGCAACCAGATCGTCCAGCTCGCGTTCGGTGAACGTGCGGCCCCGCCCGATGAAGCGGCCAACCCGCTGGCGTTTCACGTCGGCCGCGGTGGCTTCGGCTTCTTCGGTGGTCTCGCCGACAACCACGTTGATGGCGGCCAGGCACCGGGGCTCGCTCAGCTGCGCCGAGGGCGTGAAGCGACTCCGATAGATGGCGATTGCTTCCTGGAGATGGGTCGGCGCAAAGTGGGAAGCAAATCCATAGGGCAGTCCGAGCTGCGCCGCCAACTGCGCGCCGAACAGCGACGATCCAAGGATCGTGATGGGAACGTTGGTGCCCGCGCCGGGGATGGCTTCCACGCCGTGGACCAGACTGTTCCCGGACAGAAACCCCTGCAGTTCAACAACGTCTCGCGGGAACTCGGTGCCGGCAGTGTGGTCACGACGCATGGCGTAGGCGGTGGCCTGATCGCTGCCCGGGGCTCGACCCAGGCCCAGTTCGATTCTTCCCGGATGGAGGCTGGCCAGCGTGCCGAACTGTTCGGCGATGACCAGCGGCGAATGGTTGGGCAACATGATGCCGCCCGACCCCAGCAGGATGCGTTCGGTGTTGGCCGCAATGTGGGCAATGAGCACCGACGTGGCCGCGGAAGCGATGGCTTTCATGTTGTGGTGCTCGGCGTACCAGATGCGTTTGTAGCCGCGCTCTTCGGCGGCGTGAGCCAGCGCAACGCTGGCGGACAAGGCGTCGGCCACCGAGTCGCCGGGGTCGACCATCGCCAAGTCAAGGATCGACAAGGGGACCTGCGGATTACTCATGGAACCATCGTAGATCTGTTGGGGTAGATGTGTCGGGCTGCGCAGTGGTGTCATATGGCTCCCCTACGATTTCACCACGGTGACTCTCTCTGATGACTCCAACGATCCCCAGCTCCGGGATTGTCACCCGGGTGATCGGCGTCTGAAGCTGCTCTGGCTACCTCAGGCCAGGGCCAGGAACTCCTCAATGGCGGCTGCAATCGTGGCGGCGTGCGCCGGGTCTTCGTGCATGAGGTGGTCGCCACCTTCGATGGTGACGAGCCGGGCGCTGGGCAACTTGGCCGCCAGGTAACCGCAACCACCTTGAATGTCGGCCCGGTCTTCGGAACCGACGACGACCAGAACCGGCAGATCCATCTCCGGTACCTTCTGAATCACCACGCCGTCCTCCTGCAGGTTCAGTTCCGCTGCCTGCAGGGGAACACCAAACCGGTGGGCGTTGCGGCGGGAGCGGTCATTCCATGCCTCGCGTTTAGCGTCGTCCCGGAAGCCGGGTCCGGTGGCCATGACCACCATCGCCGCCAGCGGGGGGTGGGGAAGCGTGCTTCGCGTGGCCCGCCAAGCCAAGGTCAGGTAGCCGCCCAGAGAGTGGCCCAGAAGGACCAGCGGGGCCGAGGAGTCGGGCGTCAATGCGGCGGTGATCACGTCGTCCAGATCGTCCAGTGCGCGGTCCCGGGTGTATTCAGACGGCTCTTCGGGCACCGGTGATTTGCCATGGCCCAGCAGGTCCCAGGTGACGACGGTGTGCTGGCCAGCAAGCTCCGCACTGAGCACCGCCCAGTCGTCCGCCGTCTTGCCGATGCCCGGGGTGCAGACGATGGGCGGACCGCTGCCAGCGGTCTGCATGTGCACGCGCATCAGGCGTTCACGTCCACCACGACTCGGCCGCGGATCTGACCGTCCAGGATCCTGGCGGCTACCTCGGGCGCGTCACCAAGACCAACCACCGTGCTCATCGAATCCAGCTTCGCCATGTCCAGGTCGGTGGCCAGCCGGCCCCAGGCTTGGGCCCGGCGTTGCTGGGACTCATGCACACAGTTGATGCCCTTGAGCGTCACGCCACGAAGAATGAACGGCAACACCGTGGCCGGAAGGTCCGGACCCTGCACCAGCCCGCACGCGGTCACTACGCCATTGGGTTGAGTTGCGGCAATCACGTTGGCCAGCGTGTGGGATCCCACCGCGTCGATGGCCCCGGCCCAGCGAGGCTTGGCGAAGGGCCGGCCCGGTTCGGTCAGTTCGGAACGGTCGATGACTTCACTGGCCCCGAGGTCCCGGAGGTAGTCGCCGGCGGTGTCAACCCGGCCGGTGGAGGCAATAACTTCGTAGCCCAACTTGGCCGCTACGGCAACGGCAACACTGCCCACGCCGCCGGCGGCGCCGGTGACGATGATGGGGCCTTTGTCCGGCGTCTGGCCCAACTCTTCAAGGCCCATGACCGAAAGCATGGCGGTGTACCCGGCGGTCCCAATGGCGGCGGCCTGTTGGTTGGAGATGCCATCGGGCAGGGGAGTGATCCATTCGGGTTTCATGCTGGCCTTCTGGGCCATGCCCCCCCAGTGCGCCTCGCCAACGTCCCAGCCGTTCACCGAGACCCGTTGGCCTTCAGTAAAGGTGCCGGACCCGTCCGATGCCACGGTGCCCACCACGTCCACACCGGGAATCATGGGATAGGAACGAACAATGCCGGGTTTGCCCATGAGGGCCATGCCGTCCTTGTAGTTCATGGTCGTGTATTCGGTGTTGAGCAGCACACCGTTGTCGGGTAGCTCGCTCTCTTCCATGTCACGAATTTCATGAGTCACGGTTTTGTCTTCGGACTGGTTCAGTACAAGGGCACGAAAGGTCATGGAGCCAACCTAGTTCTTGGCCATTGGCCTGCGAGCTGTCCCCGTTTGTGGGGATATCAACCAAGGGGGGAACCAGACCGCCGGTAGCGTCGTCCAAGTGATCATGAGTCGTTCAAATGTTGTGAACCTGGTGATTTCCCCGGTGTTCTGGTTGCTGGTCCTGGGTATGGCGGTCGCGGCGTGCGGTTCCGCCGGTGATGCTGCATCGGTGCAAGCCATCGAGACCGAACCAACGGTGGCCCCCGCGCCCGCAGAGCCCACTGCGCCCGTAGAGCCCACTGCGCCCGCAGAGCCCACTGCGCCCGCAGAGCCTGCGGTCGACGCCGCAGAACTTGGCGCTGGAGAGCTTGCATTCGGCTTGCAGCGTTGTGTCAGCGGTGCGCCATTCCTGGCGGCGGACCCGGCGTTCTATCGGGATGAACCGATCTATGTGGGGAACGAGCAGCCGACCGAAGAGGTGCGTAACTGGGCCACCAGTCGACCCGGCTATGAAGACATTTGGGTGGACCGCGACAACAACGGATGGATTGCGGTTGGCTTCAGTGAAGATGCTGCGGCCCGGCAGGCCGAACTGGAGGCCGAGTTCCCCGGCGTCGGTGTGGTTGCGGTCGCCGTTGCGGTCACCGATGCCGAATTGGTGGCCCTTCGCTCCGAGGTGGAGGTTGCACTTGATGGCCTTTCCAGTTGGGCCCTGGGGCACAGCGTGGCCCGCGGCTTTGTGGAGGTCTCGGTCCCCGTGCTGGATGAACAGACGTTGTCCCGGCTGGCGCCGCTGGCTGGTCCACGGTTGTGTGTGGAGGGGGCGGACCCCGCCGATGCCATTCCCAATGGTCCGCAACCAACCGAAGGTGAGAGCTGGCGGCTCTTGGGAACCGACCGCACCGGACCCCCGTACCGGACCGGGGTGGCCACCACCGGCGCGCAGTATGACGCGCTGTGGCAGGAAGCCGGCCTGACGTCAACCCAGCCATCGGTGGACTTTCGCAATTCGATCGTGATCTGGTTTGGGGCCGTTTATGGCTCCAACTGCCCGGTTCGCATGGACGATGTGATCATCGATCTCGAGCGCAATGTGATCCACGGCGATTTCGTCATCCCGGGGAACCCCACGGTCTGCAACAGCGACGCCAACGGCGAGGCGTACGTGGTGAGCGTGGCGCGCCGGGACCTGCCCGAGGGCGGGTTTGCGGTGCAACTCAACGCCACCGATCCGCCCGCCGGCGTCCCTGAGGAACGGACCACGGTCACCGTTGATCTGCGGACCGAGGCCACGGTGGCAACGCCTGACGATCTGGTTGTGGGCACGCTCGACACCCGAAACGTCACGCCCCGCCAAAACGTTTTTGTCCCCGGCATGGTCATGGAGGACGGTTTCCCCATGGACATCGGCCTGGACTTGGCTTGCATTCTTGAGGTGATTGGTCCGCTGAACGGCTTCATGTGGCAGGCCCAGGACTGGACCGAACGTCCGGTCGAGTGGGCTCAGGATGCCACGGACGGCCTGGCCCAGGCCGAGCTGCTGCTCAGCACCAACCCGGCCGGGCTGGCCGTGAGCGTCAACGGGGTCACGGTTGATTACACGCCGCTCCCATCCACCTCCACCGAGGTTATGGAGTGTTACTGACCGCGACGCTGAAATGTCGGCAGCCCTCGCGCGTCAGGGCATGTCGGGGAATGGGTCTCGGTATGTAGAGTGCTCGGCTCGTGTCCTATCAATTCGCCGCGCTGTTGGCGGCCGCCTTGTGGGCGTTCGGCGGGTTGATCGCTGCGGAACCGGCCCGCCAACTTGGGGGACCCCGGTTCACCCGCATTCGCATGCTGTTTGTCACGGCGATTCTTGCGGTGATCACCACGGTGCTTGGCGACTGGAGCTTTAGCGGCGCCGACATCGCGCTGCTGGGACTGTCGGGCATGGTCGGACTGTTGATTGGCGACGCCGCTTTGTTCACCGCCTTTGCCCGCATTGGACCCCGGCGAACATCAATCATGTTCACCACCAATGCGCCAATGGCCGCCGTCCTGGGCATGGTCGTGTTTGGCGAACGGTTCACCTGGTGGAGCGGCCTTGGAGCAGTCCTCACCGTTGGTGGGGTGGCCATGGCGGTTGCGTTTGGGACCGCTGCTGAAGATCGCAGTGAGCTGGAACGAGTCGAAGGCTCTATGCGGTCTGGAATCGCATGGGCCGCGATTGGTGCGCTGGGTCAGGCCGTTGGCGCCATCCTGGCCAAGCCGGTCGTGGAAGAGGCAAGCGCATTCGGCGCGGCGACCTGGCGAGCACTCATCGCCACGGTGGCGCTGTGGCTGTTGGCTCCGCAGTTGGACCGTATTGCCAAATCGCCGCATCGGGCACCGTGGACCTGGCGGTACTTCTGGATCCTGCTGGTGAGTGCGACAATTGCAATGGTGATTGGGATGACGCTGGTGCTCTACGCACTGGGGAAGGGGGACGCAGGCGTGGTGACCATCCTGTCCGCCACCACCCCGGTGCTGATGCTGCCCATGCTCTGGGCGCGGACTCGGGTTCGGCCGCCCAGCGGGGCGTGGTTCGGCGCGGCGTTGACCGTCATCGGCGCGGCCCTGCTCGTTGCATAGACAACGCGGTCTAAGGTCGCTTCGCCAGCCACCGACAGGGGATCGTCATGCCAGTTGCAACCATCAATGGACAGTCCGTTTTCTATACGGAGAGCGGGCCCGCTGATGCGCCGGTCCTGCTGTTCAGCCACGGGTTCCTGATGGACCACACCATGTTTGATCACCAGGTGGCCGCGTTCTCCGGGGACTACCGGTGTGTGGCGTGGGACGAACGAGGCTTTGGCGCCACGGCGGCCACCGCTGCATTCAGCTACTGGGATTCGGCTGACGACGCGGTCGGCCTGTTGGATCACCTGGACATTGCGTCTGCGGTTTTCGTCGGAATGTCCCAAGGCGGGTTCCTGTCGCTTCGCGCCGCGCTGGCCCACCCTGAACGGGTGCGGGCATTGGTGCTGATTGACAGCGAACCCGGCGTGGACCCTCCGGAGAACCTTGAGGGGTACAAGGGGATGGTGGGCCACTGGGACAGCGACGCACCGTTGGGCGATGTTGGCGAATTCGTGGCCGGGTTGATTCTTGGTGAGCCGACTCTGTCCAAGGAGTGGATCGCCAAGTGGGAGGCGCGCCGAGCTGACGGAATCAAGATGGACCTGCAGGCCGGTGCATTGTTGGACCGCGATGACATCACCGCTCGGATGAGCGAGATTGACTGCCCGGTGTTGTCGGTCCATGGCGAAGAGGATCAGTCGATCACCATCGACAAGGCCCAAGCGCTGCAGGCGTTGGTGAGCGACGGCCGCGGACTGGTTCGAGTGCCCGGTGCCGCGCATGCTCCCAACATGACCCACCCCGAAATTGTCAATGCCGGGATTGCCGAGTTTTTGAACGGGCTGTAGCGGGGTGGCACCAGCATTGGTGGAAGCCCAGGTCGTTCAGGTGCTCCAGTCGAGATCGCGCTGGAGTTGGAGCGTGGGACTCTCGCCCGGCAGGTGATGAGGAGCCAGGAAGGCTCCGAACTTTGGCGGCATCAGCTTGTTCTTGTTATCGGTCATCAGAAACCTTCGAGAACGAGCTTCCCGCGGGCTTTGCCACTCTCCATCAAGGTGTGGACCGCCCGGAGGTTGGCGGCATTGATGGTGCCCACAACTTCGGTGGCGGTGGACCGGAGCGTGCCGGCATCGATCATCGCCGAGACCTCGTTGAGGATGGTCCGCTGACTCTCGATGTCCTCGGTGCCGAAGAGCGACCGCGTGTACATGAACTCCCAGTGGGTTGAGATGCTCTTCTGCTTGAATGGCTTGATGTTCAACTCGGCGGGGTCGTCAATCAACCCAAACCGTCCCTGCGGGGCAATGAACTCCGCTATCTGGTCCATGTACTCACCGGTGTGGGTGGTGGAGAAGACGAACCCTGGCTTGCCCAGGTGGATGTCATCGATTTGTTCGGTCAACGAGAGTTGGTGATTGATCACATGGTCCGCCCCCATTTCGGTGCACCATGCCTGGGTTGCAGGCCGAGAGGCGGTGGCGATCACGGTGAGGTCGGTGCGGGCTTTGAGCAGTTGGATGGCGATGGAGCCAACGCCACCCGCCCCGCCGATGATGACCACTGCGGGCGCCGCGCCCGGAACCGGATCCGTGACCCTCAGCCGATCAAACAACATTTCCCACGCGGTCAGGGTGGTGAGCGGCATGGCGGCGGCATCGGCAAAGCTCAGGCTGGCCGGCTTGCGGCCAACAATGCGTTCGTCCACCAGATGAAACTCGGCATTGGTTCCGGGTCGGTTGATGGCGCCGGCGTACCAGACGGCATCGCCAACGGAGAACTCGGTGACGTTGGGGCCGACCTCCACCACTTCGCCGGCCGCGTCCCACCCGAGCACGGCCATCGGAACCTCGACCGGTCGATTGGCGCGCACCTTGGTGTCCACCGGGTTCACCGACACCGCGTGGACCTGGACCAGCAGGTCTTGTCCGGTGGCCGTCGGCTTGTCGATCTCAACATCGGTCAGACCACTGATTGGTCCCGGTGCGGTATAGCCAACGGCCTTCATGTGATCTCCCTGGGTGGCGGTTCGGTCGTGAACCGTAATCCAAAATGTGCTGGCGAGACACGGTGAGGACGTTGACGACGTGCGTGGCGCGGGCTACACCGGGGGACTGCACGGGCTGCGATGGATGACCTGCATCAATTCGAGCTCAACAACAAACCCGGAGGCCTCATGACCACAACGGCGACCATCACCGGCAGCGGCATCCCGCAGTTGGTGCCAGATTGGGCCGGTCCTGGACTGAACGACGTCACCGCATGAGCACGTCGGTCACGATCACCGGCACGGGGTGTCCGATTCCCGATGGCAACCGGGCGGGACCCGGCGCGTTGGTGCGGTTTGACGACCTCACCCTTCAGTTTGACGCCGGTCGATCCACGGTCCAGCGCCTGGCGGGCGCCAACGTGTGGATTCCCAGCCTGGGCGCCTGCTTCATCACCCATCATCACAGCGATCATCTGACCGGTCTGACCGATCTGGTCCTGACGCGCTGGACCATGGACCGCACCGATGATTCTCCGCCGCTCCCGGTCATCGCAGCAGATGGTCCGGCATCGAAGTACATCCAGACTCTGCTGGACGGTTGGGAGGACGACATCGATGTTCGCGTTGGCCACGCCATGCGAAACACCCGGCCGGGCGTCGATCTGATCCCCTTCGCACTGCCGGACCAGCCGGCCGAGGTTTGGCGTCACGGTGACGTGGTTGTTTCGGCCATGCAGGTGCGGCACGAACCGGTGGAGGCCGCCGTCGGCTACCGGGTGGACACCCCCGATGGGTCGGTGTGCATCACTGGCGATACCAAGGTGTGTGACGAGGTGGCTGCGCTGGCCGAAGGGGTCGACGTCCTGGTCTATGAAGCCATGCAGTACTCGTTCTTTGAACAGATGCCCGAGCGGCGCCGATACGTCACCGACTACCACGCCGACACGGTGGCCATCGGCGCCCAGGCCGCTGAACTGGGCATCCCGAAGCTGATACTGACGCATCTGATCCCGGCCCCCACCACCGACGCCGAGAAGCAGTCATTTGTGGACGAGGTTCGCTCCGGTGGCTACGAGGGTGAGCTCATCGTGGCCGACGATCTGTACACATCTGTGGTTGGGACCGGTGGTCTTCCTCACGTCAAACAGGTGATTCACACCGCCGAACAGGACTGAGGCGTCAGGCCCGAGTCCGAGGCGGTGGCCCGGTCCGGCCGATCAGCCCGAAAGCGCCGCGGCCCGGCCGGTGGCAGCCGCCCTTGCTGGCCAGATCAGGAACCATCGGTCGGGCGTGCGCGAGTCGGTGGTCATCGATCTTCGACGGTGAACGGAATGTCGGTCAGCTTGGCGCCGACGGTCTCCCCATCGAGTTGCACGTCAACCTCCTGGCCGATCTGCGCGTCCACCGAGAGCAGGCCAAAGCCAATGTTGCGTTCAAGCTTGTAGCTCCAGGTACCGCAGGTCATATCACCGACTTTGTCACCATTGATGGCGACGTCGTGCCACTTCATGTGGCCGGGCCGGGGCTGATCGCCTTCGAGGACGATGCCAAGCTGGTGCCGCTTTGGTCCTTCGGCCGCAATCCTGCGCAGGGCCGCAATGCCAATGACATCGTCGGGAACGTCGAGATCCACGTAGTCGCCCAGACGCACCTCAAACGGGTTGGTTTGGCGGTCACAGTCGCCGCCCCACGAGAGCAGGCCACTCTCCATGCGTTCGCTCGGGTTGGGATAACCAATGCCGATGTCCCATGGTTCTCCGGCTTCTCGCACGACGTTCCAAAGATCGCTGCCGCGGGAGCCGTCCATCAGGTAGAGCTCGAAGCCTCCCTGCTTCGACCAGCCGGAGCGGGCGATCTTGAGCGGTATGCCGGCGATCTCCGCGTCGCTGAACCAGAAGAAGCGAAGCTTGCGGATCCAGTCACCGAAGATCGACGCAACCACATCTTCGGCGTTGGGGCCCTGTACCGCCAGCGGTGAGACATCAGGCTCCGATACCTCCACGTTCATGCCGCGTTCTGCGGCCACACATCGGGCCCACATGCCAACGTCAGAGTCGGCGATCGACAGCCAGAAGCAATCATCGGCAATCTTCAGCGCAATCGGATCGTTGATGACGCTGCCGGCGTGGTCACACACTGGCACGTACTTGCCCTGACCAACCTTGGCTTTGGAGAGATTGCGCGCGGACAGCACCTGAGCCAGGTCGGCCGCGTCGGGGCCCAGCAGCTGAATCTGACGTTCGCCGCCCACGTCCCACATGGACACGTTGTCCACCAGATTGCGATACTCGGCTTCGGGGTTGCCGTATCCCAAGGGCATCAACATGTCGTTGTAAGGAATGAACGATGTGACGCCTTCGGCCAGCGTTGCTTCGTAGTATGGCGACCGGCGCAGCCGGCTATGAATGGCAATATCAGGCATGGGTGACCCTCTCATTCTGCGTCTCGGTCGCCTCTCGACCGAGCACCGGTTCCCATTGGGGAGAAACAAACTTCCCAGGAGGCTAGGCCGTAACGTGCAGGGGACAACAGATGCGGCGAAAGCGGCCCGTGGAGCCGCAGTACTCCTTGATCGAACGACTCTTGCGAACGTGAGGACTTACCGGCGCGTGAGTTTGACTGGCAGGTTGAGATAGCCGTTGACAAACGACGAGAAAGCTCGTTCCGGTTCGTCCTGAACTTCGATGCGCTCAAAGAGTCGCAGAGCCTCTTCCCACAGGATGCGGAGCTGCAACTCCGCAATGCGGGCGCCCATGCAGAAGTGAACCCCGTAGCCAAACGAGAGGTGCCGGTCGGCGTTGGGCCGTTCGATGTCCAACCGGTCGGCGGTGTCACCAAAGACTTCTTCGTCCCGGTTGGCTGAGCAGTACCACATGAGTACCTGGTCATCTTTGCGGATCTGTTTGCCCCCCAGCTCAACATCGGTGGTCGCGGTGCGGCGCATGTAGGAGAGCGGGGTCTGCCACCGAATGATTTCAGGCACCAGATTTGTTACCAGATCCGGGTTGGCGATCAGCTTGTCGTACTGGTCGGGCCACTTGTTCAGTGCGTAGACGCTGCCCGACATGGTGTTGCGGGTGGTGTCGTTCCCGCCGACGATAAGGAGGATCAGGTTGCCCAGATGGTCCATGGCGGACATGTCTTTGGTGTGCTCGCCGTGGGCCAGCAGTGAGACCAGGTCATTGCCCGGATTCTCCCGGCGTTCCTCCCAGAGGCGACCGAAGTATTCGGCGCATTCAAACATCTCCTCCTGGCGCTGCTGGAAGGACTCGAAGCCGCTGCCCGGTTGCGGGAGGGTGGTGACGACGTCGGACCACCGGGTGAGTTTGCGGCGGTCCTCCAACGGAAAGTCAAACAAGGTGGCCAACATCAAGGTGGTCAACTCGACTGAGACGGTGTCCACCCAGTCGAAGGTCTCGCCCTCAGGGAGCGATTCCAGCACCTTGACCGTGCGCTCCCGAATGAACTCATCGATGTTCCGCAGACTGCTGGGGGCCGAGATGCCCCGGACGGTCTTTCGCTGGTCGGTCTGCTGCGGCGGATCCATGGCAATGAACGCATTGAATGGAACCACGTACTCCGGCCGGGGAGTGCCCACCGGTGGTGCCAGGGTGATGCCATTGTCAGACGAATAATTCTTCCAGTCGCCGTCAACGGCTCGGACGTCTTCCCAACGGGTCACCGACCAGTAGCGACCAGCCGATCCCAGCTCGTTGAAGTGCACCGGGTCTTCTTTGCGCAACCGAGCGAAGTGGTCATGCCACCGGTTTTCCCGAAACAGGTGCGCGTTGAATGGGTTGATGTCCGCCAGCGCCATTTCGGCGGCGGCCGGCACATCACCGGAGTAGAGCGCCTGCTCGAGTTCGGGACTGCGGAACACCTCAGCGGCCAACCACTCTTCCCGTGAGGTCTGTACGTCAGTCATGCGGGAGCTCCCCCTTGTGGACCCGTTGCTGGTAGCCCAGCGTAGATGGCTTCGACGGGGTGAAAGAACGGCGAGCTCTACGCCGGAGTGAACTCGGTGGTCATGTGTTTGATGCCGTTGATGAAGTGGGACCGCAGGTAGTCGGGCTCACCGACCACAGTGATGTCGGGAATGCGGTGCAGCAGCTCGCGGAAGATGGTTGCCAGTTGTCGCCGGGCGAAGTGGGCGCCCAGACAGAAGTGTGGTCCGGGGCCACCAAACCCAACCTGAGCTGAGTTGTCTCGGGTGATGTCCATCTCGTGCGGTCGGTCAAAGACCCGCTCGTCGCGGTTGGCTGATCCATACCAGAGCACAACCTTGTCTCCTTCGTGGAACGTGTGGTTGCCAAGCTGCACCCCGTCCTGGGTGACCGTCCGACGGAAGTGGAGAACAGGGGAGGAGAGCCGGACGATCTCTTCGACGGCGCCGGCGATGTGTCCTTCGAAGTCCTCCATCAGCAGGGCGCGCTGTTCGGGGTTGTCGGTGAGGAGCACCATGCCGTGACTGGTGGCGTTGCGCGTGGTCTCATTGCCCGCCGCACACAACAGGACGAAGAACGATGCCAGCTCGTCATCGTTGAGGCTTTCTCCGTCGATCTCTGCATTGATCAGCGCCGAGGTGAGGTCATCGGTGGGGTTGTCCCGTCGATCGGCGGCAATGTTGTTCATCAGCTCCGCAAGTCGGGCGCCGGCGGTCAGAAACGCTTCAAGCGGGTTGGCACCTTCGGGGATGAATTCCGGGTCGCCGTTCGACAAAATGATATTGGTCATGTCGAACACGAACTCGTTCTGGGACTCGGGAATGCCCATCAGGTCGCAGATCAACGCCAACGGCAGCTTGGCCGATACCTCGGTGACGAAGTCGATCGACCCTTTGTGGGCCACCGAGTCGATGACGGTGCGGGCCTTGTCGACGATGGAATCGTTGAGCTGTTCCAACATGCGGGGCGTGAAGCCTCGGGACACGATGCGGCGGAGCCGGGCGTGGCGCGGATCGTCCATGTTGATCATCGAGCCAAAGAACTCGAGCATCTCCGGAGGCAGGTCCGCAATGTTTGAGCCCTGACCGGAGCAGAACAGCTTTGGCTGCTTGCTGGCGGCTACGACGTCCTCGTGTCGTACCAACGACCAGAATCCGGGTCCGGCGGGGAGGGCAACCTCATCGCCAGCCATCAGGTCCCGCTCCTCGCTGAAGAACAGGTCATCCCGAGCGCGGAGTTTGGCGAACACGCCCTCCCGCGTGGTCCGGGGGCCGGTCCAAAACCCTTCCAGGTCCGAGAGGGTGGTGGCGTCGAAAGTCACGTTCGTATCAGGCTGCATCGTTCGGACAATAATCGACACCGGAGATTCAGCCACTCAACTGCCAGTTCGGTCACCAGCTCATCCATGATCTCAGCCACCGGGCGAATGGATGTCGCGTACCCGATGCCCGTCGATCTGGTTATCCGGTAGGGGAGATGGTAGGTCTGGTGATCGCATCACCGCATCAGGAGGCCGACATGCCACGAATCGAACCACTGCCCCGTGAGGCGCTGGTCCAACATGAAGACCGGCTGGCGTTGGTGGAGAAGAGCATGGGTTTCGTACCGAACTCCATGTCCACCATGGCTCGGGTGCCGGGGCTGTTTGAGAGCTTTGCCGATCTGGGCGCCACGGTGCTGTGGAACGACGTGATCCCGCACGACCTCAAACAACTGGTGGGCCTGCTGGCGAGTGCCGGTGGCGGCTGTCGCTATTGCCAAGCCCATACCGGCCACACCGCAGAACGGCTGGGGGTGTCGCTGGCGAAGCTGCAGGACGTCTGGTCATTCGAAACCAGTGAGCATTTCTCTGAAGCCGAACGGAGTGCGCTTCGCGTTGGCTTCCATGCCGGACAGGTGCCCAATGCGGTGACCGACACCCACTTTGAAGAACTCAAAGAACACTGGACCGATGAACAGGCCACCGCCATCGTCGCCGTGATTGCACTGTTTGGCTTTCTCAACCGATGGAACGACACCATGGCGACCACCCTCGAAGATCATCCGAACAACTTCGGCGAACGGGCGCTTCGCCCTCAGGGTTGGGAACGCGGAAAACACAAATAGGAGGGGCCCCTCAGTCGACCATGCGAGCCCCCGCTCCGTTACTGGCGAAGTCCTGCTCAAAGTCCACAGTGCGGGTCTGTGCGCCAGTGATGTTGCCTGCTGGAAGGTCTAGTGCTTGACCTCGTGCTGATCGTCATAATGATCGTGCGCGTCGAATTTCATCGGCAGCGCTCGCAGGTCGGGCTCGATGTAGATGTGGGTGGCGTTGGGGACCAGGTCGTGAATGCGACTCTGGAGATCGTCAATCTCGGCGGCCAGCGCGGCTGACTCCAAGCCGTCGCGGAATCGCAGGCGGGCCACCACCAGGATGTCCTCAGGGCCAACGTGCTGGGTGCGGACCTCGATGGCTTCGGTGACCGCATCGTCGTTGCTGATGGCGGACACGATCTTGCGCTGATCGGCCGAGCCTGCCCCTTCGCCAATAAGGAGGCTCTTCATTTCGATACCGAGCACGACGGCGATCGTCGCCAGGATCAAACCAATCATCAGTGTGGCGACGCCGTCCCAGACAGGGTTGTCTGTTGCCACGGTCAGCCCGATACCGGTCAGGGCTATGAGGAGGCCCGCCATGGCGCCCGAGTCCTCAAGGAGCACCACCGGCAGTTCAGGGTTGCGGCTCTTTCGAATGAAGTCCCACCAGGAGTCGGTGGGCGCCTTGATGGCCTTGGCCAATTTGAAGGCGGTGAAGAAGGCGTAGGACTCAAGGATGATGCCGAATGCCAGAATGCCGACCGCAATCTCGGGTCGGGTGATGTCGTGCGGGTGGCGAATCTTCTCGATGCCCTCATAGATGGCAAACCCGGCGCCTACAGAGAACAACAGCAGCGCAACCACGAACGACCAGAAATAGCGCTCCCGGCCGTAGCCAAATTGGTGGACATCGTTGGCGTCCTTGCGGGCGCGCCTACCGCCCAACAAGAGCAATGCCTGATTGGAGGTATCGGCAACCGAGTGGATGGACTCGGCCAACATCGATGACGATCGGGTGATCAGGAAGCCAATGAACTTCGCAATGGCAATGCCAAGATTGGCAAAGAGTGCGGTGACGACCGCCCGAGTGCTTCCACCTGCTGCCATGAACGTGTGCTCCTGTGGTTAGTGGGTACCGAACGAATCTACCGGTGACGGCAGGATGTAGGGCGATTGGTAACGTCGTGCGCCATGACCCAGTTTGAAACCGTAGACGACCTGCTCGCTGCTGAGCCTGGCCCGTTGGGGGCGGGGGAGTGGTTTGAGGTCACCCAGGATCGCATCAACACCTTCGCGGACGCCACCGGTGACCATCAGTGGATCCATATCGATGCTGAGCGGGCAGCCGCGGGACCGTTCGGGTGCACAATCGCTCACGGCTACCTGACCTTGTCCCTGATTTCCAAAGACATGCCCCGCATCATCAGCGTGCACCAGATGTCCATGGGTATCAACTACGGCGCAAACAAGGTGCGGTTTCCGTCTCCGGTGCCGGTTGGCTCGCGGCTGCGCATGGTGGGCGCACTCAGCGAGGTGACCGAGGTCCCCGGCGGTGCGCAAGCCGTCATCACGGTGACTGCGGAGATCGAAGGCTCCGACAAGCCGGCATGTGTGGCCGAGACGATCAGTCGCTTCTACCGCTGACGGGTACGATTGAGCCATGGCGAAGCGTAAAAAGAAACGCGGTGGCACGCTGGTCGCGCCGCCCGAGCATCCGATTCTTCCCGGGTTGATCAGTCCTCGCCGTCCGGTGCCGGCGTCGATCCCCCGACCCCTCTACGCGGTTTCCGGTGACCCCGGCCCCACAATCTCCAGTCCGGTGCGCACCGAAGAAGAGATTGCGCGCATGCGGACCACCGGTACCGCCGCCGCCGAGATTCTGATGAAGGCCGGCGAGATGGTGGCTCCCGGTGTTTCCACCGACGCCATCGATGCGTTGGTCCATGAAGAAATCCTGAAGCGAGGCGGGTACCCCAGCCCCCTCAATTATCGGGGCTTCCCCAAGTCGGTGTGCACCTCGGTCAACGAAGTGATCTGCCACGGCATCCCGGACAGTCGCCAACTTCGCGACGGTGACATCATCAACATCGACGTCACCATTTTTCTGGACGGGGTACACGGCGACACATCGACGACCTTTCTGGTGGGCGATGTGGAACCCGATTCGATCAAGCTCGTGCGCGAAACCCACAAAGCCATGTATCTGGGCATCGCAAGCGTGCACCACGGCTCCAAGGTCAACGAGATTGGGCGGGCGATCGAAAACCACGCCAACACGCACAACCTCGGGGTCGTTCGAGAGTTCATCGGCCACGGCGTTGGCACCGAGTTTCACACCTCGCTGCAGATCCCGCACTATTACGAACCTCGCCTCAACGTGATCATCGAAAGGGGCATGAGCTTCACCGTCGAACCGATGCTGTGTCTGGGGCGCCCCGAGATGTTCATCTGGGACGACGACTGGACCGCGCTCACTCGAGACGGCAGCCGCACCGCGCAGTTTGAGCACACCATGATCTGCACCGACGATGGTGTGGAACTGATGACGGTCACCGACGACGGTTCCTGCGCCCACCAGATCTACGACTGACGTGTGACACACTGTCCACCTGTCGGATCAGGGGGACTGGACATGGGAACACCATGGATCATTGAAGGGACGATGGACCCGCGATGGCCCATCTACACACGCGGCAACATCGGCGAGGTTTTTCCCGAAGTGATCACCGCGCTGGCCTACGAACTCGGGGTCAAGTCGGCCGAGCGGGCCTGGCGCGAGGCCTACCTGGAAATGGGAATCGGTGCGCCCGGCGACTTCTCCAATGATGATCCGGTCATCATTGGTCTCTTCGGTGGCTACAGCTATCTCAACCTGTCCTACCTGCGGATGCTGGGGGTGCGGGCGCCGGGATCGTCGGCTGAAGCGATCGATGTGGCGTTCTTCGGCGAGGGTGATCCGCCCCCGTACGCGGCGCACCCGAACGACAAGAATCTCAAGTCCAGTGTCCGGATCCTGACCAACCTGCTGAAAGCGCTCGGAATCAAAGCTTTGCCGGAGATGGTGCAGGACAGTTTCGACCGTGCGGCGAAGTATGAGGCGCTGCGTCCATCACTCGATGCCAGCGATGAGGAGCTCTACGAGTTCCTTTTGTCGCTGGACAATCACTTTCCGGCGCTGTTCAAAAACCACATGTTGTCCACCGGCTACAGCGCCATCGTGTCCGGCATCCTTTCCGATGCCTGCGACGCAGCCGGTGAACCGGGTCTGGTCACGCACCTGATCGGTGCCGCTGGTGATGTGCGCTCGGCGCAATATTCGCAGGATCTCTACTCGCTCTCCAAGGTCGTGCACGGGTCGCCGTCGTTGGCCGCTCATTTCGACAGTGGAGTCGACGGTTTGCTGGATCGTCTGGAGGCCGACCCGTCGGCCGCGGAGTTCGTGTCCCGGTTTCGAGCGTTCCTGGCGGAGCACGGTCATCGCGGTCCCAACGACTGGGAGACCTCAAGCAGGACCTGGGACAACACGCCGGAATTGGCGCTTGTCGCCATCGACCGCATGCGCCTGACCGACCGTGACTTGTCACCCTCGACCCGTCTTGGCGACGACGACGCCAAGCGGCAGGCCGCCATCGCCAAAGTCCGGCCGGCCCTCAACTTCCTGGACAAGCTGAACTTCGACAAGGCCGTAAAGGTCATGCCCTACTGGGCGCAGGCCCGCGAGGCCACCCGGGACCGGGCTGTCCGGGTGATCATGCCGGCCAAGCAGGTGTTCCGAGAGCTGGTGCGCCGAGGCCATGAACGGGGCGGAACCAGCAACCCGACCCACGTTGCGTTGCTCTATCCGCTCACCGAACTGTTGCCCTATGTCAAAGAGCCGGCATCGATGATGGATGTGGTTACCGAACGGGCGGCGCTGCATGAACGCTTCAGCGCGGTGGAGCCAAAGTTCTTCCTGACGTCGATGGCTGACGTTCCGACCATCGAGGAACTCGAAGCCGAACAGACAGCGGTTGTTCCTTCTGCTGGTGTGGGCGAGGTGCTGGAAGGCAACGCGGGCTCCTCGGGTGTGGCTCGGGGTCGAGCCCGGGTGGTGTTGGATCCGGCCGAGGCAACACATCTTGAGCCGGGAGAGGTCCTGGTGGCGCCGCTGACCGATCCGTCATGGACGCCGCTGTTTCTGCCGGCATCGGCGGTTGTGGTGAATGTGGGGGCGTTGATGAGTCATGCGGTGATCGTGGCTCGCGAGTTGGCGATCCCGTGTGTGGTTGCGGTGGAAGACGCCACGTCGCGGATCACCGACGGGGTGATGATCGAAGTGGACGGCACCCTTGGCACGGTCACGATCATCGAGGATTAGTTCAGGGTGCTGCAGGGGGGGCGATCACGTCAACGTCGAAGGGTGTGGGAACAACCCGAACTCCCCACGTTGTCAGCTCATCCAGCACCTCGCCGTTGACGGGCGCGCTGGACGGGTCCCACTCCCAGCCCCACGGTTGGTGCTCGCCGGTCCGGTCCCACATGGTGAAGGTTCGGTGCCGACCGGTAACGTCGTGGCGGGGGATGGCCAGTACGGATCCGAAGCCCGCAACAAAGAGTGCGACAGCCCACGCCTTGGTCAACGGTCGATGAGCGGTGGTGTGAATCTCAGCTGTCAGACCGAATTTGTTGGCCGCTTTGACTGGCATGTTGGCCGCTTCGACATCCTGGGGTAGCGGCGCACTGGTCATGGCAAACCGGTCAACGACTTCGGCTGGGATCAAACGAATGGGTCGCCGGGCCAGGGTTTCGAGAAGGGCGACCACCGGATCCAGTGACCAGTAGGACGCACCGTCTGGGGCCGGAAGGTCGAAGCGGCTGCCACCTGGGTCCTCAGGGTCGGATTGGGCAAACCAGAACGGCCCCAGGTCGCGGTGATGGAGCCGGTAGATGGTGCGTCCGGAGCGAAGCGTTCGCCGGGGGAAGCCGGTCAGGGTGTCTGAGGGTGGTGGCCAGGCGACATCAGTATCGTGCGCCTGCGAATCACCGCTCACCCGCGGAGGCTCATAGCCACATCCCGCGCGGCGTGGAGTACGGCCTCGGCATCGCCATCACGCAGGGTTTGCATGGGGGTGCGATTACCCAGGTTGGGATCAGCGGTCGTGAGCCATGACGCCACATACCAGGACTCGGTGTCATCGGGGGCGACAACTCCCAGGACATCTCCCAAGCCGTCAGTGACCGCTCGGCCGCTGAATTGGAAGGCGGGGTAGACGAGTCGGCCGGAGCCGGTGCGGAGCGCCAGGAGTCGGTGCCGGCGCACCCGGTCGCTTACGGCTTGTTTGGTGACATTGCCCAAGAGGGACCGCACGCCTTCGGAGTCATAGAACGGGCCGAGCTCATCAGTCCATATGGAACCGGCAACCGCACCCAACGCTGCGCTGCGGCCCAGGTCCTGCGGGTCGGTGCCCGGCTCGGCCTGTCCGACCAATTCGGCAAGGGCGGTTTCAAACGCTGATGTGGCGGTATCAATCCACGAAGTCATACAGTCAAGATAGTCAAGGTCCAGGGGGTTGGCAACCATGAGGTCAAGGTAGTCAAGGCCTCTGACAGTCTCGATTCAGACCCGAATTCGGCCCGTCTGGTCCGCCGCCGGAGTCACGGTGCCAACCACGGCAGCGGTATGGCCGGTTGCGGCCAACTTCGCTAGGGCCTCATCGGCCACGGTGGGGTCGCAGCCAAAGAGCAGTCCGCCCGAGGTCTGCGCATCGGCCAGCAAAATCAGATCGTCGTCGCCCGGCTCTCCATCCACGTGCGGGCGGACGTATTCGAGGTTCCGCATGGTCCCGCCTGGAACAAACCCGTCTTCCAGCAGTTGGCGAGCGCCGGGCAGCAGTGGCATGGCCGTCGCATCCAACTCAGCGTTCGCCTCGCTGGCGACCAGCATCTTGTGCAGGTGGCCCAGCAGACCAAAGCCGGTGACGTCGGTGGCCCCCCTGGCGCCGACATCAACGGCCACCCGAGCCGCCGCGGCGTTCAAACGAGTCATTTCGGTGACCCCCGCGGTGTAAACCTCATGGAGTTCACCGCCGCTGGCAATCAGCTCCGGCTCGCTGCGCTTCACTGCGGTGGCCAGCAGGCCGGTACCCAGGGGCTTTGTCAGTATGAGCGTTTCGCCGGCGCTCAATCCGGCATTGGTCAACATGATGCCGGGGTCAACTTCGCCGACCATGGACATCCCATACATCGGCTCGGGCCCATCAACGGTGTGTCCACCGGCGACCACCCATCCGCCTTCGCTGGCCATCGCAGATCCGCCGTCGAGCACCTGCGCCAGTAGCTCCAGATCCAGGACGTCGCGGGGCCAGGCCACCAGGTTCAAGCCAAACAGCGGCGTGCCGCCCATGGCGTACACGTCGCTGACGGCATTGGCTGCGGCAATCCGACCCCACGTGAACGGGTCATCGACGATTGGGGTGAAGAAGTCTGCGGTCGCCACCAGCGCGCGCCCATCGGGTCGTTGCCAGACCGCAGCATCATCGCCGGTGTCATGGCCAACGAGCAGATTGGGGTTGGCGTCAGTAGCTGGTTGATCAAGAGAGCGCAGAACCTGCGCCAGCTCGGACGGGCCGAGCTTGCACGCTCAACCCGCGCCGTGGGAATAGGCGGTCAGTCGGCTGGGGGTTTCAGACACGCCCACAACTCTAGTTAGCGGCAGTCGCTACTGAGGGTGCGAGGAGCGCTCAGCCCAGTACGTTGCGGCCGGTCCATCCGGCAATCTGGTCCAGGACTGACGCGCCCGGGAGCGGGACAACAACCTCGCTGAACGGCACCACGTCAAACATCTGACCGAGTTTGGCCGGGTCGGTCCAGGCCTGCATCACGTCATGGGCGGTGCGGATTTACAGCAGGTCGTCCCGCAATGCGGCGTAGCGAGGCTTGATGATCTGGTTGATGATGCGCATGCGTTCATCGAAAGGCCAGAAGGCACTCTTCATCGCGTTGAGGGTCAGCCATTCAATGTCGGCGAGGTCGTAGCCGAATGCGTCATGCAACTTGGCCAACTCCTGGCTGAGGACCACGTTGCTCATCAGGCGATTGTCGGTGTTGACCGTGACCCGGAATCGAAGCCGCTTGAGCAGGTCGATGGGATGTTCAGCAATCGAGGGGGCGGCCCCGGTGTGCACGTTGGACGACGGGCACATCTCCAGCGGGACTCGTCGGTCTCGAACGAAGGACGCAATGCGGCCGAGGGACGCATGCCCGTCGGGGTCGACGGTGATGTCATCGGTGATCCGAACGCCATGGCCCAACCGTTCGGCTCCGCAATAGGCGAGTGCTTCTTTGATGGATGGCAAGCCGAAGGCCTCGCCGGCGTGGATGGTGATGTGGAAGTTCTCTCGCAGGCAGTATTGGAAGGCATCCAGATGGCGAGCGGGAGGAAACCCGGCTTCGGGGCCGGCGATATCGAAGCCGACAACGCCCGCATCCCGATGTCTGACTGCCAGCTCGGCAATGGCCTGGGACCGGGCGAATTGACGCATGGCTGAGCACAACACGCCAACGGTGAGACCGGTTTCGGCGGAGCCGGACTGAAATCCTCGAAGGACCGCCTCCACCACTTCGTCCAAGGTCAGACCGGCTTCCATATGGAGCTCGGGAGCGAATCGGATCTCCGCGTAGACCACACCGTCGGCGGCGAGGTCAACGGCGCATTCATGGGCCACCCGCTCCAGCGCGTCGGCATGCTGGCAAACGCCAACCGTGTGCGCAAAGGTCTCGAGGTAGAGCTCAAGTTTGTTGCGATCCGCTCCTCGCCTGACCCAGGTGGCGAGCTCGTCGGGGTCGGTGGACGGCAGGTCGGCGTACCCAAATTCCGCAGCCAGTTCGACCATGGTGGCGGGTCGGAGTCCGCCGTCGAGATGATCGTGAAGCAGGACTTTGGGAGCCGTGCGAATCCACTGGGGAGTTGGTGTTTCCTGAGGTGCCCTTGCACCCGTTTCTTTTGTTGTTTCCATACCCCATGTTAGACGGTCGCTCGGCGTTCGATCATGTGCCAGAGGTCTCCCAACGCGGCCGTTCGCCCAAAATATGATGCGTGTTCAACGATTTGTCGGTCCGCCTCGCCGCGCATTTGCTAAGTTCGCCGCAAGGGAAACTCACCAAAACGGGGGACGCCATGAGCGTTGCAAACACACAGGACAACAACCAACCAGAAGAAGAACGCGAAGACAACGAGATCACCAATCAGTCGGGCAATCGCCCGTTTGAGGAGGTGCTCAGCGCCACACTGGATCGACGTAAGGTCGTGGTCGGCGGCGCGGTGGGGGCCGCAGCATTTCTCGCCGGCTCGGGCGGATTGGCAACACCCGCGGCGGCCACCTGGGGCAAAGGTCGGGGGCGTGGTCATGGGCTCGGACGGTCTGGTCGCTATGGCGGGTGGACCCGTCCGTGGCAACACCGCGGTCTCATTGGCGGGGTTGAGGCAATCCCCACGTCAATCGCCGACACCGTGGAGGTCCCACCGGGATACACCGCTTCGGTCATTGCGCCCTGGGGGGATCCCATCAACCCCGGCGGTCCGGCCTTCCGCCAGGACGCATCCAACTCCGGCTTTGAGCAGGAACAACAGCTCGGCATGGGGCACGACGGGATTCACTTCTTCCCCCTCGGGTGGGGATGGTGGGCCAACCGCGCTGGCCTGCTGGCCATCAACCACGAGTACACGGTCGGCAAGCAGTTGTTTCCCGATGGGACCGACAACTGGGACGCGGAAAAGACTCGCAAGGAGCAGGCGGCCCACGGTGTCTCGGTCATCAAGGTTGTTCGCAACTGGAACGGGGAATGGGAGCAGTCGTGGGACTGGCGCGCCCGGCGTATCACCGCCAACACGCCAACCCGTTTCACCGGGCCGGCGGCCGGGCATCGGCTGATGACCACCGCCGCCGATCCCAAAGGTGCCGGTGGCCTTGGAATCCTGAACCAGTGCGGCAATGGGTACACGCCGTGGGGCACCTATCTCACCACCGAGGAGAACTTCAACGGTTACTTCTGGGAAGAGACCGACGGCGCGGCTCCGGGAATCAGCGACGAGCAGTTCCTGATCAACGAGCGGTACGGCGTTGGCGGGCAGGGGTTTGGCTACCAATGGGCCACGACCGACGACCGATTCCGGGCCGACCTGAATCCGCAGGAACCCAACCGCTTTGGCTGGATGGTCGAGATCGATCCCCACCAGCCCAACAGCGCGCCGCTCAAGCACACCGCCATGGGGCGCTTCAAGCATGAAGGCGCCGCCTTCGCCACCGGCCGAAACGGCGAAGCCGTGGTCTACATGGGCGATGACCAGCGCTTTGACTACATCTACAAGTTTGTGGGCAAGGAGAGCTGGCGTCACGCTCGTCGGTATGGCCGCAGTCCGCTGGCCGAAGGAACGTTGTACGTGGCTCGCTTTGACGAGGGGGGCGTTGGTCAATGGCTGCCGCTCGTTCACGGCCAGGGGCCGTTGGTGGAGGCCAACGGGTTTGCCGACCAGGGCGATGTCATGGTCAAAGCCCGCATCGCCGCCGACCTTCTGGGCGCCACGCCCATGGACCGGCCGGAGTGGACCACGGTCAACTTGCGGACCCGCGAAGTGTTTGTCACCCTCACCAACAACAGTCGCCGGACAGAAGCCAACGTCGCCAATCCCCGGGTTCCCAACACGTGGGGACACATCATCAAGTGGGTCGAGACGGATTACACCGCCGACCGCTTCCGCTGGGACATCTTCCTGCTGGCCGGACCCGGCGACGGCGTGGACGGTTCCACCATCAGCAGCGAAGACCAGTTCGGTTCGCCCGATGGTCTGTGGATTGATGACTACGGCCGCATGTGGATTCAGACTGATGGCACCCAGCCCGATGGCTCCAACAACCAGATGTTGGTGGCCGATCCGAGTACCAGGGAGATCAAGCGGTTCCTGACTGGACCGGTTGATTGCGAGGTGACCGGCGTAACCATGACGCCAGACCATCGCACGATGTTTGTGAACATCCAGCACCCCGGTGACGGCGGCCCCGCGGACAATCCGACCCTGACCAGCAGCTGGCCCGATGGGCCCGGGGTTGCCGGTCGCCCTCGTCCGGCGACGGTGGTAATCACCCGTGACGATGGCGGCATCATCGGCGCCTGACTCTTTCACTGCGACCATCGGCCGATCGGGGGCTTGGTGCTCCGGTCGGCCATTTGGCGTTTTCCCCAAGGTTTTCCACTGGTAGTCGAACGTATGTTCGACTACTCTGATGTCATGACCTTGGTGGCCGACCCCATTGGTGGGACCTCACAACCTTCGACGCGCCAACCGTCGACGCGCCAATCGTCGACGCGGCTGCAGGCGGCGCTTGCGGAGTTGCGGGCGGCGATTGGTGGCGTGAGTGTTGCATTGGATTTCGCCGTCGACCCGGCGGAGCTGAGCGCAGTTGTGGGCGATGTAGTCGAGATCGGGAACCGCTTTGACGCGCTGCGGGCGCAGTACGTGTCGCAGGTCGAGGTGTGCGGTGGACCATCGTCGATTGGGGTGCGGACAGTCGGCCAATTTGTGGGCGCCCAAACCAATGCCGATCCGCGGTCGGTGCGTCCTGCCGGTCTTCGAGCGCGGTGGTTGCGGGCCTTCCCCATGTTTGAGCAGGCGTTTCGTGACGGGCTGGTCAGCGCAGCTCATCTGGATCTGCTGCGGCGAACCATTGATGGTCCCCGGACCCACGCCCTCTTACGGGATGATCAGGACTTCTTCATTGAGTCCGCGCGGAACTGTTCGTTTGTCGATTTCAGGAAGGTGGCCGACTACTGGCTGATTGCAGTGGACCCCGATGGTGATGAACCGGCGGAGCAGAGGGACCGCGTCGGCGTGTCGATGCGAGTTGGTCGAGGTGGACGGTTGTTTCTGCGGGGCGAGTTGGATGCGGTATCGGGGCAGGCGCTTCGCACCGCAGTGGCGAGCCTCGCCCAAAAGATGCGGTCCCAGGATGAGGAGGCCGGAACCGTACGGTCCGAGAACGAACGGCAGGCGGCGGCGCTGGTTGCGCTGGTGACGCGGGGCTCCGCTCGGGTTGATGGTTCGCATGCGGTGCCGTTGATCAATATCGTGATGTCGCAGAACGTTGCCGAGCACCTGCTGGCAGAAATGTGGGAGCAAACTCACGCGCGGGTGCCGGTGGCGTGGAACGACATCGATGGCCGGTGTGAGCTGATTGATGGGACGCCAATTCACCCGTATCACGCCCGCAAATTGTTCGGCGTGGCGACCTTCCGACGCCATGTGATGGACGCAAAAGGTCGGCTGATTGATGTGGCGGTGAACTCGCGATCCTTTCCCCAATGGATGCGCAATGCGTTGCATGTGCAGGCCCGGGGCCGGTGCGAAACGCCGGGATGTGATGCGCCGCATCATTGGATGCAGAGTGACCACGTCGACCCGCATAGCCGGGGCGGCAAATCGCAATTGAGCAACGGTCAGAACCAGTGCCGGGCCGACAACCAGGCCAAGACCAATTCCACTGGTCATCGGCCATGGCGGGATCAGGAACGACCGCGTCGACTGCTGGCGGGTCGACCGGGCGATGACGACCATTGACACGGCGATGGGTAGGATCTCGCAATGGGTGCACCGACCGATGGTTCAGAGACCATGACCGTTTCGCAAACCGATCTTGACGCCTTCTGGCGTGATGGCGCGGTCGTGCTCCGTGGTGTCTTGGCGCCCGAATGGGTGCAGCTGCTGGCCGACGGCATTGATGCCAACATGGCCAACCCCAGCGAACGGGCCGTGGACTACACGCCCGAGGGCAACACCGGCCGGTACTTCGGTGACTACTGCAACTGGCGAGACGTGCCCGAGTTTGACCAGTTCGTGCGGGAGTCTCCAGCGGCGGGGTTGGCGGCACAGATCACCAGGTCAAAGGAGCAGGTGCGGTTCTTCCATGAGCATGTTCTGGTGAAGGAACCCGGTACCTCTGAAAAGACGCCGTGGCATCACGACCTGCCGTACTACATCGTGTCGGGACGGCAGGTGTGCAGCTTGTGGATTCCGGTGGACCCGGTGCCGGTGGAGGCTGCGGTCCAGTTTGTAGCCGGGTCTCACGAGGGCCCGCTGTATCTGCCTCGCAAGTTCAGCGACGGCCGCAACTATGAGTACGTGCCCGATGGTTACGAGCAGGTTCCCGACATCGATGCCGAACTGGCCGCGGACGCGGAGGCCCACCAAATCGTTTCCTGGGCGATGGAGCCCGGCGACGTGCTGGCGTTCCACATGCAGACCTTGCACGCGTCGGACGGAACCGAAGAAGGCGGCCATCGCCGCCGGGCATTTGCCGCCCGCTTCCTGGGTGATGACGCCGTGTTCGCCACCCGCCCGGGCACGCCGTCACCGCCATACCCGCACGTTAAGTTCACCGCGGGTGAACCCGTTGACCATCCCGAGTTCCCCGTGGTCTGGGCCCGCTGAGCACCTGCTGGCTGACTACGGATCAGGAGGTTGGGGGTTCGAATCCCGTTCGACGACGTCGTCGAAATACCTCTCCAGCCTTGACAGCGTCAGGGTGCTCAGGCGTTAGCCCTTGACCCCACCATTGTTTTTGAGGCTCACAGCTACATCAGGCCTGCGAAGAGCCTCGCGTAGGAGTGCCTTCAAAAGGCTCCGGAGCGGACGCGTGAGGAATGAAGATCCCTGAGGTTCACGTCGGTAATCGATCGATCCATGAACAATTCGCGAACGCAGGTCGTAGATGTCGTTTACGAAGCGGCTTAGGCTCAGGCCAGCTAGGTCCGGGAGCTGATCGGTGCCAGTTTCAAGGCCATTGTCGTTGGTCCCAAGCAGGAGAGCGCCGACGTTGTCCTTGAGTTGCTTCTGTAGCCCATTCGGCCTTGGTAGCGCGTCAACGACTTCACGAACTCTTGCGATCACATCTTGTTCCGGCGCAAGTTCTGAGTTGTTCACGATCTGCAGGATTTCGGAGCGCAACCGCTGGATGTTCACATGACTTGGCTTGTGCGTTAGCAAAGCTTCCATAGCGGTGACGCTGACAAGGATCGACCCCGGGTCATCTGTCGCAGTAAACGAGTACGGCATGAAGGTCAGCGCGATTTCGATTGGCCAATGCACTCCTGGCCGATTGTCAGTAGTTTTCAGTTCAAGTTTGCTGTACGCCAAGTGCAGCTGCCGGGCAAGTTCCAGGTCATTTAGCTGTACCGAGTCGGCTGGATATGCCAGACGGGGCAGGAAAGACCGAACCGGTCTGACAACTCGTCGCCCGAGGCCCTCAGACAATGCGAAGAGGACCAGCGGCATCTCTGTCCCGCAGAGCTGGAGCACTGTTGAAACGCGGGCGAGACGCTCCTCGTCTGATAACCCAAGGCCGCCGCGTCGTCCACCTTCCAAAGCACAAACCACGTAGTGGGAAGAGTCGTCCATCTGGAATTTTCCGTCCTCTGTTCGACTTGCGGCAGGATACGAAAATTCCCACGGCGAGCGGCTAGTAACCGCCGACCTGGCCGAATGCAGGGATCTGGTCTCATTAGCTAGTTCAAGCGTTAAGGGACGCAAGAGAGCAATCTCGGAGTCGCTTGCCCATCGAATATGCGCCCCTAAACCAAGGTCGAACGGCAAAGGCAGGCTGCTCGCGAAGTACGCCACATTTGTTATCAGCGCGAGCGACAAACCGAAGTGAACCTCGTTGTCTTCGCTTGTGGATAGCACTGGGACATGAACGCGCCCAAAGCGCTCAGACGAACGATGCGGGAACGGGTGGGCAGGCATTGTGTTCCCTTCTTCTTTCTTGAGTCGTGCGGGGATCGTCGTTCGCCAGAGAACGAGCCCAGCCTTCCTACCAGCCGGTTATCTGGTCCACCTCGGTCTCCATGACCGATTCGATGCCGCTGTGATGCGTGAGCCATCTCAGCGTTGCAATATCGAGGGCGCCCACCAAGAATCTGATCCGCCCGTAGTCATCCGCAAGCTTGCGTTGGTGGATCGGCTCGTGGTGCGCGATCCGGTTTCGAAGAGTCCGAAGCTTGTCGAGCGTCATATGGAGTTTTCGCCGGTCCCGAATCTGCTGCGGAAACAATTTGTGGAGGTCCGTTCGCCAGATGCTCTCGTCGTACACGTTCGCGAACAGGGCTACCCAGAAGGCGAACGAGAGTTCGGCGACGACGCTGTCTGCGGCGGCAGATTTGTTGCGGTCATTGAGGTACTGGACTGCTTCGGATGCTCGCTGAATTTCGGCGTCCCGAAGCAGCTGGGTGTTTTCGAACCATCGCGCTCCATGCGATGCTCCAAGCTGCTGGTGGATCTTGTTTCGCAGCAGCACTTCGAGCGTCTGCAGCGGACCATAAAATGCTCCCGCAATTGCCGTGTTCCATGCGTACAGCTGAATTGCTGCCACCTCGTCACCATCCGATGCGTCGAGGTACTTCTGGAATCTCACAGGCGAGAGTGAGTGACTGATCGCGGCAATCGCGTCTTCGGTATACTCGAAAGGTTGAGTCATGTGTCTCTATTGGGTATCATAGATTTATACGCCCCCTTCAGCCTCTCCTCGTCTCGAGTGATTGCGGTTGGGGGCAGACTCTTTTTCTCTACCTGTCTTGGCTGAGAAGCTGTTGAGGGTGGTCGTGGTCACACCGTGATCACATGCCATCCCAACCCACGCGAAACATGAGGGCCCGCGATGAACCACACATGCGCTGAACAGCTCCAGGTAGAGCCCGCAGCGCAGTCGCCCACCACAACTCGAGACCCATTGAACCTATACGGTGACTACGGATCAGGAGGTTGGCCATCATCCCCGGACGGCTTTGAAGCCGCCATGGCCGAAGGCGTCGCCCGAGCCACCAAGACGCTGGAGAACGTGACCGGCGCGTGGATTCAGGAGCAGAAGGTGATGATCTGAGTCAGCGGCGGGGGCTCCACTGGAACTTGGTGGCTGCCACGATCACGCCGAAGATTCCCCATGCGGCGATGACCAGCCAGTGGGTCCACGGGACCTGGACCGAGGCCAGGAATGGGTCGAACGACGGCTGAAGCGCCCGCGCCAGGTGTTTGACCGGGAAGATGTCACCGATCCACCGGATGACGGCCGGGGTGTTGTCGTCGATCAGGATGAACACGTCAGAAATGAAATAGAGCGGTAACGCCAACATGTTGGTCACGGCGGGCGCGGCGTCCTGGGACGGGATGATGGCGGTCACCGCCAGACCCAGCGCCGCAAAGGCCATGGCTCCCAGCACGATGGACACAACGAACACCGCCGTTGTTTCCCACTGGAATGAAACACCGAAGAGCAGCCGCCCAGCGGCCACCACCAGCACGGCCATGAACGCCGAGATCACGAGGCTGGCCAGCACCTGTCCAAGGATGTAGGCCACCGGCGGCATGGGCGTTGAACGAATGCGCTTCAGTTGGCCCAGCTCCCGACGAAATGTTGTGGTGATGGCCAGGTTCACGAAGGTGGCCGAGATGATGGACAGCGCCAGGATTCCCGGGACCTGAAACGTGGTGACTTTCACCCCGGGCGATATTTCCTCGCTGCCGAAAATGAAGCCGAACAGGATCAGGAAGATCAGCGGCAGAACAACGGTGAAGAACGTCGACGCAGGATTCCGGCGAAACGACAGGAGTGCAAATTTTGCCGCATTGGCGATTTGAGAGATCACGCTGTGTTTCCTGACTGGTCGCCGGTGAGCCGAAGGAAGGTGTCTTCGAGGTTGGGTCGAGTGACTGACAACGACATGAGGTTGGTCCCCGCGGTGGTGGAGGCCGATGTCAGTGCGTGCAGCACGGCGGTGACATCGTCGGTCTCGATGCTGAAGCCGTTGTCGGTCTCAATGACGTCCAGTCCGGGCGGCAGGGCTGACCGTGGCACCTCGGCGGCGTCCCAGCTGATCTGGGTTTTTGATGACACCTGAGACGCCAGATCGTCCGCGGTGCCATTGGCGATGATCAGCCCTTCGCTGATCACCACAATGCGGTCACTCAGGCTCTCGGCTTCATCCATGTAGTGGGTGGTCAGAAGCACGGTGGCGCCAACCGAGCGGAGGTTTTCGATCATGCCCCAGGCTTCGCGTCGAGCGCTGGGATCAAAGCCGGTGGTGGGTTCGTCCAGGAAGATCAACCTGGGGTCGCCCACCAGGGCGGTGGCCAGGTCCAGTCGGCGTTTCTGACCGCCGGACAACTTGGTGGTTCGCTGGTCGGCACTGTCGGTCAGGCCCACGATCTCCAGGACCTCATCCACCGAGCGGGGATTGGCATACGCGGCCCGGAAGAACTGCAGTGATTCCCGGGCCGTCAGATCGCTGTCAGGTTCTGACTCCTGGAGCACCACGCCAATGTCTTCGCGCCAGCTGTGTGGCGCGGTGGCGGGGTCTTCGCCCAACACCCGCACGTCGCCGGACGTCCGCTCCCGGAAACCTTCCAGAATCTCAATGGTTGTGGTCTTGCCGGCACCATTGGATCCGAGGAACGCCAGAATCTCGCCCTCCTCAACGTGCAGGTCGATGCCCTTGACGGCATGGACCGTTTTCGCCGCATCGTGTTTCCTGCGGCCGCCGCTGACCGTGTAACTCTTGGTCAGCCCCGTCACTTCGATTGCTGTCATTGGCCAAGACTAGATGAGCTCGCTCAGCTCAACCCACCGATTCTCGGCGATCGAAATGTGCGCGGCTTCGCCAACGGCGACCGACCACAGGCCGTCTTCCAAGGTCACCAGCGGAGGAGTCCCGTTGCGAATGGCGTCGGCAAAATCCACGTGCTCCAGATAGCTGGAACCATGGTGGAGCCCTTCCACCTTGATGCGGTCGTCGTGCACCGGCTCCTCGTGAACCGAGCCAATCCAGTGCACACCACGATGGCCAATGCGGTACACGTTCTCCGGAATGAGCGCTTCGGCTTTGCCGGTGGTGCCAACCACGCTGAGCTCTTCCTGGTTCTTGGTGGCGTCGGCAAACATGCAGAGGTCAAGCATCGCCCGGACCTGATTGGGGTAGTCCACCAGGACATACCCGCTGTCCAGAATGTCGCTGGTCTGACCGTCATAGACCTCATCCAGATGGTTGTTGACCTGACTGCCGCTGGACATGACCCGCACCGGCTTCTCGCCAACAATCTGAGTCATGAGGTCAAAGAAATGGCAGCACTTCTCCACCCAGGTGCCGCCGGTGTTGGTGGTGAATCGGTTCCAGTCACCGATCTTCTCCAGGAAGGGAAAGCGATGCTCCCGGATACCCACCATGCGAACCTCGCCCACCTCACCGGCCTTCACCTGATTGATGAGGTGGGTGACCGGGGGCATGTACCGATACTCAAGGCCCATCCACACCATGCCTTTGCTGCCGCGCGCCTCACGCGCCTGCTGCCTGTCCAGCATGGTTTTGCAGTCCGCGGTCGTGGTGCAGAGGGGCTTCTCCACCAGGACGTGCAGATCGGTTTCCAGCACGTCGCCCAGGACGTCCACATGAGTGAAGTTGGGCGACACGATCACCACCGCGTCAACGTCGCCCGAATCAATCAGGGACTGGTGATCGGTGTAGGCCGCGATACCGCCGCCGGCCGCGGCCACGCCCAGATCCCGACGCTGCGGGTCCGGGTCCGAAATTGCGGTGACGGTGGCGCCGTCAACCGCGACCAGATTCTCGATGTGCTCGATGCCCATCATTCCCGTGCCGATAACCCCGTACCTGATGTCGTTCATCCGGAGAGCCTAGGTACCCGGCCTGCCTGCTGAACTCCTAAGGTCTCGCCATGGAGTTCATTTCTGTTGGAGATGATGGTCGTCAGCGGTGCTGGTGGCCCGGCGATGACCCGGAGTATCAGCGCTACCACGATGAGGAGTGGGGTCGGCCCACCATCGACGACACTCGCCTGTTTGAGAAAATCTGCCTGGAGGGATTCCAGAGCGGGCTGTCGTGGATCACGATCCTGCGCAAGCGGGAGAACTTTCGGAAGGCGTTCAGAAAGTTTGACCTCAAGAAGGTGTCGAAGTTTGGCGACGCCGACGTGGCCCGGCTCCTTGATGACGCCGGCATCATCCGGCACCGCGGAAAGATCGAAGCCACCATCAACAACGCCGGTCGAGCGTTGGAAATGATCAATGAATGTGGCTCCATAGCGGCGTATGCGTGGTCGTGGGAACCCGATGGTCCCGAAGGTGAGAACCTGCCCAACATGCCAGTGCCGGGTTTCACGCCCACCTCAACTGCGTTGAGCAAGGATCTGAAGAAGCGAGGCTGGAAGTTCTTCGGCCCCACAACCGCGTATGCGTTCATGCAGGCCATGGGGCTGGTGAACGATCACGTTGAGGGGTGTGAATGGCATCAGGTGTGCGTGGACGAACGAGCTGCGCTCACCGTGCCAACGCCCACGAAGGAGCGAGCGTGACCTATCCAAACACCGGTATTGATGTGGCCGCCGTCGACAAAGCACTGACCACCACCCGAGCGGTTCGAAGGCGACTTGACCTCACCAAACCCGTCGACAACCAGATCATCTATGACTGCATTGACATTGCCGAACAGGCGCCATCGGGAGGCAACCAGGGGAGTCGCCGATGGGTTGTAGTGCGGGACCCGGCCATCAAAGCCCGGGTTGCGGAGCTGTACATGGCGACTGGCGGCGAGTTCATGATCAGTGCCCGAGACCGCATCGCCGGCACCGGCCACCCCCAGGAACGGGTGATGGAGTCGGCGGCGCACCTGGCTGAACATCTGTCTGAAGTCCCGGCCATCATCATTCCCACCATTGTCGGGGTTCACGACGGCAGCGGACGGCCGGGCTTGTTTGACTCGGTCATCCAGTCGGTCTGGAGTTTGTGCGTGGCGCTTCGGGCCCGGGGCCTGGGGACCGCGTGGACGACCGCCATCCTCGGCAAGCGAGAGGAGCTGCGGGAGGTCCTGGGCGTTCCCGACTCCAACACCCAGATCGCGATGATTCCGGTGGCCTGGTACACCGGCGATGACTTCAAGCAGGCACCGCGATACCCGGCCCGGGAGATCACCTTCATCGATCACTACGGGCACACGTGGCAGTCCGGACCCAGCGATCCGCCGCAACTGGCCAATGGCCCCGGCACGGTGGTGGAAGTGGACATTCGGGCCAAGCCGGCGGTGGTCTGGGACCTGGTGACCGACATCAACTTCGGAGCCGCCTTCAGCGAAGAGTTTGTGGGCGCCCGGTGGGCTGAGGGTGTTGACGGGCCGGCGCTCGGAGCCCACTTCATCGGGTCCAACATTCACCCGGCCATTGGTGAGTGGGATGTCAACTGCTACGTGCATCGGTTCAAAGAGAACGCCCAGTTTGGCTGGGTGACCTCGGACCCCAACAACCCCGGCGCGCAATGGTGTTTCGAGCTGGCGTCGATTGCGGGAGCAACCCGATTGCGATACTCGCTGGTGTTGGGACCGGGGCCGTCCGGAATCAGCCGGGCCATCGAAGCCATGCCGGAGAAGGAACCGAAAATTCTGCAGCGACGCGTCACCGAACACCGCGGCAATATGCAACAGGTCGTGGATGCCATCCGGGATCAGCTGACCGTTGAACGCGATGCCAACACCGCCAACCCGATTTTCGGCAAGTGAGCACCGAAAAGTGAGCACCGCCGCCGGCTCATCGCCGGAGATTCTTTGCCAGACGTTGGGCATCCAGCGGCCGGTCCTGCTGGCCCCGATGGCAAAGATTGCGGGCGGCCGCCTCACGCGCGCCGTATCGGTTGCGGGCGGCCTTGGCGTTCTCGGTGGTGGTTACGGGAACCTCGAATGGATTCAGCATGAGATGGGCCACGTGGGTGACACGGCCATCGGTGTCGGTCTGATCACCTGGAATATGGCACCCGGCTCGGTTGAAGCGGTGCTGGAGGCTCATCGGCCGGCCGCCGTGTGGTTGTCGTTCGGCGATCCGACCCCGCACATCACCACGATTCACTCGGCCGGAGCCACAGCCATTTGCCAGGTGGGCACCGTTGACGAAGCGGTGGCGTCTGCGGACGCTGGCGCGGACGTGATTGTGGCGCAGGGGAGTGAAGCGGGCGGACACGGCCGTCCCGGTCGAGCGCTCTTTGGACTGCTGCCGGCCATCAGCGCCGCCATTCCGAACACCCCACTGGTGGCGGCCGGCGGAATCTCCACCGTCGCTGGTTTCAACGCGGCCCACGCGTTGGGCGCCGCGGGCGTGGCGATCGGAACCGCCTTCTATGCCACCCGGGAAGCAGCCGATGTGGATGCGGCCAAGCAGCGAATTGTGGAGTCGCGGGGCGACGACACCGTCCACAGCGTGGTCTATGACCTTGCGCGCGGCCCGCAATGGCCCGCCGGGTACACGGGTCGCAGTATCCGGACCGCAATCACCGACACCTGGGCCGGCCGCGAACATGAACTGTCTGCTGATCAGCAGGCGGAACTGGCGAGTGCCCATGCGGCGGCCGCCGCCGACAACGACATGTCGGTCCGGGTCGTTTGGGCCGGCGGCGGCATCGACGCCATCACCGCGGTGCAGGACGCCGCCTCGGTCGTGCATCGGTTTCCCCGTGCTGATCGGTTTCCTCAGTACTGACCCGATTTCTGCAGTACTGAGAGCTGGCGTCAGTTGAGTTCTCCACCAAGCTGTTGCCAGGCCGTGGTGCGGAACCGAGCCACCAACGCAACGGCGCGGGTCGCCATGAACAGAATCAGTGCTGCCCAGAGCCAGCCGATGCCCGCGTCGAGCACCAGGATCAGCACGCAGAGGGGAACGAACACCAGGGCCGAACCGAGCATCGCCCGCGCCAGGTAACGGAGGTCCCCGGCACCAATCAGGACCCCGTCCAACGCAAACGCAATGCCGTTGATTGGTTGAGAGACTGCGCCCAACAACAGAAGGAATGCGGTGAGCTCCACGACCTCCGCGTTGTTGCTGAAGATCGAGGCCAATGGGGATCGCAGCGCCAGCATGATGACGCCACTGACGACGCCCAGGACCACGCCCCACTGGGTAATGCGCCAACCCACAGCACGAGCTTCGTGGGGCTCGTGGGCACCAAGGAACTTGCCGATCATCGCCTGGCCGGCAATGGCCACCGCGTCCAGGGCATAGGCGGTGAGCGACCAGATTCCGAACGCCACCTCGTGGGCTGCAAGCTCGACCTTGCCCATCCGCGACGCAACCGCCACCGCAACGGTGAACGATCCGCGTAACGCAAGAGTCCGGAAGAACAGGTCAACGCCCGCCACGGCCAGTCGGGTGAGGACGGCAGGGTCGGGGACCAGTTGCACCTTGTGGGTGGAGACCGCCTGCACGATCCACCAGAGGTACAGACCCGCGCCCAACCATTGGAACAACACCGTGGACAACGCTGAGGCGCCGACCGAATAGCCAAAGCCCCAGATGAGGATGGCTTCGAGCACGAAGTTGCCAATGGCGGTGATCACCGCCACGACCAGCGGCCGCACCGTGTCCTGGAGCCCGCGGAGGTAGCCAACACCGGCCAGCATGATCAGCATGGCGGGCAGACCAAACGCGCTGATGCGCAGGTAGGTCACCGCAAACTCGATGACCTCGGGAATCTGATCGCCTCCGAGCAGCCGCAGCAACGGTCGGGCTGCCAGGGCGACGGCCGCGCCCAGAATCACGCCGACCCCTGCGGCCAGCCACAGACTCTGCACTGCCTGATGCGCAGCTTTGCGCTCTTCGCCGGCACCAATCAGTCGAGCCACCGCACCGGTGGTGCCGTAGGCCAGGAAGATGAACAATGCCAGCGTCAGCAGCAGCACCTGACTGGCCAGCGCCAGACCGCCCAGTTCGTTGACGCCGTCGTCGCCGATGTTTCCAACCACCGCGGTATCGGCCAGGAGGTACAGGGGCTCGGCCACCAGCGCACCGAATGCCGGAAGCGCCAGCTTCCAAATCTCGGAGTCCCGCTCGGTAAACCACCGACTCAAGAAAGATCCTCGACCCCGAAGCCATGGCGGCCGCGGCAGTGAACCTTGGGTGGGAACGCCTTGGCGATGACAACCAACCCATCACGTTCGTAGTCGGCAAGAAGGACCGGAGACAGCGACACGCGGCGACTTTAGGCGCGCCGTCCTCTCCCAAAGGCGCAAAAGAGTAGAGGAGGTGCCGAAGCACCTCCTCTGTTCAGAGATCCAGGTGGCGGGAACCTGTCTCTGTATGTCGAAAGCCATATGGGCGGCGGGAGCCCTGGCTTTCGATTTTGTGAGGCCCTCTCGCCCGAGGACCCCAGACCCATCGATCTGTATGCAAGACGTTGCGGAGCCGAGAGAAGTCGCGGGATGGGGCAACAAATTTTCTTCCCGCGCTCGGCGCCCGGCCAGAAGGTCATCGACCAGGGTCTCGCAGAACTTGAGAAATTTGTTCGCGTGGGTATCGAAGGCTGATCTGGCGCCATTTGTGGGTTCATCGCGGGACGCATACGCTGCAACCGCCCATCGCGAAAACGTTTTCAGGAGTGACCATGCCACGATTGCAACGAACCGGACGGTCATGGCTCGATGGTGCGGTGGGCTACGAGATCTACGCCCGCTCCTTCGCTGACAGCACCGGGGACGGCTTCGGCGATCTGGCGGGTTTGACCCATCACCTGGACTACCTGGCCTGGCTGGGCGTGGATATCATCTGGTTGACGCCCATCTATCCGTCGCCGGATCACGACCACGGCTATGACGTGGCCGACTACCTCTCGGTTCGACCCGAACACGGCACGGTGGCCGATGTTGAAGCGCTGGTCCAACGAGCTCACGAGCTTGGCATGCGGTTTGTCATGGACATCGTCCCCAACCACACATCGTCAGATCACGAGTGGTTCAAAGCGGCGCTCGCCAACCCTGACGGTCCGGAGCGGGACATGTACCTGTTTCGGGATCCCGCGCCCGACGGCGGCCCACCGAACAACTGGATCAGCCACTTCGGGGGTCCGGCCTGGACCATGGACGAGGCCAGCGGGCAGTACTACTGCCACCTCTTTGTGGCCGAGCAGCCGGACCTCAACTGGCGCAACCCGGCGGTCCTTGATGCCTTCGACGACATCTATCGATTCTGGTTCGAGCGGGGGGTCGACGGATTCCGGATCGACGTGGCCCACGGCCTGCTCAAGCATCCGAGCTTCGCGGACAATCCGCGCACGTCCACGCCCGGTCCCGATGCAGGTCCGTTGGAGATCTTCTTCTCCTATGACCACCGCCACGACATGAATCAGGACGGCAACGTCGAGATCTTTCAACGGTGGCAGGCCATCGCCGCCGACTATGACGCGACCCTTCTGGCTGAGGCCTTTTCTCCGGACAAGCGTCAACTCGCCAGCTATGTGGGCCCCAACGCGCTGGACCTGACGTTTTTCCTCGACCCGGGATGGACCGATTGGGATCCAGCCAAACTCGTCAACGAGTTCCTGGAGATGGCCGACATCGAGTCCGACGGTGTGTCCTGGGTGATCAGCAACCACGACAACCCGCGTCCGGTCAGTCGGTTTACCAAGAAGTTGACCGGCCATCCCGATCGTGTCGAACGCGGCCGGCAGCGGTCACTGGCGGTCACGGTCCTGCAAATGGCACTGGGTGGGGTTCCCTTCCTCTACTACGGCGAAGAGTTGGGTCTTGCCGATGGCGCGGTGGATCCAGGCAAGCGCGAAGACCCGCTCGCCACCCGCAACCAGGAGTCAGGCGATGAGGCGCGGGACGTCGCTCGGACGCCCATGCCGTGGGACAGTTCGCCGTTCAACGGTTTCTCCACCACCCAGCCGTGGATATTCAGTGCACCCCGACCGCCCCGTGACACCGTGGCGGCGCAGCGAGCCAATCCCGACGCTCCGGTCCACCACTACCGCGCCCTTCTGCAATTGCGTCGGGACCATCCTGAGATCTGGCAGGCCGACTACCAGCGGCTTGCTTCGCCGTCGCCCGAAGTGGCAATCATTGGGCGTGGTCCGTTGGTGACCGTTGCCAATCTTGGCCCGTCGGAACTTGAGGTGCCGTTGGCCGGCGGCTCGTGGCAGGTGTTGTTTGGGTCCCAGAGTGGCGTTCAACTCGACGCCGCCCCAAGAGGTGGTCAGACCCTGCAGGTTCCTCCCGAAACCAGTGTGATTGTGCGCTTCGGCTGATCCATGGCCCGCACGACCATCAACGACGTGGCCAAACGCGCCGGCGTGTCAGTCGCCACGGTCAGCCGCGCATTGCGCGGCCTGCCCAACGTCTCGGCATCAACGCGCCGTCGGGTGGAAGCCGCCGCCGAGGCGCTCAACTACGCAGCCGACTCGCGAGCATCGAGTCTGGCTTCGGGCCGCACCAACATCATCGGCCTGGTCGCCCCGGATTTCGGTTCCTGGTACGTCAGCCAAACCGTCGCCGGGGTGGAGAAGGCTCTGGCGGCGGTGGGCTACGACCTCCTTGTTCTGGGCGTACCGCGTTCGCTGGACCGAGAGGAAGTCTTTGCCGAGCGGCTGGCAACGCGCCGGCTCGACGGACTGTTGCTGGTCGACTTCTTCGTGCAAAGCGAGTTGAGAACGCTGCTGTTGTCCGACAGCGATCTGCCGATTGTGGCGATGGGGGAGACCATAGAAGGCCTCACCTCCCTGACCATCGACAACGTTGCCGGTGGCCGCATGATGGTCGAGCATCTGGTCGAACTCGGCCATCGCGACATCGTGTACCTGGGCGGCAACCCTACCGGTCAGAAAGCGGCCGCTGACGTGTTGCGCCGGGTTGGAGCATCTGAGGCGGCCGAAGCTGCGGGTCACGGCCCGCTGCGGATTCAGATTGTGAGCTATGACATCACCGGTGGTCGTGACGGGTGGCATGAGCTGCAGGCGTCCGGCCTGCCGACCGCGGTCCTGTGTGGTTCTGACGAAGTCGCCATGGGGTTCATGTCCGCTGCTCGGAGAAGTGGCGTTGAGGTGCCGGAGGATCTCTCGGTGGTCGGATTCGATGATCACGAGATGGCCGAAGCGCTCGGATTGACCACCGTGCGCCAACGCGTGCGCGCCAATGGAATTCGGGCCGTCGAACTTCTGCTGGCCCAGATCGCCGAGCCCGATCTCCCGCGGGAAAACCATGTGGCCGACCTTGAACTGGTGACCCGGGCAAGTTCTGGCCCGCCGAATTGATGAGCCATCGACGGGGGACTAAGGTTTCCCAATCGAAGTGTGTAAACGTTTTCATACCTTGAGGAGGGGTCAGGAATGACGAGAAAACTTATGAGGGTCTGCGCAGTGTGCTTTGCGCTGGCGATGTTCGCCAGTGCATGTGGAAGCACCGCAGCGGTAGTTGACAACAGTGCAGCCGATACCGCCAACGCGGCTCGGGAAGAGGCCGAAGCTGCCGCATCTGCCGCCCAGAGCGAAGCCGCAGAGGCCATGGCCGCCGCAGATGCCGCCAAGGCAGAAGCATCGGCCGCAATGGCCGCCGCAGATGCCGCTCAGGCCGAAGCTGCCGCCAACGCCGAGCGCGCCGATGCCGCGGAAAGCGCTGCGGCTGACGCGGCCAGCGCTGCTCCCGCTGCGTTGACCACGGTCACCATCTCGGGTTCTGAACGGTCCGAAGCTGAGGCAGGCGCATTGAACTTCGCCCTGGAGCAGTTTGGTCTCGAAAACGGCATCAACGTCGTGTACAAGGGCTCGGCCAACTGGGAGACCGACATCGGCCTCCAGCTTTCCGCCGGCGCCAACCCCGACATCGGCATCTACCCCCAGCCCGGTGGTCTCGCCACCGCGGCCGGCGACGGTCACGTTGAGATTGTCCCCGACGAGGTCATGGCGAGCATCGCCGAGAACTGGTCAACTGGCGCCATGGGCTTCGGCAACGTGGACGGTGTCCAGTACGGCATCCCCACCAAGAACGACCTCAAGTCCCTTGTCTGGTACCAGCCAGCTCGGTTCGAAGCCGCAGGCTATGAGATTCCTGAAACCCTCGACGATCTGTTTGCGCTGAGCGACACGATGATCGCTGACGGCAACACCCCATGGTGTGTTGGCATCGAGTCCGGTAACGCCACCGGCTGGCCATTCACCGACTGGGTTGAGGACATGATGCTGCGCACCACCACGCCGGAGAACTACGACGCCTGGGTCGCTGAGGAGCTTGACTTCTCGAGTCCAGAGGTCACTGCCGCCATGGAAATCATTCTCGAACAGTGGAACAAAGAAGGCGCCGTGTTTGCGGCTGGCGGCAGCGTTGCGACCACCGCCTTTCAGGCCAACGGTGAACCGCTGGTAAACGGCGACTGCTTCATGCACCGCCAGGCCAGCTTCTTCTCGTCCTTCTTCCCCGAAGGCACCCCAATCGCCGATGGCAGCGAAGGCGCCGTCGACGTGTTCTACCTGCCATCCAACAGCGATGAGAAGCCAGTACTCGGTGCCGGTACGCTCGCCGCCGCCTTCAACGACCGCCCAGAGGTCTGGCAAGTCATTGAATACATGGGCTCGCCAGAGTTCGCCAACGCTCGTCAGACCAAGCAGGCCGAGCTGTTGCAGGGTGACAGCGAAGAGCAGGTTGCCTCGGGCTTCATCACCGCCAACCGCGGTGTTGACGCTTCGCTCTGGCTGCCAATCGAGCAGTCGTTCATCTCAATCATGCAGGATGCGGAGATCTTCCGTTTCGACGCATCGGACCTGATGACCAAAGAACGCAACCGTGCGTTCTGGGACGAAGGCACCGCCATTGTCAACGGCGACAAGACCATTGAAGAAGGTGCTGCCGCCATCGATGAGGCTGCTGGCGGCGCCTGATCAAACTCGGTGCTGCACGGGCAGCACCATTTGGTGAATACGTGGGGTCGGCCTCCGGGCCGGCCCCAGTGTTTTTACCGTAAGTGGTTATTTTGAGAGCAGTGTTTTCACCGTAAGCGCAGTTATCTGAGTAGTTGCCAGTAGGGATTTCGGGGGGCCGTTTTGTTCGTGAGGTTGGTGGCATGATTTGGCTGGGGCTCGTCGTCATGGCGGGGCTGATCTTTGTGCTCGGGCGGGCGTTCTTCCGGACCCTGCGCACGCAGCCGATGCGGGCGCTGGTCATCGGCGGTGTGGTCTTTGGCGCCGTTGCCTTTTCGGCTTCGCTGGGCGACTCCGGCCTGGTCGATATGGCCAAGAGCGACCAGATGGAGCGCGTGCTGCGCATGCTGGCCACCGTTGCCATCTCGGTGGCGTTCTGTATCGGTCTCTGGGTGCTGCTCAATCTGGCGGTTGGTCAGGCAGAACGAAAGTGGGCGGTGTTCAGCGGGCTGGCTGCCGCCACCGTCGGCGCACTCATCTTTGGTCTTCTGCGCGGGAATCGGTCCCTTGATGCGTTGGTGGCCACGCCCGATCCTCAGATCTTTGGCACCGGCCAGGGTTGGTTCGGATTGATCGAGTGGCCCCTGGTCGGCGCCGTTCTCTTTGGCGTTGGCATCTTTGCTGCGAAGTCGATTCCCAACCGCATCGCGCGATCGATCGTTGCTGCGGCAGTGGGCGTCGGTGCCGCAGTGCTCATTGCGCCACGAACCAAACTCTGGCAGCGGCCCGCCATGGACTGGACCGCATCGCTGGGCCTCGCGGTGGTTGGCGCCGTCATCGGCCTGGTCCTGGCAACCTCTTCGCAAAAGCGGGTCCGGGGCGGCATTGTTGGTGCCGGTCTGGGGTTTGGCGTGGGCTCCTGGATCGTTCCTCCGTTTCTGGAAACGGTCGCGGTGCCGTGGATAAACACCATCGTGCCGTTGGCGCTCATCATGATTGGCTGGGCGTGGATCGCCGAACCGTCGGTGCGCGAGCGCTCAATCTTCGACGGTCGAGCACGAGCATTCGTCTTTCTGGGTCCGGCCCTGGGCTTCCTTCTGGTCTCGCTGGTGATCCCGGCATTCCGAACCGGCGTTCTTTCGTTCAACAATCGACGCGGGAACGAGTACGTGGGCTTTGACAACTACGAACGGTTGTTCACCGCGTCAGATTCGTTCGACCTGTCGGACTGGCGCAACATGTTCACGTCCAACCTCTTCTTTGCCGCCGTGATCCTGTTTGCCATTGGCACCATCGTGGCGGTGGTCAGCGGCACGCGGCGAAACGGCACCGCCAGCTGGGACAACGGGCCCACCAGTATGGGCGCCTTGTTGTTCGGGCTGTTCCTCTTGTCGTTCGCGGTGTTGTCCACGCTTCGCGGGACGTTCTTCAACAACATCTGGTGGGTGATCACGGTGGTGACGGTGACCACTGTTGCCGGACTTGCGGTTGCCGTACTTGCCGACCGCGCCACATGGGGAGAGAACCTGGCCAAGAGCCTGATCTTCATGCCCATGGCCATCTCGTTCGTTGGCGCCTCGATCGTTTGGCGATTGCAGTTCCAAGCCCGTGATGTTCGGAAGAACCAAACCGGCGTTCTCAACGCGGTGTGGGTGGCGCTTGGACGACTCAGCAATTCGGGACTGCCCCGGTTGATCGTCATGGCCGTGCTGGCGGTCCTGCTGGCATGGGCGTTGTGGCGGCTGGTCCGCCGAGCCCGAGCCGGCCTGGCTTTCACCGGCATGTCCATTGTGAGTTTTATCCTCGGCTGGTTCCTCTACCGGTTTGCCGGTCCGCGGCTGGGCGGGTTCCGAAACGACAACGGCGAGATTGTGCCCGAGACTGTGCAGTTCATTACCGAGACACCGTTCAACAATGTTTGGCTGATGGTGATTCTGATCTGGATGCAGACCGGCTTTGCCATGGTGATCTTCTTCGCAGCCATCAAGGCGGTTCCCACCGAGTACATCGAAGCAGCCCACGTGGATGGCGCAACGGCCGCGCAGACCTTCTTTGGCATCACGCTTCCAACCATCATGCCCACCGTTGGCGTGGTCGTAACCACGCTGATCGTCCTGGTCACCAAGGTCTTTGACATTGTGGCCGTCGCTGGTCTTGGTGGACGGTTTGGCAACAACGTGCTGGCCAATGAAATGTTCGCCGAATCGTTTCAGGTGCAGAACATTGGATTGGGCGCCGCAGTCGCCATTGTCATGTTCCTGCTGGTCCTGCCGGTAATGAGTTACAACGTGTGGAACATGCAACGGGGAGAAGCCTGATGGTCGCCACCAGCACGAACGCCGGCTCGCCATCATCAGGCGGAGTCGGCCAACGCCTCTATCAGAAGCTGTCCGACATCCCCACCGGCGCGCTCTGGGTCCTCGTCCTGATTTGGACGCTGCCCAGCCTCAGTCTGTTCGTCAACTCGTTCCGCAATCGTGACGCGCAGCGCAACGACGCGTTCTGGAACATCGTGAACGAACGCGACGCCACGATTGAAAACTACGAGTCGGTGCTGACCGCCGACGCCACCAACAACCTGACCGACTCGATTGTCACCAGCTTCGCGATCGCCGTTCCCGCCACGATCATTCCCATCGCGTTTGCGGCGTTTGCCGCCTACGGGTTTGCGTGGATGGACTTCCGGGGCAAGAACTGGTTGTTCGTGGCCACTGTCTCCCTGCTGGCGGTACCGCTGCAGGTGGCGCTGATCCCGCTGCTCCAGCTCTTTGGTGACGGCGACCCTTTTGGCGGTGCGCACCTGACGCTTCCGCTCACCGACAAGACACTCACGCTGCTGCCCGTGAACGATCTGGTGGGCACGCCTGCGGCGGTCTGGTTGACCCACACCGGTTTCGCTATGCCGTTCGCCATTTTCCTGCTGCACAACTACATCGTGCAGTTGCCCAAAGAGCTGTTTGAATCGGCGCAGATCGATGGCGCCAACCACTTCGGCATGTTCTGGCGACTTGTGCTGCCCCTGTCCATTCCGGCGCTCGCTTCGTTCGCCATCTTCCAGTTCCTGTGGACCTGGAACGACTACCTCATCGCCAACACGATGTTGGGCTTCGGCGACACCGCCGCGCCCACCACGGTGTTCATTGCCAACCTCGCAGGCGACTTCGATAACACCGATCACCTGTTGACGTCGGCCGCGTTCGTGCAGGCCTTCTTCCCGATCGTCGTTTTCTTCAGTCTTCAGCGATACTTCGTAAGCGGGATTCTCGCCGGGTCAGTCAAAGGCTGATCCCCAAAGCTGCAAAGGACCATGTCCATGTCTGTTGTCCCCGCCTCTCTCGTCAATGCTGGTCCCCGTACGGTGGGCCAGTTCCAGGTCGGCCCCATCTCTTACGGCCAGTGGCGATACACCAGCGATGATCTGGCCGCCGCGCAACGGTTGGTGGAGGTGGCGCTCGACGCCGGAATGAACCTCATCGACACGGCCGACGTCTACGGCTTCGACTGGGGTGGTACCGGCTTCGGCAGCGTTGAGGACCTCCTGGGCAAGGTGATGGCGGGTTCGCCGGGTCTACGTGAGCGCATGGTGCTGGCGACCAAGGGAGGGATCATGCCGCCACTGCCCTATGACTCCAGCGATGCCTACATTCGGTCGGCCGTCGACGCATCGCTGACGCGATTGCAGACCGACGTGCTCGACTTGTACCAAATCCACCGCCCGGACATGTTTACCCACCCGGCGCAACTGGCCGAGACACTGTCGTCGCTTCGCGATGCCGGCAAGATCAAAGAAGTTGGGGTGTCCAACTTCACTCCTGACCAGTATGAAGCATTGGCCGCACACCTGCCATTCCCGCTGGCCACCACCCAACCTGAGTTCTCGGCCCTGCAGCTGGCCCCCATGCGCGATGGCACCTTCGACAAAGCCATGCGCGATGGCGTAGTACCGATGGCCTGGAGCCCGCTGGGTGGCGGTCGCCTGTTCCTCGAACCCACCACCATTGCCGACGACGCCCCGTATCCCGAACTGATCACGCTCCTGGACTCGCTGGCCGAACGCGAAGGCGTGGATCGGGCCGCCATCGCCATTGCCTTTGTGCTGGCGCATCCGTCCGCACCCATCGCCATCATCGGCACCCAGCGGGAGGAGCGCATCCAGTCGGCGACGACCGCCCTGGGTGTGACCCTGACTCGTCAGGACGTCTACGGCATCGTCCAAGCCAGCGAAGGGGTACCGCTGCCATGAGTCAGCCAATTGAAGTCGCATGGTTCAGCGCGCTCTGCGACGATGACTACGAGTTTCTTGGCGTGCCCGACCCGGCGCTGCGCAGCTCCTGGGAGCACTGCCGAAACATCGTGCAGACCGCGGATGGACACGGCTTCGACAACGTCTTGTTGCCATCGGGGTACGAGCTGGGAATCGACTCGGTCTCGTTTGCTGCGGCCATCGCCACCTGCACCGAACAGATCAATCTTCTCCTCGCGGTGCGCATGGGGGAGATGTGGCTTCCGCAGCTGGCTCGCCAACTCGCCACCATCGATCACATGGCTGGCGGTCGTCTCACGATCAACATCATCTCCAGCGACATCCCGGGCGAGAAGTTGGAGTCAGCACCCCGCTATCAACGAACGCTCGAATCGATGGTGGTGCTGCGTCAGCTCCTCAACGGCGAGTCCATTGACTTCCACGGTGACTTTCTGAATCTGACTCTGGATCCACCCCGTATACGGACGGTCTCGGGAACATGCCCACCGTTCTATTTCGGCGGCTTCAGTGAGGCGGCCAAAGAGACCGCGGCGGCCGCGGCTGATGTGTTTCTGACCTGGCCTGACACGGTGGACTCGGTCGCCGGGACCATCGCTGACATGATGGAGCGAGCGGACCGTCACCGTCGTTCGCTTCGTTACGGACTCCGGTCTCATGTCATCGTGCGCGAAACCGAGGATGAAGCTCGGGCCGCCGCCGACAAGCTGATCAGCCAACTCGATGCCGAAGAAGGCGAGAAGATCCGGCAGAAGAGCCTGGACACCGCCTCGGTGGGAGTGGCCCGCCAGTCGGCTCTCCGTGAGGCCTCAACCGAAGACGGCTACGCGGAGGCCAACCTGTGGACCGGCGTGGGTCGGGCCCGGTCCGGCGCCGGTGCGGCGATCGTTGGGGACCCCGACCAGGTCGCGGCGAAACTTGCGGCCTATCAGCGGGTCGGTGTTGAAGCCTTCATCCTGTCGGGCTATCCGCACATCGACGAGTGCGATCTGTTTGCCCGTCATGTACTTCCGCAACTGAACCACTCGAAGCTCCACTGATCATTTGAGCTCGCGTCGCGGGGACAGCCCGTGCTGCATCAGCCTCGGATGGCTTGACCCGAATCGAGGTCGAAGAAGTGGGCCTGGTCGAGGTCGATGGCCACCGGGCGAGTGTCACCAGGACGAACAGGTGATGCGGGGTTGAAACGAGCCGCCATCAGGGTGGTGGTGCGGTTGAGAATGTCGGCCCCCATACCGCCGTCTTCGAGATCCAGGGCGTCTTCGGAGAAGACGGGCTTGGCATCGAGCTCGAAATACACGATCTTTTCGAAGCCAAGTGCTTCCACGTTGCTGACCGTAGCCGGCACGGTCTGAGCGCCGGGAAGATAACTGGGGTCTTCGAGGTCCTTGGGGCGCACGCCCAGAACAACCGGCTTGTCAAGGTATCCGCGCAGAGCCGGGCGCTTCTCAAGAAGCGACGCTGGCAGCTGCCGCGTGTGGGAACCCATGGTGACAGCGATAGCGCCATCGGCCTCAGTAATTTGCGCCTCCAAAAGATTCATGGACGGTGAACCAATGAACGCAGCGGTGAACAGGTTGTTGGGCTCGTCAAACAAGGTCTGCGGGGCGGCCACCTGCTGCAGAACGCCTCGGTTGATCACCGCAACCCGGTCAGCCATGGTCATGGCCTCGACCTGGTCGTGGGTGACATAGAACGTGGTGACGCCCACCTCTCGCTGAAGATCGGTGATCTCGGCCCGCATCTGGACCCGGAGCTTGGCGTCCAGGTTGGAGAGCGGTTCGTCCAGCAGGAACACCTGCGGACGGCGCACAATGGCGCGGCCCATGGCCACGCGCTGGCGCTGACCACCGGAGAGTCGAGCCGGCTTACGGTCCAGAAGCTCGGTCAGTTCCAGAATGCGGGCGGCGTTGTCCACCCGCTCCTTGATCTCAGACTTGGGCAGCTTGGCCAGCTTCAGCGCGAAGCCAATGTTGTCACCAACCGTCATGTGGGGATACAGCGCGTAGTTCTGGAACACCATGGCGATGTCACGGTCTTTGGGGGGCAGGTCGTTGACCACCCGGCCGCCAATCGAGATTTTGCCGCTGCTGAGGTCTTCGAGCCCGGCGATCATGCGCAAGGTGGTGGACTTACCGCAACCTGATGGCCCGACCATGACGAGGAACTCGCCGTCGTTGATCTCAAGGTTGAGGTCTTTAACCGCCATAAACCCGTTGTCATAGGTCTTGTCAACGCCCTCGAAAACTACATTCCCCACAGCACACCATCCCCTTGTCAGTAACCCTGACCCTAGCTCGGCTGCGGTTCCCGTTGCGAATCAGCCGAGTCTCGGCTGTACGGTCCTGGGGGTGGAGCGATTGGTGGCATTGGAGACGTCGTTCGCCCCGGATGCGGGCGCGCAGTTTGTGGCCGAACTGCAGCGAATCTGGGACCAGGGAAACGCCGCGCTGCCGGTGGACCACCGACTGCCCGAGCCCGCCCGAAGATCACTTCTCAGGAGCATGCGGGTGGGAGAGGATGTGCTTCCCGGTGATGCCCTGGTCCTGGCCACCAGCGGAACCACTGGTGCCCCAAAGGGCGTTACCCTCACCCACGATGCGATCGCCGCATCGGCCGCCTCCAGCTCCGCCCGGCTCCAGGTTGCCCCCCAAACCGACCGGTGGCTGGCGTGTCTACCGCTGGCGCATATCGGCGGACTCGGCGTCGTCCTTCGAGCGTTGTGGTCCGGTACGCCGGTTGACGTGCATCCCGGCTTCGACGCTCAAACAGTGAATGCGTCTTCGGCAACGCTGGTGTCGCTGGTTCCCGCCGTGCTTGCCCGCATCGACACCACTCGGTTCCGTACGATTCTGCTGGGCGGTTCGGCCATTCCGGCTGATAGGCCGACCAACACCGTTGCCACATACGGCATGACCGAAACCGGCGGGGGCATCTACTACGAACGGGCCGCCCTTGATGCGGTGGAGATCAGAGCAGGTGACAGCGGCGAAATCGAGGTTCGCGGACCCATGTTGTTTCGTTCGTACCGCAGCTCGGTCCCCGGTGACGTGCTGGGTGAGGACCCGCGAGGCGAGGATCGATGGTTTGGCACCGGAGATCTCGGCTCCTTTGACGATGGTGTCCTGCAGGTGAGCGGCCGGGCCGGCGACCTGATCGTGACCGGCGGGGAGAACGTCTGGCCGGGTCCGGTCGAGGCAATCATTCGTCGACATGGCGCTGTGGCGGACGTGGCGGTGATCGGTAGACCCGACGCCACCTGGGGGCAGCGGGTCGTGGCCGTTGTCGAAGTGGTCGAGGGTGCCGAAGCGCCATTGCGGGAAGAGCTACGAGACCTGGTTGCGGCGGAGCTGCCTGCGTTTTGTGCCCCCAAGACAGTGGAAGTCGTTACATCGATGCCGCGGACGGCGCTGGGCAAGATTCGACGGGTGGCGTTGTGAGCGAGATCCCCGGCATGCAGATGCAGGTGCGGCTGCTTTCGCTTCCAACCCGGGAGGTGTTGTCTGCGGCCCATGATGAGACTGGGGTGAGGGGAGCGGCCGCAGAAGATCGCCTCCTTGTTGTCGTGCGGCTGCAGATCGGCCGCTGGGAAGGGTGGGGCGAGTGCAGCGCCCTCAACCGACCCACCTACTCCAACGAGGACGCGCGACAGAGCTTCCTCGCTTTGACCGGGCAATCCGACGATGAACCCGGGCCGATGGCGCAGGCGGCAACGGTGATGGCCATGCGAGACCTGACGCTCAAACGGCGAAACGTGTCGCTGGCCAGTGATCTGGCGGGATGGGACCATCAGGCAACGGTCCCGGCCGGTGCGGCTCTGGGAATTGCCAATCCGGATACGTTGGCGGCTCGCGCCGCTGAGCTGTACGCGGCCGGCTACCAGCGAATCAAGGTCAAGGTGATGCCGGACTACGTGACCAACGCGGCGCAGGTTGTGCGGGACGCAGCTCCCGGGGTTGAGCTGCAGGTTGACGGCAACGGCTCCTTCGGACCCGACGACATTGCTGAGCTGGCCCGTCTGGAAGGTCTGGGGGTCGCCGCTATCGAACAGCCTTTTGCTGTTGATGACGTCTCGTCGGCGGCGTCGTTGGTGCAGGCGGTGGAGATTCCGGTTGTGGCTGATGAGGCGGTGACAAGCGTGGCTGATGCCGAGCGGTTGGCGGCCGCGGGCGCGCTGTCGGGAGTTTCGATCAAGGCCCCCCGGGTTGGTGGCATCCCGGCGGCGATCGAACTCCTGGACTGGTGCATGGATCGAGGTATTGCCGCCACCGCCGGCGGCATGTTGGAGAGCGGGCTGGGGCGCCATGCGCTGACCGCATTGGCTGCACATCCCGGTTTCACGCTCGCCGGAGACATCTCGCCCGCTCAGCGGTGGTTGGCCGATGATCCCTGGCCTGACGTGGCAATGGTGGGCGGTCCCGGCGCCGGGGTCGTGTTGGTTCCCACCGGCGCCGGAGTTGCGCCCTCGCCCGACCCCGAGTTGCTGGATGAGTACACGATTGACCAGTCAGACTGACGGGCTGGCGGCACGGTCCCGCTGTGGCATCAAAGGAGTGGGCGGCCATTCCTCTTCACTCGGCTCTGGTACCCGCAACCTGAGGGGCGGCCTGATGCAGATGGCTCAGTTCAGCGCGTCTGGTGGAAATCGATCCACTCCAGAATGGACGCCAGGGTCATTTCCGGCTGCTCCAGGTGGCACGCATGGCCGGCAGACCGAATCAGGGTCGTGGTGGCGTTGGGGCCGATCCGGGCTTGCATCATCTCCGCCTCGTGCTGAAACTTGTGGTCGTTGTCGCCGACCATGAGCAGCACCGGAATACTGATCTGCTGCAGACGGTCATGGAGTGGTTCCTGCTGGCCGGTGCCGCAGCGGCGTAGCGATTCGGCCAGTCCTTCGGGCCGGTTGGAAAGGCGCTCACTGCGAAACTGCGCGTCGACGGGAAGTTTGGCGAAGAGTGGGTTGCTCAACCATTGGTCAACGAACCCCTCGAAGTCCTCGGTCAACTCGTGCGCCCGTTGATTGTCCAGCTTGGCGCGGGCGAGGCGTTCGGACGCGTCGATGATGCCCGCACTGGCCCCGATCAGCACCAACGCTTCCAGTTCGTGTTGACTTCGAAGCGCCGCGTGCAGTGCCATTCGACCGCCCATGGAATAGCCAACAAGGACCGAACCTGCCGCCGTCGCAGCCAGGAGGTTGCCCGCGGTGGTGAGGTCAGCGTCGTCATGAGCGGACGCACCGTGTCCTGGTAAGTCGACGGCGGCGGTGGGCAGAACAGTTGCCAGACGCTCGCCAAGTGTTCCCCAACAGTGACTGTTCTGCATGAAACCGTGAGCAAGCATCACCCGGGTCTCCCGGAGCCGACGGGTGGGGGTGAAGACGGTGACATTGAGGCTCACCGGAGCAGTATGGCAGCACCTACGATGGCGACGATGACCGAGACTCCACCCGTCACCACCGCGGCCACGTTCTGCGCCACCCTTGTCGACGAATGGATGCGGGCCGGGCTGACCTATGCGGCCGTTGCCCCCGGTTCCCGGTCAACGCCAATGGCCCTGGCCCTCGCCGCCCAGGACAACATTGCGGTGCACGTCTTTCACGATGAGCGGGCTGGGGCCTTTGCCGCCCTCGGTCATGGTCTGGCCACCGGCAAACCGGCCGTCGTTCTGTGCAGCAGCGGGACCGCGGGCACCCATTTTCACGCAGCGGTGGTCGAAGCGGACCTGTCGTCGGTGCCGCTGTTGGTGGTCACCGCAGATCGTCCGCCGAAGCTTTGGGACGTCGGCGCACCGCAAGTCATCGATCAGACTCATTTGTATGGCGACGTTGTTCGAGCGTTTCTGGAGCCGGGGGTGCCGGATTCGGCCGACGCCAGCACCTGGCGGTCGCTGGCGGCCACGGCCTGGAACGCGGCCACCGGGTCCGCCCAATGGCCGGGCCCAGTGCATCTCAACCTCAGCTTCGCTGATCCGCTGGTGGGTGAGTCAGGTGCGCTTCCACCCGGTCGGGACGCGGGAGCGCCCTGGCATCAAGGTTTGGGACACCACCAACCCGCCTCGTACAACGAGGATGTTGCGTCGATCGCCGGTCGACTTGTTGGTCGAACCGGGGTCATCGTGGCCGGTGGCGGTACGTCGGATCCCGCCGCTGTCCTGGCGCTTGCGCAACGCCTGGGATGGCCGGTGCTGGCCGATCATCGGTCCGGGTGCCGGCGAGCCGATGTGAGCATCAGCTGCTTTGATGCGCTCCTCCGGGATCCACAGTTCGCCGAATTGAATCGACCGCAGGTGATCCTGCGGTTTGGTCAGATCCTCAGCTCCAAGGCGCTCAGCCAGTGGATTGCGGCCAGCGACGCGGACGTGATTGTCGCCCGGACCGGCCGAGTGCCCAGCGACCCCGAACGCGTGGCCCGAACCTTCATCACCGAAGCCGGGTTGGCGATCGCACTGCTGGATCGACTTCCCCCAACGATGACACCGGCGCCGACGTTGCAGGTCTGGAAGGAGGCTGATCAGAAGGCAACCGCAGCCATGGACGCAGTATTGGCGGGGCAGGGATGGAGCGAACCGGCCATGGCTCGGGCGGTGCTCAAAAGCATCGGTCCTGACGACGCGTTGATGCTCTCCTCATCCATGCCGGTTCGGGACGTGGAATGGTACGGCGGACCTCGGACCGGTATTCGCGTCTTCTCCAATCGCGGGGCCAACGGTATTGACGGTGTTGTGGCAACCGCAATTGGGATTGCCACCACTGGCCTGCGCACCACGGTACTCATCGGCGACGTGGCGTTCCTCCATGACAGCACCGCGCTGATTGCGCTGGCCGGCCGCAACCTGAACTTGACGATCGTGGTTTGTGACAATGGCGGTGGCGGGATCTTCTCGTTCCTGCCGCAGCGCAAGCAGTTGGCTGACGAGCGCTTCGAACAGCTCTTTGGTACTCCACACGGTACCGATCTTGAGACGTTGGCCCGAGCTCATGGCCTCACGGTGGAGCACTGGACCGAGGACCTTCCCGAGCTCACGCCCCGCGGCGTCCGAATCATCATCGCGCCCACTGATCGAGCGGCAAACGTGGCTCACCACGACGCCCTCAACGCGGCGGTGGCCAACCGGGGCTGACCGGATCAGAGATCGGCGATGGCCTGTTCGGCGTCGGGCCACGGACTCAAAAGTGGTCCGAGCATCGCCTGGAACTTGGACCGGGTTTCGTCGAGCTCGGCTTGCGGATCGCTGTCGGCCACCACGCCAACGCCGGCGAATACCGACGCCCGCTTATCGGTAATTTCGGCACTTCGCACGCTCACCGCAAATGCACCGTTGCCCGCGGCGTCGACCCATCCCGTGGGGCCGGCGTAGCGCCCCCGATCTGCCCGCTCGTGCGTGTCGATCATCTGCAACGCCACATCCTGGGGGTCGCCTCCCACCGCCGGGGTTGGGTGAGTAGCGGCCACCAATTCCAGAACCGACGCTGGTGGCGAGCTGAGCACGCCTTCCACCAGCGTGCCCAGGTGGTGCACGTTGGCAATGGTGACAACCGAGGGTTCCGGTTCGGCGTCCACGTACGAACAGAACGGCAGCAGTTCGCGCAGGAACCAGTCGATGGTGATCTGATGCTCACCCCGATCTTTGAGTGAGTTCTGCAGCCGGTCGGCAAACGCTGCGTCCTGGACCGGGTCTGCGGAGCGGGGCGCAGTGCCCGCCAACGGGTGGGCCTGCACCACCGTGGCGTTGCGGCTGACCAACAACTCGGGAGACGCGCCGATGAAGCCGTTCACTCGGAAGAGGTTGGCGGAGGGGAAACGGTCGGCTGCGGTGGTCAGGACCCGGGCAATGTCGATCGGCACGCTCTGTTCGAAGGCGGCTTCCCGAGCCAGCACAACTTTGTTGAGTTGGATGTCAGCGCGGATGGAGTCCCGAACGGTGGCCACGATCTGGTCCCGCCATTGGTCGGGCGACAGGACCGACGACAGTTTCCAGGTGGCATGAGGTCCCGGGGCAGTCAGGGGACGACGATCGACGGTCATGATGTTGGCCAGGACTGCCTCAGGGTTGGGCGGACCGTCGCTGGTGATCGAGAGCCAGCGCTGCCCCTGCTCGTCCTCGCCCAGCAACATTTCGGGGACGATGAGCGTGCCCGGGGTGTTTGGGTCAAAGGGCATGGCGGCGAAGGCCACCGGTCCGGTGCCCGCAACCTCGGGCAGCGCGTTGGGTCCCTGCAACTCGGCCAGAGCGGCCTGGGCCGCCAAGGCGCCATGGGGCCGGTGGATGGTGATGGTGCGGGCCACCCCGAGTCCGGCCAGCACCCGCCCCTGGCCTCTCCACAGCAGTTCGGAGCGGGCACCAAACTGCACGAGGTCCATGCCACCGAAGCCCGGCAGCGTCATCGTGGTTGTTTGCACCAGCCGATCGTAGAAGCCAAAAGGTCAAGAGCGGGTGCCGAAGCGGGCCCGTAGGGACCACAATGCAGGGGTGAAGCGTTCGGCATCGGTCACCACCGCAGTTCCCGCCCCGCAGCTGTATGAGGTGGTGGCTGACCTTGCGACCTATCCCTCGTGGCTGGAGTTGGTCGAAACCGCGGCACCGACCAATTCCCCGGGTGAGGACCATGCGTGGCTGGTGACGCTGCGCGCCGCCGTGGGACCTTTCGCCCGTTCCAAGCAACTCCGCATGGTGAGAACCGTCGCCGATGGAACCTCGGTCCGGTTTGAGCGCCAGGAACTCGACGATCGAGATCACGCCAACTGGGTGATGAGCGCCACAGTTGGTTCAGCAAACGCAGACCACCAGAGCACGGCCACCATTGAGCTGACCTATGAGGGGCGTCTGTGGACCGGGCCTCTGGACGCAGTGCTGGATCGGGAAATAGAGAAGGCGCTCAGTCAGCTGCCGGTGTATCTGCAGCGATCCGCTTCTTGATCTCCACCCACACTTCCTGACCCGTCAAGGCCGTCAATTCTTCGGACAGCGAATCGACCACCATCTGGTCGCCGGTGAAGGGCTCGGGCTCTTCGGTGCAACACCACGCAATGGTGCCACCACCGGATCCCCAGTCGGTCCGGTTCCAGGATCGAAGCGTCTTGACGCCGTCGTCGCCATGGTCGATGCGGACCGGAAGCTGCCAGCACACCGACGGTTTCCAGTCGATGGGTGATTCATTGTCGTCCAGGGCGGACAAGTGCAGCGCGCAGCCTTCGCCACCGGCAAACCCCGGGCGATTGTGGAAGATGCAAGCCCCGTCGACCACTCGGGTCAGCGTGCGTTGCTCATCGGCGTAGATACCGCCTTCCGCCGCTTCTTCGGCAAATTGGAACCGGGCCGGGTCCAAGGTCATGCCCAACGCACCAATCATCATCGCCTCGTCCTGGTCCAGGAACTTGGCCCCTTCGGAGCAGCAACCCTGGTTCAGATGTTCAGCCGGCTCGTCAAGAATGCCCTGACATCCTTTGCCCCAGATGCATCGCCACCGGGAGCTGAGGAAGCCGACGTCAATGCGCCACTCGGTCTGGTCCACCGGGTCAGTGATGTCAACAAATCGCTCGTCAAAGGGTGTCGCTCCATCAGTACTCACTGGGGCCACCCGCCGTTGGCATCGGCCCAGGTGCGGGCCGCCGGGGTCATAAGGTCCACGGCTCCCGCCCGGGCGGCCGTCGAACTGATCGTCGTCATGTTGGCGGGCAGAGTCAGCAGAACCTCGGCTGGAATGGCAGCGGGTGAACCGGCGCGGGGCGCAATGGCCAGCGTTGGCAGTGACGCCAGTGCCACCTGCATGTGATCGGTGGACTGGTAGTAGCGCAACTCGTGAAGTTGTTTCCACTTGTCGGCGCCCATAATCAACACATCGAAGTCAGCGGCGATATCGGCCAGAAGTTGATGCGAGGTGACACTCACCTCAGCCCACCGATGCTGCGCAACCGATGCTCGAGTCACCGCCACCCGTTCATCGAGCGTAGGTCGCGTCACCGAATCCTTGTCGAGCGGCCGTTCGGACAACACCAGGTGTACCTCGTCCAGGTTGTGCTGGCGCCACGCAGCCTCCGCAATCGCAAGATGGGCGGTGGTCGGCGGGTTGAAGGTGGCCGGGAAGACCCCCCGTTTGCGAACCGAGCCGGTTTTGTCCCGTTTGAGGATGGTTCCGGTTTTAATGGCAGACGAACGTCGCATATACTCTCTGCATCATGCCAGTTGATCGCATCGTTGTAGTGGTAACCACCTAGCGCGCATCACTCTCTTGTCGTGCGCCGCCTCCCAGATTGGGAGGCTCTTTCGCTTTTCGGCACCCCGTTCCACCACCAACCCGGTTCTCCGCGATCCCAGACACACCCGTCACCACGAAAGGGACCACCAATGAAGACAGATGGAGCAAATGCTCTACTTCGAGCGCTCGAGCGCGAAGGCGTCGACGTGGTGTTCGGCATGCCTGGTGGTGCAATTCTGCCGGTCTATGACCCGCTGCTTGACTCTTCCATTCGCCACATCCTGGTGCGGCACGAGCAGGGCGCCGGTCACATGGCTGAGGGGTATGCCCACGCCACCGGTCGCCCCGGCGTATGCATGGTGACGTCTGGCCCTGCGGCCACCAACATCGTGACGCCGCTGGCTGATGCCTATATGGATTCCATTCCGATGATCGCCATCACCGGCCAGGTGGGCACCAACGCCATCGGAACCGACGCCTTTCAGGAGGCCGACACCACCGGCATCACCATGGCGGTCACCAAGCACAACTATCTGGTGCAGAGCGCCGATCAGATTCCGCAGGTCGTCCACGACGCCTTCTACATCGCCACCACCGGCCGCCCCGGACCGGTGTTGATCGATCTGCCCAAGAACATCGTCAACCCCAACGACCCGGACTCGATCTTTGAGGATTACATTCCCACAGCCCATGACCTGCCGGGATACAAACCCCAACTGGACGGCGACGCAGCGCTGATCACCGAAGCCGCGGAGATGATGCGGGCCGCCAAGCGACCCGTGCTCTACACCGGCGGCGGCATCCTCAAAGCCCGGGCGGCCAAGGAACTGCTTGAGCTGGCCGAACTGACCGGCATACCCGTGGTCACCACCCTGATGAATCGCGGCGGCTTTCCCGATCGCCATCCGCTCAATCTCGGTATGCCGGGAATGCACGGCAACTACACCGCCGTGACCGCCATGCAGGAGGCCGATCTGTTGATTGCCCTCGGCGCCCGCTTCGATGACCGGATCACCGGCAAGCTGGACGAGTTTGCGCCCCACGCGGCAGTCATCCACGTGGATATCGATCCCGCCGAGCTCAACAAGGTTCGCCGAGCCAACGTGGGCATTCAGGGCGACGCCCGCCACGTGATTCTGGGATTGATCAACGCCACCAGAGAACTCGGTGGCCGGGACTCCCAGGCGGATCGAAGCGAATGGAGGCAACAGCTCAGCGGCTGGCAGGAGAAATACCCGCTGGTGTTTGAACAGTCCGAACCCGGCCAGCGTCTCATGCCCCACTACGTCATCGAGGAGCTGAGCCGGATCACCCCCGAAGACACCATCGTCGCGTCAGGCGTTGGCCAGCACCAGATGCTGGCCAGCCAGTTCTATGAGTTCAACCATCCCTACACCTGGATCAACTCCGGCGGCCTGGGCACCATGGGTTTCTCGATTCCCGCCGCCATCGGCGCCAAAGTTGGCATGCCCGACCGCACGGTCTGGGCGGTTGACGGTGACGGCTGCTTCCAGATGACCAGCCAGGAAATGATCACCGCCGCAGTTGAAGGTATTGCCATCAAGGTCGCGCTGCTGAACAACAACTACCTGGGCATGGTCCGCCAGTGGCAGGAGCTGTTCTATGACGAACGCTTCAGCGAGGTGGAATTCGGTCCGACGGTGCCGGACTACAAGATGATGGCGGAGTCCATGGGGTGCGTGGGCATTCGCGTGGAATCCCCCGAAGAAGTTGGTCCGGCCATCGAAGCCGCCAACGAGATCAACGACCGGCCGGTCGTCGTCGAATTTCGCACCGACCCCCGCGCCAATGTGTATCCCATGGTGCCGGCCGGCGTCAGCAACAGCCACATCGTCGTCGACCCGTCCCAAAGGGACCAGTGACTGAGACCGTGAGCACCGAACAAAACCCTCAGACCCCAAATCTCCACACGGTCGTCGCCCACGTTGAGAACAAGGCCGGCGTGCTGGCCCGAATCGCCGGACTCTTCTCTCGGCGTGGCTTCAACATCGCATCGCTTGCGGTGGCGCCCTCCGACGATGACCGCTTCAGTCGCGTCACCATCGTTGTCGACTGTGACGCAGGTGCTCTGGAGCAGGTGACCAAGCAACTCTTCAAGCTGATCAATGTGGTGGACATCACCATTCTGGTTTCGGGCAGCGCCGTTGAGCGCGAGTTTGTCCTGGCGTGTGTGGCTTGTCCGCCCGATCGCCGGGATGAGTTGACCTTTGATGCCACCGGGTTCGATCACCTGGTGATCGAAGAGTCATCCGAGTCAATGATTGTCTCGTTCTCGGGTCGAGCCGAACGGGTCGATGAGTTTGAAGAGATGCTGCGACCATTTGGCATCATCGACATTCAACGAACCGGCAAAGTGGCGCTCAAGAGCCTCGACTGAGCTGGCTGCAGGCCGAAGTCACCAGATGGCAATGCTGGCCTAGGCTGACGCCGTGACAGCAGCGACAAGACTCGAGCCGGCCGCCCCCCACCGGCTCATGTTGGGCACCTCTTGTCTGCTCGCACTGTCCCTGTTGTTCACTGCGTGTGCAGTGGCGGACATACCCACCGCGCAATCGGTCGGGTACACGCTCATTGAGTCAACAGTCGTGCCCACCGCACCGCCCGAGCCCACCGCCACTCCGGTTCCAACTCCGGTTTCTGAGGTCGCAGGCGACGCGTCGGTAGCGGACGTACCGCCCACCGCCACTCCGACGCCGATTCCGCAACCCGGAGTCTCGGCGAGCACCCTCCGGTTGGGCATCATTGGCGACATCGACACCGGTGGCGGGGACGACGGCGGAAGTATCGACGGGTATGCGTCGGCCGCCTTTGATGCGATTGCCGCATGGGCGCGTCTGAAGAACGATCAGGGCGGTATCGCCGGACGCCGGATCGAGATTGTGCCGAGGGACTCCGGCTTTGGGTTCCATCCCGATGCGGTGCGGTGGATGTGTGACCCCCAGACCGACGTGTTTGCATTGGTTGGATCGAAGTCGTTCTTTGACGGCGACGGCATCGACCTCTTTGACGACGGGGTGTGTCCCATCCCGGACTTCCCGACCGCGGCGTTGTCGTCAGAACGACGTCAGGCGCCCAATACCTTTCTCGCCAACCCCTGGCTGAGCTTGTACTACCAGGTTGGACCGCTCAATTGGCTGGCCGACCGCCATCCGGGCGCCGCTGACAACGCCGCAGTCCTGTTGCATTCGACGACCACGAGTCGCATCGAAACCGACCGGCTGGCTGAAGCGCTTGAAGACACCTACAGCTTCGTGGTTCGGGAGCAGGTCCGCTATGACGAGAACTACGTGGGCCGGGTTGAAACGCTGCGAGACGCTGGGGCCCAGTCCCTGATTTGGACCTTGAGCGCCGACCGGCTGGTGCAGTTCCTGGCGGCTCGGGCCTTCGTTGGACCCGACGGGGAAAACGAAGACGAGCTGGCCTTCATCGTTTGCATCGAGGACTGTTACAGCCGGACCTTCCTGGCCGACGCCGGCAGCCTCGCCGAAGGGGTTTACACGGTGCTCCCACACCTGCCCTTTGATGAAGCCAACTTCTCACCGGAGCTGGGACAGTATCTGGCCGCCCATGACCGACTGGACAATCCGGGTGCGGCGCCGTCAACGGTGGGTGTCCAGGCCTGGAACGCCGCCCGCTTGTTTGAGGAGGCGCTCGACTTGTCGCTGGGCGACGGACCGACCTACGACCCTGACTCCATCGACCGTGAGCGCGTCATCGGGGCCGCAGGCCGAATCGATGCCTGGGACGCTCGTGGCATCCTCGGATCCGAAGCCAGTCCGGCGGGCCGAATCCCGTCACCGTGTTACGTGCTGATGCAGGTGCAGGATGGCCAGTGGAGCCGGGTCCACCCGCTGACGCCCGGGAATATGGACTGCACGGCCACCAACCTGGCCATCACCCGAGTGACGGCGGGTTTGACCGGTGGCTCCCGGCCGCCCGCTCCACGTCCGGTCGATGATGCTGCGGTTACCGATGAAGTCGTCGGCAGCGCCGATCCGCTTGATCAGTAGCGTTCAGTTTTGTCAGCTGGGGATCCAGACCAGCACCACATCATCCACACCGATATCGGTCTTCTCCAGACCAACGACCACCGAGTTCACGGTGCCGGCTTTGTCCTGCCACTCCATCTGAATCTGCATCAGATCGTCGGTGAGCGCATTCTCCAGCGCCTCGCGATCTTCAATCAGTTCCTCGTAGCGATTCTCGGCGGTTTCCAATCGCTCTTCGGCTTTGTCTGCCATCCGGCCTTTGGACTGTGACCGGCGCACGGCACCAGTGATGGACCGGGTGCTGCGACGGCCGCCGAGCAGACTTCCCAGAACCCCACCAGCGATGTCCAGGATCTGACTGTTGCGTTGGTCGCGGTCACGACTCTCGGCATCAAACTCCAATTCCCGCACTTTGTCCTGGGCTTTGGCTATGGAACTCTGGATCCGGTCGAGCTTCGTCTCCAAGGTGCCCCGGAGTTTGGCGGCGTCCTTGTCGGCGGCGTCGTCGGCGGCCAGCTTGCACCGATCCACAAACTCTTCTCGACCTTCGCCCACTCGGGAGTAGAGCTTGAGATCGGGATTGTGAAACAGTTCGATCTCCTGGTTGCGGTACAGATGGTCCTTGATCGCGGTCTGCGCAGCTGTGAAGTACGTCTTGTTCTTGATCTTGGCGTCCGGCAGGACATACACGGCGCCGTCTGGGGGCTCGCTCACCAGGTCACGATCATCGTAGTCAACCATGACGGCGTTGTCCGGGTCAGCCGGTCCGTCGAGGGGCGTGATGATGGCCTCCCACTCCACCTCATGACGGAGATCAGCCTTCGTCTCGTCAAAGAGCATTTCCATGCGTATCGCAATGCCAGCGATCAGCCGCTTGCTGCCAGCGACCGCACCAACTTGGCGGGCAAATGGTGCGCCCGCGTCCAGGTACCTGACCCGGACGGTGTCGGCCACCTGCGGTGCCACCGAGCTCTCATTGTCGGCCAGTGCGGCTGGCGCGGCCGCCGCCGGAGCCGCAGCACCGCCACCGGTGGCGGCCGATGATGCGGTGGCCGATGCCGCAGCGGCTGCGGTCCGCTTACTGTCCGGCGTGAGTTCGCGAATCTGATCTCGGGTCAGCGGACCGGGTAGATAGGACATGGCCCACCGCGTACTGAAGGTCTGTGGTCCCGCCTCCTTGGTGGAGTGAAGCACAAACTGCCGCTTGTCGAGCGAGGAGATGGTGCGGCCCAGGTCATCAATGTCAACTGATCCGTTGCTGGAGGACATCCCATCGAGAAGACGGTCGCGGTCCCGTTCGGTTTGGAGACGTCCGATCATCCAGGTGCCAGCATTGGAGATGGCTTTGTAGTCGATGTCCACCGGGTTCTGGGTTGACAGCACCAGGCCCACCCCAAAGGCGCGGGCCTGCTTCAAGATGGTGAGGATGGGCTTCTTGGATGGGGGCGCGGCGGTTGGTGGCACGTAGCCAAACACCTCATCCATGTAAATGAGGGCCCGCAAATCCGACGTTCCCGCTTGGGCCCGCATCCACGTCACCATCTTTGACAGCAGCAGGGTGACCACAAATTGGCGTTCTTCGTCACTCATGTGCGCCAGCGAGACGATGGCCGCCTGCGGCTTTCCGGAGTCACCAAACAGCATGCTGTTGATGTCGAGGTCGGGCCCTTCAGTCCAGGATGCAAACGACGGCGACGCGGCCAGGCCGTTGATTTTCATGGCCAGCTTCACGCGATCGGCCGGCGGGAAAAACATGTCCAGATCGATCACGCCCAGCTTGCGCATGGGTGGCGTCTGGACCATGCCAATGAGGGTGCCAAGGTCCAGGTCCTGGCCCTGACTCCAGAAGTGATTGATGATGTTTGAGATCAGAATGTGTTCGCGTCCGCTCAGCGGATCGCTCTTGACACCCACCAGACCCAGGAGGGAAGAGGTGAAACCTTCGATCTCATCCTGGATGGTTTCGCCATCGGTTTCGGCGGCGGGAGCTCGCAGTGAGCCGATGATGTTGAGCGGCACGCCCGCGGACGAACCCGGCGTGTAAATGGTGAAGTCGGCAGTCTCGTGCAGCTTGGCAATGCGGTCCGGGGTGATGCCGGAGCGTTCCAGACCCGTCTTCCACAGGTTGGATTTGTCCACTGCGGCCTGGGTCGGATCGCCACCGGCTTCGGAGTCGCTGATCCACGGCAGGAAGTCGGTGGGGAGCAGGTTGGGGAAGCTCAAGAGCAGGTTCCCCATGTCCCCTTTGGGATCGATGATCAAGGTTGGAACGCCGGACAGCAGCGCTTCCTCGAGCATGATCACGCCCAACCCGGTTTTGCCCGAGCCCGTCATGCCCACGATCACCCCGTGGGTGGTGAGATTGGAGGCTTCGTACATGACCGGCTGGTCATTGGTGTCAGTACCCAGATACAGATGCCCGGCCGGAACCTCGATGCTCATGAGTTGCGGTCTCCCCGAAATGTCGTCCGGGTTCACCCCGGATGTGGCACCGGGTCAGTCCCGGTGTTGCTGTCTCGGCGATTCTATGGACCAACAGCTCAGGATGGGTGACGCTGCCTGGTCCGCGACGCCGGTTGCTCGTCTCGGCGGTCTGGTTGATGGTCCGGAAAGGGGCTGGCCATCGGGGTCTGGTTCGCCACCAGGCGAAACACCGCATCAAGAGCCACCGGCCGGCTGAACAGATAGCCCTGGCAGGTGACGATCCCCAACTCCAACAGTCGCTGTCGTTCAGACTCCAGTTCGACCCCTTCGGCCACCAGCGTGATCCCCGCGTTTTCAGCAAACTTCCGTAAGCCCAACAGCAGACTCCGAGTCGAACTTTCGGTCACCTGCTGGACGATGCTTCGGTCCACTTTGAGATGACTGAACGGCAGTTCCAGCAGCTGAGCAATGGATGAGTACCCGGTGCCGAAGTCGTCGATGGCCAGACCCACCCCCAGCTTCCGGAGCCGCTCGGCGTTTTCGGCCCAGCCTCGAAGATCGGCCAGGTTTTCGCTTTCGGTCACTTCGATCAGCAGCGCTTCCGGAGGGCACCGGTGGTCATGGAGCACTTGACTCACCCGGTTGAGCAGTGTCGGTGAGGCCAGGTGCGAGGCGCTGATATTCACCGAGACGTAGGCGTCAGAACCAGCCGCCCGCAGTTCGGATGCAAATCGGGCGGCGGCGCCCATCATGGCATCGCCCAGGGCTTCGCCAAGACCGCGGTGTTCAATCACGGGAATGAAGACCCCCGGCATTTCCATTTGGCCGTTGGGTCGCAACCATCGGGCGAGGAGTTCGACTCCAACCACATCGCCGGACCGCATGTCCACGATCGTCTGACCGAACGGCTGTATCTCCCCGTCCTGGATGGCGTCAGCGACCGGTCCCCCCAGGCGAATGAGATCCTCGTATTCGGCCAGCAGCTGGTCATCCATGATGGCGAGCTGGCCTTTGCCGCGTTGTTTGGCTCGTCGCAGCGCCGCTGACGCTTCACCGAACAGACGGGTGATCGTCAACTCTTCACCGGAGACGCTGGTTGCTCCAACGCTCACTCGGCATGCGGCGCCCGCGGACGCGCTGGTGTTGGACCGAACGGTCGGAGCCAACGTGAGCTGGCGCAGTTGGTCCTGGCGTTGCTGGGTCAGGGGCCCCGCAGCAACGATCAGAAATTCGTCGGCGCCCAGCCGGCTCACATGCCAATCAGGCAGTGCGGCCTCCAGCCGTTCGCCCACGGTCAACAGGGTCCGGTCGCCAATCTCATGGCCCCACAGGTCATTGATCTGTTTGAAGTCATCGATATCGACCACCGCGCAGGCCACCCGTTTCGGTGCGTCAATGAGCCACTCCGAAATTCGGGTTTCAATGCCTCGCCGGCTCAACAACCCGGTGAGCGAATCGCGAAGTGATGCTTCCTGGGCTTCCTTCTCGTTGCGCTCACTCTGGACCCGTTGGCCAATCAGCTGATCAACCAGGGCGTTTACCGAGGTTGCGCCGCCGAGGAGGTGTGTGGCCACCCCGAGGACCCCGAGTCCCAGGGCCCAGCGCCCACTGACCGCATGGGCCAGCGCCAACGACACCGTTGGCATCGCACTGAAAGGAAGCCAGACCGAGTTCATCGTTTGCGGAAAGTAGAGGGCGTCGCTTGCGAGAATCACCAGAACGATGAGGCTGGCCAACATCGCCGGTCCGAAGTCCTCGCGGAGAGCGGTGGACAGCCAGGGGATCGCCCCGATGGAGAGGGCGACGCCCACGTGCCAGACCTGGTTGGTGCGCTGGCGAGTAACCACCGACCCTACGTTGAGGATGTAGGTGAGGTAGCCGAACAGGTGGTTGCACAGCATCAGCGCCGACCAGACGATGAGTGTGGTTGTCGCAACGTGAGGCCCAATCACCAGTGGCAGGACGATGATGGCGACCAGCCCGCCAATCACCTCGGCCACCACACTCTTTCGCCGCAGTTCTTCTCGCAGGCGGCTGCTTTCGGTTGCCACTTGAGCGTCAATGGTTGATGGCCGTCCGGTCATTGACATGGTGTCGGTGACCGCGTCCCAGGGTGAAGGCCTATTTGGTCTCGGTGGGCCCGGTGGCCCACCCACGTGAATTGTTCAATGGTTCCAAAGGTTTCAATGGTCCCAAAGGTCTCAATGGTCCCAAAGGTCTCAATGGCGTTACACGCGAGCGGGCCCCGACGCGCTGCTCATTTGCAGATGCGTCAGGGCCCGGGGTCGAGCGTGGCCGCAGGGTTGCTCAGATGCGTTCGACAACCATTGCCATACCCTGGCCGCCGCCCACACACATGGATTCGACACCGACGGACTTGTCGCTGTCCTCCAGGCCGTTGAGCAGGGTGGTCATGATACGGGCGCCCGTCATGCCAAACGGGTGGCCGAGGGCAATGGACCCGCCATTGACGTTGAGCTTGTCCATGGGGATGCCCAGCTCATCGGCGGAGCCAACGACCTGCACCGCGAAGGCTTCGTTGATCTCAAACAGGTCCACGTCATCGACGCTCATGTTGGCCCGGCCCAAAGCCTGGCGAATGGCCTCAATGGGACCCAGGCCCATGATCTCAGGATTGAGCGAAGACACGCCGCTCGAGATAATGCGGGCCATGGGATCGATACCAAGCTCTTTTGCTCTGCCCAGGCTCATCACGACAACGGCGGCCGCACCGTCGTTGAGTGGGCAGGCGTTGCCGGCGGTGACGGTGCCGTCGGGGCGGAACACGGGCTTCAAGGTGGAGACCTTCTCCAGGGTTGTGCCGGGGCGAATGCCGTCGTCGTTGCTGACCACGGTGCCGTCGGGGACGGTGTACGGCGTGATCTCGCGCTCGAAGAATCCCCGAGCCAGAGCGGCTTCGGCCCGATTCTGGGACGCCACACCAAACTCATCCTGACGTTCCCGGGAGATGCCGGTGATTTGGGCGACGTTCTCTGCGGTCTGGCCCATGGCGATGTAGATGTCAGGAAGCCCTGCTGGCGCGGCCCAGGCGTCTGCCCCTTCGCCGCTGCGGGTGGCGGTGGTGGCTTCGGCATCGGCGAACTTCTCGTTGTGAGGGCCGGTGTCGGCCGCACCCATGCCGTAGCGACTGACGGTCTCCACGCCGCCGGAAACAAAGCAGTCGCCTTCGTTGGCGGCAATGGCGTGCGCGGCCATGCGGATGGTCTGGAGTGAGGAAGAGCAGTAGCGGTTGACCGTGACACCAGGCGATTCGAGGCCGGCCATCAGCGCGGCGACGCGGGCGATGTTGTAGCCGCCCTCACCGCCCGGCTGGCCGATGCCCCAGATCACGTCTTCAACGTCAGCTCGGTCAAGTGATGGGACCTTGTCCAGAACCGCATCAATGATGAACGCCGACATGTCGTCGGGCCGAGCTTCAACGAGCGAGCCTTTACCGGCCCGACCGATTGGCGTGCGGGCTGTGGAAACGATGACCGGAGTCCGATCGTCCATGATTCCTCCTCAGGAAACCCTCGGATCAGCTGGCATCAAGCGCCGAGGGTGATGCGCTTGCGGCCCCAACGCTAACGTTTGCCATCGTCGGCCCGGGCAAACGGGTCAATTTCGGCAAACGGGTCAATTCCGGCGCGGCAACAAAATGATGAGGGGACCAATCGATGGCCATGGTGGATCAGGATCGGGAATGGAAGCTGCTGATCGGTGGTGAATGGGTCGCCGGAGCGGGAACCTACACGATTACCAATCCCAACACCACTGAGGTTGTGGGGCAGGCACCCGATGCATCGGTGGCCCAGGCGCAGGACGCGGCAACCGCAGCTCGGGACGCCCTGCCGGGTTGGCGTGACACGCCCTATGAGAAGCGATGTGAGCTGATGTCCACGGCTGCCGACCTGCTGGCCGAACGGATGCCGGCGACCGCAGAGCTGATTCAGGCCGAGACCGGAGCGACCATGAAGATCGCATCCACTATCCAGATCAGCCCGGTGGTCGATCGGTTCCGGTACTACTCGCGCCCCATGGACCTGTCAGAGAATCTTCGTCCAGTTCCGGTGGGTAAGAGTCCATTGTCGGATCCGGGGCTGATGAGTGCCACCGTGAATCGCAATCCGGTGGGCGTCGTGACCAGCATCACTTCCTACAACTTTCCGTGCACGAACACCGCAGGAAAAATCGCGCCGGCCATTGCCATGGGAAACACCTGTGTCATCAAGCCGGCTCCCCAGGATCCGCTGGCGGTTCTGGAGATGGCCAGCGTGCTCAATGAGGTCTTTCCGCCCGGCGTTGTGAATGTGGTGACAGGGGAGGGGGTGGAGGCCGGCGCATCCCTGGTGGAATCGCCGCTGGTCGACATGGTGAGCTTCACTGGTAGCACCGCGGTGGGTACCAGAATCTATGAAGCGGGCGCCGCCACGATGAAGCGGCTACTTATGGAACTCGGCGGCAAAGGCGCGTTGATCATGACCGAAGACGCCGATGTCGGCAAAGCCGTTGCCGGCATCATGACCGTCTGGGGATTCCACAGCGGGCAGATCTGCACCGCCCCAACTCGGGTGATCTGTCACGAAAGCATCTATGACCAGACCGTGGAGATGCTGTCGCAGTTCTCCGGCTTCCTTAAAGTCGGCGACGCGCGGGATGACGACACCCACGTGGGTCCGGTCATCACCGAGGTCCATCGGGACCGGGTGGAAGCCTTCATCAAACGAGGTGTGGACGACGGAGCCCGTCTGGTGATTGGTGGAGAACGTCCCGACCTGGCCGGCTGGTTTGTTGCGCCCACCCTGTTGGCTGACTGCACCCCCAACATGTTCGTGGTTCAGGAGGAAGCCTTTGGACCGGTGGTTGTGGTGATGAAGTACGCGGACGACGACGAGGCCGTGGAGATGGCCAACGCCAGCTCCTACGGGCTCTACAGCTACGTGTACTCCGGCGATTCCGCCCGGGCGTACCAGATCGGCCGCAGGATCGAGAGCGGAAACGTTGGCCTCAATGTCATCCAGCCCCACATGGAGGCGCCCTTCGGAGGCTACAAGATGAGCGGCATCGGCCGTGACCGGGGCCAGGCTGGCCTCCTGGCCTACAGCGAGATCCAAGCCATCAACTGGCTGAGCTGACACTCACCAAAAACGCTTCGCGGGGTCGGCTTGTAGCCGACCCCGCGAAGCTGAACTCGATTGGTGCTTTGGACTTTGGTGCCCGAGCGTGAACGCTGGGCTATTCGTTACCAGCCCGACCGGAATTTCCGAAAGTCTCGGAAGGAGGGTTCGAAGCGATTCCGGAAAAAGCGACTGAATCGCAGCGGCGCCACGGTGATGGTTGGCGGAGCGGGCGTCGCAACTGGTGGCACGACGGTTGGTGGTACTGCAGTTGCGGCTGGTGGCACTGCGGTTGGTGGCACTGCGGTTGGTGGCACTGCAGTTGGTGGCACTGCAGTTGCAGTTGGCGCTGGGGCCGCGGTGGGCTGGCAGTCGATGCGGGGGAAGTTGAGACCTCGAGCATCGGTGACAATGACCGTTGACGCCTCAAGGGCGGCTTCGATGGCGTTGGGGGTTGTTGCTTCACCGGCTTCAAGAAGCAGGGCAGCACACCCTGCGGCGTGTGGCGATGCAAAGCTGGTTCCGGAAGCGCTGACAAGTCCTCCACCAATAGCCGCGGAGATGACGTCGCGGCCTGGAGCCATCAGGTCGGTCGATCTGTTGCTATCGGTGAAGTTGGCGACGTTGTCAGCCTTGTCGGTTGCTCCTACCGCAATCACATCCGAGAAGCACGCAGGAGCGGTCATGCGTGATCCGCCATTGTTGCCCGACGAGGCGAACGGCGTGATGCCGAGACTGCGAAGGGTGGCAAAGGCGTCGGCCGCTGCTGGCACCGCATTGTCGCAGTCGCCTACGTACGTCGCGTTCGTGACGAGACTCATGTTGATGATGTCGACGCCGAGCGTGTCGTTGTTCACGATGATCCAGTCGAGGGCGGCGAGGATTTCGGAGAAGAAATCGAATGATCCGCTGAAGCTGGTTGCCTCGGTCACTTTGATCGAGATGATCTCTGCATCGGGAGCAGATCCTGGCGATCCTACGTTGCCAGCCGACGTGATGACTCCTGTCACGTGTGAGCCGTGGCCGGCATCATCTTCAGCTGAGCCGACGCCCTCCTGGCGGTCGGAGCCATTGGGGCAGAAACCTTGGCCGTCGATCGCTCCGTCGTTGTCACCAAAGCACGCTTCAATCGGCAGGAGGTCGTCGGAAAGGTCAGGGTGGTCAGAGTCGGCACCTGAGTCGAGCACCGCGACCGTGACGCCGGCCCCACCGTTGCCGATGGCATGGCGCTGGTCGGCACCGATGAGCGGGATGGTGTCTGCCAAGGCACCTGATCCACCAAAGTCGAGACTCACCGACGCAACGCCTGGGAGCTGGAGAAGCTCATCGAGCGCAGCTTCACTCGAGACGGTCACCGCGGTTGCCGGAATGGCTTGAAAGTTCCGACGAATCACGGTGTCGAGCTGAGCGGTGATCGCGGCACGAGCGGCTTCGACATCGATAGCCAGGTCATCGGTGAACGATTCGATCGAGCGGCCGAACAGGCCCCCAACTCCGCCGGTACTGACAGCTTCAAGACTCACGATGACCTGGGCCTCGCCGTTGGTGCGGATGGCACTGCGTATCGCTTCGTTCCCAGCCGACGGGGTGGCGTCATCAGCCGATGCCGGTGTGGCGACGAGCGATGTCGCCAGCAGAGTCAGAGTGAGCAACGCAAGGCCAAGCGATCGCAAGTGCCTTAGCGGTGATGGTCCGGAGAGGTGCATATTCGCCCTTTCAGAGGTTCGAGTAGCGACGCCAACAGTTTGTGTTCGCTCCTGCGGTCCGATGCGTGATTGCTCGGAACGACGCCACAATAAGAGACACAGTCACGGGCCCAAAGGTGCCGCAGCGAACGAGAATCTTTCGTTTGGTCAGATTGGTCGGACCTACGAGGGCCCCGTTGGGCGAATCCTGGGACGGTGGTCAACGTCCAGAAAGTCTTCCTACAAATGGAAGTTCCAAAGACGACTCAGCTGTGCCCGGTTCCCCGAGCAGCCCCCGCAGCGTCTTAACTGGTAACTATGTTGAAGCAGATCTCCACAACTTGCGCGGCGCGACCTGGAAACCCCGCCGATCTCAACGACATTGACCTCACGGCTCTTGTGGAACTGGCACACCGGGGCGAGGAGCGGGCCATTTCGCTGCTATATCACCACTTCGCCCCCCAGCTCGCCCGAATGGCAGTTCTGCAGGGCCTGGATCAGCCCGACGGCTTGGCATCTGAAGTGCTGGCAAGAAGTTTTGCCCGGCTCCCGATGATGGAACACGTGCGGATCGAAACGTTTCGCGCCTACATTTTCCGGGCCTGCCGCAACGCGATTGCCAACGAACATCGACGCCGTTCATCGCAGCCGACAACCGTGCTCGTCGGTGATGACTGCGAGAAACGAGATCCAGAGTCCACGACGTCGGACCCTGAGGCCGTTGCAACGTCTGGCGCCTGGTTCCAGGATGTCGTGAGCAATCTCACCGAACAACAACGGCAAGTTGTAGAGCTGCGGTTCATGGACAACCTGACGCTGAGCGAGACAGCCGAGACACTCGGTGCCGATGTCGTTGCCGTGAAATCGACGCAGCGACGCGCCCTCAAAGCACTCCGCACCCTTCTTCTCGCTGCCGGCGGCGCAGCGGCGATGGTTTGGCTGGTTGTCACCGGAATCCAGCTGGAGGCGTCCGCCCCAAGAATGATCAACACGACTTCCATCAGTGAGGGCGAAGGAAGCACGGCTGAAAACCAGCAGGATCCAATGGCAAACCAGCAGGATCCAATGGCGCTGAGGGTGGACCGGCAAAGCGCCGATGACCCCCGGCAGGATGCGTTCGTCCTGACGCCAGCCGAGGATGTGCTCGGAGAGGTGGTACCACCAGTCGTGGTTGGCACCGACACCCGCAGCGCCAACCGCGAAGGTACAGGCGGCCCCGGCCGTTCCGACGCCGCCGAAGTTGATGTGATTGATGTAAGTGGAACAGGCCGTTCAGTCGACTCTGAGAGGAGCGAACCAGAGCCGGGCGCCGAGGCGACGCCTGTGTGGGTTGTGGGCTCGGCGATCGAGCTATCGGTCGATTCGGGTCCTCCTGAATCAGTGGTCGCTCCCAGTCCGGACCAGGCTCAGACAGTCCCCGAGAGCTTTGCAATCGAGCAAGCGGAGACAGCCGGACGTATGGCTGGGGAGGCGGAGGCTGCTCGGGTTGCTGCGGAAGCGCAGGCCGAGGCTTCGCGGATTGCTGCGGAAGCGCAGGCTTCGCGTGTTGCTGGGGAGGCGGAGGCTGCTCGGGTTGCTGCGGAAGCGGAGGCTTCGCGTGTTGCTGGGGAGGCGCAGGCCGAGGCTTCGCGGATTGCTGCGGAAGCGGAGGCCGAGGCTTCGCGGATTGCTGCGGAAGCGGAGGCTTCGCGTGTTGCTGGGGAGGCGGAGGCTGCTCGGGTTGTTGCGGAAGCGGAGGCTTCGCGTATTGCTGCGGAGGCGGAGGCTTTGCGTATTGCTGGGGAGGCGGAGGCTTTGCGTATTGCTGCGGAAGCGGAGGCTGCTCGGGTTGCTGCGGAAGCGGAGGCTGCTCGGGTTGCTGCGGAAGCGCAGGCTGCTCGGGTTGCTGCGGAAGCGGAAGCGGAGGCTGCTCGGGTTGCTGTTGAGTCGGAGGCTGCGCGTATTGCGGGGGAGGCCGCTCGTATTGCTGCGGAGGCGGGGGCTGCTCGGGTTGCTGGGGAGGCGGAAGCAGCGCGTATTGCTGGGGAGGCTGCTCGGGTTGCTGCGGAAGCGGAGGCTGAGCGGATTGCCGCAGAGGCTGCGCGTATCGGCGCAGACCAGGTGCGAGGGTCCTATCGACCCTCCTTGGGCTGTGCGACAACGTGCCGAACCGACCTTTGGTCGGGTTCATAGCCGACGACTTCTGCGGGGCAAGCGGTCCAAGTTCGACAACACGTGGCGCGAGATGTTGGCCGCCGGTGACCATCACCACAAGGGTCAGTGGATGCTGTGCCGAAAACGGGATGCTGTGCCAAAAATGCAGAAGACCCGCCTCGCGATGAATGCAGGGGCGGGTCGGGTGCTGGTGCGGCTCAGCCGCAGTGAGTCCTACAGTTCCGCGAGGGCGGCGTACTCGTCACGCAGGCCGTTCTCAAGAGCGGCGACAAAGTCACCGTCGTCGATCTCGGTGCTGGCGGCCTCCCAGTTGGGGAGGAAGTCGTCGAGAGTGTCTGTGGGGTCGTTTCGAAAGATCATGGTTTCTCCTGACAATCAGTTAACTCCTGCCACCTTTTGATTCGGTAACGGCCCCATGACGGAATGGTGTCGATTTCTTTTTGCACCGTCATCATTGCTGTCACACTGCGTGGTCACCGGCCGCGAAAACCGTTGATCGATCACCGTTGATGAGCAGTTTCACCTACGGTTCACCATGACAGTTGCTCTCGCTGGTCGACGTGGTGGTGTCGACCGGGCAGATGTCCGACGATGTTGCGGGCCACGACCCGGACGGCGCGGAGATCCTGAGGTCTGGACACCCTGCCCCTCGCTGGCGCTCCGCCGAAGCGGTGCACGCAGCCCAGACGCTGGCGGTCTCGCGACGTTTGCCGCTGCGGGACAGATAGACCGGATACCCACATGGATGGACCGACCTACACCGATGAGGAATGGGACGAGTACTTTGGCGATCATTTGGCGCCGGAACCTCGGACGCCCCCGTCGTGGCGCCGCTGGATTGCGGGCATCATCGTGGCTGGTGTTCTGCTCACCGGATTGACCGCGTGGATTCGCGTGATCGATCTGGGCGACAGCATCTCTGACGCGGAAGACATTCGGACCGAAGCGCTCGCCATGGTCGAGGAGTCGCCGTGGGCATGGTTGGTGGACGACGTCCGGGTGGACGCAATCACCAACATTGACATTGGTGGGTACGTGCAGAATTCGCCGCCTGATGGCGTGATCTTCATCGACCGTCGGCCATGGGACCGCAATGATCTGGAGGCAACCGTCGCCCATGAGATCGGTCATCTGATCGACTTCGCCGCCTTCCCGCAAAGTCGACTGCCCGTTGGTGGGGGAGACCAGGGCTCCCGCGCCGGCGCGATCGCCCAGGCTGATCGGCCGCGCGGCGGGCTCGCTACCGAGGTGTGGGCCGAATGCGCCGCCGTCGATGCGGGCTTCCGGGACACCGATGACGACGATGCCACCCAGACATACCGCTGCACCGATGCGGAGTACCTCATCTTCCGCGCGACGGTGACCGCGTTCGGTGATGTGTGCCGACAGTGGGGCGAGCCCACGTGTCGGACCATGCTGACCGCTGCACCGCGGTGACACGGGCCGGATCACGCCCGGCCTCGGCGTTTCGAGAAATCATCCTCAAACTATTGTCAGGGACGGTGACAGTAGATTAGGGTCCTCTCATCGCACAACGAAGTGCGTCGGCCGATACACCCTTGGTCACCTTGGGTGAGTAGTGCAGCGGTCTCTGCGTTTATGTTCAGGGGGCAAGTAATGCGAGCGAATCAACCATGGAGCCGCAAGGCTGCGTGTCGGGGAATCGACGCAGCGGTCTTTTATCCGTCGTCGGAAGCCGATGTCGATTCGGCCCGGTCAATATGTACCCAGTGCACGGCCCAGAACGAGTGTCTCGAGTTTGCGTTGGCCAACTACGAGCACTGGGGAGTGTGGGGTGGTGCCACCGAGTCTGAGCGAGTCTCGATTCGCCGTCGTCGCCAACGGGCCGCTCGGTCCGAGATGTTGACCGTCTGAACCCGCCTTCAGATTTCGGCGGATCGCTCGAAGCGCCACCCGCCGGCTGCGTGCATCGTCAACCGATGGCGACCGCCATCGATGGTGAGGTCACGGCAGTCATAGGCGGCGTCGCCGGTCCACATGGCGACCGGTCCGTGCTCAGCTCGGGCCAGGCGAGTCACATAGAACCGAGGGGTTGCTGCAGCGGTGGCGGCCAACGCTCGGGCCACGTTTTCATGGTCTGCGAGCTCGTGCAACGTCACCCAGGTGGGCGGCGTGAGCTCAACCTCGCCAGCGGCATGGCGTTCGAGCATCTTCGCCGCACTCACCCAGTCATGGTCGGTGATCTCGCCGTCATCGATGGTCACATCACCGGCGTCGCCGGATGGCGCTTCGGCGATGAAGAACCAGGTTGAGTACCGCTTGGGCGCCTGCTTGGGCGGCATCCAATGGGAGTACCGGACCAGCTTTGCGGGGTCGAGGACCAGGTCACCCTCTTCGTGGGCCTCTCGCACCGCGGCGGCGGCGCTGGCGCCAAAGTCGTCAGCAGGACGGTCGCCGTAGTCTTCGGGATCAAGCCGTCCGCCCGGAAAGACCCACGTACCACCGAAGGTGATCTTGGAGTTCTTGCGCATCATCAACACGTCGGGCCCCGGCTGGTCGGTGTTGTCACGCAGCACAATCACCGTCGAGGCGGGAATCGGCGGTCGATCATCCTCGTCGACTTGGGACGTGAACCACTGTTCGAACAGCAGTCGGACATCCTGGGGGTGGAGCGGGTCGGTTTCGGTCATACCGAGGTGACCCTACTGGCCGCCCCGTGGGTCATACGCAAGCGCGGCATCAACCGCAGGCGCGGCCAGACTCGAAGTCCAACCGGCAGGGCTGCCGCACGAGCACGCCCCCACAATTGGGGACGTTCGGCCCTGACCCAATGAAGACCTCGCCCTTACGGTCATTCTCAAACCCGGGGTGATCTGAATCAGACTTCGACGCTCCGCGAAAGGTGGAGGATTTCAGATGATCCAGAAGTTCGTGGTCGCCATCGTGTTGGTCGGACTTGGGCTCGGCGCGGCGCTAGCCGGCTCATCGGCTGCAACGCCAACCAGCAGCGAGCAGAAGACCGCTCATCTCTTCCGCCTCCACAACAACGACTTTGGCGGCTTACCGCTGCATTCGTTTTGGTTCGGGCTGCCGACCCTGAGCCACCGTGAGGGCGCACGAACCCAGTGGACGATCGCTCCAAGCACGGGCGACTACGTGACGATTCAGAACGCGGCGACCGGCCAGTACTTGCGATCGTTCGGCGGGCGTGGCGTTGGGCTCGACCACCGCAAACCAAGTGGATCCGCCTATGAGTGGCAGATCGAAACGCGAGCCGACGGCAGTTCCGCCATTCGTAGCGGCCGAACTGGTCGCTACCTCGATGCCGATCACCGGTTCTTCTGGTGGTTCCGCATAGACCTGAGTCGGAACCCATCCGCCAGCGGCTCATCGTGGACGGTCAAACCGGTCGATCAACCACCGACCGCGACCACCACACCCACACCGACCAGCACGCCCACACCGACTGCGACCACCCCACCGACCAGCACGCCCACACCCACTGCGACCAGCACGCCCACCCCCACACCGATCCCACCGTTCGGCACGTTGGCCTTCACTCTGTACAGCGACCAAGCCACCCCAACCAACACCTCCGACGATGCCCCGATTACCGACGGCACCGGCGAGTGGCAACTCCTGGACACCAACGACGTGCAAGTACGATCCGGCGCTGCCAACCCGGCAACGACCATCACCGACCTGGCCGTCGGCACCTACTGGCTGCTGGCTGTCGCCAACGAGCACCCCGAAGTCCGTTTCGGTCCCTTCGAAATCGCCCCGGGCGACACGGCCGATGCCGGAGAACTGCTCCTGGCCCAAACGGGATTCGGCGGTATCACCTTCACCCTCTATACGGATGCGGAGACTCCATCGGAACCATCCGACGACGTGCCGATAACCGACGGGAGCGGCAACTGGATTCTTCTTGACGCCAGCGGCGCCCAGATCCAAGCCGGCGACGCGTCGCCGTCCGCCACCGTTCGGGCGCTTCTTGCCGGCACTTACTCTCTCCGGGCAGTCGCCAACGAGCACCCCGAGGTTGTCTTCGGCCCCTTCGACGTTATCGCGGGCACAACCGTCGACCTGGGAAGACTGGTGCTGGCCGACACCACGCCAAGCGACACCGGCGGCGTCAGCTTCACCCTGAACACCGACGCTGAAACACCGACCGACACCTCCGACGACGTCCCGATTGTCGACGGCACTGCCACATGGAAACTGTTGAACTCCGACAATGTTCCCGTCCGCTCGGGGGGTACGTCTCCCACCGCAACACTCTCGGAAGTGCCAACCGGCACCTACCAGCTGATCGCCGCGGCCGACGAACATCCAGAGGTCGTGTTCGGCCCGTTCGATATCGAGGCCAATCAGACCCTCGACTTGGGAAACCTGTTGCTGTTCGACACGACACCGACCCCTCCAACCGGTCTTGGCCAGATCACCTTCACCCTCTACAGCGATGCCGAAACACCGACCGACACGTCTGATGATTTCCCTATCACTGACGGCACCGGCGAATGGGCTCTACTCGACGCCAACGATGTTCAAGTCCGGTCGGGTGAGGCTGCACCATCGGCGACGATCACCGACTTGGCTGCTGGCATCTACTGGCTGCGCGCTGTTGCCGACGAACACGCCGAGGTCCGATTTGGCCCATTTGAAGTCGAAGCAAATGCCACCCTGGCTTTGGGGAACCTGCTGCTCTTTGATCGACTCTTTGACGCCGACGGAGACTTCTACCCTGACAACATCGACTGCGCGCCGCACAACCCTGCGTGGGGCGCGTTCGCCGACTCCGGCGACGTGTGTTCCTTCGGCGCGTGGACCAACTGTGCCACGTATCTCCGGGTTGTGTTCGACTGTCTTCCGCCGGTGACCGACGTTGACGCCGCCTTCGCTGGCATCAGCAGACGTATGAGCGAAGACGAGCACGCGTGGCGATACCGGTTGGGGAGACGAGCCGAGATCACGCCGGGCGACTCTTTTGGCGACGCAACACGCCACCTCCAGGCCATTCAGGTCTTTGACACCTTCACCGTCGGATATCCGAACAACGGGACCGACGGCATCTACCTGGTGAGCACGCTGGCGGCGGGATCCGACGGAAAACCCGCAGTCCAACTCGTGCGGACCAGCGCGTTTGGCAGCAGTGCGGGACAAACCGACTGGATCGCCGATCAATTCATCTTCCCCTTTCCCTACGGCCGGTTTGATCATCCGGGCGGAGCGCAGATGATTGGCGATCTGCTCTTTGTGGCCTTGGAGGACTCGGACTCAAACGCCGAGCCGATAACCGCCGTATTGCGCATACGCCCGCAGAATCCAGAGGGGAGCCGAATCGAACTGCTCTACACCATCAAGATGGAATGGGAAGGCGTCGCCAACAACGGCAAGCACACCGCGGTTGCCGTCACGAAACTCAATGATGGCCGGTTCCTGATGGCGGCTTGTGTGCAGAAGACGTGCCGCGTCATCAACTTCTACAAGTCCGAAGCCCAGCAACCCGACTACGTCGAGGGCGGCCAATACGCCCCCAGATTCGAGTTTGTCGACCAGTGGCTTCGTGAGGAGCTACCTCCAGGAACGCCATTTGACGCTGGCTGCGGCGTGCAAAACCTCTCGTTCGTGCCCGCCGCCAACGGGGAGCTGCATCTCGCGATGTTCGGGTCAACGACCGCCGACATAACGTTGCCGGAGTTCGCGTTGCCTGATGAGTTGGAGTTTCTTGACAAGCTCCGCTATCCGATCTGTGGCGCGTTGATCGGCTACGACGATCACCTCTTTGTCTACGAGGTGGACCTGGCCAGTTCGTCGTTCAACTACACCGACCAGTCTTCGTCATTTGAGATCTCGCTCGGATCCGGGCGGAGCTTCGACATCATGGAGAACCGCCTCAGCTCCAGCTGCTCCCGACTGCTCGCTCCAAATCCGGTGCCCGAACTGCCCGACGTTGAGATCACGACCAGACCTGGGGTTGACGGCCTTCACGGCGTCAACGGTTTGGCCGCTGCGGGCTTGTTCCGACCGTACTTCGGTAGCGGCGAGCTTGGTGTTGTGGCCTCCGAGCACTATGACACCTGTGATGATCCGTTCAATGTCAACGGCAACACTCGGTGGGCGGTGTCGTCCAACGCCAGATAGCGCTTCCACTGGTAGCCGGGCGCGAGACCCCGGTCCGAGACGGTCCTGATCCTGACGTTCTCACTCCATCCGGTCAGGATCTGTCCATCTGGTTGAGTCTTTGCGGTCATATGCAAGCGCGGCATCAACCGCAGGCGCGGGACTGGAGAGCACGGGGATGGGTAACGAAAGCAGGTCGGCGGCCGCCATCATCGATGCCTGGGCCAGAACAATCACGTTGACTGGCACCCCCGGACCGTCCACGATCGCCCGACACTGCTCCGCCACCGCCGCCAGGTAGCCGGCCTGGTCGCCGGCCAGGAACTTCGGCCACGCGTCGGCGCAGAGATGCATGCGAAGGTCGATCGGCAGATCGAACTGGGCGGCCACGGCGGTGAGGAGATCCCGGGTTGGACCCAGGGTGCTTTCCGCAGTTGCCACCACCGCCACCACCGGCCCATTGGCCACCGCGGTTTCGGCCATGGCCCGATCCACGCGTACGGTCTTCAGGCCCAGCGCGTCACCGCGACGTTCAGCCTCGCCGCCGATGGTCGAGCACGTGCAGACCACGATCGTCGCTCCCTGCTGCGCCAGCGCGGTGAGGTGGTCGTCCAAACGTCGGATGACCCCGGGGTCGGTGGGGCCGTGTTCCTGCGCATCGCAGAGAAGTTGGGCATCCACGATGGCGTGCCGCGCGGTTTCGGTCGAACCGAGCGAGTCCACCAGGGCATCGAAGGTGGGCACGTGAACATCGGCGGTGTGCAGGAAGCCAATCATCGCAATCAATCAACCAATCATCGCAGTCAGTCGGCCAAGGCATAATCAACCAAGGCGCAAGGTCTCAAGTGGTTCCAAGCGAGCGGCGCGGATGGAGGGGTACAGGCCGAACAGCACCGCAACCGCCATCGCCACCAGAACCCACCACACCGACAGACCCCACTTCATGACCGGAACCCAGTCCAGGGCGGCCGAACCGATGTAGACCGCAGCGGCTCCGGTCAATACGCCCAGGATGCCGCCGACGAATCCAACGGCCATGGCTTCAAGCATGAACTGAGTACCAATCCGGCTCCGGCTGTGGCCCAAAGCCCGACGGATGCCGATCTCGCCGGATCGCTGAATCACCGAGATACTCATGACGTTGGCGATGCCCACCCCACCCACAAACAGTGCGAGCGCCCCCATGCCGATGCCCACAATCTGCAGCGTCCGGTCCGAGGCTGCCGACGCTTCCAGAAGGTCTGACGGAACGTCAACTGATGTTTCGGTACTGCCACCCAGCGAGATGGCCTGGGGCAGCGCGTCGGCGGTCCGTTCGGTTTCGCCGTCGACGGTGCGAACGTAGAGGATGGCGGGCTCGCGGTCCGAATTGAATTCGTTCTCCGCGGCGGCGCGGGGAATGAACATGGCATTGTCGAAGGTTCCGGGGTCAAAGGCGAACTTGTCCAGTACTCCAACCACCGCAAACGGAATGTCGCCCAGCAGTACCAGACGGTTCTCGACGGCGACCCCGTCGGGCGCCAGCACTTCAAACCGGTTGGCGATCTCTGGTCCAAGCACGACAGATCGGATCTCGCGGTTGTCATCAAAGGAGTTGATCCACCGGCCGTACTTCATCGGGACTTCGATCACCTCAAGCAGGTTGGGTTCCACCACCAGAATGGGGATGGGCACCGTGCGGAACTCATCGGCGGCTGCCTGGTGGGGGAGCACCGTAATGCCACCCAGCTGGGTGATGCCGCTGACGCCTTCCACGGTTTCGAGGGCCAACACCCGTTCATTGACGTCCTCGGGAAAGCGGGGATCAGCTTCGCCGAAGCTCGCCCCGGCCTCGGCCACGACCAGCGTCGTGCCGAGGTCTGCCAGCTGCGCTTTGAGTGCGCCTTTGGAACTGTCGGTGAGGCCCACCGCGGCGACGATGGAGCCGACTCCCAGCAAGGGGCCCAGGATGATGAGAAAGGTGCGGATCTTGCGAGCGGCCAGACCAGCAGCCACCACGCCCAGGAGTTCACCGAAGCCCGCCACTACTCCTCCTCGCCCTGAGCGCTCTCTCGACCGGTGCGGTCATCGAAGTCCACGTCGGTGCTGCGTTTGAACGCCTGGCGGACCTGCGCCTCGTCCTTTTCGATGCGGCCGTCACGCATGGATACGCGGCGCTGCGCCATGGCCGCCACCTCGAGGTCATGGGTCACCACCACAACCGCTCGTTCCGGGGAGACAAGGCTGGTGAAGATCTCCATCACGTTTTCGGCGTTTTTGGTGTCCAGGGCGCCGGTTGGTTCGTCGGCCAGAATCATCAACGGGTTGGTGACAATCGCGCGGGCCAGAGCGACTCGCTGCTGCTCGCCGCCCGACATCTGGACCGGACGATGGCCGCCCCGCTCGCCGAGGCCTACTCGTTCCAGCGCTTCATCGGCCTTCTTGCGTCGCTGACCGGCGGAGATGCCGCGGTAGAGAAGTGCGGTCTCCACGTTCTTCTGAGCAGTGAGGTGAGGGATCAGGTGGAACTGCTGGAACACAAAGCCAATGGTGTCGCCGCGCAATCGGGAGCGTTCGGCATCCGGGAGCTCGGCCACGTTCTCGCCGTCCACCCGAACAATGCCTTCTGATGCCAGGTCCAGACACCCCAGCAAACCGAGCATCGTGGACTTGCCTGAGCCCGACGGACCAACGATAGAAATGAAGTCGCCAGCATGGATCTTCAACGACACGTCCCGCATGGCGTACACAAGGACTTCCTCGCCGTAGATGCGCGACACCTTCTCCAACTCCAGGAGCGTCTTCGGTTGGCCGGAGGCCAGCTGAGCAGTCTTCAGTTCGGCGGCGGTGGCCACTAGTTGACCTCGATGATCACCAGGTCGCCAACGTTCAAGCCTTCGACGACTTCAACAAATGAGTCCTCGTCCAGTCCGAGTACGACCGGGACCTCGGTCAGCTCGCCATCAACAATTGCTCGGACGGTGTCGCCGTCGGGACCTTCAAATGGCGCCGCAACCGGGACCACGATGGCATCGATGACCTCTTCCACCACCACTGTCACCTGGGCGGCGGATCCGTCAACCGCCGCAAACTCGCTGGAGATATCCACTCGGCCTTCGTAGGTTTCGCCGCCGTTTTCGCCAATGGTTGCGTTCTCATCGATCTCGGTGATGTCACCAACGGTGTTGATGTCACTGGCGTCGATTTTGACCTCGGCCACCATGCCCACTTCCATCTGGGCCCGTTGGTTGGGGCTGAGGTTGAGACGGATGCTGAACTCGTCCTCGGTGATTTCAAACAACGGCGCGCCGTCCACCAGGCTCTGGCCTTCTTCGATGAAAACCTTGCCGGCTCGTCCGGGCCACTCGGCGGCAATCATGTCGGTTGGGCGGAAGATGACGTCGTCGTTCAACGTCTGGATGGGGATGATCACTTCGCGCTGCCCGGCGGCCAGTATCACGGTGCCGCTGAGGGTCTCGAAGTCGCTTCCCGGCTGGGCGGAGCCACTGACCTGATAGTTGACCGAAACCGGCTCCATGGGCGCCTGGTCGGCCCGAATGACAAAGAAGGCTCTCTGACCCTCTGCCAGATCGTTACCGCCACCGGTCAAGGTGAGCACCGGCAGGTCATCGTCTTTGATGTGGGTGTGGGCCACGGTGGGTTCTGCGGTCGAATACCCGACGCCGCCCAACAGCTGCAAGGTGATGTCCCGGTCACCCTGAAGGAAGTCATTCTGACGAGTCTGCACCTGCACAGAGATGGACGTTTGACCGGCCGGCAGGATCAGGTCCTGAGTCGGGAAGGTGTAGTCCTCGGTGTTGCGGGCGGATCCGCCCAGCGAGACGTTGACGTCGATGTCCCGACTGCTGGGAACCGACGCACCAATGGTGAAGACGACCGACTGCCCCTCGGGAATGTCATGGGCCGACGAATTGATGGTGAGCACCGGCCCGGTGCCGGTTCCAACCGCGTCAATGACCGTGATGGTGGCGTCGTTGTCCTCGCCGGCGGTGAAGTCGTCGCCGCCGCCGCCAAGGGTCACGGTGATCTCTTCGGTCGGTTCGATCGTCGTGTCCGGCAATGTTTGGATGGTGACGGTGGTGGTGGTTGACCCGGCCGGAAGCTGGACCGTTGATGCCACCGGTTCATAGTCCGCATTGGAAGTGGCCGAGCCGCCGATGGTGATCGGGATCGAAATGTCCTCAAGCGCCGGTTGGTCAGCGGTGATGGTGACAACGGACACCGAGCCCTCGTTGATGGTGACGGTGCCGGCAACGTTCAGCTCCGGTGCGTCGTCGTCCCCGATGACGGTCTGGTCGGTGCTCGGTGTGCCGAGCACGTAGTCCGCGCCGCCAATCAGCGAAACCGAAACGGTCCGATCGGTCTCAATGTCGTCATCGTCGATCAGGGCCACGTTCAGCGCAACCTGAGTGGCGTTGGCCGGCATGGTGACAACTGCGTTGGTGGGGATCTCGTAGTCGATGTCGCCGGCCGCGGTGCCGCCGATGGCATAGCTGATGTCGTAGGGATTGACCGACGCGACATCGGCGGTGACGATGAAGGGTGCGTTGGCGGCCGCTTCGGCGTTTTCGTCGTTGTCGGATTCGATGGTGATGGTTGGCGTGGAGACGGTCGTGGCATCGGTGATGATCAACAGCGCCGCGTTCTGGCTGCCAACCAGGTAGCCGGGCGCCGCCTCGATCTCGACCACGATCTCTTCGTCGCCCTCAACATCAGTGTCGGCCAGCGTGGTAATCGGCACGGTGACTGAGGTCTGGCCGGCCGAAAGTATGGCAACGGTTTGGAAGGCCGAGTAGTCGGTCCCCGATGTGGCAGCTGCACCACCGCCGCCGCCAACCGCAGCGGTCACCGGCGTGATCAGGGTGACTGTGGTGTCGTTCAGTGGCGCCTGCGTTGCGGTGATGGTGAAGCCACCCGAACCGCCTTCGACCACCGAACCAGAGCTGGTGATGTTGAACGTGGGAACGTCGTCGTCGACGATGTCGGTTCTGGTGGCGTCGCCGGGAGAAGCCGCCAGGGTGTAGCCGACGCCGGCCAGCAATGTCACCGTCAGGTCCTCGGTGCCTTCGGCGGTGGCGTCTTCGATTGTCTGCAGGCTGAATGTTGCGCTCTGGTCGCCGGTTGGAATGGTGACCCTGGCGTTGATTGGAGCGGCATAGTCGGTACCCGCGCCGGCGCTGCCGCCGACGACGAAGCCAACGTTGACCGCTGCGATAGCCGGCGCCGACAGCGCCACCGTGAACTGGACCGGGTCACCTTCGTCAACCACAACATTGGTGGTGGAGATACTGGCGACGGGCGCCTGCATGACGGCGGACCGGCCAACTGATGCCCCAAGTCCGGCGGTGTCGAGGACCACATCGTCGTCAGGGGTGCCAGTCAGCAACGGGTCGATGGTGATGCTGGCGGTGTTCTGCGCGCCGACGGTATAACCCGAAGGGTTCTGGCCCAGCGAAACAGTGATGGTTTCGCCGACTTCGGGGGCTGATGCCGGGTAACCGTTGTCGGATTGATATTGGGCCAGAGCGCGGCGAGTGTCGAGACTGAAGAGGGTGTCAATTTCGCCAGGGTTGTAACCGAACGCTCTCAGCGCTTCTTCGAGCTGTTTGACATCGTTTCCTCGCGACCCAACGTCAAGGTCCCGAAAGAACGGGGTCTCGCCCTGGACCGCGATGCCCGGACGACCGTCGAGCGAGAAGATCTCATCGCCCACTTCGATGCGGTCGCCGTCGTCGATGGCGATATCGCTGATGTTGCCCTGGGTGGCCACCGAGATGGTTTGGACTTCGATGCGTTCGATGGTGCCGGTGACCTGCAGCTCTCGGCGCAGCGTGCGTCGTTCAACCTGGCGCGTTACCGCCAGCGGCTTGTCCGCGTCCGCAGCAGCATCAGAATCGCCGGTGTTGTTGAACCAGTAGACAACGCCCACGATCAGGGCCAGCACAATCACGGTTACGAGCGCGGGAATCGCCCATTTTCGCCGGGTGGTCACAAGAGAGGTCTCGCTTCTTATCAGTTCACGGCTGCGCGTGCCTGGTCGCTGATGCGTTCGGACTCAAGCACACAGTTGCGGAATCCGGGACTGGTGAAGTCCTCGCCATCGGGTGCTGTCAGGCCGTCTGTGGCTCCGGTACCAAGCTGCAAAGCCCCGTCCTGGTCCGGTGTGGGATCAGACACCGTCCAGCCAATCCCGCGAGCACAGTCAACAAAGTGCAGGGTGCCTTCGTTGTCGGCCTCAATCTCCTGGGCGGTGCGGTCAGCGCCGGAAGCCTGAACGTCCTCGAGAGTCTGCAGGATCTGGCTTTGCGCCGCGCATCCGATGAGCGTGTCCAGTTGGTCCTCGGTGAGCTGCGCGAGGGTCTCCTGATCATCGGGGCCGGACGGCACCAGGTCTTCGGGATAGTTCGCGTTGTCCAGGCAGGCGCTGAGCGCATCGAATGCGTTCAGCAGGTCAGAGACGCCGGCCTCCTCTTGTTCCAGGGGGATGGCGTCGGGGTCTTCGGTTGGCTCGGTGACCACTTCCCGCGCCGCAGCCTCTTCGTCTGGAGCTTCTTCGTCTGTGGCTTCTTCGTCTGGGGCTTCGATTGGGTCACCAGCGTCGGTGGATTGTGCCGCACCGTCGTCGCTGTCTTCTCCCCCTGCGGTTTCTGACCCGGCGCTGGTTTCCACCGCGACCGTTGGCTCCTCCTCGACCTCAACGATCTGGTCCGGCAACTCGATGTTGATGGTTCCTGCATCAACGATGTTCACATCGTTGGTGCTGCTCTCGGTCCCGCTCGAACCGCCGCAGCTTGCAGCCACCAGTGCAACGACGGCGATCACGGGAAGGACAAACTTCTTGGGATTCGACAGCCTGTGCAGGCGACGCGTCATGTGGGTGGGCCTCCGTCGACGTTTGCCTTGATAGTAGCGACCCCGTACCTGCCACTTCACCCGGGCACCGCGGTTTGGGGGGCGTCCAGCATTTTCTCCGGATAGCCGCCAATACGAAGTTGCAACATGGTGGAATGGCATATGGCAATAACCAAGGAGCTTTTGCAGTTTCGGGCCGGTTCCCCGGACGAGATCGTGGAGCGGATGCAGGAGATGGCGGCGCGGAACGATGGCAAGCAGTGGCTTAATCTGCAGCCATGGGTTGACGACGGAGATATGCCGAAGGTGTCCCTGCTCAAGCACATCTTCTCGGGCCGAGGATTTGCCATTCCGACCGGCACCTGGGTGCCCGGTCACCCCGGAGGTAAGCCCCCTGATGTCACCGAAGTGGGGATTCAACACGGCGCCGGCCCCCGGGCGCTCGAGCGCATCGACCAGAACGGGGTCCAGGTCCCCGACGGATGGCAGGTCACCCAGGACCATCCCAAACGGGGCCTGGTGGTGGAAGTGGGGGCCGACGCCAGCCACCGCGACGCTCTGCACTTTCTGATTGCGGCCGGGGCCTCGCTGGCCGTTGACGTTCAGATCGATGACCGCTGGGTCGCTGGCGTCGTCACCCACGACCGCTAGACAGATATCGCTGGGCGGTTGGTGACCCGCCAACTGTCGATGGGAGGCGGAGCTGAGCGAGATGGAGTTCAGAGAGATGGAGCCTCAGCTCAAACCGATCCAGATGGCGAGGTCGGCAAAGTCGGGAACGCCCACACCGTCGCTGCACTGCAAAGTATGCCCGCCGGCGTGGTCCTGAATGACGATCCCGGCGTTGCCGATCCACGAATTGTCCACCCCATCGAGGGACCACGCATTCCACACATCCAGGCGGGTGGCGCGCCGACCATCCACCCGGAGTTCGACCTCTTCGGGGGCGGTATGGGACCAGATTGAAACCGACTGGTGAGAGAACCCGTTTTCCACGACTACGAGTTGCCCGCTGTTGACCGAGAGCTTCAGCGCCTGCGCCCGGTCACGCGATGACCCGAGGCGCCGCAACCGGATACGCATGTTGTCCTCAACCGGAAAGCGAATCACCGATCGGACAATCTGGCCGTTCCAATCAATGGCGTCGGCCTCGTCTTCCTCGAACATGTCCTGGAGCGTGAGTTCCATCAGAAGTCTCCGAACGCGTCCGGCTCTTCGCCGGGCCAGAACGGTCGGCTGACCGTGTTGTCCCCCGATGCTCGGAGCCCGCTTACCTGCATAGTTTCGAGTTTGCCGGTGCGGCGGTTACGGCGACGAGGCGGACTGCCGCCGATCATGCGCTCGATGTTGTCCACGCCGTACCATCGGATGCCAGGGATGAGCACCGCAGCACTCTGCCAGAATCGTCGGCGGACCGTTGCCGGTGAGGGTTTGGTTCCGCGGCCGGTGGGAGCCCAGAGCGATTCGCCCGGCTTCCAGACGCCCGGCTCGCTGGTGGCCTGCTCAGGAGTGACGATGAGCCGATTTGGCGCCGGGGCCCCTTGAACCAACGAGGTGAATGCACCGTTGCCCGCCACAGCCGGTTTTTTCTTCGGTTTGGAAAGCAGCGGCTGACCAGGTTGTGGCTCGGGCTCCGGCGGGGTGGAGTCCGTCTCGACGGCTTCGGCTTCGATCGGTTCAGCAGTGGTCGATGAGACATCAATGGGTGCGTCATCAATGCTTCTGACTTTGTTCTTGCCCCCGTCTTCGCCGCCGTCTTTGTTTTTGCCTTTGCCTTTGACTTTGCCTTTGACTCTGTCCTGGCGTTTGACTCCGGGGTCGGGTGTGGGTTTGGGATCGGGCTCGACAAGTTCGGCTTCTATGGGTTCTTCGGCTGGAGCCTTCGTTCCATCATCATCGGCCGGAAGGAGTTCGCCCCCTTCGGGTTCGGCGTCGTCCTCGTCATCATCTGGGTCCCACATGTCGGTTCCCGACCACGGAACCGTAGTCGGCCCGCCATCGGCGTCGATCGCCATCGATCCCGCCGCCGCGCCGTCGTGCCCCTCGGTATCGGTTTCCGGCGGCGGCGGAAGCGTCAATCCATCGGTGCCCGGTGGGGAAGGAAGCTCGACGTCGTCAAAGCCGGGCGGTGGTGGCGGGGTCGGAACGGTCTCCTGGCCCAGAAGGCCACGCTCGTAGGTGTCGTAGGTGTCGACCCCCAGCAGGTTGGCGAATCCGACCGAATCCAAGGTGGGGTTTTCGGACGTGAGCTGGCCCCAGGTCTGGTTCGGCTGTTCAGGATCGGGGAACACGAAGTGGGACTGCGCCCAACTGGACACCCCTTGCGCGTCCACATAGGGCAGACCGGGTTGGGGAGCCGCAGGCAGCATGAGCTGGCCTTGGGAGAATGCGGTGCGCCCCGGGTCAAACTCCACCAGCTTCTCGTCGGGGTAGCGGTATATCCGAGGGATGAAGCGCCGATTTTTCAGCGGTTTGCCGAGCCAGTCGACGGCGATGGCAAGCACCGCAAGCACGATCATCAGAGCGGCAAAGATGGCCAGGAGTTGATTGGGACTCATCGCCCGCTGAACTCCGGTTCCCGCCGCTCGGCAAACGCGGCCCGGCCCGTCTCAAAATCCTCGCTCACCCAGCAGTCACGAACCCGCTGGACCGCGGCATCGCGTTCAGCTCGTCCGGCCGCGGCCGCTATCGACACTTTCGATGCGGTCTGGGAGAGCGGGGCCAGGGCACACATGGACCGAAGAAGTTCGTTGGTGGTTGAGACGAGCTCGGCCGCCGGGACCACCCGGTTGACCAGTCCCATTCGGCTTGCGTCGGCGGCGGTGAACCGATCGGCGGTCAGCAGAATCTCCGCCGCATGCGCCGACCCCACAACTTCGACGAGGCGGTCGGTTCCGTCGACGGGGTAGCCAACACCAAGGCGGCCGGCCGGGATCCCAAAGCGGGCCGAATCGGCGGCGATGCGAATGTCGGCGGCCAGCGCAGTGAGCAGCCCACCGCCAATGCACCATCCGTGGACCATCGCCACCACGGGCTTGGGTCCGTCAAGGAGTCGGCGAAGGGCCTGGGTGGTTCGGTCCGCACTCACCCGCTCGGACGGTTCGGTTGATGATTGACCGGAATCGGAACCGGAGAGATCGTTGATGTCGGCTCCCGATGCGAAGGCCTTCTCACCCTCACCCCGGATCGCCACCACCCGCACGTCATCGGCGGCCATCAGGTGCTGGGCGGCCGCATCGATGGCACCAAACATTGCGCCGGATATGGCATTGTGCCGCTCGGGATTGTTGAGAACGATCCAGCCAACGTGGTCCTCAACAACGGCGCGCACCTTGGGTGTAGCGAGTTCAAGGGCGTAGGTCACCCGACAAATCTACCCAATGGCCACCGATCCGGGCAGGCAGTTCTCTACGACGAGAGCTCGAGGCTCAGATCCGCTCCAGTGCATCGCCATCGAAGATGGCGGCGGTTCCCTGCGCGTCGGCCAGAGTTGCCATTTCGGCGTCGGTTGGTGGCGCGGTTTCAGCAGCATCGGCGGCGGCGTCGGTTATGGTCTGCAACCACCGGGTGTCGCTGGATGTGTTCAGGAATACCGATGGGTGGCGGCCAAGAACCCACCGCACCGATTGGGCAATTGCATCGCGGTCCGAAAGGGGCTCGTACCAGCTGAACTTTGGGCCGTCGTGGTCAGCGGGCCACCGGCGCCGAGCAATGGACTTGATGGTCTGGGCGGCCACTCCCTGCCGAGCGCACACCTCCAGCAGCTCCTCCACGTCGGCCCGATAGGCCCGAAACTGCATCAGCGACCAGTTGAGCGGGAAGAGGACGGACGCGTAGTCGAACTCGGCCAGACTCCGCAGGTGCATGCGGGCGATGCGGAGGCCGTGGCCGGTGACTCCAATGTTGCCCACCAAGCCTTCGTCCCGGGCGGCAACCATGGCCTCGACAACACCGCCGGCGCGGTGCGCCTCGGCCCAGTCGTCCTCCTCCACGAGGTTGTGAAGTTGGATGAGGTCGACCCGGTCAACGCCCAGCCGCTCCAGGCTCATTTCCAACTGGGCTCGGGCGTCGGCGCCGTTTCGGATCCCGGTCTTGGTGGCCAGGAAGAACTTGTCGCCATGCGCGGCCAATGATGACCTCATCGCCGGTTCGGACTCGCCGTAGGACGCGGCAGTGTCCAGATGGTTGACGCCGGCGGCCAGGAGCTGATCGATGATCTTGTCGGCCCGTTCGGCTTTGCCGTCGCCCAGAGCGGCCGCGCCAAAGATGATGCGCGAGCTCTGGTGGCCGGTCGAACCGAATGGAAGTTTCTCAATCATGGACTGAGGCTAGGCCATTGGTTTGGCGTGCTCCGACGCGCCGTTCGTCGGGCCGGCCTTGTCGAACCGGGCGGCGACGCGGGCCGATGCGTTGGCGTACCGCTCTCGAATGTCCACCCGGTCGATGCCAGCGGTTGGGCTGACCAACGTTGCGGTGCCAAGACTCCATCGACGTTGGATGTCATCGACGGTGGTGCCTTCGGCGACTGCGGCGGCCTGAACGCAGGCCCCGGTTGCCACATGTTCCCCTTCGGCGTGAACAGCAATGGGCGCCCCCCACAGGTCGGCCATGATCTGTTGGTAGGCCGTGGAGCGGGCGCCGCCGCCGATCAGGTGCAGGGTGCCGTTGATCGGCACATCGGCGTCACGGAGCGCATCCACCCCATCGAGTAGTCCGCAGGCCACCCCGGTATGCGCGGCCCGGGCCAATTCGCCGCGAGTGGTGTCGGTCCGCAGTCCGACAAACTCCCCGGAAGCAAGGGGGAGGTTGGGGGTCCGTTCGCCATCGAAGTAGGGCACCAGGACGGGGGCGGTGGATTTGCGGTCGGCCTGAAGCGCCAGCGTGGCCAGACCGGTGGCGTTGGTGCCCAGCCACCGGGCGACGGTGTCGGTCACTTTGGTCGCGTTCAACGTGGCGATCAACGGAAGGAATCGACCGCTTGCATCGGCAAACCCGGCGACCGCACCTGAGCGGTCCACGGTTTGGGTCTCCGAGACCGCATAGGCGGTACCCGATGTGCCCAAAGAGACGGCCACATCGCCGGGTCGTAGCCCGATCCCGAGCGCAGCGCCCATGTTGTCTCCGGTGCCCGGTCCAATCACGCAGGACTTTGACAGGCCAAACGCCTCAGCAATATCGGGCCGAATGATGCCAGCGGATTCGGATGGTCCGAGCACTGTTGGCAAGCGGGGGATCCACGCTTCGGCGTCGGGGACAGCATGGTCGAGAAGATCGGAACGGTAACCAACGCTGCTGGACCACCAGCCGGTCCCGGAGGCATCGCCACGATCGGTCACGTGGTTGCCGCTCAACATCCACGTCAGCCAGTCGTGCGGGAGCATGACTTTGGCCACCCGCTCCAGGTTCTCGGGCTCGTTTTCGGTCAGCCATGCCAACTTGGTGATGGTGAAGCTGGCAACCGGCACCAGACCGCAACGGTTGGCCCATGCTTCGGGGCGGAATGTGGATCGCATGCGCTCGGCCTGCGGGGCCGAGGTCGTGTCGTTCCAGAGCTTGGCCGGGCGGATGACCGCAGAGTGCTCGTCGACGACCACCAGCCCGTGTTGTTGACCCGCAACCGAGATCCCCACCACCTCGTCAAGATGGCTGTCGACCTGCCCCAGAGCCTGGCCCAGCGCCGCCATCCAGGCGTTGGGGTCCTGCTCCGAAGCAGGCGGGGTGGTTGGTGGGTGTGCTCCTGAACCGCTGGCAACCAGGGTCCCGGTCAGGACGTCGCGCAACTCCGCCTTGGTTGACTGGGTGGACGAGTCAATGCCGCAGACAAGTTTCATGCAACGAGATTAGGACGACGCGCACCGGGAGGATGGCAGAGGTGGCGCTGGGCCAGGACCTTAGAAGGCCACCTCTTCAATGTCGCCGTCCCAGAAGTCGTGGTTGTCGATCCATTCGGGCGACGCTTCGGCGAGCGTTGGTGCGCCGTGCCGAATCTGGAACCGACCAAAGAGTTCTTTGCCGACGCCACTGGTGAACAGCAGCGCCAAGGTGGTCAGAGCGACGATCGCGAAGGCGACAATGAGAATGGCGGCAGACATGGGCGAACATGGACCTTAGACAGGTGCGGTGACAGTGTCACCTTGACCCGTTGCTCGTGTTGCTACTGATACTCAAAGTGGCAGTTGAGCAAGATTTTTCCTGCTTCGGACGGTCAATTGGGTCGCCCAGGGGACCGTCGACCGCTTCGAGACGCCAGCAGTGCACCGGTGATGGTGAGCGCGGCGCCAGCAATGGCCATGGCGCTGACCGAGTCATTGCGGAACACCACGCCAAGGATCAACGACACCACCGGAATCAGATAGGTGATGAACGAGCCCCGGATGGCGCCGATCCGGCCGACAAGCGTGGCCATGATCCAGTACGCAATGCCGGTACCGAGCACCCCCAGCACAATGGTGGCCGCCAGCGAACCCCGGCGCCATTCGTTGCCACCCCATCCCACGAGCGCCCAGGGAACGGTCCACAAGGTGGCCAGTCCGAGCACCCAGCTCATCAGGTGGATGGCGCCGTAGCGCTGCTGCATGGGCGCCGCAATGGTGATGGCCACGCCGTAACAGAGGGTCGCCCCCAGCACCATGAGTACCCCCTTCAGCTCCGAGGACCCGCCGCCCCCCGCCCCCAGCGAAATGAGGCTGATGCCAATAAAGCCCAACGCGATGCCCAGCAGTTGCTCTCGCCCCGGGCGGCGTCGAAGAAACAGGACCGAGATCAGGGCCACGAAGACGGGGGTGCCGCCATTGAGAAGCCCGGTGACTGCGGAGTTGATGTGTTGTTGTGCCAGCGGGAACAGGGTGAAAGGAACGGCGACCCACAGCAGCGAAAGAACAAGGATGCGAGGCCAGTCTTCGGGTGCGATCCGGGCCCGGACGGGTCGGAGGGCCCGCATGCCCCAGAGGGTCGCCGCGCCAAGCCCAACTCGACCGAGCGTGACGGTGGAGGGAACCAGCCCTTCGAGAGCGAAAGCAATCAGAAGAAACGACGCGCCCCAGATCACTGAGATGCTGATGAACAACAGCCAGTCGCCGCTGGTGAAGTCTCCGGTGTTGTCAGCCTCGGAGTCGGTGAACACCCGGGGTCGGGAGAGCTCATTGGGCGCAGGCACCGCCGGACTGTACTTGCCGGCCCACAATGTGGCGAGCGGTTGCTGGTCATCGCCGGGTATCCGCGTGCGGCGCCGCCCATCGACCGAAACTGTCAGAGGCGGTCCGTACGGTCTTTGGTGTACCCCCCGGCCAACCCCGGTCCTGTCCCTCCGCCATCGCCTACCGTTTCTTATCGTTGCGTACGATGGCCTCAACTCACTGAGCACACATGACTGAAAAGACGCCAGCACCACCGCCCCCCGCTCCGGTTTCTTCGGGCCGTACCACCACTCGGTCGTTCGGGACCTCCAAACGCGAGAGTCACGATGCATCCGGGTTCTACGCCCGTTTTGTGCCGCCCACCATCTCCGACGATGACACCGTGGTGGCGCCCGATGACCGGCCGCAGCGAAACGCCTTCCTTCATGGCGATGCCCGGAATCTCCTGGCCGATGAGACCCTGGTTCGCAACAGCTCGGTGGCACTGGTGGTCACGTCGCCGCCGTACTTCGTGGGCAAGACCTATGAAGAGGCCATGGGCCAGGGCCACGTGCCAGCGGAGTACTCCGAGCATCTGGCCAGCCTCCATGAGGTGTTTGCCCGGTGCGCAGACAAGTTGGAGCCCGGCGGCCGCATCGCGGTGAACGTTGCCAACCTTGGGCGTAAGCCCTACCGCTCCCAAGCCGCCGACATCATCCGGATCTTCGAGGACCTCGGCCTGCTGGTGCGCGGCGAAATCATCTGGAAGAAGGGTGATGGGATGAACAGCTCCACCGCCTGGGGCTCGTTCCAGAAGCCGTCCAACCCGGTGCTGCGGGACCTGACCGAACGCATCGTTGTGGCCAGTAAAGGTCGCTTCGACCGAGCGCTCTCCAGCCGCAAGCGAGAAGAATTGGGTCTCCCATCGGAAGGTTCGATCTTCAAAGAAGAGTTCATGAGCGCCACCAAGGACGTCTGGGAGATCCCGGCCGAAAGCGCCACGCGGGTCGGTCATCCCGCGCCGTTCCCGGTGGATCTGCCCAAGCGGCTCATTGACCTGTACACGTACCGCAACGATCTGGTACTCGACCCGTACATGGGGTCGGGGTCCACGGCGGTGGCGGCCATTCGCAAAGGCCGGGAGTTCGTCGGATGTGACACCGACACCGACTTCATTGCTTTGAGCGAGCAACGAGTTGTCGATGAGCGGGCTCGACTCAAAGAGCACGAAGACCGGCGGGAGAAATTCCGGGTGGTCGTGCCTGCGGTCAAGCCACCGAAGTCCACCATCGCCAATGCGACGGTCACCCAGATGAGCGCCATCGCGCAAGGTCAGAAGGCCGAAGAAATCGCAGCCGTCGTCCTGCACGAGTGCGGGTTCACGGTGGTCAAGACCAAAGCCAAGTTGCGCAGCGGTCCGGTCATCGACATCGTCGCCAACGATCGCGAAGGCAACCCGTGGCACTTTGATGTCACCGGCGCCTTCACCAGCGAACGTGATGGCCTGCGTCGCACCGACACCGTGTGGAAGTCGCTCGGCAAGGCTGCAGTCCGAAAGGTCGACGACCTGGCCGAAGACGGCAAAGTCCGCTATGTGTTGTTGACCACCTCCCTTCCACCGGGCGGCGCAGGACTGAAAGCCCTGCGGTCGGCTCAGAAGGGCGACGTCATCTGGGACGCGTTGGAGATGTTGGCCGAAGAACACCAGGTACGGTTGGCCGCCTACGCCGACGGCATTGTTGACCAGCCCCGCCCCATTGGTGCCAGCCAGCCCGACGCACTGTTCTGATCGGCGACCGGACCTGATGTCAACGCCCGACGAGCACCAAACACCACCGCATTCACAACCGCAATCACAGCGGCAAACACCACCGCAATCATCACCGCGCGATCATCGGCCATCCCGCCGTCCAGACATCGGTGGACCCCACATCGGTGGACCCCACGGTCGGGCCGCCCACCCGTCGGCCTCGGTTCTGTCCATATCCACCGGGTTGTCCATCTCCAGGGAGCGCCGTCAGGCCTTTGCTCCCGGTGCCTACGCGGTGGTGAAGTCTGACCCGCCGCTGGTCTTTCTGGCCGACAACGCCACCGTCATTTCCCGGCTGGTTGCCCTCAAGGTGGTTGCGCGGGAAGACCCCGGATCCTTCACCGGTTCGCAACTGGACCAGGTTCGGCGTCATCTGCTGCGGGAGCGATGGGCCGAAGCGGTCATGGTGTGGATGAGCGCCACCGACACCCATATCGATGTCTACGAGGAATACGTGCCGGTATGGACCGACGACGACCTCAACGCGGACGTGGCGTCCATGGAAATCCGCATGGCCCGCCTCTTCACCGAACCCGGGGAGAGATGACGCCCGGGCCGGCTGGCCACTAGCTTCAGTTCATGGCCGCGGTCCGCACTGAAGTCACCGAAATCGTCACCGGACTGGCCATGCTCGGCTACCGGGGTCTTGACGAGGCGTTGCTGGTCCGACCCCGGTCAGTCATCAACGTCACCGACCAGCATTTCGAGCGACTCCTGGCCGCCCGACATGCTGGAACCCATGATCGGGAGTTCGCCATCGCTTGGGACAACGGCCATGTCTTCGCGCGATCTGAGGACGGGCTGCGGGGCCGTCCACCGTGGAACGTGGAGTGGAAGGGGCCGCACAAGCCGCCGGGGTATGAACAGGTGCCGGCTGACCTCCGCATCGACCACGTCTATCTGGTGTCGTGCAAGTACGGCAGCTCGATTCTTCACAACGCGGGGCCGGCTCACCTGTTTGAGCGGTCGCTGGCCGAGAAGCGAGTGGAGCGGGGCCACGATTGGTTCGTTTCCACCGCTCCTGAGGCGTACCAGGAGTTTTACCAGGCGTGCGTCGTGGCGGCCGAGGTCGACGACATGCCGGATTCGGTCCTGGGCTTGGAGAAGGAACATCGCCTCCGCCTCAAAGCCGCCCTGCCCAAACGGGGTCGGCTCCCGGACAAAGCTCAGCGGCTCTATCAGGACTTCAGCCTGGCGGTGGCCCGGGAGTCCGCCGAGCGGTGGCTGGCCAACCTCGGAACCAAAGCCCGACGCGAAGCCATGCTGTGGCGATTGCTTCGTTTGCAAGCGGCGCCGTATTTCGTCCTCGGGGCCACGACCGCGGGCCAACCACTCCGCTACCGGGTCGGGACCCCATGGGATTTCCGGAACGGGTTTGAAGTCCGGGCCTTCGACGTCTGGCCCGATGCCGCCGGCCAGCCGATGGTGCGGTGGCGGGCCGAGGTCACCAATCGCGCGTCGGCGGAACGCACCGCGGTTGACGGCCACGTGGAGATTCGGTGGACGCACGGTCGGTTCTCGGGCGCACCGGAGGCCAAAGTTCACCTGGACACCCATCCCCACAACGTGGCCGGCTATTTCCCGCTCCAGTGACAACAAGGGACAAAGCGGCAATGACCACGACGACCGACTCGAACTGCATCTTCTGTCAGATCATTGCCCAGGACCTGCCGGCCCATGTGGTGTTTCGAGACGAGCACGCCATGGGTTTCCTTGATATCTCGCCGCTGTTCCCCGGCCACACCCTGGTGGTGCCACTGGACCATCACGTCACGCTCGCTGACCTTCCCGCGGACTCGGTCGAACCACTGTTTTCACGAGCCCGGCGACTGTCCGGACTCATGCAGGACTTCGGCGCAGAGGGGTCGTTTGTGGCGATGAACAACATCGTCAGCCAGAGCGTTCCGCACCTGCACGTTCACGTGGTGCCGCGCACCAAAGGTGATGGTCTTCGCGGGTTCTTCTGGCCCCGCACCAAGTACGAAGACGACGCCCACGCGGCCGCCGTAGCGGCCGAGCTGGCTGGACTCTGGGACCCGTCGTGAGCACCGATCACCGGCGGGTGGTGGCTGGCGTCGATGGTTTCGGCGGCGGCTGGGTGCTCGCCATCGTCACGTGGACTCACAAGCCTGGTGAGTCCCCCCGGGTTGACGGACGCATCCATCTGGTTGACCACATTTCCAACGTCGTGGAGATGACCCGGGATTGTGCAGTTATTGGGGTGGACATGCCAATGGCGTTGCCGGAGTCGGGCGTCCGCCCCAGCGACCATGAGCTCCGCGCCTGGCTCGGCAAGGCATCGCGCTCGCTTTTTTACACCCCGACCCGAGCGGCGATGACCGCTCACAATCATGCAGATGCGGTGACACGCAACAAAGCAGCCGGTGGGAAAGGGCCCTCCGCGCAAGGGTGGGGATTGGCGGCGAAGATTCGGGAGGTTCGCAGCACGCTTGGCCCTGACCCGGATCCAAGGTTTGTCGAGGTTCACCCGGAGTCCTCGTTCCTCATGCTGCACAACGAGGTTCACCTGGCCTCCAAAAAAAGTGCCCAGGGGATCGGCCAACGGATGGAACTGTTGCAGGAGTGGGGCGTCGACCCGGTCCGGCTACTTGGGTCGTGCGGAGCTGGACCCAGGGCCGACGACGTTCTGGACGCCCTCGCCGCTGCCTGGACCGCGCGGCGTGTCGCCGCTGAACAAGCCCGATGGTTTGGCCCCCGGAGGCTCGATGATCAGGGCTGGTGTGCTGCGGTAGCGGTGTGACAACTCCGCAGTTGCTCAGCTGGCCGGGACGAAGTTGACCTCGTAGAGGCTGTCCCAGAGTTTCCCGGTCAGCCAGAACGTGGCCGTGAGTTCGTCGTAGGCAATGCCGTTGAGGACCGCATTGCTTTCAAAAGGTCGGGGCTGTTCCAGAGCCGATCCGTCCACCACAGTGATGACCGCGCCGGTGGCCGGATCGATTTCCACGATCATGTCCGTGAGGAACACGTTGCCCCACACGGTGTCGCCAACACACTCAAGCTCGTTGACTCGGGCCAACGGCACTCCTTCGAGCACGATCTCAACCGATCCAAGCGGGGCAAACGTCTCGGGGTCACGGAAGTGGAGGCGGTCGCCGCCGTCGGTCATGACCAGCCGGTCGCCGTCGTGGCACAGGCCCCAACCTTCGGAGTCCTCGTAACGGAACTCGCCGATCTTTTCCAAGGTGTCCGCATCCCAAATCAGCGCGATGCCCTCGGTGTAGGTCAGCTGCACGAATTGATCACCAACCAGCGCCAAACCTTCCCCGAAGACATCATTGGATTCAACCGACTGCACCGTTGCGCCGGTTGATCGATCGATCTCCAGCAGGCGGGTCGTTGACGGGCCGAACCGTCCCGTGCTCTCAAACATGCGGCCGTCGTGAATCACCAGACCCTGAGTGAAGTTGTTGGGGTCGTGAGGAACCTCGCGAAGAACCTGGATGCTCAGGCGTTCAGGAACCACCGATGCGGGATTGGGGGCCATCGTTGGCTCGGGCGCCACCGACTCGGTCGCCGGAGCGGGCGCCGGATCGGCGGGAACCGCCGTTGCCTCGGTGATCGCCTGTTCCTCCGCAGTCAGGGGCGCAACCGTCGGGACGCGTTCGCCGCTGTCTCCCAGGCGGGTCTGCACCGTATTGGCACATGCCGATCCCACCAGCGCCAGCACCAACATGGTGACCACCATGATGGGCATGGACGCAACAGAACACAACCGAAATCGAAGCGGAATCACAGGTCTTGACTCTATGGGGTCCGGGCTCCAGGCGCTTGGCGCCCGGAGGGGATGATCCTGGTGCGGGCCGTTTCAACCAACGGTTGCACCGCACTAGCTTGGGCGGATGGTTCACATTCACACGAGTCCCTTTCCCGACGTCGAAATTCCCAACGTCCCAATCAGCGAATACGTGCTCAGCGGCGCGTTGCAGTCCCCGGACAAGGTGGTGCTCCTCGACGGCCCAACCGGACGGAGCTATACCGCTCAGGCATTTGCCGACGCAGTGGGACAACTGGCCGGCGGGCTTGTCGAATGGGGCATTGGTGTGGGGGACGTCGTGGCCATCATGTCGCCCAACATTCCCGAGTACGCCGTGGTGTTTCATGCCATCCTCACCGCCGGAGGAACCGCAACCACGCTCAACCCCACCTACACCGCGCAGGAACTTCGTCACCAGCTCCAGGATTCCGGGGCCGTGATGATGCTCACCGTCGAACCGGTGCTGGCAGTGGCCAAAGAGGCGGTCGAAGGAACCAGCGTTCGTGAGACATTCATGATGGGAGGACCCGAAGAAGGGTGTCGCTCGGTCATGGAATTGTTCGGCGAAGCCATCACCCAGGTGGAGATTGACCCGACCGAACACATTGCGGTGCTGCCCTACTCCTCGGGCACCACCGGTCTTTCCAAAGGCGTCATGCTGACTCACCGGAACCTGGTGGCCAACATCTGCCAGACGAGCCCTGTCTTTGACTACACCGAAGACGACGTGGCTTTCGCGGCGCTGCCGTTCTTTCACATCTATGGCATGCAGGTGTTGATGAACGCCCTGATTGCGGAGGGGGTGACGGTGGTATCGGTTCCCCGATTTGACCTGGTGCAGGCGCTTGAGTTGGTTCAGGAGCACAAGATCACCTACTTCTTCGCCGTGCCGCCCATGGTTCTGGCCTTCGCCAAACACCCCATCATCGACAACTACGACATGTCTTCGGTCAAGGTCGTCTTCTCGGGCGCCGCACCGCTGAGCGGCGAGTTGGGGATCGAAGCCCAGACCCGTATCGGGGCGACTGTTGTGCAGGGGTATGGAATGACCGAGCTTTCACCGGTCAGTCACGCCACGCCCATCACCAACGTCAAGCCCGGCTCAAGTGGTGTCACCGTCGCCAACACCGAATGCCGCATTGTTGACACCGACAGCGGCGAGGACCTTGGCTTCGACGCCGAAGGCGAACTCTGGGTCCGTGGACCGCAGGTGATGAAGGGGTACTTCGGCAATGCCGACGCCACCGACGCAACCGTGGACAGCGACGGCTGGCTGCACACCGGTGACGTGGCCAAGTTCGACAGCGACGGCCACATCTACATTGTCGACCGCGTGAAAGAACTGATCAAATACAAGGGCTTTCAGGTACCACCGGCCGAGCTGGAAGCGCTCCTTCTGACGCACCCGGCCATCGCCGACGCCGCCGTCATAGGTATCGCCGATCCCGAGGCTGGGGAACTGCCAAAGGCGTTCGTTGCGCTCCAGGCGGGCGCAGAACTGAGCGCCACCGAGGTGCAGGACTTCGTGAAGCCCCAGGTTGCGACCTACAAGCAGATTCGCATCGTTGAGTTCATTGACGAAATCCCCAAGTCGGCATCGGGCAAGATTCTGCGTCGCTATCTGCGCAACCGCTGACCGCTGACCGCGGACCGATGGACGAACTGACGCGTCGTTGACCGTCTGGCATTGGCTGTTGTTGTCTGGCGCCGGGCTGATCGCCGGCGCCAACAACTCAGTATCAAGCGGGGGAAGTTTTTTCACCTACCCCGCCATGCTGTTTGTCGGCTTGGAACCGCTGACCGCATCGGTTACCACCCTGGCTGCGCTCACGCCCGGAAACCTGGCCGCCATTCCCGAGTTCTGGCCTGAAGTCACCAATCAGCGGGAACGGTATGGGCCGCTCATGGCGGCGGTGATCCCGGGTTCGATCGTCGGCATTGTTCTGCTCTTTTGGACTGGCGCCGACCGGTTCGATCAGTTGGTCCCGTGGCTGATCCTTACCGCGACCTTTCTGTTTGCGGTGAGTCCATGGATACGCACGTGGGCTGAGACATCCGCGCCATCGTTGACCCAGGGGGCAATGGGGACCGTCATCACCCTGGTTCTGGCCGTGTACCTGACCTACTTCGGTAGCGGCGTCGGCAACCTGTTTCTGGCGCTGCTGATCATTCGCGGCTTTGGTGACTTCCTGAGTGCCAATGCCGCCAAGAACGTGGTCATGACCTTGGGGACTGTCCTGGCATTGGTCGTCTACGGCGTTGCGGGCCTGGTGGCGTGGTGGCACCTGCTGCCAGTATTCGTGGGAAGCGCGATTGGTGGTCGGGTGGGGTCGCGGTGGGCGCGTTCGATTCCCCTGCGGTGGCTGCGTGGCTTCATCGTCGGATTCGGGTGCCTGGTGGCTGCGTGGCAGTTTCTGACCTAGAGGTTGCCTCAGGCGACCGAACCGTCAGCGGTCATTCGCTCGATGTCTGCGCGGCTGTAGCCCAGCGATGCCAGAACCTCGGCGGTGTGCTCACCCAATCCGGGGGCGAGCGCGGTTGGGGCCCATGCGGTGCGTTCGAAGTCCACCGGCGTGGCGATCATCGCGGTCGTGGCCACGCCATCGGGTACATCCACAATTCCCCCTGACGCCCAGGTCTGTTCGTCGGCGAGGAGATCCTCGGGCGAATTGATGGGAGCCCAGAAGAAGTCGGGCTCGGTGGCGAATACCTCGGCCCATTCGTCAAGACTCTTCGTCGTGAAGATCTCATCGAGCATGGCGATCAACTCTTTGGCGTTCTCATAGCGGCCGCGGGCCTCGGCAAACCGTTCGTCAGTCAGCCACTCGGGTCGGCCGACTGCTCGACACAGCGGCGGCCAGTGACGGTTGCCGTCCAGGCCGGTGATCCAGAACCGTCGCCCGTCGCCGGCTTGATAGTTGTTCATCGCCGGGTTGGCGGTCCTGGTGCGGTTACCAAGACCAATCGGCAATCCCCACATGAGCATGGCGTTGAGGTCAAAGCTGACCGTGTACATGCCTTCACGGAACAACGACGTCGACACCATCTGGCCCTGTCCGCTCTTTTCGCGTTCAAACAACGCCGCGCTGATGGCGGCGGCTCCGGCCATACCGGCGTTGTGGTCGCCCATCCCGCCCCGCTGAAACGGTGGGGGTTCTCCCTCGTTGGAGAGCAGGTGGGCAATGCCGGCCCGTGACCAAAAGGCGGCAACGTCATATGCCGGTCGATTGACATCAGGACCGTCGAGGCCGTACCCGGTGATGTGGCAGTACACCAGCTGCGGATGGTCGGCTTTGAGGGTGTCCCAGTCGAGCCCAAGACCTTGCAGCGCGGCCAGCCGAAGGTTGGTGATGAAGACGTCGGCGTCGGCCAACAGCCTGGCGGCGATCTCTCGCCCATCGTCGGTGGTCAGGTCGACGGCCACGGACTGTTTACCGCGATTGTCCATCTCAAAGATGGGGTTGGTCGGCATGTCGGCGCCCAACATCTTCTGGAAGATGCGGGACGGGTCGCCGGCTCCAGGTGGCTCGAGCTTGACAACGTCAGCGCCCCAGTCGGCCATGAAACCACCGGCGGCCGGGCCCGCAATCCAGACCCCCAGCTCAACAACCTTGATCCCCGTCATTGGTCCTGTCATGGGGTGCATCGTAGGGGAGCGGAGAAATGCCGCCGGTCGAAGATCAGGGGAGCAGATAAAAACGAAAGAGCCGGCCCCGAAGGGCCGGCTCTTGTCGTCGATTGCGAGTTGTGTCAGCTGTGCTGGCGGCGGGTGGATACAAACAGTCCACCGGCCAGAAGAATGGTTCCACCAACGACCGCCAGGAGGCTGGATTCGACCCCGGTCTCGGCAAGGCCGCCATCTTCCATGGCTTCTTCTTCCATGGTCTCTTCTTCCATGGTCTCTTCTTCCATGGTCTCTTCTTCCATGGCCCCGACGCTGATGAGCACTGCGGAGGCGTTATCGCCGCCAGCGTCACCGGCCGCAAGAATAAGGCCGATTTCAGGGATGGTGTAGGTCACGGTCGCTTCCCAGGTGCCGTCGTCGCCGACCGCATATGGGGTGAGGGCCGCCAGATCACACAGCTCAGCGGGATCACCGGCGGCAATAACCTCAAGCGAGCCTTCGGCGCCCTCACACGGCAACAGGAATCCGCCGGTTGGGGCAAAATCGCTGGCGGTGATGGTGAACTCGTACTCGCCGGCCTCGGCGACAGACGATGGCTCAACGCTCAGCGTTGGCGTGTGATTTTCGGCTCCAGCGGGTACGGCGAAGGCGAACGTCAATGCTGCTACGGCGCCTAAAAGAACAATAATTCGCTTCATGACTCGGTCTCCTGCTGTGTGATCGACGTGTGATCGACGTGTGGCGATTCCATTCGGAATCTCCTCCACGGCCGATAGTAGCCAGCCCAGCGTTGCCCGTAGGGCATACCCCGCGTTTCTCTACCGAACCGCGCGCCTCACCGGCACGAAGCGCCTACCCGCAGCCTTGTCAGATCGGGTCGTCGATCCAACGCGGTGAGATGATCAGGCCGAACAGGTAGAGCAGTCCGATGACCGCCACGATTGCGCCCAGGACGCCGCCGCCAGTGTGCTTTGACATGATGATCGACAACACACCAAGGACAACCATCACAATGGAGAGGACGACGAAGACGAATTTGGTCCATGTGGGCCAACCTTCGTGACTCATGCGGGGTACGACAGCCATGGGGGTCTCTCTTTCGATCCGGACGATGTCAACTGGTCGGACCAACCATGCCGGGACCTCGTCTGTGGGCTTGAGCTTATGTGGTGGACGTTTGGTTGGCAGGAATTGTCGCGTCCCCGGATTTCTGGGTGACTCGCCGGTGTCAGACTGCGGAGATGGAATCAGGACAACGTGGAGCACGTGGGAGCGAAGGCATCGTGGCCGGACAGGTGGTCATTGTGACCGGAGCGGGGCGCGGACTGGGCCGGGCCCATGCGCTGGCCTTTGCAGCAGAGGGGGCTCGGGTCCTGGTCAATGACTTTGGCGTGGGTCGCGAAGGACAGGATCCGGACGCCGATGACCCTGCGGCCAACGTGGTGGCCGAGATTCAGGCGATGGGTGGCGAAGCGGCGGTCAACCGGGCCGACGTCGCCAACTGGGAGCAGGCCGAGGCGATGATCCAGCAGGCCGTTGACAGATGGGGCCAACTGGACACGCTGGTCTGCAACGCAGGGTTTCTGCGTGACCGGATGCTGGCGTCGATGTCAGAACTGGAGTGGGACTCGGTCATCCGGGTCCACCTCAAGGGACATTTCGCGCCGGCTCGACATGCCATTGCGCATTGGCGGGATCGGGCCAAAGCGGGACAGGACGTGGTGGCCCGGGTGGTCAACACGACTTCCGGGGCCGGGCTGAACGGCTCGGTCGGACAGGGCAACTACGCCGCCGCCAAAGCAGCGATCGCCCAGTTGACCATCCAGCAGGCCAGCGAGTGGTCGGCTTACGGGGTTCGGGTGAACGCCGTCGCCCCCGATGCTCGGACTCGGATGACCGCCGGCATCTTCTATGACGAGGCGGCGCCTGACGGGTGGGACGACAAAGACCCGGGAAATGTCTCGCCGCTGATGGTGTGGCTGGGCAGTCCGGCCTGTGATGTGACCGGACGCGTGTTCGAAGCCTCGGGCGGACAGCTGAATGTTTGCGACGGCTGGCAGCGCGGGCCGGTGGTCACCATCGGTGATCGCCCAATGACCGCAACCGAAGCCGGGGACCTGGCTCACCAGTCGATTGCATCGGCCCCCGAACCGGCATCGGTGTACGGCGCCCGCTGAAAACGGCTGATGCCCGGCCGCCCACCAGGACGGCCGGGCATCCGCGCGTCAGGATCAGGCCGCAGCCACCACGACGTCTTCTTCATTTCCAAGCATCGCCCGGTGGATAAGGCCACCGAGAACGCCACCGACGATCGGGGCGACGATGAACATCCAGAGCTGGGTCAGGTGACCACTGTCATTGGAGAAAAGAGCGGCCGCGATTGACCGAGCCGGGTTGACCGACGTGTTGGTGATGGGGATGGAGATGAAGTGGATCAGTGCCAGGCACAGACCAATGGCCAGACCGCCCATTGCCGCGGAACCGGCTTTGGCTGTGGCGCCAAGAATGACGAGCAGGAACATCGCCGTCAGAACAACCTCGGCAATCAAACCGGCCGCCAGATTGAAGCCATGGGGTGAAAGGTCTCCGTAGCCGTTGGCGGCGTAGGTGCTGTCTCCGGCGTAGGAAGCATCGCCATTGAGAATGGCCCAAATGATGACCATTGCGGCGATGCCGCCAAGAACCTGCGCAACGATGTAGCCGCCAGCAGAAGCGGGACTGAATCGGCCTCCGGCCACCAGGCCAAGCGTTACCGCGGGGTTGAAGTGACCACCGGAGACGTGGCCAAATGCGTAGGCGCCGGTGACCACGGTCAGACCGAAGGCCAGGGCGACGCCCAGGTAGCCGAGACCGAGGGCGTTGTCGCTTGCGCCTTCGGTAATTGTTCGATTGGCAGCGAATACTGCGGCGCCGCAACCGCCGAGTACGAGCCAGAGCGTGCCGAAAAATTCGGCCGCCAATGCTTTCGGATTCATGGGAAGTCCCCCTGCCCTGTATGGGGCGGATTGGTGAGTAGTGACCATAGGACGGGCCAAATGCAAGGTTTGTCGCGGAGTGATCAACAATCGAGGACCCTCAGGACGTCGTCGGTCGGACCGGAATCCGGCCGGCTGGGGGCTGTTTGTGGGGCTGAATGGTCCGACTACGGGTTTGGCTCCGCTGACTCCTCGGCGGTCGCCAGATCTCGCAGCGCGGCAGTCACCGCAGTAACTGCCTCGGTGTCGGAAATGGCGAGTTGGGCTGCTTCGAGGGCGAACTGTCGAGCGGCGGCTTCCAAGCGCTCGGCTCGTTCGATCACCTTGAACGACACGGGAGGTTCCGCAGAAACGAAGGTTCCCGCTCGCCCGCGGGTCACGACGATTTGTTGGGCTTCAAGCTCCCGATACGCGCGTGCCACCGTGTTGGTGGCAAGTCCAAGATGGGCCGCAAGCGCCCGAATGGTTGGCAATTTGGCTTCGGGCCTGACCCGTCCGGAGGCGACCGAGAGCGACACCTGGGCGCGCAGCTGTTCATAGGGCGGGATGGCCGATTTGGTAATTCGGACGGTCAGATCGCTGGGTTGCACAGAGATAACTCTACGCACAGCTTGCCGGTTCGTGTGTGAATGTATTGCTACACAAACAATTGCATCCCGGCTGTTTTGGAGAATCGTTCACCGAATATCGACAATTTGGACCAGACGCCACCGGTTTTGTAGCAATACCTTGGCGATGTGTTCTATGCTCGCAATCGCCTACAACAATTCAACAAGGGCGCAGCGCTGCTCCCGAGGCGAGAGGAAGAAATCACGTGAAGCTGATAACTGCGGTGGTGAAGCCCCATCAGGTCGATGAGGTGAAAGAGGCGCTCAATGGGGTCGGGGTGCAGGGCATGACGGTGACCGAAGCCCAGGGGTATGGCCGCCAGGGCGGACACACCGAGACCTACCGGGGAACCGAATACAAAGTCTCCTTTACCCCGAAGTCCCGGCTTGAGGTTGTGGTTGAGGACACCACGGTTGAATCTGCGGTGGAGGCGATCATGAACGCGGCTCGTACCGGCAAGATCGGCGATGGCAAGATCTGGGTCGCCGATGTGAGCAACATCGTGCGGATCCGCACCGGCGAGCAGGGTGGCGACGCCGTCTAACTCATTGGCTTGTCCCTGGCAGGTGGTCTCGGTTTCGACCGAGGCCATTTGTTCGTTTTCGGTCCGTTGCTCGTGTTGCTGGTGTTGAATTTGTGGGTCGTGTGACCTATAGTCCGGGGCGGGCCTCGGGCGGAGGTCGGCTCGGCGCTGCAGTAGTGCAGGCGGCGCTGGTCGTTGTCGTGGAAGTTTTTCGCGGCGCCATCTGTCCGAATTCCTGGTGACCGATCTTCGGCGCAGATCCAACGAGGAATACAGCACATCGAGGTAAGTCATATGAAAAACAAACTGCTGTTCTTTCTTCTCATTCTTTTCGTCGTGTACCTGATCAGCCAGGACGCAACGGCCACCGGTTCGACCGCCAACGAGTTCTTCGCATGGGTCGATGGCGGCGTGGACACCGCCAGAGAGTTCATGGATGCATTGTTTGACGACAGCAACGCCGCCACGTCGGTACCGGCAACCGCCACCAACTGAGTTGGCCGCCATCCCATGGCGCTGAAAGAGCTTTTTCTTCCCCTTCAGGCGAACGACTATCTCGTTCCGGGTGAGCGCGTCTGGTACCACCGACGCCGACACCTGGCGGTGCTTCTTGAGCCGACCTTCGAATTCCTGGCCGCCACGGTGCTGTTCGGCTGGATGATGATCGATGTCCCGGCGCTGACCCAATCGTTGGGCGCCATGATCATGGTGCTGCTGGCGGTTGGCGTGGTGGCCCGAGTCCTCTTTCGCGTCGACTGGAAAGCGCCGCGCACGATCGCCACCATCTTTGCCTTCGGGGTGCTGGTGTGGGCGGTGCAGGCCGATGTCCCGGCCGCGGGTCTGTTGGTGGTTCTTCGCATGGCCGCCAAGGTCGTGGTGCGTTGGGTTCGATGGCGCTGGTTCCGACGGCTGCTGATCACCGATCGTCGCATCATCGAAGTTGATGGTCTGATCAGCTCGAGCGTGGCGAGCATGCCAATTGGGCGGGTGACCGATGCGGTTCTCCATCGCTCGCCGCTGGCCGAGATTCTTGGCTACGGCGAGTTCCGGGTGGAATCGGCGGGTCAGGAGCAGGCATTGGCCCGCATCAACTTTGTTGAGGACCCTGACCTGTTTCATCGCTTGATCGTGCAGATGGCAACCCACGAACACCCGGTCGAGCCAACGTCGCCGGACGGATCGAATGCGCCCCGCATCTTCGATCAGTTCGCGGTCTAGCGCCGGTCTTCGACTACCTTCGAGCGCACGCACAACTGTGAGCCGCTGGAGGCACCGATGGCCAAAGTCACGATCTACCACAACCCTCATTGAGGGTCTTCCAAAAACGCCTTGGCGGTCGCCGAGGAACTGAAGATCGATCACGATGTGGTGCTCTACATGAAAGAGCCACCGGATCGGGCCGCGCTGGAGAAGATCGTGGCCGGGCTGGAAGATCCGGTGGAGGACCTGGTGCGCAAAGACTCCCGGTTCAAGAAACTCGAACTCGACGAGGACGACTACGTGGGCAATCCCGATGCCGTGGTTGACCTGCTGGTTGAACAGAAGGCGTTGCTCCAGCGCCCGATTGTGGTGAAAGGCAGGAAGGCGATCATCGGCCGACCAAAAGGGCGCATCGCCGAGTTTCTTTCATAGTCCCCGCCGGTCGCCGTAGGTCACCGCATGCGGGCCTTCCAACAGGCCACGATGGCAAAATAACACTCTGAGTGGTTGCTCGGACGGTCCCCGTCAATCCCGGTACCGGCCATATTTACCAACGTTGTTTGATTGCGGCCGAACACGCTGCGTGTTCAATTTCGGCGGGGTACACATGAGTGTGCACGACGGTTCAAACGGAGGGAAACGGACTGTGGTGGAGCAATCCGGGCGACGCACCCGTGTTGGGATCGCGATGATGACTTTCGTGGTGTTTGTCATCATCGCCACCAGCTGCTCCCCACAGTCCCGCAGCGGGTTCGTGGCCAGCGCCAGCGGCGAATCGTCGCTCGCGGCGCCGGTCCTCAGCAGTGAGCGGACAACCCCAACCGCAGCCCCAACTCC
>ENA-ORXR01000025-ORXR01000025.1-marine-metagenome-genome-assembly--contig:-NODE-25-length-226272-cov-18.155026_pt1 | contig 226272 bp, 210 predicted proteins | sample MGYA00237866_ERZ511479 | MGnify/ENA metagenome assembly ERZ511479 | reverse complement strand
ACATTTTTATAATTTGGTGTCATATGTTCTAATTTAAAATTTTATAATTTTCTTTTGGAGGTTCAATAATAGCTCCTGTTAGTTTCTCTTTCCAATTACTCCAATTATATTTTTTTGAAAGTATATATAGTAAAATCGGGAATACTATAAATACAGGAACAAATATTTCCATAACGCTCATTTTACCTGGATCACTAATATCTTTTAAAATAGAATGGGTTTGGAAAGCTGTCCAATCTGCCGTAACTAAAAGTGCTGTAAACAAGTTGTTTGCGGCGTGGAATCCCAAAGCCAATTCTAAACCATCGTCCATTAAGGTAATTATGCCTAGAAATAATCCCGTTCCTATATAATAAATCATAATAACAGGTCCTAACTTATCCACTTCGGGGTTGGCAAGGTGCATTAAACCAAAACCTACTGAGGTTATTAATAAAGGTAACCATCTATTTCTACAAAGTACGCCTAAGCCCTGCATTAAATACCCTCTAAAAAAATACTCTTCAAAACTAGTTTGAAGTGGGATTAAGAAAATGGCAATAACTGCTAAAATTAAAAACGGTTGCAAATTAAAATTGAATTGATAATCGTCCGGGTTCATATAATAGTCAAGCAATACAAAGGCACTCGATACGATTCCCCATAGAAAAAATATAAACCAAAAACGTCTCCAATCTATCTTTTTTCTTGCTGTGGTTAAACGCGTTAAGGATTGTTCATGAAGCAGTTTAGAGGTTACAAAAACACCTATTAACCCAAAAACAAAGGATAATAGCATAAGAAATAAAAACATATTACTGCCTAAAATTTCTATAATTTCAGGAATATCGGTTGGCATTTTTACCGCCTCGTTACCAAAAATTTTTATTCCAATACCAACACCTAAAGGAAACATTCCTATTATTTGCCATGCAAAAAATATAATAACAACACCTAATATATAGCGCCACAAATCGTGTAATCCTTTATAGATTTGTTGTAAATAATCCATGTTATAAATTAAAGTTCCATTGGTTTAAATTATTATACTGCAATGTACCATTTTTTACCTGTAAAGGGCTTTCAAAATTATTAGTAAATAAACTTCCCGTTCCTAGTCCTTGTGGTAAATTACTTTTTTTTGTGTAAGTGTATTGCGCAATAGCGTTTAAGCCCACATTACTTTCCAAAGCACTAGTAACCCACCAGCCAATGTTATATTTATTAGCACAATTTATCCAAGCATCGCTTCCTGCAAAACCACCAACCAAGCTGGGTTTTAAAATAATAAATTGAGGTTCTATAATTTGTAGTAACTCGCACTGTTTTGTTACAGAAAAAACACCTATTAATTCTTCATCTAAAGCAATAGGTAGTGGTGTTTTTTCGCAAAGCGAGGCCATAACCTCTATTTGCCCTTGTTTTATAGGTTGCTCAATGGAATGTAAATCCAAATCTGATAATATTTTCAATTTTTCTAAGGCTTCGGAGGGTTGAAATGCACCGTTAGCATCAACACGTAATTCAATATCTTTTGATGAAAACTGCTTTCGGATAGATTTTATAAGATTTATTTCCTTTTGAAAATCAATTGCTCCAATTTTCATTTTTATACAACTGAAACCAGATTCAATTTTATTAGTAATCTGTTGTTTCATGAACGCTTCACTTCCCATCCAGATTAATCCGTTTATTGGGATTGAACGTTTACTTTCTGTAAATTTTGATGCAAATAATTCAAAACAATCTTTACTTTCAAAGGACCTAAAAGCAGTTTCTAACCCGAACTGAATACTAGGGTATTCAATTAATTCTAAAAGCAATAGCTCTAAACCTAAATCAATATTTTTACAAACCCACTTTAGTTTGTCTTCATAATCTGGTTTATCATCAATCGATAGCCCTCTAAACAAACCACATTCCCCAATACCCTTTCTCCCTTTATGTCGCAATAATAAAAACCAAGTTTCCTTAGTTTTTAAAACACCACGGGATGTTCCGCTGGGTTGTTCAAAGTTTAAAATATATTTTTTGTATGTGGCTTGCATCGGTTTTTATTAAACTAAATGTAAATTAAAAATTATGATGAAAACTAAGCTGCAATTGCCCCTTACCAATATTTACCGTTTTCTGGTTCATCCAACCAAATTGAAATTTCATTGACGGTTTTAAAATATAGCCTATACCTAGATACGTTCGGTTTCTATCAAATAAATCGACTTCTCTATTTTGACCAATATTAGTCTGTCCGTTAATAAAGAGCTCATTATACAATGCCGCATAAAATGTTTTTTCTATTAAATCGGAATTATTGAATGGGATGTTTAAAAAGAGGTTATAACGGTAGCGGGTTCTAAAATTTTGATTTTCCACAAAACGTTGCTCGTACCTAAAACGGTGTGCTAAATGAAACCGATTACCAAGTTTTTGAGGTATTAAAGCTTCTTGATATATTCTACTTTCTGTGGTTGTTGCTTTACTATCTCCAAATTGACCTGTAGTAATGTTACCATAGCCTAACGTAAATAAAACATTAGCGCTTTTAGGTTTATAAGTAATACCGGAACGTAACAAAAGTTGTTCTAAATCCCCTCCAAGATTCCAATTTCTATATTGAATATCGCCCTGAGCGCCAAACCGACTGTTTTCAAATTGATAATTAAAAAAATACATGTACCATGCACCCATTTTAGATTGTTCAACTTGAGCGTTAGAACCATTAAAGAAACTAAATACAATAAGGGTTAAGAGTAATTTTTTCATGTAATAGTATAATACTTATAATTCGATAAAATCTCCAATTTCCAACAACATTAAATCTTTATCTTTCTCAAAGAATTTTCGTTTTGCTAATTCATGGTCTATTTCAATATATCCGAAGGTATCAAAATGACACCCTAAAATTTTATCGCATGCTACAAAATCACTTGCTAGGATTGCATCATCAATTCCCATTGTAAAATTATCGCCTATAGGTAAAATGGCTAAATCCAAATGGGTTTGAAGCGGTATTAACTTCATATCGAAAGTTAACGCAGTATCTCCAGCAATATAAATATTTTTACGTTCGCCTTCAATTACGAAACCTCCAGGTTGCCCGCCGTAAGTTCCATCAGGGAAGGATGAAGTATGAATGGCATTGACATATTTTACAGTACCAAATTCAAAATCCCATTTTCCGCCATGATTCATAGGGTGGCCATCAATATCCAATTTTCCAAAATAATTTACAATTTCAAAATTCGAAATTATTACAGCGCCTGTTCTTTTGGCTATAGCTTCCACATCTACAATATGGTCTTCGTGCGCATGCGTTATTAAAATATAATCTGCTTTAAGGGTGTTTACATTAATATGCGATGCTTTTTCATTAGGCGAAATGAATGGATCAACAAGAATATGTATGTCCTTTATCTGAATACCGAAACTCGCATGACCATAAAATGAGATTTTCATAATAAAAATTTTTAAAATTTAGAATATTAAATTTACTAAAACGGTAGCAAATGCCCAATACCCATTAATATCGCTAGCAAAACAGTTGTAAGTGCTAGTTTTTTTAGTTCTGGATCTAATAGTTTTGGATTTACATTGCCAGACACTCTTTTTAAATGAAGCAATAAAGGAATATAAGTAATTAAATATATTAAATTATAAGGCGATGTATAATATAAAATGCCGAAAAAACCAGACAAAATCATGGCTGCTCCTACTAAGATATAGTGGTATTGCTTTACTGCCTTTTCTCCTAGTTTAACGGCCAAAGTAATTTTATTTGATTTTGCGTCAGATAGTCGATCTCTCATATTATTCAGATTCAAAACAGCGACACTCAATAAACCGATTGTTAATGCCGGTAATATCGTTACATGGTCTATTTTTTTAGCAAATAACACATAACAACCTATAACGCTTACCAATCCGAAAAAAATAAATACGAATACATCACCCATTGCCCTATATCCGTAGGCGTCATGCCCCATGGTATAACGGATTGCAGCGACGATTGAACCAATACTCAGAGAGAAAAAAAGTAACGTTAAAAAAAAATGTTTTCCGCCGAAAGCACAAAATATAAGTGAGAAAGCAAATATAATTGATATCACTATATTCAATTTTATAGCGTCCATTAATTCCTCAGGTGAAATTTCGCCAGATTGAATGCCTCGCACTGGACCAATTCTATCATTATTATCCGTTCCTTTAACTCCATCACCATAATCATTAGCTAAATTAGAAAGGATTTGAAAACTAAGTGTTGTAAGTAATGCTAAAACAAATATATCCCAACTAAAAACTCCGTTATAATGCGCCAGACAGGCCGCTAGGATTATACCTGCAATTGATAATGGTAGCGTTCTTAGGCGCATTACGGAAATCCAAATAAAAATATGCTGCATTATGGAATCCATTTTTTATCAAAATTAGGCTTTCGCTTTTCTAAAAAAGCGTTTCTACCTTCCTTTGCCTCATCAGTCATATAAGCCAAACGGGTAGCTTCTCCTGCGAATACTTGCTGCCCGACCATACCATCATCTGTTAAATTCATAGCGAATTTAAGCATTTTAATGGATGTTGGTGACTTTGCCAATATTTCTTGAGCCCATCCATAAGCTGTATTTTCTAATTCTTCATGAGGAATTACAGCATTTACCATACCCATATCAAAAGCGTCTTGTGCAGAATAATTTCGTCCTAAAAAAAATATTTCTCTAGCTTTTTTTTGACCTACCATTTTTGCTAAATAAGCAGAACCGTAGCCACCGTCAAAACTTGTAACATCGGCATCTGTTTGTTTAAAAATAGCATGTTCTTTACTCGCCAATGTTAAATCGCAAACGACATGTAAACTATGTCCGCCACCAACTGCCCATCCTGGTACAACAGCAATAACAACCTTTGGCATAAATCGAATTAAACGTTGAACTTCTAAAATATTTAAACGATGATAACCATCTTCACCTACATAGCCTTGTTTGCCTCTAGCCTTTTGATCGCCACCACTACAAAACGAATACACACCATCCTTTGTTGATGGGCCTTCTGCAGATAACAAAACAACTCCTATATCTACATCTTCATTGGCATTATAAAAAGCATCATATAATTCAGTTGTGGTTTTAGGCCGAAAAGCATTCCTAACATCAGGTCTATTAAATGCTATTCTAGCTACACCGTTGCATTTTTTATACGTGATATCCTGATACTCCTTAACTACTACCCATTCAGGTTGATTCATATTAGTAATAATTTTAATCCAAAAATAAATTTATTTCATCAAACGAACGATTTCTTTTTGAAAACTTTTATAATATCAAATAATAAATCTTAAAGAGCTTATAATTCATATTAAAATATATTTTTTTTATTAACTTAAAACAGGAAATGGCAAGCATTTAAATTGACATATCCTAGTGATATATTATCTTTCAATTTAAATAAAATCACTTTGATTATCAACAAGTTAATGTTTATTTCGCAAAAATGTATTCTCTATAAAAAAAGATACTCAAAGTTAAAAAAATGCTATTTTTTTTATCTATAAATTGAATATATCTTAAAAAAATAAAAATACGCAGAAGTACGTATTGTAGGTAGTATTTATTTTACTAATTTTGGATTGTCTTAAGAAATATTAACATTTTAACGGTATTATAATGTTTTTTAACGAAAAAAAATGTATTTTGCCGAATATTTAATCCCAAATGCCTATGTTATTAACTACTACTTTAATTATTACCGGACTTTTAATCACGAATTTACTATTGTTGAAATTTAGTTGCAACAAAACTATTAAATCTCAAAAAATAGATAAAAAACCTGTCGTTTTAAGAACACGCATAACCGTGGAACCAACTGTGCAACCCCTTGCAGCTACTGGTAGTTAAGATTTAAATTAATAATTTGTGACTTACAGAACTATTAAGTGTCTAAAATGTATACTTAATACCCCAAAATCATGTTATACCCTATATTTCTGTTTGCTTCTATAATTTTTGCCCTGTTATTTCTTTTACATGTACATATTAGAAATAATAACACTTAATTCGCATTACCATATAATTTGAGGCAATCTTTCTTCTTGCAACCATTTATTCGCATCAATAAAATTATTGTTTTTAAACCAATAACCCCGATTAGCACTTAATGGCGAAGGATGTCCTGAGGTTAATACATAATGTTTATCAACATCAATAAATTTGATTTTTTTCTTTGCATAGCCACCCCAAAGTAAAAAAATAACGTTTTCTTTTTTATTACTTATTGTTTTGATAACAGTATCAGTAAATGTTTCCCAACCTTTTTTTTGATGACTTCCAGCTTCGTGAGCTCTAACGGTTAAAATTGTATTTAGCAATAAAACCCCTTGGTTAGCCCAACGCATTAAATTACCGCTTTTTGGATATGGAGTCCCTAACTCTATTTCAACCTCTTTAAATATATTTATAAGTGATGGTGGATGCTTAATTCCATCATTAACCGAAAAACATAAACCATTAGCTTGACCAAAACCATGGTAGGGATCTTGACCAATAATAACCACTTTTACATCTTTAAAATGACAATGGTTGAAGGCGTTAAAAATTTGACTACCAGGCGGAAAACACGTATATACATTATATTCAGATTTTACAAATTCGATTAGATCACGAAAATATGGCTTATTGAATTCGGCTTGTAAATAGGGTTTCCAACTTTGATGAATATCAACATTCATAATTAAACTAATTAAATATCCTTACCAATAATTCTTTAAGTAAATCACCTTGAGGCACTGCATTAGAGCCTACTCCTTTACCTTTTACATCAAATTCTCTTAACGTAGAAATGATAGCACTTACTTTTCGCATTGGAAAATTTCTTACGGCAGTAATATAATCGTCAACAAAATAAGGATTAACCTTAAGCACAGAAGTAACATTTCTAGGGTTTTTATCTTTTAAACCATGCAAATGGAGCAATTGGGAAAAGAAAGCAAATAGTGAGGATACAGTAACCACCATTGGATTGTCCTTTGGGTTATCAGCAAAATAATGTACTATTTTATAAGCTTTTAATGTATTTCGTTGACCGATAGCTTTTCGTAATTCAAAATTATTATAGTCCTTACTTATTCCTATATTTTTTTCAATATGGTCTGGAGAAATTTGTGTGCCTTCAGGTAAAATAATTTGAAGTTTTTCCAATTCGTTATTTATCTTACTTAAATCTCTTCCTAAAAACTCAACAAGCATTTGGGCTGCTTTGGGGGATATCGTATATTTTTTGGAAGATAAAACTCTCCGAATCCAATCGGCTACTTTATTTTCATATAGTTTTTTGCTCTCATAAACAATACCTTTTTTTTTTAACTTTTTATATAAAGCTTTACGCTTATCAATTTTTTTGTATTTATAATTAAATACTAAAATTGTTGTTGGCTGCGGGTTTTCTGCATATTTAGCTAAATTTTCGATAGTTCTGGATAAATCTTGTGCTTCTTTAACAATAACGACTTGATATTCTGCCATCATCGGGTAGCGCTTTGCATGTCCTACAATATCATCAATTGTAACATCTCTCCCGTATAAAACCATTTGATTAAAACCACGTTCTTCTTCAGCTAAAACTGTGCTTTCAATATAATCTGAGATTTTATCAATATAATAAGGCTCCTCGCCCATTAAAAAATAAATAGGCTTTAGGTTTTTGTTTTTTATGTCAGTAACTAATTGTTTGACTTCGTCCAAATCGAAATAAATATTTTTATGAAAATCACTCGAAGTGACATTATAATTATAAATTTGTAAGGTGCAAAAATTAAATTTCCACACATATAACTTCCGTTTCAAAAATAGCGAAAATAAAGTTTCTATTTTTGATCCTATACGCAAAAAATTCATCATTTTGAAACCTGAAGAATGGGTACGCCAACATTGCATTCAGTTTTTAATTCAAGAAAAAGGCTATCCTAAATCTTTAATTAACGTTGAAAAAGAACTGACCATAAACGATTTAAAAAAACGTTATGATATTGTAATATACAATCCAGATGGTAGCATCCTTCTTATTGTGGAATGTAAAGCACCAAAAATAGACATCAATCAAAATGTTTTTGATCAAATAGCGCGTTACAATTTAAAGTTAAATGCGACGTATTTAATGGTCACCAATGGGCTGGCTCATTACTACTGCCAGATAGATTTTGAGAATGAACGTTATCAATTTTTAAAGAATATACCAGATTATAATTTATGAAATTAGCCATCATTATACTTAATTGGAACGGACAAAAACTATTAGAACAGTTTTTACCATCCGTTATTAAATATTCTGAAGGTGCTGATATTTATGTTGCCGACAATGCCTCTACTGATGGTTCTATAGATTTTATAAAATCCAAATACCCAAAAATAAAAATCATTCATAATAAAGAGAACGGAGGTTATGCAAAAGGATATAACGATGCTCTAAAATTTGTGGAAGCTGATGTTTTTTGCCTTTTAAATAGTGATATAGAAGTAACTAAAAACTGGCTGAATCCAATAATTAATGCTTTTAATAAATATCCTAATACAAAAATAATTCAACCTAAAATATTAGATTTCAAAAAAAAGAATCACTTCGAATACGCAGGTGCAGCAGGTGGGTTTATAGATAAATATGGCTACCCGTATTGTAGAGGACGGCTTTTTGAAACCCTGGAAAAAGACGACGGACAGTATAACGATATTACAGAAATTTTTTGGGCAACAGGAGCTTGCTTATTTATAAAAAGTGACGTTTTCAAAACACTAAAAGGATTTGACGAATATTTCTTTGCCCATATGGAAGAAATAGACTTATGCTGGCGAGCAAAAAACCTTGGCTATTCCATTAAATTTGTGGGCAATTCTGAGGTTTACCATGTTGGCGGAGCCACACTAAAAAAAACCAACCCCAAAAAAACATATCTGAATTTTAGGAATAGCCTCTTTACTTTAACCAAAAATGCAAATGGTTTTCTTTTAGGAAAAATTTTGATACGTTTAATTCTAGACGGTATTGTAGCTATAAAATTTCTGCTGGAATTTAAACCAAAAAATGCTTTAGCCATTTTAAAAGCTCATTTCAGTTTTTATAATAGTATAGAACGTCTTCTAAAACAAAGAAAATCTATAAAAACCAAAAATAAATATTATTCTAAAACCTCCATAGTATTTGATTATTTTATTAAAAGAAAAACAAAGTACAAAAATCTATAACGAATTAAGATGGGGCACTACCAAATTTTATGCTTTCAAATTGCACGGATTATATTTTTTTAAAACCAAAAAAAAATAACTTGACAATTTAAATCTTTCAGATTCTTAAGTTTCTATAAATTAATCTTAAATACAGCTTATGTTATTAGTAAAAGTTTTGTTAAAATGTTAAAAACCACTGATTTTTATATATTTTTGCACTATTAATTAGAACATTAATCCTTAATTATAATCATGAAAAAAATTTTATTACTTAGTGTGTCAGCAATGCTATTATTAAGTTCTTGTGTGTCAAAAAAACTGTTCACGGACCTAGAAGCAAAACAAAAAGAAACTCAAGACTTACTTAATTCTGCAACAGTAAAATTAAATGCGTGTTTAGAAGATAGAGCTTCTGCAACAGCACGTGTTGAAGCTATGAAAGATCAGCTCGAAGATTTAAAAAAGAATAATACTGCCTTAATTAGAAGTTCTCAAGACTTAACGGAATTGACCTCTAAAGGCGCAACAAATCTAGAGAAATCTTTAGAATCCTTAAAAGAAAGAGACTTAAAAATAACACGTTTGCAAGATGCTATTTCAAGAAAAGACAGTGTTACTTTAGCCTTAGTAACAAGCCTAAAGCGTGAAGTTGGTATTAACGATCCAGACATTGAAGTAAATGTTGAAAAAGGTGTTGTTTTTATCTCTATCGCAGATAGGTTATTATTTCAAAGTGGTAGTTACAACGTAACTTCTGAAGCTAAAGGTGTTTTAGCTAAAGTGGCTAAAGTAATTAATAGTAAACCAGATTTTGAAGCTATGATAGAAGGCCATACAGACAGCCAATCTTACTCAAAAGGAGTGTTAATTGATAACTGGGATTTAAGCGTAAAACGTTCTACATCTATCATTAGAGTATTACAAGAGCTTGATGTTAATCCAGGACAGTTAATTGCTGCAGGACGAAGTTCTTATGTGCCTTTAGCAGATAACCTTACAGCTGCAAACAGAGCAAAAAACAGACGTACACGTGTGGTTATTTTACCAAAAATAGATCAGTTTTACGACATGATTGAACAAGAAATGAAAAATTTAGAAACCAGTAAAAACTAGTCCCTCCTAAATATATTTAAAAAGCTCAACTTAAAGGTTGGGCTTTTTTTTATACCTTTAAAAAAGTAAATTATCCTAAGGTATATATCCTTCCGCGCTAAGGATTGAACGGCATGTTGGAGCTCCTGACTTAAGGAGGAGCGACTAGTGGAAGCCTGACCTTTGTGGTAGCGCCCATATAAACCTAAAAAATCTCCAAACTCCCCTTACCCGATCTAACAATAACAGGTTCAACCTCAGATAAGTCAATAACTGTTGAGGGTTCATTATCGCCATAGCCACCATCTATTACTAAATCCACTAAATTATCCCATTTTTCTAAAATTAATTCTGGGTCTGTTGTGTATTCTAAAACTTCATCGTCGTCATGAATTGATGTGGATATAATAGGGTTGCCAAGTTGTCGTACAATCTCCAAAGCAATATTATTATCAGGTACTCTAATACCAACGGTTTTTCTTTTTTTAAATGGATTTGGTAACGATTTTGAACCGGGAAGAATAAATGTATAAGGGCCAGGAAGCGCACGTTTTAATATTTTAAAAACCGAGGTGTCGATTTGTTTTACGTAATCGCTGAGATTACTTAAATCATGACAAACAAAGGAGAAGTTTGATTTTTCCAACTTAACACCTTTTATTCTAGCAACTTTTTCCAAAGCTTTTAAATTTGTTATATCACAACCTAAACCATATACCGTATCTGTTGGGTAAATGATCAATCCGCCTTTTTTTAAGATTTTAACCACCTTATTAATTTCCTTTGGATTTGGATTTTCCTCATATATTCTTAAAAATTCAGCCATAATAAGTATCTTGTCAATCTCGTTACTAAGTAAATATATTTCTATTTTATGAAATTTCTAAAATTTGTAGCACTAAATTTAATAGTATTTATAACCTTTTTAAGTTGCGCTGAAGATCTTGGCACTTCTGATTTTAATAAAATCCCAATAAACCCTTTAGAATCTTACGAGGAGTTTAACATTAGTTATGGAGACGATATAAATCAAACATTTGATTTATACTTACCTAAAAATAGAACTAATACAACTAAAATAATGGTATTGGTTCATGGTGGCGGTTGGTCTTCTGGTGATAAAAGCGATATGAACGATATTAAGAAGCGTTTAATAAAAGATTTTCCGGAACTAGCGGTTGTAAATATGAATTATAAATTAGCTGACAACAATAACGCGCCTTACCCCATGCAAATTAATGATATTAGTTCTGTAATAAAATATTTAAAAACAAATGAATTAAGATACACCGTATCAAATAAAATTGGTTTTATAGGATTTAGTGCGGGCGCACACTTATCACTATTATGGAGCTATGCTTTTGATGTTGAAAATAATGTGAACATGGTTTGCAGCATTGTAGGCCCAACTAACTTTACCGACCCAAAAATTACAGAAAACAATACGTTAAACAAACCACTTGTACAATGGTTTGGTGCAAATCCGGAACTATCTGTTTTAAAAACCATTAGCCCGTATCATCAAGTAAAAAAAACAGCGCCAGCTACAATCTTGTTTTATGGTGGAAAAGACCCCTTAATTCCAATAAGCCAAGGCACAGCGCTACGTGATAAGTTACAAGATTTAGATGTAACGCATGAATTTACTGTATACCCCGAAAAAGGTCATGGTTGGGACGGTATTGAACTTTTGGATACTTGGATAAAGCTTAATGTATTTATTAAAACACATTTACAAAACTGATTGCGATATGGTTTTTATGGCAACACTAAAAAAACAGATCTTGATTTAATAGGTTATGTAATTAATTGAAATTTCATATCAGTTATAAATTATTGTATTCGTATTAACTATTATCAAGTATTTGAAATAGCTTTGTGAAAACAAAAAATAGATTATGACTTTTGAAGATTCAGTTTGGTTAGTACTTTCCGTTTTAGGGATATTTTCTATAATAATTATAATAACGCGGGTTTTTGGGCTACGCACCTTTGCAAAAATGTCTAGTTTTGACTTTGCCTCTACCATAGCTGTAGGTTCTGTATTGGCAGCAATAATTTTGAACAAAGATAATTCTTTACTAAAAGGCGCAATTGCTTTAACAGCTATTATAGCCTTTCAAACCTTATTTTCATTTCTTGTTAGAAGAGTGAATTTTTTTAAAAAGCTATTTACTAACAAACCACAAATTATAATGTGGAATGGAGAAATTCTTTATGATAAGTTAAAAGAATGCAATGTTGGCAAGGATGATTTAATTGCTAAATTAAGAGAGGCCAATGTACATTCTTTTAGCGAAGTTAAAGCTGTAATTTTTGAAAGCACAGGTGATGTTTCTGTAATTCATAATAATGAAAACAGGGATATTGATATGCAATTACTAACTGATGTTAACAGTAATAATATATAATATTAGGGTTTTTAGTGGACTTAGCAAACAATAATTTTTTTTTAAAATTTATAATCCAGCGCTATAGCCTAAAAAACATATTTCTTTGAAAGGTAAAAAATATAGCATTAAAAAAATCAATAACAAAAGGCTACCCAACAACTTCCAGCTTAGCAAAACGGAGCAGTAATTTTTTTGATCCGCCATGCTGAAAATTAATTTCAGCTTTACTATCTGCACCTGCACCCTCTATTTTCAAAACTTCACCCGTACCAAAACGAATGTGTTTTACAATATTCCCGACAACTAATTTACTATCAAATAAATTGGTTTTCCCTCCGGTGTTGGCAAGGGGTTTTAAATTTTTAGGTGTGGTTACCTGAAATTTCTCCACTTCTTTTTTAGCAGTATTCCCTTTTTTAAACACAGGCTTTTTTGCAGGCTTGTATCTAATTTTATTAGGTTCTACATCGCCGAATATTTCAGTAGAAAGCATTGGGTTAAATCGACGTTCTTCAATTGGTGTAACAATATCCAAATATTTCTCATCTATTTCCTCAATAAAACGGCTTGGTTCAGAATCAATAAGTTTTCCCCAACGGTATCGAGATAATGCATAGGTTAAATATGCTTGCTTTTCTGCACGTGTTAAGGCCACATAAAATAAACGGCGCTCCTCCTCTAGCTCGCTTCGGGTATTCATACTCATGGCACTTGGAAATAAATCCTCCTCAAGCCCGACAACAAATACCGTTGGAAACTCTAATCCTTTTGCTAAATGTATAGTCATTAATGCCACATGATCTGGGTCGCCTTTGTCAGCATCAATATCTGTTGCTAAAGCGACATCTTCCAAAAATTCAGCTAAATTCCCTGTGCTATCTGCTATTTCTTTTTGGCCTTCAACAAAATCCTTCATACCATTTAAAAGCTCCTCAATATTTTCCATTTTAGCAATACCCTCTGGAGTACCATCTTTATTGAATTCCATTATTATATTCGTAGTTTTGGTAACATGCTCTGCCAATTCGAAAACATCGGCAGTTTTATTTAATACTTGAAAACTTTCAATAAGCGTCACAAAATTTTGAAGCTTCGTTTTAGTACCTGAGTTGATTTTAACATCGGTTTTGTCAATGTTTTTCATGACCTCAAAAATGGTACGATTATAGCCATTTGCTGAAACTATTAATTTATCAACTGTAGTTTGCCCAATGCCTCTAGGCGGAAAATTAATAACACGTTTTAATGCTTCTTCATCAGCAGGGTTAATAATTAAACGCAGATATGATAATACATCTTTAATTTCCTTACGCTGATAAAATGACAAACCACCATAAATTCTATATGGTATATCGCGTTTTCGCAATGCATCTTCAATAGATCGTGATTGCGCATTTGTTCTATAAAGAATGGCAAAATCGCTATTCTTTAATTGGTCGTTCATTTTGTTTTCCCAAATGGTACTAGCTACAAAACGCCCCTCATCAGCATCGGTTAACGAACGATTTACTTTTATTTTCGAACCTTCATCATTAGCTGTCCAAACAATTTTATCAAGCTTCGTTTCATTTTTATCAATAATAGAATTTGCAGCATTTACAATGTTTTTTGTAGAACGGTAATTTTGCTCTAACCGAAACACGTTTACGTTATCATAATCCTTCTGAAAATTTAAAATATTATTTATGTTAGCACCGCGAAAGGCATAAATACTCTGCGCATCATCTCCTACCACACAAATGTTTTGAAACTTATCTGATAAAGCTCTAACTATTAAATATTGTGAGTGATTGGTATCTTGATACTCATCAACCAAAATATACCTGAAACGGTTTTGATATTTCGCTAAAACTTCAGGGAAACGTGTTAACAATTCATTCGTTTTTAATAGTAAATCATCAAAATCCATAGCCCCAGCCTTAAAGCATCGCTCCACATAAGCTTGGTAAATTTCACCCATTCTTGGGCGTCGCGCCATAGTATCAGCTTCCCTAAGTTCGGGGTTTTGAAAGTACGCTCGAACCGTTATCAAACTATTTTTATAAGATGAAATTCTTGAACGGACTTGCTTATATTTATAAATATCCTTATCAAGATTCATCTCCTTGATAATTGAAGCTATTAATCTGTCTGAATCCTGCGTATCGTATATGGTAAAATTACTTGGGTAACCCAACCTATCCGCTTCAATTCTCAAAATTTTAGCAAATACCGAGTGAAAGGTACCCATCCATAAATTTTTAGCCTCACTTGGCCCTACAATAGTTGCAATACGGGCTTTCATTTCTTTTGCGGCCTTATTGGTAAATGTAAGCGACAATATATTAAAGGGATCAATTCCTTTACTCATCATATAGGCAATACGAAACGTGAGCACACGCGTTTTACCAGATCCTGCACCAGCAATAACAATCATAGGCCCCTCTATTTGAATGGTTGGCTCTAATTGCGCATCGTTTAACTGACTTAAATACTTTTCCAAATCATCTTCATTTTTATCATGTGAAAATAACCAATGTTATGTTGTTTTCTCGGCAGAATTATTAATAATTATAAACAATTCATTCTTAAATCTATTATTCCTTTTCGCCATTTCCTGTTATGGCATCTAGAAGTGCAGCCTTTAGGCTAACCCAAACGAAATTGAAAGTAGATTTAGTTTTGTCTCTTTCAATAACATCAGATTTACCATATCTAAAAACACCGTTTTCATCTTCACTGTCTTTTGAAATAAAAACATTCAAAACAGCAGATAACAACCTATTTTTCTCTTTTCCATCATCTTGTAGAATAATAACATCAAAATTTTTATAATCCACTTTTAAATCTGTTTGCGCCACATTTTCATTTCCATCAATGGTAAAATACAACCTATCAAATTCACCTTCAAGTTTAACATTAAGATTCGGTTTCATAAATTGATTTAAATGATTTGCCTGTAATTTTCCTATTTCAGATTTAAATATAAATGCGTCAGTATCGTCATTAATATCAAACTCCCAATACACCTTTAAAGGAGTGTTTTCCATAAAGATAGCATCTATTTCTACAAGTGTTTTTTCATCATAAAATTTTCCAATATTTTTAATATCTGCATTTAAGTTTGAAAACTGAAGCCTTCCGCCTTTTGAATTTAATTTTATTTTTTCAATATAATTAATCGATGTGTTTTTAATGCTTAAAATATCGACTCCAAGATTAAAATTTAAATCGCGCAACAAATTACTGTACATGGGCTTATAATGTATCTGATCCGGAAGTAATTTATTCCTAAACACATTAAAAACTGCGTTATAAACCGTTGTTTTTGGAGTTTTAAAATAAAATAGCGTATCGTGCTCAAAACCAAAACTTGGTGTTTTTATTGCTATAGAATCTATACTTAAACCATAATGGTCTTTTTCAACTTTTGTATGTTTCAACAAAGCCTTTTTGGTATATTTAGTATTTAAAACAACTTCATTAATATGGGCAATTTCCGGATTCAATTCAAATTCCTTAAAACGTAAATCTTCAAAAGGACTAATCTTACAAAACAGATGATCCGCTTTAATGCTATATGCTTTACAGGTTACTTTTGGTTTATCTGAATTTATAACTATTGAAAAATCTTGCATATTAAAATGAATCGCTTCTGTTTTTAGCATTAGCGAATCATTTGAAGCTTGATATATCTCAATTTCGCCATCAATTATATTAACAGAAGCTATTTCTAAATCTTGGATATTTTTAGACTCAAAAATATTATAAGCTTTATTTTCCACCACATCGTTATGAAAATAAGTAAGCTTGGGTTGGGAAAATTCAATTTGATTTAAAGCAATATTTTTATTTTTAAAAAATGAAAAAAAATTAAAGCCCTTAATACAAAAAGATTCAAGGGAAGCTTTAAAAATTAAAGCATTAGTGTTTTTTCCATAAAACTCAATATTTGGAGACCATAGCTCTAAGGTTCCTGTTAGAGCATTTAAATTAATGTCTTTGTACGCTATATGTATATTATCAGGAACCTTTTGCAAACTTGCCTCTAATTTCTTTTGCAAACTGTAATTAACAATTAAAACAACTAAAAAACATAAAACTAATATTCCTGAAAACCAGATTAATCGCTTTTTAAATTTTAAATTCATCTTATAAAGATAGTCATTCAATATTTTTATATCATAATTTTAAATACCTTTAATGACTAAAAATTTACCTGTTTTCATAAACCATATTTTTATATCTCAAATCATTATAATGAATTCATTTTTAAATATTGCATCGAATATCCCTTGGTGGGCGTGGGTTTTAATAGTTTTGATAATTATTGCTATACGCGACATTTTCTTTCAAAAAGCACATACTATTAGCCACAACTTTCCTGTAGTTGGTCATTTACGCTATTGGCTAGAAAGCATTGGTCCAGAAATGCGCCAATATTTTGTAGCAAATAATAGAGAGGAATTACCGTTTAATCGAATTGAGCGTAGTTGGATTTACGCATCTGCAAAACATGAAAACAACTACGAAGGTTTTGGAACTGATAGGGATATTTATGCACCACAGCACATTTTTATAAACAATGCGATGATGCCATTCACGTTGCCTGAAAACCATCCAAACAAAACCGATAAAACGTTTTTACCATGTGCCAAAGTTATGGGTGAATTTAACAAAAGAAAAAAACCATTTCGTCCAGCATCTGTAATAAATATATCTGCAATGAGTTTTGGCTCACTTTCCGCTAAAGCTGTAGAATCCCTAAATAAAGGCGTTAAAATAGCAGATGCATACCACAATACAGGCGAAGGTGGCTTATCACCCTACCACAGTTATGGAGGCGATATTGTATTCCATTTCGGGACGGGCTATTTTGGTGTTCGGGACGCAGATGGCGGATTCTCCATGGAGAAAATGGTAGAGCTCGTTAACAATAACCCTTTTATACGTGCTATTGAAGTCAAATTATCACAAGGTGCAAAACCTGGAAAAGGTGGCGTATTGCCAGGCGCAAAAATATCTAAAGAAATAGCGAGAATAAGAGGTGTTGAAGTTGGTAAGGATGTGCTTTCCCCACCAAACCATAAAGCCTTTTCAAACGTGACAGAAATGGTCGATTTTGTTGAAAAGATTGCTGATGCCACCGGATTGCCTGTAGGTATAAAAGCCGCCATTGGTAAATTAGAGCAATGGGAAGAATTGGCAACTATCATGAAAAAAACAGGACAAGGCCCAGATTTTATAACTGTAGATGGTGGAGAAGGCGGAACAGGCGCAGCCCCTCCAAGCTTCGCAGACCATGTATCGTTACCTTGGGTTTATGGCTTTAGCGATTTATATAAACTATTCCAAAGCAAAGGCTTATCCGAACGCATCGTTTTTGTAGCAAGTGGCAAGTTGGGCTTTCCGGCAAAAGCCGCTATGGCGTTTGCTATGGGTGCAGATTGTATTAATGTAGCTCGAGAAGCTATGATGAGTATTGGCTGTATTCAAGCGCAAATATGCCATACCAACAAATGCCCTACCGGAATTGCTACCCAAAGCAAATGGCTTCAAAACGGTATCGACCCAACCTTAAAATCCGAACGTTTGGCGCAATATTTTAAAACCTTTAGAAAAGAGTTTATTGAAATTACGCATGCCGCCGGTTACGAGCATCCATGCGAATTTAAAATGAGCGATATTGAAATAAATGCCGATAACCACAACTTATCCAACGAGCTTGACAAAGCCTACATGTACAAAAAAACTTTGGTCCCTTTCAATGGCATGAAATCATTGCGAGACTGTATGTATTTAGGTGGTGCAAAATAAGTTTATGTGTACGTTCTTTAACCATTTATCTACCAATTTTCACCTTTTTCAGGGCGCAACCCAAACTGGTCGGGCTTTCACTACTCGCTCCCTCCAAAAAGTCGGGGAGCTTAAACATACCGTTCAATCCCTTGCGCATTTATTTACAATGCTCATCTGTATTAATCGACTAAATATCAATTTGATTGGCAAGTAAATAATCTTTTGTACAATACATACAAACCCTTATGTTTGTATTTTAAAATAACTTTTTATGGAAATTAGTCGAATTATAGATCTTTTTTTATTTGCAATACCAACAGTAATAACAGGATTTATAGCCTATTACTTTTTTAGGGAACACACAAAAAATGAAGATGGTCGCAGACGGTTTTTATTAAAAAAAGACATGCAGGTAAACGCCATGCCGTTACGCCTTCAAGCCTATGAACGTATGGCACTTTTATTAGAGCGCATATCACCATCAAAACTACTAATTAGAATCACACCAACGTCTTCAAATAAAGAAGATTACGAATTGCTACTTATACAAAGCATAGAACAAGAATTTGAGCATAATTTATCCCAACAAATATACGTTAGCGACAAATGTTGGAGCATTATAACAACAGCAAAAAATGCAACAATACAACTTATAAGAAAAGCGAGTATGTTGGAAAAAACAGATACCGCAAATAAACTCCGTGAAGTTGTTTTAACCGAAATGATGGAACGCCGCTCCCCAAGTGATGCAGCACTTTCTTTCATAAAACAAGAAGTTTCGGATTTATGGTAAATTATCGCGCAGCTCATTAGATTCCGCTTGCTCACATTTTTGTTTCGCATAATAATATCCTTGTTGCCACCAAGACGTCATTAGCTTCTTATTAAAAACTAAAGAATTTTCAGTAAGTTTCGAAGGTGTGTAATATAAATTAAGCTTAACTTGTTTATTTTTTGCAGCCAACTTCCCTATTAAAATATCGCTACGTTCCACCTGATCCAAAAGGTGGCCAAATAAATTCAACATCAAAGAAAACGGGTTTTTTCCAAGTACTTTATTGTACTGCATACTTTCAGACTCCAAAATAATAGCATCAATTTCCGTGGCTCCACGTAATATAGCTTCACGTATAGGCACCACACAACCAAAGGCACCATCGGCATATTCAAAACCGTTTTTTTTAACTAGAGACATAAATGGGATATAGTTGCATGAAATCCAAATCCAATCACAAAATTCATCATAACTAAAATCTTTAATGGACTTATATTCCACAATGTTTTTAGATAAATTGGAGACCGTAACGACCACATCATCCTTTGTAGCTCTAACCGCTAAATATTCCTCATAAGTAAAGTTCTTTTTTAAATAGCGCTTCAATGCTTTACTTTCACCAAATGTGCGTTTTCTTTTAATAAACTGCCATAAGGAGTTTAAAAAATCTATAGTCACATATTCTCTATCTCCATTTTTTCTTATAACAAAAGGGTTTACACTAAAAATATTGTATTGGTTTACATTGGTAAATATATTATGGATTTTATCTATTTTTCCAGCAGCTAAATGCGGTATGAGCATACTTCCTGTTGATGTTCCTAAAAACATATCGTATTTCCTACCTTCTTCCTTAATTAAGTACTCGGCAACACCACCTGCATAAGCGCCTTTACTACCTCCTCCAGAAATTACTAATGCTTTCATTAATTTAATATTATAGGTAAATATAAAAACTTAAGTTTTAATTAATTGCTTTTAATAGTTCTTTTGCGAATTTTGAGAATTGCCAATTGTGGTGTTTAGTAGCTTGCATAGCGTTTTTTTTACAAATAGCGTTACAAGCTTTAATTTCATTTAAGTATAGAAATGCATTTTGTCGCACTTCAAAACCAAATTCAGAACTTGTATAATGTATCAGCTCGCCAAAATATTCTGCTTTGTTTTCGGGCTCAAAACCTTCTGTAACCAATGCCAACGTTAACCAAAGTGTTCTCACATTTTTATTACTGAATCCTTGAACATCCTTGGTTTTATTTAAAAAACGTTTTCGCTCTAGCGGAAAGTTTTGCCATAAATTGAATAACGCCGTTTCAATAGTTTTGTATGATTTATCATTTAAAAGCGATTCATAGGCAGTTTTTAATTCTGATGGGATTTTAGATAGGTTTTGCGCAATGGCCTGCCTAACTTTTATACTAGTTCTAAAATCTTCTGCTGTAATATGATTGGCAATTTGCGAAACCACTTTTAGCTTTGCTTGCTCTGAAATTCCAGATGATAAATATGCGCTACATTGTGGTGTATAGACTTCGCAATCTACCGCTAAATACTCTCGGATATATGCAGAATTTTTTAAATTTTTTAATACACCATTATAGTTAAAGTCTTTACTCTTAAGCCAAAGCATTACAAAGTTACTCAAATCCTCTTTACTAGCCTTTTCAACCTCGCTTATAAAATCGTAGATTTCAACATTTTTAAATTCATGTTTTAATACATAGGATTTAACCCCTTTTTTAAAAGCGGCATCTCCTACGCGCGCTCTTAATAAGTGCAACACCAAAGCTCCTTTTTTATAAAATGTCGTGCTACTTGATTTTGGATCTAAAAGCGATGTGCTGCCACCTGCTTTATCTTGTTGTAATAACTCTTGAGCATATTGGTATAATCGCCAATAGTAATAATCGTCTCCGAAAATATCACGTTCGGCTAGTAAGGCATAATAAGTGGCAAAACCCTCCTGAAGCCAATGGTGCGTTCCCGAGGTTTCCGTAACCAGATTTCCAAACCACTGATGTGCCAATTCGTGCGCATTGACGTTGACGTAGTTTTTATCTACAAATGCTATGGAATCGATTACAAAACTATCAGCAAAAATTGTAGTACTTGTGTTTTCCATACCCGCATATAAAAAGTCTTTTACAGGCACTTGTTTATAGTTTTGCCAAGGATACGGCACGCCTATCTCCTTTTCAAGAAAATCGAAAATTTGCTTACTATAACGATAAGTAGGTTCAGTTTTTAATGAATCTTCAGGATAATAATACAGCTCTAAAGGAATGCCACTTTTGGAGTATTCCACTATTTTATCATATCTTCCAATAACTAGGGCGGCTAGATAACTCGACATTGGTTTCTTCATATCGAATTCCCACAAATTGTATGCAGGCGTTTCGTGTTTGGAAATTAATTTTCCGTTGGAAATAACCGCATAGCCTTTTGGTGCAGCACAACTGATATCAAATTCAATCTTATCATTCATATCGTTGATTGATGGTAACCAATGGCTCGTGTATTTTCCTTGACCTTGCGTCCATATTTGATTCCGGGAAGTAGTATTCCAACCTATAAAATACATCGCTTTTTTGGGCGATGCGAAAAAGAGAAAATTTAACCTGTAAGACGCAGAAGCCTTAAATTGATTGTAAATGATAAGTTTTTTACCATCGTTTTTGAATTTTACTGAAGTATCATTTATCGCCACGTTCATGAATTTCATATCCACAGCATCCAAATAAATAGAGTCTGTTGACTTTAAAATATCAAAGGTTATGTTATATGAATTAAAAACTGTGCTATGCAGAGGTATTGTATTGAAGGTTAGTACTGATTTTATGTTTTTGAAGTCAACAATTTCAGTTTGTTGTGCAGACAAAATCCCGATAAATGAAAGGAAATATATAAGTGGCAGACGATTCATGGCTTTAGAGAATCAAATATTAATCCAAAACTATAAAAAAAAATTAAGTTCGAGATAGAAATTATCTATTTGGAGGTTATGGATTGACACCAAGGGTTTGTAAACATTTAAAAAAAACTTAGCCCTTTATTCTATTAAACTAGTGATAAGTGCGTTAGGGATTGCAGTGGAAAGCCCACAGTGACCTTTTGGGAGCGCGGACTTGAAACGTAAAGCCCGACCCTTTTTGGGTAACGCCCAAAATTATGTTTATTACAATGGCATGCGCAACATATGATGGATTAAAAACTATGAAACTCGATAAGATTAGCTTCATAATATTGGTTACCAAGTTTAGACAATAAAGTCCTGATGATGTTACTATCGCCATCAATTGCCAAAGCCGAATACCCAATATCGTTTAGTTTACCCAAACGGAAGTCTTTAATATTTATAGCTCTTGATGCCAATGCAGACAATAGTATTAAAAGTACGCCAGGTGCATTTTCGTGTTTTGTCAAAATTACTTTATCGCTTAACGCCAAGTTTAATTTAACACCATCCATTTCCAACAAATACACACCCTTTTCATAAAAATTTGGCAATACGGCATCCTCTTGATAGGTCAATTTTTTAAAAAGCCCAGTATCCGTACCGTTTATAAAATCGATAGCACTATGCACTTTTCCATTGGTATTATCTATGGATAAAAAAGCAACCGCAGTACCATCCTTATTAGATTTTAAACGAGCCGTTTCCACGTTGATACCTTCTGAAGCTAAGGTATTGAATAATGAAGATATTACGCCAGGCTCATCCAAATGTTCAGAGAATAAACCATTTACAATACGTTGCGAATTTTTGGGAATTTCATTTGTAACCGTTATTGATTTACCCCACTTTCGAATTCGAATGGCATTGTAATCGCCCATTCCCGTAGCGCTTCTATATAAATCGACAAATTCTGAAAACGACCCACCAAATGAGAAATCAGGAATAATCCTGCGCTGTGTTTCATCCAAACGCTGATTTAATAATTCAATACCTTTATTTAAAACGGTGTATTTTACCTTTAAATCGTGGTCGTCATAAATTGTTCTATTCTCTGGTATCAATTTAGAATAACTCACATAATTCTCATAGCCTGCTTCTTGAATATATTCTAAACTTTCTTTGTAATTTAAACCATAATAACGCACATGATGCGTATCTGTACCCACACAAACTGGGATTTGGAGCGCTTTGGCACGACGTAAAATACGTTGTACTGGATACACGCCAACGCCTTTAAATTTACCAGCCATATTTACGTCCAGAGATAAATTTCTATCTGCAATAAGCTCTAAAAGTGTTCTAAATTTATTAGCCAATGGGTGCGCACTGGTTTCAAAATTCACTAAAGCTTCGGGCATATCAACATTCAATTTTGGTAAATCGATATGACCTATAATTTGAATCATATCGCCAAAACACGCAATCATTTGGGTCATTTCATCAAAATAACCACCCCAATAAGCTTCTAAACTACCACGTAATTTCAAGAGTTCCTCCGCTTCTTCTTTTGAACCATCATAAGGTAAACCTTCTGGTGCAAAATGTACAGAACCAATAACATAATCAGCTTCTTCTGCTTGAAATATTTTTGAACGACTCCATTGTAAACCTAAATCCGGTCCCATCCACTCCAACTCAACACCGTATTTAATATTGATTTGGCCTTTATATCGCTTACGCAGATTAGCTATACGTTTTGGGTAATTCAAATAGGATTTATTGCCACGAATAAACTTTACATTGGTTTCCCGTTCTGCGATATAACGAAAATTAGTAAGTCGTGGCGAATGGATTATAAATGTAATACTCGGGTTGCCAGCTTCAATCGCCTTATCAACTATATCCTCCAACTTATCAATACCATGTTTTACATGGTCTTGCTCTGTCCCTGCATGAATACCGTGTGTTTCCCAAATAAATGCATTGAGTTTTTTCATCAATTCTTGTGCGTTATATTATCCTTTAAAGATTTCAAATTTAACTAATGCAATAGAATTAAAGGCTAATATTTAGTTTTTTCAACATATTTTTATAAGAAAAGCATGATGCCCTTTATAATATCCTCAATTGAACTTAAGATTAAGATTTTTATAAATGTATATTTTTATTGGATTTGCTTAATTTCGCTTTTATGTCTGTTAACCTGCAAACTCCCATAGATTATTTAAAAGGCGTTGGTCCTAACCGTGGTGATTTACTGCGTAAGGAACTGGGCATTCATACCTATCAAGATTTAATTAACTTATTTCCAAATAGATATATTGACAGAACGCAATATTACAAAATCAATCAATTACAGCGCAACAATGCCGATGTGCAGGTTATTGGGAAAATAACCCGTTTAAAAGAGGTCGCTCAAAAGCGCGGAAAACGCTTAGTAGCAACATTTCAGGACGATACGGGACACATGGAACTGGTTTGGTTTCGTGGGCAAAAATGGATTAGAGATAGTTTAAAACTGAACACAACGTATGTCGCTTTTGGGAAAGTAAATTGGTTTAATGGTAAATTTAACATGCCGCACCCTGAATTGGAACTACAGCAAACACATAAAAAAAACATGCGCTCTGCTATGCAACCCGTTTATCCCTCTACTGAAAAATTAACGAATAGAGGTATTACCAATAAATTGATGGGCAAAATCATGCAACAGCTCTTTATTGAAAGTAACGGCAAATTTACCGAAACGCTATCTGACAATATGCGTTCAGAATTAAAACTAATCAACAAACCATCGGCACTTTTCAATGTACATTTCCCAAAGAATCAAGAGTTACTTTCCAAGGCTCAATTCCGATTAAAATTTGAAGAATTATTTTATATTCAGCTGCAATTAATTATCAAAAATTTAATTCATAAATCAAAAATAAAAGGCTTTACGTTTCATCAAGTTGGCACCTATTTCAATGCATTTTTTAAAGATCATTTGCCCTTTGAATTAACCAATGCACAGAAACGTGTTTTGAAAGAAATTAGATCAGATTTGGGGAGCAATGCACAAATGAATCGGCTTTTACAAGGTGATGTGGGCTCCGGAAAGACTATAGTCGCATTCATGTCAATACTCATGGCACTTGACAACGGTTTTCAGGCCTGCCTAATGGCACCGACTGAAATTTTGTCAGTCCAACACTATAATGGATTATTTAAATGGTGTAACAAATTGAATATCAGTATTAAAATACTTACTGGTTCAAGTAAAACTTCGGAACGACGAATAATTCACGAAACTCTAGAAAATGGCAAATTACAAATATTAATTGGCACGCATGCTCTACTTGAAGATAAGGTAAAATTTAAGAATTTAGGACTTGCTATAATTGATGAGCAGCATCGATTTGGAGTAAAACAAAGAAGTAAATTATGGCAAAAAAACTCGCTTCCTCCAAATGTTTTAGTGATGACTGCAACTCCAATTCCACGAACTTTAGCCATGTCGGTTTATGGCGATTTGGATATCTCAATTATAGATGAATTACCGCCAGGCAGAAAGTCGATAAAAACAGTTCATCGTTATGATTCAAATCGGTTAAAAGTACTCCGTTTTATCCGTGATGAAATTGATAAAGGCCGTCAGATTTATATTGTTTATCCCTTAATTCAAGAAAACGAAAAAATGGATTATAAGGATTTGATGGATGGCTATGAGAGTATTTCCAGGGATTTCCCCATGCCAAAATATCAAATCTCCATAGTTCATGGTAAAATGAAACCTGCAGATAAAGAATATGAAATGCATCGGTTTATAAAAGGGGAAACTCAAATTATGGTCGCAACCACTGTTATTGAAGTTGGTGTAAATGTGCCAAATGCGTCAGTAATGATTGTGGAAAGTGCAGAACGTTTTGGATTATCGCAACTGCACCAATTACGTGGTCGTGTGGGTCGTGGTGCCGAACAGAGTTATTGTATTTTAATGACGAGCCACAAATTAAGTGCAAACAGCAAAACGCGACTGGAAACCATGGTAAGCACCAATGATGGTTTCGAAATTGCTGAAGTTGACCTGCGTTTACGTGGCCCAGGAGATATTATGGGCACCCAGCAAAGTGGTATTTTAAATTTAAAAATCGCAGATATCATTAAGGATAATGATATTTTACAATTAGCAAGACATCAGGCTAAAACGGTTTTAAAAACTGACCCAACTTTAACGCTTCCTGAAAATCAAGTGTTTTTAAATACTTATAAACTATTGGGGAAGTATAAGAATATTTGGAATTATATCAGTTAGTTTATTCTTTCATTTCCATAAAGGTAAAAGACTACATAACGACCATTTTTATCAAAATAGATTCTCGCTTTCGCGAAAATGAAAAAAAATAAATAACTACTTTTACAAAAAACAAAATTATGCTTGGTTTAAAATTAGCAACAGACCCACGTTGGGTAAATATTGTAGAGTCGAATATTGAGGAAATACTTACTGACCATGCATGGTGCGAGCAAAAAGCAGCAACCAATGCCATTACCATAATAACACATAATTCTGAACATGAAGCATTGGTTACCGATTTGTTGGAGTTGGCAAAAGAGGAACTGGAACACTTCCAAATGGTACACGATATTATAAAAAAACGTGGTTACAAACTAGGTCGAGAGCGTAAAGACAGTTACGTGAACGAGCTTTATAAGTTTATGAATAAAGGCGGTAGCAGACAGCAAAGCATGGTGGATAGATTGTTGTTTTCTGCCATGATTGAAGCTAGAAGTTGTGAGCGTTTTAAATTACTTTCACAAAAAATTAAAGACCCGGAATTGTCTAAATTCTATCATGAATTAATGATTAGCGAAGCTGGTCATTACACAACTTTTATTGGTTTTGCTCGCCAATATGGAAAAGGCATTGATGTTGATAAACGCTGGCAGGAACTCATAGATTTTGAGGCCATAGTGATTCAGAATTATGGAAAATCTGAAACTATTCATGGTTGAAAAATAAAATTTTTTAGACCGATCATAAACTAATAAAAATCACTCATGAAAATATTTTCTGCTTTAATTTTAATTAAAATTTCTTTATGCGCAGGTCTTTGTTGCCCAGAAGAGAAAGGGTTTGATAATATATTTATAGAAAACAATGATATTATTAAAATTAATGGAAACAAAAATACATTTAATGTTGGCGATAAAATTTACATAAGCGTTACCATAAACCCTCTTCAAACATCAAGTGACAATAAAATGATAAACCTTTTAGACCTAATTAATTTTACCAATGATAGTGTTCCTATTTATAATTCTTTTTCTTACAAGAAAGAAACTAAATACAATACCTTATCTAACATCATCATCAATGAAACAGATTTAGAGGTTTTAAGCGGAGAAATATCACTTAATAATGAGTTTATTGAAATTTATAGTCTAAACCATAATGGTAATAATTTTATATGCGAATTTGGCATTACATTATTAGAAACTGGCGTATTTTATTTATCATCAAGTAGCTTTTATGTTGATGGACTCTCGAATACAACCATATCTATTGCATCAAAAATAAAAAATTCAGATATCAATAACAGATATAGGTTCGAGGTAAATTAAGAAGTTTTTTTAACAAAAAACCCTACCATTACTAATTGAGCTCTTTAAATAGATTGTACTGTGATTAATGTTTATTGACTAAAGCCTAAATCAGAAATAATAGCACTGACTCTTTTTAATATATTTATAAAATAAATGTATCTTCTGTTAATTAACCCTTTAATACTTCAAATTTCAATAGCAAAAATCAGCTTGAGAATGTTTAACTTTGCACGTCTTATTTTAGAGTTTAAAGTTAAGAATGATACATATTCACGAAAAAACATTACAGGATTTAGAATTTCAAACGGTTTTAAAGCAGGTTAGCGAGCTCTGTGTAACGCCGCTTGGCCATCAAAAAGCCTTACAGATTTCGCCTTTTAGAACGCAAGATGAATTGCAAACTGCACTTTTTTTAACCAATGAATATGTCTCTTCATTTTATAACGATAATCGCATACCCAATCACGGGTTTGATACGATTTCTAAAGAAATACAACTTCTTAATATCGAAAATACGTTCATGGAAGTTCATGGGTTAAAGAAGATTGTAGCCATGTCCATATCCGTAAATGCCATTGTGCTTTTCTTGAAAAAATTTGAGGAGTATTACCCAAATTTGAATCAGTTTGCTTCGCATATCGAAGTTACGAAAGTTTTGATTGAAAAAGTGGATGGTATTGTGGACCGTTTTGGGGATATAAAAGACAATGCATCCCATTTACTTTTCGATTTACGGCAATCCATAAATAAAATAAAAGGTAAGATAAATGCGAGTTTTAGCTCTGCGTTAAATACGTATCACAACCTTGAGTATTTAGATGATATTCGGGAATCTGTTGTTGAAAATAAACGAGTTTTGGCTGTTAAAGCGATGTACAGACGAAAAGTTAAAGGTTCGATTATGGGCGGTAGCAAAACGGGGAGCATCGTTTATATTGAACCAGAAACGACTTTACAATATAGCAGGGAACTGAATAACCTAGAATATGAAGAAGGGGAAGAAGTTACACGGATATTAAAAGAGATCACAGATTTTATACGTCCGTTTTTATCGTTATTAAAAGATTATCAAAGTTTTTTAATTACTATTGATGTGATTTCCGCGAAAGCGAAATACGCCAAATCCATGAATGCGATTCTTCCTGAATTTTCTGAAGATAGAAGCATGTATTTACGTGATGCCTACCACCCACTACTCTATTTAAATAATTTAGAGAAGAAAGAAAAAACCTTTCCGCAGAGTATGGAATTAAATAAGGACAGTAGGATTATTGTGATTTCGGGACCTAATGCCGGCGGAAAAAGTATCACGTTAAAAACTGTTGGATTATTACAGGTCATGATTCAAAGCGGTATATTAATTCCTGTACATGAGCGCAGTAAAGTTTGTTTGTTTGATAGAATTTTAAGTGATATTGGCGATAATCAATCTATTGAAAATCATTTAAGCACGTACAGTTACCGCTTAAAACAAATGAATTATTTCTTAAAGAAATGCAATAAAAACACGCTGTTTTTAATTGATGAATTTGGAACAGGAAGTGACCCTGAATTAGGTGGTGCTTTGGCTGAAACGTTTTTGGAAGAATTTTACCATCGGGAAGCTTACGGTATAATTACAACGCATTATTCCAACTTAAAAATACTGGCCAATGAGTTACCGTTTATGCTCAACGCAAATATGTTGTTTGATGAACGTACGCTAGAACCGCTATTTAAACTCGTTATCGGTCAAGCCGGAAGCAGTTTTACATTTGAAGTGGCGCAGAAAAATGGAATCCCGTATAGTTTGATTAATCGTGCAAAAAAGAAGATTGAACGCAGTAAGGTGCGCTTTGATGCGACTATTGCTAAACTACAGAAAGAAAGGTCTCGATTGGAAAAAACGGGACAATCCCTAAAACAAAACGAAAGAAAGAAACTTGAAGAAGCGGATAAACTTGAGGAGATAAATACTAAAATCCAAAAGAAATTGGAAAGCTATCAGGAGCTCTATGATAGCAACCAACGTTTAATTTACTTAGGGCAAAAGGTTAATGATATTGCTGAAAAATACTTTGATAATAAACAGAAAAAAACATTAATGGGCGAACTTTTTAAGGTCGTGCAAATTGAAAATTCTAAGCGTAAAAAGGTTACGGCTAAACAGAAAAAAGTTATAAAAGCTAAAGAAACCCAAGTCAAGCAAGAAGCTGAAAAGAAAGTAAACATTATAAGGAAAAAGAAAAAAATAGCAAAACAAAAAGCTATTGAAGAACCAAAACCAAAAGCGATTATAAGACTTGGCGACCGCGTAAGAATGCACGATGGTAGAGCTATTGGCACTATTGATAAAATTGAGAAAAACAAAGCGGTTGTTAATTATGGTATGTTTACAACTAATGTGAGTTTAGACCAATTGGAATTGGTTGAGGCCGTTAAGAAATAGGCATGAAAATAGTATGCGGCTAGCCATCATAAAACCCACTGATTGTTATCATATATTAGTATTTATATAATTTTTTTAAAAACAGTATTATTTTTATATGAAATTTGAAATTCCCAATAATAAAAAATTAATTCTGTTTGACGGTGTTTGCAACCTATGCAATAGCTCTATATTGTATATTATTAAACGTGATGAGAACAACGCGTTTCTTTTTGCAACATTACAAGGTGAAACGGGAAAGCAAATTATAGCAAAATTTGATATTGATACCGCTCAAATGGATTCTATATTACTATACAATCCGCAAAAAGAAGTTATATATTATAAAAGTACAGCAGCGTTACAAGTGGCTTCGCATCTAAAATTCCCAATAAATATTTTGGCTATATTTCTTGTAGTCCCGAGTTTTATTCGCCATTGGGTTTATGATTTTATTGCAAAAAACCGTTACAAATGGTTTGGTAAAAAAGAGGCTTGTATGATTCCTACGCCTGAATTGAAAAGTAAGTTTTTGAATTAGAAAAATAGTTAAATATTTATATTTCTAATTTTAGAATTTTTTATATCAAATTCGATTTAATTCTTCAAAATCATCTTCAAATGACTATAAATCTTTTGTTCCATGGGATCATAATCGCCATCGGCAAACGCCATGAGTTTTATATCTGCAAAAAAATCGGCCAAATCATTACGAAAATAATCGTGTGTTTTTACACCTTTAATAATATTTTGAATGCTTTGATAATCGCTATCTTTTTTAAATTGTTCGTTTACTCGTTCGTAAACATCTTCTTTAACACGACTTAAAATGTACTTTTTGTCTTTTTTAGAGGCGCCCAAGTTCGTTTTTGAAACATACATTAAAACGTAAGCTAGCAATTCATCTTTTGTCCACGTACTAGGATTTTCCAAATTTCCAGTCGTTAAACTCCCATATTCTGTCCAAGACCCATCGTAAACCGATATATTTTTATAACCAGAAAGTTCTGCTCCCAAAGCTAAAACGCAAGCTGTAAGTCCTGAACCACAAGAAAATATGATAGGTTCATCTTGCTCTGCAACCATATAAAATGCTTTCGCTAAATCTTTCTTAGATTTCAAAATCCCATCTTCTAACAAGTCTTTAAAAGGCAAATTAACGGAATTTGGAATGGTTCCCATGCGCAGGCCTTCCCTAGGTTCTGGTACTTCGCAGCGAAACCTAGCAGAAGAACGTGCATCAATTATCTTATGCGTTTTGTTTTTTGAAGCCTTTTCAATATCGTCAAAAAACGTCATATAATTTGGTTGGATATTTGCGATAAAATCACCTTTGGGCCCTTCATAATGTCGCATGGATTCCGTATTGTAATCGGCATTTTTCCATGCAGGAAAACCACCATTTAAAACCGCCACATTAGTATAGCCAAACGCTTTAAACAACCACCAAACACGAGCGCTGGAATAAACACCTTTATCATCATAAGCCACAAGCGCACTGTCTTGATTAATTCCTAAAGACCTCGCTTCTTTTTGAAATTGTTCTTCTGAAGGAAACGCACTTGGAAATGGATTTGCTACATCACTAAACTTCTGTTTAATGTCAAAAAGTCTCGCATTCGGAATTTGCTCTAAGGCATCATCAAAAACTTTGTTTATAGTGCCATCCAAAACAATTAGATTGTTTTCATTTTGGTTTTCGTGAAGCCATTCTACTGAAACCAAAGGTTGTTTTAATGTTATGTTTAAACTCATCTAGTATTGTTTTCCCGCAAATATGCTAGGGCGCATAGCGTATTATAATAACTAAAGTTAAAATATATTTTAAAAATACTGAAATATATTAGGCCTTTTTTTAAGATTAATAGGCGCTTCTTGAAACTAATTCTTTCGCCCATAGGCAAAAAATTTTATAAAGGAATACTACACTTTAAAAACAACGTGAGCCACAGCCAATATTTATTCAAAACTGCCAGCTGTTCTATTTCACGGCTTCATAATTATCGTCCCATTCTTTTGGTTTTGGGTCGTGCAATTTGTTTAAAGACTTTGCTACTAGCATTGACACTGTAGCATCTCCTGTTACGTTCACAACGGTTCTACACATATCCAACGGCCTATCAACAGCAAAAATAAGTGCGAGACCAATAGGCAATAATTCTGCTGGAAAATCAATAGATTCCAGTACTATGACCAACATAACCATACCTGCACTAGGCACGGCAGCACTTCCTATAGATGCTAATAACGCCGTAAACACAATTACTAATTGATTGGTAAATGTTAAACCTTCTGGCCAAATAACCTGCATGATAAATACCGCTGCAATGCCCTGATACAAACTGGTACCGTCCATATTTACCGTAGCTCCAACTGGTAATACAAATCCGGATACTTCTTTATCAACACCCAAGTGTTCTTCTACACGTTCCATGGTTACTGGTAGTGTAGCTGCACTACTACTTGTAGAGAATGCTAATAATTGCGCAGGACTTATTTTTTGTAAAAACCACATTGGCGATTTTTTAGTATAAATACGCAGCAGTAGAAGATAAAAACCAATCATTAAAATTAAACCGCCTACAACGCAAAACGCATAGTATAATAATTTGATTAATATCTCAACATCATCAAAAGCAATAATAACGTTTGCTAAAAGAGCAAAAACCGCATAAGGTGCAAAAAGCATGATTAAATCGACCATTTTCATAACAACCTCATTTAAAGAATCGAAAAACACGATTAGCGGCTGTGCTTTTTTCTCGCCAATAAGCAGTAAACAAATTCCAACAAATATGGCAAAGAATATGACTTGAAGCATAGCGGCTTCAGAAAAGGATTGAAAAATATTACTCGGGAAAATATCGACCAAGGCCTGTAAGGGTCCTGCTTCTTTTTGTGCCGAAGCTTTCATCAATTTATCAGTTACGCCGGAGTCATTTTCATATTTGAGCTTTATTTTTTCTATGGTATCCTGTGGCATGCCGTTACCTGGTTTTACCAAATTAACAATAGACAAACCTATAACAATGGCGACTAAAGTGGTGCCTATATAAATGCCAATGGTGCGTAAACCCATAGACTTTATTTTGGAAATATCTTTCAAATCGGAAATCCCCTTAATCAACGAAGCTAAAATCAATGGTACTGCAATAAGCTTAAGCAGATTTATAAAAATGGTTCCGAAGGGCGCAATCCAATCGGTAACAAAATTTTTTCCACCATCAACGGTATTCATAATAAATCCAAAAATGATTCCGAGAACCATTCCTATAATAATCTTCCAATGTAGTGCTAGTTTTTTCATACCTATCCTAACCTCTCTTCAGGAGAGAGGGATTTTATAATATTAGTATTGTCTCGAATATACTTGGACAAGATAGGTATTTTGATAATATTATCTAATCTTCAATGGCATCCATTTTTTCAATACCTCCTGGAGTTTTAGGGTCTCGCCTAAATACTTCAATGATATTGAAAAGAATGATACAAAAAATCACCCAAATGGCTCCTGCTATAAACCCTCCAGCTATATCTGATGGAAAATGTACACCTAAATATATTCTACTTAATCCAATACTTATAATCAAAATGGCTAGCAGCAATATGATTGGAACTTTAATACGTTTTGACATTTTAAACTTGTAGAACAAATACATTAAAAAACCATAAAATGCCATGGCCGCCATGGCATGACCGCTAGGGTAACTTAATGTTTCTACAGTTACTAAATGCTCAATATCTGGTCTAGCCCTATTTATAAATCGTTTTAAAACTAAATTTGATAATGCTGAGAGCGTTAAAACCAAAGTAATTTGCGCCATATATTTCCATTTTTTAAAAACAACTAAAGAAACGAATGCACTAAGAATAACAACAATTATATAACCATACAAATCGCCTATTCGTGTTACAAAAGTGAAATACTCGTTTAATAACGGCGAGCGATGGGATATGACGAAATCGGTAATCGTATCATCATAAAATTTTAATTCATCTGTGGTTAAGGTTTCTGTAAGCTCAATAAATAGATTTATACCGCCTACTATAAAAATTAAAGCTAAAAAAATAGTAATAATGTATGGCAAGGTCACATCATACCTTCCCATAATACTTCTTAATTTATTTATTAGTGCTTTAAGTAGTTTTATCATAGTTTAATTTTTTGAAAATCCATGAATAAATATAAAAGTTTTTAGATGGTAAGTGTGCTTAAATACATCAAAAATTAATGGGAACGATTTATTTAAGTACACGGAAGCTTTATTTAATGTAATGATGTTGGCAGATAGTCTACTAGCCCCGATTGAAACGGCATCCTTTTTAAAACCTTTTAAAACTATGACTTTATTTGATAATATAATAAGCAAAAAAACCACGATACTTGCTTTTAGTAATAACGTGGTTTTAAAAAGATATAGTGGAAAGCGGGAAATAGCTCCTATTAGAAAAACTTAAATCCCAGCAATCTCGCTAATTTCAGCAATAAATTTATCGCCTAAAGCGTCGGCTTCTTCTTGAGATTTTGCTTCGGTGTAAATCCTAATTATAGGTTCCGTATTACTTTTACGTAGGTGTACCCAACTTTCGGAAAAGTCGATTTTAACACCATCGATAGTGGTTAATTGCTCATTTTGATAACGTTTCTCCATAGCTTTTAAAATACCATCAACATCTAAACCAGGGGTTAATTGTATTTTCTTTTTACCCATAAAATAGCTTGGGTACGTTTTTCTGAGTGCGCTAACACTGGTTTGCCTATCGGCCAAAAGACTTAAAAATAAAGCAACACCAACCAAAGCATCACGACCGTAATGTGCGTCTGGATAAATGATACCGCCATTACCTTCACCACCAATTACAACCTTATTTTTTTTCATGAGGTTAACCACATTCACTTCGCCAACTGCACTTGCCTCGTACATACCACCGTGCTTTTCGGTAACATCGCGCAAGGCTCTTGTTGAACTCATATTACTTACTGTGTTGCCTGGAGTTATACCTAAAACATAATCGGCACAAGCCACGAGAGTATATTCTTCTCCAAACATATCGCCGTTTTCGTCCATAAATGCTAAACGGTCTACATCTGGATCTACTACAATACCAAAATCGGCATTGTGTTTTTTAACTTCGGCAGATAAATCTGTTAAATGTTCTTTTAACGGTTCTGGATTGTGCGGAAAATGCCCTGTTGGATCACAATATAACTCTATAACCTCGACACCTAAACGTTCTAAAAGTAAAGGGATTGCAATACCACCTGTTGAATTTACACCATCAACCACGACTTTAAATCGTGCTTCTTCTATGGCTTTTACATTGACTAAATCTAAATCCAGCACTTCAATAATATGTAAATCTATATAAGCTTTATTTTTTGTTATTTTTCCTAAACTATCCACATCTGCAAAGGTCATGCTATCGCTTTCTGCAATATCCAGAATTTTAGCACCTTCAACAGCATCTAAAAATTCGCCTTTTTCGTTTAGTAATTTTAAAGCGTTCCATTGTTTTGGATTATGACTTGCTGTTAAAATAATTCCACCATCGGCATGTTCCATTGGTACAGCAACCTCTACCGTTGGTGTTGTGGACAGTCCTACATCAACCACATCGATACCTAAACCGATTAAGGTATTCATGACTAGATTTTGAATCATTTTCCCAGAAATTCTTGCATCTCTACCTACTACGACTTTATAATCTTCTTTTTCGCGCTGTTGTTTTAACCACACACCGTAAGCCGATGCGAATTTTACAGCATCTATAGGTGTTAAGTTCTCGCCTACTGGCCCGCCAATGGTTCCTCTAATTCCTGAAATTGATTTTATAAGTGTCATAAATATATTTTATTAAAACACAAATATAGTATTTCAAAATCGGAATTCTTAAAACGGAATTCGTAAATTTCACGAATGAACTACTTAGCACATATTTACTTATCTGGTGATAATGATTTAATCACCATTGGAAATTTTATTGCTGACGGTATAAAAGGAAAGCGCTACAAAGATTATTCAAAAAATATTCAAATTGGCATCTTATTACATCGCCATATTGATAGCTATACCGATGCTCATAAAACGGTAAGACTAAGCACTAAAAGACTTCATGAAAAATATAGTCATTACTCTGGTGTTATAGTTGACATTCTTTATGATCATTTTTTAGCTAAAAACTGGTCTAATTACTGTAACGAGCCCTTGGAGGAATATATTAATCATTTTTATGATTCTTTGGAAGCTAATTATGACGTACTGCCATTACGTATCCAGAAAATGATGCCTTATATGTTGGCAGATAATTGGTTATTAAGTTACGCCTCTATTGAAGGAATATCAAGAGTTTTAGATGGCATGAACAGACGCACAAAAAACCGCTCTAGTATGAATGAAGCTATTGTTGAACTTGAGGCCTTTTACTCAGAATTTGAAACTGAGTTCTTTGCTTTTTTTGATGAACTCATGGTATCGTCAAAACAGAAATTAGAAACTTTAAAACAAGGTTTACATGATTAAACGCATTTTATCTACTTTCATATTATTATGCTTTTTCATTTGCTGTAAAAGCACGGTAATAGTGCCCTTGGTAAATCAAGGACTTATAACAAAAAACGCCATGGTCGTTTCTGCTCGCGCAGAAGCTTCAGAAATAGGAAATAATATTCTAAAACAAGGCGGCAATGCTTTTGATGCTATGTGCGCAACCGAATTGGCACTCGCCGTATGTTATCCATATGCCGGTAATATTGGCGGCGGTGGTTTTATGGTTTATAGAAAAGCCAATGGCGATATAGGTTCTATAGACTACAGGGAAAAAGCACCAATAGCTGCTACAAAAAATATGTACTTGGATGAAAACGGCGATATTATTCCAGATAAAAGCATTTTAGGCGCTATGGCTGTGGGCGTTCCTGGAACTATTGCTGGAGTTTTTGAAGTTCACAGAAAATTAGGTTCCTTACCAATCGAACATATTATTGAACCTGCTATAGCCTTAGCATATAAAGGTGTAGTAATAACTGAAAAAGATGAAAGTGTTATAAAAAAATACCAACCGCTTTTTCTTAAAGTCAATAAAGATTCTATAAAATTCGATAAAATTTGGAAAACAAACGATACTATAAAATATCCAAAATTAGCCAAAACGCTGGAGCGCGTTTTGGAATACGGTAGTGATGGTTTTTATAAAGGCGAAACAGCAAAAACACTTACTAAATTCATTCAAGAAAATGGTGGTATACTAACCGAGGAGGATTTGGCCAGTTACAAACCTATATGGCGAAACCCCGTAACTTTTAACTATGATGAATTAAAAATAATCTCCATGGCACCACCATCTAGCGGAGGTGTTTGTTTAGCTCAAATATTAAAAATGATAGAGCCTTTTCCCTTGCATGAATATGGGCATAATACACTAAAAACGATTCAAGTTATAACAGAAGCCGAACGGCGAGCTTATGCCGATAGAAGTTTCTATTTAGGAGATCCAGACTTTGTTGAAATACCCTTTAAAACTTTAATTAATGAGTATTATTTAAAAAAGAGAATGGCAGATTTTTCTTTTGAAAAAGCCACACTATCAAGCGATGTATCATACGGAAATATTCAAATTATTGAAAGTGATGAAACCACCCACTACTCTATAATAGATCAATTTGGTAATGCCATAGCCGCCACAACAACCTTAAATGGTGCCTATGGTTCAAAATTATATTGTTCTGAACTTGGCTTCTTTTTAAATAATGAAATGGACGATTTTAGTAGTAAGCCTGGAACACCCAATATGTTTGGGCTTATTGGTGCCGAAGCAAATAGCATTGCACCGCAAAAACGTATGCTAAGTTCCATGACACCAACAATTATAGAAAAAAACGGAAAGCTATATATGACACTAGGTACACCAGGAGGAGCCACAATTATTACATCGGTTATGCAAACCATATTAAATGTTCATGAGTTTAAAATGACCATGCAAGACGCTGTAAACGCACCTCGTTTTCATCACCAATGGTTGCCAGATGAAATTAGAATGGAACCAAATAAATTTGATAGACATTTAGTAAAGCAACTCCAAGATCTAGGCTATTCAATTAATGAGGTAGACTCACCCATATTAGGCAAAGTCGATGGGATACTTGTTTTGGATGATAACACGTACGAGGGTGGTGCAGATTATCGAGGAGATGACACGGCAGTCGGTTTTTAACAATTTTCTTTTTATAAACCATTCCTGTTTAATAATTTAGCAGCTAACAAACCCTAAATTAAAGTACATGCCATGGCTCTTAAACCAAAAAGAATATTTAAAATAGTGGCAGGAGTAGTTGTTTTTATAACACTGCCGACGCTCCTACTTTTCAGTTTTATGTATTTTAAATACAATGAAACATTACCAACTGGTATTCAAGGAAAACAAGCCGATGCTTTAGCTCACAAAATGTTAAATGCTTTAGATTATAATGCTTACAAAGGCACTAATTATATTGAGTGGACTTTTAAAAAAAGACACCACTATAAATGGTATAAAGCCAAAAATATATGCGAAGTATACTGGAAACAAAATAAAGTTATTTTAAACCTCAATAATACCTCCAAAAGTAAAGTTTACATCCATAGTTTTAAAAACGAAAGCGATATGGCCAAGAAGCTTATTGATAAAGCCATTACATACTTTAATAACGACTCATTTTGGCTAGTAGCACCCTACAAAGTTTTTGATAAAGGCGTAGAGCGCAGACTTGTAAAAAACAATAATAAAAACGCACTACTCGTTACATATAACACAGGAGGCTCGACCCCAGGAGACTCGTACTTATGGATACTTGATGATAGCAACAAACCGGAGGCCTTCAAAATGTGGACGTCCATTCTACCTATTAATGGTTTACAAGCTTCATGGGAAAACTGGACAACCACCCAAAGCGGTGCACAATTACCAACATTCCATAAGTTACTTTTTTTAGGTCTGGAAATTGACAATATAAAAGGAACCAAGTAAAACCTCATCCTTTTACTTTTTCATGGTGTAACCCAAAAGGGTTGGGCTATACGTTACAAGTCCGCGCTCCAAAAAGGTCGCTGTGGGCTTTACTCTAATGTCCCTTGCGCATAGATTAGCCAAAGTGATTTTTTAACTATTTTATTTTTTATTATCCGCTTTCAACATGGTAAAAAAGTCGCTCTTATAACAGAAAAAATAAAACGATTTTAACAAAACATCAAGGTAAACCCACTATATTTTTAAGCTCAAATCCCGTAACTTTGCAAATTTATGAGCCAATTCACAGATTTTATTGAAGTAAAAGGAGCCCGAGTACACAATCTTAAAAATATAGATGTATCTATTCCACGGGAAAAACTTGTCGTTATTACAGGCTTATCAGGAAGTGGGAAATCTTCATTGGCTTTCGATACTATTTATGCAGAAGGCCAACGCAGATACATTGAGACATTCTCCGCTTATGCAAGACAATTTCTTGGTGGTTTGGAACGTCCTGATGTTGATAAAATCGATGGCCTTTCCCCTGTTATTGCCATAGAGCAAAAAACAACCAGTAAATCCCCACGATCCACCGTTGGAACCATTACTGAAATTTATGATTTTTTACGTTTACTCTTCGCCCGAGCAAGTGATGCTTACAGTTACAATACAGGCGATAAAATGGTTAGCTATAGCGATGAGCAAATCAAGGAACTGATTATTAAGGATTTTAAAGGAAAACGTATTAACATTTTATCACCCGTAATACGTTCAAGAAAAGGGCATTATCGTGAATTATTCGAGCAGATTGGAAAACAAGGTTTTGTAAAAGTAAGAACGGATGGCGAAATAAAAGATATTGTACCGGGCATGAAACTAGACCGTTACAAAACGCACGATGTAGAAATTGTTATTGATAGGTTGGTTATCGATGATGCGGCTGATAATGACAAACGCCTAACCGAAACTATAAATACCGCCATGTATCATGGCGAAGATGTACTTTTGGTCATCGACCAAGATACCAACGAAGCTCGCTATTTTAGTAGAAGTTTAATGTGCCCGTCTTCTGGAATTTCCTATCCAAACCCAGAGCCAAATAATTTTTCATTCAACTCTCCAAAAGGCGCATGCGATTATTGTAATGGTATTGGCACATTATACCAAATTAACGAAAATAAAATTATCCCTGACGATTCATTATCTATTAAAAATGGAGCATTAGCGCCTCACGGACCACAAAAAAACAGCTGGATTTTTAAACAATTTGAAACCATTGCGCACCGCTTCAATTTCAAATTAACAGATGCTTATAAGGACATTCCTAAAGAGGCAAAACAAATTATTCTGTACGGTGGTAATGATAAGTTTTCAGTAGAAAGTAAAACCTTAGGAGTGACACGCGATTATAAAATAGATTTCGAGGGTGTTGCAAATTTTATCGAAAACCAATATAAAACAGCAGAATCACGTTCTTTAAAACGTTGGGCAAAAGATTATATGGACAAGGTGCAATGTCCTGTTTGCGAGGGTTCGCGATTAAAAAAAGAATCTCTTAACTTTAAAATAAACAAAAAAAACATAGCAGAACTTGCTAATACCGATATTCTCGATCTTGCCAATTGGTTTAAAAATTTAAATGAGCACCTTTCGGAAAAACAATTAAAAATTGGAGAGGAAGTGGTTAAAGAGATTCAATCCAGACTTCAATTTTTATTAGATGTAGGGTTAGACTATTTATCACTGAATAGAAGTTCAAAATCTTTATCTGGGGGTGAAGCACAACGTATTCGATTGGCTACTCAGATAGGTTCTCAGCTCGTTGGTGTACTTTATATTTTGGATGAACCTAGTATCGGTCTGCACCAACGTGATAATGAAAAACTAATTAACTCATTAATTTCACTTCGAGATATTGGTAATTCCGTAATCGTTGTAGAGCACGATAAAGATATGATCGAGCGGGCAGACTATGTTATTGATATAGGTCCTAAAGCCGGAAAATTTGGTGGCGAAATAATTAGTATTGGCACACCCAACCAATTAAAAACACATAATACGCTAACCGCAGATTATTTAAATGGTGAAAAAGAAATTGAAGTTCCTAAAAAACGCAGAAAAGGAAATGGCAAAATTTTAGAACTAAAAGGCTGTACGGGAAATAACTTAAAAAATATATCTGTTAAATTTCCTTTAGGCAAAATGATAGGTGTTACAGGAGTTTCTGGTAGCGGAAAATCAACCTTAATAAACGAAACACTTTACCCTATTTTAAATGCTTATTATTTTAATGGTGTTAAAACACCCATGCCATACAAAACCATAAAAGGCTTAGAGCATATTGATAAAGTTATTGATATTAACCAATCGCCTATTGGCAGAACACCACGAAGCAACCCAGCAACATATACCGGAACGTTTAGTGAGGTTAGAGCTTTGTTTGCTAAAATACCAGAAGCTATGATTAGAGGTTACAAGGCTGGTCGTTTCAGTTTTAATGTTAAAGGTGGTCGTTGTGAGACTTGTAGAGGTGGTGGTTTACGCGTTATTGAAATGAATTTTCTTCCAGACGTTTATGTAGAATGTGAAACCTGCCAAGGCAAACGTTTTAATCGTGAAACTTTAGAGATTAGATATAAAGGTAAAAATATCAGTGATGTATTGAACATGACCATGAATGAAGCCGTGGGCTTTTTCGAGCATATCCCTAAAATTCACAAAAAAATAAAAACCATTGTCGATGTTGGCTTAGGTTATATTACACTAGGGCAGCAAAGCACAACACTTTCAGGTGGGGAAGCGCAACGTATTAAATTGGCTACCGAACTTTCAAAGCGTGACACAGGAAATACGTTTTATATTTTAGACGAACCTACCACTGGTCTTCATTTTGAAGATATCCGTGTACTTATGATTGTACTTAACAAATTAGCAGATAAAGGAAATACAGTTCTTATTATAGAACATAACCTTGATGTTATAAAAACAGTAGATCATATTATTGATATTGGTTATGAAGGTGGTAAAGGTGGCGGACAAATAATTGTAGAAGGTGCACCAGAATTTGTTATTAAACATAAAAAAAGCTACACAGCAAAATTCCTTAGGAAAGAGCTTAAATAGATAAAATTGAGCATTATCCATTTATATGTTAACTCAAATACATATTGCGTTGTTTTACTAACTCGTTTTTATTATATTTAAATGTATAACTAAAAACCTTAATATCATGAAAAGTATTCTATGGTTATTAGCCGTAATTTGTATAATTGGATGGCTTCTTGGGCTCCTTGGCATCATTCCAGGTTTAGCTACAAATAGCTTAATTCATATTTTATTAGTAATAGCAGTTATCATCGTATTGTATAATATCATAAGCGGTCGAAAACCTCTATAGTAATATTAAGTATGTAAATCATTAAAGGCAAATCTAGTAGGTTTGCCTTTTTTAATTTAAAACCTCAAATAAAAATTATAAATATTTAAGAGAAATAATATTAACAAGATTTCAAATTATATAATTTATAAATACTATTTTGCACACTAAATTTTACTTTAAATGAGAAAAGAAAAACACTATAAAGGCTGGAATGAGATAAAAACGAACGACTCTTGGGCCATATTCAAAATTATGGGCGAGTTTGTTAATGGTTATGAAAAGATGAGCAAAATAGGGCCTTGTGTTTCTATTTTTGGCTCAGCTCGAACAAAACCAGACCATAAATATTATAAGCTTGCAGAAAATGTAGCGAAAAAAATTGTTGAAGCTGGTTATGGTGTAATTACTGGTGGTGGCCCCGGTATTATGGAAGCTGGAAATAAAGGGGCACACCTAGCAGGTGGAACTTCAGTTGGTTTAAATATCGATTTACCATTTGAACAGCATGACAACCCTTATATTGATGGTGACAAAAGTTTAGATTTCGACTATTTCTTTGTTAGAAAAGTCATGTTTGTAAAATATTCGCAAGGGTTCGTAGTCATGCCTGGTGGTTTTGGAACCCTTGATGAACTTTTTGAAGCTATTACACTTATACAAACCAACAAAAGTGAAAGGTTTCCTATTATTTTAGTAGGTAAAGATTTCTGGGAGGGGCTTATGGATTGGATTAAAGCAACACTTTTAGACGGTTTTGCCAATATCAGTAAAAAAGATTTAGATCTTATACATTTGGTTGATACCGGAGATGAAGTTATTTCAGTACTTGATGGTTTCTATAAAGAATCTGGTTTAAGTCCGAATTTTTAATATTTTAGATTTTTTCTTTATATTTCTTTTGTAATTCATTTTTACAGGCATAATAACCAATCTGCAAGTTATAACCCATCATAATTTGTTATCTTGCGACGCCTTATACCATTTACGATATAAATAAAACCTTAAATAATTAAATTCTATTTTGATACAAACTATTGAATTTCAGCATACACACATGCTAAATTTAATTTTTTACTAAAATACAGGCAAAATAGAAACAGATTATAATAATTTTTACAAGTTGTAGTTGGTATTATATGAATCTATTAATCATTAATGCTATTAAAAATTGAGAATACACTTTCTTAACTGTATTATTTTTTATGTAATTTGTTTCTCAACCTTTGGTCAAAATAAAATTGATTTAAAGGCTACTTTTGATATAGAAAATCAAAAAATAAAAATCTCCCAAACGATTCAGTATTATAACAATACTAATAATGTATTAAAAACTGTTTATCTAAACGATTGGAACAACAGTTATTCTACTAAAAAAACACCTTTAGCCATTCGTATAGCAGATGAATATAATAACGATTTTCATCTTGCTAAAAATGAAGACAGAGGCTATTCTGTAATTACGTCCATTAAACAAAATGGTGAAGCTTTAGTTTTCAGTCAATTAGAAAATCAGATAGACGTTATTAGAGTTAAATTAAAAACACCTTTAAAACCCAAAGCATCATACACGATTCATCTAGAATATTTAGTAAAAATTCCCAATTCAAAATTTACCAACTACGGTATTACTGATGATGGGGATATTAGTTTACGATATTGGTACATTACACCAGCTATTTATAATGGTGAATGGCATTATTACAGTAACAAAAATTTAGATGATTTGTTTATTCCTAAAGCTGATATTACCATAAAAGCAGAGTATCCAACCGACTATATATTAACCTCAGAATTAGATATAAGTGACACAAAACAACTACCTAAAAAACAAGTTGTTACTATTGAAGGCAAAGACAGGGTCACTAATAAATTATTTTTAAATAAATCACCAAACTTTAAAACGCTACAAGATGGTGATTTTTCAATTATTTCGAACATTAACGATGAAGATATAGAAGTCATTGACAAAGTATTAATTACAGAAAAAATTAAAAAATTTATCTTTAAAAAATTTGGTGAATACCCTCATAAAAAACTACTTCTTACTCAGATTGATTATGATAAAGATCCTATTTATGGCTTAAACTTTTTACCTAGTTTTATAAAACCCTACCCTAACTATTTTCAATATGAACTAAAACTTCTAAAAATCGCATTGCATAACTATCTTGAAAACACGTTGCTTTTAAACCCTAGAAAAGAGCAATGGTTAATTGATGGAATACAGATTTATTATTTAATGAATTATGTAGATGAACACTATCCGGATATGAAGTTTTTAGGCACTATTTCAGATTTTTGGGGCGTACGGTCTTTTCACGCGGCAGATATGGATTTTAACGACAAGTATGTTTTGTCCTATATGCTTATGGCTAGAACAAATAGAGACCAGCCATTAACTATGGCAAAGGATTCTTTACTTAAATTCAATAAAAATATTGCAAACAAATACAAAGCTGGTGTTGGCCTTAAGTACTTGGATGATTTTGTAAATAAAAATGTTGTTGAAAATAGTATTGAATCTTTTTTAAAGGCTAATAAACTTGAACAAACCAACACTAAAAATTTTGAAAATTTTATTAAATCCAAAACGGAAAAAGATATTGATTGGTTTTTTAAAGACTACCTAACCACTAGAAAAAAAATAGACTTTAAAATAAACAAAGTAGAAAAAACCGAAGATTCCATTACGCTAACTATAAGGAATAAAGGTAAAAACAGTATGCCCGTATCTTTATACACGCTTTATAACGATAGCATTGTTTCAAAAAGATGGGTAGAGAGCATTAATGGCAGCAAAACTATTACAATACCAAGATTAGATGCTAACAAACTTGTTTTAAACTACAATAATATTATTCCTGAATTTAACTTGAGAGATAATTGGAAATCTTTAAAAGGCTTCTTTTTTAATAACAAACCATTACAGTTTCGATTATTTCAAGATGTAGAAGACCCTTATTACAACCAAGTGTTTTTTATGCCTATTGCGGAATTTAACAATATTTATGATGGTATTACAATTGGAGCCAAAGCTTACAACAAAACGGTTTTAAGGAAGCTTTTCAACTATAAAATTGCGCCTCGCTATGCTTTTAAATCAAAATCTTTAACAGGCGCAGCTTCAGTATTTAAAAGTCATTACATACAAAAAAAGAACTTATATACAATTAGTTATGGTATTGCCGGAAGTTATAGTTCATTTGGTGAGGATTTATTTGTTAGACAGATAACCCCATCTATTCGGTTTCTTTTTAGAGAAAATAACGATTTCAGGTCCAATAAAAGACAATGGTTAAGTTTAAGGCAAGTTAATATTCGAAGGGATAGGGATTTTACAGATCCAGAAATAATAAATGAGCCTAATTATAGCGTTTTTAATATTAGATATGTCAATTCAAATGACAATTTAATTAATTTTAATAAATGGTACGCAGACTTTCAAGTTGGTAGTAAATTTAGTAAATTTTCTTTTAATTATGAGTTTAGAAAACTTTTTGAAAGTAACAGACAAATAAACATTCGTGCATTTGCAGGAACATTTCTAAAAAACAATACCAATCCAAATTCTAATTATTTTAGTTTTGCTTTGGACAGGCCAACAGATTACCTATTCGATTATAATTATTTAGGACGATCTGAAGATTCAGGTATTTTTAGTCAACAGTATATTGAAGCGGAAGGTGGCTTCAAGTCAAAACTAGAAACCCCTTTTGCAAACCAATGGATAACAACCTTAAACACAAGTACCACACTTTGGAAATATATACTTGCATATGGAGATATTGGATTAGTTAAAAATAAATTAACCAAACCAAAATTTGTTTACGATTCAGGAATACGAATCAATCTGGTAACCGATTATTTCGAAATTTATTTTCCTGTATATTCTAATTTGGGTTGGGAAATGGGCCAACAAAATTACGACCAGAAAATCAGATTCAAATTTACGGCTGACCCCAAAGCACTTTTAGGGCTTTTTAGAAGAAAATGGTATTAATACATTAGTTATGCATTAAGCATAAAAAAGCTTTTTAAATTACACATATCTTAAAAAAAACTATCAAAACTTAGTAAATTTAAGAATTTTGTAGGATTTTAACAGTCTATTTGATTGTAAAAAAGACGTATTTTGACTACTTTTGCAAAACTAAAGCATGAACCCTATGCAACCCACAACCAAATTGAAAAACAATTTATCTTTCGAAGACTTCAAGGCTGAAGTAATGAATGACTACCGCACGGCTATGATAAGTCGTGAGTGTAGCTTACTTGGACGTCGAGAGGTTTTAACAGGTAAAGCAAAGTTTGGGATTTTTGGTGATGGAAAAGAAGTACCACAATTAGCCATGGCAAAAGCGTTTAAAAAAGGGGATTGGAGATCTGGTTATTATAGAGATCAAACTTTTATGATGGCTATTGGCGAACTTTCACCTGAACAATTTTTTGCTGGTTTGTATGCGAATACCAATATAGAATTAGAGCCTATGTCTGCTGGCCGCCAAATGGGAGGTCATTTTGTAACGCATAGTTTGAATGATAATGGAAGTTGGAAAAATTTAACAGACCAATATAATTCTAGTGCGGACATTTCACCTACAGCAGGACAAATGCCTCGTTTATTAGGTTTAGCACAAGCCTCTAAAATTTACAGGGAAGTAAAAGACATAAACACAACAAATTTTTCCAAAAAAGGAAACGAAGTTGCCTGGGGCACCATCGGTAACGCAAGTACCAGTGAAGGTTTGTTTTTTGAAACTATAAACGCAGCAGGTGTACTGCAAGTACCCATGGTAATTAGCGTTTGGGATGATGAATATGGGATTTCAGTCCATGCCAAACACCAAACGACTAAAGAAAATATTTCTGAAGTTCTTAAAGGATTTCAAAGAGATAAAAACAATAAGGGGTATGAGATCTTAAGAGTGAAGGGCTGGGATTATGCCAATTTAATAGAAACGTATCAAGAAGCAGCCACTATTGCAAGAGAAGAACATGTGCCTGTTTTAATACATGTACAAGAATTAACACAACCGCAAGGACATTCTACCTCAGGCTCCCATGAGCGTTATAAATCTGCAGAACGATTAGAGTGGGAAGCAAATAACGATTGTAATTTAAAACTCCGCAATTGGATTTTAGAAAGTAGTATAGCTACAAACGAAGCACTTGTTGAAATTGAAAGAACCGCCAAAAGAGACGTTAGGGAAGCACGTAAAAATGCGTGGAATACATTTTTACAACCTGTAAAAAAAGAACAACAAGAATTGATTTCACTTTTAAATAAAGTTGAAACCCAAAGTACTAATGGCGTTTTTATTTCAAAACTAAAAGATACCTTATCCAAAATTAATGAGCCTACCAGAAAAAACATTTTATCAACAGCCAGAAAGGCATTGCGGTATACTGTTGCTGAATCGTTTGCGGAAAAAAAGCTTTTAAGTAAATGGATCAATGATTATTTTGAACTTATTCAACCTAAATTCAGTTCACATTTATATTCTGAGACGCAACGCTCTAATACTAGAATAAATGAAATTAAACCATCATATAACGATGGTGCAGAGCAAGTTGATGGTAGAATTATACTCCGTGATAATTTTGATGCTATTTTCAGTAATTATCCAGAAGCCTTGGTTTTTGGAGAAGACACTGGTAATATTGGCGATGTAAACCAAGGCTTGGAAGGCTTACAAGAAAAGTATGGCGAACTCCGTATTGCCGATACCGGCATTAGGGAAGCCACTATTATAGGGCAAGGAATTGGCATGGCACTCCGTGGTTTACGCCCCATTGCCGAAATACAATATTTAGATTACATCCTTTATGCATTGCAAATAATAAGCGATGATTTGGCAACTTTGCACTACAGAACAAAAGGAAAGCAAAAAGCCCCATTAATTATAAGAACGCGTGGCCACAGATTAGAAGGCATTTGGCATTCTGGTTCACAAATGGGTGGTATACTCAATTTAGTAAAAGGGGTTAATTTACTAGTGCCAAGAAACATGACTAAAGCTGCTGGGTTTTATAATACGCTTCTATTAGGCGACGACCCTGCAATTGTTGTGGAATGTTTAAATGGTTACAGGCTCAAAGAAAAAATGCCTAATAATTTAGGTGCACTCAAAACGCCTATTGGTGTTGTTGAAACCGTAAAAGAAGGAACTGATATTACTTTGGTATCCTATGGCTCAACATTACGGTTAGTTGAGGAAACCGCAAAACAACTATTAGCCATTGGGATTGATGTCGAAATTATTGATGTACAATCATTAATGCCATTTGATTTAAATCATGATATTGTAAAAAGTATAGCCAAAACAAACAGACTCATGATTATTGATGAAGATGTTCCTGGAGGCGCTTCAGCACATATTTTAGATAAAATTTTAAACGAGCAAAATGCATTTCAGCATTTGGATAGTTCACCAAAAACCCTCACAGCAAAACCGCACAGACCAGCTTATGGTAATGATGGTGATTACTTCTCAAAACCTTCTTCAGAAGATATTTACGAAGCCATTTACGATGTTATGCACGAATTAAGCCCTAATGATTTTCCTAAGCTAAGATAAAATTTAAATAAATAATCTGGGCGTTACCACAAGGGTCGCGCTTTCACTACTCGCACCTCCTAAGGTCGGGAGCTCAAACAGGCCGTTCAATCCCTAACGCAGTGCAGTCCAATAACCATAAGTTCTAACCAAGAGTTATATTTTTATCAGGAAATCTCGATTTTAAATGCAAATCCATCTGCGGGAACGGAATAGCAATCTTATTGTCATTAAACTTCCTGTTAATACTTCTACGGATATCACTTTTTACTTTGTTGATTCGGAATATACTTTCGCTAAAAAACAACACTTGAAAATCTAAAGACGAATTCCCGAAATTCACCAATCGTGCCTCGGTCGATCCTCTATCCGTTATAGCAGCATGCTCAAAAGCGCTTTCCTCTAAAACCTTTATAACCAAATCAACATCACTGCCATAAGCCACACCCACCTCAATTCTAAAGCGTGCTTTCATAGTTTGGTGACTCCAATTAATAACTTTGTTAGTTGTTATTAACGAGTTTGGGATAATAATAGATACATCATCAGTATTTAAAGCCTTAGAGGTTCTTAAACCTATACTTTGAATCTTTACAATATCCCCATCAATTTCTAAAACATCCTCTATTTTTATGGATTTTTCTGAAAGCAAAATAATACCAGATAATATATCGTTAAAAGTTTGTTGCAATCCTAAACCAATACCTACAAGCAGTGCTGCAGAACCCGCAATTAAAACGGTTAATTTAATACCAAGGGATTCTAACATAAGCCCTATTGCAATTACCCAAACAATATATTTAATAATCTGGAACAAGGCATAACTAGCTCCGATATCAAATTTTCTGTTACGTTTACTGAATATGGTTTTCTTTATAAAGAATATTAACAATTTGGCTACTAGGAAAATGCCTAATATAGATACAAGGGAATAGACTCGAAGATTAAAATCGCCTATATGGATTAACTCAAATTCTAAAAAGCGCCTTAGTATTTCCATATCGTATTTAATTTTATCATATAATTAATACAAGAATAAATACTTTATATCTTAAAATACAATAATTTGGCTAAAATTTTAATGAGGCTTATAAAACTACATGAGCTTTATGAGTAAGATTTTAAATTGGTTTTTATTCAATATAAATTTGAACACTTAATCCTCTGGGGGAAACCCGTGGATTTGCTCAAAAACATCATCAAAATTTTGACGTAGGTAAGAATTTAATTTCTTTTTATAATCCCCCTTTAACCATTCCACGAAATTATAAGTGCTTTTGCTAATACATTTGGTGTAACGCTGTATTCTAAAATCTATATCATCCCCAAGTTGTTTCGCCAAGGCAAGTGCGTCATAAACATCTTCGCTGTTTTCAATACAGATTTTACCATGTTGCTCTATGGAGCGCTCTAAAACTACTTTTGAAGATTCACCATTTTTAATAGAATCCACATATGTTTTTTGAATATCAAAATGAACATCTTCAGATTTTGAAAACTCTGCTCGCAAGGCATCAGGCATTTCATATCTAAAATTGCTTTCCAATTCATCATCCGTTAAAATAGAATCTAAGTAATAGGTTGGCGATTTGAATATACGCTGCCAATCCAAACCATCGCCCCAAGGCCCGAACCTATGAAAATTATTACCTAAATCAATAACCGAAAATGTTTTTTTATCTTTTAAAATACGCGACCCACGACCAATCATTTGGTAATAAAGCGTTAAAGATTTTGTAGCTCTGTTAAGTATAATACTCTCCACTGTAGGCTCATCAAAACCAGTTGTTAAAATACTCACCGAACTTAAAATAGCATCTGGTGTTTTCTTAAACCATTTCAATATGGCAGCACGCTCTTTTTTGGTATTCGTATTATCCAAATGTGCTACAGGATAACCTGCTCTTCTAAAGGTATCATAAACGTGTAAGGAGGTATTAATACCATTATTAAAAATAAGTGTTTTCTTTCCTTTTGCGCGTTCTTCGTAAGCTTGTATCAACTTGGATAGCATATCGTTATCCGTGTATAGATCTTCTGACGATTTAACAGTATAATCACCATTTGCACCAACAATTAATGAGGTTAAACCCACATTATAAGTAAACATTTCAGCACGTGCTAAAAACCCGTTATCAATAAGGGACTCTATACTTTCACCAACAATTAATTCATCATAATTATCAGTCATAGGTAATTCAATACTCGAACTTAAAGGCGTTGCAGTAACACCTAAAATAAACGACTGACTAAAAAATTTGAATAGTTTTGTAAACGAGTTATAGTGTGCCTCATCAATAATAACCAAACCAATGTCAGAAATATCCAGCTTGTCATCATTAAGCCTGTTGTTAAGCGTTTCCACCATAGCCACAAAGCAGCTATAATCCGCTTGATCGCTCAAATCGGCCTTACTATCTACCACTTTATTATTTACACCAAATTCGGTAAGCATATTCGAGGTTTGCTTGCATAACTCTATACGGTGCGTCATCACTAAAACTTTCTTTTTGTGATGTTTTAAATATTGTCGTACTATTTCAGAAAAAATAACCGTTTTACCACCACCTGTAGGCAATTGATATAGCAAGTGATAATCTTTTGGAGATTCTTCAAAAGCAGTAAAAATTTTATCTATGGCGCCTTTTTGGTAACTGTACAAACTTTTACCTTCTGCTCTTTCTTCTAATTCTAATTCAGCTCTTGTAACGGACATACTTTAAATTTTGCAACGGGTAAAAATAACACCTTTAAAGGGTTTCTCAATCATTATTAACGCGAAATTATTCAAGGAATATTAACATTACGAAATAATAGTTTATAGCCGAATAAATTTCTATCTTAAAATAAGCTCTAAACTATTGAATAACAAATCGTTTTCAATTTAAAAAGTATGAAAATTATATCTATTGAAATTCATTTTTTTAATACTCTTGATAGCTAAATTCTGAAATGTTTGTTTGTAGGATTAAATAACCAAAGCAAAGATTTACTGAATTTTAGCTTTTTTTTAATAATTAGATGTAACAAAAAATCATACTTTGCTTCTAATTTTATTATTTAACAAATCTTAAACATAAAAATGAAAACTATAATTTTAAAATTAAGTGGTGTTCTACTCCTATTTATGGGCATATCAACACAAACACATGCGCAAGATATTACTGGAACATGGGAAGGTAAACTATCAGTCCAAGGTATAGAAGTTCCTTTATTTTTTAACGTAAAAAGTGAAGTTGATGGATTTACATCAACCATGGATAGTCCATCACAAGGTGCCACAGATATTCAAATGGATATTACTACTTTTACAGAAAAAACTTTAACCATTAAATTTAATCAAGCTGGCATGACTTATGTCGCAACTTTAAACGGTAACACCATTATTGGTACATTTTATCAAAACGGTGACGAATTTCCTTTAACTATGACGAAAACAGTAAAAACATTACCTGGTAATACGGCATTACCAACATCGGACGAAGATTTAAAAAAATTGGCTAAATGGGATGCTGTAAACTATAAATATTCAGTTGAAGATTATTTTGCAAAACCGAAAGCTAGGTCATTCAATTTCTCTCCCAACGGAACTTATTTATCCTACAGAGAAAAAGATGAAAACACTAAAAATCATGTGTATGTAAAAAATCTTGAAACTGATGAAGTAAAACGTGTTATAGAGGAGAAAGAAGAACTTATTAGAGGTTTTGGTTGGGCGAATGATAAGAGATTAATTTATGTTATGGATAAAGGGGGTAATGAAGATTATCATCTATTTGCTGTAGATATTGATGGAGCAAATCAAAAAGAGCTAACACCTTATGACGGTGTAAAAGTCAATATTTTAAATCTTTTGAAAGAAGATAAAGACCATATGATTATTTCCATGAATCAAAATAATCCTCAAATATTTGAACCTTATAAAATTAATATTGTTACTGGCGATTTGGTTCAGCTATATAAGAATGAAGATACTTCAAATCCAATAAACAGCTACGAATTTGATAAAGACGGAAACCTCAGAGGATTTTCAAAAATGAGAGATGGCGTATATATCGATTTTTATTATACTATAGATGGTGAGAATTACGAATTAAAAAAAGAATTGAGCTGGAAAGATAATTTCAGCATTTCTTCATTTAATTATGCTACAGAGTATCCTCATGATGCTTATGTAATTTCAAATTTAAAAAGCGATAAAACACAAATTTATTTATACGATTTAAAAGAAGATAAGGTTATAAAAAAGTTGTTTTCAAATGAAAACTATGATACTTCTGGTTTATCATTATCTAGAAACAGAGGTTATGAGTTAGACTATTTTTCTTATGAAGGTGAAAAAAGAGAAGTTATTCCTGTGAGTGATTATTATAAAAAACTGCATAAAAAAATCACAAATAAATTTCCAAGCTATAACTACTCTATTGCTGATAAAACGGATGATGAAAGTAAATATTTAATTTTTTTACAAAGTGATAAATTATATGGAACCTATTATGCATATGACGCTAAAAAAGATGAATTCAAATTATTATATAATTTAATGCCCAACCTCATTGAAAAGGATATGGCAGAAATGCGCCCTATTATATTTAAAAGTAGAGATGGCAAAACCATTCATGGCTATATCACGTTACCTAAAACCGCTTTAAATGGTGATAAGGTACCGGTTATTGTTAATCCGCACGGTGGCCCCCAGGGCATAAGGGATTCATGGGGTTTTAATCCTGAAGCACAACTTTTTGCAAGTCGCGGATATGCTACATTACAAGTCAACTTTAGGATTTCTGGTGGTTATGGTCGCGAATTTTTAGAATCTGGTTTCAAACAAATTGGGCGACAAGCTATGGATGATGTGGAAGATGGCTTACAATATGTTGTGGATCAAGGTTGGGTTGATAAAGATAATGCAGCTATTTACGGTGCTAGCCACGGTGGTTACGCAGTTTTAAGAGGTTTAACAAAAACACCAGATTTATATGCTTGTGGCGTAGATTATGTTGGTGTTTCAAACCTGTTTACATTTATGAATAGTATGCCTGCGTATTGGAAACCTTATTTAAAAATAATAAAAGAAATTTGGTATGATTCTGATATTCCAGAAGAAAAAGTAATCATGAAGGAAGTCTCTCCCGTTAATCATATCGATAAAATTAAAAAACCACTTTTTGTAGTTCAAGGTGCTAACGACCCTAGAGTTAATATTGATGAATCTGACCAAATTGTTGAAGGTTTAAGAGCTAAAGGTGTAGATGTCCCTTATATGGTTAAGTATGACGAAGGCCATGGTTTCGCTAAAGAAGAAAATAGTATTGAATTATATAAAGCCATGATGGGCTTTTATGCGAAATATTTAAGGCAAGATGTAAAGCAGGAGCTGAAAGATTAAATATTTTATAAATCTAGCAAAAGCCTTTTGATGAGAATATCAAAGGGCTTTTGATTTTTATACATTTGTAATTCTAAAAAGAAAAAATATGAAAATTAATGACAAATCAGGAGTGCAAAGCTATTTGGCGAATGAAGCTAGGTATGATGCAATGGCCTATAAACGCTCTGGAAAAAGTGGTATACTTTTACCAGCTATGTCTATTGGTTTATGGCATAACTTCGGGTTTGTTGATGCTGTCCAAAATGGAAGGGATATTTTAAGAACTGCTTTCGATTTAGGAATCACACATTTCGATTTAGCAAACAATTACGGGCCGCCTTACGGTTCTGCAGAAGAAAATTTTGGCACTATCTTCAAAAAAGATTTTAAACCTTATAGAGATGAATTATTTATTGCCACAAAAGCCGGTTACGATATGTGGCCAGGACCTTATGGGAACTTAGGGTCAAGAAAATATTTAGTAGCTAGTATAGATCAAAGTTTAAAACGTATGAACTTAGATTATGTTGATATTTTCTATCACCATAGGCCAGATCCAGATACACCGTTAGAAGAAACTATGGGTGCTTTAGCAGATATAGTAAGGCAAGGAAAAGCATTATATGTTGGTATATCTAATTACCAACCCAAAGAAACTCAAGAAGCTGCAGTAATTTTAAAAAGGTTGAATGTGCCTTTTATTCTGCATCAAGCTAGATATTCTATGTTTGACCGTTGGGTTGAAAATGGTCTTTTAGATACTTTAGAAGATCAAGATGTTGGCTGCATTGCCTTTTCACCTCTAGCTCAAGGAATGCTAACTGATAAATATTTAAACGGTTTTCCTGAAGGTTCTCGTGCAGCAAAAAACTTAACGTATTTGGATACAGAAACCGTTTCTAGTAATTTAGAAAAAATTAAAAAGTTAAATGCTATAGCATCAGAACGCGGACAAAAATTATCACAAATGGCTATTGCTTGGATATTAAGACAACCACAAGTAGCATCAGTATTAGTAGGTGTTAGTTCTTCCAATCAATTAAAAGAAAATGTGAAGGCTTTGGATTGTTTAGATTTTAGTGATGAAGAATTGAAATTGATTGATGGGATTATTTCTTAAAATTATTCTTTAACAATTATAACGGTAACCTTAATACCTTGGGCTAAAGACCATATTTTACCAGAAATAACTTTATTCCATTCATCTGTAATTCTATATTGTGCCGTATTTGGAATAAAATCACCTTCGTTAACAGCATAAAACTCAATTTTATTTAAACCTGCTTTTAGATTTAATCTAAATCCCTTAAAACCGCTTGAAAGATAAATATTAGATTGAATGACATCACCTTCAACCAAAACGTTTAATAAATCACCATCAACACGACCATGATCTCTATAGCTTATTTCAATATATTTTGATTTGGTGGTATAATCCCCCCAATACGCATCTTCTTTCAAACCACTATATAAACCATGTCCTTCTGGTAGCAATTCTTTTTCTAATTTATCTAAATTTTTTGTGTAGAGTTCTCCAGGATTTCCAAATTCTTCTTCAGGAAACATGGAAAATTCTTTTTTAGTCAGCCCTAAATTTGGGGCTACTTTAGGTCTGTTCATTTCAAAAGCAGCGTTTTCATTTATAGGTTTCGAGGGCGTTAATGGACTAATTTCTGCACTGTTTTTCTTGCTTTCAACGGCAGGAATAGAAAAGGACTTCTTTCTACTATCTATTTGTGCTAAAGTTGATAGTGAAAAGCTTATAAAAAAAAGAAATAAAACAAAAGGTTTCATTAATACAAAGTAATTTTATGTTTGGTTTAATGCCAAATAATACATCAAAGATAAATTATCTAACTAAAACGAATATTTATTTTAAATATTTAATATTCAATTAACAATAACCGTTCCTAAATTTTAGATTTCTTAATAAGCATTAGCCTAATCTATATATCTAGTAATAAGAATATAAATGAACCATAATCAAAAAAAAAATGGGATTATAACTCCACATTAAGTTAGAACTTTTACTACAATCATAAAACATTCAAATCTTACAGCAGAAATAAATTAGGGATTTACGGCAAATATCGTATTTTTTATCAGTCATCTACTTTTTAGTAACCGTTACAATACCGTACGATTAAGGCATTAAAAGGATATTATCCAACAATTGTGCAGAAAACAAATACCATGTCACAATTTCACGACGACATATTTTTACAGGTGCTATTAAAAATAATGACGCTATACATTTTGAACGTGAATTAGTTACACTTAACGAGATAAAAAACATGACTAAAATTCGTAGATACTAATGGTAAAGCTAGCTGTAATTATTGTTATAGAAATAAATATAGAGTAGCTTCTTAAAACCCTAAAAATGCTAAAATATCCTTGCAAAGCGTAAAGCAAATAAATTACAAAACCTTTATTGCTATTAAAAATGATTTAATAATTTACCAAAAATAGACACTTTAATATAACATATCCATATGTTTTTCGGAAGCAGAAACGAAGTGGTCTTTATAACAAAATTGAGCTATTTTGGCGGCAAGCTTATTGGCTCTATATTATTTTGTTTTAATATCCCATACTCAATACAGACCCGTTTTCTCCCCCATTCTCTAGCTGCTTTTACATCTATGCCCTTATATATATCAATGCGTTTTCTCCATCTGGGATGCATTTTATCCTTAACGAAATAAATACCCTCGAGCCCCTCTATTTTAACAGGAACATTATGTTTTAATCCTAATCGCAATAAATCTCTTGAAACAGCAATGTATTTTAATCCTGGTCTTAGACTATCTCCAAAAGCCGTAATATTGGGATTGGAATTTGTTTGATATGCTAATGAATTATAAGCTGTAGCAGTTACATCTAACGAATCCCAAATGTATTTATCATCAAATGTTTCCTCAGCATCTTTACAGCTAAAAAATATGATTGCATATAGAAAAATAAAAAATCTCAAAAATAGCTTGTTTTTACATCTTCTTAAAGATAAGTATTAAAAATAATATACGGAATGTTTCCTCGAGTGCATTCCAGACTTAATAAATACCAATATTTAATAAATACCTAGCTACATTCGAAGATTTAAGTTGACTATTTGAGATATTAGCAATAAAAATTAGTACACTAAAAGTGCTTTTAACGCAGTTTCAAATCTGTTTTTAGGAAGATATTGTTGTTCTAATTGACTTGCAAAAGGAATTGGGGTTTCCATACTCGCTACACGTTTTACAGGGGCATCTAAATATTCAAAACAGTGTTCCATAATACCCGCAGAAATATCACTGGCTAATCCACCAAATAGTGAGTCTTCTTGAAGGATAATGGCTTTTCCAGTTTTGGTAACGGAAGCATAAATCGTTTCAACATCTAAAGGTTGGAGTGTCCTAAGATCGATGACGTCTGCTGAAATTTCAGGATTATTATCCAAAGTTTCCAAAACCCAATGTATAGCTAACCCATAGGATATAATAGTAATAGCTTCTCCTAGTTTTAAAAGGGACGCTTTTCCTAAAGGCAAGGTGTAATAATCTTTAGGCACATTTTGGTAAATACGTCTATAAAGCCCTTTATGCTCGTAAAACAATACAGGGTTTGGGTCGTTAATCGCCGTATTCAACAACCCTTTAGCATCGTAAGGAAAAGCAGGATAAATGACTTTTAATCCAGGTGTTTTTGTAAACCAAGCTTCATTGGTTTGCGAATGAAAGGGCCCTGCTGCTACTCCACCACCACAGGGCATTCTTATTACTACATCAGCATTTTGCCCCCATCTATAATTAGATTTAGCCAAATAATTTACTATAGGATTAAAACCAGAACTTACAAAATCTGCAAATTGCATTTCAACAATACTCTTTATGCCAGCTATGGATAGTCCCATAGCAGTTTCGATAATTGCAGATTCACAAATAGGTGTGTTTCTAATTCTAGTTTTCCCAAATTGTTTTAGAAAACCTTCTGTAATTTTAAATACGCCTCCGTATTCAGCTATATCTTGTCCCATAATTACCATATCGGGATGCCGTTCCATACTCTGCTTCAAACTACTAGAAATAGCATCAATAAAACGCACTTCTTCTAAAATAGAATTTGCGAAAAATTCTTTATATTCAAATTTTTGAAATACGTCATTTAATTCTTCAGTTACATTAGGAACGATATCATCTTCCGCAAAAGCGACCTCTAAATGCGCATCAATGTCTTTTATAATAGTTTTCCTAAAAGCAGATTCATCGGCTTCTGTTAAAATAGCATTCTCTTTTAAAAAGGTTTGAAAATTTAGCAAAGGATCTTTAGTTGCCCAAGTATCCACGAGTTCCTTTGGCATATATTTTATTCCACTAGCTTCTTCATGCCCACGCATTCTAAAGGTTTTAAATTCTAACAAAATAGGTCTTGGATTTTCCCGAATATCATCTGCTAATTGCCTAACTTTAGTGTAAACTTCAATAATATTATTTCCATCTATAATATGAGATTCCATACCATAACCCAAACCTCTATCTGCTATATCGTTACAATTATACTGTTCATGTGTTGGGGTTGAGAGACCATAGCCGTTATTTTCAACACAAAATAAAACTGGTAATTGCCAAACTGAGGCTACGTTTAATGCTTCGTGAAAATCACCTTCGCTAGTGCCACCTTCACCTGTAAAAACTGCTGTAACTTGATTTTTGTTTTTCAATTTAGAGGCTAGCGCAATACCATCAGCAACGCCTAATTGAGGGCCTAAATGCGAAATCATACCAACAATTTTATACTGTTGGGTTCCAAAATGAAAGGACCGGTCTCTACCTTTTGTGAAACCGGATGCTTTACCTTGCCATTGCGCAAATAATTTATACAGAGGAATTTTTCTAGTTGTAAAAACCCCAAGATTTCTGTGCATGGGCAAAATATATTCATCCTCTTGCATAGCCAACGTAACACCAACAGAAATAGCCTCTTGACCAATACCAGAAAACCATTTACTAATTTGTCCTTGCCTCAATAAAATAAGCATCTTCTCCTCTATCAATCTTGGTTTTAGCATATTTCTGTACAAGGACAAAAGGGTATCCTTGTCTAAATTTCCTATAACATAATTTATGTTGGAAGAAGAATTTGATGTTTTCATAAAAAAATACTAATTTCATTATCAAATATACTGTAAACAGTATTTATTTATAGAAAAAATTGCAGATAATACAGTATAAATAACTTTGAATGTTTTTGTACATTTGTGTTATAGCGATATTAAAATTGAAGCTTATGAATACCATACCAAGTGTTAATTTAAAAGACTTTCTTTCTGAGAATCCTGTTAAAAAAAAGAACTTTGTAGACGCTATAGGTAAAGCATACGAAGATATTGGTTTTGTGGCACTAAAGGGTCATTTTTTAGATGATAATTTAGTTGACAATCTGTATTCTGAAATTAAAAACTTTTTTAATTTACCAACAGAAACAAAACAAAAATATGAAATCCCTGGGATTGGTGGGCAACGTGGTTATGTCTCTTTTGGAAAAGAAAGTGCCAAAGGGAAAAAAGAAGGTGATTTAAAAGAATTTTGGCATTTCGGGCAGTATGTTGAGGATGATGATAAACTTAAAGCGGAATACCCAGAAAATGTTACAGTAAAAGAACTACCTGAATTTAATAAAATAGGCAAAAAAACCTATAGAATGCTTGAAAAAACAGCAAAATATGTGTTACGTGCTTTGGCATTACATTTGGATTTAAAAGAAACCTATTTTGATAATTATATACATAACGGAAACTCGATTTTAAGACCTATACATTATCCACCAATAAACGAAGAACCTAAAGAAGCTGTTCGAGCTGCTGCTCACGGCGATATTAATTTGATTACGCTCTTAATGGGCGCTCAAGGCAGAGGTCTGCAAGTGCAAAATAATAAAGGTGAATGGCTTGATGCAATTGCAGAACCCAATGAATTGATGATTAATGTTGGCGATATGTTATCTAGACATACCAATAACAAACTAAAATCGACCATACACCGCGTAATTAATCCGCCTAAGGCTCTTTGGGGAACTTCGCGTTATTCAATTCCATTTTTTATGCACCCTATTAGCGATATGAAACTAAATGTTTTGGAAGGATGTATTGATAATAATAACCCGAAAGAGTTTGAGGATATTACTGCAGGCGAATTTTTAAATGAACGTTTAATTGAATTAGGATTGAAAAAATAAAAAAAGCTACTCCTAGCCTTTCCAATGGTAAGGAATCAATTATAAATAAAAACAACTACTCAAATACCCGATTTGAGTTTCTCTTTCGGGGAGATTAAAAGGGGCTAACATGGATTTAAAAGACCAATTGAAAAACCTATTTCCTGAACATATTGAAGAAAAAACAACTTCAGAAAACATTAATCATTCTGAAATTTGGATGCAGGACGACCCGATACTATGTAAATACGAAAAACGAAAAGGAAAGCCCATAACCATTTTGGATGGGTATACAGGTGCCACAGAAGACTTTAAAATACTAGCCAAGGAAATTAAAACAAAACTAAGTGTTGGTGGCAGTTTTAAAGATGATAAAATTATAATTCAAGGTGATTTTCGAGATAAAATCATGCAGATGTTAAAAGATAAAGGATTTAATGTAAAACGCGTTGGCGGATAAATTATGAGTAAAAAACCTCTTCATATTACAAATGGTGACCATTTGACAAAGAAACTAAATCAATTAGAGATTCAAGGAGCTAAATTAACTTGGCAAGAGCTATTGTGTGAAGGTCCAACGACTGAAAAAGTAGGTTCTGAATTATTTTTGGAAACTAGAAAAAAATTTTTTGATGAATTTTATAATATCGATTTAGATATTGAATTTATTAAAAGTGAATTGAATAAACTAAAGGAGTGGGAGAATTACTCTGAAATTATACTTTGGTTTGAATATGATTTATTTTGCCATATAAATATGATTGCAGTAATAAGCCTTATTCAACAATATAAAATAGAACTTCCAATTTACTTGGTTTGTAGCGGCAGAATTGAAGGCAGTAAAAAATTAACTGGGTTAGCTGAATTATCAAACGAACAATTAAAACATCATTACGAAAACAAAGTACTACTTAACGAAAAGGATATCGATATCGCAACAACGGTTTGGGGAATTTACTGTGGTGTAGACCATAATATGCTCAAACCCTTTATAATTAAAAGTTCATCATTTAAATATTTAAGTAATTGTTTAAAAGCCCATTTAAAACGTTTTCCAGATTCGGTTGATGGTTTGAATACACTTGAAAGAAACATCCTTAAAATTATTAATGAATATACTATTACCTCAGAAAACCAATTATTAGGTTATGCTTTAAATTATCAAGGTTTTTATGGTTATAGTGATCTTCAATTATCAAGAATGATTGAACGGTTAAGCATCTTTTATGCTGTCGCCGAAGACCAGATTGAGCTTAATAGAAAAGGACATGAAGCGTTACTTGCACAACATAGTTTTGCTCAAGAAATCGATAATCATATAATTTTTGGAGGCGTAAAAAAAATGGACTTTAAATTTAATAAAGCTGAAAACAAGCTTATAAAATCTGTTTTTAATGCCAATTAAAGCATCTGAACTTATTTTAAATCCTGATGGAAGTATTTACCATTTGAATTTAAAACCTGAACACATTGCTAACACCATTATTTTCGTGGGTGACCAAGATCGTGTGGATAAAGTAACTTTCCATTTTGATTCTATCGAATTTAAAACCCAAAAACGAGAATTCAAAACACAAACAGGACATTATAAAGGCAAACGTATTACCGTAATTTCTACAGGAATTGGTGCTGATAATGTTGATATTGTACTTAACGAAGTAGATGCGCTCGTAAATATTGATTTTAGAACACGGCAAGTAAAAGAAAACCTAACCACTCTTAATATTATCAGAATTGGAACTTCCGGTTCCTTGCAAAGTACTATCCCAATTGATTCATTTTTATTAAGTTCTTACGCTCTCGACATTAATGGTATGCTTCATGCTTATAAAATAGACAGGATTAGCAATCCAGATATTGAAAAAGCATTCATCCAACAAACCAATTGGGCTTCTAGCAAATCAAAACCAATTGTAATACAAGGAAGCAATATTTTAGAGAAAATATTTGAGAGTAATACCATTCATAAAGGATTAACGGCTACCGCAGGAGGTTTTTATGGCCCTCAAGGTCGCGTCATCCGTTTGGGAATTCAAGATTCAAATCTAAATTCAAAAATGGATACCTTTCAATATCATGACATTAAAATAACGAATCTTGAAATGGAAACATCTGCCATTTATGGATTAGCAAAATTATTAGGACACGAGGCTATTTCCTTAAACGCCATAATAGCCAATAGAGCTTTGGGCACATTTAGTAAAAATCCAAATGCTGTTATTGAAAATTTAATTACATACACACTAAACAAAATTATAGATTTAACAGATTGATTTAATGAAGAAAGTAAACATTGGTGGTGTACCAGAACATTTTAATTTAGCTTGGTACTTAACGCTGAAGAATGGAGAATATAAAGATGAAAACATCAACTTGCGTTGGCACGATTACTATGGTGGTACTGGTGCTATGTGCAAAGCATTGCGACATGGCGATATAGATATAGCCGTTATTTTAACCGAAGGCATCACAAAAGACATTATAGATGGTAACCCGAGCAAAATTGTGCAAACCTTTGTAGATACACCACTAATTTGGGGTGTTCATGTAGCACATAATTCAGAATATAAAACCGTAGAGGATTTAAAGGGTACTAAAGCAGCAATTAGTAGATATGGTTCTGGTTCGCATTTAATGGCTTATATAAACGCTGAAAATAATAATTGGGATTTAAAAAAAGATTTAGACTTTGAGGTCATAAAAAATCTAGATGGTGCGGTTAAAGGTTTAACTGAGGGAGAAGCTGATTACTTCCTTTGGGAAAAATTCACTACCAAACCCATCGTGGATAATGGTGTTTTTAGACGGATTGACAACTGTCCTTCACCTTGGCCATGTTTCGTAATAGCTGTAAGAGAAGAGTTTATCGAGAATAACAAAGAAGAATTAAAAACCATTTTGGAAATTATCAATAACACGACTTCAAGTTTTAAAGATATTCCTAGTATTGATAAGTCTATTGCTAATCGATATGAACAAAAACTTGAAGATGTTCAAGAATGGTTAAATATCACAGAATGGTCTCAAGAATTAATAAATAAAGAAACACTCATGAACGTTCAAAAAGAATTGTTTGCATTACAAATCATTCCAGAAATTGTAGAATACGACAAGTTGATATATAAATTATAAAACAACGTGTTATAATCTTAAATGTTAATAATTCATCAAAAAGGAAATTAAAAGTTCAACAATTTCATACTTTTGAAGCTTAATTAAAAATAAGAAAATGAAAAAAATACTTTATATAACTTTAGCAATTGCTTTGTTTGGATGTAAAGATGAAGTTACTTCAAACTACGCAATCATATCAGGTAAAATTACAAATAAACAAGCTGGAGATCTAACTATTAATAGTGAAGATGGAAGTTTTAAGCAAACACTTCCTATAAATGCAGATGGAACATTTAGAGATACATTAAGCACGGATATTAAATCCTACATACTATTTGATGGTATAAACCCAGTATTCTTAAATATGAAACCTGGTTTTAATTTAAATATAACTTATGATGCTCAAAATTTTGATAATACAATACAAGTCTCTGGCACTGGTTCCGAAATTAATAACTATTTGATAACTAAAACTAAAAATGAAAAAGTATTACGCAACAGGAGTGCTGAAATTTTTGTGCAAACTGAAGCGGATTTTAAAAAAAGTATGTTAGATTTTAAAAAATCGCAAGAAGAAGTTTTAAAAATTACCAAAGGGCTTCCCAGTGATTTTATAACAAAAGAAAAAAGAAACCTTAATTATTCTTACTTGAACAAATTGAACACCTACGAAAGAGGGCATCGTTATTTCACTAAAAATGAAGGATTTAATGTATCCGAAGGGTTTTTGAAAGACATTGAAAATTTGGACTATACGAATGCAGAAGATTTTAATTTTTCCAATGATTACAAAGCTATGGTAAGTGATCATTACACTAATATAGCAAAGAATTTAAGTAAAAATGATTCTATAACTAATGGTATGGCGTTTCTTAAAACCGTAAGTGCTATTGAAAACGAAAACATTAAAAATACACTATTATTTGACTATGCGAATTTTAACATGCCTTATGTTGATGATGTTGATGCTTTTTACAATACTTTTTTAAAAGAGTCAACAAATAAAAAAAACAATGCTATAGTTACTAAAACCTATAATAATTTAATGGCGCTATCTAAAGGAAAGGCGTCTCCAAAATTTGTAAATTATAAAAACCATGCAGGGGGAGAAATGTCTTTAGAAGATTTAAAAGGCAAATATGTATATGTTGATGTTTGGGCAACTTGGTGCGGACCATGTATTCAACAGATTCCTTTCTTAAAAAAAGTGGAAGAAAAATACCGTGACAAAAACATTGCTTTTGTAAGTATCTCTATAGATAAAATTACTGATTATGAAAAATGGATTGCTATGGTAAATGAAAAGGAATTAAGAGGTATTCAATTATTTGCAGATAACGATTGGAATTCTACTTTCGTTCAAGAATATCAAATTAAAGGAATTCCGAAATTTATTTTGATTGATACAGAAGGCAATATTTTGGATGCTAATGCCCCAAGGCCTTCAAGCGAAAAATTAATAGAATTGTTTAATGAACACAATATATAGTTTCATTAATCCGTTTATAAAAAGCTCGCAAATTGCGAGCTTTTTTTATGTCTTATATTTTATTTTCTTTTTGTTTCCGTTCAGGTTCTTCAACTTGTGGTGGTTGTTCGGGTTGCTTAAATAAATCTAAATATGATTCTCCTAGATAATCGATAATATGACTGGCAATTAAACTTTGATAACCAAAATCTTCTACAGCTATATCAGCAGATTTTCCATGTAAGTACACACCAAAAATGGCTGCTACCATGGGCTGATAGTTCTGGGAAATCAAACCTGTTATAATACCTGTTAATACATCGCCACTTCCTGCTGTAGAAAGCCCTGGGTTTCCTGTCGTGTTCACATAAAGCTTACCATCAAAGACCGTAATGGTATTAGCGCCTTTTACAACAATTATTAGGCTATATTTTTTTGAAAACGCTTTAACTTTTTCTAGTTTATCAAAATCATCTTTCCATGTTCCTATTAACCGTTCCAACTCTTTAGGATGTGGTGTTAAAACTGTGAGTTCTGGTAATAATTTTAATAAGGCTTTCTTTTTTGAAAGTATATTAATTCCATCTGCATCAATGACTAAAGGTGCTTTATTGGTTTTTAAAAAAGCCTCAAAAGCACTAAGCGTTTTTACATCTGTTCCTGCACCTATTCCAAATCCAATAACGGTGGGTTTAATATCATAATTTAGGGCTGTTATTTTTTCTTCATCTTTATCAGTTATAACCATAGCTTCTGGAAATGAAGCTTGCAGAGCATGATAGCCACACTTTGGAACATAGGCTGAAACCAAACCAGCACCAGCAGATAATGCCGCTCTGCTTGCCAGAATTACAGCTCCTATTTTACCATAACTCCCTCCAATAATCAATACGTGGCCAAATTGACCTTTATGCGAAAATTTTTCTCTAGGTATATAATTTGGTAATATATCATGTTTTCCAATTAATTCAACTTCAGTTTCTGTAGTATATAAAAACTCTTGGTCTAGACCAATATCAAGTACTTCCCATTGCACCGTATATTTTGCCGTTTCTGGTAAAAAGAAAACTAATTTTGGAGAAGCAAAACTTAACGTATAACCGGCCCAAACTACGGCATCTTCATCTACAACAGCAGAATCTGGAAATAAACCTGATGGGATATCTATAGCTAGCGTAAATGCTTTACTAGATCTAAAATGCATAAATAATTTTTTTACCCAGGCATTTACAGGTCTGTTTAATCCAATGCCGAAAACGGCATCAACAATAATATCGTCTGCTTGTATTTCTGGAAATTCTTCAGCACAATTTAAAAGTACAGGCCACTTTTTTGTAACATTTTTAATACGATCATAATTAATCAGAAAATCTTTAGAACGCTTATCGCTACAATTAATAATATAAGTATGCACATTATAGCCATCAAGAATTAAATGTCTGGATAAAACCAAACCATCTCCCCCATTATTTCCAATACCACAAAACACATGAATAGGTACTTGAGCACCTTGCATGCGCATGTGCATCCAATTAAAAATTTGAGTACCCGCACGCTCCATTAAATCGGTTGAAGAAATTTTTTGGCGTTTTGCTGTTAGTTTATCGCCTTCGTAAACCTGTTCTTTAGAAAATACTTTCATATATGTTTATTGTAGATTTTTTATTTCTTACTTCAATAAGTCATTTTTTTTTAAACAAATAGCAATTGATGATAAGAATATTGTAAAAAAGTTATTTTAGTTTTTTTATAAGTCTAAATGTAATACTTTTGATGTATATTTTATAACAGTAATGAATCATTTCAACCAAAATAATCTTCAATGCGTTTCTTTTTTAATAAAAGGTAACACGTCTACTTTTGGTACAACTTTAAATACTACAACCCTTTGGGGTTACTAGTTATATATATTCCGCAGACTATTTTTGTAATTCAAAAAATTACAATATCTCAAATACTATTTTTAATTATACAAAGTATTAAAACATGAAAGTTTTAAAATTCGGAGGCACATCAGTGGGGTCTTCAAAAAATATAAACAACGTCATAAACATTCTAGAAAACTATGGCAAATCAGATTCTATAGCTTGTGTTGTATCCGCAGTTGGTGGTATTACAGATAAATTACTTTTGGCAGGTAAGCAAGCGCAAGATGAAGATACGGCATTTATAGACACCCTAAATGTTATTAAATCCACGCATTTCAACATTATTCAAGAACTAAACCCAAAAGGAAGTAAAACTATAACGGCTTTTGTTGATGATAAATTAAATGCCCTTAAAAGCTTATTGGAGGGGATTTTTTTAATCAATGAATTATCTCCAAAAACATCAGATAAATTAGTAAGTTTTGGGGAGTTATTATCATCTTTCATTATAGCGGAAACTATGAAAAATAGACATTTGTCCGCTGATGTAAAAAATTCACAAGAATTAATAATTACAAATTCAAACTTCACGAAAGCAGAAGTTGATTATACTATTACCAATCAAAATATTCGTAAGTATTTTAAATCTGCAAAACAGAATATTACCATACTACCTGGATTCATTTCAAAATCAAGACATGGGGAAATCACGACATTAGGTCGTGGTGGTTCAGATTTTACAGCGGCTATTCTTGCAGCTGCATTGCATGTAGAGCAATTGGAAATATGGACAGATGTAAGCGGTATGTTTACAACCAACCCTAAATTGGTAAAGCAAGCCTACCCTATCCAAAAAATATCCTATCAAGAGGCCATGGAATTATCCCATTTTGGAGCTAAGGTATTATATCCACCAACGGTACAACCCGTTTTAGGTTTGCAAATACCTATTCATATAAAAAATACGTTAGACCCTGAAGCTACTGGTACCATTATTTCAAATGAAGAAATATTATCAACTTTACCCGTAAAAGGCATTAGTAATATTAGCAATATTGCCTTATTGACTTTACAAGGTACGGGCATGGTTGGTATCCCTGGGTTTTCAAAACGTTTGTTTGAAACCTTATCTCAAGAAAAAATAAATGTGATTATGATCACGCAAGCATCGTCTGAACATTCTATTTGCTTAGGTATTGATGATATGGAAGCGGAAGCTGCTAAAATGGCTATTGACACCGCTTTTGAAAATGAAATCCAATTAGGGAAAATTGAACCTATTGTTGTTGAAACAGGTTTATCAATCATTGCATTGGTTGGCGATAATATGAAAAACCACCAAGGTATCAGTGGTAAAATGTTTAGTAGCTTAGGACGAAATAATATAAATATAAGAGCGATTGCCCAAGGTGCCTCAGAAAAAAATATTACCGCTGTTATTAATGAGAACGATGTAAAAAAAGCATTAAATACACTTCATGAGCAATTTTTTGAGTCCAAGACAAAACAAATTAATGTATTTATAACAGGTGTTGGGAATGTTGGAGAACGTTTGGTGGAACAAATAAAACAACAAAAAAAGTACTTAAAAGATAACCTTAAAATAAAATTGCGCGTTGCTGGATTATCAAATTCCAAACACATGATTTTTGATGAAGATGGTATCGATTTAAAAAACTGGAAAGACCAATTAGCGCAAGGCGAAAAAGCAACATTACAAGGCTTTTTTAAAAATGCAAAAGGGTTGAATTTACGAAACAGTATTTTTGTTGATGTTACTGCCAATAAGGATGTCGCAAATTTATACGCACAATATTTAAAAGAAAGTATTGGTATTGTAGCCTGTAATAAAATTGCGTGCTCCAGTGAATACAGCAACTATAAAGAGCTCAAACATTTATCACTAAAATACAACGCGCCTTTATTATTTGAAACCAATGTTGGTGCTGGATTACCAATTATAGATACGTTAGGTAATTTAATGGCTTCTGGCGATAAAGTAAACGCCATTCATGCGGTATTATCTGGAAGTTTAAATTTCGTATTCAATAATTTTTCAGATACCACCAAATTTTATGATATTGTAAAACAAGCTGGTGCTGAGGGCTATACAGAACCTGACCCAAGAATTGATTTAAGTGGTGTTGATGTGGCTCGTAAAATTTTAATTCTTGCCAGAGAAAGTGGTGTTGAAATGAATTTAGAAGATATTGAAAACACTTCGTTTCTTTCAGAAGCTGGATTAAAAAGTGATACGGTTGATGATTTCTACCAAACATTAATCGCAGACGAAGCACATTATCAAAGTTTATACGCTTCCGCGAAAGCGAACAACTGCCAGTTAAAATATGTAGCCAAATTTGAAGATGGAAAAGCAAGTGTGAGTTTACAGGAAATCCCTGAAGGGCACCCGTTTTATAATTTAGAAGGAAGCGATAATATCGTGATGTTTTACACAGAACGCTACCCAAAACAACCTATGATTATTAAAGGTGCTGGTGCTGGTGCAGATGTAACGGCTTCAGGACTATTCGCTGATATTATTAGATTAGGGAATGACTGAAACAAGGAGGCAGTATTCAGTCTTTAGTAAACATTTGGACTTTTGTTGATGAGATTTCCGCCCGATAGCTATCGGGATTCGCGGAAATGAAAAAAGAAGATAATTAAATGAACGAAATAAAAATATTTTCTCCAGCAACCGTAGCCAATGTAGCTTGTGGTTTTGATGTTTTAGGCTTTTGCTTAGATAGTGTTGGAGATGAAATGGTTATTAGAAAAACCGATAAAAAAGGGATTCATATTACCAAGATTGAAAATTTCGACTTGCCTTATGAAACTGAATTAAACGTAGCAGGTGTTTCGGCACTTGCCATGTATCATGCTATTGATGTAGATTTTGGTTTTGAAATTGAGATTTATAAAAACATAAAACCAGGAAGTGGCATTGGAAGCAGTGCAGCAAGTGCTGTTGGAAGTGTTTTTGGTATGAATGAACTTTTAGGGAAACCATTCAATAAAACACAACTCACAGAATTTGCCATTAAAGGCGAAGCTATAGCGAGCAAATGTGAGCACGCAGATAACTTGGCTCCTGCTCTTTTTGGAGGTTTTACGTTGGTTAAAAGTATTGCACCAGTTCAAATTTTAGAAATTCCTTCTCCAAATGATTTGTATGCATCGATTATTCATCCGCAGATAGAAATTAAAACATCAGAATCTAGAGCCATACTTCCAAAAGAAGTCGCTTTAAGTAAAGCGATTCAACAATGGGCAAACTTAGGAAGCCTTGTTCATGCACTTCACACTAGTGATTATGAATTAATACGTGATTCGTTAAAAGATGTGATTGTAGAACCATATAGAAGCCAATTAATTCCACATTTTAATGAGGTTAAAGAAGCCGTTTTAAAAGCTGATGCTTTAGGAGCTGGAATTTCAGGTTCTGGACCTTCTATTTTTTCATTGAGTAAAAGTTTGGAAACAGCAAATAAAGTTAAAGAAACGATGCAAAGTGTATATTCAAAAACGGATATTGACTTTGATATTCATGTCTCTAAGATTAATACTGAAGGAGTAAAAATAATAGAATAAACAGAAATGAATTACTACAGTTTAAACCATAAAGCCCCAAACACATCGTTTAAAGATGCCGTTATAAAAGGGTTAGCACCAGACAAAGGCTTATACTTTCCAGAAAGCATAACACCTTTACCAAAAACATTTTGGGATAATATCGATAATTTATCTTATTCAGAAATAGGGTTTCAAGCTATTAAACAATTTATATCTCCTGAGATTCCTGAAGCTATTTTAAAAACAATAGTTGAGGAAACCTTGTCTTTTGATTTCCCGGTTGTAAAACTAAATGATAATATATCTACTTTAGAATTATTCCATGGGCCAACTATGGCATTTAAAGATGTTGGCGCTCGTTTTATGGCACGTTGTTTAGGCTATTTCAATAAAGATAACACTAACGAAGTAACAGTTTTAGTTGCCACTTCAGGCGATACAGGAGGAGCCGTTGCCAATGGATTCTTAGGTGTAAAAGGTGTAAATGTTGTGATTCTTTATCCTAGCGGAAAAGTGAGTGCTATTCAAGAAATGCAATTAACAACGTTAGGACAAAACATAAAGGCTTTAGAAGTTAACGGTACGTTTGATGATTGCCAAGCCATGGTAAAAACCGCATTTTTGGATGAAGCTTTATCAAGTAAAATGCAATTAACCTCTGCAAACTCTATTAACGTAGCGCGTTGGTTACCCCAATTATTCTACTTTATTTTTGCTTACAAACAATTGCATAAACAGCATAAAGATATTGTATTCTCTGTACCAAGTGGAAATTTTGGAAACGTTTGTGCTGGTATGATGGCACAACAGTTAGGTTTGCCAATAAGTCATTTTATAGCATCCAATAATGCAAATAATGTAGTAACTAGGTATTTAATTTCACGACTTTATGAGCCGAAACCATCCATTCAAACCATATCAAATGCCATGGATGTTGGTGCACCAAGTAACTTTATTCGTATTCAAGAAATCTATACAAATAATTTTGAAGACCTAAAAGAAAATCTGTCGTCTTATAGCTTTACAGACGAAGAAACTAGAGAAGCTATGTTAGAAATTTACAACAACTATAATTATGTTGCAGACCCGCACGGTGCTGTTGGGTATTTAGGCTGTAAATCTCATTTAAAAGAAAATCCTAATGCACACTGTGTGTTTTTAGAGACTGCGCATCCAACAAAGTTTTTAGATGTGGTTGAAGATGTTGTGAATGAAAAACAATTGTTGCCAAAACAGATTCAAGCGGTTATGGGTGGTAAAAAGGAATCTGTTGTTATTTCTACTTATGAGGAATTGAAAGGGTTTTTGTTGCAATAATCATTATTAAAAAACACCTTAAACTAATTTTTTAAAACAATCTAAAAGTAGGGTTAGGCATTTTGGGTTTTTATATTATACTAAAAAATTTCCAACCCTAACAGTTTATTTAAGTAACGTTTTAGGGTAATAATCCTTGATAGATAATTTCATGATTTGAATATAGGCTAACACTTTTTTTGGTTTTTTAGTAATTAGATAATGATACGTTTTTTAAACATTGCTTTTTAAAAGTTAAATTAGTTTACCGTAAGTATTAGAATTATTAAAAAAAATTAGCCGAAATTTAACAAACCTTTTAAATCTTCCGCGAAAGCGTTAATATAAATTTCAATACATTTGTTTTGGTAAAATTAATGAGATTCCCGTCTTCACAGGAATATAAAAATAATTCTCAATGAAAAATACAGCCTTAACAGAAACTCACAAAGCGCTTAACGCAAAAATAGTCCCTTTTGCAGGATACAATATGCCTGTACAGTATGAAGGCGTCAATGCAGAACACGAAACCGTGCGTAACGCTGTTGGGGTCTTTGATGTGTCGCACATGGGCGAGTTTTTAATTGAAGGCGAACATGCATTAGATTTAATTCAAAAAGTATCGAGTAACGATGCTTCGAAGTTAACCATTGGAAAAGCGCAGTACAGTTGTATGCCAAATGAAGATGGTGGTATTGTGGATGATTTAATTATTTATAAAATTAAAGAAAACACGTATTTATTGGTTGTAAACGCTAGTAATATTGAAAAAGATTGGAATTGGATTCAATCAAAAAATGATGTAGGTGCTAACATACGCGATTTAAGTGAAAACTATTCGTTGCTTGCCATTCAAGGCCCTAAAGCTATTGAAGCGATGCAAAATATTACGAGTCATGATTTATCTGCTATTAAATTCTATAATTTTATAGTTGGTGATTTTGCTGGTATAGAAAACGTGATTATTTCCGCAACTGGCTACACAGGGAGTGGCGGATTTGAAATATATTGTAAAAATAATGAGGTTAAACAAATATGGGATAACGTTTTAAAAGCCGGAGCAGATTTTGGTATTAAACCAATAGGGCTTGCAGCACGTGATACCTTGCGCTTAGAAATGGGTTATTGCCTATATGGAAACGATATTGATGATAGCACCTCGCCTATCGAAGCTGGTTTGGGCTGGATTACAAAATTCACTAAAGACTTTACAAATTCTGAAGCTTTAAAAGCTGAAAAAGAACTCGGACCAAAACGTAAACTTGTTGCTTTTGAGTTGGATGAACGTGGCATTCCGCGTCACGGTTATGATATTGTTGATGGGCATGGAAAAAGAATTGGCATAGTTACCTCTGGCACTATGAGTCCCTCTTTAGGCAAAGGGATTGGCATGGGCTATGTTCCAACTGTTTTTGCAGATGTAAATAGTAAAATCAACATTCAAATACGTAAAAATGCTGTTCCTGCAACGGTAATCAAATTACCATTCTTTAAACATTAGTATGCCAGATTATCAAGCTATTTTAAATACTATTCACCAGGATGCTATAAACGCTTCTGATAAAGGTACGGTAGCATCTTACATTCCTGAATTAGCATATATCGATAAACATAATTTTGGCATTCATTTAAGAACTGCGGATGGAAACGATTATAGTGTTGGCGATTATAAAAAATTATTTTCCATTCAAAGTATATCTAAAGTTTTAGCATTATCAAAAGCTATGGCGCTTATTGGAGAAACCGTATGGGAGCGTGTTGATGTAGAACCTTCTGGGCACCCTTTTAATCAATTAGCATTATTAGAACTGGAACAAGGAATCCCTAGAAACCCACTAATAAATGCCGGTGCTATCGTTATTGCAGATATTTTAGTTTCGAATTTAAAAAACCCTAAAAAAGACTTTTTAAATTTTGTTAGAGACCTTACCGGAGATGTTACTATAAATTTTAATAAAGAGGTTGCACATTCTGAAAAAATTACAGGTTTTAAAAATTATGCAGCAGCAAACCTTTTAAAATCCTTCAAAAATTTGAACAATCCTGTTGATGATGTTTTGGATTTCTATTTTCATCAATGTGCTATAGAGATGACTTGTAGTCAACTATCTAATGCCTTCTACTTATTTGCAAATAATGGTAAATGTTTAAAGAATAAATTGCATATAACAGATAGGCAGGTAAAACGTGTTAACGGATTAATGCTTACCTGTGGCTTTTATGATGAAGCTGGAGAGTTTGCTTTTGAAGTTGGCTTACCAGGAAAAAGTGGTGTTGGTGGTGGTATTGTAGCCCTTTTACCAGATTATTTTGTAATTACAGTTTGGGCTCCTGGACTTAATAAAAAAGGAAACTCTAAACTTGGCATGCTTGCTTTACAAGAATTTACTACCAAAACAAAATTATCTATTTTTTAGAATATCTTCAATTTTGATATATGATAAAAAAAGAAGATAAGCATAGAATATTGATTTTGGGTGCCAGTGGTTTTTTAGGAGGATCAATTTATAAGGAACTCTGCTCCTATTTTAGAACCTTTGGCACTTACAATACACCAAATAAAGCTTTAGGTAAAAACAAACATTTTTTCCAATATAATATTGAAGAAGATGATGTTTATGAAATTTTGGATATTATAAAACCTACGATTATCATTTCTTCACTTCGTGGCGATTTTTCCAAGCAGGTTTTAGTACATCAACACATCACAGAATATGTATTTAGAAATAAAGTAAAAATCATCTTTATTTCATCTGCAAATGTTTTTGATGCGTATATAAAATACCCAAGTTATGAACAAGACAAAACCTATAGCAACAGCATTTATGGGCATTTCAAAATAAAAATTGAAAACATGCTCTTGCGATTACCAAAAAAACAAGTGGCTATTTTAAGACTTCCTATGGTTTTTGGTCCACAATCTCCAAGAATTCAAGAAATTATACGATTCTCAAAAGAAAACGAACCTATTGAGGTATTCCCTAATTTAATAATTAATATCACAAACGATTATAAAGTAACACAGCAAATTCATTATATAATAAACAGAAATAAATACGGTATTTTTCACTTAGGAAGCAATGATTTGGTTCATCATGAAGATTTTATTAAAGAAATTATAGAATATCTAGAATTAAAAACCACGCCATTATATAAACGTGTTTACACTACAAATGATGATCGTTATTTAGCTGTTTTATCAAAATTCAATACGCTTCCAAAGCATCTTCAAATTAAAAGTGAAGATATCTTAACAGAATTAAAGATTTAATTGGCTATAATATGCTAATTCTGTAAATTGATAAAAAAACAATGGGCAAACTTTTAGAACAAGATATTAAAGCAAAATTACTTCGTTTTCCAGATTGGGACTACTTTGACAATGCGATACATGCAAAATTTGAATTTCAGAATTTTAAAGATTGTTTTGCTGCTATGAGCAGAATAGCTTTTGAGTGTGAAGCATTACATCACCACCCCGATTGGAGTAACGTTTATAATGTGCTTAGCATTTCATTATCTACACACGATGCTGGAGGCGTTACAAACAAAGATTTTAAACTAGCAGAAGCTATTGAAGATATTGTTGAACCTGACGAAGATTGATGTAATTTGCCGGATGAATTAAATGTAAATAGACAAATCATTAATAAAATTAAAATAAGCAACCATTATTTCAATTACTAGATTTTTTTAAATTTGCCTGATTAAAAATGTAACTGGAAATTAGAGGTTTCCGATTTTACAGAAATAAAAAACAAATTTTATAACTATGGGAAGAGCTTTCGAATTTAGAAAAGCAAGGAAAATGAAACGTTGGTCTGCTATGAGCAAAGCCTTTACACGTATAGGCAAAGATATTGTTATGGCTGTTAAAGAAGGTGGTCCAGATCCAGATAGTAACTCGCGTTTAAGAGCTGTTATACAAAATGCCAAGGCTGTAAATATGCCAAAGGATAATGTAGAACGAGCCATTAAAAAAGCAAGCGAAAAAGACCAAGGTGATTATAAAGAAGTCATTTTTGAAGGCTATGCACAACACGGCATTGCCGTACTTATCGAAACAGCAACAGACAACAATACAAGAACCGTAGCAAATGTAAGATCGTATTTTAATAAAACAGATGGCAGTTTAGGCACTTCTGGTTCTGTAGTTTTTATGTTCGACCACACATGTAATTTTAAAGTTCATGGCGAAAATATTGATTTAGAAGAATTGGAATTAGAACTTATTGATTTTGGCGTAGAAGAAATTTTTGAGGATACGGATGTAGATGGAGAAGGTAATGAAGTGACCAGCGTGATAATTTATGCGCCTTTCGAAAGCTTTGGTAATATCCAATCCTATTTAGAAACCCATAACATAGAAATTTTGTCCTCTGGTTTTGAACGCATACCTCAGGTTACAAAACAATTATCGGCAGAACAAGCCGAAGATGTTGAAAAACTTTTAGAAAAACTTGAAGAAGATGATGATGTGCAAAATGTATATCATACCATGGAGGAAAGTGCAGAATAATAACTATATTCTATATAAAAAAGGGCTATCACATAAAAGTAATAGCCCTTTATTATTATTGTTAATTAAATTATTGTTTAGAAATAAAAACTGCCGAAGCCGATGCTAAACTATTGTTTACAGCTGGTGTAAGATTCCCTCCGTTATCAATGTTGTTAAATGCTAATATCCTTCCGCCACCATTTCCGGCTTCTGCAATAAATACGGTTTTCGTATCATTATCATAAGCTACATCAACAGGGTTGCCTAATAATGTTGCGGCTCCAGAAACTCTAGTTTGTTGTCCTACAGCTAAAGTAGCATTATTTACAGTATCATTAAATTTAGAAGTAAAGTTATCAATAATATGAAAACCTCCATCATCTTGCCCGTTTTTTGCATCGCCTATATCTGTTAAAATCATAATATCTGAGGCAGAATCATAAGTTAAACCATGTGTTCTTACAATACCTTCAATAACAATTTGTTTTGAAACAGACAAGCTTGCATCTGTAGTATTCGATAAAAAATCGTTATATACAGCCAATCTATCCGTAGCATCTGCGATAGCAAATAAATCGTTTCCAATAAATGTAATACCCCATAATTTAATATCGGTGGTAATTGTATTCCTCAATGTAAAAGTGCCGTTATTTCTAGTATAAACAAATAATTTGCCATCTGGAGTAGTATCGTCCCCATCAACATCAGCATTATCAGCAACTACAAAAGTATTACCACTTACAGCTACTTCCCTTGGGCTTGACATATCCGCAGATCCGACAACATCAGAAACAATTGTACTGCCTGTCATAAAATTTGAAATGTTAGTAAAGCCTTCTAAGGAATTTCCAGATCTTGACGCTTGAAAAACAGCATCAGATGATTTGTCGTAATAAACCCCATCTGCCATTGTGGAAGTTGTTAATAAAGTAGATGTTGTAATATTTGATGCATCAGTAACATCATAAATAGTAATATTTCCATTTGAGTTGTTAGACGCGTATAATACGGTTGATTGAGATGAATCAGAATTGTTATCATCGTTATTATTACTACAAGAAAATGCAACCGAAGAAGCAATAAAGATTAAAGCTAGTGGTTTAATTGAATTTAATAATTTCATAATATTTAAGGTTTTTTTGTTATTCGTTAATACATACGTAAATTTACCAAGGGTGGTTTTACGAATCAAAAAAATTAATTAAAATGAATTACAAACAGCTAAATTGGGGGTTTATAGGTTGTGGTAGTGTTACGGAAATTAAAAGTGGGCCAGCATACCAACAAACAGAATATTTTAACGTTACCGCTGTAATGCGTCGCGATAAAAAAAAACTCGAAGATTACGCTAAGCGACATAATATAAAAACTACATATTCCGATGCAGAGGGATTAATTAATGACTCGAATATTGACGCTGTATACATTGCAACACCTCCGGATTCACACAAGCATTACGCATTAAAAGTTGCTAAAGCTGGAAAACCGTGTTGTATTGAAAAACCACTATCTCCCAATTACTCTGATAGTTTAGCCATTCAAAAAGCTTTTGAAAATAATAACACGCCTTTATTCGTTGCCTATTACAGACGCTCATTACCTCGATTTTTAAAAATTAAAGAATGGTTAGCCAATCATTATATTGGTGATATTAGACATATCAGTGCGCATTTAACTAAACCCGCTAGTAAAATAGACCTAGCAAAAACCAGTAATTGGAGAACAGATATTAACGTTGCTCCAGCAGGTTATTTTGATGATTTAGCGAGCCATGGACTAGATTTATTTATTTTCCTTTTAGGTACTATTGCAGACGCTAAAGGTTTTAGTTTAAATCAACAGGGTTTATATTCCTCAAAAGATGCCGTTACAGCGTCATGGATACATCAAAATGGTATTACAGGCTCTGGAACTTGGAATTTTGGATGCAACGACCATTTGGACAAAGTCACTATTTACGGAAGCAAAGGCACTATTAACTTTTCAGTATTTCACGAAAATCCAATCCTTTTAAACAGTGACACTAAAAATGAAGAACTTTTTATAAAAAACCCAAAACACATTCAACAATTCCATGTTCAGAATATGAGCGAATTTTTACAAGGTAAAATATTGTCCCACCCTTCAACTGGTAAATCGGCATTGCATACAGCATGGGTAATGGATAAGATTTTAAATTATTAAATTATTTCTTTACTTATTAAATGTAACTAAAACACACGATATGAAATTAAAAATGATATTGTATTTTATAATATGTACAATGGTGCTAATGAGTTGCAAAACAAAATCAGTTAAAAAAGAAAACCATACGGCTACGAAGCTTAAAGCACTTATTATTGATGGTGAAAACAACCATGGTATTTGGCCCAAAACATCTTTTATGATGAAAGATTATTTGGAAGAAACAGGACTCTTTGATGTCGATATTAGTAGAAAAGCATTTATTTGGATTGGTCCCCATTATAATCCTGTTGACGGAATAACCGATATTAACGATTTACTAAAACTATATCCTCTTAAGGATACTATTCAATATATTCAAGTAGATTCAACAAAATATGACCCGAATTTCAGCCCAAATTTTGAAAATTACGATTTGGTCATATCTAATTTAGGTTGGAAGTCTTCGGAATGGCCTGAACAAACAAAAAAAAAGTTTGAAGACTATATTACAAATGGAGGCGGTCTTGTTATAATCCATGCCGCGAATAATGCTTGGGGAAATTGGGAGGCCTATAATGATATGATTGGTTTGGGAGCTTGGGGAGGAAGAGATAAAAATTCTGGTCCTTATATATATTATGATTCACAAAACAATATATTACAAGATTCATCAGAAGGAATTTGTGCTTCACACGGAAAACAGCATGAATTTCAAATTAAATCAAGAGCACGGGAGCACCCTATAATGAAAAATTTGCCAGAACTTTGGTTACATACAAAAGACGAACTGTATGACAGAATGCGAGGACAAGGTAAAAACATGACTATTCTTGCTACAGCGTATTCCGATATAGAAAAAAATGCACCTCCATGGAATAAAAAAATTAAGGGCACAGGTAGAAACGAACCTATTTTAATGGCCATTGAATATGGAAAAGGAAGAATATTCCATTCGGCTCTTGGACATATGGATTACTCGTTTGAATGTGTTGGTTTTATTACTACTTTTCAAAGAGGTGCGGAATGGGCAGCTACAGGTAATGTTACTCAAAAAATCCCCAAAGATTTTCCTAATTCTGAAAATACAAGTGTACGTAAGTATAATAAATAATTTTAAGACTTATTTTATTTGTAATTCAGTTCAAAAATTAAAATAGAATAATTCTTAAATTAAATACCTTTTTACGTATCCTAAATTATTTTCAGAATCCTTTAAAAACTCTCTATATTTTAGAAAAAAAACTTCAAAGACTATAGCAAATACTATTTATTCTTAACATAAATTAGCTTAAAACGCGCATTGCTTTGATCCCGCTGTTCCATAACAAATTGCGGAAGCGATTTAAAAAGTGGGGTTAATTTAGCAAAGCCAAAGTTTCTAGAATCAAAATTTGGTTGTTTTTTTAATATTAAAGAACCGACATCTCCAAGAAAAGCCCAACCATCATCATCAGCTGCATCATCAACTGAATTTTGAAGTAATTTGATTACTTTTGGAGTAATATTGTATAAATTCTCTTTTTTGGGTTTTTTGCCTTTATCATCTTTTCCATTGTCATCATCACTAGCAAGAATTTCTAAGTAAATAAATTTATCACAAGCAACAATAAATGGATTTGGTGTTTTCTTCTCTCCCATTCCATAAACAACCATAGCTGCTTCTCGTAAACGCGTTGCTAATTTTGTAAAATCACTATCAGAGGATACTAAACAAAAACCATTTACTTTTTCAGAGTATAATATATCCATCGCATCAATAATCATCGCTGAATCAGTAGCGTTCTTACCGGTGGTGTAACCATATTGTTGTATTGGCGTAATAGCATTTTCTAACAATACATTTTTCCATTTATTTAAATGTGGTTTTGTCCAATCACCATAAATACGTTTTATTGTTGGCGTACCATATTTTGTAATTTCTTCCATCATTTCTGTAATGTATTTTGATGGTATGTTATCACCATCTATCAAAACAGCAATTTTCGTATCTTTTATCATGGCTATAAAGATAGGAAAATATAGCAACCATAATATATTTTAACTTTTATTTACATACCAATATTTCAATTTATTTCTACATTTAGCAAACTCATTTTAATAACTAGGATTTTTCCTGAAAATTATTTTTATATATGATTTTACAAAATAGCCTAAGAAAGTATTTTTGTTTAATAATAGCTATATTTTTATTTATAATACCTCAAAGTACTGAGGCTCAAAAAAAGAAAAAAAGAAAGACGAAAAACAACAAAGAAGTTGTTGTTAAAGCTGCAAAAAAATCAGATACAAAAACTATAAAAGACCTTACCAAATCTGCTAAAAAAATTGAAGGTCTTTTTACTATTTACCAAGACACCATTCGAGGTTCAATGCAAATGGTAATTTCTGAAGAACAGTTTGGTAAAGAGTATATCCATTTTGCTCAAATTGCAAATGGCGTTATGGATGCAGGCAGATTAAATAGAGGCTTTTACAGAGGTTCAAAGATTTTTAAAGTTGAAAAGTTTTTTAATAAAATAGAATTTGTAACCCAAAACACATCATTTTATTTCGATCCTAATAATCCCTTATCAAAATCAAAAGATGCTAATATTAGCAATGGTATTTTGTCAAGTATAAAAATTAAGGCGTATGATAAAGATGAAGGCCTGTATTTAATTGAGGCTGATGATTTGTTTTTAAAAGAAATATTCAATCAAATAAAACCAGTAAAGTATCCGGGAAGTTCACAAAGAGCTTTCAAGCTGGGAAATTTAGATAAAAATAAAAGTAAAGTTCGAGCTATAAAAAACTACCCTGAAAACACTAATATTGAAGTTGAATATGTGTACTCTTCGCCAGCCGTACTAAATCGTGGTTCTAATGCTTTATCCGATGGAAGGAATGTGAGCATTAAAGTGTTTCATAGCTTAATAGCAATACCTAAAAATGATTTTCAAATAAGGTTAGATGATCCTAGAGTTGGGTATTTCACAACACAAGTGGATGACCAAACATCAACATCATCCACACCATACAGGGATTTGGTTCACAGGTGGAAACTGATAAAAAAAAATCCAGAAGACGCCATTTCAGAACCTGAAAAACCTATAGTATGGTGGATTGAAAATTCCACACCTTTGGAATGGAGAGATACAATTAAAAATGCTATTTTACAATGGAATTTTGCTTTTAAGCAAGCCGGTTTTGAAAATGCTATCCAAGTGAAGGTTCAACCTGATGATGCCAATTGGGATGCTGGCGATATACGTTATAATGTACTGCGATGGACCTCGTCGCCACAACCTCCTTTTGGAGGTTATGGCCCAAGTTTTGTTAACCCTAAAACTGGAGAGATACTAGGTGCAGATATTATGTTGGAATTCGTTCATTTTACTAATCGAGTTCTGTATGATAAATTGTTTACATTGTCATCATTACAAAGTGCTTTTGAAAAAAATGAGCTTGATAAGGAGTCGCATAACATATGTAACTTTGCAAATACCATGCAACAGGAATTAATGTTTGCTTATTCCGTGGCTATGGCTGCTGGAGCATCAGGCTTAGAATTGGAACGTATTAAAAAAGAATCCATGACCGCTCTAATTATGCATGAGGTCGGGCATACGTTAGGGCTTAATCATAATATGAAGGCCAGTCAGTTATTTTCACCAGAACAATTAGCAACTCCCGAATTTATAAAAGGAAAATGTTTAACAGCTTCTGTTATGGATTATGCGGCCTTAAATATTACTAAGGATAGAAGTAAGCAAGGACAATATGATGATGTAGCAGTTGGGCCTTATGATGTTTGGGCTATAAAATTTGGTTATACCCCTTTTAAAACAGGAAAAGAACGTTTTGATTTATTGAATCAATCTACCCAGTCTAATCTTATTTTTGGTAATGACGCTGATGATATGCGATTTCCTGGAAAAGGGATAGACCCAAGAGTGATGACCGGCGATCAATCTAATGATGCGATTAGGTATGCTGTAGATAGGATAGAATTATCTAATAACATGATGAAAAGTGCAAAGAATAAGTTTACAAAAAATGATGAATCGTACCAAGAACTTAGACGTGTATATTATATATTAAGTAATCAGAAATCGTCTGCTGCAAATGTTATTTCAAGATATATTGGTGGTGTTTATGTTGATCGTTCTATGGCTGGTCAAATTAATGGAAAACAACCTTATACCCCAGTAAGCCTTGAAGATCAGAAAAGAGCCATGGGTGCACTAAAAACCTATGTTTTTGCGCCAAATGCTTTTGATGCGCCTAATGATTTGTATAACTATTTAGCTATGCAGCGCAGAGGTTTTAACTTTATGAAAGGTCCAGAAGACCCTAAAATTCACAATCAGATATTAAGCTATCAGAAAAATGTACTGAATCATATATTACACCCAAACACATTACAACGTATTACCGATTCTCAGCTTTACGGAAATGTATATAAACTATCTGCTTTTATGACAGATTTAAACCAAGCGATTTTTAAATCTGATATTTATGGTTCTGTAAATTCATTTAGACAGAATCTGCAACTAGAATATACTAATATGTTAATTAACATATTAACAGGAAAGCAAAATAATAGATACACTAATAATTCTAAATCTATGGCTTTATATAATTTAAAAGCGATTAGAACTATGGCTGCCCCTTCTGGAAATATAGCCTCTAGAGCACATAAGCAACATTTAAGAACGCTTATTGATAACGCAATAAAAGAAATAAAATAGTATGGAATTTAATTTTTTAGTAAAAGTAAAAAAGCTACTTCTATTTGAAGTAGCTTTTTATTTAGGGCAGCAGATGTTTCTTTTTAGGAACAATTAATTGTTTACTTTATGTTTCATATGCTCAAATATAATTTAACAATTTTTATGCCAAGATTTTATTTATAACAAATAATCACGAATATTCAACCACTTTTCCTTTTACGCCTTTGTAGAAATTGCGCATGTATTCAAAATCTGCTTCAACATTATCAGTCGGGTAAAAAGGTTCTGAAATTTTATTTTGTTTATTTTCAAAATCAAGTGTAAACATAATAATGGGCACTTTGGCTTGTTTTGAAATATAATAAAAACCTGTTCGCCATGACTCTACCTTTTTCCTGGTGCCTTCCGGAGCTAACGTCATTCTAAACTCCTCATGTTTTTCAAATAGTTCAGCAATAGCTTCAACCTTATTTTCATTAGATTGCCTATTAATAGGTGCTCCGCCTAAGGCTTTAAAAAACATCCCTAAAGGAAATATAAATAACTCCTTTTTCCCAATAAAATGTGTTTTAACACCTGCCACTGCGCGAAGCAGAACACCAATGTAGAAATCGTGCCAGCTTGTATGTGGCGCAGCTATAATAATAGCTTTTTTAATAGTTTTTTTTGAAAAGGATGTATTACCAATAGCTTTCCAACCTAATATTTTAAAATATAAAAGTTTGGCTAGCCATCGCATATTACATTTTTTGGTATAAAGACCTAAGTTTTTCTCTAGTCATTGTTTTTTTCCATTGTTTACCCAACGCATTTTCCCAAAGTGGCTCTAAACTCAAAGCAACGTCAATCATAATATCAAATTCTCTATCGCTCAGGTCTTTACAGACACCCTGAGGTAATTTAATATTATGTTTTGCTTTCATTTGTTTAAAAACCTTAACACCTTCTGGGTAAAATTCTTCTAAATAATCAAAAACAATGCAATTACCTATACCATGTTTAGTACCTAATAGATAGGATAAGCCATAGCTCATAGCGTGTGCTACACCTACTTGAGAGTAAACGATACTCATTCCACCATGCCACGATGCCATCATTAATTTTTCTTGAGATTCGATAGCGGAAAGGTTACCCTCTAGAAATATTTCTTTACACAGATCTAAAGCCATGGTTCCATAAGTTTCACTAAAGGTGTTGAGATATGTTCCTGTTAGGGATTCAATACAATGGATATAGCAATCCATACCTGTATAAAACCATTGATCTTTTGGGACATCTTTGGTAAGTTCGGAGTCTAACAAAACCTGATCAAAAGGAGTATAATCTGAATTTATTCCTAGTTTTTTTGTAGGACCAGTAAGTACGGTTGTTCTCGATATTTCAGAGCCAGTGCCAGAAATTGTTGGTATACCTACATGGTATATTGCAGGGTTTTTTACCAAATCCCAGCCTTGGTAATTTTGAGCTTCACCATCGTTAGTAATCATAATGGCTACGGCTTTAGCTAAATCCAACAATGTGCCTCCTCCAATACCAATAATACCAGAAGGGCGTTCTTTAGATTTTACAATAATATCTTCAACCAAAGCATCTACTTGAGCTGTTTTGGGTTCTTCGTTTGCAGATATAAAAATGATTCTATCGTCATATGACAAAGATATTCTTGATGTTAACCATGAATTACTTTTAAACACATCATCAATTAAAAAAATAAAAGGCGCATTGATTCCATGACGCTTAGGAGCCAAGACTTCATTTAACTGATTGAAACTACCTCTACCAAATATAACCCTTGGCACCATTGGAAAGTTCTTATAACTCATTTAATATGTTTTTTTTTACAAAAGGTAAAAATACTATTATTTTAATCTTACTTTATTAAATACTATTTAAATTTTATTAAATACCGACTACCCCATATATTCCTACTAAGTTTATTAGCTTTATTAAAAATAAAGGTCTAATCAGTTCAATAATTTTAACAGGTCGTTTAAAACATTAATTGTTTTATATGCTTTTTCGTTTTTTTCATCTTCGGAGACCTCCTCATGTGCCCATGTGATATGAAAAGGAATATGTATTGCGTGTGCATTGATATTTATTAAAGGTAAAACATCAGATTTTAATGAGTTTCCTACCATTAAAAACTCCGATGCTTTAATATCTAATTTATTTAATAAGTTTGAATAATTAGCTTCTTTTTTATCACTTAATACTTCAATATGATGGAAATAATTGGTTAACCCAGATTTTTCTAATTTTCGTTCCTGATCTAATAAATCCCCTTTGGTTGCTAATATTATTCTATATTTTCCTGATAATACTTTTAACACTTCTTCTACACCATCCAATAATTCGACTGGTTTATCAAGCATATTTTTTCCTATATTTAAAATTGCATGAATTTTTTTTGCTGAAATATTATAGTTGGATAACTCTAAAGCAGTTTCAACCATTGAGAGCGTAAAAGCTTTAACCCCATAACCATAAAGCGGAAGGTTACTTATTTCCATTTTAAAAAGCTCTTGGTCTATTTTATTTGGCGTTTCATACCTTGATAGAAGTTTTGAAAATGCTGTTTCAGCCTCTCTAAAGTAAGTTTCATTGACCCAAAGTGTATCATCAGCATCAAAGCCAATAACTTTTATGTTATTATAATCTACTTCCATATTTTTTTAGCACGTTCTAAATCTTCAGGTGTATCAATTTCAATCCCTTGAACATCTGTCTTTACCATTTTAATACGCTTGCCATATTCCAAATAACGTAATTGTTCCAATTTCTCGGTAGCCTCCAAAGTTTGCATAGGTAACCTATAAAAATCCAAAATAGCTTCTTTCCTAAATGCATAAACTCCTTTATGTTTAAAGTATTTTGCTCCTGCATTTTTATCTCTTGGAAAAGGGATTGGGCTTCGCGAGAAGTATAGAGCAAAATTAGTTTGATCGACAATAACCTTAACGGTATTGGGGTTATTAATTTCATCTTGATCAATAATATGAACCATTAATGATGCTAAATCTATACTTTTATCGTGATCCTCTTTAAAAACATCTATCAATTTTTTTAAAGATTCTCTGTCTGTAAATGGCTCATCGCCTTGCACATTAATCACAATATCAATATCCATGAGCTCAACCGCTTCGGCGATTCTATCACTTCCGCATTCATGCTTTTTTTTACTCATTATAGCTTTACCGCCATTATTTACAATATCGTTATAAATTATCTCGCTATCAGTAACTACAAAAACATCATCGAATAAATTGGTCGCTACGGTGGCTTCGTAAGTTCTTTGGATAACTGTTTTTCCATTAAGGTCTTGCATGAGTTTGCCAGGGAATCGTGAGGCTGCATAACGTGCAGGAATCATTGAGATAATTTTCACAGTGAATTCTATTGTTGAACTCATTTTGATTTTTTTTTGGTTAAACACAAAAAATCAAAATGGAGTTTGTTGAGTTAAAATCTATTTCAAAAATAGCTAAAAATTTTTTATGTACTAATTTATGTCTTGTTTTAAGACTTAGTTGGTTTGAACTTTTTATATAATCTAAAAAAAACAAATAGTATAATAATAACTAAAACTGCTGCAAGAATAGGCAGAAAAATAGAAACCACAGACATAATAACCGAAGTTCCTGTTTCAATAGTTGAAACTATGGGGTTTGCTATCCCGCCTGTTGTAGCTGTTGATGCTAATCGTGTTGTACTAGACGTTCCCGCAACTGCTGCAGCGGTACCACCACCTGCTATTATGGCTAACGACCATGTTATTACGGGACTTAAATCTGCTACTGTGGACAGCATAATGGCGGTGCCTGCGAGTGCTGCTAGTGGTACTGCAATACCATCTAATAAATTATCGATATAGGGAATAAAATACGCCCCTATTTCTACTAAGGTGGCAGCACCTAACGTAAGTAAGGCTGCGGTACTACCTATCCATTGCCAAGAGTCGTTAAGTTGCCAAACATTAAAATAGGACGCTAAACTTAATGCAAATAATGGTAAAAAAACCCTAAATCCTACGGATGCTGATAAACCAACACCTAAACAAATACTAATTATGGTTTCGAATGACATAGTCCTGCCCTTAATCTAAAACCCTTAAGGGTGTTTGGTTTTTAGTTAATGATTAATCAAAGTTACATAAATTCTTACTATTTTTCGTTTTCTCTAAAAAAACGTGGAGTTGAATGGCTAATAAAAATGGAAATTAAAAAAAGTTGAAACGAGTAGAAAAAAACTATTAACTGCCACTAAGAACTGCGGCTTTTTGATTAAAGGCAAAAGTTTGCGGATATGTGCGCAAGGGATAAAAATGGAAAGCCCACAGCGACCTTTGGGGAGCGAGGACTTGTAATGGATAGCCCGACCCTTTTGGGTTGCGCCCTAAAAAAAACAATAATTATCTTGGCCGTTACTATTAAAAATTTCTCGCAAAAACGCAAAGAAACAAAATGATTTGTAGTAACAATGTTTACTTTATATATTTTTTAATGAATGTACAAATCATGATACGAACTGAAAATTGCAACTTATTTATTCTTCAAAAAAATCGTTATTAAAACCAATGAGATATAATTTTTCCTTGGCTCTAGTTACGGCGGTATATAGCCATCGTAGGTATTCCTTATCGATACCGTTTGGCAAATAGGGCTGCTCGACAAAAACGTTACTCCACTGGCCACCTTGGGATTTATGACAGGTTATGGCATAGGAGAACTTGACCTGTAACGCGTTAAAATGTTTATTGCTTTTTACTTTTAAAAACTTTTTATACTTACTGGTTTCGTCTTCATAGTCTTTCATGACTTCTTGATATAACCTATTGGAATCTTCGTAAGGTAATGATGGGGTTTCTGCATCGATAGTATCTAAAAGTAAAACGGTTTCAAAAGGTATCATTTTAGGATAATCGACCATTTTGATTTTTACTTCCGCAAAGCGAAAACCATATAATTCCTGAATGCTAAAAATTTCCAGAACCTCGATAATATCCCCATTTGCTATAAAACCGGCATCGCTTGTCGGTTTTACCCAAAAGTAATTATTTTTAACAACCATCAAATAATCACCTGCGGTAAGTTCATTTTCGTTAAATAGAATACGGTTTCTAATTTGTTGGTTGTACAAATTGGCACGTTTGTTACTCCTTACAATTATAGTGGTTTCCTCTTTTCCCAATACGCTGTAAGAATCGTTTATGGCATCCATAATTTCGTACCCATCAACAAGTCTGATAATATCTTTATAATCTGATACATCGAATTTAAAGGCATCAAAACAACCAAATGATAGTGCCTCCCTTAAAACAGTAGCATTTGCTAAAATACCAGAATTCTGGCCTTGACGCACTACTTCGTCCAATTCCATTTTAGTAACTTCCTTATTGTAGTTCAAGGCTAGTGTACGCTCATCTAAAGCTGGGCTTAAATCGAGTTTTACAGGTGGTAATTGAGCGGTATCGCCAATTAAAAGTAATTTACATTCGTGACCAGAATATACGTACTGCATTAAATCGTCTAATAATGATCCGTTTTCAAATAATTTTGAATCACCGGGCGTATCAGGTATCATAGAAGCCTCATCGACAATAAAAAGGGTGTTTTTATGCTTGTTTGGCTGCAAAACAAACTTGACACCTCCACTTTTTTCTTTTTTTGGAAAGTATATTTTTTTATGAATTGTAAAAGCTTCTTTTTTTGAATAATTGGATATTACTTTAGCGGCCCGTCCTGTTGGCGCCATTAAAACAGCACGCTTTTTTGCCTTCCACAAGTTGGTAACTATGGCACCTACAATTGTGGTTTTTCCCGTACCCGCATAGCCTTTAAGCACATATAATGTGTTTTTATCTTTTGAAGTTATAAACGCTGCTAACTGTTGTAAAACAATATTCTGTTTTAATGTAGGTTGAAAAGGAAACTGTTGTTTTATTAACAAATAAAATTCAGATGATGTCATTTAAAATGGGCGCTTTTAATAATTTATTCAAATATAGAAATGATTTTTATGCTCTTTGGTTTTAACGAATAAAAAAAAATTGTAGATTTGCTAAAACCATTAACAAACATTTAATAAAAACATACTATGACATTTTTCCTAATTGCATTAGCAGTGATTCTAGTTACAATTGGCTTGGTAAAGTTAGTTGACAAATTTATTCCTACTAAACTTAAACCTCTCTTATCTATTGCACTTTGGTTATTAATTGGTTATTTGGGGTACCAAACTTACATGTCTGTTTACGAGCCAATACAATTTAATAAAGAGAAAAATAAGCGTTATGCTGTTGTTATTGAGAGTTTAAAAGACATTAGGGATTCTCAATTAGCTCACAAACAAGTTACCGGAAAATTTGCTAGTAATTTTGATAACTTAATCAAATTTATCGATACTGCACAATATACTTTAACACAACGAAGAGATTCTAGTGTTATTGATAAAGATTTAACAAGAAGATATGGTGTTGATACTACTAAGGATATTGTTATTATAGATACATTGGGTACCGTTTCTGTTAAAGATTCTTTATTTAAAAAATCTGACCGCTACAAAACTATGATGAATGTTCCCATAGGTGAGCCTGGAGCTAAATTTGAAATGAAAGCTGGATACGTTGAACAAAATGATATTAAAATTCCCGTTTTTGAAGCATTTGTAAAAAAGAATGTTATTTTAAACGACCAAAATAAAGATCTTTTAGTTCAAGAGAATCAAGTAGTGTCAGTTGATGGTGTAAATGGAGATGCACTAAAAGTAGGTTCTATGGACGAGGTTAAAACTGGTGGAAACTGGCCAAAAACATATGGCGATAACGAATAAGCACGCTAGTAAGCCAACACAAAATATAGAATTGTCCATTCAAATAAGTTTGAGTGGACTTTCTTTTTCTTCGCTAAACAAAAATTCTAATACAATAGAATTTTTAAAGGAATTCGATTTTGATAAAAGTTTAAACCCTTTGGAAGTTTTAGATGCACTAAAGGAGGCGTTTATAAACGAAACGGTATTAGCAACCAACTTTTCTAAAGTTACTGTTATTCACGATAATGATTTATCTGCATTGGTGCCGCAATCCTTATTTAATGAAAACTGTTTAGCCGATTATTTAAAATTTAATTCTAAAATTTTAAAAACAGATTATATTGCTTTTGATACTATTACGAAAAATAATATCGTAAATGTTTATGTGCCCTATATAAATATTAATAATTTTATTTATGACAAGTTTGGAGCATTTACTTTTAAGCACGTGTCAAGTATTTTAATTGAATCCCTGTTAAACATATCAGATAAATCTTATAATACTAAAGTTTATATTAATGTTAGCTTTGATCATTTTGAAATAATAGTTATCGAAAAAAGCAAATTAATACTTTTTAATACGTTTGCATATCATTCAAAAGAAGATTTTATTTATTACATCTTATTTACTGCTGAGCAATTGAACCTTAATCCAGAAACACTCAACTTGGTTTTTATTGGTGCTATTTCAGAACGTGATGATTTATATGATATAGCCTATAAATACATAAGAAATATTAAATTTGGCGGTAGGGACGATAGCCATAAATACAACACGTTACCGAAATCAAATTATTCCAATTTCACTCTAATAAAAAGCTTTTAATGCGCATTATTTCAGGATTATACAAAAGCAGAAAAATTCTAGCTCCAAAAAACCTACCGGTTCGCCCAACTACAGATATGGCAAAAGAGTCTTTATTTAATATTTTAAATAATCATTTTTATTTTGATGACGTTTCAGTATTAGATTTATTTGCAGGTACAGGAAATATAAGTTATGAATTCGCATCGAGAGGTACAGAACAAATTACCTGTGTTGATCAAGATTTTGGTTGTATTAAATTCATAAACAAAACTGCCGAAACGTTTAAAATGCCCATACAAACCATCAAAAGTGATGTATACAAATTCTTAGAAAAAAATAAGCTTCAAGCCAATATTATTTTTGCAGATCCTCCATATAATTTTTCAATAGATCAGTTTTTTAAAATACCAGAACTTATATTTAAAAATAACCTTTTGCTTGCAGATGGATTACTAATTGTAGAGCATTCCAAACATACCGATTTATCAAACTTTGAAAATTTTGCATATTTAAAAAGTTATGGTGGTAATGTTTTTAGTTTTTTTGAAAACAAGTAATTTTTTTTTATTTTACTAACACCATTTAGTTTTATAATAAAGCATTTGGTTTTAGTAAAAAACTAAATTGGTATAACTCGTTTTTTTTAATTATTTTAGGACTCCAATTGAAAATATTATTATTTTAAAGTAGACATATTTGAAAACAATAATACTATTTTTCGAAATAAAACAACCATTACTAATTACACTTTTCCCCTCTTTATCTTATTATAAAGAAACAACTTAAATGTTTGTAAAAACTAAAATTTAAAAAAAACCAACCAATCAGTGACCAACCAGTTTTTAACCACAAACCCCTCTTGAAACTCAAGAAGGGTTTGTTTATTTTAAAGTAAATCTATAAGCCGAATTCTGTACTTTATCAATTCCTAAAAAAAGAAAAAGCCCTTATCATTTATCTACATGTACTGTTACCAATACACTTTAGCTGCCTACCCTCCAACAAACAAACGTGCCGCTCGCTCCCGATACTCATCAGGATATTGGTTTACATGACATTGCACCACATAGAGTTTACACGGTTTCACTACAGCATGACCTGTACATACTTTCTGTTGCACTTTTCCTAACCTTACGGCTGGTGGTTATTAGCCACTATGTTGCACTACGGTGTTCGGACTTTCCTCCCAAGCGTTGAAACTAATCAACACAAAAGCGATAAGGCGATTTACTTACTCGCAAAATTACAATAAACTAAAAGTATAATCTAAATATTTTAAATATTTGGCCGTTTCCATAATAGACGTAAGCTTTTAGATATAATCTCTTCACGCGTCTATCGGCAGAATCAGTAATAATAACAGTCTTTTCTTTTTTTAATAGTTTTAACATTAATCTCTTTGCTTAAAACATTTATTAAGTAACCCACAAATAATAATGTGTTTATAAAATCTGTATTAAGATAATAATATATTAAAAACAATCTATCTATATTTGTCGAACTATAACGTTTGCGTAATTATGGAATGTATTTCAGTATTTGACATGTTAAAAATTGGTATTGGTCCTTCAAGTTCACACACATTAGGGCCATGGCGAGCAGCCGAACGTTGGATTACAGAATTAAAAAATGCCAATAAATTTAATTCTGTTGAAAAAATAAGAATTGATCTTTATGGCTCCCTATCCCTAACTGGAAAAGGACACGCCACAGATTTTGCAATTATGCTTGGACTTTCCGGAGCAAATCCAGAAACCATTCCCACAGAAATACTCCATACGATAATAGATACGATAAAAAATAAAGAACTAATAATTTTCAATAACGAACACCCTATAAATTTTAATCCAAAAACAGATATTATATTCAATAAAAAATTTTTGCCATTTCATGCCAACGGATTAAAATTTTCAGCAGTTTGTAACGGGGAAAAAGTCACCTCTACCTTCTACTCTATTGGTGGTGGTTTTGTGGTTAAGGAAGCCCGTAAAAATCATAAAAGAAATGTAGAAATAAAATGTGCATTTCCTTATCCTGTGGATAAAGGCGTGGAATTACTTAAATATTGTGAAATAACAAATAAATCGATATCCGAAGTTGTTTTAGAAAACGAAAAATCAATTCGCACAGATACTGAAATTGATAAAGAATTAAAGCGCATTTGGGATACCATGCTCGATTCTATGTATACTGGCTGCCATACAGAAGGTAACCTTCCTGGAGGATTGAATGTGCGTCGTCGTGCTTATGATATGCATCAGAATTTAAAAGGAAAAACACCTTACAATAATTCTGTAGAATGGATTTACAGCATCCGAGATACTGAAGTGAAGTTTCGCCAAATCCTTAAATGGGTTAGTTGTTTCGCTCTGGCTGTAAACGAAGTGAATGCAGCCTTGGGCCGTGTCGTAACCGCACCTACCAACGGTAGTGCGGGTGTAATCCCTGCTGTTTTAATGTATTATTTAGTCATTGAAAATCACGACGGTAATTTTGAAGACATAAAACGCTTTTTATTAACCGCTGGAGAAATTGGGAGTATATTTAAAAAAGGAGCAACCATAAGTGCAGCCATGGGCGGGTGTCAAGCAGAAATTGGTGTGTCATCTGCCATGGCAGCTGGAGCATTATGCGAACTTTTAGGTGGTACTCCACAACAGGTTTTGGTAGCTGCAGAAATAGCCATGGAACACCACTTGGGTTTAACCTGTGATCCTATTGGTGGCCTTGTACAAATACCATGTATAGAACGCAACGCTATGGGAGCCATAAAAGCTATTAACGCTTCCGAATTAGCTTTAGACACAAACCCGGAAAATGTAAAAGTACCGTTGGATAAAGTGGTTTCAACCATGTGGGAAACCGCAAAAGATATGCACTCTAAATATAAAGAAACCTCTACAGGTGGTTTGGCTGTTGGAGTGAATATGTCTGACTGTTAAAAAACTTATGTTACGATTTATAGTATTGAAATCATTTTAATTTTGTTTTTAACCATTCTAAAACATGTACTTTTTTCTCAACTATAATATCTTCTGAAGATTCAACCAGCACATTTAATTCCTTGTACAAATTACCAAATAACCGCTTTTGCTCTCTTTGCGATTGATAAGGTTTTATTGCCTTTATGCCTTTAAAAAAGATGTTTTCTAAATCAAACAATCGACTTCTTTTTTTTAAACTATATTTACTAGTACTGACAAGATGAGGTATTAATTGAAAATTTTTTAAATCATAGTTTACCATAATACGAAGTAAATTAGCACATGTAATAAATAATGAGGTAGGATTGGATTTTTCGTCACTTATTTTTTTACAATATGCATTGGCTTTAGACAAGTTTCCTGAAATAAAAAACATCTTAGCGATACCTAACATTATCTCTAATTTAAAATTGGGTCTCATCATGGATTCATATTTTAAAAATGACGATTCAAAAAAATCCTTTTCCGTTTCAAATTCATCTATGTCTTTAGTAATCCAAAAATAGTTTAGCTTAAGGCTACTTAAAACTTGAAATGTTGTAGCACTAGAATAAGTATCACTATTGTTAGCAGCAGTATTTGCAATGTCTAACATTTGAGGAAATACAATTTTAAAAGGCTCCTGCTCTTCTAAATCTAAACTAGCAGTTAAATAATTATTAAGGCAAATTATAAGTCGTTTGTAGTCATTCCTATATATAGAAGCATGATTTTTAATATAATTATACGCTTTTAAAGAATACGCTTTTGCTTCACTATAATTATTATTGCCTAAATATATTAAAGATTTTATTCTGTAATAATTATAACAAGCTAATACAGATTGTGCTTGATTTACATTTTGAAGATTTGGATTTTTTAAATAATCTAGTATCAAATGGCTTCTTTCTAATCTACGATCTAAAAACTCATAATGCAGGTTTAAAATTTCATCAGACAATAAAGTATAGATATTTAAATTATTGGATAACGCTTGATATTCCATTAAAAGAGAAGACTCCGTAGCCAAATTACTAGGTGGATTTGTATATTTAAATAATCGATGCTCAATAGCCTTTCTTTGGACAACGCAACAGATATTAAAATCACACTTTTCAAATGCTATTGTTTTAATTTTTTTAAGTTTACGATTGGCTTTAATATATAAACCTCTATTCAATAAAATCTCAAACTCTATGATTTGATTTTGCAAGCCTATATCTGTATTTGTATCATAATTAGATTTTAAAAATGTTATAATATTCTGAAAGACCTCATATTTAAGAGTACTGTACTTTAAATCAGAAATTGAACTTGAGCTAATAAAATGCGCTTTATACAGATTACCCTTTTTCCTAATATGGTTTAGAAGTTTTAATTTTAGATTACTATCTGTTTTTTTGGATTTTTGAAGCGAGCGTCTATAAGAATTGTAGTCTGAACTTTTTAAGGACTCAATAAGTATGTACAAGTCGTTCTCTTCAGGTTTAATCATAGTTGCTTAAATATATTAAATGGATGAGATACTTTAAGTGAAAGTAATATTTTAAAATAGATTGTATTAAGATTTACTATAAATTTTCTTAAAAAATATAAATATAGCTTAAAAATTAAATACACTAAAACATTAACAGACAATGGATTATAATTTAAAAAGTAAAAATAGAAGTCTTTTTATTAAAAATTACCGCTATAAAATTAATCTTACACACACTGTAAAATCATTTAAATTTGAGTAATAATCTAAAATAGAATACTATGAAAGTAATTAAATTATGTTTTTTCTTTTTATTGATGCTATCCCTGACGTTTTCCTGTTCAGATGATTCGAAAGATGATCTAAAAGAAGATTTTAATCAAGAACCAACTACACTAAAACTTCCTAAAGATGTTTTAAATGCTATTTTAGAAAAAGGGCATAACCCATCAAATTTTGAATACAAAGAAGTTGTATCGCCTAACGGAGATGTCATGCAACTCGTATTTTTTAATGATACCGCCTATTACAAAAAAGATTTTCTAAATCTATATAAAAATGATGATGGTGTTGATGCAAAACAATACGGCACAGAGTTTAAAGTCGATACTGATGTTTACACAGAAATTAATGTTTTAGCATTTGTAGGGTCTACACCTGCTGGTTTTGGTTTAAGCCCTGCGGCTGTTGATGCAGCTAAAGAGGCTATTAATAATTGGAATAGTGTTCCAGCAACTGGAATACATCTTGTTTTAACTGTTTCTGATGACCCTAATTTCGATTTTGACGTTTTCGAAACTATTCTTTTTGTTGACCAGACTTTAGGAGCAAATAGCGTTTCTGGCTTCGCTCAATTTCCATTAGCTGATAACTCTCCAGGTAATTTTGCTGTTATTAGTTCAGGAGCAAATCAACTTGCTCAGAATAATAAAACTGCTATAAGACACTTAATTACCCACGAACTGGGTCATACTATTGGTTTTAGACACACAGATTGGGATACAAGAAGATCTTGTGTGGATAATGGTATTGAACCAAACCAAACTCGTGAGGAAGATGCAAATTATATTAATGGAACACCTACAACATTTTTATACCAATCTAATTCAATAATGAATGCTTGTTTCAATACTGATACAACCAATGGAAGATTAAATGTTTTTGATAAATCGGCTTTAAGGGTGCTTTACCCATCATTTCCTTTTTTTAATTTTTGATAATTAAATGCTATTATTAACTGAAAAAGCGATTAAATTAAATTTTAATCGCTTTTTTTTTACATATTCCCTTAGTTTTATTAAGCTACAAAGGCATCTTTGATTTTGGTTTTAATAAAATATTTTATTAAGAACAAAAAAATTAAACACTAGCTTCTCAATATTTTCCATGCTTTTGTAATTTTTCATCCTCCATAAAAAATAAAACTGTTTATATTATATCATAAAGAATTTAAAATATTTTTTTCTTCAGCTTTAAATTTTTTATATTTTCTTAAAAACAACAACAAACTTTTAGTTCGCTGCACATTTTTATTTTAAATTTTTGTTAAACTAAATATTGTTTTTTTGTGTGACAGAAAATATTTTGGTCTGTTCTAATTTTAGTATTTTTACAATCTATTTTAATTGAAAATAAATGTCTGTAGCAAAAAAAGAATATAAGCGCGTTACTGTAAAAACATTAGTAGATATGAAAGCTAATGGCGAAAAAATATCTATGCTTACCGCATACGACTATACTATGGCAAAAATAGTAGATGGTGCTGGTATTGATGTTATTCTTGTAGGCGATTCTGCAAGTAATGTCATGGCTGGACATGAAACCACTTTGCCCATTACATTGGACCAGATGATTTATCATGCATCGTCTGTAATTCGTGCTATTGATAGATGCTTGGTTGTTGTTGACTTACCTTTTGGAAGCTACCAAAGCGACCCTAAAGAAGCTTTACGTTCAGCCATTAGAATTATGAAAGAAAGTGGTGCGCACTCTGTTAAGCTTGAAGGCGGAAGAGAAATTAAAGAATCCATTAAACGTATTTTAAATGCAGGTATTCCAGTTATGGGGCATTTAGGACTAACACCACAATCCATATATAAATTTGGAACATATACCGTTCGTGCCAAAGAGGAACAAGAAGCCGACGATTTAATAGAGGACGCCAAATTACTTGAAAAATTAGGGTGTTTTGCAATTGTATTAGAAAAGATTCCAGCTAAATTAGCGAAACAAGTAGCCGAAAGTGTCAGTATTCCTATTATAGGGATTGGAGCAGGGCCTGATGTGGATGGACAGGTTTTAGTACTTCACGATATGCTGGGCATGACCCACGAATTCAATCCAAGGTTTTTAAGACGATACCTTAATATGTATGATGACATGACGTCTGCAATCTCGCGATATGTAGGCGATGTTAAATCAAAGGATTTTCCTAACGAGAGTGAACAATACTAAAGCCCTATTGGCCTCTGGACATTTACCAAAAGAGACAAATTAGCAGGTTCATTATGACTCATGCGCTTTAAATCTGTAAGGCCTAGCGTATTTACGCAAAAAAATAAAATAGTAACACTAAAGAAACCCGTGTCAAAAGTAATATCAAATAAATCCAATCTTCAGGTTCTTTTTGAAGACAACCACATCATCATCATAAATAAACGTGCTGGCGATATTGTGCAAGGTGATAAAACGGGCGATAAACCGCTTAGCGACGTTGTTAAGGAATATATTAAAGACAAATACAATAAACCAGGGAACGTTTATTTGGGAACCGTTCACAGATTAGACAGACCGACCACAGGCCTTGTTATTTTTGCAAAAACAAGTAAAGCACTTTCTAGATTAAATAAATTATTCGTCTCAAAAGATATTAGTAAAACCTATTGGGCAATCGTAAAAAATGCACCTGAAAAACATGAAGACACACTCAATCATTGGCTAAAGAAAAATCCTAAGAATAATAAATCCAAAGCGCATACAAAGGAAATTCCCGAAAGTAAAAAAGCCATTCTTCATTATAAATTAATTAAGAGTTTAGATTATTATCATTTACTAGAAGTTAATCTAGAAACTGGAAGACACCACCAAATACGTGTACAATTATCGACTATTGGCTCGCCGATTAAAGGCGATTTAAAATACGGATTTGATAGAAGTAATAAAGATGCCAGCATCAGTTTACATGCCAAGCATATTGAATTTATACATCCTGTAAAAAACGAACCTGTTTCTGTAGAAGCTTCATTACCAGATGATGCAATTTGGAATGCTTGTCTTTAAATTTTTTATATCTTTAAAAGAAAAAATTGAAAAATATTCCAGAATTAATTAACTCCCAGAAAGCCTTTTTTAAATCTCAAAAAACAAAGGCTGTTGAATATCGATTATCGCTTTTAAAAGATTTAAAAAAAGAGATTATTTCTAAAGAACAAGCTATTTACGAAGCTTTACATAAAGATTTCAAAAAATCTGAATTTGAAACATATATAAGTGAATATGCTCTAACGCTCTCAGAATTAAATTTAGCCATCAAGAACTTAAAAAAATGGAATAAACCAAACCGTGTAAAAGCGTCTATATTATCCTTTCCGTCTTCAGATTATATTTACCAAGAACCTTACGGAACCGTTTTAATCATATCGCCATGGAATTACCCTTTTATATTGGCTATGGCTCCAATAATTATGGCGATTGCTACTGGAAATACGGTGGTTTTAAAACCTAGTGAGTTAACAGAAAACACAGCAAAACTTCTTACGGGAATTATTAAAAATGTGTTTCCTGAAACTGTACTTGTTTCCGTTGAAGGTGGTGTAGATGTTTCTACGGAATTATTAGCGCAAAAATGGGATTATATTTTTTTTACAGGAAGTACCAAGGTTGGAAAAATTGTTGCCAAAGCAGCAGCAGGAAATTTAACCCCTGTAACTTTGGAATTAGGAGGTAAATCGCCGTGCATCATTGATGAAACAATAGATTTGAAATTGGTCGCCAAAAGACTGGTCTGGGGAAAGCTTTTTAATGCTGGACAAACCTGTATTGCTCCAGATTATGTTCTTGTAAAATCACATATTAAAACAAAATTAATTGATTTATTGAAAATAGAAATTACAAAGGCTTATGGAAAAAATACTAAAACATCAAATGATTTTCCAAGAATTATAAATAAGAAAAACCTATTGAGGTTGAAAGAGCTACTTAAAGATACAAATATGATTTTTGGTGGAGATAGTGATGAAAGGACGTACTACCTCGCTCCTACTTTGGTTGATGAACCATCATTGCAAAGCGATTTGATGACTGATGAAATATTTGGTCCAATTCTCCCTATACTGAGCTATGAAACTGAAAGCGATATTGAAAGTATCATTTATGGTTTAGATAAACCTTTATCACTTTACGTGTTTTCAAAAAACAAAAAATTTATTAATAAAATAATTAACAAGTATAGTTTTGGAGGTGGCGTTATAAATGATTCGCTTATTCATTTTGGAAATCAAAAATTACCATTTGGAGGCGTTGGTGCTAGCGGTATGGGCGCTTACCATGGCAAAACAGGATTTGATACCTTTTCACATTCCAAATCCATAGTAAAACGTGGTACGTGGTTTGACCCACCTTTTAGATATGCACCCTATAAAGGAAAACTAGGACTGTTAAAAAAGATGTTTAAGTACTTAACGTAATTAAACCAAAGAATATTTTAATACTAATTGCACGCCTTCATTAGGCTTAGAGTTTAAGTGTAAACTAGCATTAATTAATGCGGCTCTACTCTTCATATTGATCAAACCTGAGCCTTGTTCTATTTCATTAATATCAAAACCTTTACCATCATCTATTGCAGTAATAATTATATTTCCAGGTTTATAATCTAAAGTAATACCTATATTTTTGGCATCAGAATATTTAACTGAGTTTGATAAAAACTCTTGAAGAATTCTAAAGATAATAATTTCATGTTTTCGGTCATTAAAGGCAACTTTATCTCCAATAATTTTAAGTTCAGCAGACGCAAATTTCATCTTTTTCATGCGATCCAACTCATTCGTTATAGACTTCTCAAAACCTATATTTAAAATCACATCGTTATTCAATGTTTTTGAAAGTGCACGAACTTCTTTTAAACCATTGCTCAAAGCTTCTGTGGTATCCTTAAACTTATCTTTAACATCATCTGCTACTTGCATTTTTAAAATACTCAATTGCATACTGGCAAAAGATAATAGTTGCCCAACATTATCATGTAGTTCCCAACCAATATTTTTTAAAGTTTGTTCTTGAGCTTCGGTTTGCGCTTGTATAATTTCTGCTTCAAAAGCTTGTTGTTGCTTTATTCTGTCTTGAAGTAGTTTGTTTTTTCGTTTTTGGAATACAATAAAAAACACAATTACGAGTGATGTAATGATAATCAATACTATTATCATATACACCAATAAATAACGCTCTGAAGCCGTACTTGTTAATCGTTCTGCGGTTTGCACCATATTAAAGCAAAGGTAAAAGTTGAATACATAACAATATTAGCAAATAAATAGATTTGCCATTTTAAAAAAATGAAATTCCAATCTTTATTTGAATTATAAATATCATAAAATACTAAAGGCGTAATAATAAGCCACCAGATAAATATAGCGGCACTAATATAAAAGTTAATGGATTTATAAAAGGTTAATATTTTATCGCTTAATAATACTTCAATGAAATAAAATATAGTGCATAAAAAAATAATTATTGCACCTAAAATACTAATTATAGGGAAAAAGCGAATAAAGTAATCATCCCAATTAAAAATTATATACACAACTGAAAATAAAAAAAAAAACCATCCACTATATTTAATACTAGTTTTAAATATTTTATTTTCTAGAATCTTATTATAATAGAACACAAAAAACATAATGGCACCAATTTTCCAATAAATAGTAGACCACCAATAATTCCATATAAATACAGTATCCTTTAAAAAACTTAAAAAACCATCATTATAAATATAATGTACGTAGGAATTTAGAAAATCACATAAAGAAAGATACACCAAAAAACATATAAAATATTTAGCAGCTGTAAATTTATACTTTTTATAAAGTAATAAACCTGTAACAGCTGCTAAAATTTCTATACTAGAAGTAATTGTATTATTATATTCTAATAAAAATTCGTTCATCTATATTATTGAGGAAAACCCACTTCCACCAGCTCCCTTATTCAAAGGTGGCACAGGAATATCACTTTTTTTAAGTAAGAAATTAATGGCTTTCGAAACTACTTCATGTCCTGTAGGCGCAAAAAACAATGTATTTTGATTATCTTTATCAGAGTAAGCTGCTAAATAAACTCTTATGCCAGTCATATTATACCCTTTCTCTTGGGCTTCATTCTCGACAAACTCTAAATAATTTCGCAAATCTTTTAAAGACCACCCAAACGATTGTACTTTATCACTAAATTTAGTGTTATTACTTTAACTAAATAAATTAGAGTTTTTTGTAGACCAAGCAGCACTCAATTCCGTAGCTTTTTCTTGAGTAATAACTCCAGATGGTTTATAAAAACTCGTTTCGCTTTATGCTTTAGCATCATCTTTAGAACAACTAAAGCTAATAATACATACATCAATACATATGCTTTTTAATTTCATTACATTTTTCATATTTTAAGTTTTAAAAATTTTATTAAATGTAATAAATTTCTTGACTGTATAAAAATTAATCAGGATAACCACCTTGACCACCATTACCTTCATTCAAAGGTGGTGCAGGAATATCACCATCACTAGGAGGCAAAAATATATTTAAACTATTTGCTTTTGATGTGTTTTTAGGCCCTGTAGGAACAATAAACATCGTGTTTCTATTCTTTTTAGTACCTTTTTTACTTGTTCCGTAGTTTCCTAGATAAACACGAACTCCAGTCATGGTGTAACCTAAACTATCCGATTTTGCTTGGGCATAAGCTAAATACTCATTAACTTCGTTTAAAGACCACCATACAGAACGTGTTTTCTTTCTTGAACCTTCTACCTCTATTGTAGAATCTATTTCTGTTTGGTTATTCTTTTCCCAATTGTTACTTAAAATTTTGGCTTCAGCAACAGAAATGATATCTTTAGGTACTACATTTTCTGCATGCATAGTTGGTATATCATCACTTGGCCGAGGACAAAAATAATACGTTAATACTGCTCCAATAATGAATCCTATAATGATCGGTCCTGATTTTTTCATGACTGTATTTTAGTTTTTAGTTATCAATAGTTTGTCTAAAATAATAAAAAAAAACAAATACAAGATAAAAAGCGCTATACAGGAAAACCAAAAATAGCGCCCATACCTACTGTAAATAACCAACAGCCATAAATAGCATGTTCAATAGAAACCAAAATCGTAGATTGTGTTTTTTTATAAGTATAAGCAAATAAAAATCCACCAACAAAAGTTAAAACAAGTACTAGGGTACTCCTAAAAAATAGATGTGATAAAGAAAACACTATGGCATTTACAAATATGAGCAAACTTTCATTTTTAAATAGCTCTTGATACCTTTTGAAGAAAAACGTCCTAAAAATTAATTCTTGAGGATACACTGAAAAAAAACAATAAATAAGTAATAATATAAGCCATTTTAGTGGTTTATTAAGCAAAACACTAAATAGAGATGGACTATCTGTAATATGAACAAATAGTATTGTAATAATGGCAATCCAAAAAAAATTTATACCTGTGGCTTTCCAAAATGGTTTCCAATTTAAATGCTTTGATATTTTAAATTTCAGATTTTCGATTTTAAGTAAAACATACATCACATAAATGAATCCGGAAAAACCAATGCCCAGTTTCACCAATGGTGAATAATTTATTGCAAAGCTTACTGGCACTATTATAAAAACAATCAAAAATTCTATGACCTTATATTTTATTGAATGCATTTAAAAATTAATTACTGAACTGTATTTTACTTCATTTATCACAAACATACTGTGCGTGCTTCCAATATGATTGATACTGGTTAATTTATTTAACATAAATTCCCGAAAGGCAATTATATCTTTAAAAATTACCTTAAGTAAATAATCATAATCGCCACTTAAATGCTAACACGCTAGCACATCATCTATCTGTTTTACTTCACGCTTAAAGTTGACTACAAATTTCTGACCGTGTTTGACAAGCTTAACATGGCAAAACACCATAAAATCCATGTCCACTTTGGTTTTGTTTAGTATGGCCATATACCCACTAATATAACCCTCTTTCTCCAACTTATCGATACGTTCATAAACCGCAGTAACAGATAAACCCAATTTATTAGGCAGTTCCTAATTAGTTTGCTTACTATCGGCGAAGGTATTCCAGTATTTTTTATCGGTTGCATCGAATAGCATAATCGAAAATTTTTGATTTAAATACTAAATAAATGCATAAAATAAAATTATTAAACTATAAGTATTATATAAAAAAGTTTTATTTTCTATAATAATAAATAATACTTGTTTTTTATATTAAATTTATTGAGTTTTAAATTAAAACAAAACCATTTAATATGGCATTTGAACCCTCAAATAACATTTAAGATTTACAGTATTTTAGCGAGTTTGGAAGTATTAACCCCTCTATTTCAGATTCATCAACCTACACCTTTCTTTCAGCAAAAACCATACTTGATACCTTTGAAGGTCATGACGATGGATGTTACCTATATTCCCAGCATTCCACACCTTCAAATTTATATTTGAGTAAAACTTTATCCAGCCATGGAGGGCACGGAAACAGCTCATGTATTCGCATCTGGAATGGGTGCCATAAAATCAACTATTTTATAATTATGCAATGCTGGAAATCATATTATTTCCAGCAGAACGAATTACGGCGGAACGTATGCTTTCCTTAAAAACTTTATGCCTAAATTCAATATTGAAAAATCATTTATTGGTATCACAAAACTTGATGGTGTTGAAGCTTTCATGACTAAAAAACACAAAAATCATATATTGTGAATCCGTGAGCAATCCGCTTCTGGAAGTCGCCGATATTAAAGGATTGGCAGACATTGCCAAAAAGCATGGTTTAAAATTAATTGTTGATAATACATTTTCGCCATTATCCATTTCGCCAGTTGTTTGTGGTGCGGATTTTGTAATTCATAGCTTAACGAAATTTATAAATGGATCTAGTGATATGGTTGGTGGTGTGGTTTGCGGTACTCAAGATTTTATTAAAAAATTACGGGACGTTAATAATGAGCCTCTATGCTCTTAGGTGCTAGCATGGATAGTTTCAGAGCGGCTTCGGTGTTGAAAAACTTAAGAACACTCCATATAAGAATACAACAACATAGTAAAAACAGTTTGTTTTTGGCTAAAAAAATTGAAGCTGAGGTTTTAAAAACGGTGTATCCCGGATTACAATCAAACCCGTCCCATAAATTATTTAAAAACATCATGAATGAAGCTTATTGGTTTGGTGGTATGTTCACTCTAAATGTTGGTTCCTTAAAAAAAACGAACAAACTTATGAAATTGATGCAACATAAAAATTTAGGATATTTGGCAGTAAGTCTTGGATTTTATAAAACATTATTTAGTGCGCCTGGAACCTCCACATCTTCTGAAATTCCTGAAGATGAGCAAAAAGAGATGGGTCTAACTGATGGTTTAATTCGCTTCTCCATTGGATTGGATGCTGATATTGAGCGGACTTACAATGAGATGCGTATGTGTATGGTGGAATTGCGCATATTATAACATCGTAAATAGGCTATTGCTTATTTTCAGAACTTTTATTTTTAGAAAGCTGCTAAAGATTCAAATTTTCAGGTAGATATGATTTTTGGAATGAATCATAACATTTCGGATACACGCGCAAGAGATAGTAGAGAAAAGCCCATAGCCCGACTTTGGAGGTGCGAGGACTTGTAACGGATAGCTCGACACGTTTGGGTTGCGCCGAAATAGTTGCAGTAATAAAACTAAATTCCCTTAATGCGTTGCCACAAGGTTTTAAAAACATCCTCTACATTATCTATTTTTGGCGCGAAGGGTTTCATGTTCAATCTATTATTTTCCTTGTAAAGATGCAAGCTGAATACGGATGTAATTGGGTTATTATTATCTAAAAGCGGATATCGTAAATCATTGTATTGATAGTCGTTTTCATTTATTTTGTAGATGCTATAATATTGGTTGCTAAACCATGCTAGACTATTTATATCTTTATATTCTGAGGGTTTTAAATCGCGCTGCTTTGGTACTTCCCTAAAGTTTAAAAAACGATTTTTGGTATCGAACAATGAATAATCGGACACAAAGTATGCGGTTTTGGTTTCTGCAATGCCATACCACAATATCGTATTAAAAATGGCGGGCTGTGTACTAAACCGTGTTGCATTAATGGTACTATCTTTTAAGGATTTTTTAAAAATAGCATCTATATATAATTTATTGCCAACTGTAAATAAAAGATATATAGAGCTTATGCCAATACCCAACTTTAACCAGAGCGTTCTTTTTACCGATGTCCTATTACAAAACATTAAAACGATTATACATATTAAAAACGGTAATGTGTAAGCTGGGTCTGCAACTGCTATGGTATTAAAAGCAACCCGGTAATTACTGAATGGTGCGAATAGTTGCGTACCATAAGGCGTAAAACAGTCTAAAATAGGGTGTGTAAATAATGCTAAAAACCAAAGCCAAATCCAGTCTTTTTGGGTTGTAGTATGTAGTCTTTTTCCTGTATTATATAATTTATATATTATCCAACCCAATAGAAATGCTGCCAAAACTGAAAAAAGGATGGAATGCATTACGCCGCGATGAAACAGCATGGCGTCGATTTCATTTCCGTATAGCCACCCACCTACTAGAACATCTAAGTCTGGAATAGTACCACCAATGGCACCGAATAATAAAGCTTTATTACCTATTTTTTTTCCGAGGACAGCTTCTCCGCAAGCCGCACCTAATATAATTTGAGTGAGTGAATCCATAGTTTATTGAAAACAAACTTAAACAAACTATTAAAAATTAAGGTGTATTTTTTAAGTTTCTATTGAATTTTGTAGTTTCTGAAAATCATGAAACGTTTGTTTATTTTCAAAAAGGTTTTTATGCTAAAATTTCTTAAAACCCTCAGAGGTTTTAGATTTATTTTTATAGTTATAATCTTCATCGCTAGTAGCATGGAAAAATTCACTTTTAAAAATCATTAAACCCAAAAGTAGGAATACAAATAATAAGGATATTGCAAATAACATTTTAAATTTAATCTTTAGAATTATTACTTATTAGACAATTGTTTTTCAAAAAAGTCACATAATTTTGAAAATGAATGATAAAATCGTAACATTACGAGACCAAAACCCTCCCTATGCAAGACGACAAAAATATATCTGAGTTTAAAACTGATAACCAGAATATTATTGAAAATAAAGAACTTAATTTTCTTGAAGCGCTTATTCCTGTTATATTATTAATGGCCTTATTGTTTTATAATATTGTTTTTGCTGATGGCGCACTTTTAGGAGACTATTCCAATCAAATTATTTTACTTATTGGTGGTTTTATTGCAGCCATGGTTGGTTTTTTCAACAAGGTTTCTGTAAACCTAATGCTCGCAGAAATTTGGGAAAACCTCAAAAGTGTTTTCGTTCCTATTATGATTTTATTTCTTGTTGGTGCATTAGCGGGTACTTGGTTAGTTAGTGGTGTTATTCCAGCTATGGTTTATTACGGACTACAGGTTTTAAGTCCAGAAATTTTTCTTCCTGCTTCTGTAATTATTTCTGCAGTAATTTCAATTGCAACAGGCAGCTCTTGGACTACCTCTGCCACCGTAGGTATTGCACTTGTTGGTATTGGAACGGCGTTAGGGATTTACCCTGGAATGATTGCAGGAGCCGTTATTTCTGGAGCTTATTTTGGAGATAAAATGTCACCACTTAGCGATACTACAAACCTCGCTCCCGCTATGGCAGGTACCGATTTATTTACGCACATCAGGTATATGAGTATAACAACCATACCAACCATAATTATAACACTTATTGTTTTTACTATATTAAGTTTTACTATAACGACTTCTGGAAGCGCAGATGTAAGTAATTTATTAAAAACTATAGATAATACTTTTAATATTTCACCTTGGCTGTTTTTGGTACCTTTGGTCGTTATCGGATTAATTCTTTTAAAAACAAAACCACTTATTGCTTTAAGCACGGGTGTTATTTTAGCAGCTGTATTTGCTTTTGTTTTTCAACCAGATATTCTGAATAATTTAGAAGATTCAAAATTATTGGCCGTAATAACTTCCATTTTTACAAACACACAAATAACTACCGAAAATGAGAAACTAAACGAGCTGTTTTCCGCTGGAGGTATGCAAGGTATGCTCTGGACTATCTACCTAATTCTTTGCGCTATGGTATTTGGTGGAATAATGGATGGTATTGGTGCACTCTCTAGAATTACAAGTGCTTTATTATCTGTTGCCACAACTATTTTTGGACTATTTGCTAGTACTGTTATTAGTTGTTTAGGTTTAAATACAATTGCTTCAGATCAATACCTAGCTATTGTAATCCCTGGAAAAATGTTTAAAAAAACATACCAAGACAAGGGTTTAGCACCTGAAAACCTTAGTAGAACTTTAGAGGATTCCGGTACAGTTACTTCTGTATTAATACCATGGAATACCTGTGGTGCTTACCAAACGAGCGTTTTAGGAGTTGGTGTTGGCGAATATTTTTTATATGCCATTTTTAATTGGTTAAGCCCATTTACTACTTTGTTTTTCGCTGCCCTTTCAATAAAAATTAGACATTTAAAATCTACAAAAGTCTAGTAAACCACTCATTTTCAATACGCATAAATAAATCTTATTAATCAATAAGTATTTAAAATTTTATCATGTTTTATCTTCTCTATTAGTGTCCTAATTTTGCACACTTAAAATCGTATTTTTAATTATAAAACAAAATAACATGGCACTAGTAGGAAAAAAATTTCCAGATTTAAATGTTGACGCAATGAATGATATGGGCGATACTTTTAAAGTAAACGTTCTTGAAGAAGCAGTTAACAACAAGAAAAAAGTAGTATTGTTTTGGTACCCAAAGGATTTCACTTTTGTATGCCCAACAGAATTACACGCATTTCAAGCAGCAATAGGCGAATTTGAAAAAAGAAATACCATTGTTATTGGTGCATCTTGTGATACGCCAGAGGTACATTTTGCATGGCTCAGCACAGCGAAGGATAACGGCGGTATTGAAGGTGTAACGTACCCAATTTTAGCAGATAGTAATAGAAACTTATCCAGTATTTTAGGTATTTTGGATATCACAAACGAAACCTATAATGAAGATACCAATACTGTTCAAGTTGAAGGCGATAACGTAACCTACAGAGCGACTTATATTATTGATGAAGACGGTACTGTACAACACGAAAGCATTAACAACATGCCTTTAGGAAGAAACGTTGGTGAGTATTTACGTTTAGTGGATGCTTTAACGCATGTACAAGAAAAAGGAGAGGTTTGCCCAGCAAATTGGGAAGAAGGTAAAAGTGCCATGGGTGCCAATGCTAAATCCACAGCTGAATATTTGGCTGCACACGCCAATTAAAAAATCCTTTAAATACAGGCCTGTTCGGTTCCGAAGCGGAACAGGTCTTTTAAAAATCAATTGAGTTATGATAAAAGAATTAAGCGAAGATAATTTACAAACCATTATTAACGAAAGTGATACTGTTGTAGTACAGTATTCTGCTACTTGGTGTGGCAACTGCCGTATTATGAAACCAAAAGTTAAGAAATTAGCCTCTGAGTTGGAAGGTATTGCTTTTGTTATCGCTGATGCGGAAAAGTTTCCAGAAAGCAGAAAATTAGCAACGGTTGATAATTTACCAACATTTGCAACTTTTAAAAATGGTGTTTTTGTAAATCAAGTACAAACGAATAAATTCGATGTTTTAAAAACATTGGTTGAGGAAGTTGCTTAAACAACGAATGTCTGGTTGAGCGTAGTCCAGACCCCGAAACTTTGATTTCGTTAAATATGACAAAATTGAATGATTTTAAAATGAAAACATTTCCGTTTCTGAGGAAATAATAATATCAACTTATTTATGAAGTTACCAGTAATTAAACATCTTACACAGTTTATTGAATCCAATGATGAGGATTTTGTAGTTGAAACCATTGAAACCTTAGAGGCCTTAACCGAAGTATCCTCCTTAAAAGATGAAGAACTAGATGTTATAGGCGAATTGATTTCTAATATGTATGGTGCTATTGAAGTGCATAAAATGACAAAAGATGGAACACCTAAAAAAGAAGCTTTAAATAGTTTTATGAAGCGTGTTATGGGCTCTATCGATACATAATCGAAAACAAAAGATTAATTTTATTTATGAAACCACTTTGCAGATGCAGGGTGGTTTCAAGTTTTCCAGAAACTTGTATTTGCAAAAAAATTTAGCTATCTTGATTTAAATTTTTCATCTAGATTAGAAAATGGTCTGCATATCCAAAAAACTATTGCGAATTAAAACGAAACACCTAATTTAAAAAATATAAAATATCTTGATTCTTACAGCTATACTATTTGTCATACTCGGAATTTTGATAAAATACGGGAAAATGTATTTTCTAGTTGCTGGATATAATACTATGACTAGAGAAGAAAAAGAAAAATACGATATTGAAGAAATAGCAACTTTATTTAAAAATGTCTTGTTTGGAATGGCTTTAATCATTTTTTCGGGGTACTTCATTAATAAATTATCTGAAAATTCCAATATACAGGATTATGCTTTTTGGACTTCAATAATTATCGGTATACCATACTTGTTAATTAAATCAAACTCGAAGAAATATAAAATCGGAAAATAACTATAAATTTACCCATTGACAATCCATTATTTTTAATTCCATCAACCTCAGAACTAATTTTTATAATTACAGGATTTATACTTTTAAAATTTCCGCCAAAAAAAATAAACTCATTTTACGGATATAGAACAATCAGTTCAATAAAAAATCAAGACAGGTGGAATTTTTCTCAAAAATACGCTGGTTTCGAAATGATTAAACTTGGAGGAATCTTAACTTTAAGTTCTATTATAGTAACACTATATAATCCTGATAGTAAAACTAGAATGTATCTGGGGTTAAAGTTGATGCTATTACTGGTCGTAATTTTATTTCTACATGTTGAAAAAGCAATCAATAAAAAATTCAATATTAAGTAAACCTATACCAGTTTTAGCAAAAAGATGAAAGCATTATCTAGATTCAACCTATTCCAAAAGTCCAAGAATTTCCGTAAATCCTTTTTCTTTGGCATAGTCCAGGGCTAATCTCCCTTCATTATCTTTAATAGCTGCATTTGCGTTATGTTGCAATAACAATGCTACCATTTTAATTTTATTATACATAGTAGCAAAAATTAAAGGTGTAACACCGTTATTATTTTTTGCATCAATAGCTGCACCCTTGCCAATTAAAATTTTGGCTAAATCCGTATTTCCCTTAAATGCAACACCAATAAGTGCCGTATTTCCAGAGCCATCAATAGCATCAATTTCAGCATTAAAATCTATAAGTGTTTCAACAATGTCTTTTTTATCAAAATACGATGCAAATATTAAAGGGGTAAAACCTCTAGCATCTTTCGAGTTCACCAATTCTGGGTGTAATTTTAAAAGTACTGCGACACGATCTTTTTCACCAGATTGTATAGCTCCAAAGAAAAAATTAACATCATTCATAAATATTAAATATTATTGTTTGCGGAAAAAGAAATGGATTTTACTTTACATGTAAAATTATACAAATTTTTAAAGGCTAAAGCAAAATAAAAAATTTATTTTAAATTATAAACGACGCATTACCTAGCTTAAAACATTAAATATTTTAATAGGATTTATTTTTGAATAAATTACCATTAAATTCTCGCAATAATTTGTGTAGTTTTGTTTTTCATGCAAAAAAATATAAACATACAAAATAAGAAAGCACGCTTTCAATATGAAATTTTAGACAAGTATACTGCTGGCATCGTGCTTACAGGTACTGAAATAAAATCGATTAGAAGTGGTAAAGCGTCTATAACCGAAAGTTTTTGTGAGTTTAGTGAAAACGGAGAACTCTTTGTGGTGAATATGACGATTCAAGAATATGCTTTTGGTAATTATTACAACCACAAACCTAAAGCAACCAGAAAATTACTTTTAAATAAAAAAGAGCTTAAAAAGTTGAGTAAGGAAGTTCAAAATACGGGACTTACCATTATTCCCCTAAATCTATTTATAAATGATAAAGGCTTTGCAAAACTAAATATTGCATTGGCTAAGGGTAAAAAATTATTCGATAAACGTGAAACTATAAAAGACCGTGATAATAAGCGCAACTTGGACAGAATCAAAAAAATATATAAATAAACTCAAGTTTTAATTTCTGTTAATTGAAAATTTATTTTTTTAACTTTTTTATTATGAAAAAACTATTAATACTTTTTCTGATTGGTACTATTTCTTTTAGTAGTCATGCACAAAAAAAAACTAAACAGACAAACGATCAAATTATTAAGTTTAAAATCGATAGCACTTCAGTTTTAACTTTGGATAGTACTATTAAAACCTTATACGCCGTTATTTCAGGAGAAAAGGAAGAACAAAGACATTGGGAACAGTTCAAATTTTTATTTAAACCAGATGCTAAACTTATTGCTTCGGGAACAGATCAGAATGGGAATTACAGAGTGCACTATATGACGCCTCAAGATTATATTAAAACCTCAGAAAAATGGCTAGTTGAAAATGGTTTTTTCGAAAAAGAAATAAACCGAAAAGTAGATACCTTTGGAAGCATAACTCATGTTTTTAGTACTTACGAAACATTCCATAGCAAGTCGGATACAACCGCTTTTATGAGAGGCATTAACAGTATCCAAATGCTTAATGACGGCAAACGTTGGTGGGTGGTTAATATTTATTGGGCTCAAGAAACGGATCAACAGGCTATTCCAAAATCTTATCTAAAAAATTAAAATAGTTATTAAATTCGGTAAGTCAAATAAAAAATGGGCGCTTAATATATAAACAACGTTTCAAGACTAATTTTTATCTTCCAACAGGGGAACGAATCGAAACTCTCCAAATTCTTCTTGGTCAAACTCTTTCTGCCCCTTTCTGGTAAACATCGTCATGATTTGAATATCTTCACCAACAGGAATAACAAGCTTCCCGCCTATTTTTAATTGACTTAGTAATGGTTTAGGCACAAAAGGCGCACCTGCGGTTACAATTATACCATCAAAAGGTGCCTGTTCTTCTAAACCGATATAACCATCACCAAAAATCATTTTTTTTGCACGATACCCTAACTTGGGTAAAAATTTACTGGTTTTTTTAAAGAGCTCATTTTGCCTCTCAATACTATATACTTTTGCTCCTAATTCGCATAATACGGCTGTTTGATAGCCGCTTCCTGTTCCAATTTCTAAAATTTTATCACCGCGCGTTATTTCCAATAATTCAGATTGAAAAGCAACCGTATAAGGTTGGGATATTGTTTGGTCTGCTCCTATAGGGAAGGCTTTATCTTGATAGGCATGATCCAAAAAGCTAGAATCCATAAACAAATGTCTAGGTATGTTCCCAATAGCATTTAAAACATTAGCATCGGTTATGCCTTTGTTTTTTAAAACCTTAACTAGTTTTTGTCTTAATCCTTGGTGCTTAAAAGTGTCTTTCAATTCTGGTGGTGTTTTGTTTGCTAAAATTAGGTAAAGATTTTCACGCTTAAAACTATTTATTCAGATTTTTATTTTCACGTGGATATTATTAAAAATTCATATTATAAATGCTATTTTTGTTTAAAACGTATAAATTATGCTAAACGCTGGAGTACTTGGTGCAGGTCACTTAGGTAAAATTCATTTAAGACTTCTTAAACAGTCCGAAAAATATAATCTTGTAGGGTTTTATGATGCTGATGAAGAAAACGGCAAAAAAGTAGAGGCTGAATTTGGATACAAATTTTTCAACTCTATTGATTCATTAATTGATGCTGTAGACATGGTTGATATTGTAACGCCTACGCTTTCGCATTACGACTGTGCGAAACAAGCGATTGCCAAAGGCAAACATGTTTTTATTGAAAAGCCTATAACAAATACAGTTGAAGAAGCTGAGCATATAAGAGAACTTTTGGCTGAACATAATTTACGAGGACAGGTTGGACATGTTGAGCGTTTTAATCCAGCATATTTGGCTGTGAAGGACGAGATTAATTCACCAATGTTTATTGAAACACATCGTTTAGCAGAATTTAATCCAAGAGGTACAGATGTTCCTGTGGTACTGGATTTAATGATTCATGATATCGACATTATATTAAGTGTTGTAAAATCTAAAGTTAAACATATATCGGCAAGTGGTGTTGCGGTTATTAGTGATACACCAGATATTGCCAATGCACGTTTGGAATTTGAAAATGGTTGTGTTGCAAATTTAACTGCTAGTAGAATATCACTAAAAAAAATGCGCAAAGCACGTTTTTTTCAAAAAGACGCTTATATCTCAGTGGATTTCTTAACCAAAAAATGTGAAGTTGTAAAAATGAAAGATGCGCCGGAAACTCCTGGAGATTTTGATATGATTTTACAAAATGCTGAAGGTGTTAAAAAGCAAATCTATTTTGATAATCCTTCAGTTCCTGACAACAATTCTATCCTAGATGAATTAGAAACTTTTGCTGATGCTATTAATAACAACACAACTCCTGTGGTAACACTTCATGATGGTACTGAGGCTTTACGTGTTGCTACACAGATAATTAATTGTTTTTAAACCAAATAATTAGCCTTTATGAAAATAACGGACATTTGATACCTAAACTTAACGTTAACAATACTATTAATACAAAAAGTGCTCTCCCTTGGAGAGGTTAAATAAAGCTTATGAAAAACATAGCAGTCATTGGAGCGGGAACAATGGGAAATGGCATAGCCCATACGTTTGCCCAAAATGGATTTAACGTACAACTTATAGATGTTAGTAACGATGCTTTAGATAAAGGCATTAAAACCATCACGAGAAACTTAAATAGAATGGTTGCTAAAGAAAAAATTACGGAGCAACAAAAAATAGAAACTTTAAAAAATATTACAACGTTTACTAATATTAAGCAAGGTGTCGATTTTGCAACATTAGTTGTTGAAGCAGCCACCGAAAACCTGAATTTAAAATTAAAGATATTTAAGGAATTAGATGAAGCGTGCTCAGAACTAACCATTTTAGCCTCGAACACTTCCTCCATATCCATAACTCAAATTGCAGCTTCCAATTCAAGGCCAGAACGAGTTATCGGAATGCATTTTATGAATCCCGTTCCAATTATGGAATTGGTGGAAATTATCCGTGGTTATAATACAAGTGATGCCGTTACAGAAACCATTATGGCACTCTCTAAAAAATTAGGTAAAACGCCTGTAGAGGTAAATGATTATCCAGGATTTGTAGCCAACCGAATTTTAATGCCTATGCTTAACGAATCTATAGAAACTTTATATAACGGTGTAGCTGGTGTTTATGAAATTGATACCGTTATGAAATTAGGTATGGCACACCCTATGGGACCGCTTCAATTAGCAGACTTTATTGGTTTAGATGTTTGTTTATCTATACTAAATGTAATGTATGAAGGTTTTAAAATTCCTAAATATGCACCGTGTCCGCTTTTAGTTAATATGGTTCGAGCCGGTAAATTAGGTGTTAAATCTGGTGAAGGTTTTTATGATTATTCTGAAAGCAGAAAGGCAGAAACGATTTCCAAACAATTTATATAAATAACATTTTACAGTATGCAGTCTAAAATGCTACTAAAACTGAATACTGAATTATGGCAAAAATAATACCATTCAAAGCAGTAAGACCAACTAGAGCCATCGTTGGCTTGGTAGCTGCACGTTCCTATCAAAGCTATACTGTTGATGAAAGAGAATCCCGTATGGACTACAATCCTTATAGTTTTCTACATATTGTAAATCCTGGTTATAAATACCATCAAGTTATTACTGGTGAAGAACGCTATAAATTAGTTAAAAATCGCTATTTAGAGTTCAAAGAAGACGGTGTTTTTATTCAAGATGAAACCCCTTCATTTTATATTTATAAAATAGTAAACAAGCACGGACAAACATTTAATGGCATTGTAGCTGCAACTAGTGCTGAAGATTATGGGAGTGACGTTATAAAAAAACATGAAGATACCATAGCAAAAAGAGAAGAAACCTTTAAAAATTATTTGCAAACCGTTGGTTTTAATGCTGAACCTGTTCTACTAACCTATCCTGATAATGACACCATTGCATCTATTATCAAAGATGCTCAAAAAAATCATGCTGAGTTTGAGTTTACCATGACCTATAGAGACACACATTATTTATGGAAAATAGATAATGCCAAAACTATTGCGTTAATTCAAGTTGAGTTTAATAAAATGGAAGCTATTTATATTGCCGATGGACATCACAGATCTTCATCATCCTATCTTTTATATAAAGATGAAAAAGAAAAAAACAACAACCACTCTGGTAGTGAATCTTATAATTTTTTTATGTCCTATCTCATACCAGAATCAGATTTGGTAATACACGAATTTAATCGTCTGGTAAAAGATTTAAACGGTTTAACAAAAGAAAAATTTCTAATTCATCTAGATTATTTATATCGTATTGAAAATAGAGGAACCAATCCATATCACCCAACAAAACCACATCACTTTAGTATGTATTTAGATGGCGAATTTTATTCTCTATTTCTAAGAAAGACTAGTTATAAATTTAATTCTGCTTTAGATAATCTTGATGCGCAACTACTTTACAAAACAATATTACAACCAATTTTAGGTATTGATGACTTACGACACAACAATCGCATTGAATATATAAATGGTAGAGACGAAATGATAACCATAAAAAGTGGTGTTGATAATGGTGAATTTAAAGTTGGTTTTGGTATGTGCCCTACAAATATTAATCAAATAAAAAGTATTGCGGATGAAGGCTTAAAAATGCCCCCAAAAAGCACATATATACTCCCCAAATTAAGAAGCGGGATTACTATTTATGAATTTTGATAAAATGTTTATTTGTTTAACTGTTAAGCCATTTAAGCCTTTTCAACTAAACTAATAAACGCATAAACAAATAAACTTATTAATGAGTATACAACTAAACCTTAGTCATATAAAATCAACACTACCAGAACAAATAACATTGGTAGCGGTTTCAAAAACAAAACCTGTTAGTGATTTAATGGAAGCTTATAATGCGGGACAGCGTATTTTTGGAGAAAACAAAATCCAAGAAATGGTTGAAAAACATGAGCAAATGCCGAAAGATATTGAATGGCATATGATTGGTCACGTTCAACGAAACAAAGTAAAATACATGGCAGGGTTTGTTTCTCTTATTCATGGTATTGATAATTATAAATTATTAAAAGAAATAAATAAACAAGCAAAAAAACATAACAGGATCATTGACTGTTTACTACAAATTAAAATAGCTACAGAAGATTCAAAATTTGGTATGTCCTTTGAAGATGCATCACAGATTCTTCAATCTGAAAAATTTTTAGAGCTAGAAAACATACAAGTTACGGGCGTTATGGGAATGGCAACATTTACTGATGATAAAAATCAAATAGAAAATGAATTCAACCGTTTAAAATTCACTTTTAATGCTTTAAAGGCACTACAGGCAAAAACCTGTAAACTACAAACTATTTCTATGGGCATGAGTGGCGATTATCGATTAGCGATTACATGCGGAAGCAACATGATTCGTGTAGGAAGTAGTATATTTGGCTCAAGAAATTATTAAACAAATAACAACTTCACTATTTACGCAATATTAGACATAGAAACTACTGGTGGCAAGTATAACGAAGAAGGCATAACAGAAATTGCTATTTATAAATTTGATGGACATGAAATAGTCGATCAATTCATAAGTCTTGTAAATCCTGAACGCGACATCCAGCCTTTTGTAGTTAATTTAACAGGCATAAATAGTAATATGCTTCGCAATGCGCCAAAATTTTACGAACTAGCAAAACGTATTGTTGAAATAACAGAAGACTGTATTTTAGTTGCTCACAATGCGCAATTCGATTACCGTATATTATGTACAGAGTTTAGACGTTTAGGGTTTGATTATGAACGTAAATCTTTATGTACAGTTCAGCTTTCAAAAGATTTAATACCAGATTTACCATCTTACAGTTTAGGGAAATTAGTGCGTTCTTTAGGAATACCTGTAACAGATAGACACCGTGCCTCTGGCGATGCCCTGGCTACTGTAAAATTATTTAAAATGTTACTTGATAAGGATACAACAAAAAGTATTATCCAAAAATCAATTAGGCTAAATCCAAAACATAAACTTGAGGCAAAACATCTTAATATTATTGAAGGTTTGCCATCTGTAACCGGCGTTTATTATATACATAAGGCAAATGGCGATATTATTTATATTGGTAAAAGCAATAATATAAAAAAACGCATAAATCAACATTTTACGGCAACTAATGCTAAGTCAAAAAAAATACAATTACAAGTAACAGCTGTAACATATCAAGCTACAGGTAGCGAATTGGTCGCACTATTAAAAGAAAATGATGAAATTAAGAAGGTTAAACCGATATATAATAAATCGTTAAGTCGCACTATATTTACCCATGCATTATATGTGTTTAAGGACGAAAAAGGTTATCTGAATTTAAAAATTGATGTCGCAGATGGTCGTAAAAAAAACATTACCACATTTAGTAATCGCCAAAGTGGAAAAAGCTTTATTACCAAAGCTGCTGAGGATTTCAATTTATGCCAAAAACTAACAGGATTACACAAAACCAAATCAAGTTGTTTTAATTATGATATAGATAAATGTGATGGCGCGTGTATTCAAAAAGAATTGCCAGAACTTTATAATAAACGCGTGGAAGCATTATTCGAAAAAAACAGCTATTCCAATAAAAACATGATTATTGTAGACCGCGGTCGAGAAGTTGATGAACGTAGCGCTATATTAATAGAAAATGGTATTTTTAAAGGGATTGGTTTTTATAAATTAAACTACCAAATAAATAATCCAAAGGTTTTAGAGTCTATTTTAACGCCTATGGAAAACAACAGAGATACCCAACATATTATTCAAAGTTACCTACGCAGAAATAAACTTTTGAAAATAGTAGACATAGAAAAACAAATAAAGTAACTAATCTTTCCTTATTTTTGAAACCATGAGCGAAACATCAAAACTAAGCTGGAAAAAAAAACTTCATGATATTATTTATGAAGCGGACACACCCGAAGGTAAACTTTTTGATGTTATACTTTTCATAACCATAATTACAAGTATAATTTTAGTCATGCTAGAAAGTGTTAATAGCATAGACAAAAAATATCACAATTTTTTAAATATTTCAGAATGGATAATTACCATATTATTCACAATAGAATATTTAGCTAGAATTTTAACGGTAAAAAAACCTATAAAATATATAACCAGCTTTTATGGTGTTATAGATTTACTTTCAACCGTTCCAAAATACATTTCTTTAATATTTGGAGGTATTCACGCCCTTGCTGCCTTGCGAGCCTTGCGCTTGTTGCGTATTTTTAGAATACTAAAACTGGCACGATACCTTGGTGCATCAAACAATTTGGTAACCGCATTAAAAGCAAGTCGCGTTAAAATTTCGGTATTTATTTTTGCCGTTGTTATTGTCGCTATTATACTAGGAACCATAATGTATTTAGTTGAAGGCGAAGAAAATGGATTTACCAACATTCCAAAAAGCGTTTATTGGTGTATTGTAACCCTTACAACTGTTGGCTTTGGAGATATCGCACCACAAACGCCACTAGGGCAACTTATTGCCTCTCTAGTTATGATTTTAGGGTATGGAATTATAGCAGTACCAACAGGAATCGTTTCCGCAGAGTATACTGCTCAAAACAAAAATAACAACAATAAATCGAATCCAGAAAACTCAGTGGTTCATTTAAACTCACAATCATGTGAAAATTGCCTTAAAACAGGGCATAAAGACGGTGCGGACTTCTGTTATAATTGTGGGGAAAGACTTTATGGTTGATTTTGAGCGTTACCCTAAAACTGTTACGAGTTTTTCTTCAATTGGAAATTGTAAATAATTTTAATGCAATTAAAGTCTAATTTTGATTTTATTTCAAGCGCTAAGATTTTTTTTTAACATTAATGATACTGAAACAATCATATTTCAGTCTCTATGCTTTACTCTTTTCTTTATACTTTCAGCGTAGTTTTTTTTAATTCCCAATATCAAAATTGGTATTAATCGTTTATTCAAATTAACTTTACCAAATAAAAACTGTTAATCATAAATAAAAATACAAAATATCTTATTTCCATAGTAGGCCCAACGGCCATAGGTAAAACAGCACTCAGCATTAAACTAGCACAACACTTTAAAACCGATATTATTTCGGCAGATTCACGTCAGTTTTTTAAAGAAATGGAGATTGGTACTGCTGCACCTACAAAAAAAGAATTAGAGGCAGCAGTACATCATTTTATTCATCATAAATCCATACATGATGGTTATAGTGTTGGTGCTTATGAGAAAGACGCGATTGCGTGTTTAGATAAATTATTCAAAAAAAACACTATCGTAGTTATGGTTGGAGGCTCGGGTCTTTATGTTGATGCTGTTACAAAAGGTTTAGACCATTTCCCAGAAGTAGATTCAGGCATTCGCAAAAAACTGAACATCCTATTAAAGACAGAAGGTTTAAAATCGCTCCAAAAGCAACTTCAATCCTTAGACCCTATTTCATATAAAAATATTGCTATAGATAATCCGCACCGTGTTATTCGCGCTCTAGAGATTTGCATTGGTTCATGTAAACCTTATTCATCATTTTTAAATAAAGAAAAAGGAAAACGCAACTTTAAAACCATAACTATTGGACTTTCCGCCGAAAGGCAAATGATTTATAAACGCATAAACCAACGTGTAGATATTATGATGAAAGACGGTTTATTGGACGAGGTAAAGTATTTATTAGATTACAAAAAATTAAACGCCTTAAACACGGTTGGCTATAAAGAACTATTTCATTATTTATCAAAAGAATGGGATTTAGAATTTGCTGTTTCAGAAATAAAAAAAAATACCCGCCGTTTTGCAAAGCGCCAACTCACTTGGTTTAAAAGAAATAACGATACCATTTGGTTTGATTATGAAACGCCCATCGAAAATATAATAAAAGAACTTAAGCCTTATTTAACTAGCAAACAAAATGATTGATGAAACTATTTGGACAACCCCTTTTGGTTCGTATTAACCGAGGTAAATAAGGAGCACTGTATAAATTATGGCAGTGTAAAATTTTACAATACAAAATATACGCATTTGGAGCATTTATAAATAATGAAGATATAAGCGCTGCCATTAAAAATTTCTCAGAATTATCAAAAGACTTTTTTATAGTAGGCAACAAGCCTAAAATGCCTACCTTCTTAAAACCTGCAATTAAGTATCAAGGCTTACAAATGATAATTTACAATAAAATTGAATACCCGATTACAGAACCCATTATAGAACTTAATACATTACATTATAAGGATTTAATGGGTTTAATAAAAGTGAGATTCCTAGATTTTTTTAGAAGTAAAACAAATACTATAGGGCGTTATTACGGCATCTATAAAAACAAAAAACTAGTTGCAGTTAATGGCGAGCGTATGCAAACTAAAAACTTTCTAGAAATTAGTGCCGTAGTAAAGCTACCTGATTATTTAAGGAATGGTTATGCAAAATAATTGGTTGCTTACGCTTCAAATAAAATTTTTGAGGTTAAAAAATACCCTTTTACATGTTGACCAAAGAAATTTGGCTCCAATGAATTTATACAAGAAGCTAGGGTTTATTACAAGAGGGAATTAGAGTTTTGGAGTATAACTAGAATATAGAGAAGATATTTATTATTTTAAAGGTGCATGACTACATTTAATATATTATCAATATTTATATTAATGGCAAATTCTATAACGCCATGCTTTATATTAACTTTTAATTTAACATATTTTCGCGGTTTTATTTTAATCGTTTTCTTAACATTTTAGCATTCAGTCACAATATCAAATCCTAGTTGTAATTTGCAAAATTCTACCTTCTAACCCTCTCAAAACAAAGCTAAATAAATTAACGTTTGCATTTTAGTAGTTATTCCTTTTAAATTATCTTTATCACCTTATAAATTGCTATTCTATGAACTCCTTTTTAAAACGCATCTTAATTCTATTATCCATAATAGCATTAGGCCTATTTTTATATTCCACTTTTGCAGAAAATATTTTCGCTAAACGATTAAGTCCTAAAGACACTGTAGAATTTAAATTAAATGATTTAAAACTCGAAGTTTTTTATAACAGGCCTTATAGAAAGGAACGTGAGATTTTTGGAGCCCTTGTGCCGTATAATCAAGTATGGCGAACTGGAGCAAACGAAGCCACTACATTCGAAACCAATAAAACTTTGGAGATTAATAGCTCTCAATTGCCAGCAGGTAAATATACACTATGGACGGTGCCAAAGGATTCTACATGGAATGTTATTTTCAATTCTAAGCAATATTCTTGGGGTGTTAATGCCGAAATGAAACCTATGTGGGATCCAAACTACGATGTCTTAAACGTTGAAGTTCCTGTTCAAAAATTAGGAAAACCTGTAGAGCAGTTCACTATTGCTTTTGATAATTCTACAGACCATTTATTTTTAACCATGGCCTGGGATGATGTAAAAGTTGCTGTACCGTTGAAATAAGTTTGCAGTCGCAGTATGAAGTTAATAAATATAAAATCGTAAATTAGAAAAACATTCATCTGCTAGTGTCAAAACAAAAAAATTCCGCATTACATGAGAAAAAGGGTGTTTCTGTTTCAGAAATTACCAATAAAACCTCAATTAAATCCATTCAAAAAAAACGTAAGGAAAAAATTGATGTTAATGTATTAGTAAATAACATTTTAAACAGAGACATTACTGCTTTAAGTCGAGCTATCACTTTAGTGGAAAGTAAAAACATTAAACATAAAATTATAGCAAGTTCTATTTTGAAAAATTGTTTACCACATGCTAATAAATCAATTAGAATTGGTATAACAGGCGTTCCCGGTGTTGGTAAAAGTACATTTATAGAAGTTTTTGGAAAATATATAACAGCACTTGGCAAACGTGTTGCCGTATTAGCAATAGATCCAAGCAGTACGATAACAAAAGGCAGTATTTTAGGTGATAAAACTCGAATGGAAGATTTAGTTAAAGATAAAAATGCTTTTATTCGTCCTTCTGCATCGGGAGATTCTTTAGGTGGGGTTGCCAGAAAAACAAGAGAAGCCATTATTCTATGCGAAGCTGCAGGTTTTGACGTTATTATTATCGAAACTGTTGGCGTTGGCCAAAACGAAACGACGGTGCACAGTATGGTCGATTTCTTTTTGCTATTAAAGTTGGCTGGTGCCGGAGATGAGTTACAAGGCATAAAACGGGGTATTATAGAAATGGCAGATGCTATTGCTATCAATAAAGCAGATGGCGATAATTTAAAAAAAACAAAACTTGCTAAAATAGAATTTGATAGAGCACTTCACCTCTACCCCGAAAAAGAATCAAAATGGAAACCAAAAGTTACTCTATGTAGTGCTATAAAAAATGAAGGGATTGATGTTATTTGGAATATTATATTAGATTATTTAAAAATCACTTCAAATAATAGTTTCTTTAATAAAAAACGGAACGAACAAAACACATTTTGGCTAATTCAAACCATTGAAAATCAACTAAAATCTGATTTTTTTAGCATTCCAAAAATTAAAAAAGAATTAGCAAAACAAATTCAATTGATAGAAAACAACCAAACTACCCCTTTTGCTGCTGCCGATTTTTTATTAAAAATCAAGGTTTAAGAATACACAAATCGATTTAATAAATACTTCGACAATTTATAAAACATAAACCCAGAAATCGCACCAAAAGCCATCCCGCAAATAATATCTATAGGGTAATGAACACCAACATAAATTCTACTATATGCAACTATCGCACTCCAAAATAACAGAATAAATATTAATTTTTTGTAATAGGGTTTCAATAATAAGCCAGTAAACACGGCTGCTGCCATAGAGTTTGATGAATGTCCGGAGAAAAAACCATATTTACCACAGTGTATTTTAATATCACGTATTTTGTCGGCTATTTCATCAACACCGCAAGGTCTTGGTCTCATAAAACCGCGTTTAAATACATTGGTTATTTGATCTGTAAAGGTTATCATTAATGTGATTACAACAACAAATACTAACATAGATTTTAAGCCATAGTGTTTATAAAGTAAATAAAGCAAAAGAGCATATATTGGTATAGAAGTAAACTTATAAGTTATTAAAAGCCATAATCCATCCCAAGTTTCTGAACCTAAATTATGTAAGAAAATAAAAAGTTCTGTATCGTATTTTAATAGATGTTCAATCATTTATCTCAAAAATTACGCATCATACTTAGCAACCTCACAATCATAAAAATCGGTAGCTTCTTTAATAGCATTTTCAGTTTCAGCTTCTAATTCTTCCTGATCTTCTGCATCAAAATCCTCAAACCACTCCACCTCATCATTTTCAAGATTGATTATAAACCTTGGAAACTCTGTATGAATAACATAAATAGCATCAGGAAAATCGGTATTATCACCTAGAATAAATTTTGGTAAGCTCATTTTTTTTTGATTGTTTTATTTGTTTGACAAAATTAGTTTTTTTGTTAAATAATTAAATCGAATATACAATAAAATTGCTGCTGTAGTTAAACTGGCAAGCAGACCTAACCAAATACCAAAACTACCATAAGCAGCTTCCTTTCCTAAAAACCAACTTACGGGAAACCCTATTAACCAATAAGAAATAAAAGTAATTATAGTTGGTATTTTAACGTCTTGCAAGCCACGTAATGCGCCTAATACAAGAACCTGAATGCTATCACTAATTTGGAAAATTGCAGCAGCAACCAATAATTTTGAAGCTATACTAACCACTTCCATATTATCGACTAAATTTTCAGCATCATCATAATCCACATAAATTCGTGGTAAATAATCATGGAACACGAAAAAAACCAAGGCAAAGCCCGTTGCTAATAGGGCACTCATTAAAATTAAGGAAAATGCTATTCTTCGCAATTCCATATAAGCTTTCAAACCTTTTTGGTTTCCAACACGAACCATAGCAGCAACGCTTAAACCCGTAGCTACCATAAAAGTCATAGAACTTAAATTCAATGCAATTTGATTTGCTGCTTGCGGGTTTTTACCTAATAAACCACTTAGCCATATAGCAGATGTAAAAATAGCAACTTCAAAAAACATTTGCATCGCGCTGGGAGCTCCTAAATTTATTATTTTTTTCAGCATTAATTTATCCAGTAAAAAAAATTTAATATCAGTTACAAATGCGGTTGATTTTTGTTTGCCTTTTAATAAAATCCACAAATGCAAAACCATTATAACTCTTGATATCAATGTACCATAGGCAGCTCCAACAATACCTAGTTCCGGAAAACCAAACTTTCCAAAAATTAATAAATAGTTTAAAATAATATTTATAATATTTGCAATTATAGTAGCATACATGGGGTATTTAGTCATGGATAAACCATCGCTGAATTGCTTAAAACCTTGAAAAACAATTAATGGGATTAATGAAAATGCTACCAAATTCAAATAAGGAATGGCTAGCTGGACAACCTCTAGAGGTTGCTGCATTAAATACATAAGCGGTTTTGCAATTAAAACTAATAAAAAAAGAAGAACCCCTAAAATAGTACATAGGAACACACCATGTTTAAGTGATGATTTTCCTTTAATAAAATTCTTCTCAGCATCTGCTTCAGCAGTTAAAGGTGTAATTGCCGTTGAAAAACCTATACCTACAGACATTGCTATAAACATGAAGCTATTTCCTAAAGACACCGCAGCCAGTTCTGCTGTACCTAATTGACCAACCATGATATTATCCACAAAACTAACAAAAGTATGTCCTAACATACCCAACATTACAGGTGCTGCAAGTTGCCAATTGTATCTAAATTCCTTTGTGTAATTTGCTAATTGCATTCAACAAATGTAATATTTAGCTGTTGTTTTTTGTGAATTTTGTGATTTTCTTTTATTTAAAAAATCAAATTAACAATTAATAGAAATTTCCCATAAATTTAAGATACTTTGGTTATATAGTTTAATAGTTTTGAGCGCTTTTTAGCATTAATAATGCTTGATAGCATAGCCAGAAACACTTAGTTTTATTTTATAAGGGATTAAAAAAATTAATACTAGGTTTCTGACCTAGAAGAAGGAGGAAAATTATTTTCCTCCTTTTTTATATTGGGATTATAAAAGTGAAACACAGTTTTTGGCTTCTTCAAATTCTTCAACAAGATTTTTAACAATTTTAGAAACAGGTTTAATATCATGAATTAGCCCAGATATTTGTCCTATTTCAAGTTCGCCCTCTTCTAAATCGCCTTCAAACATACCACGCTTAGCCCTTGCTCTTCCAAGTAGTTTTTTAAGCTGTTCTGTAGTTGGTGAGGTTTTGTATAAATCTTGAACCCGATCATAAAACTTATTTTTTATTAATCTAACAGGTGCTAACTCTTTTAATGTTAATTGAGTATCGCCTTCTTTAGCCTCAATAACAACATTTTTAAATGCTTTATGTGCAGAACTTTCTTCACTAGCTACAAAACGGCTACCAATTTGAACACCATCGGCACCTAATACCATAGCAGCTAACATGGCTTTACCTGTTGCAATTCCTCCTGCTGCAATTAGTGGGATTTTTACGTGTTCTTTTACCATTGGTATTAGGATAAGAGTTGTTGTTTCGTCTCGACCATTGTGTCCACCAGCTTCAAAACCTTCAGCTACAATAGCATCAACTCCTGCTTCTTGAGCTTTTAAAGCAAACTTAACACTACTTACAACATGTACAACCGTAATACCTTGTTTCTTTAACCAAGGTGTCCATGTTATAGGATTTCCTGCGGAAGTAAAAACAATTTTCACACCTTCACCAACTATGATATCCATAATCTCTTGAATATTTGGATACAACATAGGTACATTCACTCCAAAAGGTTTATCTGTAGCTTTTTTACATTTCTGAATATGCTCTCGCAATACTTCTGGATACATTGAACCTGCTCCGATAAGTCCTAATATACCTGAATTACTAGATGCGGAAGCTAATCGCCAACCACTATTCCATATCATTCCTGCTTGAATAATTGGATATTTAATTTTGAAAAGTTCCGATATGCTGTTTAACATTATATCTTAATAAGTTTGAATGTTTTTGAAGTGTTTCTTGATTTTAATATAACAATATATACCCCTTTTGACAACCTTGAAACATCTATTGTATTATTGTTATTTGAAATTGTATTAGTAAATATATGCTTTCCAAAAATATCATAAAATTTTAATGTACTTATAGTTTCTGTTTGAGGTTGTTTGATATATAATTTATCAATAACAGGATTAGGGTATATATTAAAACTTATATTATCTTCTGGATTCGATTTTAATGATAAAGAAATTTTTAATGCTGACTCAAGGTTTGGAATTCCATAACCCAAAAGATAATCTGGATTTGTATATTGAGAAGCAGACTCTCTAACTATTTTCATAATTTCCCCATTTGTTTTATCTGATAAAGCTTGCCACAAACATACAATACCACCCGCTAAAATAGGGGAACTAAAAGATGTGCCGCTAACGGTAGCAATTGCATCATTTTCAGTAATCACATAACTTGCTCTACCCTGTGCAACAACATCTGGTTTTTGAGTTGGCTGAAAAGCACTACCAACTGAACTGAAAGAGGCATATGCTCCTGAAGCATTTACAGCCCCAATTGACAAAACATATTGAGAATCTGCTGGCGCTCCAACACCTGCATTTCCTGAATTACCTGCGGAAGTTACCATTAGAAGCCCTTTTTCAAAAGCCACATTCGCACCTTTACTTATAAATGCAGTATTACCGTTCATATCGGCTGAATTATAGCTATAATTCGCATTATCATAAATTTTATAACCTAAAGATGTATTAATAACATCTACCCCTAAACTATCTGCGCGTTCTACTGCTTCAACCCAATAACTTTCTTCAACTGGGTTTTCATTGGGACCATCTTCAGTAATAAACAAATAATATGATGCATCTGGAGCAGTACCTACAAATTGATTTTCTATATAACCAGCCATATTACTTAATACTAAGGTACCATGATTACTTGTAGTCTCTGTATAAACATCATCATCGCGATTTACAAAATCATAACTTCCTAATAAATTCCCTGCATCTCTTAACCTCTTAAACGAAGTCATGGTGTTTACATTAGGAAAGCCAGCATCTAATACAGCAATCGTCATGCCTGCTCCTGTATAATCTGCCAGATGCAACTTATCACCTTTAATCATTTCTATTTGATTAGAGGCATTGCCGTAATTAAAAGTTGTAAATGTATTTTCTAGTTTAGATACTTTAGCTTTTTTATTTTTTTTAATTGGGCTTACTGTTTTTGTGTTTAGGATTTTATTAGCAAAATCAATAGAGTTCACAAAAATTAAATTTCCTAATGCCTGAATATCAGATAGCGAACCTCTAACATGTGCCGCATTAAACCATTTCGATTTTGCTAAAACAACAATTCCAGATGTATTTTTAAGTTGTGCAATGTAGGTTTCGTTTATTGGAACATCTCTGTAATCTATAGCGACACCATGTGCATTTTTTCTATCTATGGCTTTTTGGCTAAGCATAATTAAAGGATTAGCAATTGAAGCCGAAACATTTTGCTTGTCTGAAAAATATACCCAAGCATCTTCAATTTGAGCAAATAAACATAAATTAAAACAGGTGAAAAATAAAAGTAATAGGTGTTTTTTTTTCATAATAAATCGACTAATATCGCTAAGTTATGAAATTACTCCCGAACCTATAAGCTCTTCATCAAGATACCAAGCAACAAACTGGCCTTCTGTTATGGCAGACTGAAAGTTATCAAATTCAACATACAACCCACTATCCACTTTATGAAGCGTCGCATTTTCCAAAGTTTGCCTATAGCGAATTCTTGCTTTAACTTGCATAGTTTCATTTACATAAAGCATTAAATCTTCTCGAATCCAATGTAATTCTTCATTTGTTACAAATAATGCTTTTTTATATAAACCTGGATGCTGCTTACCTTGCCCTGTGTAAATAATGTTTTCTTTAACATCTGTATCTATTACAAACAAAGGCTCCACCGTTCCGCCTACTGCAAGTCCTTTTCGTTGACCTTTAGTAAAGTAATGCGCACCTTGATGTTTACCAACTATTTTACCACGACTAACGCAATAATTGATTTTACGAGAGAGATATTCTAATTTTTCCTCAATAGAACCAAATTTTGTTTCAACCTGGTTATATATATCCTCTTCTTTTGAAACTTCAACAATAACACCCTCTTTAGGTTTTAATTGTTGCTGTAAAAAATCTGGCAACTTTACTTTCCCTATAAAACAAAGTCCCTGAGAATCTTTTTTTTCTGCTGTTACTAAATCTAACTTTGCAGCAATTTCCCTTACCTGTGGTTTTGTGAGTTCTCCTATGGGAAATAAGGCTTTTGAAAGTTGTTCTTGAGACAATTGGCAAAGGAAATAGGATTGGTCCTTATTACCATCAACTCCTGCTAAAAGCTTATATATAGCTTTACCATTCTTTATTATATCACCCTTCCTGCAATAATGACCCGTAGCAACATAATCTGCGCCAAGGTCTAAGGCTATTTTCATAAAAACATCAAACTTAATCTCTCTATTACAAAGCACATCTGGGTTTGGTGTTCGTCCTTTTTCATATTCATGAAACATATAATCTACTATACGCTCCTTATATTGCTCGCTTAAATCTACCGTTTGAAATGGAATGCCTAATTTATCGGCAACCAACATAGCATCATTACTATCATCCAACCAAGGGCACTCATCCGATATTGTTACAGAGTCATCATGCCAATTTTTCATAAATAATCCAATAACCTCGTATCCTTCCTGCTGTAACAAATAGGCTGCAACGCTAGAATCTACACCACCTGAAAGTCCAATAATAACTCTTTTCATTATAAAAAATTAGTTTGTAAAGATACATATTATACTATCATTTTATATAATTTGACAATTTGAAAACATTAACGAAATTCAATTTTTATAATACATTAACAAAATTTTATTAAACAAAATTTTGATTTTTGTTTAATTTTTTTTTATTTTTGTTAAACAAATTAAAAACTATAAAAAATGAAAAATTTAAAAACATTATCAAAATTAGCTATGATTCTATTCGTAGCTATTATCTTTTCATCATGCAGTAATGATGATGATGGCGGTCAACAACCATTTGTACCTACAAACAATATAGTTGAGCTTGCTCAAGCAACACCTCAATTATCAAGTTTAGTAACTGCGCTAACTAAGTATCCAGACTTAGTAGAATTATTAAGTAATGAAGGAACATTTACCGTATTCGCTCCTTCAAACGATGCATTTGCTGGCTTATTAGAAGCTATTGGTCAAACATCTATCGATGATATTCCAGAAGATGTTTTAAAAAATGTGTTACAATATCACGTTTATACTACAGCATCTTTACCTGCTAGCGCTGTAGCCACTAGTACAATTTCGATGGCTAATGGCGAAGATGCTGATGTAGTTGCTGATGGAATGGGAACTTTAACAATTGCAAATGCATCTATAATTGCCGTAAATGCATTGGGAACTAACGGTATAGTTCACATTGTGGATAGTGTTATGGTACCACCATCAATTTTACCTATAGTTGGAACTATAGTTGCTCCAGCATACTTTAACAAAAATTTCACAACACTTATAGCTGCTGTTCAGGCTGCAGACCCATCTATATTAGAGCTTCTTTTAAGTAATGGACCAAGTGATAACGGATTAACTTTGTTCGCCCCTACTAATGATGCTTTTGCAGCTGCAGGTATTACTGACGTAAACGGTGCGGATGCTGTTTTAGCATATCATGTAATCGATGGAACTGTTATGGCTTCAATGTTACCGAATTCAGGAATAGCTTCTGCTGAAGTTTCTTCCATCGGTGGAAATCTTTATATTACTAATACAGGTGGTGCTGTTTCAATAAATGGAACAACAACTGTTACAGCTACAGATATTGCGGGATCAAATGGTGTGGTACATATTATTGATAGAACTTTAGTTCCACCAACTAAAACTATTAACGACATTGTAGCTGATCTTGCTGGAGCAAGTTCTCCAGAATTTACATTATTAGCAGCTGCTTTAGGAAGAGCTGGTTTAGGAGAATTTTTTGACGGAGATGGGCCGTATACAGTATTCGCACCAGTAGATGCTGCGTTTATAGCAGCAGGATTTCCTAATGTAGATGCAATCAATGCAGCAGAACCGGAAACATTGGCTAGTATATTAACTCATCACGTAGTAGAGCCTAATGTGTATGTATTCTCAACTGATTTAACAGAAGGTGCTGTAGTACCAATGGTTAACTCTCAAAACGTAACTATAAATTTAGGTGATTTAACTGTACAAGACGCAGCAGGTACAACACCTCCGGCTAGCTTTGTAAGTTCATTATTAAACATACATGCAACTAATGGTGTAATACACGTAATTAATAAAGTATTATTACCATCTAGCTAAAATTTAGTTTGGTTTGTTGATTGTAGGCAAATATTAGATTCCCTCTAAATATTGTCTATGAAAAAAGAGCGCTTTAAGAAATTAAGGCGTTTTTTTTTTGTATTTAGGGACATATGTAAAATCCTTTTCTTCCACAAGTTTACTATCTTCATAAAATTTCCAGACACCATGCTTTTTATCTTTTTTATATTGACCTTCGGACAATAACTCGCCTTTAGGATTATAAAATTTTGCACCACCGTGTAACTCGCCGTTAATATATTTATACCTTTTAAGAACCACGTTTTTATCTGAAAACCAGAATGATTCACCATTTAATTTTCCATTTATATAATTTTGCTTTTCAGCTATTTGTCCACTAGGATAATAAACCAACCGCTCTCCTATTAATTCCCCATTATCATTATAATGCTCTAACGCCAATAACTGTTCTGAGTTTTTTTGAAAGTATTTCCAAGTACCAATGTATGTTTTACCATCCATTTTACCTTCACTAATTATACGTCCGTTTGATGCTAAAAATTTCACTTCAGCTATAGTGCTATTTTCATAAAATAATTTAGTAGCGGATAAAATGGATCTCTTTTTATAATACTTATAAAATTTAAATAATCCAATTTCCTTTCCATGAGCAAACTGCCCTTCGTAACGTATAGTATTGGTATTTTTAAAGTTCTTTTTCCAAATACCATTACGCTTCCCATTATTATCAAACTGGTTTATGTTTTGAGCAATTATAACACTATATGTCATTAAAAAACAAATAATTATATACTGTTTTTTCATATTAAAATTTTAGTTTTTATCGCTTTTGCGGAAATTATAATTAATTAACGATTAAAATTTAGAATTCTTATAATAATAAAAGCTGTCAAAATTAATTGACAGCTTTTAATTAATACCTAAAAGTTTTAAAACACCTTATAGGATAAACTATTTACGCTTTTGTTGAGCTTGCTTTTGTTTTTCAGCCTGCTCCATCATATCTGCCATTTTCTTTTGAAACTTATTTTGTTTTTTAGGTTTCTTTTTATTTTCCTGCATTTGAGCATGAATTTTATCTTCATCCAGAATAAAGTTTTTAATGACTAAAATAATCCCGATACTAATTACATTTGAAACAAAGTAATACAAACTTAAACCCGAAGCATAATTATTAAAGAAAAATAACATCATGATTGGTGAAAAATACATCATGTACTTCATCATCTTCGCCATATCAGGCATGCCTTCTTGCTGCGGTTGCGATTGCATATTCTGTCCTGTAGTTAAACGCATATAAAAGAATATAGCGATTGAAGCTAAAATTGGAAATAAGCTTACGTGATTTCCATAAAATGGAATGTTGAATGGTAAGTTTGCAATAACATCGTAAGATGATAAATCGTCCACCCAAAGGAAAGATTTTTGTCTTAAATCGAACGCCGAAGGAAAAAATTGAAACAATGCATAAAATACGGGCAGTTGTATTAAAGCTGGCAAACATCCAGCCATTGGGCTTGCTCCCGCTTTAGTTTGCAAGGCCATGGTTTCTTGTTGTGCTTTCATTTTATTATCCTTATGCTTTTCTCTAATAGCATCCAATTCAGGCTTTAAAATTTTCATTTTAGCTTGAGATAAAAACTGTTTGTATTGCACGAATGATAATAATATCTTCACTAAAATGGTCATTACAACAATAGCAATACCATAAGGCATAAATCCACCTAAGAAACCAAATAATGGCATAAAGATATATCGGTTTATCCAACCAAATAAACCCCAACCGAATGGTACCAATTCATCTAAGTTTCTATCATATTTATTAAGTACTTTAAAATCACTTGGACCATAATACCAGTCCATAGATTGATTAATCTCACCACCTTTTAATTCCAAGGGGATAGTAGCTGCGAAATTTTTAGTGTACACCGTATCTATTTCTTCGTCTTGTACTAAATTTTCAGAAGAAACCTTAACATTATTAAAACGTGTGTCGGTTAATAACGCTGAAGAAAAGAAATGTTGTTTAAAACCAATCCATGATACATCTTCAATCTCGTCCTCGCCATCTCTGGTATAGTTTGCTTTTCCATCTTCATAATCATAATGCAAATCGGTATATCTATTTTCATAAGAAATACTTTTAGCATGGCGGAAGCCTTTCAGTTTCCAATCCATACTAATAGGTTGAGAACTGTTAATAATATTACTTAAACCTTGAGAACGTACAGCAAAATTTATCATATAATCGTTTGGCTTCAGCTCATATCTGTATTCTAAAAACCGACTTTCAGAAACCTTTAATTTCATTGAAATTACAGTCACATCTCCTTTTTCTGTTACCTGAGGTACAAAAGGTAAATCTTTAGAATTAAGAATCCGGCTATCTGTTGTCCCAAAATTAATATTGAAAGAGGCGTTATTGTCTTTAATTAAATAAATTGGAATAGAATCATAATCGACAAATTGCTTTAATCTGACCTCAGAAAGGTATCCGCCTATATTATTAAATGTAAGTGCTAATAAATCAGTCTCAACAAAGGTTTCATTATCATTTGATTGCATGGCAGAAAAAGCAAATGCACCCAATTTATTTTTAATCTGAAGCATTTGAAGCGAATCTGCACCAGAACCTATTTCATAATCCGTAGCCGTAGTAACTAAAGTATTATTTTGCTCTTTTGCTTTTTGTTCAGTTTCAACTTGTTCCTGCTTCGCTTTTTCTTGAGCCTCTAATTCCTCAGGCGATGGTTGATTTTGCCAAAGCATATAAGCTAGAATTCCGAAAATAAGCACAAAGCCTATAATAGAATTAAGATCTAATTTTTTTTCTTCCATGTATTGTATTGTAAATTGGTCTATTAACCTTTTAGTTTGAATGGATAAGACTCCCATCTTGGGAATAGTAAAAGCCTATCAATAAGCTATCCAGTATTTATATTATGCCATACTGGCACTCTTCTTCTTTTTCTTATAAGTGAAAGCAGCTTTTACAAATGCCACAAATAACGGATGCGGATTAGCTACAGTACTTTTATATTCAGGATGATATTGAACACCTACAAACCAAGGATGTTCTGGGATTTCAACAATTTCTACCAATCCCGTATCTGGATTTAAACCCGTGGCTTTCATACCTGCAGCCTCAATTTGTTTTTTGTAATTACCGTTAAACTCATAACGGTGTCTGTGACGTTCGGTAATATGTTCAGCTTTATATATATCGCGTACTTTACTACCAATTTTCAACTCACAAGCCCAAGCCCCCAAGCGCATAGTTCCCCCCTTATCTGTAATCGTTTTTTGATCCTCCATCAAATCAATAACAGGATGTTGCGTACTTGCATCCATTTCAGTAGAATCTGCATCTACAATCCCTAAAACATTTCTAGAAAATTCAATAACGGCCATTTGCATACCTAAACAAATACCTAAAAAAGGCACATTGTTTTCTCGTACATATTTAACCGCATCAATTTTACCATCGATACCGCGCTCTCCAAAACCTGGCGCTACTAAAACAGCATCTAAATGGCCTAATTTCAATTTTGCATTATCGCTATTTATATATTCTGAATGAACAGACTCTACGTTAACCTTTACTTCATTTTCTGCTCCAGCATGAATAAAGGCTTCCAATATGGATTTATAAGAATCTTGAAGTTCTACATATTTACCAATTAACCCAATGGTGATTTCTGTTTTCGGATTTTTATGACGGTGTACAAAATTATTCCAGATATCGATATCTGGCTTTGAACTTTTGAGGTTCAACTTCTCAAGTACCACTTGATCCAAACCTTCATCAAGCATTAAATTTGGGACATCGTAAATGGTCGATGCATCAATGGATTGAATCACAGCTTCTTCTTTTACATTACAAAACAAAGCTAGTTTCCGGCGTAATTCTTTAGGTAAATCATACTCCGTTCTACAAACCAAAATATCGGCTTGAACACCACTTTCCATAAGTGTTTTTACGCTATGTTGTGTTGGTTTAGTTTTTAATTCGCCTGCAGCAGATAAATAAGGTACTAGTGTTAAATGAATAACAATCCCGTTATCTTTCCCTAAATCCCAACGTAATTGACGCACTGCTTCTATATATGGTAGAGATTCAATATCACCAACGGTTCCACCAATTTCAGTAATCACGATATCATAATCGCCAGATTTACCTAAAATCTGAACACGCTCTTTTATTTCATCTGTAATATGAGGAACTACTTGTACTGTTTTTCCTAAAAACTCACCACGGCGTTCTTTCTGAATCACGCTTTGGTATATTCTACCTGTAGTTACATTATTAGCTTGACTTGTTGGTCTGTTTAAAAAACGCTCGTAGTGTCCTAAATCCAAATCGGTTTCAGCACCATCTTCCGTTACGTAACATTCGCCATGTTCATAAGGGTTTAAAGTTCCTGGATCTACATTTATATAAGGATCTAATTTTTGGATAGTTACCCTATAACCTTGAGCTTGAAGTAATTTAGCAAGAGATGCTGCTATGATACCTTTTCCTAAGGATGATGTAACACCGCCGGTTACAAATATGTATTTTGCTGTAGTTGTCATGTTGCGCTTATAAACGCAGGCAAATTTACAAAATTAAAATAGTTATTTACGAGGGACTTGTTAACAATTTTTTGAATTGATTTATTGATGGAGATACTTGACTTTTTAGAAAAATTCTACTAACTGTGTCATCAACTTATATAAGTCATTAATACGGCGTCATATCATTTAAGATGACCAAAATCAATTATTAACCTCAATCACTTCCTCTTCCTTCTGAAACACATAAGTTAAAAACCACATAATCGTAAAGGTTGGAATAATATCAAATCCTGGAATAATTTCTTCTATAAACGACACCACACCAGCAATTTTACCTTTCGTGCCTTTATACATTTTACTCATTAAATATCCTGATGCTGGCGCCCATATAATATCAATTATGGTGAGCATACCAATAGCATCAAACACTAAGCTTAATCCTAGTTTTTTATATTTACTTAAATTTTCTAAATTCATTATTGTTTTTTAGTATGTTTATTGCAAGAAACATACCAGATTTAATAAAAGTATTACTTTCCAATAAGTTTTAAAAACTCATTTCTAGTTTCGTTTTTTTCAAACTGCCCTCTAAATCCAGACGTTGTTGTTATGGAGTTTTGTTTTTGTACACCACGCATCATCATACACATGTGCGAGGCTTCAATAACCACAGCAACACCTTGCGGTTTTAGTGTATCATTTATACAATCTAAAATTTGTTCTGTTAAGCGTTCTTGCACTTGCAAACGTCTTGCAAACACATCTACAATTCTTGGTAATTTACTTAGCCCAACTATTTGCCCATTTGGTATGTAAGCAATATGTGCTTTTCCAAAAAATGGTAAAATATGATGCTCGCAAAGCGAGTAGAGTTCTATATCTTTTACAATAACCATTTCGTTATAAGATTCCTCAAACATAGCGCCTTTAAGAATTTCAACAGGGTCTTGTTCGTAACCTTGTGTTAAAAACTGCATGGCTTTTGCAGCGCGTTCTGGTGTTTTTATAAGGCCATCACGATTGGTATCTTCACCCAAATCCTTAATAATTTCCTCGTATTTATTTTTTACATCTTCGGTCACTTTGTTGTTGTATTCTTCAAAACTTTTATATGGCATAGTTTTTTTTATTTAAATATAAAGCATAAAATGGATTTGACAATAAAAAGAATTCTTAATTGTACATCACAGTATAAAGTGGTAAATTCACAGCTCTTATTTTTTTAGATGATTCAAGCAAAAAACATTCATAAATATTACGGCGATTTACAAGTTTTAAAAGGTGTAAACATTCACATTAAAAAAGGTGAAATTGTGTCTATAGTTGGCGCATCAGGTGCTGGCAAAACAACATTATTGCACATTTTGGGAACTTTAGATAAAGCCTCAATAAAAGATGATACAGCACTAAAAATAAACAACACAAACATAAATTCGCTTAAAGATAAAGCTTTGGCGAAGTTTAGAAATGAACATATTGGTTTCATTTTTCAATTTCATCAGTTATTACCAGAATTTACAGCAATTGAGAATGTGTGTTTACCTGCGTTTATAAAAGGCACAAAAAAAGCTGATGCCGAAAAACGTGCTAAAGAGCTTTTAGATTTTTTAGGGTTATCGAACAGGTACGACCATAAACCCAAAGAACTTTCTGGAGGCGAACAACAACGTGTTGCCGTAGCCAGGGCATTGATAAACAATCCTGATTTAATTTTTGCAGATGAGCCTTCGGGAAATTTAGATAGTGAATCCGCAGAAAATTTACACAACCTGTTTTTTAAACTTCGTGACGAATTTGGACAAACTTTTATTATTGTAACTCACAATGAAGAATTAGCGAATATGGCAGATAGAAAACTGACTATGGTTGATGGTTTAATGGTTAATCAATAATTTTTATTTTGAATAAGGCGGAATTAAAAGCGTTTTTGGATACCAAGGTTATGCAATATAATAATCCAAAGTTTATTGAGAGTGATCCTATTCAAATTCCACATCAATTTACTAAAAAAGAAGATGTTGAAATATCAGGTTTTTTAACTGCTACAATTGCCTGGGGCAACCGAAAAAGCATTATAAACAACAGTAAACGTATTGTAGAATTTCTTGATAGTTCCCCGCATGATTTTATAATGAATCATAAAAAGTCCGATTTAGAAAAACTGCAACCCTTTGTCCATAGAACATTTAATGGCGATGATTTTATTCAGTTTATAAAATCGCTTCAACACATTTATAGCAAACACCAGGGATTGGAATCTGTTTTTTCAAAATATTCTGGAAGTGATTCACTTCAAAATTCTATTTCAACTTTTAAATCTATTTTTTTTGAAATAGAACATTTACGTCGCACTCAAAAACACATTAGCGATCCATTAAAAAATTCCGCAGCAAAACGTATCAATATGTTTTTACGTTGGATGGTTCGAAAAGATAATGCTGGAGTAGATTTTGGTATATGGAAAAGCATCTCTCCTAGTATGTTATCTTGCCCCCTAGATGTACATTCTGGAAATGTTGCTAGAAAATTAGGGTTGTTGAAACGAAAACAAAATGACGCTAAAGCGTTGCTAGAACTTGACACTGCTTTACGAAAATTAGATTCAAATGATCCTGTAAAATATGATTTTGCATTATTCGGGTTAGGTGTCTTCGAAGGGTTTTAACATAAATAATTTGTCATTTATTTATCTTTAACAAAAAATATAATGCTTATATGAAACATTATTTTATAATACTCTCATTATTGGTATCGCTTAAAGGATTTTCTCAAACTTTGAAAATACATAAAGACACCATAGTAGTTACAAATCATACAACTACAATTAAAGGTATACCTATTTTATATAAAGCTACGACGGGAACACAGCCGGTTTGGAATAAAAAAGGGGAAGCCATAGCAGCATTATATTATACGTATTACGAGCGCAAAAATGTAAAATACAAAGCAAATAGACCATTAGTTTTCTCGTTTAATGGTGGGCCTGGGTCTGCGTCGGTCTGGATGCATATTGCTTATACAGGGCCTAAGGTTTTAAATATTGATGATGATGGCTACCCCATGCAACCTTATGGCGTAAAAGAGAATCCAAACTCCATATTAGATGTAGCAGATATTGTTTATGTTAACCCTGTAAATACAGGTTATTCTAGAATGATCTCAAATAAAGATGGTGAATTACCCGATCGTAAAACATTTTTTGGTATTAATTCAGATATTAAATATTTAGCAGCATGGGTAAATACGTTTGTAACCAGAAAAGAAAGATGGGAATCTCCAAAATATATTATCGGAGAAAGTTATGGTGGTACACGCGTTATGGGTTTAGCAAAAGAATTACAAGATAACCAATGGATGTATTTAAATGGTGTTATTTTAGTATCGCCTGCAGATTATAAGTTATATAACACAGACCAGCCTGTTTATTCTGCTTTAAATTTACCATATTTTACTGCGGCAGCTTGGTATCAAAAAGTACTACCACCAACTTTACAGCAAAAAGATTTATTGGAAATTTTACCTGAATCTGAAAAATATGCTATTGAAACCTTGATGCCTTCTTTAGCTAAGGGTGGTTTTATTTCTAAAAACGAAAAGCAAAATGTTGCTAAAAAAATAGCTTACTATTCCGGGTTAAGTGAAAAATCCATTTTACAGCATAATTTGGATGTACCGGCAAATTTTTTTTGGAAAGAACTGCTACGTAATAAAACGGGACAAACTATAGGTCGTTTGGATTCTAGGTATTTAGGCGTAGACAAAACTGAAGCTGGGAGTTCACCAGATTATAATCCAGAAATATCCTCATGGGTGCATTCTTTTACGCCTGCAATAAACTTTTATATTAGAGAATATTTGAATTTCAAAACAGATATTAAATATAATATGTTTGGCGATGTTCACCCTTGGGATAAAGAGAATAATAATGTGAGAGAAAATTTAAGGCAGGCCATGGCCAAAAATCCTTACTTAAAAGTACTTATACAATCTGGGTATTTTGATGGAGCAACAACTTATTTTGGTGCTAAATATACAATGTGGCAAATTGACCCTAGTGGAAAAATGAGAGACCGTTTTACATTTAAAGGTTATAGAAGTGGACACATGATGTATTTGAGAAAAGACGACTTAATTTCTGCTAATGATGATTTGCGTGAGTTTATCAACAATTCTTTGAGTCATGGGAAAGCAGCGAAGTACGAGAAAAAATAAATGCAATTTGTTATAACGTTAAGACATTAAACATTATTTTTTGTTTTAAAAGAATGACTTAGCTTAATCCTAAAGTTGATTTTTTATGATATTTATTTTCAGGAAAGCCAAAACTTTAAACATAAAACTAATTGGCGAACTTAGACGTGTTAGGTAATAAAGCGGTATGCTTTATGCAATGCATGCATATATAGTGATTGTTTTATTTGAAATGTGGTGATGATTTTAAAAACACCACGAATTATGCTCTGCTCTGCTTTACAGAAAGATATAACGGAAAGCCCGACTCTTTTGAGTAACGCACAAAAAAGCCCCGCATATAGCAGGACTCTTGTAAATATTAAAATTTAATTTGAAATTTATACAAATAAAGGTTTGTTCTTCATCATCGCATTTACTTTTGTTTTTATGCCTGACAATACGGTTTCATCTTCAAAATTATTGATTACTTCATCAATTAAATCGACTATTTCAACCATATCGTTCTCTTTTAAACCACGTGTTGTTATGGCAGAAACGCCTAAGCGAATTCCTGAAGTTACAAATGGTGATTTATCATCAAACGGTACCATATTTTTGTTTACTGTTATATCGGCTTTTACAAGCGCGTTTTCAGCATCTTTTCCAGAAAGGTTTTTGTTGCGTAAATCGATTAACATACAGTGGTTGTCTGTACCGTCAGAAATGATATTATAATGTTTTTCAACCAAAGCATCTGCCATCATAGATGCGTTCTTTTTAACTTGCAATTGGTATTTTAAAAAATCGTCTGTTAACGCTTCACCAAAAGCAATAGCTTTTGCTGCAATAATATGCTCTAACGGACCACCTTGATTTCCCGGGAAAACAGCAGAATCCAAAAGCGAGGACATTTTACGTAAATTTCCATTTTTAAGTTTAATGCCAAATGGGTTATCAAAGTCCTGTCCCATCATAATCATCCCACCTCTTGGGCCTCTTAAAGTTTTATGCGTTGTTGTGGTTACTATATGGCAATGCGGAAGCGGATCATTTAATATACCCTTTGCAATTAATCCTGCAGGATGTGAAATATCTGCCATTAAAACAGCACCAACGCTATCTGCTATAATTCTAAAACGTTTAAAATCAATATCGCGAGAATATGCTGAGGCGCCTGCAATTATAAGTTTAGGTTGCTCTTTGGTAGCTATTTCTTGAATTTTATCGTAATTTAAAACACCTGTTTCCTGCTCTACACCATAAAAAGATGGGGTATATAGCTTACCAGAAAAATTTACTGGCGATCCGTGTGTTAAGTGCCCTCCATGCGATAAATCGAATCCTAATATTTTATCTCCCGGCTTTAAACATGCATGATAAACTGCTGTGTTTGCTTGACTTCCAGAGTGCGGTTGTACGTTTACATATGCTGCTCCAAATAATGCTTTTGCTCTATCGATAGCGATTTGCTCAACTTCATCAACGACTTCACATCCACCATAATAGCGTTTTCCTGGATACCCTTCGGCATATTTGTTTGTTAATACAGAGCCTGCAGCTTCCATAACTTGATCGCTTACAAAATTTTCTGAGGCGATAAGTTCAATACCATGAAGTTGGCGTTCTTTTTCTGCTTTAATAAGTTCAAAAATTTGTTCGTCGCGTTGCATAAATATATATTTTTTATTACTTCCATGAAGATGGAAATTTGATTCTAATTACATATTCTACAAAAATAGTGAATAGATTAGTTTTAAGTATAAAAAAAAACGTTTTAGTTGTAAGTTTTCAAAGCCTTATTAACCATTAATTTTAACGCATATTTTAAACAATTTTTTCTGAATAAATAAAAAAAATGTGTAGGTTTGGTAATAATTCAATAACCTTTAACAAAACTAAGTTATGCCATTATCCGCTAACAATCCAGATAGAGCATCCTGGTTACACGTTGATAAAAATTCAGATTTTCCAATTCAAAACATACCTTTTGGTGTGTTTTTAACTCGTGATGATATTATAACCATAGGTTCGCGTATTGGTGATACAGCTATCGACCTTGGGGCTTTGCACCAATTGGGCTATTTTGAGGGCATACCACTAACGGATGATATTTTTCTTCAGGACACACTGAATGATTTTATTGCTGACGGAAGAAAGACATGGCGTGCTGTTAGAAATAGAATTGCTCAAATTTTTGATGCCAATAACGATACCCTTAAAAACAATACAAAACACAAGGAAACCATTCTTTTTCGTTTAGATGAAATTGAAATGCAATTACCTGTTCAAATTGGTGATTACACTGATTTTTACTCTAGCATTGAGCATGCAACCAATGTAGGCACTATGTTCAGAGACCCTGATAATGCCTTGCTGCCAAATTGGTTACATATCCCTGTTGGGTATCATGGTAGAAGTTCGTCTATTATTCCATCGGGAATACCAGTTCACAGACCACAAGGGCAAACGCTCCCAAACGAAGCTACGCAACCTGTTTTTGGCCCAAGCAGATTAGTGGATTTTGAATTAGAAATGGCATTTATTACTACAGATGCTAATGATTTAGGAGAACCAATACCAATAGCTGAAGCTGAAGAATATATTTTTGGTTTAGTGCTCCTTAACGATTGGAGCGCACGCGATATTCAAAAATGGGAGTATGTGCCTCTTGGCCCTTTTTTAGCTAAAAATTTTGCATCATCCATTTCGCCATGGATTGTCACTTTGGATGCTTTAGAGCCTTTCAAAGTTGAAAGTCCGAAACCGCTTAAAAAACAACTTGATTATTTAAAATACGAAGGCAAGAAGAGTTATGATATTAATCTAGAAGTTGCTATACAACCTCAAGACGCTAAAGAAAATGTAGTTAGTAATTCCAACTTTAAATACATGTATTGGAACATGGCACAACAATTAGCGCACCATACCATTAATGGTTGCCCTGTAAATTCTGGAGATATGATGGGAAGTGGCACTATTTCTGGCCCAACAGAAGATAGTTATGGCTCTATGTTAGAATTGACCTGGAAAGGCGAAAAACCATTAAAACTAAAAGATGGTACAGAGCGTAAATTTATAAACGATAACGACACCGTTATTATGCGCGGTTACTGTAAAAAAGATGGTACTCGAATTGGTTTTGGTGAAGTATCCACTAAATTACTACCCGTTTACAATAAAAAGTAATCTTATTTTAGAAAACATAACGCTCTTAGACTTCTGTTTAAGGGCGTTTTTTTGTTTGGCATCATAATTGAATAACCTATATGAAACCAAATATTAAGATTATGAAGAAACTACTACTTTTATTGATTTTCTCAGTGTTCATGTTATCATGCAATACGAGAAAACAAGTTGAAAAAGCTGTAAATTCTGGAAATTACGACCAAGCGATTACTACAGCACTAAAAAAATTAGAGACCAATAAACATAAAAAACGTAAATACGACTATGTATTAATGCTCCAAGAAGCGTATTATAAAGTTGTTGAACGAGACTTAAATACAATTTCGCACCTTAAAAAAGATAATAATCCAGAAAATTATAAAAATATATATGAACTGTATTTAGATCTAGATGCACGCCAAAATGCTATTAAACCAATTTTACCTTTACATGTGGAGGGCGAAGAAATGAAGTTTAAGTTTAATAATTACAGTAACGCTATTAGTGTTGCCAAAAACGATGTTTCAAATTATATGTACGAAACAGGTCTTGATTTTTTAGAGTCTGATAATAAAAATCACATTAGGCAAGCATATCGTGTTCTAAGCTATTTAGAGCGTATTAATCCAAACTATGAAAACACGCTAGAGCTCTTAGAAGAAGCGCACCAAAGAGGAACAGATTATATTTTAGTATCCATTAATAACGATACACAACAAATTATCCCTAACCGTTTAGAAACTGATTTACTAAACTTCAACACCTATGGATTAAACAACTTTTGGAAGGTGTACCATACCAATAGGGTAAACAACTTAAAATATGATTATGCCATGCAACTTGATTTAAAACACATTAACATTTCGCCAGAACGTATTAACAGACAGGACTTTTTAAGAGAACGTGAAATTATTGATGGCTGGGAATATAAAAAAAATAGAAATGGCGATGCTATTAAAGATTCTCTAGGACACTATATAAAAATTGATAAATTTGTACATGTTAGTGCTAGGTTATCAGAAGTAATCCAAACAAAATCAGCTCAAGTGGTCGGCGAAGTGGTTTACACCGATTTAATATCAAATCAAACCATAAACACCTTCCCTATTGATAGCGAGTTTGTTTTCGAATACATTTTTGCAAGATATAAAGGTGATAAGCGCGCGCTACATACAAATGATATGGCATTGATAAATAACAGAAGAATACCATTTCCAAGCAACGAACAAATGGTATTCGATACCGGCGAAAATTTAAAAATACAATTAAAGGATATTATAAATTCTTATGCTGTGAGGTAGCAAACTATAATCCTCCGTAGTTTTAATACGGAGGATTTTTTTAAACAAATCGACTTAAATCAATTTCATTAATAGCACCATGGGATTCATGTGCTACCGTTATTTCATTTTTAATAACCAAAAGCTGTGGCGATTGATGTATCACTTGAAATTTATAACCCACTTCATTGGAAACATCTCTATAATTCAATAAATCCAAATAGTAAAGATCCAAATCATTTTCACTTAGATCATAAGCATCAACAAATTGGTTCATCACCATTTTACTAATTCCACATCTTGTGGAATGCTTAAATATAACCTGGGTTTTAATTTTTGACTTTTCGCTTATTAAATCCAGTTGCGCTAATTCGATTAAAGAAGTCCAAGGCAATACTTTTTCTTTTTTTGGCTCAGATGATCCCCCAAATAATTTATTTATTAATCCCATATTTTAAAATTTTTATGGCGTTAACTACATCCTGAATTTAGCTCAGGATGTAGGCCGGGATTTCCGATACAAGTCCTCACTCCCAAAAGGTTGCTGTGAGCTTTCCACTATAATCCCTAACGCGCTACTGTTATATTATTACTTAAACGGCAAAACAATATATTAAGCCCTAATCCAAATACATTACAATAAGTCGGAACATATTCTAAATCTTACAAACAGACAAAACGTCATAAAAATAAAGCGTTAAGCAGACATTTTGTCCTTGATTTTGAGTTGGTAAGATTATTGACTTATTCATGTTGTAAATGTAAAAGAAATGAAAAGAATTTTTGCCATTTACTAAAAATAAGAAAATATTAATAAAATTCCCCTCTGTACGGGAATCATAAAATACAAAATTATGAACCTAAATAATTACACAATAAAATCGCAAGAAGCGATACAGCAAGCACAACAAATTGCGCAAGAATTCGGACATCAACAAATTGAAAACGAACATTTTTTTAAAGGCATTTTTGAAGTTGATGAAAACGTACTTCCATTCCTTTTAAAAAAGTTGAATGTAAACCTATCCATTTTAGAACAAGCTTTAAATAAACAATTAGAAAGTTTCCCAAAAGTTTCAGGAGGCGAATTTATGCTTTCCCGTGAGGCTAACAAAACACTAAATGAAGCATCCATCGTTGCTAAAAAAATGAAAGATGATTACGTGTCTATTGAACATTTGATTTTAGCTGTTTTTAAATCGACTAGTAAAATAGCCCAAATGTTAAAAGACCAAGGCGTAACTGAAAAAGGTTTAAAAGCTGCTATCGACGAATTGCGACAAGGCGAAAATGTAACCTCTCAAAGCCAAGAGGAAACTTATAACTCGTTGAATAAATACGCAAAAAACTTAAATCAGTTAGCAAAAGATGGAAAACTAGATCCAGTTATAGGGCGTGATGAAGAAATACGAAGAATCCTTCAAATTTTATCGCGTAGAACAAAAAACAATCCTATTCTAGTTGGAGAACCAGGAACTGGCAAAACCGCAATTGCGGAAGGTTTAGCACATAGAATTATTGATGGCGATATTCCTGAAAACCTAAAAGACAAGCAAATTTTTGCTTTGGATATGGGCGCACTTATTGCTGGTGCAAAATACAAAGGCGAGTTTGAGGAACGTTTAAAAGCAGTAATAAAAGAAGTAACAACCAGTGATGGTGATATTGTTTTATTTATTGATGAAATACACACCTTGGTTGGTGCTGGTGGCGGGCAAGGCGCTATGGATGCCGCAAACATTTTAAAACCGGCTCTGGCTCGTGGAGAACTCCGTGCCATTGGAGCAACTACTTTAGATGAGTACCAAAAATACTTTGAAAAGGATAAAGCCTTAGAGCGTCGTTTTCAAAAAGTAATGGTTGATGAACCTGATACGGAAAGTGCCATTTCAATCCTTCGAGGTATTAAAGAAAAATATGAAACACATCATAAAGTACGTATAAAAGACGATGCAATTATCGGTGCTGTAGAGTTGTCTCAGCGTTATATTACAAACCGCTTTTTACCAGACAAGGCTATCGATCTAATGGACGAGGCTGCGGCTAAAATGCGTATGGAAATCAATTCGAAACCTGAAGAGCTAGATGTTTTGGATCGTAAAATCATGCAACTGGAAATTGAAATCGAGGCTATTAAGCGTGAAAAGGATGAAACGAAATTAAAATCGTTACGCTCGGATTTAGCAAATATAAAAGAGCAGCGCAATGAGATAAACGCTAAGTGGAAATCTGAAAAAGAAGTGGTAGACAATATTCAAAACACAAAACAGGATATTGAAAACTTTAAACTCGAAGCTGAAAAAGCAGAACGTGAAGGCGATTATGGAAAAGTAGCGGAATTACGTTATGGCAAAATTAAAGAAGCTCAAGAGCAGCTTGAGCAGTTTCAAAAAACGTTACAAGCACAATCGGAAACATCTTTAATAAAAGAAGAAGTAACTTATGAGGATATTGCTGAAGTTGTGGCAAAATGGACAGGGATTCCTGTTACTAAAATGCTACAAAGTGATCGTGAAAAACTCTTAAAATTGGAAGATGAATTGCATAAACGTGTTGTTGGTCAAGAAGAAGCTATCGAAGCGGTAAGTGATGCGGTAAGACGAAGCCGTGCAGGTTTACAAAATCCACAAAAACCTATCGGAACATTTTTATTTTTAGGAACTACGGGTGTCGGTAAAACAGAACTTGCCAAAGCATTAGCTGAATATTTATTCGATGATGAAAATGCTTTGACCAGAATTGATATGAGCGAATATCAAGAACGACATGCTGTAAGTAGATTAGTTGGTGCACCTCCAGGATATGTGGGCTATGATGAAGGCGGCCAATTAACTGAAGCGGTTCGCAGAAAGCCTTATTCCGTAGTGCTTTTAGATGAAATTGAAAAAGCGCATCCAGATACGTTTAATATCCTTTTACAAGTATTGGACGAAGGGCATTTAACAGATAATAAAGGGCGTGTAGCAGATTTTAAGAATACGATTATCATCATGACTTCCAACATGGGAAGCACAATAATACAAGAGCGTTTTGAAGCTACAAAGGATATTGATTCTGCTATTGAAGCAGCAAAAGTAGATGTTATGGCATTATTAAAACAAACGGTGCGTCCTGAGTTCTTAAATAGAATTGATGACACCGTTATGTTTACGCCGTTAACCAAAGAGGATATTGTTAAAATAGTCGGTTTGCAACTCAAAGGCATCACAAAAATAATAGCTCAACAAGGCATAACGTTTGATGCTACGCAAGAGTCTATAAATTATTTAGCCGTAAAAGGCTATAATCCAGAATATGGAGCAAGGCCTGTAAAACGTGTTATTCAAAAAGAAGTTTTAAATGCGCTTAGTAAAGAAATACTTGCTGGAAAGGTGACCACAGATAGTATTATTTTATTAGATGCTTTTGATGATAAATTAGTGTTTAGAAATCAAGGCGATCTAGTATCAGAAGCATTATAGATAACATATAGTTTGGTTTGTTAGTGTAAGGGCAACATGAATTCATAATAGGAATGCGTGTTGCCTTTTTTATGTAAAAATATCCAAATGTATTACGATTGAAAGTTAAGTTTTAAGATTACAAAATAAATTATAAAAAAATTGAATCGCTTATTTAAAAAAAGCCCATTAATAAACACTGGAAATATGGTTCAACCTTAAACACCAAAAATTTAACCGACTCAGTATACTTTTTTACAGTATATCTAGTTATTAGAGAATATGACATACCGTTAATCTAAAAGTAAGATATTTATATCAACCAATTCATATAAATTGATATTTTAGCTTAAGTGTGAGCCTTAAATAGCTATTTAAAATAAAATTAATATTTTTATTTTTCCCACGAATAAAAATTATTCTTAACAAACCAAACATTTAAAATCAATGGATATATCCAACTATATAGACTATACATTATTAAAGCCTACAACAACAGAACGCGACATTATAGATTTATGCCACGATGCTAAAAAGTATCGATTTTACAGTGTTTGTATAAGCAGTTGTTTCGTTTCTTTAGCCAAACAATTGTTAAAAGAATCTGGTGTTAATGTGTGTACGGTTATAGGGTTTCCTTTTGGAAGTACCTCTACAGCAACGAAGGTTTTTGAAGCCAAAAATGCAATTGAAGATGGTGCTGATGAAATTGATATGGTTATTAATATAGGATATTTAAAAAGCAGAAACTATGTGTCTGTTTTAAAAGATATTAGCGATGTAAAAACAGCCATAGGAAAAATACCTCTAAAAGTTATCCTTGAAATTTCCGAACTTAATAAAAATGAAGTTATTAAAGCGTCAGAGATATGTTTAGATGCAAAAGCAGATTATATTAAAACCTCTACAGGTTTTTCAAAAAGCGGAGCAACATTAACTGCTGTAAAAATCATAAAAAAAACAATTAAAGATAAAGCTAAAATTAAAGCTTTTGGAGGCATTAATGATTTCGACACTGCTTTAAAATACATTGACGCAGGAGCAGATAGAATTGGTACATCTAAATCTATAAAAAGCAAGAAAAGCGATAGACAAATTCGAAATACTAAAATTTATACGGATTATATTGAAACGGTATTATATAAAGATTCAATAATATCTGATATTAGTAATGAAAATATTAAAACTAACTAATTTTTTTTTTGACATTAAAACCCAAATGGACATTTTATAATATTATTTAGCAACTTAAACGCTAGTTAATATTCCCCCTAGTTGTACTAACAATTTCAGATATTAAAACATGTATAAAGTCATTAATAAAAATCGATTTTAAATCAGCTTAAATAAATACAAATTTTTTAGAATTTCCAAAATGGATAGCGCTTATTGCTCGCTTCTTAATATTTTATTATCCTTCTTGAGTATTCCATTTTGGTGGTGCAGAATTAGCTTTTTCTGAATCATACCCTTGTAAAAGATACTCTGCTATAGCTTTTGATATAGGCTGTTTTGTTTCATATTCCACAAATAACCATTGACCAGCTGGGTTTATTTCCAAAAACACATATTCACCTTCAGCTGTAAGGCGCATATCTATAGCTCCATAAACCAAATTAAGGCATTTCATCAGTTCTAAAATTTTAGATTCAATTTCTTTTGGTAATAAGTGTTCTTTTACTTTTACATTTTTCATATCCATCCTAAAATCAACTTTATATTTTGATGTTTGTGAATGTATTTCAGCTGGAAAAACTTTACCGTCAACTACTGTAATTCTCAAATCAACTTTAGCTTTAATATAATCTTGGAAAATTACTGGTGTAAATTTTAAATTTTCAATTTGTTGTTCATCTTCAGCTTTCAATATTCTGGTTTCTCGCCAGTGTTGCTCATTTCCATGAAAAGGTTTAAAAATGATATTCTCAGACATTTGTTCATCTCTATATTTATCTAATGCATGTTTGGAATTTGTGATAATTGTACCTGGAATAGTAAATCCAATTTCATTTGCAATTTTCAATTGATATACCTTGCGAGAAGCATAATCGTCATAATTGGGGTTGTTAATCCACTTTCCGTCAAGGGATTGCCAAAGACCAAATACTGTTTCTTCTATTTCTTGATAAGACCAATTGGTGTATTCTGAGCTTTTTATCTGATCATGTAAATCATACAACTGCGGTCTTCTCCACCAAAATGACTTGTACTCTGTGAGTTCTGTAAGATGATTACCATGTTCATCAAGCAATAGAGCTTTAAAAATTGGCTGATATTGAATGGAAATATGTTGTTTTTGAGGAACATGTGATAAATCAAAAATTAAATAACTATTCGTTGGTAAAAATTTTACGACTTCTTGTACATGTAAATCATCGTGACTAGATAGAATTAAAATCATGATAAAATTTTAAAAATTATTAAAAAGGTGGGAAGTTTACCTCCCCACCATAAAAAATATTTAAGAACTGAAATACTCTTGATACAATGCATCAAGTTGAGCGATATCTTCTTTATTAAGTTCTCCATTTTCATGAGCCTTTCGTGCTTCATCAAAAATCTGATTAATTTCATCCAAGTCAATTCCATGCTCATATTCCGCATATGCATCTTCGTAATGATGCGGCGTTGAAAGTACAAACGGAGCACCTTCTATTGGGCCGCGCATATCGCTTCCAGGTCTTTTGTCGTATGCAATATTTTTTCTATGGTCAATAGCAGGTGATGTTATGCCTAAATCATCCCAAGGTTTTTTAATAAGATCTATCGTTGGGTTTGTACGAATTTTATCTAACCATGGCTTGGTGATTCTCTCTGGATAAAACGTTAACTTATCTTTCCAAGGCTTAGTTATCATTTCTGGAAACCTTGTAAAGCGATCTAACCAAGGTTTTGTAGTGGTAATTTTTTTACAAACTCGATTTAACGCTTTTTTAGCATTTATCAAACCATAACCGTAACGATCATTCGGAATTGGATCAGAAGCATTATCCTTAAGTGGTGTTGCCGTTTCCTCTATAATTGATTTAATTTGATTCGCTGTTAGCGCACTATCTGCACTCTTTAAAAGTGCTGCCAAACCTGCAACATGAGGAGATGCCATAGATGTTCCGTCAAGGTTATCATAAGTATCATCCCAATAAGTACTGCGAATATTTACTCCTGGAGCTACAACGCTAATATGAGAACCAAAGTTGCTAAACCATGCTCTACTATTACTGTTATCAATTGCACCAACAGCCAAAACCCCTGAGTATGCTGCGGGATAAGATGGTGTACTAGAATTATCATTACCCATTGCTGCAACGCATAAGCACCCTTGGCTTATGGCAAAGTTTATTGCATTTTGCTTTGCAACACTATTAGGCCCTCCTAAACTCATATTTATAATATGTGCACCGTTATTCGCTGCCCATGTAACTGCCGCTGCAATATCTGCGTCAGTACCAACTCCAGTTACCTGATTGTCAGATAATCTTCTCACTCTAAACAACCCTTTTACAGGCATAATACTACAGCCCCAAGCTACACCAGTTACACCAGTATTATTATCCGACATAGCTCCCACTGTACCCGCTACATGTGTACCGTGACCAGTTCTATCACCAGGGCTATTGTCTGGAGATAAAACATCATCTTCAATCATCCAATCCTGCCCACTAAATGAAATTACATCACCATTATTTAGACCATTAGCTGAAAGATCAATTAAATCTCTACCATTAATTAAATTCCCTGATAAATCTGGATGATTAAGATCTGCACCAGAATCTACTATGGCGACTACCACACTTGATTTTCCAGTAGTACATTCCCAAGCTTCTGGTAATTGCATTTCTGTTAATCCCCATTGTTGTGAATAATCAGGATCATTTGGTGTAACGGCGAATGCATAATTAAAATAATTAAGAGATGCATCTTTCACTCCCTTTACTTTAGAGAGTTCTTTGCATACCTTTTTAATATCTTCTGTTTTCGTTTTGTCGAACTTCAAGCGGTAAGTTCGTAAAACTTCAGAAGCAGCCTCCATAGCAAATGCAGATACATTTACTCTGTTTTCAGCAATTAACCCATGTATTTTTGTAATTGCAATACAATTTTTTTTCTTAAGAAATGTATCAATATTTGATACACCCATGATTGTAGTACCATTCAAATGAAATTGAGCATTTGCGGCTAGAGGAATAGATTTTGACACCTTTTTCTGAGCGTCAAGATTTAAGGTTACTAATAGCTCGTTCTGAACGTAAGATGGGTTTTTGGAATCATACCCAATTGGATTTTTTGTGTACATAATCTTTATTTTTAAGTTAAATAATAATCTTAGGGTTAAGAATTATTTAATTAAATTGCTATGAACTATGTAGGTTATGAATTAGGCTAAAGACAATAACTAACTCATTATAAGAGTATTATATTAGCTTGTGAACAAAATTATAATTTTAATATTTAGAATCCAATACGTACTTGTACGTATTTTATCAAAATTGAAATAAGCAACATTAAAATATTCGCTATCGAACGAATGATATGGTATATAAATTGCCGCTTCAGGCGGCATTAGCGATTTTGACACTGCTTTAAATACATTGACGTAGGAGCAGATAGAATTGGTACATCTAAATTTATAAAAAGCAAGAAATGAGATAGACATATTCGAAATACTAAAATTTATACGGATTATATTGAAACAGTACAAAGTAAATCCCCTACTTCAACGCTTGAAGCAGCTAACGAAAGTTAACTTTTTTTTATTTCGAAGTTGAATTGAGTGCATATATAGCAAAACTACCTAACCAATGTCCACCCTCATAACTATCACCAAAAATACTTGGTAGGGAATAATTAATGTGTTGCTTAGCAATGTTTTTTAAATGATTATACTCTGGCAGTCCTTCTGCAATTTCATACAAATTCCAAGCTCTAGAAAAGTTAACACCGTCCAAGTGTACTAAATGGCCATCTGTTCTATCAGAAACCAATCCAACTTCTAAGGTGTAATTTTTATTTTTTAGTTGAGGCAAGAAATCATTTAGCCAAACTTTATACGCTTCCAAAGGTAATAAACGCTTCATTAAAGCAGCTTCTTCCAAACATGGTGATAAAAAATCACTTCCGCTAGGTTCCCATGTCATTGGGCAATTTTTATCGTTATTGAAAAAGAACAAAGCCCGTTGTTCTATGGTTTTTTTAAGTTTTACGTTTTGAGTAGTTTCTGCATAATCATAAGCAAAAGACAATCCAAATGCGGTATTCGTATGCGTTCCAACACGAAGTGGATAATTCAGTTTCGGAAGAAATGCAATGTACTTATCAACTATTAAATCGGTTAATGGTTGCAAATTATCCTCTAATCGTCTCGCCGTTTCATCATTCCAATTATGAATTTCCTCAGCAAGTTTTAATAGCCAAGCCCAACCATAAGTGCGCTCGTAAGATTTGTTATGCTTACCATTAAAATAACTAACCTCGGCTTCTATATTTTCTTTAGAAATATTTTTAAGTAATTTTTGTTTTATGGCATCTGCATTATCAATATCCGGAAAAGTTTTTAACAAGCTTACCAAGCTCCAATGTCCATGAACCGACGAATGCCAATCAAAACACCCATAAAATGTTGGGTGTAAATTGGTTGGCGATTTTAAATCTTCATCACTGCCTAAGGTTTGAGATAATCTGTTTGGGTATTCTGTATTTATACAATGTAATGGTAAACCGGCTAATTTATTAGCTTGCTCTAAATTTAAAATGGGCATTTTAAAAACCCCCATAAGTTTGGTTGGTTGTAATTCTTTTTTTTCTTCTTTTGAGTTATGGCAGCTGTAAGCTAAAACCAGTACCAAAATGGTTATAATTTTTTTCATCTTATAAAAATATAAAATAATTACCTTAAATTGTTTACTGATTAATATTTAGCTCATGATTTATAGATGCCTGTTTTTACCATAACACTTTTCACCTTTTTTTCTTGTAAAAATAAAACAGGTGAAATTACCGAAACAAAAGCCCCTAAAACACACTATTATTTTGTAAGACACGCTGAAAAAGATAGATCAGACCCTAATGATACAAATCCAAAATTAACACATGAAGGCCTATTGCGCGCCAAAGCGTTAAGCACCATTTTAAATGGCGTTACCATCGACGCTGTATATTCTTCATACACATAAAACATTACAAACTGCCAAGCCCACGGCTTATAAAAATCATTTAGAAATTACTATTTATAACCCAAGTGAATTTGATATTACAAAATTTATAACAGAACATAAAAACATTTTAGTTGTTGGGCATAGCAATACGATACACAAATTAGTGAACACTATACTTAAAAGTGAAATTTATGAAGATATTGACGATGGTAACTTTAGAAATTTATATCATATTACCTTATTGAATGGGAAGGTTTTAAGTTATGTATTAAATAGATACTGATACTTTAATATTTAATTTTATGTAATCCAATATCAAGTTATAAAATTTATTTTTTTGCGTTTCAATGATAATTAAATTTTCTTTAGTAAATTTATGCATGGGAACTATAAAGCATTATAATTTAAAAGAAACAGATATATTCATTTTTGATGATTATATAATTAATCAAATACATGACGTGGTTTTATTGAACCACCCCTTGGTAAAAATAAAATCATTAAAAAGCACTTCAGCGTAAAAAACATGGTCTATATATCCAGTAGAATGAACTCCTATAGCGTAGACCATTTTATATATCCAAAAATTGATGACATCGCGAATTTAGTAGCTATTGCCTTGGTTCCGAAAACAGATTTTATGATAAAAAATGCCGAATACGAGAGCAGTTTCAGCAATAAAGCTTTTCGTATTTTCGATATACGCTTATAGAAGCGTTACTTTAGACAGACAAAATAATAAATTGTCAAAATCAGGATGAAAAATAAATTTATTGTTTTTTGCTCCCAAATACAAATAGTAATCCATTCTTAGACACCATAGCCTTATAATGTCCAAAAATTAAAGGGTTATTTTTACTTACTTTTATTCTTTTAAATACAAACTAATGCTTTGAATTTGTATTATTTTCAGATTTTTGTTGTTTTCCTCTAATTTTTCAATAGAAAAATGGTTAGAGGTAGCAGGTTAAAAACATTACAAATTAATTTAATCAATATTATCGCTTATGGAAAAAAATAAAATACTAATAATTATTTTTATATTTATAAATAATTCTATAGCATTTTGTCAAAAACAAAGTAATAAAGCTATAGAAAACGATTTTATAAGATTAAATCAGCAACACGAGTTTAGCAACAAAGCAGGAAGTTATAAACAAATATTAAATGCTAACATTTCAACTATAGCCCCAGGTGATGAAATAATTATTTCTCATTATATTACTGGCTATGGGATGATTGATCCATATAGCGTAAAAATATATTCCACAACCTCCGCATCAATCTTTGATGAAGAAAATTCCAATATTACTGCAAATTTCGGTCTTCAAAAATCAGGTTTCAAATTTAGTAATATTGGTATTACCGTTGATTTAGGCGGTATTATAAAAATATTTGGTAAAAAATATACGTTATTCAGTGATGCGAAGGGTGATTATTTTGGAAAAAGAAGTCCAACGTCGATAATAACTGAAATAAATATTGACCATAATAATGATGGAATAATATTACCAGTACTAAACTGGACTTTAAAATCAAAAAAACAAATTAAACCCGGACAATACTATATTACTTTTATAATGACATATTTTAATGGAGAGAGTTGGCAAAATGACAAAATTGAACTACCAATTAAAGTTATGAATTGGCATGAAAATAATCATATCTTAGTAAAATGGTCTGCTTTAATAATAGCTGTATTAACTTTAATTACTTTAATTTCTGCAATAAAAAAGGATATTTTTAAATTATTTACGAAAAAAAATAAAATTAACCCCGTTTCAGATTCAATCTCTAAATTAAACAAATCTATAGAAGATTTAATTAATCAAATAAATTTATTTGAGAAAAAAAACACTCAAAAAATTCCTAAAATAAAAAGAAAACATTTAAAAAAGAGAAGAAAAAGAAAAAGATAAACTCTGTAATTTTAATCTTGTCGTTATCTTTTATTTGTAAAAAGTACCGACTTCTAAGAAACTCATAATTACAAAATTACCCCAACCACCCTTCACGGTCCAAACTCCTGTACTGAATCGCCTCACTAATATGAGCACCATTTACTACTTCAGCACCCTCCAAATCAGCTATCGTTCTAGACACTTTCAATATCCTATCATAGGCACGCGCCGATAAGTTCAGTCGTTCCATAGCCGTTTTTAAAAGCTGCTTAGACCCTTCATCTAAAACACAATACTTTCTAATTTGCTTTACATGCATTTGAGCATTATAATGGACTTTATCAGAATCTTTAAAACGCTCGGTTTGAATTTCCCTTGCTTTAGTAACACGCTTTCGTATTTCAACAGAGGTTTCTCCTTTTCTATCATCCGAGAGCTTATCAAATGGCACAGGCGTTACTTCAATATGAATATCGATACGATCCAATAAAGGTCCAGAAACTTTACTCAAATAGCGTTGCATTTCTGCGGGACTAGATGTTATAGGTGAATCTGGGTCGTTAAAATAACCACTCGGACTAGGGTTCATACTCGCTACCAACATAAAGGACGATGGATAGGTTACTGTAAATTTCGCTCTGGAAATGGTGACTTCTCTATCTTCTAATGGCTGACGCATGACTTCCAAAACTTCCCGTTTAAATTCTGGTAATTCATCTAAAAATAAAACCCCATTATGTGACATTGAAATTTCTCCAGGCTGTGGATAACTCCCGCCGCCAACTAAAGCAACATTTGATATAGTATGATGCGGACTCCTAAACGGCCGTTGCGCCATCAATCCTGTATCTTTTACACGACCAACTACAGAATGTATTTTTGTGGTTTCCAAGGCTTCATGCAGTGTCATTGGCGGTAAAATACTCGGTAATCGTTTTGCTAACATGGTTTTACCTGCTCCTGGAGGCCCAATTAAAATAATATTATGTCCGCCAGCTGCCGCAATTTCCATACAACGTTTAATACCTTCCTGCCCTTTTACATCTGAAAAATCAAACTCAGGAAAATCTAAGTTTTTTTCGAATTCTTCTCTAGTATTTATTATAGTTTGTTCTAAAGGTGTCCCTTTATCAAAATACTTGATAACTTGCTCAATATTTTCAACACCATAAACTTCTATATCATCAACAATAGCAGCTTCTTTTGCATTTTGCGCAGGAAGTATAAACCCTTTAAATCCTTCTTCCCTAGCTTTAACGGCAATGGGTAAGGCTCCTTTAATAGGTTGCAAACCACCATCAAGCGATAATTCACCCATGATTAAGTAGCGATCTAATTCTTCAGCCTTAATTTGGTCTGTGGATGCTAATATGCCTATGGCTAAAGTTAAATCATAAGCACTTCCCTCCTTTCGTAAATCTGCAGGAGACATATTAATAATAATCTTTTTCCCAGGGATTTTATAACCGTTATTTTGAAGTGCAGCAGCAATTCTGAAATTACTTTCTTTAATCGCATTATCTGGCAAACCTACAAGATGGTAACCTACACCTTTATCTACATTAACCTCAACGGTGACTGTTGAAGCTTCAACACCAAATACGGCGCTAGCAAAAACTTTTTTGAGCATAATTTATCTTTATTTTTTAAATGTAAGAAATGTATTTTAATTTCTATATTTTTTAAAAACAATAAAGATAATTATTAAAACTGCTTAATAATAAATTCAGACATTCTGTTAATTTCATGCTCTTCTTCGCTGCAAGCATCTTCAGTAACACCGTTTTGTATAGGTTGAGATCACCATAACCAACCGCGATAATTCGGTGCGATTCAATACCTTTTAACACCAAATATTCTTTAGTTGATGTGGCTCGTTTTTGAGACAAATCTCTATTGTAAGCTTCGTTTCCTCTAATATCGGTATGCAATCCTATTTCAATTTGCATGTTCGGATATTTAAGTAGTAAATTAATCACAGGTTGCAATACTTTTTTAACATCTTTACGAATGTACCAAAGTTTGTAATCAAAATTTATATCGGCTGTTTTTATAACGATTCAGTCTCCTTCTTTTTTAATATTTGGCTCAGAGGTGATAATATTTTTAATTTTATTCTTTTCATTCTGTTTTTCAGCTATAATATAATGTCTCTCTTTTTCTTGTTTTTTTAATTCCTTTTTTTGTTGTTCTTCTAATTCAGTTTGCGCAATTTCTTGTTTTTTTTCTCAATAAATCTAAGTGAAATTAATTGTAATGATGCATCGTTTTATAATGTCTTTGATCTCCAACTACTATTTTTCGTTCTGCATCTTTATGAATAAGTATGAGGAGTGAATTAAGGTTGAAGAAACCACTCTTCAAACTTAATTCACTCCTCATATTTTCTGACTTTTAAGGTATACCCTATTCGATTATTGATATTTAAAAACAAATTTTATTTAGTTGTTATATTTCTAAAATTAAGATACCTAAATAACTAAGAATTATCACGATTTCGCTATATTTGTCAGGACATAACGAAAATATCAAATGATTCCTATTTCCAAAGCTATTTCAATTGTAAAAAAAAATGGTAAGCCACTTTTAAATAAAATCAATAAATTGGTTGAAAAGGCTGGTGGATACGTTTTATTTGAAGATGTTATTTCGCCCATTAACATGCCGCCTTTCAGGCAATCGGCCATGGATGGATATGCTTTGAATTTGCATGACAGTTTATCTTATACCTTAATTGGAGAAATAAAAGCTGGCGACAGCCATCAACCTGTTTTACAAAAAGGAGAAGCTGTTAGAATTTTTACTGGCGCGCCCGTTCCAGATTCTGCAAATGCGGTTATGATGCAGGAGAAAGTGGAATCGAATGAAAATACCATCACAATTGAGCATCAAGTTGCATTAGAAATTAATATTCGCCCGTTAGGAGAACAAGTAAAAACTGGAGATGTTGCTTTAAAAAAAGGCACAAAACTGACTCCTGCTGCTATTGGCTATTTAATATCTCTAGGCATTACAGAAGTTTCAGTCTTTAAAAAACCAAATATCGCCATCGTTACCACAGGCAATGAATTGATTGAAGCTGGACAAGATTTAACCTACGGAAAAATTTACGAAAGCAATTCTAAAATGTTGCTGAGTACACTTTATAGTTTGAAGTTTTATGATGTCACGCTTCATAAAGTTGAAGATGATTATGATAAAACAGTTTCAACTTTAAAATCGGTTACTACCGAAAACGATTTAGTCATTATTACAGGAGGTATTTCAGTTGGCGATTACGATTTTGTTGGAAAAGCACTTAAACAACTCCAAGTTGAAGAGCTATTTTATAAAGTAAAACAAAAACCTGGAAAGCCTTTATTCTTCGGTAAAAAGGGCGATACTCAAATTTTTGCATTACCTGGAAATCCTGCTGCCGCCCTATCGTGTTTTTATGTATATGTGTATATCGCTTTGCAAAAAATGATGAACCGTAAAGATTTAGAATTGGCTCGTATTGAAGGAAAATCTATTTCGGAATTTGAAAAGAAAGGCGATAGACCGCAATTTTTAAAAGCAATTTACAATGAAGGAGAGGTTGAAATATTAGAAGGACAAAACTCATCCATGTTACAGACTTTTGCATTATCAAATGTTTTGGTTTATGCGCCTGAAGCTCTTACAAAAATAGCCATTGGAGATACCATTGAAGTCATACAATTACCACTTTAAAAGCGTGTTATGGCATATAAAATAAAAAGTCGCATTTGGATTGAATCTGAAAACAACGTGCTTTTAGGCGAAGGTCGTGTGCATTTATTAAAGGCTATCCAAAAAAACGGGTCACTTTCAAAAGCTGCAAAATCTCTTAATATTTCCTATAAAAAAGCATGGAAATTATTAGATTCCGTAAATAAATCAGCAAAAAAACCAGTAACCATAAATAGTATTGGCGGAAAAGGTGGCGGTGGTGCAGAATTGACAGAATACGGTAAATCCTTAGTCAAGGCGTTTGATGAAATTAACCGAAATTGCTGGAAGTTTTTAGATGAACAACTGGAGAAAATTGAGAAAATTTGAAATTAAAGATGGTGTTTTAAGCAAAGTCAAAACACTAAAATTAAAAAAACCAATTTGGTTTTAGACTATGCGTAATCAATCACAAATGAAAAAATATTAAGAGCATTTTTAAAACGATATGTTACAAACAGAAAACATATACATTTTTTTACTCATCCTACCTGTAGTATCCTTTTTATACGCAAGCGTAGGTCATGGTGGCGCAAGTGGTTATTTAGCACTTATGGCATTGTTTTCATTTACTCCAGAAAGCATGAAACCTACTGCTCTATTGCTTAATATTTTTGTTGCTGGTATTTCGTTTTATTACTATTACAGAGCAGGTCATTTTAATAAAAAGTTGTTTTTAGCATTTGCTATTGCTTCAATTCCGTTAGCATATTTAGGTGGCACTTTGGAGGTTGATGCATCGCTTTATAAAAAAATATTAGCCGTTTTACTCATTTTTGCTATTCTAAAAATGTTAAATATTTTCGGAAATGAAAGTTATACAGTCAAACAGGTTAAACTATGGCAAGGTTTAATTGTTGGTGGAATTATCGGGTTCTTCTCTGGACTCATCGGTATTGGTGGTGGCATTATTTTAACACCAGTAATTTTACTACTCCATTGGGGTAAAATGAAAGAAGCCGCAGCAGTTTCTGCATTGTTTATTTGGGTAAATTCTGTAGCTGGTTTAATTGGTCAAGTGAGTTGTGGCGTTACTATTGAAATCGAATCTTTTTTATTAGTTGCCATAGCAGTTATTGGTGGTGTTTTGGGTGGTTATTACGGAAGTAAAATAATCAACAATCAACGTTTACGGTATATTTTGGCATTTGTATTAATTATAGCGTGTACTAAACTCATGTTTACTTAGGTGAAACATAAAAAAGATATAACAGGCATCATTTTAGCAGGAGGAAAAAGTTCCAGAATGGGAACAGATAAAGGGTTTTTAATGCTTAACAACAAACCTTTTGTACAATATAGCATTGATGCCTTAAAGCCTTTGGTTTCTGAAATTATTATTGTTTCAGATGATGAAGCTTATGATGTTTTCGGAATAAAACGTGTTAATGACACATTAAAAAACGCGGGTCCTGTAGCTGGTATTTGCTCTGGTTTGAAAGCTTCAACAACCGAATATAATTTGATTTTGAGCTGTGATATTCCATTGATTACTTCTAAAATTATTCAGAAGTTAATTGATAATATAGATGCTATTTCAGAAGTTATTCAAATTGAAAGCAATGGAAAAAGTATGCCGCTAATAGCCATGTATAAAAAAGAGGTTTTAAACATTTTTGAAGCCTTTTTAAAAAATGATGAAAGACGTTTACGAGTGGCAATAAAAAGTTGCAAATCAAAAAATATAGTATTGGAAAAAGAACTTGAATTTTCCACAATGAACGTGAATACTAAAACAGAATTAAAAGCCATTGAAGATGCATATAACCATTAAATATTTTGGACAAATAGCAGAAGTAACCCATAAAGACGAAGAATCTTTAGAATTTTCTGGCAGCTTAGTTTCTGATTTATTAGAAGCTTTATATTCCAAATATGAACTACTGAAAAATAAGGATTTTAAAATCGCTCAGAACCAAGAATTGGTTTCCTTTGAAACTGAATTAAATGGTGGAGATATTGCTTTATTGCCACCTTTTGCGGGAGGATAAAACCAACCTGCGAGGTTTTGAGAATCTTGTAGGTTTAAAGAATTAAAAAACAATACCTACAAGGTTTTTGAAACCTTGTAGGATAAAAAAGTTAAGAAGATCCCGAGGTTTCGGGACTGCCTCGAAAATAATGACAAACAGATACAACAGACATATCATCCTTTCAGAAATCGGACAAACAGGTCAAGATAAAATTTGCAATGCCAAGGTTTTAGTTATTGGTGCTGGTGGTTTGGGCTGTCCCGTTTTGCAGTATTTAACGGCCGCTGGTGTTGGTACTATTGGTATTATCGATTTTGATGTCGTTGAACTTTCTAATTTACAGCGTCAGGTTTTATTCGGAACAGCTTCACTTGGAAAAAACAAAGCAGAAGCAGCAAAAGAACGGTTGGAAGATTTGAACAATGAAATTTCTATCGTCGCTTACGCGGAAAAGTTAACACATCAGAACGCTATCAAACTATTCAATCAATACGATATTATTGTAGATGGTTCAGATAATTTTAAAACACGCTATTTAGTTAATGATTCCTGTATTATCGCCAACAAACCTTTGGTTTTTGGAGCGATTTATAAGTTTGAAGGACAAGTTTCAGTATTCAATTATAACAACGGACCAAGTTACCGTTGTTTGTTTCCTAATCCACCAAAAAAAGATACTGCTCCTAATTGTTCAGCTATTGGTGTTTTAGGCGTACTTCCCGGAATTATTGGGAGCATGCAGGCTAATGAGGTTTTAAAAATCATACTGGAACTTGGTAATTCACTTTCAGGACAACTATTATATTTTAATGCTTTAACGCTTCAAAATTCAACCTTAAAAACAAAGAGAAACGAAGCTATCATCAATTCCATTTTAAAAGACAAAGAACAGTTCCATAAAAAAGAAATCAATTTTAATTGTGAAGTTAAAGTGAATACTGTTTCTATTGAAGCTTTTTTATCCGAAGAAAATATCCAATTTATTGACGTTAGAGAAGCTCACGAAGAACCAAAAATTGAGGGTTTTGATGTGACTTACATTCCTTTAAGTCAGCTTGAAAATAGTTTAGACAAAATTGAAACATCTAAAAAGAAAGTCATTTTTTGTCAATCAGGAATACGAAGTAAACGTGCTGTTGAGTTGTTGCTAGAACTCGAAATTGAAAATTGTTTTAGTGTAAAAGAAGGCGCTAAAGAAATTATAAATACCTACTCCCAAAGCTTCGGGATTAAAACCTTGCAGGAAAACGAAACAAAATAGAATATTTAACCTGCGAGGTTTCAAAATCTTGTAGGTCTATAAAACATAAATTATGACAAACAAAAAACCAATAAAAAACGTATTTAAAGATGGCGCAATTTCCTCAGAATTTATAGGCAATTCCATTTACAAACACCAAACAAAAACAAGTATAGGTGCACACAATATTTTTTTAGGACAGGTAAGGGCTGATGACATCGATGGCAAAACCGTATCCGCCATAGAATACAGCGCATACGAGGATATGGCAAATCAGAAATTCCATGAAATTCGTGAGGCTGCTTTTGAAAAATTCGAATTAACATGCATGCACATTTACCACAGCTTAGGCACAGTAAAATCTGGAGAAATATGCTTGTTCGTATTTGTGTCCTCTCCAAGACGAAAAGTAGTTTTTGAAGCTTTGGAGTATATTGTTGAAGCGATAAAAGCTGATGTTCCCATATTTGGTAAGGAAATATTTGAAGACGAATCTCATCAATGGAAAACGAACTCTTAATATGTATTTTGTTTAGCTGTTTTTCGTTAAGTCGGAAACACTTAAACAACTTACAACTTAACAACAAACAATAATGGTTGATATAACCCACAAAGTAACCACGCTAAGAACGGCAGTAGCCCAAGCCATTGTAAAAGTGAGCAAACCTGAAACTATTACTGCTATTCAAAACGATACAGTCCCCAAAGGCAATGTATTCGCTATGAGCAAAGCTGCAGGTTTATTAGGCGTAAAACGAACTCCGGATATTTTACCCGATTGCCACCCCTTACCTATCGAGTTCACAGGTATTGAGTATGAAGTAAACGGATTGGAAATTACCGTGCTCTTTACGGTAAAAACCATTTACAAAACAGGTGTTGAAGTTGAAGCTATGCACGGTGCAAGCGTAGTTGCCTTAAATATGTACGATATGCTTAAACCTATTGACAAAGGCATTGAAATACAGACCATAAAATTATTGAAAAAGAAAGGCGGAAAATCAGATTTTAAAGATACTTTTAGGAAAGATTTGAAAGCTGCTGTTGTAGTATGTTCAGACACAATTTCCTCAGGTTATAAAGAGGACAAAGCTGGTAAAGCCATCATAAAAAAACTGGAACATTGCGATGTGAAGATATCAGAATATGTTATTATTCCAGATGAAGTTGAACACATTCAACAGAAAGCAAAATCATATAAAGACCAAGGTATAGATATGGTCATTTACACGGGAGGCACAGGACTTTCAGGACGCGACGTAACTCCAGAAGCGCTACTACCCTTATTGGAAAGAAGAATTCCAGGCATTGAAGAAGCCATAAGGGATTACGGCCAAGAACGGATGCCTTTTGCCATGCTATCGCGAAGTATTGCTGGCACTATTGGAGATACTTTAATATTGGCTTTACCTGGTTCAACCAATGGTGCAAAAGAATCTATGGATGCTATATTTCCAGCTGTATTACACAGTTTTAGAATATTAAAAGGCGCAAGACACGATTAATTTATGAATAGTGAATAGTGAATAGTGAATAGTGAATAGTGAATAGTGAATAGTGAAAAATGCCGAAATGAAAAAAGAAACAAACATCTTACAAGATTCTCACGGAAGGGACCATACCTATCTTCGTATTTCGCTGATTGAACGTTGCAATTTACGTTGCACCTATTGCATGCCAGAGCAAGGTGTTAAACTATCTCCCAAAAATCACTTAATGACCTATGAGGAAATCTATGACATCGCTAAAATATTTGTAGAAAATGGCATTACAAAAATTCGTTTGACTGGTGGCGAGCCTTTAATTAGAAAAGACATTCCTGTTATATTGGAAAAATTGGCAACTCTTCCTGTAGAGTTGTCGATTACTTCCAACGCCGTTATTATTGATAAATTTATTGATGTTCTAAAAGCTAATGGTGTAAATAAAATCAATGTGAGTTTAGATTCCTTAGATGCCGGAAAATTTAAACATATCACAAGAAGGCATGAGTTTCAAAAAGTTTACAATAATATTCTGTTACTGGTAAAGGAAGGTTTTGAGGTTAAAGTCAATGCAGTATTAATGAAGGGTTTTAATGATAATGAGATTATTGATTTTATTAACTTCACAAAAGATATATCGGTTGTAGTACGCTTCATAGAATTTATGCCTTTTGATGGTAATAAATGGGATATGAGTAAAATGGTCTCTTATGCTAAAGTAATGACGTATGTTCATAACGCTTTTGCGGAAGAGAACATTGAGCGCTTGCAAGATGCTCCTAATGATACCTCAAAAAATTATAAAATAAAAGGCTACAAGGGAAGTTTTGCTATTATCAGTTCCGTGACCAATCCATTTTGCGACTCTTGTAACAGACTGCGGTTAACAGCTAATGGGCAACTTAAAAATTGCCTATTTTCATCCGGAGAATCAGATATTTTGACCACACTTCGTGCTGGAAAGTCTATTGAACCCGTGATTCAAAAAGCAGTATGGGCTAAATTAAAAGTTCGAGGTGGTATGGATACCCTTAAAAAACTTCAGGAACCTGAACTACACACAAATAATAGAAGTATGACGGCTATTGGTGGCTAAAAATCTCATAATGATAAAAAATATAGAGAATCTTTTAAATAAAAGTTTTTCCAATTACACAACCCATAGCTTATAAAATGGTGCACATAGTCAATAACGCAGCAATAAAGGAACTTTTCCAAAAAGACAGCGTCATGATTAAAATACATGAGCAATTTGGACGCCCTCCAAATTGGCAAAGACCTATTGGTTTTATAGCATTAGTGCAAATTATACTTGAGCAGCAAGTTCATCTCAATGCTGCAAAGGCACATTTTAATGCATTGCGAAAATTCCTTGGAATTATAACCGTGACAGACTTATTGAAAATGACAGATTTGCAATTTAGAAATTGTCAAATCAGTAAGCAAAAAACAGCATATTTAAGAGCATTGGCTACAGCTGTTGAGACTGGTTTGGATTTTAAAGAGCTACTCCAACTTGAAGATGATCAAGTCAGAAAAAAACTGTTGGCAATTAAAGGAATTGGACATTGGACTATTGATATGTATTTGATGCAATGCCACCAAAGCAAAAATATTATACCCTTAGGCGATATAACGATAAGAACAACAATTGCGGAATTATATGGTATCAAAAACAAGAACAGTAATGCAATCCATACATTAGTTAAACTGTGGTCACCATACGGCAGTCTAGCCTCCTATTTTTTATGGCACTATTACCTAAAAAAAAGAAAAAGAACTTATTAGTTTAGAACTAAAAAATGCTGTTGTTTTTACTTTATAGAATTAAAAGATCTCTTAAACAATTAGAAGTCACATTTGATATTCCTCAATCTTATTAAGATACAAGAATCGATACGGCATAAGCATCAATTGGAAGTGACAACATATGGTAATAGGAGTCATAAGATTGATTTTTTGTAATCGAAAGCTCTGTAGTAACGGTATCAAAATCTTCTTCGTCATACCCTTTACAAATACTATTGAAAATGGCCTTTAAACCTTTAGCATTGATAACGGCAATACCTAACAAATGTGCTTCATCAATAAATTTTTCGAACGCCTTTGGCCCACCATAATCTCTATCTAGTGCATAGGCTGCTGGGTTATAACCCCAAGAAATATCACCCGAAAATTCCGTAATAGGCAATAACTCGATACAATTTATACCCAAGGCCTTTAAATATGGCAGCCGTTTTATGGCATCATCAAAAGTACCAACGGATTCTTTATTTTTTCCTCTGTAGAAGGTACCAATATGCAATTCATAAACTACTAATTTATTCCAATTTGGTATGACAAAGTCATCACATTTCCAATCAAAATCCAAGGAACATATAACAAAGTTGCCATTACTATTGGTCATTTCATGAGCATAATGATTATTTCTATCAAAAGTATTGTCCTTACTAGGTTATGGAAAATTTGTATTCCTGTCCGTTTTTCGCACTATCAAAAACACGGGACAAATAGACATTTCCCTCGTGTTCCAACGGGTTTGATTTTTTCTTCTATTTATTAAAATCTCCGACCACAGATACAGCCCCTTCACGCGGCACCTAAACCCTAAACATTTTTCCTTTTTCATTGGAATTTATCATCGTACCCATACCAGTCTCTCTCGTTTTACGTGTCACTTCAATCGTATCCATAAGTTACATTATTCATAAAATGAAAAGACATATAAAAAACTATTTATCTCAAACCCATTTTCCTTTAACTTTATCAAATCCATTTTATTTACTTGTAATATTTATGTATATATTGGGATAAAAATTGGCCTTATAAAATCAATTTAGATGTATTTTAGAAAAAAGCACGGAAAAGGGTTTACTTATAAAGATGATGATGGAAAAACCGTTAAAGATAAAATATTGAGAGAGTGGTTTGAATCGCTTGTAATTCCCCCAGCTTGGAAAGATGTTGAAATAAGCAATAAAAAATCTGCTAAATTATTAGCTACAGGGCGTGATGAAAAAGGACGAAAACAATACATCTATCATCCCAATTACAGAAAAAAAAGGAATCAGGAAAAATTTAATAGAATCATTCGTTTTGCTGAAAATTTAGAGCATATGCGTCGTGTAACAGGTCAATATTTAAGACAAAGAAAAATGACACGGGAAAAGGTACTTTCGACTATGGTTCGATTAATGGACCAAGCCTATTTTAGACCAGGCAGTTCCAAATACACTAAGCGAAATAATAGCTATGGGCTTACAACTATTCGTAAAAAACACTTGGAAATTCATGATGATGCCATAACCTTTTCATATATAGGAAAATCCGGAAAACCTCAAGAACGACATATCGAAAGTGAACGACTAGCAAAAATTATTCAGCAACTTGATGAAATCCCTGGGTACCGTGTATTCAAATATTTAGATGAAGACAATAATAAAGTTGAAGTTGAAAGCAATGAACTAAATGACTTTATCCATGATATTATGGGCGAAGATTTCTCGGCTAAGGATTTTAGAACTTGGGCAGGAACCATGATTGCAGCAATTGCATTAGATGGTATCGGGGCAGTAAGTAAAAATGACCAGAAAGCTTTAGAAAAAAATGTTCGCAACGCCATTGTAACTGTTTCTGAAAAGCTAGGTAACACACCATCTGTAGCGAGGAGTTCTTACATAGACCCAAGAGTAATAAATAATTATACAGAAGGCAAAACAACTTCTTATTTTTTGAAACAAGTGAAAAAAATATTGAAAAAGCATGAAAATCTATCTGAGGAAGAACTTAGCGTGTTGTGCATGTTAAAAGAAAATTTAGAGTAAAATATAATACATCGATTTAGTTTTTTATGAAAGAAATATCTAGTTATTATATCGCTTTAGCATGTTTGGGATTTGCCATTTCTTTAATGGCATTTATTCCTATATATTCCAAAAAGTTAAAAATTACATATATTATTCCACTCATATTAATGGGAATTTTAATGTACGTATTTAAAACGCCTTTACCTTGGCCAGAACCGCTTTGGGATTTTAAAATAGGTAAGATTATTACAGAAGTTATTGTGGTTACCAGCTTAATGACCGCAGGATTAAAAATTGGAACAAATTATAATTTAACGGATTGGAAAAAACCCCTTGCTTTAATTTTTATCACGATGCCACTATTTATGCTGGCGGTATTTTTAATTTCAAAATATATTTTAGGGTTAAGCAATCTCTTATCCTTATTACTAGCAGCAGTTTTAGTACCAACAGATCCTGTTTTGGCCAACGATTTACAACTTGAAGAACACCAAGATTTAAAAGAAAAAAATACAGGCTTAAGATTTACGTTAACAGCGGAAGCTGGAATTAATGATGGGGTGGCGTTCCCTTTTATTTTCTTAGCTATTTTGTACTCGCAATCTTCAAGCTTTTTTACAATTGATTGGGCATACTTCTTAACATATTATATATTGTATAAAATTATTTTGGGCGTAATAATTGGTTGTGTGATTGGCTATATATTTAGCTATTTTGTGCACCGCCATAACAAAAAAGACAAAAAAAATATATTAAGTGGTTTTATAGCTTTAGCGCTAACCTTCTTATCTTACGGGGTTGGTGAAATTTTTCATACCTATGGCTTTATAAGTGTTTTTTGCTGTGGTATTTTTATGCAGTATTTTAGTGAAAAAAGAAAACAGAATCGAACCAACCATACTATGTTGCACTATGCCGAAGAAACAGAAAAACTTATGGTCGCAATATGGACTATTTTTTTTGGAGGCTCAATCATGTCAGGAATATTAGGTTATACAAACCTTACAGGTATTATTGTAAGTTTATTAATCGTACTGTTAATTAGACCTATAACAGGCTATTTAGGAATGCTTACTACAAATTTTAATCAACCCAAAAAATTAGCCATTAGCTTTTTAGGTATTAAAGGTATTGGTAGTTTCTTTTATTTGAGTTATGCCCTTTTAAATGGAAATTTTGAAAATTATGAAAATTTAATAGGCATTGTAAGTTATGTGGTTTTATTTAGTATTATTATTCATGGACTAACAAGCTTAAGAGTTATCAATTATTTAAAAAAATACAATAAAAATTAAATTTAATGATTTATAGTATTATCGATGTTGAAACCACGGGACGTAGCAATCGTATTACAGAAATTTCTATTTTTAATTATGAAAACGGGATTGTTATTGAAGAATTTACATCTTTAGTAAATCCTGAAATTTTAATACCAATGCACATTACTGCCCTTACTGGAATTGATAACAGTATGGTTTACGATGCACCACTTTTTTCTGATATTGCACAAAACATTTTAGATATTACTACCGATACCATTTTTGTTGCCCACAATGTCAATTTCGATTATAATGTAATTCGTGGCGAATTTAATAGAATTCATATAGACTTTAAGCGAAAAAAATTATGTACGGTTAGATTATCCAGAAAATTGATGCCTGGACACCGTTCTTATAGTTTAGGTAAATTATGCAACGATTTGAATATAAAAATTGAAGGTCGCCATCGTGCACGAGGAGATGCCGAAGCTACGGTTATTTTATTCTCAAAATTGAAGCAACAGGAAAGGTCAAGAGAGGTTTTTAAACAGTTTTTAAAAGGAAATAGTAGACAAGGCACTTTACCTTCTCATTTATCAGATTCAATTTTTGAAAACATACCTAATGCACCTGGGATTTATTATTTTTTGAATAAAAAAAAGGAGATTATATATGTTGGTAAAGCTAAAGATTTAAAAAAACGTGTCCTCGGGCATTTTTACGATAAGAAACAAAAGGAATTGGATTTATGTAGAGAAACCGCTCATATCGATTTTGATTTATCGGGTAGTGAATTGATTGCTTTGCTTATGGAAGATGCAGCAATAAAAAAACATTATCCGCAGTATAATGTGGCATCTAAAAAAAATTCTCGGCGCTTTGGCATTTGTAATTACATAGATAGGAATGGTATCATCCATTTTACATATAACACGGTTAAACTTAGCCCTAACCCTATAAAAATCTTAAACAGTAAAAGAGATGCTATAGCATATTTAGAAAAAATTTGTATGGATTATAAATTGTGCCCGAAATATTGTGGTTTACAAAATAATGTAGCCACTTGCAATCATTATAAAATCTCAACATGCAAAGGTATTTGTGCTAAAACGGAAACTATTAAAGATTATAACAATCGTGTTAATAACGCAATTGCAATTACTCGGACAGAAAGTTTGAACAAAATTATAAAACAAAATGGGAGAAATGCTTTTGAAGAAGGGTTTGTTATAATTAAAAATGGAAACTATTTAGGTTATGGGTTTGTTGATAAAATGGAGCAGATTACCAACGACGAGCAACTTGAAAATTTTTTGATAAAACAAAAAGATACATTAGAAACACAGCGTATTTTATCTAAAATTTTATAATAAAATAAACTCCTCCCGATTTTTTCTGTATTATGAAAAGTTAAGAGGAGTTCAATTTAAAAAATTGGGCAAAAAGAACAAATCCGTTTACCCTTCCACCAATTAAGGTTCAAGTCGAAATCGATATTGTATATAATGAATTTAAAAATATCAAGCTAAGTTTATTTCTTTAAGCCTTGATGAAAACGACATCCTTTTTTGTGAAACCCTATGCTGATTAATAAAACATAATCTTGTGTTGCCTATTATGTTTGTTGATTAAAATACCTTTAAACAAATAAAATATAGTGCATAGTAGGTTTCTGGTTAAAAAATACCAATAATAAAATAATCTTTTTAAAACGCTTTTTTCAAAACAGAATAAAGATAAAATATTGACTATGGATGGAATAATTACATGGTAGCTTTAAAATTAAAAGGTTTTTAATGAATCTAAATACTAATATAAAATTCAATAACTTAATAACATTATTTAGATTTAAGTTTTACATTATTTTCTTTTTTTCACCGTAATCCTAACACTTTTTGAAGCTGGCGTTTTGGCGGTATGGGCAAAACTATCTAAAGGTACCAATACATTAGTCTCTGGAAAATATGTAGCACAACAGTTTTTAGGTATATCATATCCTACAACTTTAAAATTATCTGCTTTGCGAATTGTACCGTTATATTCTGATTTTAGATTTACGACTTGGTGCTCTTCTAAGTTTCTCGATTTCATATCTTCACGATTCATAAAAATGATACGCCTCTCGTTAAAAACACCTCTATATCTATCGTTCAAACCATAAATAGTCGTATTGAATTGATCATGGCTACGAATGGTCATCATGACTAATTCATCACTTTTAAGCTTCCAATCGGGCAATTTATTTGATGTGAAATTGGCTTTCCCTGTTTTAGTATAAAACTTTCTTTCTCTGGCACCATTTGGTAAATAAAATCCTGCGGGTTGTTTTAGTTTTTTATTAAAATCGGTAAAACCATCTACAACTTCAGCAATATCATCACGTACTAAATTATAATCGTCTTGGTATGCCAGCCAATCAATTTTTGAACGGTCTTTTAAAGTGGCGTGAGCAATACCGCAAACAACGGCAACTTCACTTAATAAATCTTCTGAACAAGGTTCTAAAATACCCTTTGTAGATGACACAACGCCCATGGAGTTTTCAACGCTTTGTGTTTGCACACCTGTTTTTTGATAGTCTTTTTCTGATCGTCCTAAACATGGAAATATTAATGCTTCCTGTCCGGTTACCAAATGTGAACGATTTAATTTTGTACTCACATGAACAGTTAAATTACAATTTGCCATAGCCTGTGCAGAATAGGCTGTATCCGGAACAGCTGAAATAAAGTTACCTCCCATCCCGAAAAAAACTTTTACCTTACCCTCATACATGGCTTTAATAGCCTCGATTACCGAATAACCATGTTTTACGGTAGGTTTAAACCCATATTTAGCCTCTATTTTATCTAGAAAAGCTTGTGGAGCAGCTTCCCAAACACCAACAGTTCTGTCGCCCTGTACATTAGAATGACCCCGAACAGGACAGGTTCCCGCACCTTCTTTCCCTATACTGCCTTTTAACAATAGTAGGTTTACAACTTCTCTGATATTATCAACTGCATTTTCGTGTTGTGTTAAGCCCATGGCCCAGCAAATTATAATTTTTTTCTTGGTTAAGACTAGATCAAAAGTCTCGTTAAAAATGGCTCTTGAAACGCCCGATGCTTTAAGACAATCTTCAAAATTATAGGTTTTTAAATCGGCAATAAATTCTTCTAATCCATTAGTATGTTCTACTATAAATTCTTTGTCGAAAACATTTCCGCTTTGCTCTTCTTTTTCCAATAGTTTTAATAATAGAGCTTTGAAAAAAGCAACATCACCATTTATAGTAACTGGTACAAAAACATCTGATAGTTTTGTACCACCGGTTAACATTTTTATAGGGCTTTGTGGATCTACAAACTTTATCAATCCAGCTTCTGGTAAAGGATTTATAGCCACTATTTTACCACCATTTTTTTTTGTTTTTTCCAAAGCAGACAACATTCTCGGGTGATTTGTTGCTGGGTTTTGACCAACAACCATAACCAATTCAGCTTTATATAAATCATCTAAAGTAACAGAGCCTTTACCTATTCCTAAGGTTTCAGAAAGTGCGCTTCCACTCGCTTCATGACACATATTAGAGCAATCTGGTAAGTTTGCTGTTCCAAACTCCCTAACAAATAACTGATATAAAAAAGCCGCTTCGTTTGTGGTTCTTCCAGATGTATAAAATGCAGATTCGTCAGGATGATCTAGATCATTTAAATGTGTACCTACTTTTTTAAAAGCTTCGTCCCAATTTATAGGTTGGTAATGTGTTCCGCCTTTTGGCAAATACATAGGCTCTGCTAACCTTCCTGATTTTCCAATCTCAAAATCAGTTAAACCTGCTAATTCATCAACAGAATTATTTGCAAAAAAATCACGCCAAATGAGTTTATTCTGCATTTCCTCAGCCATAGCTTTCATTCCATTTTCGCAATATTCTCCTAATGAAGAACGCTCATCATCCGGATCTGGCCACGCACAACCTGGACAATCAAAACCTCCCTTCTGATTTATTTTTAATGATACTTTAATTGCATCTGAAGTTTTCATGTATTTATTTGCATGAATTACAGCAGCTTTTAGTGCTCCAAAACCCACACTATTAGTTGGCGGTGATGTGGTTTTCAAATCTTCGAAATGTTCTGGTGTTAATGCTTTATCAATTGGAGATTTAGTCATGAAAATTTTTAGTTATCTGTATTATACTAATTCAGTTATGTAGCCTTAAAAACAAATTTACAATATTATAGTTGTTTAATATATATATATTTATAAAGGAAATTTTTTTTAGTTATTATGATCATTAGTTACAACGGCTCTTTATCCCATAACTTTTTTTTCAATAGACATATTATCCATATATGGTTGTTTGGTAAGACGTTTACCTGTAGCTTTATATATGGCGTTGGCAACAGCAGCTCCTACTGGCGGTAATGTTGGCTCTCCAAGACCTGTTGGATTAAGGCCATTATCTACAAAATGAATATCTACCTTAGGGGTTTGCCCCATTCTGATTAACTGATAGGAATTAAAATTATTGGATTGCGGTACACCATTATTAAATCCAAAATTAGAATAAAGTGCATGACCAATACCATCAATAACACCACCTTTAGCTTGATTCATGGCACCCAAGGGATTAACTACAATACCGCAGTCTATAGCACAAGTGACTCTTTTTACATTGGGTAAACCATTTTCTATAGTAACATCTGCAACCTCAGCAACGTGAGAGTTGTGGCAATAATATACCGATATTCCCTGATAAACGCCTGCTTCAGTTTTACCCCAATTGGATTTTTCAACAGCTAGTTTTAAAACACCTTGTAACCGTTCTGGACTATATTCAATTTTAGGGTCTGGATTATTTTTTACATTTTCCAGTAAATCCATGTGAAGTTGTACACGATCAACACCTAATTCTTCTGCTAATTCATCAAAAAAACTTTGTTCTGCACTCGCTAAAAAATTAGTAAATGGTGCTCTCCAAGCTCCTGTGGTAATATTACTTTGGTATGTTGCCGTATCGACTTGATAATTCGCAATAGCAGCAGCTGGAAAAAAATTAGGTATTAAACCATACATATTGCCATTTATACAAGCTTCTTTTAAATGATAGCCCGTTAATTTTCCATCTTTGATGGAAGCTGCTATTTTGTATTTTGATGCCGGACGATAAATGCCCGTTGTCATATCATCTTCTCTGGAAGAAACCACCTTAATTGGTTTTTGTAAAGCGTTGGAAATTTCAGCAGCTTCATAAACAAAATCACCGTATAATCTGCGTCCAAAACCACCACCCATGCGTGTCATTTCTAAATCGACATCTTCAATTGCTCTTCCTAATAAGTCTGAAACCACTTGAGCTGCAGCTTCTGGCGTTTGTACAGATCCTACTAAATGTATTCGCTCTGCCGTAACATTGGCAAAGAAATTCATAGGCTCCAGAGTGTTGTGCGGTAAAAAAGGAGCTTCATAAACACGTTCCAGAATCTTATCTGCTTCAGTAAATGCTTTTTTAACGTTACCATCTTTTCGCAATGTTTCAAATTTATTTCCATGTAATAAATCCAATAGTGCTTTATCATGTGTTTTAGAACTTTCAAGAGGGGATTCCGTTTTCCAAACGGCTTTAATTGCTTTTTTACCTTTCATGGCATCCCAAGTCGTTTTTCCAATAACAACGACTTTATCGGACTTACTCATTTGCATTGACCAATTATTTTTTCCACTGTCTTTATAGTCTCTTATTTTTTGACCGATAGTAATAACATCAATAACACCAGGTAAGGATTTTGCTGTAGAATCATCGTAAGACTCTAAAACTTGACCGAATGCTGGTGGTCGTAAAACGCACGCATACAACATATCCGTTTCTTTATAATCAAGACCATAAAGCGGTTTTCCTGTTATGATTTTATCGATATCAACATTTCCTTTTCCTTGTCCTATAATAGTAAAATCCTTTGCATCTTTTAAAACAACATCTTCCGGGACCTCAAGTAATGCAGCTTCTGAAACCACATCGCCATACCCTAACGTATCCCCATTTGCATTAGTAATAATACCTTCTTTAACAGAACATTCCGAAGCATTAACTCCCCAACGAGCAGCTGCAGCATTAACCAACATATGCCTTGCCGTGGCTCCCGTTTGCCTTAGCGGTTCCCAACCATGACGTATAGACTGGCTTCCTCCTGCTAATTGTCTTGTATAATTTTTAGTATCGAGCTTACCTTGGTCTACATAAACATCACTCCATGCCACTTCTAACTCTTCAGCAATGAGCATGGGCATAGATGTTTTAACACCTTGGCCTATTTCTGGATTAGGAGAAAAAATAGTTACTTTCCCTTCCGGGGAAATTTTTATAAAAGCATTAAAATCATTATAATTTAACTTACTTAAATCTATTGGAGGTTTCGCATCCGATTTGCATGCCGTAAATAAGTTAAAACCTATAATCATACCACCACTTGCCAAGGCTGATGATTTTAAGAACGATCTTCTACTAAATGTTATTTTTTTTGAAGGTGTCATTTATTTTTATTTATAGGATATTCAATTTAATTTTTTAGCAGCTAACATAACAGCATCCTCAATACTATTATAAGCAGCACATCTGCAAATATTTCCATGCATGGCATTTCTTATTTCAGATTCTGAAGGATTTGGGTTGTTTTTTAAAAATGCAGAAGCCGTCATAATTTGTCCTGCTTGACAATAACCACATTGTGGTACATCAACTTCTTTCCAAGCCTGTTGTACAGGATGATTTCCATGTTTTGAAAGTCCTTCAATGGTCGTAATATCCATACCTTCAGCTTTAGACACCTGTAACAAACAACTTCGAATAGCATTACCGTTTATGTGAACTGTACAAGCACCACATTGCCCAATACCGCATCCAAATTTTGTACCGACCAACTCAATTTTATCTCTTAAAACCCATAATAAGGGCGTGTCCATATCTGCCTCAACAGCATACGATTGGTTATTAATTTTTAAGTTGAATGTTGGCATAATTTATATTTTGGTATTAAGATATTAAAAATTACAATTAAAAAATAACCTAACTTACATTTTATCATTGGAATAACTTAAAAAAAATTCAACCTTACATCTTCAACGCTATCCGAATTATCTAATTTCTACTTTAGTATTTTTTATCAAAATTAAAACTACTTTTAGCTTGCGTATTATTTTTAAAATCTGGAAATGACTAATTCAAAAAAAATAGGCCTGATCTTAGGCCCTACATTATTTATATTAATTCGGTTATTTTTATTCTCAGAAGGTTTATCACGAGAGGCTAACGGTATTTTAGCATCAACAGCTTGGATTGCGGTTTGGTGGATTTTCGAAACCATTCCCATTGCAGCCACCGCACTGTTGCCAATAGTTTTATTTTCGCTTACTGGAAGTTTGGACATTGGCTCTACAACGGCAGCTTATGGCCATAAATTTGTGTTTCTATATTTAGGCGGATTTATAATAGCTATAGCTATTGAAAAATGGCATTTACACAAACGCATAGCATTACATATTATAAACATCATAGGGTCGGACATAAAAAAAATAATATTAGGGTTTATGATAGCTACTGCATTTCTATCCATGTGGATTTCAAATACTGCCACATCTGTAATGATGTTGCCTATTGGTATTGCTATTATCAAACAACTTAAAAACAATCCTGATACTGATGTTAATGAAAATACAATATTTGGAAAAGCATTGATGCTTGCCATAGCATATAGCGCTTCTATTGGTGGGATTGCGACATTAATAGGTACACCTCCAAATTTGGTTTTAGCTGGAGTTGTTTCAGAAACTTATGGTTATGAAATCACATTTTCAAAATGGTTTATTTTTGGATTTCCTATTTCTATCATTCTATTAATTATCTGTTGGTTATATTTAACAAAATTTGCATTTTCGTTTAAACAAAAACGATTTCCTGGCGGCAAGCAAGAAATAAAACGTTTGCTAAAATCACTCGGAAAAATGACTTATGAAGAAAAAGTGATTACTATAGTTTTTGCAACCACTGCATTTTGTTGGATAACACGTTCGTTTTTACTTGTAACAATAGTACCAGAAATTGATGATACCATTATTGCTATTCTGTTTGCTTTGGCCTTGTTTTTAATTCCATCTAAAACCAAACAAAAAAAAATATTATCTTGGAAAGACACCAAGAATTTACCATGGGGCATTATCCTTTTATTTGGTGGTGGTATGGCTTTAGCAAAAGGTTTTGATACGAGTGGATTGGCATTATGGATAGGAAATCAAATGATTAGTTTAAAGGGTATAAGTACCATATTATTAATTTTAATTCTAATTTCAGCCATTAATTTTTTAACTGAAATCACTTCTAATTTAGCAACCACAGCAATGCTTTTGCCTGTATTAGCACCCATGGCCTTAACAATAAATATACATCCATTTATATTAATGGTCGGGGCTACAGTTGCTGCATCTTGCGCTTTTATGTTGCCTATTGCAACACCTCCAAATGCTGTTGTTTTTGGTTCTGGCCATTTGCGAATTCCAGACATGGTAAGTAAAGGTATTGTGATGAATATTATTTCCATTATCATCTTAACCCTATTTATTTATTATATACTTCCGGAATTGTGGAATATTGCTATTGAAACGTTCCCTAACAGCTTAAAGACTAATTAGTATTTTTAACAAACTCCAGAGCACGTTTTTCATTATAATACAAATTATTCTTATCTATAAAACCAGCATGACCACCATAAACAGGCATTTCCAAATACAAATTAGGATTATTTTTCGCCTCTTTTACAGGATAACATTCTGGAGATAAAAATGAATCATTTAATGCATTAATAATTAAGGTCGGTATTTTTATTTTTGATAGAAATTGCAGACTACTGGATTTTAAATAATAATCCAATGCATCCTCAAAACCATGCGCTTTTGACGTATAAACATTATCAAAATCCAATAAAGTATCAATATCTTTTATAACCTCTTTTTTTAATTCTTCAGGAAAAAGCTGTTGTTTTTCTTTTAAATGTTTTATCAAATCTTTTAAAAACCGGTCGTGAAAAGGCTTATTTTTTAATTTATGAAGCTCTTTACATGAGCCATATAAATCCACAGGAACAGAAATAGCTATTGCAGATTTAACTTGATTAGGTATGTTTTTATTTGTTCCTAAATATTTTAAAATAATATTAGCGCCTAAACTAATGCCTTTTAAATATATTTCTGAATAGCTTTTTTGTAAAATAGCATGTTGAACTACAGCATTCAAATCATCTGTAAAACCTGAATGATAACTATAATAATTCAAATTATTCTCACCACTGCACCCTCTAAAATTAATACAAACCGCATCAATTCCATTATCATTAAAATATTTTGCTGTTCCTGTCATGTATGGCCGTTGCCCATTACCTTCCAAACCATGTAATAAGATAACCAGTTTATTACTTTTTAATTTTGAAAAACTCCAGTCTAAATCTAAAAAATCACCATCGCTCAAGGTAATACGCTCACGATCTTGTTTAATAGAGACCCGCCTGATTAAACCAGAATATACAGTTGAAAAAAATCCGCTTTTAAAGTAAAAACGTGGTTTATATGTGGATTCGATTATAGGCATATATTAAATTAACAGTTGCGTATCCATTTTAATTTATTGTTGTATAAAATCAATATTTATATTTTATGTTTGATCATAAGCATCTTTATCAAATAAAAACTGTTCAGCTAACATTCTAAAGGTGCGAATTTAAAATTTTTACCATTAAATAAACCTTTATCACTTAATTTCAATGCAGGTATTACTAATAAAGCCATAAATGATAACGTCATGAATGGTGCATGTAATTTACTGCCTAAACGCTTTGCCATTTTATCGAGTTCTGCATATTGTTTTCCTATTGTAATACCATCCTTATCACTCATAATTCCAGCAACGGGTAGTGGAACAATCTTTTCATCAGAACTGGAAACAGCACTAATACCGCCTTTGCTTTCAATAATTAAATTTATAGCTTTACAAATAGCCTCATCTGAAATACCCACTGCAATAATATTATGAGAATCATGACCAACAGAACTTGCAATAGCGCCATCTTTTAATCCGAAATTTTTAATAAATGCTATGGCTGGCTTTTGGTTTTTATAGCGATTAACAACTACTATTTTTAGTATATCCGTTTTGGAATTTGATACTAAATTTCCATTTTTTATAGTAGCGTTCTCAATTAATTCATTAGTAACCAACTGTCCTTCTAATGCTTCGATAACTCGAATTTGTTTTGTTGAAGATGAAAGTTTGAAATCTGAGACTTTCTTTTTACTACAATTAAAATTATTTGGATTTTGAAAATATACGGTTTCAATTAAGGATTTACCCTTATCAAAAACCAATTCGCCATCAATATAAGTTTGAAGCGTTTTAAAATCTTTTAAATCTTCAACAATAATAAAATCGGCAGCATCGCCTATATTCAATAAACCAACATCAAGGTTATAATGCCTAACAGGATTTATACAAGCTGCTTTCAAAATTTTAAAAACAGGAATTCCTTTTGAAACAGCTCTAGCACAAATTTTATTAATGTGACTTATAATTAAATCGTCCGGATGTTTATCATCGCTACAAAACATCATAGTTTCAAAATGTTCTGGTAATAAATCAATTAATGCTTCGAAATTTTTAGCCGCACTACCCTCTCTAATTAAAATTTTCATACCCTTTTGGAGTTTCTCCAAAGCCTCTTCATGAGTAAAACATTCGTGATCGGTTAAAATACCAGCTCTTATATACTTTAAAACGGTTTTTCCTCGAAGGCCAGGTGCATGACCATCAACAGGCTTATTATAATATTTTGCCCATGCTATTTTTTTCATGACTTCATTATCATTGGATAGTACGCCTGGGTAATTCATCATTTCTGCTAAATATTTAATGTCCGGATTTTCAAGTAGCATTTTAATACCATCGGAATCTATAACAGCTCCTGCAGATTCGAAATTTGTAGCTGGAACACAAGATGGTGCACCAAAATTAAATTTAAAAGGGACTTGTTTTCCGTTTTCAATCATAAACTCGACACCTTTAATGCCAAGTACATTCGCTATTTCATGCGGATCGGAAACCGTCGAAACAGTGCCGTGTGTAACCGCTAATTTAGCAAATTCACTAGGTACAAGCATGGAACTTTCTATGTGGATATGAGCATCTATAAAACCAGGCATAATGAAATGGTTTACATGGTGCTCTTTTTTTACAATATGCAATATTTTACCATTAACAACCGTAATTTCACCTTTGAAAACACATTCGTTTACTATATCTACAATCTGTCCTTGTATTGTCATCCCACTGCCCTGTCTAACACCTCTGCAAAGGAGAATATCAGTCCAATCTAATTTTTAATATATGTTTTGTTTTTTCGGTTACTTTAAAACGGTTATCTGCCCGTCTGTTAATAATCCAAACAATAGCATTGCCCGAACATAATAACCACGTGTTTTCTTTATCTAATAACGATAATTTTTCGTCTTTGAAATATTTACTTACTTTCTTTTTACCATGCATTCCTAACGGATAAAAAAAGTCGCCTGTTTTATATTGTCTTATGGTTAACGGAAACTCCAACATATCCTTATCAACATATATAACTTCAGAGCGTTTACTAAATGAAGCATCAGCTTCATCAAAAAGTAAAGTTCCTAAAGGTATTTCAATTTTATTTACGTGCATTGCTACCGAAATAGATTTTTTTTCATGTAAATTAATTTCACTTAATAGTAAATGCTCTCGGTTTTTAATAAGTCTGTGTGTATTGGAAAACACTTGTTTTCCTGTATCTGCATCCAATAAAGCCAAAACATCATTCCATTCCCTAAAACCGAACTCTTTTAACGATTCAAACAAATAAGATTTTGGATTCTTTAATTTCTTAAACTCAGAAATTTTAAATTTCACTTCGTTTTCACCGATACTTTCAATCGCTTTTTTCAAAAATTCATCAATACGTTCCGCTACGATTGCAGAAGATTCATTTAAGTGATTTAGAGTCGTATTAAAACTTTGTAATAAACTTGGGTTAATTTCTTTAAGGATAGGAACAACTTCATGTCGTAATTTATTTCGCAAATATTTAACTGATTTATTACTGCTATCGTCTCGCCACTTTATATTGTTTTGTTTTGCATACACTTCAATACTTTCACTTGAAAAAGGCAATAACGGACGGACATACTTACCGTTTACTTCTGGAATTCCTGTTAAACCCTCTAAACCTGTGCCTCTTGTAAAATTAATTAAAACCGTTTCCAGATTATCATCGGCATGGTGCGCTGTGAGAATATAATCGAAATCCAATTGTACTGCGAGTTCTGAGAACCAATTATAACGTAATTCACGTGCTGCCATTTGGATAGAAAGCTTGTTATCTTTTGCGTATAATTTGGTATCGAAACGTTGTACAAAAGCTTCTAGATTTAGATTTTTCGCTAATTCTAAAACGGAATCTTGGTCAGTTTCACTTTCATTGCCTCTTAAATTAAAATTACAATGTGCTAATGCCAAATTAAACTTTAATTGTTTACATAAATGTGTTAAAACAACACTATCTATACCCCCAGAAATAGCAACAAGAATTTTGCTTTTGGTTAGAAACTCAAGTTTATCAGTGATATGTTTTTGAAATTCTTCTTTCACTTTTTCAAAGTTAAGTTTTATTTTATTCTTGTAAAGTTGCAAAGTTGTAAAGTTTTGCGGTTTAACATGAAATTAATTTTTAAAACCTGAGCTAGTAGTTGTTGCGCAAGAGATAAAAGTGAAATATTTATGTATACAAATTTAAAAATGGAAAAGTAGAAAATATAAGCAAAAGCCAACAACAATAATACCGAAGTGTAGTTTCCAGGCATTTTAAAAGATAAACCGACCCTTTAGGGTGGGCCATAATAATTTAATTTTCCAAAACCTGTCGCATTGCTTTGGCTTTAATCAAACATTCCTCGTATTCTTTTAAAGGGTCGCTTTTTGCAGTAATCGCACCACCAACGGAATAAGACACATACTTTTTTGTGGCATTGTATAAAATACTACGAATAATAACATTGAAGTCGAAATCACCAAGTGGCGAAAAATAACCAATAGCTCCAGAATACACACCACGTTTGGTTTCTTCGAGGTTTTCAATAATTTTCATTGCTGAAATTTTTGGTGCACCCGTCATGCTTCCCATAGGAAACGTACTTTTTAAAATATCTACAGGATGGATAGTTGTTTCTACCTTTGATGTGACTGTAGAAATCATTTGATGCACTTGAGCAAAGGTGTAAATATTACACAACTCCTCCACTTTTACGCTGCCCTTTAATGCTGTTTTTGATAAATCGTTACGCACCAAATCAACAATCATAACATTTTCGCTACGCTCTTTTTCGTCGTTTAATAAATTGGTTTTTAGCCTATTATCCTCTTTGTGATTTTTTGAGCGTTTAGCAGTGCCCTTTATAGGTTGCGAAATAATACGATCAGCTTCTTTTTTTATATACCGTTCTGGTGATGCACTCAATATATATTTATCCTGTAATTTTACAAAAGCAGCAAATGGCGGTTTGGATATGATGTTTAACTTATTATAAATTTCCAAAGGGTTTATAAATGTGTTTTCTGCATAAAACTCTTGACAAAAATTAGCCTCGTATATATCGCCACGATGTATATGCGCTAACATATTTTTTACTTTTTCAAAGTATTCATCTTTATGAATTCTTAGTTTGATTTTAATATCATTTTGCAGATTGCCATGCCCTATTTCCTCGCTATGAATAATAGCTTTATAATCACGTTCCAGCTCATCGTCAACACAATTTAAGTACTGGATTTCCAATTGGTTCCCTTTTAATAAAAAGAGTCTTTTCGGTTGGAAAAAAAACAAGTCCGGAAAATTCAAATTATCGTAATTATCAGACTTTAAAACCTCTACGTCATTTTTTAAATCGTAGGTCAAATACCCAAAAATCCAATCGTTTGTAGTAGTATAATAATCTTTAAGTTTTTCAAAACCTTGAATATAATCGGTTTGTATAGCTGTAAAAGCATCAACCGCTAAAACAGCGTCGTAACTGGAATAATGTTGTTTATAATTATTGGAGTCCAACCAAACCACATCATCAAAGTGTTGTGCCCAGTTTAGCAACTTATTTTTAAAAGTTTCAACGTTTTTAAGGTTGTAGATTTGTGTTGTTCTCAATAGCAAATAGATTGATTGCAATTTACTGAAATTTAAAGTAGATATGAAACAACTTCCTTGATTTAGATATTGAATTTAAAAGATTGCTCCCTTCTCGGGAATGACAAAAGATATTAATTTATCTTTGCCAACAAAATAGCATCATTTTGACGTTTCAAGATTTAAACATAAACACCCCCCTTTTCAACGCCCTAATAGATTTAGGTTTTACCGTACCAACTCCCATTCAAGAGCAAGCCTTTAATGTGGTTGCTTCTGGTAAAGATGTGGTTGGTATAGCGCAAACCGGTACTGGAAAAACCTTTGCCTACATGCTTCCTATCCTAAAGCAATTAAAATATTCCGAACAGGAAAATCCACGAGTATTGGTTTTAGTACCAACGCGTGAGTTGGTTGTACAAGTGGTTGACGAAATTGAAAAACTTTCAAAATACATAAACAACCGAGTTTTGGGTGTGTATGGTGGGACTAATATCAATACGCAAAAGCAGGCCATAGCGGAAGGTATCGATATTTTAGTTGCCACTCCGGGTCGGTTGTACGATTTGGCATTAACACGTGTATTACAACTTAAATCGATACAAAAACTAGTGATTGATGAAGTGGATGTGATGCTCGATTTGGGTTTTAGGCACCAATTGATTAATATTTTTGATATCCTACCAGAACGCCGACAGAATATTATGTTTTCAGCAACGATGACGCAAGATGTTGACTTGCTAATTAACGATTTTTTTAAAAGTCCGGAACGTGTTTCCATTGCTGTTTCTGGTACACCGCTAGATAATATTTCGCAACACCGTTACGATGTGCCTAATTTTTACACCAAAGTGAATCTATTGGTACATTTATTAAAGGATACCGAAAACTATAGTAAAGTTTTAATTTTTGTGGCCTATAAGCGTATGGCAGACCGTTTGTTTGAACAGTTGGATGAGTATTTCAAGGAAGAACTCTGCGTTATCCACTCGAACAAAACACAAAATTACAGACTGCGAAGCATCGAGCAATTTAGAAATGGTGAAAACCGTATTTTAGTAGCTACCGATGTTATGGCTCGTGGTTTGGATATCGATAACGTATCGCAAGTTATTAATTTCGATACGCCAGATTTTCCTGAAAACTACATGCACCGTATTGGCAGAACAGGCCGTGCAGAGCGCCAAGGAGAGGCTTTAGTGTTTTCAACTAAAAAAGAACAAGAAGCTATCAAGAACATTGAGTTATTGATGAAAATGAAAATTCCTGTATTGGAAATTCCAGAAACGGTTACCATTTCTACCAATCTTATTGAAGAGGAGCGTCCGCAAATTAAAGAGCGAAACAACCCCAACAAACGCCATAAAGATGAAGATGCTCCAGGACCAGCCTTTCACGAAAAATCTGAAAAGAATTCTAAAGAAAATTTAGGCGGAAGCTATAAATTTAAGATTGCCGCAAAATATAAAAAGCCTAAAACCAAGGGCGATAAGAATTACAATAGACGGAATAAGAGGAAATAGATTCCTGATTTTGATTTGCGATTTAAAGAGCCTTCATTTTTGAAATTTAGGTTCTCTTTTTACGTTTTTTTTTGGGTTACGCCCTTAAAAAAAACGACTGACAAACATAAAGTTTACCAATCGTTAATTTAAATGCTATATGTTAAAAAACTATCTAAGCCTTAAGCCAAGATTCGCGTAAAGTATTTTGAGCATCAGTTGTGTTTTCCTTTTGTTTTAAAACCTTTCCAGTTGTGTAAGCTTGAGTTGTAGTTGTTTTGATAACGACTTCTTGACCATCTCTTTCAAGCTTAACTTCGATATCCATCCCAGATGTCCAGCCAAAAACTTTTCCTAAAACTTTATTAGCGTTTTGTAGCGTAACTTCTTCGCCATTGACTGCTTTAATAATATCGAACGGTTGGGCACCTTGAGCCTTCCAAAAACTGTTTTCTAAAACGGTATCTATAAAGAAAATCCCTTTGTCTGGGGCGCCACTTACTATGGGCTTACCGTTTAACAAAATATAATTGGCTTTTACTTGACCGTCTGCAATCTCCAATCCTACTTTATCAAAAAAAGTATTGTAATCTATTGGAATATCGCCAACAACATGTGTGTTTAAAAATTCGCCTATAGATGGGTATGTCATTTCAATAATTTCCGCAATGAGCTTATCATCTTCAAAGGGTTTGTTTTTTCCGTATTTACTGGATAATTCTTTCATAAGCGAAAGAATACCTCTATTTCCGTTACTTTTTTCGCGCATTAAAATATCGATACACATACCAATTAAAGTTCCTTTTTGGTACACGTTTAAATATTGATCCTTATAAGGTGCTTTTAAAATATTTTCACTCATAATGGTGAAACTCATAGCATCGTTCAGGGTTTTTGAACGTTCTATTTTAGACATTATTTTAGCATAGAAATCTGCGTCTTCAATTAGACCTTGATTTACTTGAAATAAGTTTGCAAAATATTCAGTAACTCCTTCATACATCCATAAATGCTTTGAAAATGTTGGAGTGTTGTAATCAAAATAATGTATATCCTCAGAATGCACACTTAGCGGTGTTACAATATGGAAAAACTCATGGGAAACTACATCTGTCATACTAGCCGCTATAGCTGCCTCATCCATAGACTCTGGCAATACTACAACGGTTGATGTATGATGCTCTAAGGCACCAAAGCCTTTTGGAGAATCATCTTTACCCTCAGATAGATACAAGTAAATATCGTATCTCGGCGTTGTGTTTATATTACCTAAATACGCTTTCTGGGCTTTCATCATTTTAAAAATAACATCTTTAAGCGATTCTGCCGAGTGTACCTTGTTTGGAGAATATACACTTAAAACAATTTTGATATCGCCCACTTGAAATTCTTCAACATCAAGGTTTCCGTACATCATTGGGTTATCTGTAATATCAAAATATCTTGGAGCAAAATAACTTGTTATGGTTGTTTTGCCATCATCACTCGTTTTTGAACTAATATTTTGCAATGCTGAAGTACGCACAAAATCTGATGAAGATATCACATCCAACTTGTATTGATTGTTTTTTAATGAATCAAAATAACCAATAAACCCATGAAGGTTTAAAACAAAATTTTCTTCCTCAAGATTTGTTCCTGAAGGGGAAAAAGGCGTATCCTTGCCAATACCGCCAACCTGCTCAATATCATAAGTATCATTTACTAAATAGGTTATTTTATCTAGTTGTTTGGCATTAGTAATAGTCCATGTATTTGTATCTAGATTGGTTACAGCCATTTCATTTCCGTTATAATCAAAGGCTTTAAAATTATCAATATATTTTCCAAAATCACTTACAGAATATGTGCCTTGAACAACTCTTGGCAATCTATAGGTTACCGTTTCAACAGTAAAACGCCCCGGGTTAATGGTTACAGGTGCTTTATCATCGGTAATTTTCAATAAATTTATAGACGTTTCAATAGGCAAATTTGTTGCCAAATCGTTCTTAGCGTTTTTAGTTGAGCCACAGCCCACTAAAATAGCACCAGCGAAAAAAGCGAAGAGTGTTTTTGTATTCATCAAACTTAATTTTTTTATTTTTTATAATGGATGTGCAAATTACCATATTGTTACGGGCTGCTTTCTTAAGGTTTTGTTAAATTCGCAGTATGGAAAATCCATTAGTCAGTATATTAATTCCTTTCAAAAATACCGAAACGTTTATAGCCGATTGCTTACAGTCTATAAGGGCTCAAACCTATACAAATTGGGAGTTGATTATTATTGATGATGGCTCTACGGATACTAGTTCTTCTATCGTTAAAAGCTTTGCTTTGCAAGACAATAGAATCTCGCTTTTTAAAAATTATGGAAACGGTATTATTGATGCACTAAAATTGGCTTTCAAAGAAAGTTCTGGTATGTTTATTACCAGAATGGATAGTGATGATGTTATGCGTAAAAATAAATTAGAGGTTTTAGCTAGTAGTTTAATAACGTATGGAAATGGCCATGTAGCTTTGGGTTTGGTAAATTATTTTTCTGCGGAAGGGATAAAAGATGGCTATAAAAAATACGAATCTTGGTTAAATAGTTTAACAAAAAAAGGGACTAATTTTTCTGAAATTTATAAAGAATGTGTTATTCCTTCGCCATGCTGGATGCTACACAGAGAAGATTTAATAGCCTGTAACGCTTTTGATTCTTCCAGATATCCAGAAGACTATGATTTAGCATTTAGGTTTTACAAACAGAGTTTTAAATGCATTCCCTGTAATGTTGTATTACACGATTGGAGAGATTATAGCTATCGTACATCCAGAACTGATAAACACTATGCTGAAAATCATTTTATACCTTTAAAACTCGATTACTTTTTAGAATTAGATTATAATACTGAAAAAACACTTATAGTTTGGGGCGCTGGAAATAAAGGGAAATATATTGCAAAATTACTAATCGAAAAGAATATAGTTTTTGAATGGATTTGCGATAATCCGAGAAAAATCGGAAAAGATATCTATGGCAAAATCCTAAAACCGTTTGATGATTTAAAAACCTTACAGAACACACAAAGCATTATTAGTGTTGCAAATAAAAAAGAACAATTAGAGATTAGGGATTACTTAAGTAAATTACAATTAAAATCTTTAAAGGATTACGTTTTCTTCTGTTGATTAGCAAGAACATAAAGTAATATAGAGGTTTATCCATAAATGTCATAAAAATGTCATACTGGTGCCGTTATCAAAATGATTGGTTCACAATTAATTTTGAATCAAATTAAAACTAAAAACAACATGAATACTATTGGAGCAAAAATTAAACAAGCTCGGAAAAAGAAAGGACTATCTCAAGAGGATTTAGCTGAAAATTCAAAAATTAGTTTAAGAACAATTCAGCGTATAGAAAATAATGAGAATGAACCTAGTGGAAAAACGTTACGTCTAATTTGTGAAGTATTACATTTAAATGCAGAAGATATTTTAGACTTTGGCAAGCAGAGCGATATAAACTATCTCATCTACCTACATCTATCAGTTCTTTCTTTTATTGTAATTCCTCTAGGTAATATTATAATACCACTAATTATATGGTTGACGAAAAAAGACAAAATAATTGGATTAAATGACGCTGGAATAAATCTTTTAAACTTTCAATTGTTTTTAACATTCATAACATATGGTAGTTTTATTGGTTTTGTAATCGTAAAGATTATGCATGTTAATATAGGTTCCCTTAACTTATTTAAGCTACTCTTTTACTTATGGGCCATTTTAAATACCATAAATATTATCCTGCCAATATTATTTTCTGTTAGGATAAATAGAGGCAAGCCAAAAAACCAATACCCGCAAATTATAAAAATAATTAAGTAGATTTCATTTTATTCCTTAACCAATAATGAAAAAAAATTTATAGATTTGGGCAATCTAAAACAATATGCAGTTTAAACACCCCGAACTTCTTTATGCGCTATTTTTACTGCTCATCCCAATTATTGTTCATTTATTTCAGCTTCGTAAGTTTAAAAAAGTGGCATTTACCAATGTGGCATTTCTTAAAGAAGCAACACTACAAACACGTAAAAGTTCGCAAATAAAAAAATGGTTAATTCTTTTAACTAGAATGTTATTACTTGCTGCCCTAGTTTTAGCATTTGCCCAACCATTTACTTCAAATACAGACGCTTTTAACAAAAAAAAGGAAACCGTTATTTATTTAGATAATTCCTTTAGCATGGAAGCTAAAGGTCATCAAGGAGACTTACTTAAACGTGTTGTACAGGATATTATCACTAATGTTCCTAAGGATGAAACTATTTCAATGTTCACTAATGATAATGTTTTTAAAAACACCACTATAAAAGCTATTAAAAATGACCTTTTACGACTTGGCTATTCATCAAATTCATTAACCTCAGAAGCCGCTTTATTAAAAAGTAAAACCTTTTTTAATAAAAATAGTAACACTTTAAGAACTATTGTATTAATATCCGATTTTCAAAAATTTGAAAATAAATTTGAAATTAAAAAAGACTCATTATATCGTTTAAATTTGGTTCAACTAAAACCTGTAAACAAAAATAACATTGCAATTGACAGCCTTTATATTTCTGAAACGAATCCCACTTCAATTGAGCTTAAAGTCATATTAAAAAATAGTGGAATTACTATTGAAAATTTACCAGTTTCATTATACAATAACAATAACCTTATTGCAAAAACTTCGGTTGCCATCAAGCAACGTGCTGAAACCTCATTTTCACTTCCTGTAAATCAAATTATAAATGGCAAAGTAACCATTAATGACAATAATTTACAGTTTGATAACACACTCTACTTTAATATAAATAAACCTTCAAAAATTAATGTTTTAGTTATAAATGGAATTGATGATGGTTTCCTGAAGCGTATTTATTCAGGTGCTGAATTTAATTATACATCTACCCCAGAGCGTCAACTTAATTATAATTTAATTGATGCGCAAAACCTGATTATCATTAATGAACTGAATAGCGTGCCCATTGCATTAACTTCAGCTTTAAAACAGTTTACGAACCAAGGTGGATATATAGTAGTTATTCCATCAACAGATGTAAATAAAGCTTCTTATAACCAACTATTATCTAATTATAATACAGCTTATAATAATTTGGTGACATCTGAAAAGCGCATCACAACGATTAATTATTCACACCCTTTATACAACAACGGTGTTTTTGAGAAACAAGTAAAAAACTTTCAATACCCTAAAATTAATAATTTTTATGGTATGTCTTCCAATAATTTATTGTCTGTATTAAAATTTGAGGACGGTAAACTGTTTCTGGGTCAGCATAAAAATGCTTTTATATTCGCATCGGCTTTAAACCCGAAAAACTCAAGTTTTAAAAATTCGCCTTTAATTGTCCCTACGCTATATAATATGGCTAAACAAAGTTTTAAATTGCCTGAGTTGTATTACTCTATAGGAAAAGAAAATACTTTTGATGTGGATACACAAATGCAACAAGATGCTGTTTTATCGCTTGTAAAAAATGGTATTAACATCATACCAAAACAACAATATTTTAATAATAAGGTGGTTATTAATACTTCTGAGGAACCATCGGATAATGGCACTTACGAGATTATAAATAAAAATGAAGTTGTTAAATGTGTTAGTTATAATTTTAACAGGACTGAAAGTGATTTGAATTACAGATCCCTCTCTCAAGTACAACATGCCACAGTAAGTAATTCCATTACCGAGATTTTCGATACTATAAAAAGTAATACAAAAATTAACGCCCTATGGAAATGGTTTGTTATTTTTGCACTAGCGTTAATGATTATTGAAATGCTCATCTTAAAATTTTTTAAATGAACATACTTATAAAATCTGCCACAATTATAGATTCTAAAAGCGAATTTCACAACTCAACTCAAGATTTATTAATTGAAAATGGTGTGATTACTAAGATTTCCAAAAGCATTGACAATCCTAAAAATCACAAAGAAATTAAATTAGATAACCTCCACGTTTCACAAGGTTGGTTTGATAGTAGCGTAAGTTTTGGAGAACCTGGTTACGAAGAGCGCGAAACCATACAAAACGGACTAAAATCAGCTGCATACTCTGGCTTTACTACCGTTGCTGTAAATGCCAATACGCACCCCGTAATAGATTGTAACGCTGATATTACATTTTTAAATTCCAAAGCAAACCATAATGCTGTAAAGTTATTACCTATCGGTGCCTTAACGGTTGCAAGTGAAGGAGAACATTTGGCAGAATTATATGACATGAGTACGGCTGGTGCAGTTGCGTTTTACGATTACAAAAAGCCAATTTCGAATCCCAATTTAATGAAAATTGCACTACAATACGCCAGTAATTTTAACGGACTGGTTTGCTCTTTTCCGCAGGAACATAAAATTTCTGGTAATGGTGTTATGAATGAGAACGAAACAAGCACCAGACTAGGTTTAAAAGGTATTCCCGCTTTAGCCGAAGAATTACAAGTTGCAAGAGATTTATTTCTTTTGGAATATACAGGTGGAAAATTACATATTCCAACTATTTCAACTGAAACATCGGTGACTTTAATTAGAGAGGCTAAAAAGAAAAACTTAGACGTTACCTGTAGCGTTGCCGTTCACAACTTATACTTTACGGACACCATTTTAACAGATTTTGACACCAATTACAAAGTGTTACCACCACTTAGAACTCAAACGGATATAGAGGCTTTAATTGAAGGCGTTAAGGATGGTACGATTGATATGGTGACAACCGACCATAACCCAATTGATATTGAAGAAAAGAAAATAGAATTTGACCATGCTAACTACGGTAGTATTGGGCTAGAAAGTGCTTTTGGAGCCCTACAAAACATTTTTACTACAAAAAAAACGATTGATGTTTTAACGAAAGGTAAAACTAGATTTGGTGTAGAACAAATTCCAATTAAAATAAATACTACTGCAAATATCACACTATTTAATCCAGATACGAAATACACCTTCTCTAAAAAGGATATTGTTTCAAGGTCTAAAAATGCTATTTTTGAAAACGAAAGTTTAAAAGGTAAAGTTTATGGTATTATAGCTAATAATCAAGTAGTTTTAAATGCTTAAATATGACAGAATACGATATTGATAAAGGGCGCCAAAATGCAATTATAAGTTACATTACTTTATTTGGAGTAATTATAGCGTATTATTTAAATAATGAAGCGGATAAAAAAAGTGCTTTTGCTAGTTTTCACATTAGGCAATCATTAGGCCTATGGCTTACTTTTTTTGCATTAGGGTATATTATTGGAAATTTTGATAGTTGGCTTGTTACCGCTGCATTTTATTTATTTTTCGCAGTACTTTTTATTTATGGATTTACAAATGCCATAGCAAGAAAAGCTCCAGCTGTACCTCTTCTCGGGAACTTTTATCAAAAAATATTTGCTAATCTTGGATCATAAATGCTAAATACAACACTTTCTTTAAATCATCTTATTCGAAAATCGTGTTTAACCAAAAATGCGCCATTACTTATTTTGATGCATGGTTATGGTAGCGATGAAAACGATTTGTTTTCATTTGCTGCTGAATTACCAGAACAACTTTTCATCATTTCTGTTAAAGCGCCCTACCCTATGCAACCTTATGGAAATGCCTGGTATGCTATTAATTTTGATGAGGAAAAAGGAAAGTGGAGCGATAATAAACAAGCTAAATCCTCTCGTGATTTGATTGCCAAATTTATTGATCAGGCTATTGCTCAATATCCTGTAGATGCAAACAATGTAACACTTTTAGGATTCAGCCAAGGTTCTATTTTAAGCTATGCAGTAGCATTAACCTATCCTGAAAAAATTAAAAATGTAGTTGCACTTAGTGGTTATATTAATAAGGATATTTTTCCTTCGGATATGGAAACCCGTGATTATTCTCGTTTAGATTTTTATTGCTCTCATGGCAATACCGACCAAGTAATTCCTGTGGATTGGGCAAGACAAACGCCTCCGTTTTTAGATAGTCTAAATATTAAGCACAAGTATTCAGAATTTCCCGTGGGACATGGTGTTGCACCTCAAAATTTTTATGAGCTTAAGGAGTGGTTGATAAAACGGATTTAATTTTTTGTAGGAAAATTAAAATAAACTTGTATGATAACGACAATAAACTTACCATATTCTGAAATATTTATAGAATATGAAACAAAAAAGTAATTTTATAATGAATTAGCCACAATTTGAAAACCCAACTTCATTTTTAAAAGATTTAAAAAATTAAGAGAATACTAATCGGACTTAAAGACAAAAGTTCATTACCTCCTTTTTTTAAATGGTTATACGCCTTGAAAGTATAAAACAATAACTGAAACATTCTCTAACTATTTTGAGAAAAAAATATTCTTGATGAAATCGTAGTTAAATATTTAGTTCCTGAAAGGATAAATATAATGCGTATTTTAATTATCTATCTTAATATTGAAAGTACGATCTGTATAAAAACGCAGTTGCAGAAAGAGTAAACGGTATACTCAAGTAAAAGTTTGATATGGCAAAAAAAATCAAGTCATAAGAAATAAATACAGGGTTTATAAGAGAAGTAGTTGATATATATTAACATAAAACCTCATTTTTCAAACCATATGCTAACACCAGAACAGATGCATGAACAGAATAAAATTAAAATGAAACAGTATAAATCAAAAAATCTCAGGATTGAATTCAATCCTGAGTTTTTAAAACTTAAACAGTTTATGAGATACTGCCTTTAAATAATAACTTTAATCTTTAATAATTTGTATAGATTATTTAGGACTAGTCAATTGGATATTTTCTAACTATTTACCACCAATCGGAAACCTTCGCCATGAATATTAAGTATTTCTACTTTTTCATCTAGTTTCATATACTTACGGAGTTTGGCAATATAAACATCCATACTTCGGGATGTGAAATAATTGTCGTCTCTCCAGATTTTTGTTAATGCTAACTCACGAGGCATTAAATCGTTTTCATGCAAGGCTAATAAACGTAATAATTCATTTTCTTTTGGTGATAACTTAACTGGATCAGCTCCATCAAACTTTAAAAAACGCAGTTTAGAGTTTAAATCGAAACGTCCTATTTTAAATTCAAATTGTTTACTATCTGAAATGGTTTCGGTTGCCTTTCTTTGAATAATAGCTTTAATTTTCATTAAAAGTACTTCGCTATCAAAAGGTTTGTTTAAATAATCGTCCGCGCCTACCTTATAACCTTTTAAAACATCTTCTTTCATTGTTTTAGCGGTTAAAAAAATAATAGGTACATCGGTATTTTTTTCTCTTATTTCCTTAGCTAAAGTGAAGCCATCCTTATATGGCATCATAACATCAAGGATACATAAATCAAAATCGTCTTTCTTGAATTTTTCGAAGCCTTCCATACCATTTTTAGCATGAGTAACCTCGTAATCATTCATCATTAAATAATCTTTAAGAACGGTTCCGAAATTCGGATCATCCTCTACTAATAATATTCTTTTTTTGTGCTCTTCCATAGTTATGATATTAGTGGAAGCTTTATAATAAAAGTGCTTCCTTTATCTTTTTCTGTTTCTACTGATACGTGACCTTGATGGTCTTCTACAATTCGTTTAACGTAAGCCAATCCTAAACCGTGGCCTTTTACGTTGTGTATATTTCCGGTGTGTTCTCTATAAAATTTTTCAAACACTTTTTTGGCAGCTGCTTTACTCATTCCGCTCCCATGATCTTTAATTTTAACTAAAATATTGGTGCCTGCATTTTCAGTATACACTTCAATTTCAGGTGCTTTTGGTGAATACTTTATAGCGTTATCCAGCATATTTACAACCACATTGGTAAAATGAGTTTCATTAGCCAAAACTGATGTTTTTTCGGCATTGAAAAATGTTTTTATAGAACCTTGACGATCTTCAACAATTAATTCCACATGTGTTAGTGCATCTTCAAGTAACTCATGGAGCTCAACTCTATCCTTACTAATATTTAGTTCGTTTTTTTCTAATTTAGATATTCTCAACACATTTTCTACCTGTGCATGCATACGTTTATTCTCTTCCTTTATCATCTTTAAATAACGTAATACTTTTTCTTTATCGTCAATCACCTTTGGGTTTCTTATAGCATCCAAAGCTAAATTTATAGTGGCAATTGGTGTTTTAAACTCATGTGTCATATTATTAATAAAATCCGTTTTTATTTCAGAAATTTTACGCTGTTTTACCAATTGAAACAAAGCACTAGAATATGCTAATATGATTATTGATGTGAAAATTATTGATAATAAAATCATACCAATTACACCGGATAAGATAAACCTTCGATCATTAGGAAAGTTAACTATAAGGCGGTATGGCGTTTGGTTGTTTTCATCATAAAAAATAGGAACTTTAAAATTTGAATTGGGGTTGTATTCAAAATTAACACTCTGCACTTTTGTTGCTAAGTCGTTACCATAAATTGCAAATTCAAAATCGATATCAATACCATACTTTTTAAGTTTATCGGACAATAAGTTTCTAATCTCTTTTTTGGAAACACGTTTATGAATAGGTGTTCGTTTGGAAATTTCTTTAAAACTTTTATCGAAACTTAACCGTTGTGCATCATCAATAGTCCCACTTCTAATAATTTTTGAAATAGGACTTTTAATATCTTTATTGTCAATTTCTGAATTAACATAAATTTCTGCGGTAGATTTTGCTGTAATGTTTTTGATATCAAGACTATCTAAACCAATGTCAAAGAGCGAAGAAGATAATTTGTAATTTTCTTCTAAAACGTTACTTCTATAAATAAGTGTTTCTTTAGTGCTATTATTTTTTTGATAAATTAGCAATTGAGAAACAGCATCTTCATCTCTTTTTTTGTCACTATCTAAATTAAAAAATTTAGAAAAATACTTCTCCGATTCATTATCCTCAATGGTATTGGATACATAACTAAGCGCCTTGCCTACATTGAATTTAAATCGCTCCCTTTCATTGTTTACAGAATCGTTAATATAATAAGCTTGTACCGCAATAATGCCAACTAGAGATAGACTCATGAGTATTATTAATAGGATGAATAGCTTTTTGCCCATTAATCAAAATTAACATTTTAACATATAGTAATCTTATGTTTTAACCTTACGTTAACAAAAATGTTAAAATTTAAGATTTTCAAGAATTTTCTTATGAATTTTCCCAACTTGATTTTTAGTGCTTTCAAGTTCAGTATTAACAATTACAAAATGTGAATATTTCACTTTTTCTTCATCTGTCCATTGATTTTTCATAATCGCTTCAATCTTACTTTCAGATGTATTATCACGTTTAAGCAAACGTTTAATTCTCATTTCTATGGGCGCTGTAACTGTAATTATGAAGTCGCAAGCTTTTTGGCCCCCATTTTCAAATAATATAGCAACTTCTTTAATGACATAGGGCGCCTCTTGTTTTAGCGCCCATTTTTTAAAATGCCTTGACACTCTAGGATGTACAATTGCATTCATTTTTTCTAAATATGTTTTATCATTAAAAATCATATTTGCTAAAAAAGGCTTATTTAATTCACCATTAAAATAGGCTTCATCTCCAAATAATGCAATAAGTTTTCTTTTAATGACTTTTGAGCGTCGCATTAAATTTTTAGCCTCATCATCAGCTATATAAACGGGGATTCCCAATTTTAAAAATTGTTCAGCTACGGTTGTTTTTCCACTTCCTATTCCTCCTGTTAATCCTACAATATTCATTTGGTTACTATAAATTCAATACGTTGTTGATTAATTTTAGCATTCTTAACCGTCTCTGGTTTCCGTTTTAGTTCAGGTATTAAAAAAGATTGATCATCATTTATTTTTTTAAAATCGCAAACAACTTTAAAATCTTTTGGTTTTATATCTTTAAAGGTATTTAAACTAACATAATAGGATACATTTACCATTTTAGGAAAATATTTCAATTTAATTTTGGCAGGAACATTAATAACTAAAACTGGAATTTTAAGTGTCCCTTCCGTAAATTTTTCGACCTTTGCATTTACGACCACTTCTTCTTTTGAAAATTTTAAATCGGATCTGTTTTCAGGTAATTTCAACTTTACAATTTCATTAACATCTGCTCTTATACTCTTTAACACAAGATCTTCCAAGTCTAAAAATTCTATTTTCGAAACCAATATGTCTGGACCAACAACTGTAATAGAATCTGGCTCTGAGGTTACCTCACCAGTAATATCGTAACCTAAAGCATAGCTAATATCTGTTTTTATTTTAACTGGAACTTTTTTCACCATATTAACACCGTACCGGAATTTAATTGGGTTCGGTGAGATGCTTAAAATTTCTACTTCCTTATCAAATTGCGTGTTGTTTAAATAGGCTTCAGATTTATTCCATACAAATACCTTATCCTCGTTATAAACATCCTTACTAAAATCTATTTTTATTTTTGGGTTTGAAAAATAATAACTTAACCATCTGAAACCATGCGTTTTTAAAGTTAAATTTAGTTTTAATGAATCGTTTAAAATAACATTTCCCTGAGGCACGTTTAGTTTTTCAATATTAAAAGGAATTGTGTTTGTGTATTCCTTTGAAAGTTTTGTGAAAATTAATATAACAAATGCAAAAAACAGAAATAAAATGAACACATTAATTCTCTTATTTTTAAAGGATGCTAGAATATCTGCTTTTAATTTGTTCATTATTTTGATATTGAAATCATCTTTACTTTTTTTATTCGCTAAAAAACGGGAAAAATCCGTCCATATTCCATCTATATTTCTTTCACTTAGCGATACTATGTCTTTCAAAAATAGGCTTATCTGAACACATTTCCGCTCATTTTCGTTTAAAAACTAAAAGTCAAGATGATTTTAAAAAAAATAATTTAGGAAAATACGTTTCTGGATTTTTATTAAGCATAGAAACCGCTAAAGTAGATTTGAAAAAACCATAGCCATATCCAAAAAATTGAATACAAATTGCGGGAATTGCTAAAAGAGAGACCACTATACTTCCTGTGCTAAGTAAAGCTAATATAAACGCTACTACAAAATAAAACCCGTAAATTATAAGAAGCCAGTTAAAGCCCAGAACAAATAAAAAAATAGCAGCTAATAAACCAATATAAAAAAGCGTTGGAAACCAATACGTGATTTTTTTTGTAGACGGATGCCATTTATTTAATATAGGCCGAACCATGCCAAATTTATGAACTTGTTTATAAAAATTACCCCAAGAAATTCGCCTTTTATGATACACGAAAGCCTCAGAGATCAATTTTGTTTTATAACCTAAATTCCATAACCTGATTGCTAAATCTGGGTCTTCTCCTGGATGGATTTTTCCGAAGCCATTTGAGTTTTCAAAAGCATTTTTTGAAAGCCCCATATTAAAACTTCTTGGTTGGAATTTACCGATCCTTTTTTTATTTCCTCTAATACCACCAGTGGTAATAAAGGAAGTCATTGAAAAATTAATGGCCTTTTGAAGATTTGTAAACGAATCATGCGCTGCATCTGGCCCGCCATAACAATCTACAAAATCTGCTTTTAAGCTTTTATCAACTTCAATTAAATAGTGGTTTGGTAGTATGCAATCGGAATCTAAAATGATAAAATAATTTCCATTGGCATGTTGCATTCCGAAGTTTCTTGAATCTCCAGGCCCTGAATTTTCTTTAAAGAAATATGAAATGTTTAATTTCATCTTGAATGCATCAACAACTTTTTTTGATGTTTCTGTAGAGCCATCCTCAACAATTATAATTTCAAAAGCTATATGACTATTTAATGCCTCAAAACTCTCTAAAAGCTCTTGAATTTCATCGGGTCTGTTATAGACTGGAATTATAAATGAATATTGTAGTTGCATAACATAAAAATAAAAAAAAGCCACCGTTTTACGTGTGGCTTTTTTTATTAAAACAATTTATTTATTCATCCCCTACAAACGTACTCATTACAGCATCACTAACACCCATATTGCTAAAACCACCATCGTGGAACAGGTTTTGCAATGTAACACGTTTGGTTAAATCACTGAATAAAGATACCGTGTAATTTGCACAATCTGCAGCGGTTGCATTACCTAGTGGCGACATTTTTTCTGCGTAAGCAATAAAACCATCAAACCCCTTAACGCCACTACCAGCAGTTGTTGGTGTTGGCGATTGCGAAATGGTATTAACGCGAACCTTTTTATCCCTTCCAAAGAAATAACCAAAACTTCGTGCAATACTTTCTAAATACGCCTTATTATCTGCCATATCGTTATAATCTGGAAATACACGTTGTGCTGCCATATAGGTTAACGCTACGATACTTCCCCACTCATTCATAGCATCTGCTTTATATAGTGTTTGCATAACTTTATGAAAAGACATGGCAGAAACATCTGTTCCTTTTTGCGTCCATGCATAATTTTGATCTGTATAGTGTTTGCCTTTACGAACGTTAATAGACATCCCTATAGAATGTAAAACGAAATCAATTTTACCTCCAAGAATTTCCATAGATTGTTCTACAAGGTTTTTTAAATCTTCTTCTGAAGTAGCATCAGCAGGAATGATTTGAGAACCTGTTTTTTCAGCTAACTCATTAATTTGTCCCATTCTCATTGCTACTGGAGCGTTTGTTAAAACAAATGTTCCACCTTCTTCATGAACACGCTCTGCAGTTTTCCAAGCGATAGAGTTTGAATCCAATGCTCCGAAAATAATTCCCTTTTTTCCTTTTAGTAAATTGTAAGACATATTAGTTAGTTTTATTCTTATTTATTAATGGCTATAAATATATGAATTCTATAACAAGATTCTTCCAAATGAAAAGGAAAAACAAGTTAATTAAGTAATTCCTTAGCATGTGCAATTGCTGATGATGACATTTCTGAACCCCCCAGCATTTGTGCAATTTCCACTATGCGTTCATCATGATTTAATGTAATTAAATTGGTTTGGGTTACCTCGTTAACATCTTCCTTATACACTTTAAAATGCGAATGGCCTTTAGCTGCAATTTGTGGTAAATGCGTTATGGAAAATACTTGCATATTTCTACTCATTTGCAACATTATATCGCCCATTTTATTTGATATTTCTCCAGAAACACCTGTATCAATTTCATCGAACATAATAGTTGGCAGTTGAATATATTTTGCCAAAACCGATTTTATTGCCAGCATAATTCTTGATAATTCGCCTCCTGAAGCTGCTTTTTTAAGCGCATTAAAACGCCCTCCTTTATTCGCAGAAAACAAAAATGAAAGTTCATCCTTTCCATTAGCAAAAAACGTGTTGCTCTGCATAACATCAATTTTAAATTGTGCATTTGGCATGCCTAAATCAATCAAAATAGTTTCTAATTGTTTTTTTAGTTGTGGAATAACTTCTGAACGTTTTTTATGAATGTTTTTAGAAATTAGATTTAATTCGTTTTCCTTTGAATTTATTTCTGCCTGCTTTTTTTCAATAGCACCATCAAGATTTTCAGTTATTGCCACTTTCTCTTCCAAATCATTTTTAATACTAATTAAGTCTGATATCGTTGATGCGATATGTTTTTGCATTAAACTGTGAATGGTTTTAAGTTTTGAATCAACAACTTCAAGCCTATTTGGATCTGCATCTAATCCTTCTTGAAATTCATCCACCTCTTTAAATAAATCGTCCATTTCAATTAAGGCACTATTTGCTCTATTGAACAAATCCTCATACTTAGATGAAAAACCAAAAAGCTTTTGAAATACGTTTTTTAAAGCGGTTACAGATGTTAAAACGCCAACTTCATCGTCATTTAAAAGTTGATATGCTTCCCCCAATTTTTCCTTTATACCTTCAATATTATTTAAGCTTTCGTATTCTTCTTCAAGCTCCTCTACTTCACCCTCAACTAAATTAGCGTCCACTAATTCGTTCAATAAAAAGGTATTATAATCATGTTCCTTGATAGCTTCCGCTTGAAATTCTTTTAATTCTGCAAACTCTTTTTCAAGATTTTTATAAATTTTTAATTCAGTTTTATAATTTTCAAGTGCACCATCATTCTTAGCCAACGCATCGATAACTTGAAATTGAAATTCGTTACTAGTTAGTTGTAGCGTTTGGTGCTGCGAGTGAATATCGATTAACCTTTCGCCCAAAACTTGTAAACTAGCTAAATTAACTGGTGTATCATTTACGAAAGCCCTTGATTTTCCTGATGGTAAAATTTCCCTTCTAATAATTGTCTGTGTTTCATAATCAAAATCTTCGGATTTAAATAATGCTTTTAATTTGTAATTTGAAATATTAAATACAGCTTCTATAATACATTTTTGAGACGCATCCTTTAAACTACTCAAATCTGCACGTTTGCCTAATATTAAAGATAAACCTCCTAGAAGTATTGATTTACCAGCTCCTGTTTCACCAGTTATAATTGAAAACCCATCGTTAAAATTAACGGCAAGTGTATCAATTAAAGCATAATTTTTTATGGATAGTGAGGTTAGCATGTTTCAATATTCAGTTTGCAGTATTCAATCAACAGTCATCATTAATTTATATGTATAGCCAGTTTCAATTAGAGCTTAATATTTTGCCACTTGCTATTGTGCATTGGCGCTACTTTTTGAAGTGTCTCTTTTAAACTTGCTATATTTACAGGTGGCCCATCTGTAAATATCTGTTCAACTTCATCAGCTTTTGCATCAAAAAATGTACGCAACAAAAACGAGTTTGGTCTACGACTATTCATAGCTTCAAATTTCTGCAAAGAAGCAGCAATTTCAATTTTTCCGGCTTTTACATTTTCGCTCATATTGTCTAAACCGTTTCGGTGATAATTGTAAATAACATCTCTATATTCTTTAAATGTTGGAGACAATACATTATCAATAAGCGCAAATCTACTTTGCAAACCATCTTCTAGTTTCCAGCCTTGAAAATTACCTTGTTGGGAATAATTTGTTATGATTTGAGCTTGCTTAAAATATTCATCTCCTCCTTTATCGGAAAATGAATCTGCATCCAAAGCTAAAATCATGTTGATATGAAATGCTAATACAGATATTAGGTTAGATTCAAATTGTGCAGGATTATATATTAAATTTTGAAACTCCAAGTATTTGAAACTAAAATTTTTGTCGTTAAAATTGTAAATGGGTGTGCTATATGATGACCCATAAATTGGCCTTGACGATTGAACTTGTAATGATGCTTCAAAAGATTCACCGCTGTAATTTGTAATGTTTACGAACATATTACAATTAATTCGCTCTTGATCCTTAAATGTTTTGTTAGTCCATTTTGTATTATTGATAAACTCATTAAGTTGCTTCTCAAACGTTTTGAAAATAGGAAAGTTTTCATTACCCGTTTGTTCTGCGTTTACAACAACATTACAGTTTAGTTCTTGAGAAAACCCAATAACACCAAGGCTAAATATTAATATAATTAGAATATTACGCATCAATTTCTGATATAATTTTATTTAATAAATCGGTAGCAACTTCACTTTTCGACTTTAATTCAAACGTATTTACATAGCCTTTTTCATCAATAAAAGTTACTTTATTGGTGTCTGTTTTAAAACCAGCACCTTTGTCATTTAACGAATTTAAGACAATTAAATCTAAATTCTTTCTTTTTAATTTGCCTTTTGCATTTTCAAGTTCGTTATTAGTTTCCAAAGCAAAACCAACTAAAAATTGATTTTTCTTAATATTACCAAGAGACGCTAGAATATCTTTCGTTTTTTCTAACTCTAAAGTTAACGTATCCGACTTCTTTTTTATTTTCTGAATGGCTACTTCTTTAGGTTTAAAATCTGCTACTGCTGCTGAAAGTATGGCGATGTGAGATGTTTCAAAATGCTTATGTACTTCGTCATACATATCTTGGGCACTTACAACGGGCTTGAGAACAACACCTGAATGTGATAGTTTTTGGTGGGTTGGACCTGTTACTAAAACTACTTCTGCCCCAAGATTAGCAGCTGCTTTAGCAATTTCAAATCCCATTTTACCGCTTGAGTGATTCCCTATAAATCGAACTGGGTCAATAGCTTCGTAAGTAGGTCCTGCGGTAATTATAATTTTTTTACCATAAAGCGGAAGCTTATCTAAAACATCATTTTTTATAAATGCCAAGATATCTTCGGGTTCTGCCATTCGTCCTTCACCAATTAAACCACTAGCCAATTCTCCACTAGTTGCAGGAATCATAATATTTCCAAACGTTTTTAGCTTTTTAAAAGATGTAATTGTTGAAGGGTGTTTATACATATCCAAATCCATAGCTGGAGCAAAATATATAGGACATTTAGCAGATAGATAGGTAGCTAGCAATAAATTATCGCAAGTACCATTTGACATCTTAGATAAGGTATTGGCTGTAGCAGGAGCAATAATAAATACATCTGCCCACAAACCTAAGTCCACATGATTATTCCAGATAGCATTATCGTCCTCTTCATTTGTAAAAGCTGAATAAACAGGGTGCTTTGAAAGTGTTGATAATGTTAAAGGTGTTATAAAATTTTTAGCAGAAGGCGTCATAACAACTTTAATCGCCGCACCAGACTTTACAAATAACCTTACAAGTGAAGCTGTTTTATAAGCAGCAATACCACCAGAAATACCTAATAATATTTTTTTTCCGCTTAATATACTCATATAACCTGTAATTAATAACCAAACAAACTCCAAGACTATTTATTAAAATGGTCTTGGAGTTTGTTAATTATGTTTAAATTTAGAAATTAGTCCTGATTATCTTGATCAGTATTCCTAAAATAAATTTTATCTGTTAGCCATTCCTGAACAGCTAATGCATGAGGTTTTGGTAATTTTTCATAAAATTTTGAAACCTCAATTTGCTCTTTGTTCTCAAAAATTTCTTCAAGACTATCATTGTAAGTAGCAAATTCTTCTAACTTATCGATAAGTTCTTTTTTAATCTCTGTATTAATTTGATCTGCACGTCTTGAAATTATCGAAATTGACTCGTAGATATTCTCTGTGGGCTCATCAATTTGATTTCGATCATACGTTACTGTATTAACTGGAGCATTGGTTTTTTTTAAATCCATTAGTGTATTTATTTAACTTTTTGTGCTGTAATTTTCTAATTCGTCGTTTATTTCTGATAACATATCCTCTACATCTTCCATATATTCGGAATCTGCATAGGATTTTTTAAATGCATCCGAATACTCTTTAGCTGTTTCCAAACGTTCTTTTTTCAAATATACTAAACCTGTTTGACGTGTTTTTTTTACCTCTATACTATTAACTGCTAACTTATAAGCAGAATCTAATCTATAAAACAAGGCATCTTCACGCAATTTAGAACCTGGGAACTCAAAAATAAAATTATCGAAGGATCTAACCGAAGCAGGATAATCAGAAATCAAATTATATTGTTTAGCAATCTCATATGCTTTTTTCTCCAGTTTGAAATCTAATTCCTGAACTAATTTATTAGCTTCATCAAGGTGACTAGACTCCGGATATATGTTTATAAATTCTTGTAATTTTTCAATAGCAGCTTTTGTCTCTGTTTGGTCTTTACTAAAAACAGGCGACAATTTATAGGCACTTTTAGCACCTAAAAAAGCAGCCTCTCCAGCTTTTTCACTTTTTGGGTAACTAGATGCAAAGCGTTCAAACTGATAACCGGCAACAAAATAGTCACCCATTTCATAAAATGAATTAGAATACAAATACATTAGCTTTTCAGCCTGAGGCTTGCCTCTGTAATTAGGAACAATTTGAGCAAAAAGCCTATTTGCCTTTGAAAATTTACCGTCATTATACAATGCTTCACCCATTTTAAATTTAGTGGCAATAGCCCCTTCTCCATCAGCTTTTAAGGCCTTTTGAAATTCGCTACAACTGCTTAAAACAGTGAAAGTTATTAAAATGTAAAAAAATTTGGTCATAGATTTTTAATACAGCATGCAAAAATACGCTATTAATATGAATTTTAAAAATATTATTTTGATGCTAAAATAGTTCCTTAATGTAAGCAATAATAAGGTTTAAGTAATATTTAACAATCTAGAACGCTTTTACAAAATCTCCAATTTTAGATTTTAGCGCATTTGAGGCTGGCACAAGGGGTAATCTAACCGTATCCTGACATAATTTTAAAGCTTCAAAAACAGCTTTAATACCCGCAGGATTATTTTCCTCAAAGATATAGCCAATTACATCAATAAGTTTATAATGGAGTTTGTAGGCTTCTGATGTTTTTCCATTTAAACCTAAACGAATCATATCAGAAAATGCCTTTGGGAATGCTTGCCCAATTACAGAAATTACTCCTGCTCCACCAGCTAAAGTAACACCCAAAGCTAAATCATCATCACCAGAAATTATTAAAAAATCTTCTGGTTTATTTTTAACTAGCTCTAAATATTGAGCCATATTATTTCCTGCTTCTTTAACGGCGATTACATTATTAAAATCGTTTGCCAACCTTAACGTTGTTCCCACTTCAACGTTTTTTGAGGTACGACCAGGAACATTATACAAAATAATATCAACCGGACACGACTCTGCAATCGCTTTAAAATGTTGATAAATGCCTTCCTGTGTGGGTTTACTATAATATGGCGACACGGATAAAATAGCATCAATAGCACTTAAATCGGTTGTCTTTATTTCATCAATAACATTTGCTGTATTATTACCTCCAATACCTAATACTAAGGGTAAACGCCCGTTGTTTGCTTTACAAATTGTTACTGTAACTGCCTTTTTTTCTTCCTTAGTAAGCGTTACGTTCTCTCCTGTGGTTCCACAAATCACAAGGTAATCGGTGCCATTATCGATATTAAAATTTACAATATTTGTCAATGCCTTATGGTCTACACTTAAATCTGAATTAAATGGTGTAACTAACGCAACTCCCGTTCCTACAAACTTACTATTCATTACTGCTTAATTTTTTTAAAATGGTTAAGTATTTAAACACTTCCTCTTTAAAGAGTTCGAACTGTTTTATATTAGTTTTAATAATCAAATCATTTAAACGCTCATCGGATTGTAAAATACCGATTTTAAATCTTGCCTTAGATTGTGCCGTTATCAGTTTCAACTCTAAAATTTCTGTTTTATAGTAACTAATTAACACATCAAATTCCGTGTTTAAAAAAATTTTTAATTCTGCATTTTTTATGACGCCCTTCCAGCCAAAATCTTTTGGATTATAACAGTCATCCCAAGTATTTAAATCTTCTTTTTTACTTGAAGAAAAAGCTATAATTTTCAACCTATTTGGTCGAATTTTTATATATGCTGCAAGCCTATTAAATATCTCAAAATCATCAATTTCATCAATATTTAAGATAACACCTAAACTTGCAACTTCATCATCGTTAAGGTTACCTTGTCGGTTTTTCAACAATTTGTTTAGGTACTTTTTATTAGATTTTTCTTTAAAACCCTTTAAAATCATTTATATTTATACTTTACACAAAGGTAGCAAAAGTACATTTTAATTACAGGTTTTTAAATGAGGATTACACATTTCTTTATTTTGTTATATTTTTTTGTTTTTCTGAATTGTAAGCAAAAAAAACTACAGCTTTTTAAAATTGAAGGGGAGCAAATTTCAATTTCGGACACATTACGTTTAAATTCTGAAATTGAAGCTTTCATAAAACCTTACAGAAAACATATTCAAAAAGATTTAGATAGCGTTTTGGCCTATTCAGTAGATACATTTTCAAAAAACAATGGGTATTTAAACACAGCGATTGGTAACTTTCTAGCTGATGTGATATTTAATGAAGCTAATCCTATTTTTAAAAGTAGAACTGACAAAGAAATAGATATGGTTTTACTAAATCATGGTAGTATTCGATCTGCTTTAAATAAGGGAAGTATTTCAAAAAGAACAGCTTTTCAGCTTATGCCTTTTGAAAATAGTATTGTTGTAGTTGCACTTAAATCTTCTCAATTAGACAGTTTGATGGAATATTTAAGAACTGAAAAAAAAGCACATCCTATTTCTGGATTAAAATTATCGATTGATAAAAATTATAATATTATCCAAGCCAAAATTCGTGGTGGAATAATTGAAAAAGATAAAACGTATTATGTTGCAACGAGCGATTATTTATATAACGGCGGCGATAATATGCATTTTTTCAAACCCAACGATAGCGTTTACTTCTTGAATTACAAAGTAAGAAATGCATTGATAGACACCTTTAATAAATTAGATACCGTAAAACCTGTAATAGACAATCGATTTATTCAAATAAAATAATATGAAGCGTAGGCATTTTATTCAGAAAGCTGCAGCGGGAACTACCTTAGCTTCTCTTGGTAGTTTCGGTTTACAATCATTTAACAATGCAAAAGAAACCACAAAAATAACCATTCTTCACACCAATGATGTACACAGCCATATAGATGCTTTTGGCCCCGAAGATTTGGAAAAAGCCAACAAAGGTGGTGTTGCAAGACGTGCTAGTTTAATAGAATCTATAAGACAGGAAAACCCGAACACATTACTGCTTGATGCTGGTGATATTTTTCAAGGCACTCCCTATTTTAACTACTACGGTGGCCAATTGGAGTTTAAATTAATGAGTATGCTAAAATATGATGCCGCCACCATAGGTAATCATGATTTTGATAATGGAATTGACGGTTTATATGCACAATTTCAGTATAAAGAATTTGAATTTCTATCTGCTAACTACGATTTTTCTAATACCGTATTAAACACCCACACAAAGCCCTATAAAATTTTTAAAAAAAATGATATTAAAATAGGTGTTTTTGGTTTAGGTATTAAACTAAATGGCTTAGTTGCTCCAGACTTGTATAAGGAAACAAAATACTTGGACCCTACTGAAATCAGTCAAGATATGTCTCGTATTTTAAAGTTTGAAAAGGGTTGCGACCTTATTATCTGCCTATCACATTTAGGGTATAATTATACGAATTACCCAAACAAAATTTGTGATTTAAGCTTAGCTAAAACCACAAAAAATATTGACTTAATCATTGGAGGGCATACACATACATTTCTACCAAAACCAACAATTGTTAAAAATAGTGAAAATAAAAATATGCTTGTTAACCAAGTTGGTTGCTATGGTATTAACTTAGGAAAGATAGATTTTTATTTTAGTTCAAATAAGATTAAATCTGTGAAGGGAACTTCAATAATTGTTTAAATACTTTCGTATTACACTTATTACTTGAACTTAGAAATTGTTTTAAATGCGTCTAAAGTATTTTACGAATCGTACTTATCATAAAAAAACATAGCCTTAGCATTAAGAATTATCGTAGCAATCACTTTAATTCAAACGTTACGTTTTAAATTTACCGCACACCTGGATAGTATTTACATTTTTGAAACCGTAGGGCTGGAACCTATTGGTAGATTTGTTATTGGGGCTTTAGAAGGTATTACAAGCATATTGTTTATTATATACAAAACGTCTTGGATAGGAGCTAGTTAACTTTAGTCAGTATTCGTAGCGCCATTATAATGCACTTAACACAATTAGGCATTGAAGTTAGAAATGATGGCAGTGTATTATTTGCAACAGTTGTATTTACTTTTATATTTTCTGCTATTACCTTTTACTTATACAAAAAATATTCCTTTTTTTTATGAGGACTAATTAGTTCATAAAAACAAACTTATCTTTATCATCATCGTTTCGTAATGTTGTTTGTTGGAAGAAAAAATAAAACGCTACAAAACTTAATGTTGTAGATACAAATCTTAAAATACTTCTTTCAGTAACATATATGTAAGCTACATCAATAACTTCTGAAAATACAACAAACAATACACCTAAAAATAAGTATAAAGATTTTTTATTATCTCTATAGAGGAAATTTAATAATGCAAATGATAGAAGTGAAAGAATAACTATATTATAAACTACTTCTAAATAGTAATCATTTTCAAATGCCAAATTAGGATTAATAACAGAATGTAATACGTATAACAAATAACAATCTAAAACAATTAAAACTACTATATGAATCGTAAAAGACCTTAAAATATACCTGAAATTAATTGATTTAATTATTTTAACAGAAAGAAAAATATAAGCTAAAACAAAAAATGAATTACTTATATAATATTCAATATCATAAAAATTCTTTTTTAAATTTTCCTCTAAACCAGAAACACTAACAGCTGTCAAAATACTACCTAATATTTGAGGTATCGAAAAGCATATTAAAAATAAAAGGAAGAATTTGTTTTTTGGATTTATAAAAAAAATATAAAACACCGTCAATGAAGGCACTATTAAAGAATGATAATAAAAAGAAACAATAAAGTCTCCACTAATTTCATAAATAGCAAACAAAATATAACAAATCAAAACAAATCCAAACAAGACTTTCGACTTGAACATGAGAATAATTTTATAATAAATACAAATATAATCAAATAAACGAATATAATTAGCACTTAGTCGATTTAAAATGTTAAATTTTTATTTTTTGTAAGAAATCATATTCGGCTAAAATTTTTATACCCAAATTTTCAGCTTTCTCTTTTTTACGTGGGCCCATATTGTCCCCTGCAACCAAATAGGTGGTTTTTGATGAAATAGAACTACTAACCTTACCTCCGTTATCTTCGATTAGTTTTTTAAGTTCAGTTCTTGAAATTGTATGAAATACTCCAGAGACTACAATGATATCGCCTTGTAAAATATTTGTTTGCTGGCTAAGTTGTTCAGCAGAAAGTTCTAACTGTACGCCAAAACGTTTTAATTTATATATTATGTTATTATTTTCATCAGAAGCAAAAAATGCAATAACGCTTTCCGCTATTTTTATTCCTATTTCGTCCACATTAACTAATGCCTCTTGTGAAGCAGAAGCAATAGCATCTATGCTCTTATAGTGTTTAGCTAGTTTTTTTGCTACAGTTTCGCCAACATATCGAATTCCCAAGGCATAAAGCACACGCTCAAAAGGAATATTCTTAGATTCGGATATGCCTTTTATTAAATTATCTGCACTCTTTTCAGCCATTCGCTCTAAAGGAACTACAGCCTCTTTAGTTAATTCGTATAAATCTGAATAATTAGTAATTAATCCTTCATTTACCAATAACGCCACTGTTTCCCCTCCTAAACCATCAATATCCATAGCTTTCCTAGAAATATAATGCTGGATTCTACCAATAATTTGTGGTTTACAACCAGTGTAATTAGGACAAAAATGCTTTGCTTCACTTTCCAATCTTTTCAATAATGCATTACACTCTGGACAATGTGTAATGTATTGTGTAGGCTGAGAATTGAATAGTCTTTGAGTTATATCAACAGCAATAATTTTAGGTATAATTTCACCACCTTTTTCAACATAAACAGCATCACCCTCCCTAATATCTAATTTTTCAATTTGGTCTGCATTATGTAATGAGGCACGTTTTACTGTTGTACCTGCTAATTCTACAGGTTCCAAATTAGCTACTGGCGTTATCGCTCCTGTTCGTCCAACTTGATAGGTAATGGTATGTAGTCGAGTAATAACTTGTTCTGCTTTAAACTTGTATGCCATAGCCCAACGCGGTGCTTTTGCCGTGTACCCTAACTCTTCTTGTTGTTGCAGATTGTTTACCTTTATAACTACTCCATCTGTCTCATAAGGCAAATTATGACGTTGTACATCCCAATGTGCAACAAACTTCAAAACATCATCTATGGAGTTAAATAACTCTGCTATTTCTGGAACTTTAAAACCCCAACTCCTCGCTTTTTGTAAACTTTCAAACTGCGTTTTAATACCCAGATTATTACCTGTTAAATTATAGAGTAAACATTCTAATGGTCGTTTTGCAACTTCTGCGCTATCTTGTAGCTTTAAACTTCCAGAGGCAGTATTTCTCGGGTTCCTATAAGGCTCTTCTCCAATTTCAACGCGGTCTTCATTTAGCCTATTAAAACCTTCAAATGGTAATATAATCTCACCTCGTATATTAAACTTTGGTGGATAGTCGCCTTTTAATTGTAATGGTACAGATTTTATTGTTTTTATGTTAGCTGTAACATTATCACCTTGAAAACCATCTCCTCTAGTAATAGCTTTTATTAAGTTTCCGTTTTCGTATGTTATACTTATTGATGCTCCATCGTATTTCAATTCACAAGTATATTGAATATCGCCATCAACCAATTTTTTAATACGTGTTTCCCAATCCTGCAAATCTTTTTTTGAATACGAATTATCTAAAGAGTACATACGATATTCATGAACTACAGTTTCAAAACTCTTGGTTACTTCTCCCCCAACACGCTGTGTTGGTGAGTTAACATCAAAAAACTCTGGATATTTAGTTTCTAAATCGCTAAGTTCTTTTAATTTTACATCAAAATCATAATCTGAAATAGTAGGACTATCAAGCACATAATAATTGTAATTATGTTCGCGAAGTGCGTTTCGTAATATTTTTATTTTTTCTTTAACTGTATTCATTTTACTGTAACTCCTTTTATCATTCTATCTTTTTTAAAGATATCTTGTTTTAATTCTATGTGTGTAAAATGATTATCATTCAATAAAGTAATCATATCATTTCCTAAAAATTCATTAATTTCAAAATACAAAATACCGTTTTTTACTAAATTGGCAACTGCGAATTCGGTAATAACTTCGTAAAAAATTAATGGATTTTCATCTTTTACAAATAATGCTAAATGTGGTTCGTTATTTAAAACATTAGGCACCATGAGCGCTTTTTCTTTCTCGCGAACGTAGGGCGGATTTGAAACTATAATATCAAATTTAACATTAATATCAACATTATTGCCTATCCTTTTTGTTGTTAATATATCAGCTTTAATAAATTCAATATTAACAGTATTTAATACCGCATTTTGTTTTGCTGTTTTTAAAGCATTCGTGGAAATATCCAGACCATACACCTTAGCGTTAGGTAAGTTTTTTGCTAATGAAATAGCAATGCAGCCGCTACCCGTACCAATATCTAAAATTTTAATATGTTTTTTATTATCAGCTTGTTTTATAATAGATTCAACCAACTCCTCAGTCTCTGGTCTTGGTATTAAAACGTTTTCATTCACTTTAAAAGGCAAACCGTAAAACTCAGTTTCCCCTATTATATATTGAATAGGCTTTTGCTGTTTCAGTAACCCTAAAGCCTCAAGTATTTTTTCTGAATCATAAATATCATATTCAGCATCCATAGCTAATTGAACTCTAGAAACTTTATAATAGAAATCGATTAATATAAAAAAAAAGCTACCAACTTCTTCTTTTCCATATATAGCATCTAAAGTATTATGAAATGTGTTTCGAATGTCTTTTAACCTCATAATATATTATAAATTCTTAATCATCCAAACGCCACATGAATAATGCCCAGTATTACCTAATGGCTTATCTAAATGTATAAAACCATAACTTTCATAAATATAAATAGCTGCTTTAAGTTGCGATGCCGATTCCAAATAACATTGCTTATAACCCAACACTTTAGCTGCCTCTATACAGTTTTTAAATAAGGCCTTTCCATAACCTTTACCTCTTACTTTTGGTGAAAAATACATTTTTTGAATTTCGCAAACGCCATTACCAAAATCCTTAAGAGGTTTTATACCGCCACCTCCTAAAACCTCTCCGTTTACATCAATAACATAATACACATCATTATTATTTTGATAGGATTCAAACATGTTTAATGTTTCTGCATCAGAATACGCTCTACCTTCCAAAGGGATTTTAAACTCATGAAAACACGCTTTAATAACTTGCTCTATTTGAGTATTATCCCGTGGTTCAATTTCTCGAATAACTATAGTATATTTACGCACTTTAATTGCTTATTTTAAAGTAGTGAAGATACATGAAATCGAAAAAACAAGAATAAAACTAATGAATAAACTTATAATTTTATCAACAATTTTCATCACATTATTTAGCTGTTCTGTTAATGAAAAGCCACAATTTATTGGTCTTGAAAATATTAAAGTACTAGAATCAACTTCAAAATTCGTAACGTTTACTGCGGATGCCAAATTTATAAACCCAAACGATATTAGTGGTGAGTTAAAAACTGATGAAATTAAAGTATATGTAAATAATAACGAAATGGCAACCGTTTCATCTGAAAGCTTTAAAGTGCCCGCAAATAAGGATTTTTCTATTCCTTTAAAAACAAAAGTACCGACAGATAGCCTTTTTAGCAATAAAAATTTAAGTGGTTTGTTAGGCAGTTTATTTAGTCAGGAAGTAAAAATTCAATATAAAGGTGATATAAAATATAAGGTTTTTGGTTTCTCTCATTTTTATAGAATCGACCAGACGGAACATGTAAAAATTAAATTTTAAAATTGACACCACACGAAATTTACATAAAGCGATGTATACAAATTGGAAAAAGCGGCTTGGGAAACACGCGTCCAAACCCAATGGTTGGTAGTGTTATTGTTTATAAAAACAAAATTATTGGCGAAGGGTTCACTAGTCCTTTCGGGGGGAATCATGCCGAAGTAAATGCCATAAATTCAGTATCAAACAAAACCCTACTAAAAAAAGCGACGCTTTATGTAACGCTAGAACCCTGTTCGCACTTTGGTAAAACACCACCTTGTAGCGATCTTATTATTAAAAACAAAATTCCAAACGTCGTTATTGGCTGTATCGACGATAATGAAAAGGTTTCTGGTAAAGGGATTAAAAGATTAAAAGCGTCTGGGTGCCATGTTACTGTTGGTGTTTTAGAAGATGAATGCAAGAAACACCATAACCGTTTTTTTACGTTTCATAATAAAAAACGCCCTTATATCATTTTAAAATGGGCAGAAACCAGTGATGGTTTTATAGCCCCCAAAACTAAAACCGAACAAAAACCTGTTTGGATTACGAATCCGTTTTCGCGACAATTAGTCCACAAGTGGCGTGCAGAAGAACAAGCTATTTTAGTAGGCACAAATACCGTTATTAAAGACAACCCAAGTTTAACAACTAGAAACTGGATCGGTAACAACCCGGTTAGAGTTGTTATTGATAAAAATGAAACGCTTTTAAAAAAATATGCTATTTTTAATGCTACAGCTGAAACGCTTTTATTTTCTAAAAACGATATTGATTTTTCACAAAATATTGCTAAACAAATTAATGACTTATTGTTTATAAAACATATTAATTCTGTTATTATTGAAGGGGGCACAAAAACATTACAAACATTTATAGATGAAGGCCTGTGGGATGAAGCCAGAGTTTTTACAGGAACGACAATATTCAAAAAAGGCATAAAAGCCCCAAAAATTATAGGAAAAATAATTTCCGAGTCACAACTTCTTACAGACATTCTTAAAATTTATAAAAATGATTAAAACCATCATTTTCGATTTCGGAAACGTGTTTATTAATTTGGATATTGAAGGCACACAAAAGCTTGCCCTAAACACCTTTAAAATCGAAACGCTTTCAGAAGAATTACTAGGATTCAATAGTTTTTATGAGCAAGGGTTAATTTCAACGGATGAATTCCTCGAATTCTATATGCAGAATTTTCCTGAATTACCTAAAGAAAACCTAATAGCGATTTGGAATTTTATGTTGAAAAATTTTCCTAAAAATCGTCTAAAGTTTTTGAAAACATTAAAACAAGCTTCAAAATACAAGCTGATTTTGTTAAGTAATACGAATGAACTTCATATTACGCATATTAAAGAACATGTTTCTTTTTATCAGGAATTCAAAAACTGCTTTGATGCATTTTACCTTTCGCACGAAATAAATTTAGTCAAACCAAATCGTGATATTTTTGAGTTTGTTTTAAATACAAACGACATTAAAGCCGCAGAATGCCTTTTTATTGATGATAATAAAAATAATATTGAGGCTGCAAAAAAATTAAAAATGAAAACGTGGCATATTAACCCTGAAACCGAAGATGTTACTAATCTATTTGAAACGAAAAAAAACCTATTCTAATTCACTTGATTGAAAAAGACACATACAAAACCATTATAAAACCTAACCAAGCATCTTTATTTAAAGATAAAAACAGTAAGTTTTTTGGTTATGCATTTCCGGTTACGAATGAAAGCAACGTTAAATTTCATTTAGAAACTTTAAAAAAAAAACATCATGCTGCAAGGCATTGGTGTTACGCTTACCAAATAGGTACAGAAACCATAATGTATCGTACAAATGACGATGGCGAACCTAGTCATTCTGCCGGCACGCCTATTTATGGGCAAATACAATCTTATCAAGTTACCAATATTTTAATTGTAGTGGTTCGGTATTTTGGTGGCGTAAAATTAGGTGTTGGCGGTTTAATAAATGCATACAGGACCGCGGCAAATTTGAGCCTTAAAGCATCAAGCATTGTAGAAAAAACAATTAATGTAGACTACCATATTGCTTTCGATTATAAAAACATGAACACCGTTATGCGTGTTATAAAAGAGAAATCGCTTAAGGTCATTAATCAAACATTAGAAATGGATTGTCAAATTACAATTTCTGTTAGAAAAAATGAAGCAGAATCCGTTTTTCAAATTTTCAATCACCTTTATAACATTGAAATAAAAGCTTTAAGCTGATAAGGTAATTAGACTTTAATTAAGTCCAAAATATATTGTGGTGCTTTTATCGGCCTGTTAGTTTTCATATCTACAAATACCAAAACTGTACTTGCAGTTGTTAAAATTTCACCCTTATTATTTGTAATTTCATAATCAAATTCAATCTTAGCTGTAGGCCTACTTTTTAGTTGAGTTTTTACATTAATTACATCATCATAACCTGCTGATTTTTTATAGTTTATACTTAGAGAAACAACAGGTAACATAATGCCATTTTCCTCCATGGATTTGTAAGAAACCCCTAATTTTCGCAACCACTCAATACGCCCCATTTCAAGATATAATGCATAGTTACCGTGATAAACTACACCCATTTGGTCTGTTTCACCATATCTTATTCTTATTTTAATTTCATCGGTTTTCATAAGCTTAATTGAATTATTTTTTGTAGTTTCGACAAGAGGTTAAACATGAGGAAAAAAATTTAAAAATTCAATAGTAAATCATTTTTTTTTTAAGAATTTTGTTCACATATTTGCCGCTTATTAAGAGGGAAAATGACATGTCTCTATGTCTACAATAATTACTAGTTAAAAACAAATCAACAAATGAGTGCAACTGCGGATAAGGTATGGAACAATTGTCTGGAATTCATAAAGGATAATATCCAACCTCAAGCATACAAAACGTGGTTCGAACCTATTAAAGCAGTAAAACTTTCCGACAAAGCTTTAAGCATTCAAGTACCAAGTAAATTCTTTTATGAATGGCTCGAAGAGCATTACGTTAAGATCCTTAAAGTTTCACTTACTAAAGAATTAGGGGAAACCGCCAAACTGGTGTACATTATTAAAATGGAAAACACCTATGGTAATAAACAGCCATTTACAGAAAAAATCCCAAGTTCTAACAGAAGTGCACTAAAATCACAAAATGTGGATGTGCCTCTGAATAATAAAAACCCAGAATTACGCAACCCGTTTGTAATACCTGGTATTAGAAATGTAAAAATAGAATCGCAACTTAATCCTAACTACAGTTTTGAGAATTTTCTTGAAGGTGATTCGAATAGATTAGCTAGAAGCGCAGGATTAGCGGTTGCAAATAAACCTGGAGGAACATCTTTTAACCCACTATTAATATTTGGTGGTGTTGGCTTAGGAAAAACACACTTAGCCCATGCTATTGGTGTTGATATCAAAGATAAATATCCAGAAAAAACTGTTTTATATATTTCTGCTGAAAAATTTACCCAACAATACATAGACGCTGTAAAAAAGAATAATAGAAACGATTTTATTCATTTTTATCAAATTATAGATGTTTTGATAATTGATGATGTACAGTTTCTTTCAGGAAAATCCGGGACACAAGATGTATTCTTTCATATTTTTAATCACTTACACCAAAATGGTAAGCAGGTTATTTTAACTAGCGATAAAGCACCTGTTGATATGCAAGATATAGAACAACGTTTATTATCTCGTTTTAAATGGGGACTTTCGGCCGAACTACAAACTCCTGATTTTGAAACTAGAGTTTCTATTTTAAAAAATAAATTATATCGTGATGGTGTTGAAATGCCAGATGATATTATAGAATATGTTGCCAAAAACATTAAATCTAATGTTCGTGAACTCGAAGGTGCCATTATTTCTTTAATTGCTCAATCATCTTTCAACAAAAAAGAAATTAATATCGAATTAGCCAGACTTATAGTCGAAAAATTTGTAAAAAACACCAAACGTGAAGTTTCTATAGATTATATTCAAAAGATAGTATCTGACTACTTCCAGATGGATGTGGATACTTTACAATCTAAAACTAGAAAACGCCATATTGTTCAAGCGCGTCAATTGGCTATGTTTTTTGCTAAAAAATTCACTAAAGCATCTTTAGCTAGTATTGGGTCCCAAATAGGAAAGCGAGATCATGCTACAGTTCTGCATGCTTGTAAAACTGTGGACAATTTATCTTCAACAGATAAGCAATTTAGGAAATATGTTGAGGATATTGGTAAAAAGCTTTCCGTATAATAAAAAGCCCATTTCATGTCTAAAATTTTAATGGTTTGCTTAGGAAACATATGTCGTTCTCCTTTAGCTGAAGGTATATTAAAATCAAAACTCGCAAATAATTTTATTGTAGAGTCTGCCGGAACTGCCAATTATCATATTGGAAAGTCTCCAGACAAGCGATCCATTACTGTGGCCAAAAAATATGGCTTAGATATTTCAAAAATAAAAGGCCGACAGCTTCATGTCTCAGATTTCGATGTTTTTGATTTTATATATGTTATGGATCAATCAAATTTTAAAAATGTAGTTAAGTTAGCAAGGAACGATGAAGATATTGCTAAAGTAAAATTAATTTTGAATGAAGTGCATGAAGGCGAAAACCATGAAGTACCAGACCCATATTATGGTGGAGATTATGGTTTTGAAAACGTGTACCAAATGTTAGATGAAGCTTGCGATAATATCTCTAAGAAACTATTAAAGATTTGATGACTAATAAAATCGGCAAACTATATCTTATTCCTACTACCTTAGGAGACAGCAACCCATTAGATGTATTACCCATTACAGTAAAACAAACTATTGATACCATCGATACCTTTATTGTAGAGAACGATAAAACAGCTAGACGGTTTATAAAAAGCATAAGCCCTGAAAAGTCGCAACCTGCGCTTACCATATTTCATTTAAATAAATTTACTAATAATATAGATTTACCATCATTTTTAAATCCTTGTTTACAGGGTACAGATATTGGTTTACTATCTGAAGCTGGTTGCCCTGGCGTTGCCGATCCTGGTGCAGATATTATAAAACTAGCGCACCAAAAAAATATAAAAGTTGTTCCTTTAGTGGGCCCTTCTTCAATATTAATGGCTATTATGAGCTCTGGAATGAACGGACAGAGTTTTACATTTAACGGATACCTTCCTATTGATAAAGGTGAAAGAAAGAATGAAATTAAGCGTTTAGAACGCCTCTCTTTTGAGCACAACCAATCACAGATATTTATCGAGACACCTTACCGTAACAATAAGATGATTGAAGATTTATCTAACATTTTAGAACATAATACAGATGTTTGCGTGGCTTGCGATATTACTTTAAAAACAGAGTTTATAAAAACACAATCTGCAAATGCATGGAAAAAAAATAAGGTAGACCTCCACAAGAGACCTACCATATTTATTATTCATAAAAGCCAGAACAATTACTTTTAAATAGCTTTTGCTTTTTGGTTTGGCTTTACAAAAGAGGTATCGTATCCAGAAAAACGCTTCATGTAATAATGTACCGTAGTACCATATCCATCAGCAAAATTATCTAAACCGTAACTTCTTAAATACTTTTTCACGCTTCCTGCCCCAGCAAGATGGGCTGCTGCCAAGATTCCAGACTCTGTAATAATAATACCATTAATTCGTTTTCCAACAAAATTCTTAATATCACGTCTTAAAATCCACTTGTTGCGAGCGGCATTTGCTATAAATGCTTTTTCTTGTAATTTAGGGTTCTTCAAAAACTTTGTTGGATTGTAAATTCCGATAAGTTTTAAAGTTTCAGAACCAAATTGATATTTACCTAAATATCCATACGTGTTCACTGAATTATAATCTCCACCAGACTCTTTAAATGCTAAAGCCTCCTTGAAGCCAACGAATGATTTTCCTAAATATGGTGAGAATTCAAAATCGGAGTCGCCTAATGCAGACTCATTTTGGTTTACAGTTGCATTATTGCTAACTGTATAATTTAAGTCTAAGCCTTCTGTAGAATACTCACTTAAATCAATAGTTTCATTTGATTGAAACGACACATACAATAGTACTAATATTGTAAGCGTAATAGATACGTAACTTGCAATATTCCTTATCATAATTTTAAATTTTTTGAGTCTATTATTTAAATTAATATACTCTTAAATTTGAGCGTGCAAAACTAAGTCTTTTTTTAATAACTTCAAAATTAATTATTTAAGAAGAATTTTAATAGTGAAATAAGTAAAATACGGCTCCATTTTTATTGATTTCCAAAGTTGGTAGCGGTATTTTTATCATATTAAGAACGTTAAAAAGAGACATTAAAAACTTTGAATTTGTCTTAATTGCTTCTAAATTTAAATCAAAACTTAAATAGTACTGCCTATAGCGTTGGCTATTTGTTAAGAGTTGATTATCAATATATTTTCTTCCAGAAAGCATCCCTTCTCCTCCATAACCTATAGCTAAATTTAACCATTTTGGAACTTTACTATCCTTAAAAAAAGCATGTAGGTTAGCACTCAACCAATAGGTTTGTCCGTTATAATCTTTTAAAGTTTGCTCTAAAAAGTTTTTTCCGAGTTTATTAGGGCGTTGTTTTGCATATTTTGTTTGATAAAAGCTATACTTTAATGCAATTCGCTGTTCTTTCCAAAGTAATTCTTGACCAATATAGAAACTTGTGCCTGCACCATTTGCTAAAATATCACCCCATGAAAAACCCCATTCTTTAGAATAGCCATCCAAAACTTCGACAGCAGATAAAAAAGCAAAACCCAAAGTGGCTCCGTATAATAATTGGTCGTGCTGATTTACACCACTCCAATTTAAAAGTTGCGCCCCATGTTTTCCTAATTGATAAGATGTAAACACATGACCTAGTTTATCCATTTGCAACCACTCGTTATTATCATTGATAAGATGAAATTTTGAACGTTCAAAATCGGTATACCAAAGCTGATTTAAACCAACTAGCGTTATAATTCCTAAAGAAGCTTCTGTAATTACTACAGCATTTCGCCTTGGTTTATTAAGCGTATCATGTGGTGATAAAAATGCATTTAGTTTAGATTGCGAAAAGGAAATGATGGGTAAAAAAAGAAAAAATATAATATGTTTTATTAATGAAACACGCACTATTTATTGATCCCTTGAGATGATAGATAATTATGATATGCTCTAGCATTTACATTATGTTGAGAGAGCGTTTTAGCAAATTTATGAAAACCAAAACGTTTAGCATCCGCAGCGAAATATAAGTATCCATGCTTTTCATAATTTAAAACGGCATTAATTGCTGAAATATCCGGCATAGCGATAAGCCCTGGAGGTAGTCCTTTATTTTTATAAGTATTGTAAGGTGATATAATGTCTTTATGGACATTTAAAACTCTTTTAATAATGGTGTTTTTGTATTTTGGCATTTGGTATGCTGCAAATTTTAAAGTAGGATCTGCTTGAAGTGGCATACCTATCCTTAATCGGTTCATATAAACCCCTGCGATTCTGGGTTGTTCTGAAGCTTGTTTTGACTCCTCGTGAACTATAGATGCCAATGTAATAACCTGATTTTGAGATAATCCTGAACCATGTGCTTTATCTATACGTGCATCTGTCCAGAACCGATTGTATTCTTTCAGCATTCTATCCCTAAATGTTTCAGCAGATGAATTCCAGAAAAACTCATAGCTATTGGGTAAATACATACCCAAAGCGGTCGCTTTATTAAAACTATGTTTTGACAAAAATGCTTTATCTGTCATAGCATTTAAAAGAGAAATACTATCTGCTTCTATATCTTTTGAAATACGTCCTGCTAGTTTTTCCAAACTGCTTTGATTATTAAAAGAGAGTTTAATGGGTAAGTTTTTACTTCTAATAGAATTGATGATATCGTTATTGCTCATTCCTTCTTTAATTTTGAAACGGCCTGCTTTAATATTGGTAGTGTATTTTTTTTGTTTAGCTAAATCGTCAAAAGATTCAATATCCTTTAATAGAGGTTCCAATTGCTCTCTTACGTCAGCATATTTTGCGTGTGTTGGCACAAAAATATAAGCCGCTTCGTTATTGAATGCGGTATTGGGTTTTAACATGGCCTTATAAACAAAGTTTGCAAAAAAAGCAGCTACAATAAGCCCGATAATTAAAATGCCTAAGAGTATTTTTTTTATGTACATTTAAATATTAATTAGCTGATATAAAAATTCGTTTTTAAAAGAACCGTTTATGTAGTTCCAGTCTTTTTTTAAACCAATTTTTTGAAAACCTACTTTAGAAAATAGTTTAATACTAGAATCATTTTCTTCTGAAATATTACAATATAATTGATGCAAATCTAGATGTGTGAAACTATAATCGATTAATAACTTTAAAGCTTCATGTCCATATCCTTTTAACCTATCTTCTGGTTCTTTAACCAAAACCCCTACGCCTGCTCTTTGGTTTTTAAAATCAAAATCGAATAAATCAATCAACCCTAAAGCTTCGTTATCATAATTTGAAATTACCAACCGCAATTGTTTGACTTCAAAAATATCCTTGTGTGCATGGTCTAAATATTGTTGAATTAAAAACTTAGAGTATGGTGTTTGGGTGTTACTTATTTCCCATATGGTCTCATCATTTTCTATGATATGGATAAAGTTTAAGTCCTCAGGCTCTAAAGCACGTAAATATATGTTGTCGCCTTTTAAAGTTATCATATAATCCCTTTATAAACAAATTTTGCAGGACCAATTAGCCACACATTACTATAAGTGTTATTTATAAAATCGAAACGGACTTCAAGAGTACCGCCTTCCACATTAAGGGTTATATGCCTTTTTTCCGTTTCGCCTATATGGTGCATAGCAATGGCTACTGCTGTAACACCAGTTCCACAGGATAAGGTTTCATTTTCTACACCACGCTCGTAAGTTCTTACCCTAAAAGCTCCGTTAGTTTCCTTTTTTACGAAATTAACATTGCTTCCGGCGTCATTATAAGGTTCGGCATATCTAATTTTTGCACCTTTTTCTTTTATGTTGAAATCTTCAATTTGAGTTTCGAATTGTACATGATGCGGAGACCCTGTATTTAAAAACACATGGGTTTTGTGTTTTTCAATAGTATCTACATCCAACATTTGAAGCCTAACCCTATCATCATATATTGTGGCATGATGCAAACCATCTATAGCTTCAAAAATTGCGCTATCTTTAATAACGCCTAATTGTTTTGCAAAAGCCACCAAACAGCGCCCACCATTTCCGCACATGGTACTTTGATTCCCGTCTGCGTTGAAATACACCATTTTAAAATCGTGTTCAGGGTGGTTTTCCAATAATATGAGTCCGTCTGCCCCTACACCAAAACGCCTATCGCATAAAAACATAATATGTTGAGTGTCGTTTTTATCGAATTTTTGTTGACGATTATCAATCATCACAAAATCATTTCCTGTGCCTTGGTATTTAAAAAAAGTCTGTTGCATAATTTAAGGCAAAGATAAAGAAGTGGATTAAATTTTTTGTGTGTTATAAATATTTTTGAATTTTATAAAAAAGATTATTAAAAAGAGATATACAAAGTGGAGTTGCGTTAGGGATTGCAGTGGAAAACCCACAGGTTTGCCGATTTTTATCGGCTAACCGAGGATTTGTAACGGAAAGCCCGACCCTTTTCGGGTAACGCCCAGATAATACGTTACGGCTAAATTTAAGATTGTTAAAACGTCGTTAAATTGGACGTTAAAAATCGTTAAAACTTAATATGCAGTTCAATAAATAATTAATTTTAATCGTTGTAATGTTTCAATACTCAAGGGAATAAAAAAATAAAGTAAAACTTAAACGCAAATTATGAAGAAGATTTTAACATTAGTATTGGTTTCGGTTTTAGGTGGTGTTTTTACACTAGGCGCCTACAAACTTTTTCTAGAGGAAGACATCCCGCTTTTGGTAGCATCTGAAAGCCAAAATGCGCCATTTTTACCCACAAGCAACACAACTGCTTTATTTAGTGCTGAGAATAAGATTGACTTTACGGTTGCTGCCGAAAATACAGTTAATGCCGTTGTACACGTTAAGAATGTAACGTTGAGCTCTGGCCAACATACGTTGCAGGATTTGTTTTCTGGACGACCATCGCAACGCGCTCAAATGGGAACAGGTTCTGGTGTTATTATTAATGCCGATGGATATATTATTACGAATAATCATGTTATTAATAATGCCCATGAATTATCGGTTACGTTAAATAACAACAAAACATATACCGCAGAATTAATCGGTGCCGACCCAAAAACGGATATTGCTTTACTAAAAATTGAGGCTGAAGAAGATTTACCATTTGTAACTTTTGCTGATTCTGATAATGCAAAGATTGGCGAATGGGTACTTGCTGTTGGTAATCCTTTTAACTTAACAAGTACGGTTACTGCGGGTATTATTAGTGCAAAAGCTAGAGATTTATCGGGTACAAGCAGACAGTCTTTTATACAAACGGATGCAGCAGTAAATCCAGGGAATTCTGGTGGTGCTTTGGTAAATACGAATGGTGAATTGGTAGGTATCAACACGGCGATAAGCTCGCAAACAGGGTCTTACGTGGGTTATTCTTTTGCTGTACCAAGCAATATTGCGAGGAAAGTGATTGAAGATATTATGGAATATGGAAATGTACAAAATGGTATATTAGGTATTCAAGGTGGTGCTCTTAATAGTATTATGGCAGAAAAAATAGGCGTTCCTGATACCGAAGGTGTTTATATTGACAGTGTTGTTGAAGATTCCGGTGCTGAAAAAGCAGGTGTGTTAAAAGGTGATATTATTAAAGAAATTGATAATATAAAGGTTTCTAAATTTTCTGATTTAACTGGACATTTAAGTGCTAAACGCCCTGATGATATTGTTAGTTTGAAAGTATCTAGAGATGGCACAATTAAAACGATACCCGTTACGCTAGCTAAAAATGAGACTTTTTCAATTCCCTTAGTTGGTAGAATCCAGAACGCTAATTCTAGAGACTTAAAAAAATATAATGTTACGCGCGGAGTAAAGATTACTGATCTTAATTCAAAATATGCCGACTATTGGAAGAAAAATGGAATTATAGAAGGTTGTATTATCACTACTATTAATGAGGTGAAAATTAAAAATATTGATGATGTCCAAAAAGCATTAAGAAATAAATCCGGTTATGAAACTTTACGTTTGGAAATTATAAATTCAAACGGTGATTTAGAAAGGTATAATTTTAGATAAGATCATATTACAAATTCATATAATTACTTAAAGACCTTTAAAACATAATTGTTTTGAAGGTTTTTTATTTTGCAAGAATTATAAATAAAGTAACTAAAAATAAATTTTGATTATGTTCTGTATATTAAAAACTACCATAATAGAATAGCGAGACTCCTTAAAACTATAGAAATTATTTCTGAAAATATTAAATCTGAGAACTATTTCAATATAAGGCATTAAGCTTTTTATAATCTAATCTCAAATTTAAACCGTATATAAATTAATTATAATAAAATGGAATGTTTTAATACTCTATTTGATTGAAATTTATTTTAAATTTAAATAGGGTATTTCATAACTGAAAATTTATATTATTGCATTAAAACGTATAAAAATAGCTTTAGTTTTTTTAAAATTAAAAAAGTTTAAATGAGTTCGATTTATAAATGAACATTATTTTATAAATTCGCAAACCGATTACAACCAATTAAACCATTAAAAAATGAATTCTATCAAATCATTAATTTTCATAGTATTTACTTGCTTATTTAGTTTCGCGTTATTCTCTCAAACTATTGAAAACGATGATGAAACTTTATCCTTATATGAAAGTTCAATTGACAACCAATTTGCATATATCCTTAAAAAATCAGGTAATTTTAAAGGCACGAACGGTCAGGCGTATGAGGCTGTAAAACGAAGTATGTTTTTAGCTTTAAGAGCCCATACAATGGATTCCTTAAAAACAGTCCATAAAGATTTAGTTGAAACCCAAGCTGTCGTTAAAAGACAAATTAAAGAGATTTCAGATTTAAAAACAAATCTTTCAAATACCAAAATAGACTTAGAAAAAACAGATTCTGAAAAAAATAATATGGCATTATTTGGCATGCAAATGAGTAAAATCAATTATAATGTGCTTATGTGGTCTATTATTGGTGGACTTTTAGCCTTACTGATTTTCTTTATTTTCAAATTTAAAAGTAGTAATGCTATTACCAGGGAAGCAAACCGTAACTTAACTGAAATTGAAGAAGAATTTGACGACCATAGAAGAACTGCTTTAGAGCGTGAGCAAAAAGTGAGACGCCAACTTCAAGATGAAATAAACAAGCAGAAGAAAGGGTAGTTTAACGCGCTTTACTTTCTTTATATCAAAAATCTGTAAATTAAAATTACAGATTTTTTTATAAATTTTTTTAAACCAATTAAAAGATAAGCTGGACAACTATTTAGCAAAAAATTATTGTTTTAAGTATTACAAAACTAAACTTAAACCTGTTTTCATATATTTTTATTTGCAGGATGAGACCCCCTTATTGCATCCACTCCTAAAATAGTATAATTCGCACTATTATCACAGTTTACCTTTTTTGAAAATACTAAATAAATTTTGGTTTTATTAAAATGCAGGATTTAATATTCCTGTTAACCACTCCTTAAAATAAAAATTTGCGGGGTTGTGTTAGCTTGACTTTTTTGTTTTAAAAATGTTTGCTAAAATAAATTTCGCAAACATTTTAAAACAAAAAAGTTTGCATTTGCATACAAACTTCTTGAGTTAAGTGGGGAGAGCAGGATTCGAACCTGCGAAGACGTAGTCAGCAGATTTACAGTCTGCCCTCGTTGGCCGCTTGAGTAT